>OBLG01000004.1_pt1 | contig 407546 bp, 408 predicted proteins | sample 1517451 | NCBI WGS metagenome assembly OBLG01 (sample SAMN04571694, study PRJEB22368) | human gut metagenome | biome: human gut; material: stool | host: Homo sapiens | place: Luxembourg | collected 2012-06-29
AAACTAGTCCATTTGTACTTTCTGTTAATGTAAAATTTACTACTCCTGTTTTTATAATATGATTTTTATTTGTATTTATTGTATTTTCATATATTGCAAATGTTGTACCTATTACAATTGATGTTACTCCTAATAAAGTAAGTAACATTGCTATTTTTCTTTTCATATTTTCTTTCATAATATCAACACCTTATTAACTTTATAAATTAATTATATAAACCACCCCCCCCAGGTTGTCAATATTTTTTATACATTTTAACAAACTTTTAAGGGAATTTTATTATAAAAAAAAGAACAGGGTTTTTCCTATTCTTCTTCAATTATTCCATAATCATTATTTTTTCTTCGATAAAGAACTGATATTTTACCATCTTTATCAATGTTTTTAAATACATAGAAATCATGTCCTAAAAGTTCCATTTGTAAAATTGCTTCTTCTTCATCCATTGGTTTTAATTCTACTTGTTTTCTTCTTACAATTTTATTTGCATTTTCTTCATCTTTTTCATCAAAACTCATAAAATCAAAATCAACTTTGCTTTTAACTTGTTTATTTTCAAGTCTTGTTTTATTTTTCCTTATTTGTCTTTCTAACTTATCAACTGCAGTATCTACAACTGCATAAAAGTCATTTCCAACTTCTTCTACTCTTAAAGTAAAATTCTTAAGAGGTATAGTTACTTCTAGTTTTTGTTTAATACCATTTATTTTAAATAATAAATTAGCATTAACATCACTATCTTTAACATATTTAGATAATCTTTCTAATTTCTCCTTTGCATAAGATTTCATTGCATCAGTTATTTCTAACTTTTCTCCACGAATATATATATTCATAACATCCCTCCCTATTTTTATTATATCAAAAAATTTGAAAAATAACTATTGTTATGATTCAAATTTTTTTGCGTTTATTATATTATATGTAAAGAATTATAAAATACTTTGTGTTTGTTTTTGTTTGTTTTATTTTTAATTAATTTTTAAATTATCCTCCTTTCACTATTAATATTAAACAAGTTTTGTGAAATCTATATGAAGATAATTTAAAATTCTTATTATTTTTTATTTTTTGTAAATACAACGTAAAATGTTGTACCTTTTCTAGATTTTGAAATAACCCCATATTTTAATTTATGTTTATCTAAAACATTTCTTACTATTGATAAGCCAAGCCCTGTTGATACTATATTCCTTTTATGTTTAATTTCGACTTTATAATATTTATCCCAAATATTATCAATATCTTTTTTATTTATACCCATTCCTGTATCTTTAACTTCAAAATAAATATAATTATTCTTTTCATAAAGATTAATAATTACTTTTTTATCTTTTCCTGTATAATTAACAGCGTTTCCAATTAAATTATATATTACTTGAGATATTTTATTTTTATCAACTTTTGTATATAAATTATCTTCAATATTTACTTCAAAAATATAATTTTCAAGTTCTATTAAATAGTTAAATCTATTTACTATGGTTTTTATAAGTTCACTTAAATTGATAAGCTCCAAATTTAAATCTTCAATATTTGATTCTAGTTTAGATAAGTTTACAATATCGTTAACTAAAGTATTTAATCTATCAGTTTCCTCTACAATTATGTTTAATTTTTCATCTTGTTTTTCTTTTGTCTGTGGTATATCTATCATCATTTCAGCATATGACTTTATCATTGTAAGTGGAGTTTTAAGATCATGTGATACATTAGATATTAACTCTCTTCTTAAGTCATCAGTTTTCTTTAATTCTGTTGTAACACTATTTAATGTTTTAGCTAAATTATCTACTTCAGTATATGAACCAGTTTCAAATTTAACATTATAATTTCCTTCCCCTAATTTTTTAGATTTTTCTTCTATTTTTTTAATTGGTTTTGTTAAATAATAAGACAAATAAATAGCTACGATTGATGAAATAATAATTAATGTTATAGTTATAAAAAGAAGTTCTGTTTTTAATACCCTTATTGCACTTTCAGTAGCTTCAACTGGTGTTGTTACTAATACTTTTATATTATCTTCATTTGTTAACTGATAACAAAACATATCTATATTAAATTTATTATTTTTAACTCTTGTTATTGTTTTATCTTCAATTAAATTAATATTAATAGGTAAAATTATTTGACTATATTTATTTTCATAATTATTCGAAGCATATAAAACTTTATTATTTGCTATTATATATATATTAGAAGAATATTTATATGAATAATCATCTATTACTTCTTGAATATTATCATCATATAATTTAGTCATAACCAAAGATGCTGTTAACATAATTTCATTTTTTTTATTTGTTTCATAAAAATAAGCAAAAAATACTGTTTGCAAAAGCCATAGTAAAATAAATATAAAACAAGAAAAGATAATAAAAGTTAATAAAAGTTTAAACTTTAAGCTTTTCTTATCTATTCTTTTAAACAAGTCCGTTTTCTTCAAATTTATAACCTACCCCTCTTACTGTTACTATTAAAGTTTTATACTTTCCAAGAAGACTTCTTAATGTTTTTATATGCGTATCTATTGTTCTTTCTTCTCCTAAATAATCCATATTCCATACATTATTAAGTATTTGTTCTCTAGTTAAAACAATATTTTTATTTTTAATTAAATATAATAAAAGTTCATATTCTTTATTTGTAAGATTTATTTTTTTGTTATCTACATAAACATTATGACCAAGCGTATCTATTTTTAAGCCAAGATAACTTATTTCTTCATTCATAATAGTGTTTCTTTTTAAATTAGCTTTTATCCTTGCAACAAGTTCCTTAGGACTAAATGGTTTTGTTACATAATCATCAATTCCAACATCAAAACCATAAAGTTTATCATACTCTTCACTTCTTGCTGATAGCATTATAATAGGAACAGATTGTTTTTTTCTTATTTCTTTAGCAACAGTAAAGCCATCTATTTTAGGCATCATAATGTCTAAGACAATTAGATCATAGGAATTTTCTTTACACATTTTAATTGCTTCTTCCCCATTGCTAGCTTCAAAGCATAAAAATCCTTCAAACTCTAGATATTCTCTTATTACTTTTCTTATATTTTCTTCATCATCGACGATTAATATTTTTTGCATAAAATCACCCACTTACTAAATAGATTATATATATTGTTTGTGAAATCTATGTGTTAATTTAAAATAAATCAATTATTTCATCTAATTTTTTTATTACAATAAATTCATTAGGTTCAACTCCTAAAGAAAACTTAATAGGAATTCCACCTTCTTTTTTCCATTCTCTTAAATTACCCGAATAATCATCTATTAATATTGCATCTTTTGTATGTATCATTTTTGTTTTAGATATCTCTTTAGGACATGGGATTATTGTTATATCTTTAAAGTATTTTCTTAAATAATTAATTTTTAAAACTGCTTCTTTTATAGAATTAACATGCGTTAAAATAGCTAAGTTAAATTTATTGCTTTCTATTATTTTTTTTATACAATTAATACTGTCATTTATTATAAGTTCATCTTTTATTACATTTTCCCAATTATAATTAATATAAAAGTTTTTCTTTTCTTCATCAGTATAATTTTTTCCTGATTCTTCTAAATCTCTATATAAATATGTTATTGTGTCTAGTATAACACCATCAAAATCAATATATAAATTCTTCATAATTATCACTCCTGTAAATATATTTTATTATACAAACAATTGTTTGCCAATACTCTTTTTTTATATTATATGAAAAAATAGGACAAAACTTGTCCTATTTAACTTCTCTTTTAACTCCAGTATAAACATAACCTTGTTTGATTAAAGCTTGATCGTTATTTGAAGATGACCATAAGGTACTTGTATAAGCGTCTTTTATTAATGTTCTTGTTTTTGTATGATATACAGGAATATAAGTAGCTACTTTTACATAACCTTCTAATTTATATTCAAGTCCATAAATTGGTACACTATATTCTTTAACATTGCATGTTGCTCTTAATTCATCTTCGGTTTTTGTAATAGCATTAGATGTTCTTGTATATACTTTATAACTATATACTGGTGTTGGTTTAATACTACAGTCTGAGCATAATTCAACTTTTACATTATCTAATACATATTTTGTATTAGCAGTATCACTAGGAATACCTGAAGCTCCTGTTACAGTTTTAACATAAGCATAACTTCCTGTTTCATAAGTTGTATTTGTAGCACTATCTCTATAATAAGTATATCCATCACATAAATATTGTTTATAATATCCAAGTAATTTTGTATAAGAATTTCTCCAAACAGGTTGGTTAAGGTCTTTTACATAAGCTTTAACAGCACCATTTTTTTCATTCCATACTAATTCTTGTTTACCCCATACAATATTATCACTATCTTTATATGTTTTATTATCAGACCAATTAGACCAGGCACTATATTCTGCTTCTACTTTCTTTTCATATTTATATTCATATTTTTTAACAACTGGTGTTGTTTTTTTAACTACTATACTACAAGTTGCTGTTTTACCATTTTCATCTTTTACATAACCATAAACTCTTGATGTTCCATTGTTGGTAACTACATAACTACTATTTGTATAATTAGTTGATGTTCCTATACCTGAAGCTACTACTTTACTTCCATTTCCTCCAGATGTATTTCTAAACTTAATTACAACATTACTTACATAACTATTAAGTGAATTATCATAATTACCACTTACAACCTTTAAAGAACATGAAGGATTTGTACTTGGTGTTGTACTTGGTGTAGGAGTAGGTTTTTCTTCTTCTTTCTTTTCACATATAAAGTTATTACAATAATCATAACATCCCATGTATACAATTATATAATCTTCTTCATTGCCACATGATAAGAATATTTTTAATTGATATTCTGTAGCCAATTTTGTTACTTCAACATAAGACTTTGTATCACTACATGTATTATTATTTTTATCAGTTAAAGGTAAAAGTAACTTCTTATCTAACATTTGTTTTAAAGTTAAAGTTATTTTATCCCCTTCTTTTTGAGGTAATCTTTCTAATGTGAAATATGATTCTGCTGCATCTTTCATTCTTTCAATATTATTATAAAATATTTGATTTGCAAGTGGACTTTCATTATTTCCATTATTATCATTACCATTGCCTTTAATTAACCACATTAAAAGTATAAATAATGCAATTGCAAGTATTACAATTAAAACTAATTTCAATGTTTTTAATATAGGCTTTTTTTCTTCTTCAACAGTATATTCATTATATTCGTTCATACATCATACCCCCTTATCTTGAACGAGTTGTTCCTTTTTCTAATGTATCATCTAAAAGCATATTTGCTTCTTGAAGCCATTTTTCATATTCTTCTTGACTAATATATTCTCCAGTAATTTCTGCATCACTATAATCTAAATTAGGTTTTTGTTCTTCTTTAGGTGCTTGCGTAACATTTGTATTTGTATTTGTGTTTGTATTACTATTTTTTAAAGCATCATCGATTGCTTTGTCATTATCTTTTTTAGCATCTTCCATTGCTTTTCTTAGTTGTTCATTCATATTTTCTAATTCTTTTCTTACTTCAGGACTAGCATTACTTGGTATATCATAAAGTCCATCTTTATTAACACCTTTTTTAATAATTTCATCAATTGTTTCTTTTATTTTTTTGTTATAATCACTTTCTATTTGATCTGCTCTTTCTTGTTCACTCTTATTTTTATCATTTAATTCTTGATCAGCTTTATTTTCAGCATCTTTAACCTTGTCACTTCCAAAATCTTTAATTGCTTCATCTTTTGTTATAGTTTCAGTTTTTGTAGTAACTTTATCAATACCATGATCTTTTAATAAGTCATTATATGTATCTTTATTTCCCTTAGAAATAGGAGCTTCCCTTAATTCTAAATCTTCTTTTGTTAAAGTATTTGAATTAAATTTATTAACTAAATTATTAATTCTAGCTAAATAATTAACATTAATAACAAATTCTTTAAACCTTTCTAAAGAAGCACCATATATACTAGCTAAGCTTTCTTTTTCTGCTTTATTTAATTTACTATAATTGTTAGCATTAATATAATCTAAATAAGTAGCATTATTTGAAGAATATTTATTAAAAGCATTACTTACTTCATCTTTTTTAATTAATTCTTTAAAGTTTTCATATTCTTTTTTAGAATTATTGTTAATTAATAAAGAATTAATATCAACTTTTTCATTTGTTAAACCTTCATACTTAGTTACTTGTGTAACAAAATTAGTAATTTTTCTAGCCACTTCACTTGGATTTGTTATTTCTCCAAAAACATTTGCTATTTGTTCTTCAGTATAATTTTTATAATTAACAAACAAATAGAACAATCTAGTTTCTTCTTCTGTAATTTGTAATTTCAATGTTTTACTATTTGCTTTTTCTTCACAAAGTTTATTAAAGTTTTTAGTAAAATCTACAGTTACTTTTCTTACATTATCTTCAGTTAAATCATCATTTGTTACTTTATTACCTTTGAAAATATTTTTTATTTTATCAAAGTTTGTACCAATAATAACTCCACCAAAGATTGCTAAAGCAATTAATCCTCCAGCAATTAGGCTTTTTCCTTTTTTAGAAACTTTAACATTTTCAATAGGAGCAACTACTGGTGTTTCTTGAAATTCTTTTTCTGTTTCTTCTTGAACTTTCTTTTTCTTATCTTCAAGTTCTTTTTTTACTACTTTATCTTCTTTTTTTGTGTAATTTATTTCATTTTTTATTATTTTATCAAATATTGGTTTTCCATCCAATGCATTAAGTTGATAATCCATATTTATTTCATTAAAAGCCTTTTTATATTGTTCATACATATAGGTTGTATAACTATCAGCTTCATTTCCATTTTCTACCATGAAATACTTAAATAATCCAGGCATATCTGAATAACATATAACTGGTTTTTCAAAGTAATATATTTTACCATTATATTCAAATCCTGTTTGGTAAAGTCTTCCAGCTTTTAACTCTTCTTCTGTATATTCATCTAAATTCTTTAATACTTTTGTTATTTCTATTTTATTATCCATAAAACTTCCTCCTTAATAACTATAAATTAACTCTCTTTGTTGAATGGCATTATTATAACATAAAGCTTTTCAAAAGTCAATCTAACTCTAATATAATTTTAATATTTTATATTATAAAAGTCAATTTAAGAAATATCATTTCTAAAGAAAAAAAGTTACTGACATTTTTGTTAATAACTTTTAACTAATGGTTTTCTATTTTCTAATCTTAATTTATCTGCAATTGTAACAATAAATTCTGAATTAGTTGGTTTGGCTTTATCTATATCTACACTATGTCCAAAAATTTCTTCCATTAAATCCCAGTCCCCTCTATTCCAACTAACTTCAATAGCGTGTCTTATTGCTCTTTCTACTCTTGAAGTTGTTGTGCCAAACTTATCTGCTATCGTAGGGTATAATTCTTTTGTAATTCCACCAATCACTGCTGGTTTATCATATATAATTGAAATCCCTTCTCTTATATATTGGTAACCTTTGATATGTGATGGAACACCTAATTCATGTAATACATTTGTAATAGATATTTGTAAATTTTGATGCATCAAATCAATTGACTTGGGTTCATCACTTACTTTACCAACATCCAAAATTCTTTTTTCTAATTCTTCTAAATCAAATGGTTTTAAAATGAAATAATTTACTCCAAGTTCGGATACTCTTCTTATCATATCTTGTGTATTATAAGAAGTTAAAACTATTACCTTTTTATTTAAAGATAGTTCATTCATTTCTTCTAAAATACTAACTCCGTCTTTTCTAGGCATAATTAAATCAAGTAATAAAACATCAATGTCATCAAATTTAGATTTTATTAAGTTTAAACCTTCTTCTCCATCGTGCGCTTCATATACTACTCTAATTTTTGCGTTACTACTAAAATATTCCTTAATCATATTAACAAGTTCAATATTGTCATCGATTAAAGCAACTTTAAGTTTCTCCATATTATCTCCCTTCATATACTTCTAACGCAATTATAATTTTACTACAAAAATAGATTGATTTCTATAGTTTTTTTTATCTATTTTTGTCGAAATCAATCTATTTTATTCATAATTTGTATTATTTTAGCACTTGATGAACTATTTTTTCCTATTAAATAACCATCTAAATCCTTTATTTTATTTAGTTTTTCAATATTTGTTTCATCTACACTTCCACCATATAAAACTTTAATATTACAATTATATTTCCTAAAAATATTATCTTTTATTAACTTTATTACCTCTTCAAGTTCACTCGTAGTAGGCAAAATACTTGTTCCAATAGAATATCCTGGTTCATACGCTATTAAAATATCTTCTTTTACATCAACATCTTTAAAATATTCTTTTAACTGTCTTATTAAAACATCACCAGTTCTTAAAAGTTCTTTTTCCTCTTTTGTTTCACCTAAACACACAATAGGAATTAAATTATTGTTTATGGCATCTTTGATTTTCAAATTAATTAAATTACTATCTTCATTTAAATAATATTTTCTTTCAAAATGACCTATTATAACATAATTAACACCCATTGACTTTAAACTTTTTGAAGTATATTCTCCTGTTATATTTTTAATATAAACATTTTGACTACCTAATTTGAAATCATACTTTCCTTTATAGTAAGGAAGATAAATACTACTTGGACATATGATAACGTCTAAATCTCTTCTTATATTATCCTTTATTTCATTTATAAAATTTAATACTTCATTATATTCCATATAACTTTTTTGATTTAAAACTATTATTTTATTCATTATGCCACCCTTTCATAAGATTTTGTTAATTTCTCATTATATTTAGATAAAACTTCATTGTATTTTAAAGAAAGTTTGCTTATTTTTAATTGCTCTTTTACTGTAATATTATTTCTTTTACATATTTCTTTTATATATTCTTCAGGTAAATTAGTAAAATCTTTTCCACTCCTAAGTAAAAAGTTGATTTTATTATTAAGTTTAGAATCATTTTCATATACTTTATTTTTACACCTAATACTATAGTTAAAAAATATTTGTTTTATATCCGATTCATTTAATGAATAAGCTTTAATATATTCTAACAAAGACTCTGTATTACCATTTACATAAAAAGAAATATTTATTAAATTAATTGTTTTTAATAATTCTTCAATATTAACATTCATATCTTCTTTACAAGATTTTTCTATTATTAATGAATTTAAACTAAAATTTTCATTTAAAAGATTTAAGTATTCTTTTTCACTTATTCTTAATGTATCAAAAATATTTTTATACAAATAGTAAGCATTTTTATATAAAGCTTTAACCTCATTTGTTTTAAATATTCTTCTAAGTTCATTTAACAAATCTTCTTCTTTCACTATATCCGTTAAATATTTATATAACGTTATTATTTGTTTTGATGATTTGTTTTTATATTTCTTAATAAAATAACTTGGTACTTCTTCTTTTATTATTTCTTTTTCTTGTTTAGGATTCCATACCATATCAATTTCATCAAGCAGTTTTATTTGTTCTTTTGTTAATGGTGTGAAATTTCCTTGTTTTCTATAAGAATCTCTAAATTGTTTTACATAATCTCCAACAGAAAATGAATTATATACCTGTTTTGTAGAGATATTTAAATTACCATGTTCTTCATAATATGCTTTTAATATCTCATATTTTTTATTAAATAATGATATAGAAGATACTTGTTTTAAATTTTCCCATATCATATTAAGTTTATTAAGTTTTTCTATTTGTTCTTTTGGTAACTTATTATTTTTATAAGCATCACGAAAATTGGCAAGCCATTTACCTACAGGATAATTATTATATATTTCTTTTTGTTTTATATTTATGTTGCCGTGTTGGTTGTAATATTTTATTAATATTTCATATTTTTCTTCAAATTTTAAATTCTTTTTCATACTACTTTTCACTTATATATTTTAACCCTGGTTGATTCTTATTAGCAAGATATGCAAGAGAAGCTCCACCACCAGTTGATATAAAACTAACCTTTTTATTATATCCTAATATATTACAACAACTAACAATATCTCCTCCGCCTAAAATAACGGTTTCAACATTATTACAAACAAACTCTAAAATATCCTTAGTACCTTGTTGATACTTAGTAAATTCATATACTCCAAGAGGTCCATTCCAAAATAAGGTTTTACAAGAAGATAATTCATCCTTAAATAATTCTACTGATTTTTTACCTATATCCATTCCTATAAAAGTAGTTGGAATATTCATAATAGAATAATTTTCAAGTGGTGCTTCACTATTAAAACTAAAAGCTCCATTTACATCAATTGGAAGAATTATTTTGTCTTTATATTTTTCAAGTAAATTAGAACAATATTCTAAAAGGTTATCTTCTACTAAAGATGCACCAATATTAATATTTTTACTTTTTAGAAAGGTAAAACACATTGCTCCACCGATAAATAATTTATCAACTTTATCTATTAAACTATTAATGACTTCAATTTTATCACTTACTTTAGCGCCACCCATAATAACATAAAAAGGTCTTTTTGGATTATCAAGCATATCAAGACTTTTAAGTTCTTTTTCCATTAAAAAACCTATACCACTTGGAAGTAATTTACTAATGCCAACATTTGAAGCATGACATCTATGAATAAGTCCAAAAGCATCATTTATAAAAATGTCTCCAAGACTTGCAAAATATTTAGATAATTCTTGATCACAATTACTTTCTTTTTTATTATCTAAATCAAAATATCTTGTATTTTGAAGAAGAACTCCTTTTTTATAAGGTGTATCATCTATTACTTTTTTAACATCTTCATCATATTCCACAAAAGTTATTTTATTATCTAAATAATAATTTAATCTATCACATACTATTTTTAAATTATTTTTTTCTTTATCTTCTAAAGTTTTGACTTTACCTAAATGTGATAAAATAACCACTTTAGCATTATTATCCAATATATACTTAATAGTTTCTAGGCTTTCTTTAATTCTTGTATCATCTACTATTTTATTATCTTTTATAGTTACATTTAAATCACATCTTAATATAACTGTTTTAAAATCTAATGAAAAATCTTTTATAGTCTTTTTCATATCTATCCTCTCCTACAATAAACATTTTAACATTTTATTTCATTTTAGAAAAGGTTATTTTAAAATTTAATAAAAGAAAAAGACTTATTAAGTCTTAAATGTTCATTAATTCATTTTCTTTTTCTTTTATTATTTGTTCAACTTTTCTATTATATTCATTTACTACTTCTTGGATTTTTTCTTCAATATTTTTAGAAACATCTTCACTTAAACCATCTTTTTTAAGTTCATCTAAAATATCTCTTCTTATATTTCTTATAGCAATTCTTCCATCTTCAGCATATTCCTTTGTTTGTTTAACAAGTTCTCTTCTTCTTTCTTCAGTTAAAGGTGGAATTGTTATAAATACACTTTCTCCATTGTTATTAGGTGTTACACCAAGGTTAGCTTCAAATATGGCTTTTTCTATTGCTCCAAGAATACTTCTGTCAAATGGTTTAATATTTATTTGTCTTGCTTCTGGAACTGATATTGTTGCAAGTTGCTTAACTTGGGTTGGTGTACCATAATAAGAAACATATACATTATCAAGCATATTTGGATTTGCTCTTCCTGCTCTTATTGTAGATAATCTTTCTTCCATATTTTCAATTGCTTTATTCATTTTTTCTTTTGTTAAAAATATATAATCTTTATTCATGTTTTTCTCCTTAATAAATATTTCTATAATAATTATACTAAAAAGTTAAGAAAAAAAGCAACATTTTTACCTAATTTATTTAGAAGATAAAAAAATGTAGACAATTATATCTACATTTTTATTAACCATTAATTTGATTCATTACTTCAGCAGCAAAGTCATCATTTCTTTTTTCAATTCCTTCGCCAACTTCATATCTTACCATTTTAACAATTGAACAATTATTATTTTTAGCATAATTTCCTACAGATAAAGATGAATCTTTAATAAATTCTTGTTCTACTAGACAAACCTCTTTAAAGAATTTTCTAATTCTTCCTTCAACCATTTTTTCTGCTATTTCAGCTGGTTTTCCTTCATTCATAGATTGTTCTTTAATAATTTCTCTTTCTTTATTTAATACATCTTCAGGAATATCATTACTTGTTAAATAACTTGGATTCATTGCTGCAACATGCATAGCAATATCTTTTGCTACTTCAGGATTTTTTCCTTCAAGAACAACAACAGATGTTATTTTTCCACCCATGTGAGAATAAATTCCAAATTCTTGACTTTCTGTTTTTGTTAATTTTTCAAATCTTCTAAAACTAATTTTTTCTCCAATTTTAGCAGTAAATGCTACTACTTTTTCTTCAATTGTTTCATTGTCCACAACTAATTTATTAGCTTCTTCCATTGTATTAACATCGTTATTTAATAATGTATTAGCAATAGTATTAATTAATGTTTTAAATTCTTCATTTCTTGCAACGAAATCTGTTTCACAGTTTACTTCAACGATAACTGCATTAGTATCATTAGAAACTGCTTCACTTAAACCTTCTGCTGCGATTCTTTCTGCTTTTTTAGCGGCTTTAGAAATACCTTTTTCACGAAGCCAATTGATTGCTTCTTCTATATTTCCTTTAGTTTCATCAAGAGCTTTTTTACAATCAAGCATTCCAGCTCCTGTTTTTTCTCTTAGATTTTTTACATCTTGAGCAGTAAACATAACACTTTTCCTCCTTAATTATTTTAAAGCTTCAACTAATTCTGCTTTTTTCATAGTGCTATAACCTTTAACACCTTTTTCTTTAGCCATTTCTTTTAGTTCTGCTAAAGTTAAATCATTTAAACTCTTTTCAACTGTTTTTTCTACTGTTTCTTTAACTTTTTTTGCTACTTCTACTTTTTTAGCTTTTAATTCTTTCTTTACTTCAGCCTTTTTTTCTTTAAGTTCTTTTTTTACTTCTTCATGTTTTTCTTCTAAGTCTTTAAAAGTTTTTTTAGCTACTTCTTTTGTTAAAACTTTAGTATCTTCAAGAAGTTCTTTCATATCAGTTTTTAAATTTTCTTTTGCATCTTCTGAACTAACATAGTTAATTACTTCTTTTCCATTAACCTCTGCAATAGCATTAGCTAAAGCCCCAATTACTAATTTAACACTTCTAACAGCGTCATCATTAGCTGGGATAACATAATCAACCATATCAGGATCACAGTTTGTATCTACAATACCAAATACTGGAATATTTAATTTTCTTGCTTCTTTAATTGCAGTTTCTTCAATTCTTGGATCTACAATTACAAGTGCTTGTGGTAATTTTTTCATTTCTCTAATTCCACATAAATTACGATTTAATTTATCATATTCTTTTTTAAGTTTAATAACTTCTTTTTTTGGTAATGCTTCAAATGTACCATCTTGTTCCATTTTTTCAATATCTTCAAGGAATTTAACTCTACTTCTAATTGTTCTAAAGTTAGTTAAAGTTCCACCTAACCATCTTTCAGTCACATAGTACATTCCAGTTCTTTCAGCACTTTCTTTCATAGCTTCTTGAGCTTGTTTTTTAGTACCTACAAATAAAACTGTACCACCTTGTTCTACAATTTGTTTTAAAGCTTCATAAGCCTCTTCGATTAATTTTGATGTTTTTTGTAAATCAATTATATATATATCATCTCTTGATGTATATATATATTCTTTCATTTTTGGATTCCATCTTCTTCTTTGGTGTCCAAAGTGAACACCTGCTTCTAATAAATAATTCATTGACACTACTGTCATATTTCTTCTCTCCTTCGTTTTTTCTTCTTCTAAATTCGAAATAATATCATCTATTAAAGACACTTGATATTAAAATTCTTTAGAATGATTATTTTGTTTTTGTTTCTTTTTTAGCACTAGTTTTTGGTGCTTCTTTTGCTTTTGTAGTTTCTTTTTTAACAGGTTTAACAACTACTTTACCTTCTTTTGCTACTTTTACTAAATTAGCAAATGCTTCTTTGTCATAAATTGCAAGTTCAGAAAGCATTTTTCTATTAACTTCTACTCCTGCTTTATTTAATCCATCGATAAATCTTGAATAACTAATTCCATTTTCTCTACATCCTGCATTAATTCTTGTTATCCATAATTTTCTAAAATCTCTTTTCTTTTGTTTACGATCACGGAATGCATATCTTTCTGAATGCATAACTTGTTCTTGTGCTGTTTTAAATAATCTATGTTTACTTCCAAAGTAACCTTTAGCTCTTTTTAAAACTTTTTTTCTTCTAGCACGTGTTGCTACACTATTTTTTACTCTTGTCATGTTTTTTCCTCCTTACTAAATATTAAATTACATTTTTAAATCTTTTTAAATCTGAATTGCTTAATTCTGTTTTACTTCTTTTCTTTCTTTTTTGTGCTGGACTTTTTCCACCAGTTTGGTGATTATTTCCTGCAACTTGTTTTGTTATACTACCACTTTGTCTTTTATTTAAAACTTTTTTAGTAGCTTTGTGAGTTTTTAATTTTAATTTTTTAACTTTCTTTGCCATAATTTCCTCCTTATTATTTACTTGTGTTTGGTGCAAGTAACATAGTCATATTTCTACCTTCAAGTTTAGCTTTTTGTTCAACAACCGCAAAATTTTCAACACGTGATGCAAATTTGTTTAAAACTTCTTCTGCTAATTCTGGATGTGCAATTTGTCTTCCCTTAAATCTTATAGATAACTTAACTTTATGTCCTTTTTCCAAATATTTTGACGCATTTCTAACTTTTGTATCAAAGTCTCCAACATCAATAACAGGTGAAAGACGATATTCCTTAAGTTCCATATTTGAAGCTTTTTGTTTTTTTAATGCTTCCTTTTGTTTTTTTGCCTTTTCATACTTGAATTTGTTATAATCCATAATCTTACAAACATTAGGTTCACTATTACCATTAATAAGGACTAAATCTAAACCAGCATAACTAGCTATAGTTAAAGCATCATTAATATTCTTAACTCCCATTTGTTCTCCATTTGGACCAATAACTAAAACTTGACTAACTTTAATTTGTTCATTACATAACAAATCATTACTATTTTTTGCTATACAAAACACCTCCACATATAATATAAAAAGAATGCGAAATGCATTCTATCCTTAAACCATAATAAAAATATAAGTATTTTTTTTGGCTTTTTACCTATAGCTACTTTAAGCATATCAGGTGGATTTATACATCTCTTTCCTTTTTTACAAGTTGTATTATACATTACATATTATGAAAAAGTCAATATTTTTTAACTATTTTATTGTATTTTTAATACGGTTTTGCTAAAATAACTCTACGAAAGAAGGATTTTATATGAAAATATTACAATTTTTCCTAAATCACTTACAAAAAGACTATACAAGTTTTAATCCTTATCATTATGAAACAGGAGATGTTATTTGGGCTAATATGCCACTTAATGATGAAGAGCTAAAGCATGTTTTAAAAGGTCATGAAAAAGGCCTTATTTAATAATTAGTGTAAATAATGATGAAAAAAATTATATAGCATTAGAAGGTACAAGTTATAAAGGAAAGCTATTACCACATTCATATAAAATAGATAAATCTATTTATAATATAAATAAATCTTCAATATTTAAATATAAATTTGTTAAACTAAAAGATCAAAATATATTAAATTACTTTTTTAAATTAAAAGATAATGATATGGAAAATATATTGACTAATATGGTTAAAGATAAATATGTTAATCTAAATGATTTAAAAGGTACTGAAATCTATAAAAAATATAAAAATCTTCTTCTTAAGAAAGGAACAATAATAAAAACAAAAGAAGATAATTACTATCTAATAATTAAAAGTAAAAAAAATAAAATAACATTATTTGATGTATCATTTAATGACTTACATGAAGATAATAAACATTATAAATATAATAATTATCAAATTATATATGGAAATTTAAAAAATATTAATGATTTAGAAGAAATAGATGTTATAGATATTATTCCTGATAATATTGTTAATATAATTATTAAAAACAATAATATTAATAATGAAGAAACAACAAAGGATAAAGAAATTGCTACACTTAAAGATTTTATTGTTTATAAGAAAAATTTTTATATTATTGAAGACAAATATGAAAATATATTAGTTTGTCGTAATTTAAATACAAATATAAAAAAATATATAAATTGTTATGAAGATTATACTATTATGAATAAAAATCCTCAACGAAAAAGAAGTTAATTTGGGTTAACTTCTTTTATTTCATTTCAAACTTTCTTGTTAATTTTAAAACTTTTGTATCAAGTTCTTTTAATCTTTCCTCATCATCTTTGTTATTTAAAGCATCAATTATAATATTTGCTACTTCTTTAAATTCATCTTCTTTAAACCCTCTTGTTGTCATTGCAGGTGTTCCTATTCTAATACCACTTGTAACCATTGGTTTTTCAGGATCATTTGGTATTGTATTTTTGTTACAAGTTATATGAATTTCATCAAGTATTTTTTCGGCTTCTTTACCAGTTACATTAAAACTTGATTTAACATCTACAAGTAAAAGGTGATTATCTGTTCCATTTGAAACAAGTTTAACATCTTTTTCTTTAAAAGCTTCTTCCATTGCTTTAGCATTATCTATTATCTGTTTAGCATAAATAATAAATTCAGGTTGTAATGCTTCATAAAAGCATTGAGCTTTAGCACCAATTACATGCATTAAAGGTCCTCCTTGAATACCAGGAAAAACAGTTTTATCTATTTTTTTGGCTAACTCTTCATTATTTGTTAAAATCATTCCTCCACGAGGGCCACGAAGAGTTTTATGTGTTGTTGTTGTAACAACATCAGCATAAGGAAATGGACTTGGATGAAGTTTTGCTGCTACTAAACCTGCAATATGGGCCATATCAACCATTAAATAAGCCCCACACTTATCTGCAACATCTCTAAATCTTTTAAAATCAATTATTCTAGGATAAGCACTAGCTCCTGCTATTATCATTTTAGGTCTTTCTTCCATGGCTATTTTTTCTAAAGCATCATAATCAATTTCTTCAGTAACAGGATCAACACTATAAGAAATAATATCATAATCTTGACCACTAAAACTTAATTTATGTCCATGTGTTAAATGACCACCATTAGATAAATCCATTCCTAAAACTTTATCACCATGATTTAATAATGCACGATATACAGCCATATTTGCACTACTACCACAATGAGGTTGAACATTAGCAAACTTACAATCAAATAATTTGCATGCATATTCTCTTGCAATATTTTCAAATATATCGACATATTGACATCCACCATAATATCTTTTTCCAGGGTACCCTTCTGCATATTTATTTGTAAGTATGCTTCCTTGTAATTTTAAAACATCTTTACTTACATAGTTTTCACTTGCAATTAGTTCAATATTATCTCTTTGTCTTATTCTTTCTAATTCAAGTGCCTCTTCTAATCTTTTATCCATAATTTCACCAACCTTTATTTTATTGTATCAATATTTATAAAAATATACTATAAAAATTTACATTTTTTACATAATTCATGAACTTTTTTATTGTTTTTAAAACCATTTATCATTTCATTACACAATTTATTTTCTTTTAAAGATGAAAGATCATCTTTAAAAATATTTCCCAAATTTATTATGCCTAAAGTATCTAAACAGCATGGTACAATTGTACCATCTACTAAAATTCCAAGATGTGTTATTAATCCATAACACTTTCCATTTTCATTATAATAATTATTATTCATACTAGGCCATATAAATTCTTCTTCTTTATTTAAATAAATATTTTCTTTTAATTTATTATTTCTTTTTAAATCCTTCTTAGATAAAGATGTATCATATTTTTCATTTAATTTTTTTAATATTTCATCTGTTTCATTAGAATCAACCCATAATCTATAAGAAATATATGTGTTTTCTAAAGTATCTACTACTTCAAAAATATGATTTAAATAATCATCAAGAGAAATATTATATTTCGTATTATAGCTATGAAGTGATATATTTAATTGCCTTATATTTTTATTGTTTTTTAATTTTTCAATTAGATAACCATTCGTTGTAATATTAACTTTATAAGATAAACTTGCTAAATTAATAAACTCATTAATTTTAGGGTGCATTAATGGTTCACCAAGAACATGAAAGTATAAATATTCAGTATGATTTTTTATTTTTTCTAAAATAATTTTAAACTCATCTTCACTCATAAATTTAAGTTTTCTTTTATTTTTAATACAAAAATCACAACTTAAATTACAAGCATTTGTTATTTCAACATAAATTTTTTTATACATAACTCTTTTTAAAAAGAAGAAATTACTTTCTTCTTAATTTATATGCTTTGTAAACATTACATCCTAGTTCTGCCACAGTCATTTGACCAACTCCTCCAGGAACTGGTGTTATATAACTTGCTTTTTTACTAACATTTTCAAAGTCAACATCTCCATATAGCTTATTATCTACTCTGTTCATACCAACATCTATTACTACTGCACCATCTTTTACCATATCTTCTGTTATAAGATCTTTTTTACCTACTGCCACAACTAAAATATCAGCCATTATTGTAAATTCTTTTAAATTAGATGTCTTTGAATGACAAATAGTAACTGTTGCATTATTATTAAGCATTAAACTTGCCATTGGTTTTCCAACTAAGTCGCTTCTTCCTACTACAACAACATTCTTTCTTTCGATATCAATATTATAGTGTTTTAATATATCTATTATTCCAAGTGGAGTACATGGCATCAAGCAATCAACATTATGTGTAAGCTTTCCAGCATTTACATCATTTAAACCATCAACATCCTTTAATGGATCCACTCTATTTTGAATAAGCTTTGTATCAAATTTACTAGGAAGCGGCATTTGTACTAAAATACCATCAACATTTGGATCTTCATTAAAACTATCAATTAAATCTAAAACTTCTTTTTCACTAACATCTTCATCCAATTTTATATGGTAAAAATCATATCCTACTTTTTCAGCCATTTTTTGCTTTTGATTTACGTATACACAACTAGCAGGATCTTCCCCTATTTGAATTACAACAAGTCCCAATTTTCTTTCTAGTTTTTTTAACTCTTCTTTTAAGTTCTCTAGTATTTCTAACTTAACTTTTTTTCCATCTAAAAGTTCCATAAACATCTTCCTCTCTTTTTTATAATATTATAACTATAAAATAGAAAAAATGCAATTACAATTATTTAATCTCATTTATTGTTATTTCTTGTTCGACATTATCATAATTAGTTTCAACATTTAAAACTTTTGCGCTTAAATCTTTAGAAACTTCTATATCATATTTTATTAAATATAAAACATTTTCCCCATTTTTATATTTAAAAGCTATCGAAGTTGTTCCTTCTTTTAAAGGTTCTAACTTATAAATATATGTTTTTGTATTATCATCATTTGTAATTTGTTCTTCTTTTTTTAATTCAAATGTTTTATCAATATTTCCTTGATATTCCCACTTATATGAAGAATCTTCTCCTTTTAATGTTATATTAATTTCATAATTTTTTTTATTTCCACATCCCACAAGAAGAAATAAACATAATAGAATAATTAAATATATTTTTTTCATAAATATCCTCCCTTTTATAATATTATTATATCATTTAATCATATATTTTAATATGAAAAAGATTTTATTTATTTTAATTATATTGACAATTTTTGTTAATATCTATTTAATTTTTAGAAAAAGCAATGACTTATCAACAGTTTATGTTAATAATAATGGTAATTTTAATGAAAAAACTGATAATTATGATATAAAAATTAATTATCCTCTTACAGGATATAAAAAATTAAATGAAGAAATTACAAAAATTGTTAATAAGTATATGAAAGATTTTAAAAATAATTTACCTAATAAAGATATCCAAGTTGATATGAAATATACTTTAATTATTGATTTCAAAGATTTTTATTATAACGATTATGTTTCTTTTGTTTTTTATATTGAATATTTTACTGGAGGCGCTCATCCTAATCACGAAATTGTTACAATTAATTATGATAAAAGAACCAATAGTTTTATTAAGATAGAAAACCTTTTAGAAAAAAATAAAGATATTTTAGATATATTCTCTAAAATATCAAGAATAAATTTAATAAATAATCCTAAAATAACTGTAACAAGTATGATGTATGAAGGAACTAAACCTACTAAAGATAATTTTAAAAACTTTGTTTTTACAAAAGATGGAATCTTATTATTATTTAATTATTATCAAGTGGCTCCATATTCACAAGGAGAATTTCAAATAATTGTTCCTTATAGTTATATCTAAAAATTAGTAAATATCAATTGGGTGCCCTTTTGTTGGAAGTACAACAACAATTAGTCATAAATTTATAGGTAGTAATAGCTACTAACTAATATAAGTTTAACATATTTTTTACAATATATATTAAAAAAATAGTAAATTTTAATATATTTACTATTTTTTTAATTGTTATAGATTCATATTATTTTTATATAAACAAAATCTATATTTAGTAATATTTTTTAAATAAGTACTTGTACTATATTTCATTTAATAATTTCTTCATATCTATATTTAAATACTTATTACTATTTTTATTTATTTCTTCTAATAATTTATCTTTAGTCATATTTGCTTTATTATATGTATTTATATCTATCAACTTATTAGAAAAAGCATTTTCTAATTCATCTTGATCTAAAACTTTAACTTCTCCATTAGTAATAGTAATATCTAAATATAAATCATCATAATATGGCACTTTACTTTCATCATCTATTCCACAGCCGTTAGTTATATCGATATAATATTCTAAAATGTTTTTATTATTGTCAAAATATACTCTTATTGCATAATTTTCATATTTTGGTAAAATTTCTAATATATAATATCCATTATCAATTACTTTAAGTCCATTACTTAAAATAAACGGTGTAGTTTTTATTATTTTTTTCTTTGATAAATAATAATCTCCATTTGTAAAATCTAATGTTAATATATATTCATTAACATCTCTTAAATAAGTTTTACTTAATAATTTTTTTTGCATATTTTTTTCTTCTTCCCCGCCATATAATTCATATCCATGACTATTTAATAAATGATAACGCAAATAACCATTGTAAAAATTAGGTACCATTAATTATTTCCAACCACATTCTAAATAAAATATTATTACTTTAGCTATTATATTATTTATATGATTATTACAATATTTTTATCTATGTTTTTGTTTAGTTTGTTCTAATACTGATGCTTCCATTTCATCTGCTTTAGTTATTACACTAACCATTTCAGTTGAAGTTAACATTGGCTTGTCTTTTAAAAATTTTGCTAATAAACTAGGTGTTAAATTTTCCATAGCTTGTAATCTAAGTTCCATAGCGTAATTATCATTTAATAATTTTCTTTGAAATTTTAAAGCTTTATCAGCGTTGTTATCAAAAGTTACTTCTTCTATTATCTTTCCATCTCTAAAAAATACTATTTGAAAATTAGACCAAGCACCAAGACCATCATGAACAGTAAACTTAGTTTTAGCTATTAAATTATCATTTATAGCAACTACATTTTCCTTACTTGAATTTAATATTGTACTTAAAGTACAAATTTTATAACAAGCATCATAATAATTTAAATTTATATTCATTTTTAAGATCATCCCTTTCATTTGGCTACATTATATCATATTTCATAGCAAAAGTAAACAAAAATGCACAGTATATAGAAAATATTGGGCATTTTTTGTTTTTTTAGACAATTTTTGCACAGTTATAGTGCATTTTAGTATATAAATTCAAAAAATTTGAACTGATTATATCACTTTTTCTTAATTCGTAAATACATTAGAAATATTAGAAAATATTAAATTCCCAAATGTATTTTAAAATATAAAGTGCACAGAAGTTGTGCACTTAACTTTGTAATTATACCACTGACAAAATCTTTAAAAACATCTCCCATAATGCCATAAAGTACATTACCTTCTAATTCTTTATTTTTTTCTTCTATGGTAGATTGGCTTTTCAATTTTTGCATTTCAATTTCATGTTTATATTCCTTATCTTTCATTTCCATTTCTTAAATAACAAAAAAACTAGATAGTACTTCTAGTTAATATTTATTAATACTCGGAAAGTTCGAGTTTCCTATCAATTTGGTGGAGTTGAGGGGAATTGAACCCCTGTCCATAGGTAAACAAATTTAGACTTCTACAAGTTTAGTTGATAATAAAATTTCCTAACTAAAATAGTTACCAACAAACCTTATAGTTAGTTAGTCTTATAAAATTCGAAGTAATCCTAAGACAAAATCACTTTATATCCTGCTAAAATGAGCCTCTAATATCTTCCACAGGAAAGAAAATAGAAGAAGCGCTTTCATTATACTATGCGAAAGCTAATTGATTTCTGTTTCCAGTTATTTTTATTTTGGATTTAAAGCATACCTACTACTTGCCATCTAAACCATTTTACAAATGTCGAACCCAAATCAACCCCAGGTAAATTATAATACAAAATGCTTTTTTTGTCTATACCTACTTACTTTGAATTATTCTTTTAAATTTGATATTACTATTTTCAATATATTTGTCTAATAATTTACTTTTCTCTTTTGTTTCAACATATGCGGTTATTGCTAATGTTTTTTTGAAATCTTTAGTATAACCATCTGTTGTTAAATTATTTATTTTGTTTTTCATTAAAAACTCTCTTAATTCAATCATAGCTTCTTTATCATCCGATAAAATAACATTAACAAATAATCTGTCTTTAGAAAATTTATTACTTATATATATTGCTAAATAAGTTCCAAATCCACTTGCAATACTTATTATATACATTGTTAAATCTCCACCTTCAGTAACAGCATCAATTAATTTATAAAATATTATTTGAGAAATTGCTACAGAAAGTCCTGCAAAAAAAGCTTTATTTTTTTGAATTAATAATGTTTTACTAGTAGATAATACATTATCTATAATTTTAACAATAAATACCGATATAAGATTTAATATATTCATAAATACTCCTCCTTTTCGAAGTCTCAATTTTAACACAGTAAAAGAAAAAAATCAATAACTATTTTTATTGATTTTTTGCTCTTTCCCTTATGAATTTTACTGGTTCTTCTGTAACTTTACTTAATAAATCATTATTTATGTAATATTTTTCTTTATTTTTTCTAAATCTGTAATCAAGAATATCTCTTACTTTTTTTAGGATGTCTTTATCATTTACATCATCCATATATACTTCAACATCCCTAATTTCTCCAAAATAATCCATATATCTTAGATTTTCATAATATAATTTAATTATATAACTTGCTTTTTCTACACTATAATCATGTTTTATTAATTCATAAGCTCCTCTTTTTGAAGATTCACTTATTTTTTTTAAATATTCTTTATTTTCATCAGCAAAAGAACTTATTCTTTGTTCACCTTTTTTTGTTAATATTCCATCAGTTATTATTTCTTGACTAAATCTATTAGCTTCAATTACCTTCTTATCAGTAAAATTTTTAATACGAGCTATTCCTTCAAATGTTGATAATTCTTTATTCATTTTCTATTCCTCCTATTTTCTTTACTTTTTTTCTAACATATGATAGTGGTCTTGTATTCATTCCATTCATAATCTTATGTTCTATATAATAATCACTACTTTTTTTAGTTATCTTATAATTTATTATATTTTTTATTTCTTTTAGAAGTTCCTTATTTCTAGGGTTTTCCATATATATTTCAATATCTTTTAATTCTCCTAAATAATTATATTCTCCTAAACTTTCATAATAAAATTTTATTATATAGTTAGCATGTTTTATGTCGAAATCATGTCTTTTTACTTTAACATTACCACCTTTATTTTTTTCACTAACCTTTTTAAGGAGTTTATTTCTGTCACTAGCAAAATAGTCAATATTTGTTGTTGTCATATTTTCAATTTCACCATCAGTTATTATTTCTTGACTAAATCTATTTATCATATTTATATCACTATAATTTTCAAAAGAAGTATTGCCTTCTAAGGTAAAAAATTTTACATTAACCATAATACCAACTCCTTGTAATTAGCTATTATATAATTAAATAACAAAAAAATCAATAACACTTTATTATATTATTGATTTTATAAAAATATTCCTATTTATCTATATAATGTAAATTATCTAAAATTATACCGGTTCCTTCTGCTACACATATTAATGGATCATTTGCTATATAAACAGGAACATTTAATTTTTCTTGCATAAGTTCTGGAAGATTTTTAAGGAGTGCTCCGCCTCCTGTTAAAACAATACCTTTTTCTATTATGTCGGCAGAAAGTTCTGGTGGGGTTTGTTCTAAAACAACTTTTACCATATCTATTATTTTAGTTATGCTTGGAGTTAAAGCTTCACAGACTTCATCACTTGATATAGTAATTGTTTTAGGTAAGCCTCCTACTAAATCACGCCCTTTTACATCTATTTTTTCTTTTTTATTACCATTTTTAACTGTACCAATTTCTATTTTTATTCTTTCAGCTGTTTTTTCTCCAATTAATAGTTTATATTTGCTTTTTATGTAATTTATTATTTCTTCATCAAAAGTATTACCCGCTGTTTTAATTGATGCGCTAGTTACAATATTCCCTAGAGATAAAACTGCTATATCCGTTGTCCCTCCGCCAATATCAACAACCATATTTCCAAGTGGTTTTGATATATCAAGTCCTGCTCCTATCGCAGCAACTTTGGGCTCTTCTTCAATGAAAACTCTTTTGGCTCCAGTTCTTTCAGCAGCATCTTTAATTGCTGATTTTTCAACTTCTGTTATATTAGCAGGACAGCATATTAAAATTCTCGGTTTAAACATACTTCCTTTTATCTTAAGTTTACGAAGCAAATAATCAAGTAACATGCCTGTTGTTTCAAAATCTGCTATTACACCATCTTTCATAGGTTTTATCACTTTAATTTTACCCGGAGTTCTACCTAGCATATCATTAGCTTCTTTCCCAAAAGCAATAGGACGCTTTGTATCTTCATCAATTACTACAACACTTGGTTCGCTAAGTACTATTCCTTGTCCTTTAACATATATTAAAATATTTACAGTTCCTAAGTCTATTCCTATATCTTTACTAAACATATTTTAAAACTCTCCAACTGTTTTTGTATAATACTTTTCAGGATTAACATAAACACCATTTATAACAAGTTCAAAATGTAAATGATTTTTAAGTTCACTATTAATTTCGTTAGTACCACTTGTACCAATAACATCACCTTGTTTTATTTTATCATGTTCTTTAACAGCTACTTCACTAAGACTTTGGTATATACTAATTAACTTATCGTTATGTCTAACCTTTACTGTTTTTCCAACGATATCATTATCTGTAACGGAAATAACTTCTCCTGATAAAATTGAAACAACTTTAAAAGTATCTTCTTTTACATAATCTACTCCTGTATTTTGCATATAAGTATTTTCATAATATATAATAGCGTTTTCTTGTGTTTTTTCATCATTTAAATCATAATAATATTTACCTATTGTAACTTTTTCATCATTATAAGGTCTAATAATTGTATTATCATTCTCATTTATCGTAGGAATAGCATAATCTATTAACACTTCATACGATACATATGTCAAATTATTATCATCTTTATTTTCTACAACCTTTAATGATTCATTTAATAAAACTCCAAATAATGCAAATAAAACTACTAACAATACATAAATACTTGGTAACACAAATGGTCTAAATTTTTTCCCTAACATAAAATCACCTCATTAAAAGTTTTACCAATTAATGAGGTTTTATACATTTTTTTAAATTGATGTAAAATCAAATATAAAATTTGTTACTAAATATACTAATGACGTTATTAATAAAAGATAAAATAATCTTGCTTGAAACACTCTATTTTTTTTAAAAATACTATTAATATTAACAGCGTCAAGACCAATTATTACAAGGACTGTAACTATTAAATATACAATTAATTTAACTTTCATTACTCTTCCTCATATTTTTTTATTTTTTCTATTCTTTCACTATAAACTGGATCTTCTAGTGGTTTTTCTTTTAAGAATCTCATAATCATTTTTTTAGCTTTAAATGGCCATATATTACCACTTAACGCTATTACATTAGCATCATTGTGTTCTTTAGCTAGTTTTGCTTCTTTTACATTTGTTATTCTAGCGCAATAAATCCCTTTTACTTTATTGGCAGCAATAGTCATACCTATTCCTGTACCACAAAATAATATTCCTATCTCAGCATCTTTATTTACAACTTTTTGGCAAAGAGAAAAACAATAATCTGGGAAATCTACTCTATCAAAGTTTTTTGTTCCAACATCTATTATTTCATATCCTTTTTCTTGTAAATATACTTTTATTATTTCTTTTAGTTTATATCCTCTATGATCTGATCCTAAACATATTTTCATACATCTTCACCTCTTTAATCTATTATACATTAAATACAAAAGAAAAAAAAGCATTAAGCTTTTTTAATTCCATATTTTTTATTGAATTTGTCTACATTTCCTTTAACAGTAGTAGCATTTTGTTTTCCAGTATAAGCTGGATGACATTTAGAACAAACATCAATATGCATTTCATCTTTATTTGATTTTAAAGTAAATGTTTCTCCACAAGCACAAATAAATTTTGTATCTTTAAATTCTTTATGTATTCCTTTTTTCATTTTAAGTCCTAACCTTTCTATTCGCCATGAAAACTTGTTTCATAGTAATTAATTTCTTAAGTATTGTAACAAATATTTATTACTTTGACAAGTCCTTTTCTAATTTTTTTATTATTTTACTTCCTACTTTATTATTTAAAATTAAAGATAAATTATTATTTGCATCTAAACTATCACTATTATTAACAATACTATTTATATCAATATAAGTCATTTTATAATCTATTGTTAACTGTTTTAATTTATTATTTACATATGTAACATATTTATTATAACTATCATCATAAAAACCTAAAACATACACTTTATCTTTTTTATATATATTTACCTGATTTAATAACTCTTCAATGTTTTTTAATAATAAATTACAAGACTCATAATCATTTTTTAATTCATTATTATTTAAACCTATTAACACAATATTGGCTTTAGCAAGTAATGTTTTTATGTTATGTTCTTTATTATTTATATAAACTTTATTATTGTTATAAATATCTTTGGTCAAATCCTTTGTTAAATAATTATTTTTTACATATGAGTTATCATAAGATTTTAAAAGATTATTATTTTCCAAATAAAGTTTAACATAATCATAATACTTAATATCTTCTTTAGTTAAGTTATTACCTAAAACTAATAAATTTTGTTTATTATTATAAAATCTATAGTAAGTAAGAATAATAATTAGTATTAATAAAATTATAAAAAGAAATATTTTAATTTTTTTCATTTTTCACCCATTAAAAAAGTAGAATAAATCTACTTTAATACATTATATTTCTCTTATTTCTATTTTAGCACCAACAAGTGATAATTTTTCAACAATTCCCTCATAACCCCTTAGAATATGTTCAACATCATTAATTGTTGTTGTCCCTTTAGCAATTAAACCTGCAACAATCATGGCAGCTCCTCCTCTTAAATCAGTTGAAGTAACCATTTTACCTTCAAGTGGCGTTTTACCTTTTATTTTTAGTTTATCGCCATCTATTTTAATATTAGCTCCCATTCTGTTAAGATATGGAATGTGCATAAATCTATTTTCGTATATTGTTTCCTTTAAAGTTGATACTCCTTTAGCTTGAGTTAAATAAACAGAAAAAGGTTGTTGTAAATCAGTTGGAAATCCTGGAAAATAATATGTTTCAACATCAACACTTTTTAGTTCTTGTGATGCTGAAGTTAAAACGTAATCTCTTCCTATTTCAATATTGGCATTAGATTCAAGAAGTTTAGTAGTTAATGCTTCAAGATGTTCTGGAATTATATTATCTATTTTTAAATTTTCTCCAATTAAAGAACCAATTATTATATAAGTACCAGCCTCAATTCTATCAGGGATAACTTCAACATAACCCTTCTTTAATTTTGATACCCCTTTAATCTTAATTGTGCTTGTACCTGCTCCTGTTATTTTAGCACCCATACTATTTAATAAATCACAAACATTTTTTATTTCAGGTTCACATGCTGCATTAGTTATTGTTGTTATACCTTTTGCTTTTGTTGCTGCTAAAATAATATTAATTGTGGCACCAACACTAGCTAATTCTAAATCTATTTTAGTTCCTACAAGTTTTTTAGCTTCAATTGTATATTTATCGTTTTCTTCAATTATGGTTGCACCAAGCTTTTTAAAACCATCTAAATGAAGATTAATCGGTCTACTACCAATGTTACATCCACCCGGAAAATACATTTCTACTTTTTTATACTTACTTAATAATGCTCCCATAAAATAATATGATGCACGAAGCTTTCTTGAAATATCTTCTGGTATTTCTTTATTAGTCATATCTTTAGCATTAATGATAATCGATTCTGTAGCACGACTAAATTTAACTCCCAAATATTTTAATATTTCTTCCAGTGAATTTATGTCAGATATTTCTGGAACATTACAAATTGTCACTTCTTCATCACTTAAGATAGCTGCTGGGATAAGAGCAACGGCCGCATTTTTTGCTCCACTTATTCTTATTGTTCCAGTTAATTTATTTTTACCTTTTATTTTTATTTGTTTCATAAGTACTTCCTTTCAAAGTTAATATATGTGAAAATTAACTTTATGCCTCACCTTAATCATATTATTTTTAAAGCATTATGTCAAATAAAAAACCACTTGTTGACAAGTGATTTAGTTATTAACAGTCGCAAATTCTTTTATAACACGAACATTTAATGCTTGAAGTCCTTTACCTGTTTCAATTAATTTGAATTCTACATAATCGCCTTCTTTAAGTGATTTATAACCTTCAGCATCAATTGCGGAATAGTGAACAAACACATCTTCATTTGGTTTATATTCAATGAATCCGAAACCTTTTTCATTGTTGAACCATTTTACAAAGCCTTTCATAATTACACCTCTTTTCTACTTATAATCTCCTGCGCGCAATACTATAATAACAAAAAATAAGGAATATTTTTTTAATGTTCCTTATTTTGTACTTATCAAGCCCTGTTCGTCACATAACTCTTTTAGTTTTTTCTTTTTATCCCTTGAAAGATAAAAACACTTTTCATCACTTATAAATAATAGATAATTTTTACTAGGGTCAATCATTTTAACATTATCTAAATTAACTATTGCACTTTGGTGTGTTCTAAAGAATCTTTCATCCAGCAAATCTTCAAGATCTGTTAAAGTTTTAGTAGTATACACAATATCTGTTTTAGTATGAATGATACTCCTTTTACTATTTCTTTCCTTTTCAATATATAAAATATCTTCATATGGTAAATTATATATTTGACTATCAAATATAACAGTTAAAATCTTCTTTCTTGTTAATGTTGAGTTATAAATATATCTAACATCATACTTTAATCTGCAAATTTCTTCTTCTTTTAATAAATCTATCATAAAACTGTTTTCTTTTTTAATAGCTTCATAACTTAAAGTACCATTCTTATCAATAATAACAATAAAAGAAAAATACATTTTATATTCATTTCTAATAGTTTCTATTACTTCTAAACTGTTTACTTCATCATCATTATCTATTATAAAAACACTTGATGCATTTTTAAGACTACAATAACTTTTAAAGCTTTTATCATTATTATTAAAAATACAATATCTATAACAAATATCATGCCTCATCATTTCTTTATCTATAATTTGTTTATACCCCTTAATATTCTCTTCCTTACTACTAACTATAACATATCTTATCATAATATGATTTCCTTTCTAAAGTTCTAATAAGAAATTAAAAATAGTTTAACACTATTTTAAAAGTTTTTTAAATGCTTCTTTATGAAAATTATTAATACTTCTAACCGAATAATGCTTTTGTGGTTTTCCATATTTATCAAATTCCATATAATCCGCTATATAATTTAAGCTTTGTTTGTGCCAATAAATTCTAACAATTATCTCTGTTTCATAACCAATTAACTTCTTTGATTCACACAATTCCATTATTTTTTCTTCACTTGAGGGAAATATAATTGTTCCTAAATTTAATCTTTTTGGCATTTCACCTCATCCTTTACTACAATATAATGCATATATGCTGCCATTAAACAGCCTAATATTATACATAAAAATACACTAATATATATACTTGGAACTAACGCTGTAATTATAAAAAATGAAGTCCAAGTAAATGTGGTACACATTACTGTAGAATGTAAGTGAAACGTTTCTCCCAAAAAACTCCTTGTGAAGAAAAATCCAATAAGAAAAAATGCAAGTTCCGGAAAAGCATCATTAAATACTGCAATGACTACAACTCCTATTGTTTGTATAAGTTGAATTGGTACAGTTATTCCATAGAAGATGATATCCTCTACAAGACGTTGTACTTTCTCAGCATTGGCAACTGCAAAGTTTTCAATATTAGCTGTATCAGCAAACCAAATCCCATCTTTATGCTTTCTCTTCTTTTTAACATTATCTTTAATTTCATTAATTTCTATTTTTTTATTTTCTTTTTCATCCAAAACAAACCACCTTCTTTCATAGAATTTAATTGGCCCTTAATATTAAACTCTACTTTAAATAGACTTAACTATTTAACAATCTTTGTTGCAATTTTTTTAGCAAAGTTTTCTTCCTTCTTAAATGAAGGAAACCAAAGCCAGCTTCCAGCCATTAGCCTATCCCTTTCTTTTAAACTTTTTTATTCTTTTTATTTTTTATTTTTTATTATAATTTCTTTTACAAGAATAATAATAAACATAAATAACACATAATCAGAGTAAACTAATAATTTGTTTAATCCACTAATATTTACAAAATCAATAAATCTTGCTTTATATAAATAACAGACATATTGAATAATAGTTGAAATTATACAAGACAATATACCATATAAAATATATTTCTTATTTTTATTTGAATATAAGTAACTAAAAATTACTATAAATAAAGCAATAAATATTTGCAAAGCACCATTACCAAATAAATTAAGTACAATTATATTTAATATCAAATAAAGAATTGAATACTTAAATATCTTTTTAAAATCTTTAATTGGAAATATTAAAAATACCATTGCATAAAAATTTAATAAAGCAACTATCCATGATATACCATAGTCAAACACTTTAGGGTAATCAATCTTTGATAAGTTTTCTACTGTTAATTTATAATAAGGCATTCCCATACTTTCAAATGCGCTATTGAATACAATTAACATACTCATTATTATAAATATCCAAACTATTACTTTAGCAAATTTTTCATTAACTCCTAACCATTTACAAAAATCTTTCATATACATCACTCCTTCATTATACAACATATTTAAAAATTTTATGCGCAAAGGAAACGCAAATTTCATTTTTTTAGCATTTTTTGGTGTTTTTTGGTAGTTTTTGCCATAAAATTTCAAAATTATTGTACCATAAGCCCAAAAAAAATAAATAGAGTTAACTATTTATTATCTTTTTTTGATTCCTTTTTATCTTTTTTATCTGCGACTATACTTGTTTTTGTTACTAGCCAAATTATTAGTACAAGTATAGCTAAATAAATATACTTGCCTAAAACTTTATCATTTAAAAAATAAATTATTGATGCAATGGCAAAAAGTAAATTCATAGCATAAATTGCTAAAACTGTATTTCTATGACTTAAACCAAGTTTTAATAATTGATGATGTAAGTGACTTTTATCAGGTAAATATATAGGTTGGTGTTTTATTGCTCTTCTTATTATAGCAAATAATGTATCAAGTATTGGAATACCTAATATTAATATTGGTACAAAAAATGATACCATAGTAGCAGTTTTAAATCCTAAAAGCGATATAGTAGCTATCATAAACCCTTGAAACATACTTCCTGAATCTCCTGAAAATATAGTTGCAGGATAAAAATTATGATATAAAAAGCCTAAAGTTGATCCTAGCATTATAAACGCTAATGTTATATGTAATGAATTTAATTTAGCACTCATAAAGGCGATTATACCGATTGTTAAATAAAATATTGAACATGTCCCACTTGATAATCCATCTAATCCATCAATTAAATTGATTATGTTTATACAAGCTAAAACAAATATAATTGTAAGTGGATAAGCAAATATTCCAAAATTAACATATATACCAAAGATTGTTATTTCATTTAGTAAAATATTTCCATAGAAGATTATTACACAAGCTGCTACTATTTGCCCGATTAACTTTGTTTTGGCTTCTAAAGGCTTTATATCATCAATAACCCCTGTTAAAACTATTATAAAACTACCTATTAATATTGAATTCATTTGAACACTTTGAACACCAAATAACATATATCCAAATAAAAATCCTAAAAATATTCCTAAACCTCCAAGTCTTGGCATAGGTTTAGTATGAACTTTCCTTGCATCTGGCATATCCATTGCTCCAATATGTCTTGCTATTTTTTTAACATAAAAAGTTATGCATAATGTAAATAGAAAACATGTTAAGACAATTAATAATATATGACTTGTATTGTTTAAATTTAGCATAAAATCACCTGTAATAAGTATACCACGGTTAATAAATTATGTAAAATAAAACATTTAATCATAAGACTAAATGTTTTATTTATGGTAACTTTCGTTATTTATTATTTTAAATCCACGATAAATTTGTTCTAATAATATTATTCTAAATAATTGATGTGGAAAAGTTAATTTAGAAAAAGATATTTTTTTATTAGTAAGTTTTTTTATTTCATCACTTAAACCATTAGAAGATCCAATTAAGAAAGTTATATTACTATTGTTAGTTAATTCTTTTTCTAAAAATTTAGAAAATTCTACACTTGTATATTCACACCCTAGTATATCTAGAATAACTAAATTATCTTTTTCTTTAATATGATTTAATATATTATCTTTTTCTTTTTGTAAACAAGATTTTACATCATCATCTTTTTCATCATTTAATTCAATTATTTCTAGCTTTGTATATTTATTTAATCTTTTTTTATACTCTTCAATAGCCAAGTTAAAATAATTTTCTTTTATTTTTCCTAAGCATATTATTTTAATCATATTATACCTCAATTGTTTCTAAACTTTCATCTTGTTTAGCTATATATGTTTTATTTATTTTAACATTACTTTTTTCTAACATTTTATCTAATTCAAGGCTTGCAAGCTCTGGTGTATTATTTTCCTCACTTAAATGGGCTAATACAATATATTTTGTTTTATCTCCAATTAAAGTACTTAAGTATCTTGAACAATCTTTATTAGATAAGTGCCCTTTATCGCTTAATATTCTTTGTTGTAAGAAAAATGGATATTTTCCATTCATAAGAAGTTTTACATCATGGTTACTTTCTATTATGTACATATCTTTATTAACAATATTTGTTAATATCTTTTTATTTATATAACCTGTATCTGTTATATATACTAGTTCTTTAGAACCCTCTTTTATATTAATTCCAATACAATCACTATCATGTGAAAGATTAAAATAAGATACTTCTAAATCATCCAAAATATATGGTTTATCAAAATAGGTAATGTCACATATATTTTTTTCTATAACCTCATCATTTCTTGAAAATACAGTTGGTTTAAATTCTTTATAAACTGATTTTAAACCTTTTATATGATCAACATGGGCATGCGTTATAAAAAGTAAATCGATATTTATATCTTTATTTAATCTTTTTTTTATTTCTTTACTTGATATGCCTGCATCAATTAATATATTTTTAGATTTTGTTTCAACAAGAGTTGTATTTCCTTTAGAACCACTTGCTATTACAGTTACTCTCATCTATATAGTGTTAATGGGTCAAATATTTGATTATTATATCTAGCCTGAAAGTGAAGGTGACATCCAAAAGAATAACCTGTATCTCCCATTAGGCCAATTACTTGTCCCATTTCTACTCCTTGACCTTTTTTAACTAATAGTTTTGACATATGTCCATATAAAGTTATATAACCATTGTTATGATTTATTTCTACATAATTACCTAAACTTGAGTTATATTTAGCTGTAATTACTGTTCCATCATTAGCAGCATAAATTGGCGAATTACATCCAAGTCCTGCGATATCAATTGCTCCATGATATCTATAGTAACCTAATCCATTGTCATGTCCAAAGTAAGTTGTTATTACATACCCTGATCTTGTTGGCCAAATCCAAATACCTGTATTACCTATAACAAACTGTGTTCTACTTCCTGTTTTTACAATACGATTTATTGCCGCTTTTGTTTCTACAGTACTAATTGTAACAACATCAAGTATTTTTCCATTCTCTTTTTTAATACTTCTTGTTACAAGTTCCTCTCCTGGAACACCATTTTGAACAATATTAGTATATCCAACATAATAATTTGGATCTTCAACTACTTCTGTTTTATATTCTTTTTCCTGTAATACTTGTTCTTTTGTTTCTTCTACTAAAGTAATAATAGGCTTTATTGTATCTACAACTACTTCTTTACCAGCATATAATAATGTATTTTCACTATTAATATCTTTATTAGCAATTAAAAATTCATTAACACTTAATTTATTATTATCTGCAATAGAACTAACAGTATCACCAGCTTTTACAATATACTTTTTTAAATTATCGGTTGTTCCGAAAAGTAAATAATTAGCAAGTTCTTTACTATTTGTAAAGATATTTTCATTAACAGAAATATAATCTTTTTTAATAGTAATTTTATCTTTTAAGTAAATGCTTGAAATTATTTTACCTTCTTTTCCTTCCTCTACTTCTTTTTGTTTATTTAATCTATAATTTTCATAATCCTCTTCATCAATAAAAGCTTTTACAGTTTGATCAACAGCATCATTTAAAATATTTTTATCTAAAATATAAACATAGTTTGTAACATCTTTTTCTATTTTTTCGCCTGTTGCTTCATCAAGTGTTGTTTTTGTAGTTACAATTGTTACTTTATATCCTTCAATTGTGAAAGATTCTTTATCTTTTATATCATTATATATTTCTTCTTCTTTTTTAATATTATTACTGTATGTTGTTTCTTTTTGTATTTCTAACCCCTTAGGGATATATACTTTATCAACATTATATTGTAGTTTTATTTTCTCTTGTTCTTTATCTATTAGTTTTTCAAGATCTTTTTTAGAATTAATTAGTCCAATTGATTTTCCTTCTAAATATACACGATAAACCTCATGAGCCTCATAATATTTATTTGAAAAATCTGTTAAATAAACCCCTAAAAAACTAATTAAAATAGCTACAAATATTGTCAATATTAAACTAGTTTTTTTCAAATTTTTCACCTTCTTTATTCTTTAGTATCATTTTTATAATTTAAGAATGATGTTGTGTTTTTCTTAAATAATACTTCAGCAGTACCTATTCTACCACTTCTGTTTTTTCTTATAATTATTTCTGTTTTACTCATATTATCATCAACTTTTGCTTCTGGATGGTAATAATCATCACGGTAGATAAACGCTACAATATCAGCATCTTGTTCAATTGACCCAGACTCTCTTAAATCACTTAAAATAGGTCTTTTATCTTCACGAAGTTCTGGTGTTCTTGAAAGCTGAGCAAGACACAAAATAGGAACGTGAAGTTCTAAGGCAAGTGTTTTTAATGATCTTGATATTTCTGACACTTCTTGTTGTCTATTTCCAGCATATCTATTTGCTCCACCAATTAATGTTAAGTAATCTATTACAATCATACCTAAATTATTATCCAAACTTGCTATTCTTCTTGATTTCGCACGAATATCTCCAATAGACACACCAGCAGAATCATCAATATATATATTTAATTCTCCAAGTTGGCTAATTGCTTCATTAACTCTTTTCCAGTCATCATTTTGTAAATTACCATTTTGAAGTTTTGATGATTCAATTTGTCCAATTGAACTTATCATACGCATAACTATTTGTTCAGCTGGCATTTCAAGAGTAAATATTATTACTGATTTTCCTGAATTAATCGCAGCATTTGTAGCAAAATTTATTCCAAGGGCAGTTTTTCCCATCGCAGGACGTGCCGCCAAAATTATTAGTTCATTTTTATGAAACCCATTTGTTATTTTATCGACTTCATAATATCCTGAAGATAAACCACTTATTTTTCCTTTATTTTCTGCTAGAGTTTCAAGTTGTTTTTGAACAGAAGTTAACACTTCAGGCATAGTTCTAAACTCAGTAGATTTTCTATTTTTTATTACATTTAATATTTTACTTTCAGCTTCATCAAGTGTTTCATTAACACTTGTTTTATTGTTATAACCTAGTGTAACTATTTCTGTAGCTTTTTCAATTAAATTTCTTAAAATACTTTTATCTTCTACTATTTGAATGTAATAATCAACATTTCCTGCTGTAGGGGTTAACTCCATTATTTCAGTTAAATATTCTACTCCTCCAACTTCATTTAATATTTTTCTATTTTTTAATTCATCTGATACAGTAGTAATATCAATAGCTATATTTTTAGAGTATAAATCTTTAATACAATCAAATATTTTACCATGTTTATCTAAGAAAAAGCTTTCACTACTTAAACTTTCAGTAGCTTTTTGAAGAGCATACTTTGATAAAAACATTGACCCAATAACAGATTGTTCTGCCTCAATATTATTAGGTATTTCTTTGTTCATGACTTCACTTCCTAACTGTTTATTTTGTTAATTCAATATTTATAATAGCGTTTATATCTTTATATAAATTTATACAAACCTTATGATATCCAAGTGATGTTAAAGGACTATCTAACATAATTTGATTTTTAGATATGTCATACTTTTCATCTAATTTTTCTTTTATTTGTTTAATAGATACACTACCAAATACTTTGTCAGATGTTCCTGTTTTTACTTTAAATTTATATGTTTCTTTTTCTAAACTTTCTTTTAATTTATTTGCTTTTATTCTATTTTCTTCATCTAATTTTTTTTCATTATTTAAATTTCTCTTTAATTCTTTTAGGCTTGTTTCATTTTTCATAACGGCATAACCATTTTTAATTAAAAAGTTTTTAGCATAACCATCTTTTACTTCTTTTATTTCACCTTTTTTTCCTTGATTTTTTAAATCTTTGATAAAAATAACTTCCATAAATTCCTCCTTATTTTAATACACTTATTAATTCTTTTTTAACCTCTTTTATACTTTTTTCCTTTATTTTACAAGCACCTTCGTACTCATTTCCTCCACCGCCTAATTTGGTAAGGATTTTTCCAACATTTACTTTGTTTAAACTTCTAGCACTTATTCCAACTTCATTTTTTTCTAAAGATGCAATAACAAATGATGTTTCAATATTATTAAATAGTAAAAGAGTATCCGCTATTTTGGCTAAGTCCTCTCTTCTATAAAGTTCTTTTTCTACACCACACGCTATAGCTATATTATCTATAATTGTTACATTTGTTAACATCTTTTGTCTTGTAATAAATTTATTTAAATCTTGTTTTAGTAGATATTGCACTTCGATAGTAGAAGCACCTTTATTAAGTAAAAAATATGAATTATAAAATGTTCTTTTTGTTGACTTTAATATAAAATTATTTGTATCAAGTACTATCCCTGATAATATTACTGTAGCCTCATTAGGAGTTAAATTAATCTTAAAACTTCTTAAAAGCTCAGTTACTATTTCACATGTACTTGAATAAACTGTATCAACAAAAAGGTTATCAACCTTTAATGTTTCATCTGTTATATCGTGATGATCTATTACTATTACTTTGTTAAATTTATCTAAAACATCTTTACAAGATAATAATTTATCTTTATTAGTATCCACTATTATTAAAAGTGATTTATTAAAACTTTTTACTTCTTTTTCCATATACTTTTTATTATTCAATTTGTTAATAGCATTATTAACACTTAATTCTATTTCATTATCATTTATAATAAAAGTATACTTTTTATTAAACTTTTCTACTATTTTAGATATTCCTACCATTGCACCATATGCATCTAAGTCTATATAATTATGTCCTATTATATAAACATGATTAGAAACTAGTATTTCTTTTTTTAATGTTTTTTTAAGTTTTTTTATTTCCATAATAAACCTCACTTGTTAATATTATACTACATTTATTTAAAGATGTCATTTTCTAAATAAAAAATACTTTAATTTTATTTTAATATTTATTATATTATTTAAATAAAAAAGTACACTAACGCTTCATATAAAGTATTAGTGCACAAATTCATTTTTTAAAAAAGTACCTAAACATCAAATTTAGATATGTCCATAATAACATAAATATATGATTTTGCAATATTTTATATACTGATAACAAAAAAAGTTATTAACTTTTTTGTTAATAACAATTATTTTGTATATGGTAATAATGCGATAGCACGTGCTCTTTTGATTTGAGCTGCAATATATCTTTGATGTTTTGCACAAGCTCCAGTAACACGTCTTGGTAGTATTTTACCTTTATCATTTATATATTTTTTTAGTATATCTACATCTTTATAATCAAAAGTTTTTCCAGTACATAAATAACATACTTTTTTCTTTTTTCTATAAAATTCTGCCATAATTATCCTCCTTTTTAGAATGGTAAGTCATTATCTTCAACTTTTATTTCTTCACCAAAATCTTTAAATGGATCATCTTTTAAATCACTTGTAGGAACATCCATTTCAGGTGAAAAACTATATGGGTTTACATCATTATAACTATTTGATGATGTTGTTTGTCTTCTTTCAGTAGCGGCTTTTGTATCTAAGAATTGGATGTTATCTGCTACCACTTCAGTAATATATCTTTTTTGACCATTTTGATCATCATAAGTTCTTGTTTGAATTCTTCCATCAATTGCTACTTGACTTCCTTGTTTTACATAATTTTTAACATTTTCGGCTTGTTTTCTCCAAACAACAATGTTAATAAAATCAGCTTCTCTTTCACCAGCAGCATTAGCAAAATTTCTATTTACTGCAATTGAAAAAGTAGCTACAGGAATATTTGTTCCAGTATATCTAAGTTCTGGATCTCTAACTAATCTTCCTATTAAAAATACCTTATTCATAAAATTACCTCTTAATTTTCTTGTTTAATTACTAAATGACGAATAACATCTTCATTAACATTTGCAACACGGTTAAATTCTGCAACTGTTTCTTTGTTTGCTTCAACTACTAATAGAAAATAATAACCTTTTTTATGACCTTCTATTTCGTAAGCAAGATCTCTTTGACCCATTTCTTTTGATGAAACGATTTTACCATTTGCTTTAGTAACTACATTTTGCATATCTTCATAAACTTTTTTAATTGATGCTTCATCAAGTGTAGGTCTAACGATAAACATTAATTCATAATTATTCATGTTTCTTACACCTCCTTTTGGACTATGTCTTCTTTATTTCAAGAAGAAAGGAGTAATTAATACTCACTCGGTCTGTATTATACCAAATAATTATATGATTTTTCAAGTACTTTATGAAAAAAATACCAATTTTACTTGATATTTCTTAATCTTTCTATTCTATTGGCAATACTTGGATGCGTACTAAATATTGAATCTCTTTCTTTTTTCTTTTTAAATGGATCACTTATGTATAAAGATGAACATGTTTCATTCGCTGTTTTTAATACATTAGTATCATCATCAATTTTCATAAGAGCTTTTATTAATCCCTCATTATTTCTAGTTAAAGATACTGCAGTTGCATCCGCTAGATACTCTCTATTTCTTGAAATCATTAAATTTAAAAGATTAGCAAAAATTGGAGATAATATTATAAATATTAAACCTATTATCATAAGAATTGGGTTTCTATCATCATCACCATCATCTGTTCTATAAAAACCATGGCTAAAAAGGTCAGCTAGAATACTTACTAATCCTACCATTACAATAGCAATAGTAGAAACTAATATATCATAATTTTTTATATGTGAAAGTTCATGAGCTAAAACGCCTTCCATTTCATTTTTATCTAGTTTTTTTATTAAACCAGTTGTTACACAAATAACACTATTTTTAGGATTTCTTCCTGTAGCAAAAGCATTTAAAGCATCACTTTCAATAACATATAACTTTGGAAGTGGCAAATTTGCTGCGATGCAAAGTCCTTCAAGAATTTCATTTAGTTGTAAAAATTCTGTTTTTGTTGCTATTCTTGCACCATTTAAGGATAAAACCATTTTATCACAAGTAAAATATGATACTAAAGCGGAAATAAGAGACATAATAAGAGCAAATGCTACCGCTATATATGAATCTTCAAATAACCATAGTGAAATAAAATAAACAAGAGCCATCACAAAAATAATAAAAAATGTTATTATAAAAAATGTTTTAACTTTATTTTTAGTTATACTTTCAAACATCATAGGCTTATCTTTCCTAACTCTTTATCTTTTTCTTCTATTTTGAAATATTCTTTTTTATTATATTTTAATAATTTAGCAAATATGTTTGTTGGAAATACCATAATAGCAGTGTTATATTTTTGGACACAGTCATTATAAAATTGCCTTGCAAATGCTATTTTATCTTCAGTTCCCACAAGTTCAACTTGTAAATTTTGAAATAATTTGTTTGCTTTTAAATCAGGGTAATTTTCTGCCACTGCAAATAAAGCTTTAACACTACTACTTATTTTATCTTCTTCTTTTGCTAGATAAGACATATCTATTTTTTTATTTCTTTCATTTACTACTTTTAACAAGGTTTCGCTTTCATGTTTAGCATATCCTTTTGTTACTTCAACTAAATTAGGTATTAAATCTATTCTTCTTTTTAACTGATTATCAATATTACTCCAAGCATTATTACATCTATTACTTAATTTTACTAGATAATTATAAATTAAAAAAAGAATTAAAAGTAATACAATTACTATAATTATAACTATTTTAAAATCCATTAACCCACCCTCTTTTAAATATTAAAAATTATTTATATAATTTAGTATTGATAATGTTACAATAATTACTATTGCTATTAAAGCTAGTACTGCTGTAATTATTAAAGCATTAGAAAACGCACTTTTATCGAGTTGAGAAGTTCCATTGTGATTGTAATAATATTCTATTTCTTTATCAGGTTCTATTTCTTGTTTTATTTTAGGCATATTATCCATTGTAAGAACTCTTGTCATACCCCTACTTTCAGTATTATTAGAACTTTCTAAAGTTTCTACTTCATTTTGATTTGTAAAAAAATAAGAATTATCATTATTAACTGATACTTGTTGAACATCTTTTTTGGTAAAATCATTTTCTAATTCATTTAATACACCTTTATATGTATCTAATACTTGTTGTTCCCCATCTTTAAACATTTCTTACACCTTCTTTTATTCTTTTATTTGTTTTTCTCATTAATATTCTATATATTTTTTCATATTGTTCATTTGTTAAATTATATTCTTTAAATGTTTCTTCGACATCTTTTTTAATTTTATTAGTAAAATTCTCATCATAGTAAGCACTAAAAGATAAATCATAATCCATATGTCTAAATACTCTAACAAAATAATCTCTTAACCATTGTGGCACTTTTTCCATATACATATCAAAATTTTCTAAAACTTCAATATCACTTGGAATACTTGAACCATTTGGATTACAATACCATCCTAGAACCATTAGGGCAAATGAAACAACTTTATGTTCCTTACTAGATTTTCTTTCTGCCATTAAGCTAATACCTGTATTAAAATTAGCTATTGTTTTGTCTAAATAACTATCAGTACCAAATAGATCGCTTGTAAGAATTATTTCTCCTGTTGAAACATTAATTTTAATATCATCAATATTAATTTTAATTAAATTTCTTTCTTCTTGTTCTATTTTTTCCATTACTTTTTTCATTAAACGACAAAAAGTCTTAGCTTTAACATCATCACCTAGACTATCTTTATTATTAATATAATCTCTTAAAGATAAAACATTGTTCATATTTTCACCTGCTTAGTACCCCTATCATAAAGATTATATCACATAAGTTCATTATTCAAAATATATTTTTTAAAATTTTTCCTTATTTTTAATAAAATATTATCTACTCTCTTTTTAGAAAGATCTAAAACATCTCCGATTATTTTGTAGCTATAACCATTTAGTTTTAATTCAAGAACAATAGCTTCGGTAAATTCAAGTTGATTAATAAAGTTTTTTATAAATATAATATATTCTTTTTCCATTATTTCATCATAAGGTGTCTTATAGTCTGCAACATATTTAGATGGCACATCTTCAATATTAATAGTGTTAGTTAAAGGCTTATCCATTTTTCTTAAATATTCCATTAAATATTTTTTTATATACAAATGCAAATATGTTGAAAAACCTGCATCTTTTGTTTCATCATAATTAATAACAGCTTTATAAAAACCTAATCTGCATTCTTGTAACATATCATCCATTTCATATTTATATTTGTATTTATTAGAAAACTTAATCATCAATGGTCTATATTTATTAAAAAGTGCATTAAATGCCTCTTCACTGTCTTCCCTTATTAAATATATTAATTCATTATCATTTTCTTTATAATCCACATAAACCTCCTTAATTACTTCTTTGTCTTACAACCTCATATATAAATATTCCTGCTGCTACTGAAGCATTAAGACTATTTATCTTTCCTATCATTGGAATTGAGACAATAAAATCTGCTGATTTTCTCACTAATTCACTTACCCCTTTGCCTTCATTTCCTATTATTATACATGTTGATGTTTTGTAATCTTCACTAGTATAACTTGTTCCATCCATAGAAGAAGCATAAATCCAATATCCTTTTTCTTTTAAATAATTAATAGTTTGAACTAAATTAGTAACCATACATATTTTAACATTAACTGCTGCGCCACTACTGGTTTTCATAACCGTTGAGTTAACACTTACACTTCTATCTTTTGGAATAATTATACCATCAACTCCTGCTGCTTCACATGTTCTAATTATGGCACCAAAATTATGTGTATCTTCTAGATGATCAAGCATAACTATAAAACCATTTTCTTTTATTATTTCATCAATATCAGCATATTTAAACTCTAAAACATCTACTGCAACACCTTGGTGATTACCAAGTGTCATCTCATCTAATTCATATTTAGTTAAAAACACAGGTTTTATTTTTAACTTTTCAATAAGGCTTGTAATTACTTTATCTTTAAAGTTTCTTTCTAAATATACTCTTTTAATATCTTTACCTTGTTTTAATATTTCTTCACAACTATTTTTTCCATATACTAACATCTTTTATACCTCTTTTATTTTCTCTATATAATCAAATATTTCCTTTATTCTATCAAATTTATTATTCATATATAAATAACCAAAAACACTTTCCAAAGCTGTGGCATGTTTATATGTTAAAATATCACAGTTTTTTGGTTTTGAATGTGTTTTGGTATTTCTTGCTCTTTTTATTATTTCTATTTCATCACTAGTAAAAAAATTATTATCTAAAAGTTCTTTTAAAAATAAAGCTTGATTTTTAGCACTTACATAATTTAAAGCATGTTTTTGTAAATCATTAACTTTCACAAAATTCTTATCAATTAAATATTTTCTTACTAACACTTCATATATAGCATCCCCTATATATGCTAAAACTAATGAATTGTACTCCATAAAATTCCTAACTTATTTCCTTTTTTAAATTTATGATACTGTAAACGATACTTGCAAGTTTATTTAATCTATAAATATTTAAAATTACTCTTATATTTTCTAATTCTTTTTTATTAGCTAGTTTTTCATCTTTGATTAGTTCATAAGTAGATGTAGCATTTTTAACTTCAAATATTAAACTAATTATTTCTATTATAAAAACAAGTAATAAAAGTGTTACACCAAGATAAAATAATTGTTTCCAAATTAAAGTACCAATAATTGTGGATAATACACCAAATATTGAACCAAAATAAATTATTTTGTCAAAAATATTGTAAAGTTTAGGTATAGTTTTATCCTTTTCTAAAACATATCCACTTATAAATGCTGCTTTTACAGTATAAAATATACTTTCACCATTAAAAGTTTTACTATCAAGTCTTACAACATTATGTTCAACATCATACTCATTTGTTACAGTACTTTTCTTTTCTACAATATATATATTATCTAAATTATTCTTATCTAAAATATGTTTTACAACATCAAAACCACTTAATCTTTTTGTTAAATATGTATTTTTAAAACTTCTAGAAATTTTTTCTATATATAAGTATGTCGCAATTGATACAGTACTTATTACCGCTAATATTATATAATAAATCATAAACTTTCCTTTCTATAGATTTATAATTTCATATGTTGTATTATCTTTGGTATCTATTAATCTTACATTTTTATTTAATAATTCTTCCCTTATTTTATCCGCTAAAAGATAATCTTTATTTTCTTTAGCTTTTCTTCTTTCTTCTATTTTATCTAAAATATATTTTTCATCAATATCAAGTTTTATTTCTTCTTTTTTTAGAAGGTCAAGGCCTAATACTTTATCAAATGATTTTATTATTTCTTTTTTAGTTAAATCATTTAATTCTTTATCTTTTAATACTTCATATACTAAGGTTAACATTAAAGATGTATTTAAATCATTATTAATTGCATCTTTAAACTTCTCTTCATAAAGTTTTACTTTATCAGGTAAAATATTTCCTTCATCTTTTAAAGACAATACTTTATTTTTTAATTTTAAATATGTATTTTGAGCTTGATTTAAAGCATCATAAGAGAATACTAATTGTTTTCTATAATGACTTCCTAAACAAAAATATCTATAAGCAAGTGGTAAATATTTTTTACTTTCAAGAAGAGATAAAGTTAAAAATTCTCCTTTACTTTTACTCATTTTACCAGTTTCATCATTTAAATATTCTCCGTGAACCCAGTAATTACACCATTTATGTCCAAAATATGCTTCACTTTGTGCTATTTCATTAGTATGGTGTGGAAAAATTAAATCTACTCCTCCACAATGTAAATCTAAATATTCTCCTAAATAAAGACTTGCAAGTGTGGAACATTCAATATGCCATCCAGGGTAACCCACACCCCATGGACTATCCCATTTTTGTTCTTGATCTTCAAATTTGCTTTTTGTAAACCATAAAACAAAATCATAAGGATTTCTCTTGTATAAATCATGACTAACATCATCTCTTACTGCTATTTTCTGGTTTTCTTCAGTTCTTCCTGATAGTTCATAATAATTTGGTATTTTAGATATATCAAAATATACATTTCCACCAGCTTGATAAGCATATCCTTTTTCTAGTAATGTTTCAATTACATGTATATAATCATTTATATGCGAAGTTGCTTTTTCAATTATTTCTGGTCTTTTAATATTCATTTTATCCAAGTCTTCTAAGAATTTTTCAGTATAAAATTCCGCTATTTCTTGAGCTGTTTTTCCTTCTTTTTTAGCACTATTACTCATTTTATCTTCACCAGTATCAGCATCATGCACAATATGACCAACATCTGTTATATTCATTACCCTTTTTACATTATATCCAAGATAATTAAGTCCTTTTTCTAAAAAATCTTCAAATAAATATGTTCTTAAATTTCCTATATGGGCATAATTATAAACAGTTGGTCCACATGTATACATTGTAACTTCCTTATCATTATGTGGAATAAATTTTTCAACTTTTTTAGTTAATGTATTATATATTTTCATAAAACACCTCCATTTAATTTTATTAAATAAACTCTTTTTATATGGCATTATTATATCACAACAAAAAAAACATGTCCATAAAAGACATAAGAAAAATTATCTTACTTCTGTTTTTAAGGACATTATTTTTATATTATTATTTCCTTCGATTATTTTATCTATAAGCTTACTTTCCAAATAATCATTTATTACTTTTTTTACCTTTCTAGCACCATATATTTCATATTCACATAAATTTTTTATATCATCAAACACTTTTTTACTCAAAGTGAATTTTATGTTTTTTTCCTTATAAAAATCTCTTATAGTATTAAGTTCTTTATTTATTATTTTATCTATTACCTCTTCAGTAATCGAATTAAAATATATTGTTTTATTTATTCTATTTAAAAATGGAACACCAAAATAAGATTTTAAAGAAGTAGAATAATCATTTTCTTTATGATTAAAGCCAACATGTTTTTTATCGCTTCCAACATTTGATGTCATTATTATAATTGTATTGTCAAACCTTATTATATTACCCTTAGAATCTTTCACTTTTCCTTCATCTAAGATTTGTAAAAATAAATCAAGAATATTAGGACTACATTTTTCTATTTCATCAAGCAAAATAACTGAATAAGGTTTATTTCTTACTTCTTCAAAAACATTTTTATTATCATTATATCCAACATATCCTGCAGGACTACCAATTAATTTACTTATTGAATGTGATTCTTTATATTCACTCATATCAAGTCTAATAAAGTTATCTTTACCATATAAAAGATTAGCATATTCTTTAGCAAGGTATGTTTTACCTACGCCACTTTGCCCTACAAAAAGAATAGAATAAGGAAGATTATTATTCTTATATCCATATCTTATTTTTTTCGTAATTTCATATAAACTATTAATCGCATCATCTTGACCTATTATTTTACTATTTAAAAGAGGTATTATGCTTTTTATTGAGGAAGTTTTATTATCTTCATAAATAGGTATTTTTGTTTTTTGTTCAATAACTTCTTTTACATCTTTAAGGGTAACTGTTTTTAAATATGATTTATTAATATTTTTTAATTCTAATTCATTAAGTTTTGATTCAAGCATCATTTCTTTTTGTTTATAAACAAATGCATCATTAAATTTATTGTTTATAATAGAGGCATTTTTTAAATTTTTAGTTATATTAAGTTCATTGTTTATATTTTCATATTCTTTATATTTCTTTGTATTACTTGTAGATACTTTAGAACATACTTCATCTAATATATCAATAGCTTTATCAGGAAACTTTCTATCATAAATATACTTCTCACAATAGTATACAATTTTTTCTACAATATCATTTGAAATTTTAACATTATGATATTTTTCATAAATTGGTGTTAACTTGTTTAAAATGTTAATTGTTGTTTTAATACTTGGTTCTTTTATTTCTATTTTTTGAAATCTTCTATCTAAGGCTTTATCTTTTTCAATAAATTCTTTATATTCATCTGTTGTTGTAGCCCCGATTATTTTTATTTTTCCACGAGCTAAAGCGGGTTTTAAAATATTTGAAGCATCAATTGCTCCTTCGGCACCACCTGCCCCCACTAGGGTATGGATTTCATCAATAAACAAAATTACTTCATTTGTATTTTCAAGCTCATTTATTATCTTCCCAAGACGTTCTTCAAACTCTCCACGATATTTTGTACCTGCGACTAAATTAGACATCGAAACACTTATTATTTTTTTATTTTTTAAAGTAGGCACTTTATTTTCTACAATTAACTTAGCAAGACCTTCCACAACTGCTGTTTTACCAACTCCTGCTTCTCCAATTAAAATCGGATTATTTTTTGTTCTTCTTGATAATATCTCAATTAGACGTTTTATTTCTTCACCACGGTCTACGACAGGGTCTAATTCCCCTTCTTTAGCACGCAAGGTTAAATCAACGCCATAACTTTCAACAAGCAATTTTTCTTTGGAGTTCTTTTTTAAAGGACTAACATAAAAATCCTCGTATAACTCATCTACATTTATATTCATTCCAAGCATTATTCTAATAGCAACACCTTCTCCTTCTTCTAAAATCCCAAGGAGTAAGTCCTCACATGTTGCATATTCTTTATTATTTTCTTCCACATTATAATTAACTGTTTCAAGAATATTTCTTAAAAGTGGTGTATATAAATAAAAATCATTACTTTCTTTACCCATACCTACTATTTTAATAAGTTCATTTCTAAATATATCATAAGTAATTCCATGATTTTTTAACTTATCTTTAATACCTTTTTCTCCATATTTTAAAAGTGATAATAATAAATGTTCACTTCCTATATAAGGATGTTTAAGACTAATCATTTCTTGCTTCATATTAACTAATACTTTTTTAGCTTGCTCTTCATATTTTGAAAACATATTTTGCCTCCCATTAATATTCTATGTATATAATGAGAATAAATTTGATTTTTTAATCAACAAATTATTACAAAAATAAAACTTATGATTTCTCATAAGTTATAATTCGAATGTATACGGATCTGTTGAAGTTCCTGTTCCTCCAGTTATTTTAACTGATGATGTTAGATACAAAACTGGTCTGGTATCAAACTGGGTGCTATCAGCATCGTAGACGATGTAGTCGCCAAGGCTCCCATCCGAAACGATAATAAACCCACAATAATTACTACTGGAAAGCTGAGGCAATGTATATTGATAATCACTGTTATATAGCCAATTTGTATCATTACATGCTCTTAAATCATTTGATGATGATTTTGAGCTATATAACATCTTGTTTTCACAATTCGCACTAGCATACCCATAATCACTTACATACATTAATCCTATTTTTCCTATCCAACTATTTGGATTTGTTCCATAGTAGAACTCATTACTTATTGTATTTTTTATTTTTCTTTCATAACTATACACTTGCACTGGCGTTTGGATATGTTCTTGGCCACTCCAACCATTATACCCACCTAAATAATACTTAGCATTTTCTATCATACTTTGTGCTTCACTTGTTAATTCTGTTAGGTATGTTGTATTTAATTTTGTTTGTAATGTTGCTGTAGTCCAATCATATGGACAACTATAATACATGACAACCGGAGTAGGAGCAGTATACATAACTTTATACTTATCATATTTATTTAAATATTCAGCATTTATGTCATTATCTCTTAATAATAATAAATTATCGTTTTTATCGTAAGCATAAGTTATTGTATCAATATTTTCTACATTTTTATCTTTTATTATCTTTATTCTGTTTTCTATTTTTCCTGTTCCATCATCTGTTGGAAATATTCCTATTATTCTCCATGTTTCATTATTAAATGTTACATAATTTTTTGGACTTGCTCCACGGTATCTATATTCTGTTATACTTTCATTAGTTCCAATTTGAAGTGTACTATCAGCCTCATGGGTTATTGTATATAATCCACTATTATCTTTATTATCTGTTAATTTAATAAGAGTGTCTGCTCCACTTTTCTTTATTTTTCCTACTGTTCCTTCAATTATATTAGTACTTGTTTTACTAAAACTAAATAATGCATAACTTGAATATCCTATACATACTAATATAATTAAAATAATTAATAATAATAAATAACTATTTATTATTTTAATATCTGTTTTTAAAAAATTTATAAACCTTTTCATAACGACAGCACCTCTATTTTATTAACTATTAACTTTATAACTAAATTATATAATACACCCCCCCCATGTCAATAATTTTTGTTTAAGTTTTTAACAATAGAAAAAAACAATAGTGTTTAGCTATTGTTTTACCATCTTCCTGGGAAGTTTATTACATTCCTAGCATTAAAGGTATTTTTTACATATTTAGTATATGATGAATAAGAGTGTCCATCATTTGTTATACCATAATAATGATCTTTTGATATTTCAAAGTGTAAATGAGCTCCAAAAGCACAATCATCATATCCTGATCTAAATAATTGACTACTTGTTGTATATCCACCTACCCAACCAATTAGTTGCCCTTTTGTTACTGTATCTCCGGCTTTTACATTAACATTTAATAAATGCCAATACCTTGTTGTATAATATTTGCCATTGACAATGTGGTTAATTGTAATTATATTACCACCACAGTCATTTTTAATATTTTTATTAGCATATTTAACGGCTGCGACATATCCTGAAGCGGCAGCATAAACTTTTGTCCCTTCTGAAGCTGCTAAATCTATTCCTTTATGGAAAGATGAACAATTTGCGCAAAGAATTGGTCTTGGTCCATATTCATCAGTAACAGTTCCACTTGCTGTTGGAATAATAAATCCTGTATCATGTAAAATTTTTCCAACACACGCAATAATATCTTGATCATCTTTACATCCTTGATCTTGATATAATTTTATTGTTTTTCGAACAGATTTTATTTGTTCATCAATATCTTCATATTCTGTATAAGTTTTATTCATCTGTGTTCCTAAGCTTGTTACTTTGTTTTTATAATCTTCACTCATTTTATTTAAACTTTTTTTGGTTTCTTCTAATTCTTCTTGTTTTGTTTTACCATCTTCAATTAATTTATTCATTTGATCCATTAATTCACTATTTTTTTTAGTTAATTGTTGAATTATGGAAATTCTATAAATAAAATCTGTAAAGTTCTCTGCTCCAAAAAGATAGTTTAAATAAAAGTTATCACTACTTGATTTTTGTGAAAAAACAATTAAATCTTTAATTTGTTCTTTTTTTTCTGCAATATCAAGTTCATTTTTTGTTATTTGTTGACTAATTGCTGTTTTTTCTTGTTCTGCTAAAATCATCTTTTCACTTATTTTTAATATTTCAGCATTTGCTTCATCTATTTTCTTTTGGATTTCAGCCTGATTTTTTTGGACATATTCTTTCTCTTTTTGTAAATCTGATAATTCTTTTTTATAATCATTTATTGTAATTGCATTAACTTTAGCTACAGGTATTAAAAGAACTAGTAATAAAAATATTATAATACTTTTTTTATTCATTATATTTTTATATACCTCCTTACTGCTCTTGCAGATCCTATCATACCTACTAACATACCAACAAGTACAATTAATAATGATATTTGAATAGTAAATGGCATTGGATGTACAAGTCTAATAAGTGGAGAGAATAATTGTCCTTTTAACATTTGATATAATGCTTGATAACCATAAGTCATTACAAGCACTGGAATAATTGATCCAATTATACCTAAAATTACACCTTCAATTATGAATGGGAATTTTATTCTTGTATTACTAGCTCCAACTAAGCGCATAATTGAAATTTCTTTTTGTCTTGAAAAGATTGTTAATTTAATTGTATTTATGATTAAGAATATTGTAACTAAAATAAGAGCAATACCTACAACTAATGTTACCTTTTCTACTGTATCAAATGCTTTTACAAGTTGTTCTACTATTCCTTCACCATATGATACACTTTCTACTCCTTTTAAAGCTTCAATTTGATTAACTGTCGATTTTATTTGTTCAACATCTTTTACTTTTAAAGTATAAGTATCCATTAATGGATTTTCACTATCATTCCATGTTGAAAGAATTTTAGATATTTCATTTCTTTCACTTTCCATGTTATTTTTTATATCTTGTTTTGAAGTATATTCACATGAATCTTTGTCAACATTTTCAAGTTCTTTGATTTTTGTCATTATTTCTTCTTCTTCATCATATGTCAAGCTATTATCAAAAAATGTTACAATTGTTACATCTTCTTTTATTAATGTAGCAAAATTATCTACATTTTTTGCAATTATAAGGGTAGATCCTATTATTATTAAAGTAATTGTTATACAAGATATTGATGCTAAAGATAAACTAAAGTTTCTAATTACACTTTTAAAAGCATCTCTTATACTTCTTCCAACCATCCTAAAAAACTTCATCTTTATATTCCCCCTCCTTATAATCTTTTACAAGTCTACCATCTTTTAATACTAAAACTCTTTTTTTCATTTTTTCAACGATTTCATGATCATGTGTAACCATAAGAATTGTTGTTCCTAAATCTTTATTAATCTTATCTAAAATATTCATTATTTCCATACTAATAACAGGGTCTAGGTTTCCAGTTGGTTCATCGCAAATTAATATTTTGGGATTATTAACAATAGCACGTGCTATTGCCACTCTTTGTTGTTCCCCTCCAGATAATTTATCAGGATAAGACTTAGCTTTATGTTTTAATCCTACTTGATCAAGAACTTCAATAACTTTTTTTCTTATTTCTTTTGTATCTGCCCCTGTCACTTCAAGTGCAAACGCAACATTTTCATAAACTGTTAATTTAGGAAGTAATTTGTAGTCTTGGAATACTACTCCAATTTTTCTTCTTAATTTATATACTTTAGAATTTCTTAATTTACCAACATTAACCCCTCCAAGAATTATTTCTCCACGAGTTGGTTTTTCTTCTCTATAAAGCATTTTTATTAAAGTTGATTTACCACTTCCACTACCACCTATAATAAAAACAAATTCTCCTTTTTCAATATCTAGGTTTAAATCATATATTGCTCCAACACCATTTGGATATGTTTTAAACACATTTTTTATTGTAATTATTTTCAATCATAACACCACCTTATTTTTAGTTTTAAAATTACACTATATAATAATTATACCATTAAAATCTAATTACACCTAACTTATATAGTAAATTTCATATACTTTTTACATTTTTGACGTTTTTCAATAATCTATCTTGATTTCTTGTTTCATAACTATCACATACTATTACAAAAGCATTTTTATCTATATCTTTTATTATTTCTTTGATAATTATATATTCTTTGGTAGGAATAACACTCATTATAGTTTTTTGTTTTGTATTAGTATATTTTCCTTTAGTATTAAAAATTGTTACATCATGTTTTAATTCATTGTTTAAATATTTACTTATTTCATCATATTTTGAACTAACAATAATAATTGTTTTATTTTTAGATATACCAAGAACAATTCTATCACTAACATTTTTTTGAATAAATAATATTATAATGGCGTATAAAACTTTATTAATTCCAAACACTATTCCTCCTGCTAAAACAATAATTGAATTAATAATCATATTTGATTTAGTTATTGATGATTTATTCTTATTGGCAATTATTTTAGATAAAATACCATATCCACCATTATTAAGTCCTGTTTTAAAGATAATTCCATTAGATATTCCTGTTAGTATTCCAATAAAAATTGCAAAAAGAAGGATGTCTTCGTAATTTATTAAAAATATTTGATTAATTCCAGATGTTGCCTTTATAAATAAAGGATAAACTATTGTAATATAAGCCATTGCAGTTGTATCATCTAGTCCTAAAAAACAAAAACACAAAACTAATAAAATACAAGATTGGAAAAACACCACTAATGAAGGATCTAAGTTTGACAAATAATTTAATATTGTAGCAACACCGCTTGTACCACCACATACTATTCCAAGTGGTAAAACAAATAAATTATAGTTTATTGCTGATATTAAAAGTCCTAGTGTTAAAAATACGTATCTTTTTATATAATTTTTTTTACTTATTGTATCTATTATATTATCTTTCATTATTCGCCACCTAATACTTCGTAAGCATCCACTGCGGTAAAGAACGCATCTTTATCTATTTCATTTATACCTGCTTTAAGTTTATAGTATTCTTTAGTAGGAACCACTGTAAAAAGAATAGGATTTTTTTGTTTTGTATATCCGCCTTTAGCGTCAATTATAGTAACACTATGTCCTAACTCATCAATTACATAATTTGATATTTCATCTGGTTTTGTTGTAATTATATAAAACGCTTTTGAAGAAGATATACCTAGTAAAACTTTATCAGTTAAAATGCTAATTATATAAAGAACAATTATTGCATACATAAACTTTGTCCAGCCAAAAACAAAAGCTCCAGATAAAACAATTAAACCATCTACAATAAGCATTGATGTTCCAATTGATGTTTTAGCATATTTATTCATTATTTGATTTAAAATATCTGTTCCTCCAGTTGTATATCCTGCTTTAAAAACAAGCCCAGCTCCAAAGCCATATAAAACTCCTCCAACAATTGCAAGAAGTAATTGGTCACTTGCATCAATTACCAATATTTTTCCTATATTTTCAGTCAAACTTATAAAAATAGGTAATAAAATTGAACCTACAACTGATCCTTTAGTTTTTTCTTTTCCTAAAAAGATATAGCTTACAATAAGTAAAATAACTGATGATAATAAAATAAATGTTGAAGCAGATATATCAAAAAATTTTGTAACAATAATACTAATACCACTTACTCCTCCAAAAACTATATTATTTGGAAAAATGAATAAATTAAATGATACTGCACAAATAAATAATCCTAAAAGTAAAGTTAAATATCTTTTAACTTTATGTTTTTTATAAATTTGTTTTATTATATTTTCTTTATTTTCCATAACTAACTCCTTAAATATTCTTCTATAAACATATCTAAATCACCATCTAATACTTTAGAAACATTACTTGTTTCACAAGAAGTACGATGGTCTTTAACTAATGAATAAGGATGCATTACATAACTTCTTATTTGTGAACCAAATTCAATATTTTTATTATCTTGTTTTAAATTATTAAGTTTTTCTTCTTGACGTTCTATTTCAATCATTTTTAATTTATTTTTTAATATTTCAAGTGCTTTTTCTTTATTTTTTAATTGACTTCTTTCATTTTGACAAGTAACTACTATTTTAGTAGGTAAATGTGTTATTCTAACTGCAGAGTCTGTTGTATTAACACTTTGTCCTCCTGCTCCACTTGAATGGTAAACATCTATTTTTAAATCTTCATCCTTAATAACTATATCTATTTTTTCATCAAATTCAGGAGTTACATCAACTGATGCAAAAGATGTATGTCTTTTATGATTAGCATCAAATGGAGATAATCTTACAAGTCTATGAACACCTTTTTCACATTTTAAATAACCATATGCATCTTTTCCTTCAATAGAAAGAGTACATTTTTTTATCCCAGCTTCATCCCCATCTTGATAATCTAAAACAGTAACTTTATATCCTTTTTTTTCACAATATCTAAGATACATTCTATAAAGCATCGAAGCCCAATCACAACTTTCTGTTCCTCCAGCACCAGCATGAATTTCTAAAATACAATTTTTATGATCGTATTCATGATTTAAATAAAGTTCTAATTTTAATTCTTCTAATGATTTTTTTATATTTTCTATATCTTCTTCTACTAATTTTTGTAGTTCTTTATCATTCTCATTTTTTAATAATGATAATATTTCTAAATTATTATTTATTTTTTCTTTTAAAGAACAAATATTATTAATTTCTTTTTTTAAATTATTTAATTCCGTAATTTTTTTATTTGCTAAAGAAACATCATTCCAAAAATTACTTTCTTTTGTTATTTCTTCTAATTTTTTTATTTCTTCTTCTTTTTTATCAAAGTCAAAGAGACCTCCAAAAATCATTTATTTGTTTATCAAAGTTATTATAAATATTATTAATTTCTTTTATTTCCATATTTATCACTCTTTCTATACTTATATATAAATTATATTATTTTTTTTATATTTTTGCAAATAAAAAGATACAAGCAAAACTTATATCTTAATAAACTATATTATTCAGCGTTTTTATATGCTTCTAAGATAGTTTCTTCAAACATTGTACGTGTTTCAGGATTAATTGGATGTGCGATATCTCTATATCCTCCAGTAGATGTTTTTCTACTTGGCATTGCTATAAATAAGCCATTATCTCCTTCGATAATACGAATATCATGAACTGCAAAACATTCATCAAGTAATACTGATGCTATTCCTTTCATTCTTGATCCTTCTTTTTCAATTTTACGTACGTTTACTGATGTTATCTTCATCTACATATCCTCCTTTAGAAAGCATATCTTGCTTCTAGTTTTATTTTATATTAATAATCTTTAAAAATCAACTATTTTTGACACTTTTTACCATTTAACAAAGGAAAAATAAAGATTTTTTTATCATAATTAATTAATATTTATTCTTCAAATACTTTTGGAACTTCTTTTATACTATTAAAACTACTTATAAATTCATTATATTGATAATCATTAGCCCTATTAATCATAACATCATTTATAGGTATCAAAGTATAATCTTTTAAGATTACATACTTATATGTAAAAGTTAAAACATCGTTATAATATTTAGTTAATAATTTTATTTTCATCGTAGTTGTAACATTTTTATTTAATTCTTTATCAAAATAACTAACTATTTCATAAAAAGCTTTATCTGTTTTTAATATTCTTTCATTATATATTCTAATAACTTTTTCTCCCTCATAATTTCCACTCACTTTATAAATATCAGGGTATTTTTCATTGGTATAATTTAATCTATACAATATGTTATCTTTTACATAAACATAATTAGACATAAAATCATAATCAACTTTTTTACCAATAAATTCTTTAGAATATTCCCATTTTAAATAAGGACTAAGTTCATAATTAGCATTTAAATACATATCATAACTATTTCTAATTTTATTATCTGAGTTTATATCTTTAAGTGTATATAACATATCATTATAATCAATAAACCTTATATCAGAACCATAATCTGGTGTTATATTCATTGCTTTTATATCGTTTTTTATATCATATACTTTTTTATATTCAAAAATTCCTTCATCTAATTTATCAGGATTAAATATATAAATACTATTATTATTTATAAAAACATAGTTTCTAAAACAAGTATCTTCATTTAAAACCAAATTACTTGTTATTTTTTTATAATCTGTTACTTTCTTTTTAGCATTTTTACTTGCTTCTTCTACTAATTTATCATTTGCCATATTATTCTTAGGAATAAATATAGCAAATAATGTTAATAAAACTAATATTATTCCGATTAAAATTATTTTATTATTCTTCATAACAAAACCTCCGATTACGTATATTATATTTAAAAAAATTAAATATTACAATAAAATTACCATATTATTCATTGATTTTGTTGGTAATTTTATCCTTTATAACTATATTTATTGTATAATATAAAATGAAGGTGATTTTATGGATTTTAAAACAGCATTAAATAATTATATAAAAAAATTAAATTGTACTTCAAAAGAATTAGCAATAAAAGCTAATTTATCCGAAACAGTAATAAGTAGATATAGAAATGGATTAAGAACTCCCGGAGTTAATAAAGATGAAATTAAAAATCTTGCTAACGCTATTAGTGTTATATCTTATGAAAAAAAGATTAATTTAAATTATGATGAAGTCTTAAATTGTTTAATAGATTCTGTTAATAAAAATGATGAGTTTAATTATGATAATTTTTGTAAAAATTTTAATAGACTTTTAAACGATTTAAAAATCAATATTAAAGACATGGCTAAATATATAAATTTTGATGCATCATATATTTCAAGAATAAGATATAATAAAGCTAAACCCTCTACTCCCAGTGAATTTTGTAATAAAGTTTGCTCTTATGTTATAAACAGGTTTAATGATAATGATATCCTTATTAAATTTTTAAATTGTGATAAAAATATAAATGATAAAGCTTTATTTGATAATCTATATAATTTTTTAATTAATAATGAAAACACAATTACAGAAAGTAAATATATTAATGATTTTTTAATAAGCTTAGATGATTTTAATTTAAATGATTTTATAAAAGCAATTAAATTTGATGAACTTAAAGTACCAAATATTCCCTTTTATAAAGCTAAAACTAAATCTTATTATGGAATTGAAGAAATGAAACGTGGTGAATTAGATTTTTTTAAAGCAACTGTTTTATCTAAAGACACTGAAGATATATTTATGTGTAGTGATATGCCAATGGAAGATATGGCAGAAGATATTTCTTTTGGAAAAAAATGGATGTTTGGAATAGCTATGTGTCTTAAAAAAGGACTACATTTAAATATAATACATAATTTAGATAGACCTTTTAACGAAATGATGTTAGGTCTTGAAAGTTGGATACCTATTTATATGACAGGAAGTGTATCTCCATATTATTTAAAAAATTATAGTAATAACGTTTATAATCATTTAAATTATACATCTGGAAGTGTTATTTTAACTGGTGAATGTATAAATTCTTATCATAATAAAGGAAAATATTATTTAACTTCTAATAGTAAAGAGATAAATTATTATAAAGAAAAAACTAAACTTTTATTAAAAAAAGCTAGTCCTCTTATGGAAATATATACAAATGATAATAAAGATGCATTTGATAAATTTTTAAAAAATGAAAAAAATAGTAAAAAAGATATGAAACGCCTTTTAGCAAATCTACCTATTTTTACTATTGATGATGAGATATTAACAAAAATGTTAAAAAGAAATAAGTTAACAAAAGATGAAATTAAACTAATATTAAATTATAAAAAAAATATGGAAAATACTACTTATAATATTTTAAAAAATAATACTATTGAAGACACTATATATAATAATGATTTTAATAATGATGAACCTTATTTATCACTTGAAAATATGTTTTTCAATAAAAATATATATTACACAAAAGATGAATATTTAAAGCATTTAAATTCTACTAAAAAATATTGTAAATCAAATAATAATTATAAATTAAATATCATAGATAACAAAGTTTTTAATAATATTTCAATTACTATTACAAATAATTATGTAATAATTTATAAAAATAATAATCCTCAGATTAAGTTTGTAATTAAGCATAGTAAACTTGTCGATGCAATTAGTAAATTTAACCCATTAGTAATAGAAAAAAATTAGCGTTTGCTAATTTTTATATTCTTTCAATTTCATTATCTTTAAAACTTACATCTAAAAATCTTCTTGATGCTAAATAATCGCATAAATGAACGAACTTTTCATCATCTTCTTTAGGTATGGGTAAAACAATATTGCTTTTTTTATCAATATTCCATGGACCCATATGAGAACTTATAAGTCTAGCAACAGTTAAAGCATCATTTTTACTAATTATTAGATTTTTTTCATTTTCTATTATAAAGTTAGCCATATCAATAGGGTGAGAAAATTTTGTGTATTCACTTTTTTCTAATCCTTTTTTAAGTCCATCATGAAGCATAATAGCCATCCTTATCAAATCTTTTGTATGTTCATCAAAATCATACAGTGCTTTATCATTAAATAATTCTTCACAAATTTGAAGAGCAACTTTTACATGTCTTACAAGACCTCCTTCATTTAATGAAAACAAAGGATGATATTTTCCTGTTGTTGAAGCAGGCATTTCATAAAAATAATCAGGTAATTTATTTAATAAATAAATTGTTGATTCTTTTACATTATTGTCTTTTATATTTTCTAATTCCTTTTTAAATACTTCACTTTTGTTTTTCATATTACTCCTTATTATCTATAATTTAATTACACATTCTAGAACATCCGATATCACCATAACTTGTTTTTTTACAAGAAATACAACAATTTTTACCATCACTTCTTGTATAACATTTTGTACTGTAACCATCATTACTTGAAGGTGAAGTATCATTATCTCCACCATTTATACATGCAATTATAAATACTGCAATTGCTACAAGGACAAGAACAGCTTTAAAAACTTCTTTGTTTTTATTTAATTTTAAATTTATATTATTAATTGCCATATCTATTAAATCATTTAATTTTTCTAATGGAACATTCCAATTTGATAATATTTGTTTTTTTAAAGGATTATAAGAATTTATGCTTTCTTTTAAATCATTATATTCATTAAGCATATCTTTTAATTCTTCTTTTTCTTTATTTGTTGTATTAACAAGTTTTTTATTTAATTCAAGTATTCTATTATAATCTTTATTAACTCTATTATATAGTCTTTTATATCTATAAATCGTATCTTTTGTTTCTTTAACATTTTTTTGTTCTTCTAAAAATTTTATTTCATTTTCAGGAAGTTTATATTCAATAGTAAAATTTTGTGAATGATTTTTAAGATATCTACAATTTACAAGATATAAATTATCTTTTTCATCTTTTTTAAAATTAGTAAACATTCCATAAATGTATTTATCTTTTTCATATAAGAATATTGGTTCATATTCAACTTTATATTTTTGACCGTTAATTTCATCTGTTAAAACGAAACTATATTTTTTAATATTTTCGTTATTTAAATCCACAATATTTCTTTCTTCTTTATTTTCCATAATATACTCACTTCCTTTAAACTTATTTTACAATAAAATATAAAAAAATTCTATTTTTTTGTAGAATATTAATCTTAATTACTTGTTTAAATACATTATAATTTTATTTTTACGTTTTCTTTTTTAGATTCTTCTATTTCAAAAAAATCTTTTTTAGTCATTTTTTTATTTTTTGCTACAAGATTTATAGGAAATGATACGATTAACTGATTATATATCGAAACATTAGCATTATAACATCTTCTGGAAGCTTGAAGATGCTCTTCAACATCTACAATAGCTTTTTGTAATTCTTTAAAATTTTCATTAGCTTTTAAATCAGGATATTTTTCTACTACAATATTAACTTTTTGCATATTTTCATCCATTGCTTTATTAAGACTTGATTTTTCTATTAAAGATAAGTTTTCACGCATTTTTATAATTTTAAATAATATTTCTTTTTCATGTTTAGTATATCCTTTAACAACTTCCACCATTTTTGTAATAACATCATACCTTTTTGTTAAAGCAATATCAATTCCAGAAAGTGCTTCTTCTATTTTTATTATAGTTCTATTTAGTTTATTTAAAACCGCAATATACCAAATTATAAAAATTAAAAGAATTACTCCAATTGCTATAAATATATGTTCCATATCTATGCCTCCTTCTTAAATAAATTATTATCTAAATTTAATTCATTAACAAAATCAGTAATTAATTTTATATCTTTAATAATATCTTGTTCTATTTCTTCTTCATTTATAGGGTTTAAAACATTGTATTCAAATGAATCCTCGCCATTATTAACTGCCACATGTAATTTATTTTCCATGAAAGTAAGTTTAATCGGATCATCTAATTCTTTATAAAGTTTTTTTATTTTTTCCATAAAATGTGGTGTTAAAATATAAAATGCATCATGTTCTATTTCGGAATATATTTTAAACATTTTATTAAATTCTATATCCTCTAATTTAACTTTTTTATTATTTTTAATACGTGGTAAAGATCTTTTTATAAAATCATTACTTATTACTTGAACGTTTGATTTAAAATTCTTATTAAAATCAAATATCATATATCTTCCTTCAAAAATTGTTTCCCATGTTATTATTTTGTTTCCATCTTTATCTTCTTCTTCATATTTTTCTTGAATATGAATGTCTGACTGTTCGAATTTAACATTTTTATATGTTCCACAAATATAATCATTTGAAGTAAATTTATCTCCTAAATTAAGGGTATTATATTTTTTTATTTCTTTTTTACTAATTCCTTCTTCTGGTTTATATATTATATTCTCAAAATTTTGTTTTAAAAAATTTAAAACATAAATATTTTTATATTCTTTATTAAATATTTTTATATCTTTACCATTTATGATGTTTTTAATAATAATCATCATTGCTATTCCAAAAATTATTTCAATAAATATTATAAAAATTATAAATACAAAAGTTATTCTTTTATTTATAACAATTATTAAAGTTATAAATAAAATTAATAATAGTAATATGCCTAATGTATAATTACAAATTTTATTTTTTTTAAGTATTTTTGTTTGCATTTTATTTAATTCTTCTCTATTCATAAAAAATCATACTCCAATTAACTTAATGTTTTAACTTATATCAAGTATACCATATTTGGTTGTTTTTAAAAATGTTAATTTTTTAATTAACTATTTTGAAATTCTAAATAATATATTAAAGAAAGATTATTTCTAAAAAAAATAAAAAAAGACAAAGAAAAAGTAATATAAAAAGAATCAAAAGATTCTTTTTGTGTGTTATAAAATTATTTTATTATAATCTTAAAAATTTCATATTTTCTTTAATCATTATTAGTTATTCATTTAAACTAATAGCAAATTTAATTGCTAATAATCCAATCATTTCTTTATCAGTTAATTTATCTTTATTTCCTAAAGATCTTTTATCCCATTTTTCTGAATCTAAATTATCCGCTGCATAAAAGAATTGGAATACTTCTTTATTTCTAAATTTTGCTAAAGCTGTTATTGCAGAACATTCCATTTCAACACATATACAACCTTCTTCTTTTCTTTTTGATATTTTATTTTTTGTTTCACGATATGGTGCATCAGTAGTCCATGTCTTACCTATAATATATGAATAATTATGTTCTTTTAAAAGTTTAATAAATTCTTCTTTATATTTTGAATTAACAGTTATTTCTCTTGATGACTTTAAATAATGATAGCTTGTTCCCTCATCCCTAATAGCTGAGTTAGGAATTATAATAGCTAAATCTTCTATCGACTTATCAAGCACGCCACATGTTCCAAAGACAACAAGTTTTTCTAAACCCATCGCAAATACTTCTTCATATTGTACGACACACGCAGGAGCTCCTACTCTAGACAAAAATAAAATTAAATCTTCACCATCATAACATATTTTATATATTGGTAACTTACCATTAGCATTTGATGATTGTAATATTTCTTCACCATTAAACCTGCTTACTAATTTATCTAATAATTTTTTTGAAAAACAAGTAACCCCTATTTTTGGAATATTTTTAAATTCATTTTCCACTTCATCTGGGTTAAACATAGAATTTTTTGTTTCATCATATTCTTCTAAAATCATTAGAATCACTTCCTTTTTAATATAACTTAAACAATTCTAAATATTATTTTTTTTTATATTTTTTTATTTATCAAATCCATCTAATATCATACTACTTCCACAAGAACTTTGTACTCCCATATTATCCGTATTATTTGTATTTATAATATTACTTGTATTTCAGGCTTTTCCAGGCTAGGTAACATCTATATCATTTGTATTATTTGTACTATTTATATTATAAATATTTCTCTACTGTGGACAAATTGTGGACACCATCCACATCCATTCTTCTAATATGATTATATCATATTTTCATTTTTATAAAATGTTCAAGTTATTTATTACACACTTTTATATAACTTATTTCATTAAAACTTTGTTACTTATTATTTTTCTTCTTACACTTCTTTTAGTTTCAATGTCTAAAGTAGGCATATTTGCAAGAACTTCTAAAAAATCCGAAATATTAGTATCAGCATATTTCTCAGTTTCATCTAAAACCGGACATTCATCAAAATAATTATCTTCTTCTTCAAAACAATTTTTATAAGACAATATAATTATTCCACCAGCAATTATTATATCATTTGGATATTTATAATATCGTTCACTGTCTTCATAATCACTTTCTGTCATATAATATCCAGTTGTACAATCATCTTCAGCAATAATGAATCTATCAAGATTATAATATTTATCAAGAGCATTTAAAATTTTTTTATTTCCTTTATTATTTCTTCTTACATAAGATAATATTCTCCAAACTGTAAATGTAGGTAATTTTCTTAATTGAATATTAGTTTGCCTTCTTTCCTCTAATAATTCAATTGAGTAATTAAAAATATCTAAAAATTTTCTATTTAATTTTACTGCTTCAATATGTTTATATAAATTAGAATTTTCCATCATATCATCACTAAATAAAAAATCTTCAAACATAGATACAATATCTTTATTAACTCTACTCATTAAATAATAATTTTCTGTTTTTAATTTTAAATAGTAATCTTCAATTTGACTTTTTAGTAAATTATTTAATTTTTCATTTTCCCTACATACTGAATTACTTTTTATAAGATCTTTACATTTTTTGATATTACTTTTTATTTTTTCTTTTTCAATACCTCTACCAATACATAAAGCAAGTATTAATTCCTTATTTTGATATAAATAAATATATCTCTTTACTAATTCATTTATTTCACAGGTATACATAATACAAAACCTCCTTTTTAAAATAATTTTTTGTGGACAAGTCTTGAAAATCAAACCAATTTAATAATTTTTGAATTTTAAATATTTCCTTATTTTATACTACTTTCCACAGCACTGTTTGTACTTCTTACCACTTCCACATGGATTTTTATTATTTGACATTCTGCTCCATATTAAAGCATTTTATACTTTAAATTCGCACTTTAATGCATTTTACTACACTTTGTTACACTCCGCTTTATTAGCAGAACGTATCTAAAAACGTATCTAAAATTATTTATATATTATTTGTATTTATTACAATTAAAGGTACATAAATTTCATCGTCGGTGTACCCTGCATGTTGAGACTTTAATATTTCAGAGCCACCATATAATAATGTTTTGTTTGTTTTTGCTATTGCAAGATAATCTCCTAATATATCACGGAAAATTTCATTTTCTTTACCTTTACCAAACAGATTAGAATTTATCACATCTTCTTTAGTATATAAATCGAAATCGTTACTAAAATATTCATTAAATAACACTTCAAATTTTTGTTTTTTATTTTCCTTTATGAAAAAATTTACTGCTCTTGGTTCAATCGAAGTATTTTTTTCTAAACAATCAACTATATCAGGATAATTTTCAACCATTATGTTTTCTACATTTTTATGTCCATGATCAGCCACAACAAATATTACTGTATCTTTTAATCTTCTACTTAATCCTTCTACTTTAGAATTAATATTTTCAACAATTTCATTTATTTCATGTGCATCAGTTCCAAGTTCATGCATTGTATGATCTGGTTCTGTATCATATGCATAAATATATTTTTTCCCTTCTTCATTACATAATGTTTCTATTTTATTGTATAAGTCTTCCATGTCGACATATGGATTTTTTCCAAACGGAAATAAAATATATCCTGAATCTTTTCCTTTTTCATTAATTTCTTCCATTATAGACTTAGTAATCATGTGCTTGTTTTTATATTCAATTGCTTCTTGTAATGGAGTATATTCTTCATCACCTTTTTCAGAATTCATAAACGTCGTAATTGTTTTATCAATATCTTTATAATACATATCCCAACCTAGCATAGCTGTTTCAACTGGGTTTAAGCCTGTCATCATAGATGTAGTAGCTGCAACAGTTGTTGCTGGAAAAACAGTAGTTATTGACTTTATCCTATGTTTTAAAAGAAAAGAATCCTTGGATAAAATTCTATTCATTATATTTGACCCCATTCCATCACATAGTATTGTTACAACATTTTTTGGCTTATTTTCATTCAGTATCTTATCTACATAATCAATTGTATTATGCTTATAGTCTAACTCAAAATATTTTCTTATAGAACAAGCTAAATTCGTTAAGCATTCATTATAATTGTTCCTTACTTTCATACTATCAACTCCTAATTTAATTATATCATACTTTTACCACTATCACTATGGCAATGGTTCAAAGTCTCTAAAAGTATTGAAAATACTATGTTTTTCTTGTTTGATTTTCTCTCTAGATACGTTTTAGATACTTTCTCACAACGTATTTAATAACGTATCTAAATAATATTTACTTAATTTTATGTATAGAAAAAGCCTTTATTTCAAGGCTTTTAACTATTTTCCACAGCATTGTTTATATTTCTTACCACTTCCACATGGACATGGATCATTTCTACCTATTTTTTCTTTTTTTACTTTAGTATGAACTTTAGCAGTTTCATCACTTCTGTTAGTACCAGTTGGTTTTACAACTTGTTTTCTTTCAACATTTTGTCTTATTTCTGCTCTTAAAAGATATAATGTTATATATTTATCAATGTTTTCTAACATCTTTTCATATAAATCATAACCTTCCATCGTATAAGCACGAAGTGGATTATCTTGAGCATATTGTCTTAAAACAATACCTTCCATTAAATGTGACATCGTAGTTATTTGTTCCATCCAATATTTATCAATAACATTTAAACTTATTACTTTTTCAAATTCATTAGTTATTTCAATTGGTAAATCTTTTATTTTATTTTCATATTCATTTACTACTTTATCACTTAATAATGAAATTATTTCATCGACATTTTTATCTTCAAGTTCTTTTTCTTTTACCTTATTTCTTAATAAATTATTATTAATGTAATCTATAATATCTTTTTTATCTTCCTCTTTTAGATTATCTTTTTCATCAAGGTGAGATTCAACAATATCAACAACATGATTTTTCATACTTTCTAGTACATCTTCATGTACTGATTCTTTATCTAATATTTCATTTCTTTTATTATAAATACTTTCTCTTTGTGTACTTACAACATTATCATAATCTAAAATATGTTTTCTATTATCAAAATTATTTCCTTCAACTCTTTTTTGTGCTGATTCAACAGATTTACTAAACATCTTACTTCTTATAGCCATTTCATCTTGCATACCAGTTGATTCCATAATCATTTTAATTCTATCAGAACCAAACCTTCTCATAAGATCATCATCCATAGCTATATAAAATTGAGAATATCCCGGATCTCCTTGACGTCCACTTCTACCACGAAGTTGGTTATCAATTCTTCTTGATTCATGTCTTTCTGTACCAAGTACACAAAGTCCTCCAAGTTCTTTTACTCCTTCTCCTAATTTAATATCTGTTCCACGACCTGCCATATTAGTTGCTATTGTAACTGCACCTTTTTCGCCTGCTTTTGCTATTATTTCAGCTTCACGAGCATGGTTTTTAGCATTTAATATTTCATGTGGTATACCTTTTTTACGAAGTAAAGCTCCGATTTCTTCACTCGTTTCAATAGCTATTGTTCCCACTAAAACTGGTTGTCCTTTTTTATGACGTTCTTCTATTTCTTTTACAATAGCATTATACTTAGCATTTTTATTAGCATAAATAAGATCAGGCATATCAATTCTTTGAACTGGTCTATTAGTAGGAATAGTAATTACATACATATTATATATATTTCTAAATTCTTCTTCTTCTGTTTTTGCAGTACCTGTCATACCACTTAATTTTTTATACATTCTAAATAAATTTTGAAATGTTATTGTAGCAAGTGTTTTTGTTTCTTGTTCGATTGCTACACCCTCTTTAGCCTCGATAGCTTGATGTAATCCTTCAGAAAATGCCCTTCCTGGCATTAATCTACCAGTAAATTGATCTACGATTATAATTTCACCATTTTGAACTACATAATCAACATCGTTTTTCATAGAATAATTTGCATGCAATGCTTGATTTATAAAATGGACTAAACTAGTATTATCCATATCATATAAATTACTAATATGATAATAATTTTCAGCAAGTTTTACACCCTCATCAGTAAGATTTACTTTTTTCGTTTTTTCATCAATTATATAATCTTTTTCCTTTTTTAATGTTTTTACAAATCTATCTGCTTCGATATATAAATTTTTATTTTCTAAAGTGCCTCCTGAAATAATCAAAGGAGTTCTTGCTTCATCTATTAATACAGAATCAACTTCATCTACAATAGCAAAATTAAGTGGACGTTGTACTCTATCTTCTTTTCTAATAGCCATATTATCTCTTAAATAATCAAAACCAACTTCATTATTTGTTGTGTATAAAATATCACAAGCGTATTGTTCTTGTTTTTCTTTTGATGATAATTCTCTTAAATTTAAACCTACAGTTAAACCTAAAAACCTATGAATTTCTCCCATCCAATTACTATCACGAGTTGACAAGTATTCATTAACTGTAATTATATGAACCCCATTTCCTTCAAGAGCATTTAAATACGCAGGCATAACTGATGTTAATGTTTTACCTTCACCTGTTTTCATTTCTGCTATATTACCATAATGAATCGCTAAACCACCCAATAATTGAACTTTATATGGTCTTTCACCAATTACTCTTGCACAAGCTTCTCTAGCTGTTGCAAAAGCTTCAACTTTAATATCTTCTAAAGTTTCACCATTTTTAAGTCTTTCTTTAAACTCTACAGTTTTGTGTTTTAATTCTTCATCACTTAATTTTTTATATTCTTCTTCTAAAGCATCAATTTCTTCTACAATTTTTTCAAACCTTTTTAATTCTTTATATTCATGATCAAATACTTTAAGTATACCCATATACATCCTCCTTCATAAATACCTATAAATATATTTTATCACATAATTATATAAAAACAAAAAATAAATTCTATTTTTTGTTCTTATTTTTAATATTTTTTAATCCTAAATACTTAGGTATTTCTTTTATATTAGGAAAAGCCTTTAAAGATACTGCTTTATCTATATATGTTATTATCCAACTTTCTTTATATTTTGGAAGTTTTACTTTATTAAACAAAGAAAGGGGAAACATGTGAACAAGTATTGCATTTTCTACTCTTTCATTCATAAGATTATTAAAATAAGTATTACTATTAGTAAGAGCTTCATATGGATGTATAAATGCATGTAATGTTGAAAATTTCTTTTTTTTCTTTAAATTTTCACTATATTTTTTATCTAAATTATCTAAATCTTTACTATATTGCCATGCATGAGTATAAAAATCATGTAAAAGACCTGCAATGGCACAAACTTTATAATCAGCATGATGCTTTTTAGCATATTTATAAGCAAAAATTGACACTAAAAGAGAGTGCGTATACAAACTTTGTTTTTCATGATGTTTAAAATACACTCTTTTTTTAAACTCTTCATTATTTAATATATCCTTAACTATTTCATACCACGAATTAAATTCATCTTCATTTGTAAAATAGGATTTAAAATTATCATAATTTTCATTCATTTACAAATTAAATCTAAAATGACAAATATCTCCATCTTGCATTAAATACTCTTTACCTTCAATTCTAAATTTGCCATTTTCTTTCACTTTAAGTTCTGAACCTGCTTCGATTAAATCATTATAGCTTATTACTTCTGCTTTTATAAATCCTTTTTCAAAATCACTATGAATAATTCCAGCACATTCTTTAGCGTTCATTCCATCTTTATAAGTCCATGCTTTAACTTCTTTAGGTCCACATGTAAAATATGTTTTTAATCCAAGTAAATTATATGATTCTTCAATTAACTTATCTAAACCACTTTTTTCAATACCTAAATCTTTTAACATTTCTTCCTTATCACTATCTTCAAGTTCTGCAAGTTCACTTTCTATTTTAGCAGAAACCACAATTACTTTTGAATTTTCACCTTTAGCATATTCTTTTAATTTTTTTACATAATCATTTTCTAATTTTATTTCATTTTCACTTATATTAGCTAAATAAATATGAGGTTTTAAAGTTAAAAAGTTAAATCCTTTTATAGCAAACATTTCATCTTTCGTAAAATCTGCTAATCTTAAGGGAATATCTTTTTCCAAAGTTTCTTTTGCCTTTGTAAGAGCATTATATTCTAAAACAGTTTCTTTTTCTTTTGTAGTTTCAGCTTTTTTCTTAATTTTATCTATTCTATTATTTATGATTTCTAAATCTGCTAGGGCTAATTCTAAATTAATTACTTCAACATCTCTTATAGGATTAACACTTCCATCAACGTGTGTTATTTCTTTATCATCAAAGCATCTTACAACTTCAACAATAGCATCAACTTCACGGATATGAGATAAAAATTTATTTCCAAGACCTTCTCCTAAAGATGCTCCTTTTACTATTCCTGCGATATCAACAAATTCAAATGTTGCAGGTTTTAACTCCTCAGGAATATATATTTCTTCCAATTTTGTTAATCTTTCATCGGGAACTGTTACTATTCCTACATTTGGTTCAATTGTAGCAAAAGGATAATTTGCTACTAAAATATTTTTCTTTGTAATGGCATTAAATAAAGTGGACTTTCCAACATTTGGAAGTCCTACAATACCAGCTTTTAAACTCATAAATCTTCCTCCTTATTATAAACTTGGGTAAACTCCTGGGCCAAGTGGAAGTCCTATTATATACCACATTAGAATAATAAACAACCATGTTAAGGAAATTCCTATAAAATATGGCATCATAATAGATAATCCTTTTCTTATTGTAATTGGTTTTTCATAATCTTTATTATAAATATTCATATATCCTAAGTAAACAACAAAATATGCAAGAAGTGGTGTAATTCCATTAGTCATAGATTCTGCTGCCCTAAATATAAATTGTGTAAATTGAGGAGCTATACCAAGTTGCATAAATGTTGGCACCATAGTTGATGAAAATATTACCCATTTTGCTATAGAACCTGTTACAAAAATATTTGATATAGCAATTAAAATGATTGCCACGATTATTAATGCTGCGCCACTAAAAGGCAAGCTTTGTAACATATTAGCCATAGTTGCAGCGATTACTGTTCCTATATTTGATTCTTTAAATATTGCAATAAATTGTGAAGCAAAAAATATCATGACAAGAATTATTCCTAGTTCACTTAAGCTTTCTTTTAATTTATTAAATAAATCTTTATCGCTTTTGATTGTTTTAGCACTTATACCATAAGCTATTCCTGTTATTCCAAAAAATATACTCATCATATAAGTAAAACCATCTTGAAAATATGAATTTTTACCAAATAACTGATCAACATAAGCACTTTCATTTAAATCAAGTAACATTCCTGATAAAGGAAGACCTGGAATTATCATATATACAAAAAGAATTATTACGATTATACCTACTATTTTAGCAGATTTTAAACCTTTCTTTTGTAATGCTTCTTCTTTTATTTTCTTTTCTTCTTCATATTGTAAATCAAGATATTCTATTTCTTTAGTTTGTCCTAAATCATCTCTTGTTTTAGCTACATATCTTCCTAGTTTTTTAACAACAAATTTTTCTGTTATTATTGTACCCACTAATGCTATTAAGAAAGAAGATACAATCATTATAAACAAGTTAGATGTCATTCTAACATAAAACTCACTATCAATTAATCTTGCAGAGACCTGTGTATATGGTATTAAATCTATATCAATAGATCCAACAAAGAAACTTATACTATAACCAAAAGCTACTCCTGCAAAAGCTGCTGCTATTCCTGCTAATGGATTTCTACCATTAAATAAGAATAGTAATGCTGCTAATGGTATTAAAAGTGCATAACCAACTTCATTAACAATACTTGAAAAAATAGACATTAATATTATTATAAAAGTTAATGTTTTTGGATTAATTTTAATTATTCTTTTTTTCATAAATGCTTGAATTAATCCTGTTTTTTCTGCTATTTTAAGACCTATTAATGTTATTATTAAAGTACTAAGTGGTGATGAACTTATAAAGTTAGTTGCAGCCTTACTTATAACCATTTTCATTCCATCATAACTAAGTAAATTATTAACAGATACAAGTGTTTTTTCTAACGCTCCTGTTGCTATATTTATGTTTGAATATGTTGCAGATACATTAAACAAACTTAGTATAAAACTTAAAAGAATTACCCCAACAATTAGTAAAACATAACTTGTTATTGGATGTAGTGTAAACTTTTTTAACTTTTTCTTTGCCATATTCTACTCCTCTACTATTTTTTTAATTTTTTTATTAAATTCCATTCTTGGTAACATAACAATTCTACCACAATTTATACATTTTATTTTAATATCAGCACCAAGTCTTACTATTTCCCATAAATTTGTACCACAAGGATGTCCTTTTTTCATTATTACTTTAGTATTAATATTATAATTTTTTTCCATAATAACCTTCTTATTTATTATAGTTAATCATTTCTAATATTCTATTTAAATCTTGGTTATTTTCAAAACTAATAATTAATTTTTTGTTAGCAATCTTAACTTTTGTACCATAATATTCTGTTAATTCTTTTTCAAGTGATGTGTATTCATTAGATTTAGGTTTTTTAACTATTTTGTTTTTTCTTTCTATTTCTTCACCACTTGCTAAAGCCTCAAGTTCTCTTACACTTAAATTTTCTTCAAGTACTTTTTTAGTTAATTCATTAATTTTTTCAATATCACTAAGTTTTGATAAACATCTTGCATGACCCATAGTTAATTTATTTTCTTTTACTAAAGTTAAAACATCTTCAGGTAAAGCAAGTATTCCAAGTAAATTTGTTATATGACTTCTACTTTTATTAACTCTTTTTGAAACTTGATCTTGTGTCAAATGTAGATTTTCCATAAGAGTTTTGTATGCATTTGCTTCATCTACAGCATTTAAATTTTCTCTTTGTAAGTTTTCTAATACTGCAATTTCCATCATTTCTTCATCAGTAAAATTTCTTACAATGGCAGGGATTGTTTCTTTACCTGCTAATTTAGAAGCACGAAATCTTCTTTCTCCTGCTACTATTTCATAACCTTTAATACTTTTTTTAACAATAATTGGTTGAAAAACACCATGTTCTTTAATACTTTCAGCAAGTTCATTTAAACTTTCTTCGTTAAATGTTTTTCTTGGTTGATAAGGATTAACCCTTAACTCACTTAATGGAAGCTCTTGAATTTCTTCTTCGTGTACTGTTTCCATTATTTTTTCTTCTAAATTTCCATAGTTGATATCTTCAATTGAAAATAATTCTTCTAAGCCCCTTCCTAAAGCTCTTCTTTTACTCTCCTCTTTCATTTTTTTCTATCACCTCTTTAGCTAAATTTAAATATGCTTCAGACCCACGAGATTTTGGATCATACGCAATAATTGGTTTCCCATGTGATGGTGCTTCAGTTAATCTAACAAGTCTTGGAATTATTGTGTTATATACTTTATCTTGAAAGTATTTTCTTATTTCTTCAACAACTTCAAGTCCTAAGTTTAACCTAGCATCAAACATTGTTAATAAAACTCCCTCTATCTTTAAATTAGAATTAAGATTCATTTGTGTAAATTTAACTGCTTTTAAAAGTTGTGTTATTCCTTCGAGTGCAAAATATTCACATTGTACTGGAATTATAACAGAATCTGATGCTGTTAAAGCATTGGTTGTTATTATTCCAAGTGCAGGTGGACAATCAATTATTATATAATCAAAAGAATCTTTTATTCTATCAATACTATTTTTTAATTGTTCTTGCTTTAAGAATGTGTTATCTGTTCTACTTCTTTCACTTATTTCTATATCTATTCCTGCTAAATTTAGGTTTGCAGGTAAAACATATAAATTTTTGTATCTTGTTTTTATAATAGCATCTTCGATATTGCAACTACCATTTAATACATTGTAAATGCTTTTATCAATATCACCTTTATTAATACCTATTCCCGTTGTAGCATTACATTGTGGATCTAAATCCACCATCAATACTTTTTTATCTAAAAGTGCAAGGGAAGCTGATAGATTTATACTTGTTGTTGTTTTTCCTACGCCACCTTTTTGATTAATTAATGAAATTACTTTTCCCATACCTATTTACTCCTATCTAAAATTTACGACTATTTATAGTTTACCAAAAAATATGATTTTTTTAAAGGAGTTTTATAAAAAATATCAAAAAAACTATAGATAATTATTTTAAATATTATCTATAGCTTTTATATTACTTATTTTTATCTATTCGAATAACAATTTGATATACATTATCGAAATCAAATTCTTCTGTTTCTACTTTAAATCCAAATTTTTCTGTGTTTTGAACAGCTTGTCTAAAATTATTAATAGCAAATCTTAAATCATATACTTCATTATTATTAATTTGTGGTATTTTATTTGATGCAGTTTCTTCTTTTATTACATTAGTTTCATTAGTATATGGCACATTAAATAAAGAATCAAAGTCACTTTTTGGTGGTTCTGGTACTTCATTAAATGGATTAGAAGGTATATTAAATTCAGGTAGTTTTGGTTCTTCTACTTTAATTTCTTCTAATTTTTCTGGTTTTACTGGATTAATTAGACCACTAAAATCATTTAATGTATTATTATTTAAATCATTAACTTTTTCTTCTTTAACTACTTCATCATTTTCTTTTTCTAAAGCTTTTTTATTATTAAGATTATAATTTGCTAAGATTTGTTCAATTGTTAAATTTGAGATATCTTCATTTTTCTTAACTGGCTCTGGATTAGTAAAGAAAATACTATTGTTAACAAAACTATCTTTAACTACAGGAGTTTCTTTTTCCAAAGAAACAGGTTCTACTACTTCATTTTTTATATCAGAAGCACTAAATTCAGGTAGCTTTTCCTCATTATTTATAATATCATTATTATTTATAGGGTTTCTAAAACTGTAATCAGGAGTATATGTACTATTTGGTTTATTTTCCAAATTTGGTAATGTAAATATTGAATCATCTTTTAACACATTTTGTCCTCCTTCAGTATTATTTTCAGTTGTACCACTTGGTTTTCCTGTTAAAAATGCTATTTCATCATCTAGTTGTTTAACTGTCATACGATTCATTATTACTTTATTTAAAAGTTCTTTTTGTTTTGCTTTATCAGGAACATTTAATAAACTTCTAGCGTGTCTTTCTGATATTTGTTCTTTTAATAAAGCATCTTGTACTGATTCATCTAGGTTTAAAAGTCTTAATTTATTAGCTACAGTTGATTGTGATTTTCCTAGATTATTAGCAAGTTCTTCTTGGGTCATATTATCAAGTTTTAAAATTGTATCATAAGTTCTTGCTTCTTCAATAGATGTTAAATTCTTTCTTTGTAAATTTTCTAATAAAGCAATTTTAGCACTTTCTTTATCATCTATATTTCTAACTAAAGCAGGAATTGTTTTTTTACCTGCTATTTGACTAGCACGAAATCTTCTTTCTCCCGCAATTATTTCATATTTATCGCCAATTTTTCTTACTATTATTGGTTGTATTACCCCATGTTCTCTTATTGATAAAGCAAGTTCATTTAAAGCTTGTTCATCAAATACTTCCCTTGGTTGAAATCTATTTGGTAAAATATCATCCATAGAAAGTTCAAATACTTCTTTATCTAAGTTCATAAAAATCCCTCTTTCTATTCTTTTTTTATTAATAAAATCCCTATGTTATCATTATACAAAAAAATTCATATTTTTACAAGTATGTTTTATAATTATTTTTGTAAATTTTAATAGTCTATAATTAACTATTTGAAACATTTATTTTATGATAAAAAGTTTACTTGCAGTTATACTAATTTGATAGAAAAATCAAGAATATTATTTGAAAACAAAGAACTAACAAATATTAAAAAAATAGAATTTATTTGATACGATTATGAAAATATATCTAGATGCTAAAAAAGCATTAAAATAAGATGATTTTAAAGTGATTAATAAAATTAATTAAATACGTCTGAAAAAATAGGACAGTTGAAATTGAAATTAAAACATGGTAAATATTGCCCAACAAATGTATGTAATATTGAAAAGATGTTTAGAATAATTCCATTAAAAAAGCCATATTTTACAATGGCTTTTTCTTTATTGTTGAAAATTGTCTTGGATAGTTTTTTGAAGTAGGGGAAGTATGTTTTAAAATAACTATATTTCTTTCACTTTCTTCAATTGGCAATTTAAAATTAATTACATTTTCTAAACTATAATTTAGTACTTTTAAAGCATTTTTTGAATTATTTAATTCTTCTAAAACATTACCTTTCATAAAGACAAATAATCCACCTGTTTTAGAAAGCTGACATCCAAGTTCAAGAAGAACATTTATTTTAGCTACAGCTCTACTTACTACAACATCAAATAATTCATTTTCCTTATAATCTTCAATTCTTGAATGAACTGTTTTAATATCCTTTAAATTAAGTTTTTCTATAGCTAAATCAAGAAATTTTATTCTTTTTTCAAGTGAATCCACTAAAGTAACAGATAAATTAGGAAACACAATTTTTAAAACTAATCCTGGAAAGCCAGCTCCTGTTCCTATATCGCATATTTTTAAATTTTCTTTTAGATTTATCCCTTTAAACAAAGTAAGTGAGTCATAAAAATGTTTTAAATAAACATCTTCTTCTTTTGTTATTGCTGTTAAATTAACAAATTCATTATAAGAAACAAGAAGTTTATAATATGTATCAAGATCATTTATTTGTTTTTCTGTTAAAAATATTCCAAGGTGTTCTACTTCTTTTAAAAATAGTTTCTTATTCATATTTTCTCCTTTTAAGTTCAATCATTAAAATTGATATATCGGCAGGATTAACACCACTTATTCGCATGGCTTGACCAATTGAAGTAGGGTGGATTTTATTTAATTTTTCTCTTGCTTCAAGGGCTAAATTTTGAACACTTTGATAATCAAAATCTTCTGGAATTAAAACATTTTCATATTCAAGCATTTTTTCAGCTTCTTTTTCTTGTTTCTTGATGTATCCTTCATATTTTATATTAATTTCAACCTCATCAATTACTTCATGATCATAAGATTTTGAAACAAATTCTTTTATATCTTCAAAATTTACTTCCGGTCTTTTTAAAATATCATATAAAGATATTCTATCTTTTAAAATAGGGGTATTTATACTTTCTAAATATTCGTTTATTTCTTTTTTAGGAGTTAAATAAGTGCTTTTTAAATAATTTATTAATTCTTCAATATTTTGTTCTTTTTCTATAAATTTATTATATTGTTCATCACTTAAAAGACCAATTTGTTTACCATATTTAGATAATCTTAAATCAGCATTATCATTTCTTAAAAGTAAACGATATTCGCTACGAGATGTAAGTAAACGGTATGGATCTTGAACGCCTTTTGTTACAAGATCATCAATCAATACCCCAATATAAGCTTCATTTCTTTTTAAAACTAATGGGTCTTTTTCTTCAATTTTTAATGAAGCATTAATACCTGCGATTAAGCCTTGACATGCGGCTTCTTCATAACCACTTGTTCCATTTATTTGACCTGCAGTATAAAGATTTTCAACTAATTTTGTTTCAAGACTTTGTTTTAATTGCAATGGATCAATTGCATCATACTCAATAGCATAAGCATACTTTAATATTTTAGCATTTTCTAAACCTGGTAAAGAATGAACCATCTTTTCTTGGATATCTTCGGGCATACTTGTTGAAAATCCTTGTAAATATATATCAGTATAGTATTTACTTTCTGGTTCTAAGAATAATTGGTGACGTTCTTTATCACTAAAACGAACTATTTTATCTTCAATAGAAGGGCAATATCTTGGTCCAACACCTTCGACATAACCACCATACATACTTGATTTTTCAAGATTTTCTTTTATTATTTCATGTGTAGTAGGGGTAGTATAAATTAAGTAACAATCCTCTTGTTTTAAAACGTCATAATAAATTTTATTTAAATGTGAAAATGTAATAGGGGTAGGATCTCCAGGTTGAAGTAGGGCATCTTTATAATCAATTGTTTCTTTTGCTATTCTTGGAGGAGTACCTGTTTTTAATCTTTTTATTGTAAATCCTAATTTTTTCAAATTATCGCTTAAAAATAGGGAAGGTTTTTCGCCATGTGGACCTCCTGAATGTTTACTGCTTCCACGCAAAATTTGACCTTTCATATATGTTCCTGTTGTTAAAATAACACTTTTTCCATATATTTCTTCACCGGTTGATAATTTTACTCCATAAATTTTATTATCTTTAATAAGTAAATCTTCAACCATACCTTCTTTTACTGTTAGATTTTTTTGATTATTTATTGTTTCAAGCATATTATTATGATAATCAACTTTATCTATTTGTGCTCTTAAAGCCCAAACTGCTGGACCTTTTTTTGTATTAAGTTTTTTTATTTGGAGAATACTTTTATCAGTGTTTTTACCCATTTCTCCTCCTAAAGCATCTATTTCACGGACAACATTACCCTTAGCAGGCCCACCAATTGAAGGATTACATGGAGCATCCGCAATATTATTTATATTTCCTGTTATTAATAAAGTAGGGTGGTTCATTCTACTACTAGCAAGACAAGCTTCACATCCTGCATGGCCTCCACCTACAACTATTACATCATAATTCATAATTACACCTTCTTTTTTCTTTTCGTATTATACTATTAAATGTTATAAAATTCAATATTTAGATAGAAAAAAGTAAAACCTAAATTTTACTTTCCTACACAAAAATCTCTAAATAAATTATCAAGTAGTTCATCTGTATAAGTTTCTCCAATAATTTCACCTAAAATATTCCATATGTTTTTCAAATCTATTTCTATCATATCTATTGGTAAATCATTTTTTAACCCGTTTTCAACATCTTCTAGTGATTTTTTTGCTTCATATAATCTATTTAATTGATCAACATTACTTACATAATTAAAATCTTTTATATCTAGAAGTTCCATATTAAACATTTCTTTTATTTTTGATGTTAAACTTTCTATTCCTTCGTAATTTAAAGTATTTGTATAAATAATATTATCTTCTTTTATCTTAGATACATCAAGCTTTGTTTCTAAATCATTTTTATTTATAACAATTATTCTTTTTTTATCTTTTGTTTTTTCTAAAATATCTATATCTTCATTTGTTAATTTTTCATTATTATTTAATACTACGATAACAAGGTCTACTTCATCTATTGTTTTTAGTGATTTTAAAACTCCAACTTGTTCTACCACATCACTTGTTTTTCTAATTCCTGCAGTATCAATAAAATTAAGTTGTATACCATCAAGAATAATACTTCCTTCAACTGTATCACGTGTTGTACCTGCAATAGATGTTACAATTGCTTTATCTTCTTTTATTAATTTATTTAAAATACTACTTTTACCTACATTTGGACGCCCTATAATTGATACGTTTATACCTTCTTTTATTAGCTTAGAATTATTACTATTATTAATTATTTTATCAAGCGATGTTTTAATTTCATCAAGTGATTCTGTAATTTTTTCTTTTGTCATCACTTCTATATCAAGATACTCAGGATAATCAATATTTACTTCAATATTTGATATAATTGATACTAATTTCTTTCTTAATTCTTGAATTTTGGATGTAGTATTACCTTGTAAATTAGATATTGCTATTTTTCTTGCACTTTCACTTTTGGTTGTAATTAAATCCATAATAGCACGTGCTTTTGTAAAATCTATTCTTCCATTTAAAAAAGCTCTTTTTGTAAACTCACCTGGGTCAGCTAATCTACAACCATTTTTAAGTAATACTTCAAGTATTCTTTTTGTTGTAATTATACCTCCATGACAATTTATTTCTACAACATCTTCTGTTGTAAACGTTTTTGGAGATTTCATAACACTAACTAAAACCTCATCGATTACTTCATCATTATCTTTTATATATCCATATGAAATCGTATGACTAGCTTTTTTTAATAAATCTCTTGAAAATACTTTATCAACTATTTTTATAGCATCATTACCACTTACTCTTACTATAGCAATTGCTCCGACACCAAGAGTAGTTGATATAGCTGCGATTGTATCATTCATAAATACACCTTCTTTTTTTCGTGCCTTAATTATATTATTTTTTTATAAAAATAGCAAGTAAAACTTAAAAAAGATTACAAAAATGTAACCTTTTTATTTTAGTTTTTTTGGTTTTATTACCACATATCTATTTGGTTCTTCACCAAAACTTTCAGTATAAACATCTCTACTGTTTGCAAGTGTATTATGGACAATTCTTCTTGCATAAGAATTCATAGGATCTAAACTTACTTCTATTTTAGTTTTTCCTACAGATTTAGCAGCCATTTTAGCAATATGTTCAATTCTTTTTTGTTTAGCAAGTTTATAATCTGCAACATCAACAACTATTTTATAACTCATTTTTAAATTATTTCTTACAACTTCATTTACTAAAGTTTGAATGGCATCTAAAACAACTCCTGATTTACCAATTAATACTTCATTTTTATTACTTAAAATATTTAAATAAAATAAATCATTTCTTGTTTTAGTTTCAATATTACAATTAACACCCATATCACTAATTATATCAATTAAAAAATCTTTTATCTTTTGTGTTAATTCATCTTTTTGGTAAACTTCAATTACACACATATCAGGGTTTTCTTTTTCACTTTTATCACATATTCTTATTATTAAGTCTTCTTCCTTCATATTCATTTTTTTAAACGCTTCTTCTTTTGCCTCCACAAATAATGGTGCTTCAAATATTTCTTTTTTCATAATACAACTCTCCTAATAATTAATTATTTGCCCTTTTCTTTATTATATCAGTATAAACATTTTGTAAAATAGTAAATACTGATGATGTAATCCAATAAACTGCTATAGCACTAGATAGTGAGAATCCCATAATACCAATAAATATTATCATGAAATACATCATACCTTTTGTTTGTTTTTCTAATTCAGGGTTAGCAACAGATTTATTCATTTTAAATGATATAAATGTTGTAGCTACGATTAATACTAGTAATATTAAATAATACCAATCACCATTTCTTAACGCTACAAGTGGGGTAGTGCCCATTTGGAATATACCTAAGAAATTTTCTTCAAATATTGCAGGAATTCTATTAATTGCTTCAAGGAATGCAAATAGTAGCGGTATTTGCAAGAAGGCAAATACACATCCTGCCATTGGACTTATACTGTATTTTTTATAAATAGCCATCATTTCTTGTGATTTTTTCATCATTGATTCTTGATCTTGTTTATTTTCATATTTCTTTTCAAGTCTTGCAAGCTCTGGTTGAGCTTTTTTCATATTTTCAGACTGCATAGCAGTTTTTTGCGTAACTGGGAATAAAAGAATTCTTATTCCAATTGTAATTAAAATAATTGCTAAACCTGTTGAATTAACAACTTCTCCTAATTTTACAATCAACCATGCTAATGGTCTAACAAATATACTATTCCAAATACTTTCATATTTTCCTGTTACTTTCATATCTTTACAATCAGGAAGCTTCGATATATCAACATTATTATCTTCATAAATTTTTATCATTTCTTCACTAGTTGGTTTACATAAGATATTTTCTGTAACATTTTGACCAGTAGTAGGACTTACAACTACTTTATTATTTTCATCTTTTAATACTTTTGTACATCCACATAACATAAATACCATAAGTATTAAAATAAATACTTTCTTTTTATCTCTCATCTTTCTTCTCCTTTAATTTATTAAATAAGGATATTAAATTATCTTCAAGTTCTTTATAAGATTTATTTAATGCGTCCTTTCTTATAATTATAATATAATTTTTATTATTTTCATATATATTTTTGTTATTATCTATAATAGATTTAATTTGACGCTTAAGTTTATTCCTATTAACGGCATTACACATGTTTTTAACAAAAGTTATACCAAACTTTGGTATTAAATCATTATTTGTTTCCTTATTTATAATAAAATACTTATTAACAGAACCATTTTTTTTATTTATTATCCTGGTAAAATCATCTTTACTTTTTACAATATTTCTTTTTTTCATAAGTTTACCTCTTTATACAGAAAAACCACTTTTTACAAGTGGTATTATTTTGATAATTTTTTTCTTCCTTTAGCTCTTCTTTTATTAACAATACCTGATTTCATACGTGAGAAAAAACCATGTTTTTTTGCTTTTCTACGATTATTAGGTTGAAATGTTCCTTTTTTCATTCTTTTGCACCTCCAAACTAAATTGCCTTTTTCATTTACTAATTATATGAGAAAGTTAGGCTTTTGTCAATTAAAATTTAATTTTATCCCTTTATTTTTTCTACAATACCATTATCAATATTATAAACAACATCTGCTAAAGTATCTATATCTTCTTTTATATGAGAAGCAACAATTATTATTTTATCTTTTTTCTTTTCTTCATTTAATATTTTTCTTACCTCTTTTGCTGTTTCATTTTCTATGCCATTTAATGGCTCATCTAATACAATTAACTTTGGATCTTCCATTAAGACTTGTGCTATTCCTAGTTTTTGTTTTGTTCCCAATGAATATTTGCTGTATTTTTTATTTATTTCTTCTTTTAAATTTAATTTTTCTATAGTATTCATTATTTCTTTATCTCCAATTTTATTTTCAATTGATGCAAGTAGTTTAAGATTTTCATATCCCGTCAAATCAGGCAAAAAATTAGGCTTTTCAATTAAACATCTTGTACTTTTAGGAAAATCATTATTTAAAATATAGTTATAATTGTCTAATAAAACTTCCCCAGTTGATGGAGTATAAAATCCACATATTATTTTCAATAATACACTTTTTCCACTTCCATTTCTTCCTGTAAAGCCATATATTTTTCCACTTTCAAATGTTAAATTAATATCTTTTAATACATATACATCTTTAAATTTTTTAGATAAATTTTTTATTTCTAATTTCATATTTATTCTCCTTTATAAATTTTCAAATATTTTTTTATTTTTATTCTTAATTATTTTACTTATTATAGTAATTATTAATATTAATATAACTATCATGTAAATTATATAACACTTTAAACTCCAAATACTTTTAGGTAGCACAATAATTAAAAGTATTCCCACTATTATAGGTAAAATTTTTGCTTGATTTAATGTAACAAATAAAATATACATTAATAAGAAAATGAATCCTATTAAAGATGTGTAAAAATAATCAGTTAACATTAAATAAATAACGTTATTATCAAATACCTTATTATTTACTAATAAAATTATAACTACTAAAGAGTATTGCAATATTTTTAAAATAAAACTAAACATTAAAAATATAATTACTTTATTAACAAACCATGTTAAAATGTTTGTTCTTAAAAATATATTGTCTAAATTGTATTTAATATCTCTTATAAATAAATCCGTTATTAAAAAAGCTATTATTCCAATATTTAGTAAATACATACATATTTCAAGTGGACCAAATTCTTTTAATATAATATTAGTTCCCATTGAAGTATTTATAATATTTATAAAAGATAAATCCATATTTACATTTATAAATGCTGTAACTATTGGAAATAGTAGAAATAGTAACAATATTCCTTTTCTTTTTTTTAACAAATATAAAATATCAGTAAAGAAAATATATCTTATATTATTTATAGTTTCTTTCTTTTTTAAAATAAACTTATATAATAAAAGTGATATTATTAATAAAATTAATATATAAATACATGAATATAAAATTTCCATAGAAAATGAACTATATTTTATATTATTAAAATAACTCCATGGAAAAATTAAAAATTTATTATTAATTATATCACTTGAACTTGAAAGTAAAAATCCCATAATAAATAATGAGTTAAATATACAAACTATTTTTGTTTTAAAATTAATATAAATTAAGCTTTCAATTACACAAAATAATAAACTTAAAATTATATATCTTCCTAAATAGAATATTAAATATAAATTGTTTGTTATATTATAGTTTTGATATAATGTATAACTTCCAGGTTCATATGTCATAAAACATTTAATTGTAAAATATATAAGAAAAAAGATGGTTAAATGTAAGATATTAAATATTAAAACATTTTTTAATAATTCTTTTATGTATCTTTTTTTATTATTTAATCTTATTATATAGAAAGAAAATTCATTATCAAAAGTTGTACATATATTAAGGGTATTAATAAATAATATTAAAAACATAAATATATTAAAAATATCGAACATAAAAGTATTAAGTATAGAAGAAGAAAAGTTTGTATTAAGTCCAAGAGCAAAACTTCCATATAAACAAAGAATAATTGTTAAAATTAAAATTATTTTATATCTATCAGTTGAAGCAAAATAATTTAATATTTGATAAGTATTATGCGTTTTGTTTTTCACTATTTTCTATTACCTCCTGCTTATTTTGATAAAATTTATATAAAATAAATGTAGATAATCCCTGCAAAATAAAGGAAACTAATAACATTTTTATTAAATTTATTTTAGTATCAGTAAAAAAGTATCCTGTTATATTAAATATTTCTTCAGAAACATTTAAATTTAATAATTTATATAAGATAAAAGCGTATACAACTACATAAATAATAATGTCTATAATTAAAAATAAGATATATCCCATAATTATAGCAAGAGTAGTATTTTTTGTTTTTTTAACACAAAATAATCCAATATTGGCATAAAAAACACTCATAAAATAAGTTATTAAACAAAATCCTATAAAATATAGAAAAAAATGATTATATTTAAATTCACTATAAACCGCGATAGAGTAAACACTACTTGCTATTTTAGTATTAAATCCTGTTAATATTCCAGAAACTAACAATATTACGATAAGAGAAATAGGTATAATTAAAGAAATAGTTAATATAAATTTATATTTATCCTTTAAATACGATTTATAACTTTGTCTTGTTAAATAATTTTTAAACATCCCACTTGAATACTCTTGATGAAGTGTTCCCACAACCATAATCATAATAAGAAGGGGAGATAAAAATTGAAGAACACTATAAGTTTCATTTTCAACAATACTATGATAAACAGTATATAAATCAAGTTCTTTTAATCCTTTATATGGATCATTGTTTTCTATAAAACGTTTTAAACTGTTTTCATCTTGATAATATGGTAATTTACAAACATAGTGATTAACATTCTTTTTTTCATAGCAATTTTCTTTTATTGTATTATAATCGTCAATAAAATTATAATATGGTTTATAAAATTTATAAAAAGATATTACAATTAATCCTATAATTATTAAAATTGGTATTAGTATGTATTTATTAAATTTTAATTTCATAATTCTTTACCTCAGTATCTTTGTAATTTTAATATATCATGGATTAAATAAATAAGCAATTCACTAAATTAAATAATTTTTAACTTTTTTAGTTAATTTCTGCTTATAATTTTCATAAAAATTATATTTAATTTAATAAATTAACAATATTTTAGTTAATAACTGCATTAATTTCAACCTTATATAGCATAGATTCTAGGACTTATTAACTATTATTAACAGTTATTAACAATTATTCTTCAACAAAATGTTAATTAAAATAATAACTTTTTTCTTGAAATTTGTTAAAAAGTCATTTATTATATATAGACAAAGGGTTTTATATGTTGAAAACTATGTTAATAAGTTAGTTAATTTCTGTTTGGGTATTTTATTTTTTTTAATAATGTATTACAATTAAATTGACTTAAAAAATCTTATGGGGAAGGAGGTTATAATATGAATGATAGTATATGGAATAAAACATTATTAAGTATTAAAAATATTATAGATCCTCTTCCTTTTAATACATGGTTTAGTAATATTGAATTTATTGATATTCAAGATGATAAATTAAGATTATGCGTACCATATTTACTTTATAAAACACATATTGAACAAAATTATAAAGAAATAATAATAGATAATTTTAATAACAATTCTAGTTTTAAAATAAATGATATTATCTTTATTTTAAAGGAAAATCTTAATGAAATACTTGATAAAGAAAAAGAAAAAACTGAAACTAAAGATGTAACGAAAGATGTTTATAAACCTAAAAAGGCAATTAATTCCAATTTAAATAAAAATTATACTTTTGATACATTTGTTGTTGGTGAATCTAACAAATTTGCACAAGCAGCAGCACTTGCAGTAGCAGAAAATCCTGGTAAAATGTATAATCCTTTATTTATATATGGTAATAGTGGACTTGGTAAAACCCATCTTATGCATGCTATAGGAAATTACATAGAAGAAAAACACAAAAAACGTGTCTTATATGTTACGTGTGATCAATTTCTTGAAGATTTTATGGGACTATCAAGAAAAAATAATGTTAACAATAACAATTTAGATTATATGGAATTTTTTAAAAGTAAATATCGTGATATTGATGTGTTAATAATAGATGATATCCAATTTCTTGGTGGTGCAACAGCATCACAACAAGAATTTTTCCACACATTTAACAATTTACATAATGATTCTAAACAAATAATAGTATCATCAGATAGATCACCAGATGATTTAAAATTTTTAGAAGATAGGCTTAGAACTAGATTTTGTTGGGGATTGCAAGTTGATATAGCACCACCTGAATTTGAATTAAAAGTAGCCATTATAAGAAAAAAATTAAATGGAGAAAAATTAAAAATAAACGATGATGTTATTAATTTTATCGCCTCAAATGTTGGAAATGACGTAAGACAACTTGAAGGTTCAATTACAAGACTTGTTGCTTATTCAGTAATTATGGGTGTTAATAATCCTACTTTGGAATTCGCCATGGAAGCTTTAAAAGAATTTACAAAAAAACCAAGTGGTACAGATCAAAATAATATAAGAAGAATTCAAAAAAGTGTTGCCAATTTCTATAAAATATCTTATGAGGATATAAAATCTAATAAAAGGCCCCCAAATATAGCTATACCAAGGCAAGTTGCCATGTATTTATGTCGGAAATTAACTAATGAATCATTTGAAAGAATAGGAATTGAGTTCGGTGGAAAAAATCATGCAACCGTAATGCACTCATGTAATAAAATAGAAACTTCACTAAAAAGTAATATGGAATTAAAAGAAGCAATCATTCATATTGAACAAGAGTTAAAATAATGTTAATTTCAGTTAATAATTGTTAAAAAAAATCTTTTAGAAACACTGATATATAAGCAAATAAAAAGTTATTAACAGATATTAACTGCTATAATAATAAAAAAATAAATAATAAAAGAAAGAAGGAATTTTTATGAAATTTAAAATTAGAAAGAATGTTTTAGCCGAAGCATTAAATAATGTATCAAAAGCATTATCATCAAAAAATATTGTTCCTATATTATCAGGAATAAAATTTAATTTAACAAAAGAAAAGCTTATCTTAACAGCATCAGATAATGATATTACAATTCAAACTGAAATAGAAAAAAGTGAAGATTTAGAAATTACAACTCCAGGAAGTATAGTAATAAAAGGTAAATATGTTTTAGATATAATAAGAAAGTTAGATTCAGAATTTATTAATATTGAAATAATTGATGATTATAAAGTTCTTATTTATACAGAAAATAGTGAGTTTAATTTAAATGGTATTGATGCTAGAGAATATCCACCAATTGATTTGAGTTTAAATGATGATTTTATCAGTTTATCAGTAAAAGATTTTAAAAATATTGTTAATCAAACAAATTATGCTTCGAGTACTGATGAATCAAGAATAGTACTAACAGGTTTAAACTTAAAGACAAATAAAGATATGCTTGAATGTAGTGCAACAGATTCTTATAGATTATCACTAAAAAAATATAAAATGGAAAAATCATTAACAAAGGATGTTAATATCATTATTCCAAGTAGAAATTTAACAGAACTTTTAAAATTATTCTTTGATGAGTCTGAAGAAATGTTAAATATATATATTTTTGGTAATAAAATTATTTTCAAATTTAATAATATTATTTTCCAATCAAGATTAATTAATGGAAGTTATCCAAATACTGTTAATTTAATACCTAATGAAACATTATTTGATTTAAGAATTAATAAAAGAGAATTTTATAATATGGTTGATAGAGCTTCAATTTTAAATAATGATAGGGATAATAACATTATTACTTTAGAAATTAACAATAATTTGTTAAAAATTACTTCTATGTCACTTGAAATAGGTAAAGTAGAAGAAAAACTTGCCATTAATTGTAGTGATAATATTAAAATATCATTTAGCAGTAAATATATGATGGATGCTTTAAGGACAATATCAACAGAAGATGTTATTATTAGTTTTGTGGGAGAAATAAAACCTATTTTATTAAGAGAAAGTAGTAACAATGATTTAATTGGATTAATTTTACCAATTAGAACATATTAAGATAAATTAAGACAAAAAACGACAGAAAAATATGTTACATTTTATGTGTAATATATTTTTTTATATTATTACTAAGTACAGGGGGATATTATGGAATATGAAATTAATAGCAATACTTTAGCTATAATTCCTTATCAAAAAGGAAAAAGTAAAATACTTGAGTTAAATGATGAATATATCGTTAATTTAACACCATATCAAGTAATTGAGAATAGTTGTAGTTATTATGGAAGTTCATTAAATGGCAGGATGAATGGAGCAAGAAGTATTTTAGGTTCAGTTTATAAAATACCAGTGATGGTTGAAGAAACTAATAATTTAATATTTTTTCCAACAACGGCAATTGAAAATGAAAAAAATGTTTGGATAGGCTCAAATAATATTTTAAATTATCATAAAAAAGGAAAAAATACAGTAGTAGAATGGAAAAATAATAAAAAAACTGAGTTTAATATGCCTATTTTATCTATAGAAACACAACTATTAAGAGTTAACAAATTAATAACTATAACAAAACAACGAAAAAATTATTAAAAAAGGGTGAAATTTTCAAAAAAAGCACCCTTTTTTGCCGTTTTTATGGTATAATTAATATGTAAGTATAGGACTACTAGTTTTGGGAGTTGATGTAAATTTGGCAAAAAAATGAGTAAATTTTATGTATCTTGAAAAAATTAAGATAAAAAACTTTAAAAAAATTATAAAATTAGAAACTGAATTAAATAAAAATATTAACATTTTTATTGGAAACAACGCTCAAGGAAAAACTAGTATCTTAGAAAGTATATATGTTCTTGCACTTACAAAGCCATCAAAATCTGTTGAAGAAAGTGATTTAATAAACAAATCAAGTAATTTTTCATTAATAAAAGGAACATTAGTAAATGAAAAAAGTAAAAAAGAAATGGAATTTATTTTAACTAATCAACAAAAAACACTTAAAATTAATAAAAAAGAAATCAAAAAAGTTGGAGATTATTTAACAAACTTAAATGTTATTATGTTTAGTCCTGATGATTTAGATATAATAAAAAAATCACCACTTGTAAGAAGAAATTTATTAAATATTGAATTATGTCAGTTATTTCCTAATTATATGAAAGTATTAAATGAATATAATAAAATACTAAAAATAAGAAATGAGTATTTAAGAAAAAATTATGGAAATATGGATAAAGCATATTTTGATATAATAACGGAAAAATTAGTTGATAGACTTATAATTATAAGAAATTATAGACAAAAGTATGTTGAATGTATAAATTCCAAAATTGAAATTATTTATAAAAGGATAATGAAAACGGGCAATTTAAAAGTAGTTTATGATAAAAATATTTCTTTTGAAAGTAAGGAAGAAATTATTAATTATTATAAGGATAATTATTATAATGAATTGGATAAAAAAATGACTCTTTTTGGTATTCAAAAAGATGATTTATTGTTTTATGTTGATGATATGAATTTAAAAGATTATGGTTCACAAGGTCAACAAAGAGTAGCAGTATTATCTTTTAAGCTTGCCGAGATAAACATTTTTAAGGAAACAAAAAAAACTTATCCAATAGTACTTTTAGATGATATTTTTAGTGAACTTGACATTGAAAAAAGAAATAATTTACTTAAATTTATTAAATCAAATATTCAATTTATAATAACAACAACAGATATAAAAAATATAAGTGAAAAAATTGTTGAAAAAGCAAGTATTTTTAAAATAAAAGATGGAAATATAATAAATTATGGAAGGAAGAAAAATTATGGAACAACAAAAACATTATGATTCTAGTGATATTCAAGTTCTTGAAGGACTTGAAGCAGTAAGAAAAAGACCTGGAATGTATATAGGAACAACAGATGTTAAAGGACTTCATCATCTTGTATGGGAAATTGTGGATAATTCAATAGATGAAGCTTTGGCGGGATATTGTAAACATATTGAAATAGTAATTAACAAAGATAATTCAATAACAGTAAAAGATGACGGAAGGGGTATTCCAACAGAAATTCACCCAAAAACAAAAATATCTACAGTAGAAACTGTTTATACAGTATTACATGCTGGAGGTAAATTTGGAGGTGGAGGATATAAGGTATCTGGAGGACTTCATGGTGTAGGTGCCAGTGTTGTTAATGCTTTATCCAAATGGTTAGAGGTAACTGTATATAAAAATGGACAAGTACATTTTATAAGGTTTGAAAATGGAGGACATACTGTTGAACCTTTAAAAGTAATAGGTACATGTAGTGATAATAGAACAGGAACAACTGTAACTTTTAAACCAGATCCTGAGATATTTGATACTGATATATATAATTATGAAACACTAAAAGTTCGTGTTCGTGAATTAGCATTTTTAAATAAAGGTTTATCACTTAATTTAAGAGATGATCGTGATTTAGAAGACACAACTGGAGAAACTTTCTGTTATGAAGGTGGAATTAGCGAATATGTAAGATTTATTAATAAAGATAAAACTGTTTTGCATGAAAATATAATTCACCTTGAAGGAGAAGAGGACGATGTTCAATTTGAAGTAGCTATGCAATATAATAATAGCTATAATGAAAATATTTATTCTTTTGTTAATAACATTAACACACATGATGGAGGAACACATGAAGAAGGAGTAAGAAGAGCATTAACAAGAATTATTAATTCTTATGCAAGAAAAAATAATATGCTAAAAGAAAAAGACGATTCTTTAACAGGAGATGATGTAAAAGAAGGTTTAACAATGATTATATCTTGTAAACATCCAAATCCTCAATTTGAAGGTCAAACTAAAGGTCGTTTAGGAAATAGTGAAGTAAGAAAACTTGCTGATAGTGTATTTTCTAAAGGTTTTGAAAGATTTTTGATGGAAAATCCTGAAGAAGCTAAAATTATTATAAATAAGGCACTACTTGCAAATAGAGCTAGAAATGCTGCAAGAAAAGCAAGAGAAATAACAAGAAAAAGTGATTTAGGAACATCTAATTTCTTTGGTAAATTATCTGACTGTAAAAGCAAAGACCCAAGTGTGTCTGAAATATTTATTGTCGAAGGAGATTCTGCCGGTGGTTCTGCTAAAAAAGGTAGAGATTCAATGACACAAGCTATTCTTCCTTTAAGAGGAAAAATACTTAATGTTGAAAAAGCAAGACTTGATAAAGCACTAGGTAACGAAGAAATAAGAACGATAATAACAGCATTTGGTACTGGAATTGGTGATGAATTTGATTTATCTAAATTAAGATACGATAAAATTATTATCATGACCGATGCCGATGTTGATGGGAGCCACATAAGAGTACTTTTATTAACTTTATTTTATAGATTCTTTAGACCAATTGTTGAAAAAGGACATGTATATGCAGCACAACCACCGCTTTTTAGAATTATGCATGGTAAAACAAGAAAATATGTTCTTGATGAAAAAGAAAAAGATGATTATTTAGCATCTCTTCCAGAAAATGTAAGAAATCGTGCTGAAATTGCCCGTATGAAAGGACTTGGTGAAATGGATGCTGAAGAATTAAATGAAACAACAATGGATATTGAAAAAAGAGTATTAAGAAAGATAACTGTAGATGATTGTATGGCGGCAGATTCAATATTTGAAAAACTTATGGGTGATGAAGTTGAACCAAGAAGATTATTTATTGAAGAAAATGCCAAATTTGTTGAAAATCTTGATATTTAGGAGGAAAATTTATGGATAATGAAGAAAAAACAACTGAAAATGAAGTAACACAAAAACAAAAAGATGAGTTTGGTGGAACATTTCATGAAAGAGATAGTCATAATATAAATGATATTGTTAGTGAAGTTAAAACATCATTCCTTGATTATTCGATGAGTGTTATTACATCCCGTGCTATACCAGATTTAAGAGATGGATTAAAACCAGTCCACCGAAGAATTTTATGGAGTATGTTTGAAGAAGGAAATACTCCTGATAAACCACATAAAAAATCAGCTACTACTGTTGGTTATGTTATGGGACATTATCATCCACATGGCGATAGTTCAATATATGAGGCAATGGTAAGACTTGCTCAAGATTTTAACCAGAGATATATGTTAGTTGATGGTCATGGTAATTTTGGTAATATTGAAGGTGACGGAGCAGCGGCATACCGTTATACTGAAGCAAGACTATCTAAAATATCTCTAGAACTTTTAAGAGATATCAGAAAAGACACTGTTGATATGGATGATAACTTTGATGTTACAAGTAAAGAACCAAGAGTACTTCCATCAAGATTTCCAAATGTTTTAGTTAATGGATCTATGGGAATTGCTGTTGGTATGGCAACAAATATACCTCCACATAATTTAGGAGAAGTAATTGATGGTTGTGTTGCTTATATTGATAACCCTGAAATAGATACTTTAGGTCTTATGCAACACATAAAAGGGCCTGATTTTCCAACAGGTGGTATTATTTTAGGAAACTCTGGTATTAAAAAAGCTTATGATACTGGTAGAGGGTCTATAACAATTAGAAGTAAAGCAATTATTGAAGAACATGGTAATCACAATAATATTGTTATAACAGAAGTACCATATGGTGTTAACACTTTGGATTTAAAAAATAAAGTAGGAGAACTTGTTAGAGACAAGATAATTGATGGAATTTCAGACTATCATACTGATTTAAAAGATGGTGTTAAAATAACAATTACTTTAAAAAAGGATGCTAACCCACAAGTTGTACTTAATAATTTATATAAACATACTAATTTTCAAATTAGTTATGGAATTATTTTCTTAGTAATTGATGATGGAACTCCAAGAACATTACCACTTAAAGATATAATTGCAAAATATATAGACCATCAAAGAACAGTTATAATAAGAAGAACAAAATTTGATCTTGATAAAGCTGAAGCTAGAGTTCATATTTTAGAAGGCTATAAAATAGCTCTTGATCATTTAGATGATGTAATTAAAATAATTCGTGAATCTGAAACAGATATTATAGCTAAAGAAGAATTAATTAAAAGATTTGGATTTAGTGACATTCAAGTTGATGCTATATTAGAATTAAAACTACGCCGTTTAACTGGATTAGAAAGAGATAAAATTGAGCAAGAATTAGCTGAAACTTTAAAATTAATCGAAGAATTAAAATCAATTTTAGCTAGTCGTGAAAAAATTGATAATATAATTAAAACAGAAATGCTTGAAATTAAAGAAAAATATGCTGATGAAAGAAGAACATCAATTGATATGACTGCAATTGATTATATTGAAGATGAATCTTTAATTCCTCAAGAAAATATAATGATATCACTTACAGAAAAAGGATATATCAAACGTTTGGCCGTAAATACTTATAGAACACAAAATCGTGGCGGTGTTGGTATAAAAGGAATGACAACAAATGAAGAAGACAATGTTAATAAATTAATTACATCGTCAACACATGATGATATATTGTTCTTTAGTAATTATGGAAAAGTTTATAGAGTAAGAGGATATGAAATTCCACTTGGAAGTAGGCAATCAAAAGGATTACCAATAATTAACTTAATTCCAATTGAAAAAGAAGAAAAAATCACATCAATTATTTCAATAGATCCAAAAGAAGTAAATGATGAAAAGAATTTAGTATTTGTAACTAAACAAGGTTTAGTAAAAAGAACTAATATTAAGGAATTTGAATCAATAAGAAATAATGGTAAGATAGCTATTACATTAAAGGAAGATGATGAATTAATAAATGTTAATTTAACAGATGGCTCAAATGAAATAATAATTGCTGCTAATAATGGTAGAATGGTTAGATTTAATGAAAAAGAAGTTAGATTAATGGGTAGAACTGCCAGTGGTGTAAAAGGTATTGAACTTGATAATTCATATGTAATTGGTGCAGAAGTAGCAGATAGTTCTAAATTAATATTGGTTATAACAGAAAAAGGATATGGTAAAAAAACTGAAACAGATGAATATAGATTAACTCATCGTGGTGGTAAAGGAGTAAAAGCTCTTAATATTACTGATAAAAATGGTTTAATCGTAGCATTTAAATCAGTTGTAGGAGATGAAGATATTATTATTACAACCAATAGTGGTATAGTTATAAGACTAGATGTTAACAAAATATCTACATTAAAACGTAATACTCAAGGAGTAAGGTTAATATCATTAAAAGATAATCAAATAGTAACAAATGTTACAATAACAGCAAAGGAAGAACTTGAAGAAGAAGCAATTGAAGAATAATAAAAGTAATGTTCCACGTGGAACATTACTTTTTTAATAATATAATTTTGTAATTTTTTTGTTACAAATTATTTCCCGGGAAATAATTGGGTCAATTTAGTGTGATATTAACAACACTTTTTGTAACTTATGAAATAAAATTGTTAATAAGTCTTACGAATTAAGTATAATTATTATATAAATTCAATGTTTCACGTGAAACATTGAATTTATACTATTATTCTTAACAATTACTTTTTAATATTAAATATTGCAAGTATAATTATATAAAAATAATATATGTTCCACGTGGAACATTACTTTGATAATAAAAATTCTGTAAATTTCCTATTGCAAACGTATAATATATATATGAATATTACTATTTTTGTATAAATAATATATATTTTAACAATGTTTCACGTGAAACATTGTTAAATGAATTGACATTTTATATGTTTTAATATAATATTTTACCTGTGCAACATATATATTAAAAACAGGTCAGGACTGGAAAGTAGCAGCCTTAATAATCCCTATATGTGTGCACTTTTTTATTGGAGGTTATATGAATAAATACATGTTAGAGGCAATAAAACAAGCAAAAATAGCACAAAATAAAGGAAATATTCCTGTTGGTGCTGTTATTGTTATGAATAATAAGATTATTTCAAAAGCATATAATAAGAAAAATTTAAAAAATATATCTATATACCATGCTGAAATGCTAGCTATTATTAAAGCATGCAAGAAGCTTAAATCATGGAGATTAAATGATTGTGATTTATATGTAACACTAGAACCATGTAATATGTGTTTATCAGCCATTGCTGAATCTCGAATAAAAAATGTATACTATATATTGGATTCAAATTATAAAAATGTAGAAAATGCTAATAAAAACAATATAAATATAAACAAAATGCTTGATATGTATGAATATAAAACGGTTTTAAGCGATTTTTTTAAATCAAAAAGATAGTAATGTTCCACGTGGAACATTACTTTTTTAATAATATAATTTTGGATTTTTATGTTACAAATTATTTCCCGGGAAATAATTGGGTCAATTTAGTGTGATATTAACAACACTTTTTGTAACTTATGAAATAAAATTGTTAATAAGTCTTACGAATTAAGTATAATTATTATATAAATTCAATGTTTCACGTGAAACATTGATATATCTTATTACTTTTAATAAATTACTTATATAAATATTGATTATACTATAATACTATTTTATATATTTATCCTTTTGATATGTATTATATGCAAATTATTACTTTTTTTATTAATGTAGTTTATAAATTTTTTGCTATAAATTATTTCCCGGGAAATAATTGGGTAAGATTAGTGTGATATTGACAACACTTTTTATAACTTATGAATTATAATTGTTAATAAGCCATGAAAAAGTAATGTTTCACGTGAAACATAAATAAAAAACGCTAAAAATGTGAGTAAATAAGTATTTTTTATGATATAATCTATATATGATTTATTATTAATTAGGGGGTGCAAAATGAGCTATCTTGCATTATATAGAAAATATAGACCACAAACGTTTGAAGAAGTGGTAGGGCAACAATACGTAACAAAAATATTAAAAAATACTATTGATAGAAATATGACATCTCATGCATACTTATTTTCAGGGCCTAGGGGAACAGGAAAGACAACAATAGCTAAATTAATAGCTAAATTGTTGAATTGTGAAAGCCCTATAAATGATATACCTTGTGAAAAATGTCCAAGCTGTATAGCATTTAATGAAAAAAATCATCCTGATATTATTGAAATGGATGCCGCTTCAAATAATGGCGTTGATGAGATAAGAGAAATAAGGGACAAAGTAACATTAATGCCTTCTATTTCAAAGTATAAAGTTTATATTATTGATGAAGTACATATGCTTTCAATCGGAGCATTTAATGCTTTGTTAAAAACACTTGAAGAACCACCACAACACGTTATATTTATCTTAGCTACAACAGAACTATATAAAGTTCCAGCAACTATTATATCAAGATGTCAATGCTTTAATTTTGAGAAAATAAGCGAAGAAGATATTGTAAAAAAATTAAAGTATATTGTAGAAAAAGAAAATATAAAGGTAGAAGAAGAAGTCCTAAATTTAATAGCTAAATATTCAGATGGTGGACTTCGTGATGCAATTAATCTACTTGATAAATTGGCTTGCTGTTCTACTAATATAACGATAGATGATTTTTATGAAATAAAAGGAATAGTTAAAGAAGAAGAACTCTTTGATATAGTTAGTGCCCTTGTTAACGGTAATACAAAAGAAGCACTTGAAAAACTTGATTATTTAGGCAAAAAAGGAAAAAATCTTATATTATTTGCAACGGAGTTAATTGAGTATTTAAAAAACATGTTAATAAGTAATAATACATATGGGCTTGATAAAGATAAAATATTTGAAATGATTGATATTTTAAATGATACAGTTAATAATATGAAAAATAGTTGTTATCAAAAGGTATTATTAGAAGTGGCATTTTTAAAAGTTGAAAATTTATTGAAAAATATAGAAATAGTTGATAATGAAGAAAAGGCTGTCAAAAAAGAAGAACTCCAGGAAAAGCCAAAAGAAAAGCAAAAGGAAGATATTAACAATAATGTTGAAAAAGAAAATGAAATTGAAGCAAACAAAAGTAACGAACAAATATTCGAAATTAATAAGATAAGAATTAATAATGCATTAGCGCTTGCTAATAAAAATTTATTAGAAGATTTAAAAATTTGTTGGGTGAATTTATCTGATTATTTGTACAATAAAGAATTTGGGAGTGTTGTATCATTCTTAATTGATGGAAATGTAAGGGTAGTTGGTGAAAAAGATGTTATTATTTCATTTAAATATGATTCTACATTGGAAAATGCCCTTTTAAATATATCTAAAATTGAATCACTTATTTATTTAATAGTTAACAAAAATTATAAAGTTTCAGTTGTTTTAGATGATGAGTGGGAACAAATTAAAAATAAATTTATTTTAGATAAAAAAAATGGTATAACATACACTTATAAAGAAGAATTTGTGTTAGAAAAAACACAAGAAAATGAAAAATATGATAAAATAGAAAGCAAAGAAGCACCAGAATCATTAAAAGATGCTGTTGACCTTTTTGGTCAAGATTTTGTTGAAATACAATAAAAAGGAGAGATGAAATATGAATATGCAAGCTATTTTAAAACAAGCACAAAGCATGCAAAGAGATATTGCAAATGCTCAAAAAGAAATTAATGAAATGGAATTTATAGGTAAAAATGGTTTAGTTACTGTTGTTGTATCAGGAACTAGGAATATTAAAAATGTTAAGATTGAAGAAGATGAAGATTTAAAAGAAGATTTATCTATTTTAGAAGATATGATTACTTTAGCTATTAATGATGCATTTAAACAAATTGATGATGTGACTAATAAGAAACTTGGCAAATATGCTAATATGATGCCAGGACTTATGTAGTTTTATGTATCCAAAAACGTTAAGTGACTTAATTGAGTCTTTCAAACTTCTTCCTGGAATTGGTGAGAAAACAGCAGAACGTCTTGCTTTTGCTGTATTGCGTTTTAGTGAAGAAGATTGTGAAAAATTTAGTAAAAATATAGAAAATTCTAAAAAGAACATCCATCCATGTAAAAAATGCGGAACATTAACAGATGAAGAAATATGTAGTATTTGTAAGGACAAAACAAGAACTAAAGATACACTTATTGTAGTAGAGGATTCTAAAGATGTTTTCTTATTTGAGAAAATAGGAAATTTCAAAGGATATTATCATGTTCTTGGAGGTTTAATATCACCACTTGATGATATTGGTCCAAACGATATTGAAATAAAATCATTAGTAGAAAAAATAGAAAAAGATAATATTAAAGAAATAATTTTAGCAATAAAGTCAGGAATTGAAGCCGATACAACATCTTTATATTTAAAAAAAATATTAGAAAATAAGAATGTATCAATTACTAAAATAGCAAGTGGCATTCCAATTGGAGGAGATTTAGATTATGTTGATTCACTTACTCTTGAATCTGCGATAAAGAATAGAAAAGAAGTACTATAAAAATTATTATTTTCATATATTTTAAGGGAGGCCTATGAAAAATATACTGAAAATTTTAAGAGGATTTTTACTTGCACCATTTATTCTTTATATTTATAATCTAATAGCGTTACCTTTAAACTTAATAATTCCCATAAATATATTTTCAATTATTTTTGTGGGACTTTTGGGAATACCGGGTTTAGTTACTATTATTGCTTTTTTATTAATTACATAAAGAGGTAAAAATGTTAGAAAATTACAAAGAAAAACAACCATTATTTTATAATCAAATTTCAAAAATAATAAAAAGTGATAAAATATCACATGCTTATTTAATTGAAACAAATGATTGTCCATATGGATTTGATATAGCTATGTCTTTATCAAAATCTTTTTTGTGTCCAAAAAAAGAGGATGAAATTTGTTCTTCATGCAATATATGTTTAAACATAGATACAAATAATTATCCTGATTTAAAAATAATTGAAACAGACTCTAAAATGATAAAAAAAGAGCAATTATTAGAATTGCAAAAAGAATTTAGTGTTAAACCACTTTATGGTAAGTATTTAATTTATATAATAAAAAATGCTGAATTATTAAATAAAAGTTCAGCTAATACTATTTTAAAATTTTTAGAAGAACCTAGTCCTAATATAATAGCTATTCTTTTAACAAATAATATTTATAACTGCTTAGATACGATTATTTCAAGGTGTCAGGTGTTATCATTAATAAATGAAGAAAAATTAAACAAAAATATTTTTAAAAAAATATATGAAAAAACAGATAAAAAAGAAGATTTTGATATTTTTGTAGAACAAGAAATAAAAAACATAATAGATTTTTATAAAAGGTTGGAGCAAGATAAGACAAAATTAATCGCATTTTACGATATTACAAACCTTACAGATAAAATAGATATTTTATTTGATATAGGAATAAAGCTATATATAGATATTTTAAATTATAAATTAAAAAGGAATCTAGAATACTTTGAAAACTATATTGATGATATAAAAAATGTTAGTGATTTTAATGAAATTGGTGATATAATAAGAAAAATTGAAATTATTAATGATTTTCAAAGTAAATCAAGTTATAATGTAAATAGAGAATTATTTGTAAATAATTTTATTATAACTTTCTCGGGAGGTAATTTATGATAGATGTTGTAGGAATAAGTTTTGTTAATTCAAATAAAATATACTATTTTAATATAAATGGTTTAGATTTAGATAAAAAAGATGCTGTTATTGTGGAAACGGAACGTGGTGAGCAATATGGTATTGTTAAAACTAGTGTTATTAATATAGATCAAACATTACTTCAAAATGAAGTAAAAAATGTTCTAAGAAAGGCAACAAAAGAAGATGAAAAGCAAAACGATATTAACATAAAAGATTCAATTAAAGCGTTGGAAGATTGTGAAAGGATAAAAGATGAATTAGGATTAGATATGAAAATTTTATCAGCGTCTTTTACATTTGATAGAAAACAGCTTTTGTTTAACTTTTTAGCAGATGATAGAGTTGATTTTCGTGAACTTGCTAAACGTCTTGCGGCAATATATAGAACAAGAATAGAACTTCGTCAAATAGGGGTTCGTGATAAGGCTAAAGAAATCGGAGGATATGGACAATGTGGTAGAAAACTTTGTTGTCATGGTTTCTTAGATAATTTAAATGGTGTTTCAATTAATATGGCAAAAAATCAAAACCTTGCTTTAAATCCTGAAAAAATAAATGGAGTTTGCGGAAGACTTATGTGTTGTCTTGCTTATGAAAACGAATCTTATTTTGAATATAAAAAAGATTTGCCAAAAGTAGGAGATCATATTAAAACAAAAGAAGGCTTTGGTAAGGTAATATATGTTGATTTGTTTGCTAGAAAATATAAAATAGAAACAGAAGAAGGACAAATTATAGATATTGAAAAATAATTGAGGTGATTTATTTTGAAATTAATTGTAGGACTTGGAAATCCAGGAAAAGAATATGAAACTACAAGACATAACATTGGATTTATGGTAATAGATAATTATTTAAATAATGATACATTTAAAATCAAATTTAATGGAATGTATTTGAAAAAAAATATAAATAATCAAGAAGTAATATTTTTAAAACCCTTATCTTATATGAATTTGTCTGGTGAAGTTGTAAAAAAATATGTTGATTATTTTAAAATCAATGTAGAAGATATCTTAATAATAAGCGATGATCTTGATATGCCTTGTTTTAAAATAAAATTAAAATATAAAGGTTCAAGTGGAGGACATAATGGCCTTAAAAATATAAGCCAAAATTTACACACAGAAGGGTTTAAAAGACTAAAAATAGGTATTTCTAATGACAAAAATATAGATACAAAATCTTATGTTTTAGGAAGTTTTAGCAAAGAAGAATTAGAAGCTTTACATAAAAAATTTGAAATAACAAATAATATAATTAATGATTTTGTAAGTTTAGATTTTGAAAAAGTAATGAGTAAGTATAATGAATAGAGATGATGTTATGAATATATTTGATAATATTATTAAAACTTATAATGAAAATAACATAGGCCTAAAGGGAATGAATCTAGGCTTTTTTTCGCTTTATTTAAATAAATTATTAAATAGTCAAAATAAAGGAATAATTGTAGTTACTCCTACAATATATGAAGCTAATAAATTATATCAGAATTTTAATGATACAAAAGATGTGTTTTTATATGAAACAGATGATGTTTTAGCATCACTTGCAACAAGTAAAAGTCCTGAATTAAAGGTTGAAAAGTTAAATCTTTTAAAAGAAACATTAAAAAATAATAAAAAAATAGTAATAACAGATATAAATGGATATCTAAAAAAATTACCTAGTATTGAAAACTTTAAAAGCAATATAATAAATATAAAAGTAGGAACAGATATTAATTTAAAAAAATTGGTTGATAATTTATATGAAATAGGGTATGAAAAAGAAACTTTAGTAACAAAACCTGGTGAAATTGGTGTTCGTGGTTTTATTCTTGATATATTCCCTTTAAATGAAGAAAACCCAATAAGAATAGAATTTTTTGGTGATACCGTTGAATCTATTAGATATTTTGATCCAGAAAGTCAAAAATCACTTAAAAATATTGATAATATAGAAATCTATTCTATACAAAATACAAATAATGATACATCTTCTTTATATGAATATTTAAAAGATCCTTTAGTAATATTTAAAGATTATTCCCAAATAAAAATATCTTATGAAAGAATAATAAATGATATATTTGAACTTGATATAGAAAATCCACTTTATGATATAAATGAAATACACGAAAAACATGTGAATTATTATTTCTTTTTGGATGATGATACTTCTTTAGTAAAAAAAGTTGTTTCTTTTAATGTCAAAAGTATTGAAAGGTTTAATTCAAACATTGAATTAATTAATAAATATTTAAAAGAAAATTTAGAACTTAACAAAAAAATAGTAATATGTTTATCAACAATTAATGTTAATAACTTTATAGAAATTCTTAATGTTCCATATTTATTAACAGATATATTTAATATTAAAGAAAATAGTGTAAATATAGTAAAATATGATTTAAAAGAAGGTTTTAGCCTAGATAATTACATTTTTATAAGTGAATATGAACTTTATAATAAAAAGAAAGAAACTAAAAGAAGAAAGTTCAACTTTAATTTTGCTACAAGAATAAAAGATTTGAATAAACTTGAAATTGGTGATTATGTTGTTCATGATAGTCATGGTATAGGGGTTTATAATGGTATAAAAACGCTTAGTAAGAATAATATGCTACAAGATTATATTGAGGTTTTATATGCTGATAATGATAAGCTTTATATTCCAGCTTCAAAAATAGAGTTAATTAGTAAGTATACAGGTAAAGAAGGATATGCTCCTAAAATTAATAGTTTAAACAGTACAGCATGGGAAAAAACAAAGCAAAGGGTTAAAGAAAAAATAAGATATGAGGCTAGTAGATTATTAAAAGTTCAAGCCGAAAGAAGCTTAAAAAAGGGTTTTGCTTATAGTAAGGATAGTGAAATGCAAACGCTTTTTGAAAATGAATTTATATATGATTTAACCCCAGATCAAATAAGAGCTATTAATGAAATAAAAAAGGACATGGAAAGTGATGTTCCTATGGATCGTATATTATGTGGGGATGTTGGATATGGTAAAACAGAAGTTGCCTTTAGGGCAGCATTTAAAGCAATAAATGATTCAAAACAAGTTTTATATTTGTGTCCCACAACACTTTTATCTAAACAACAATATGAAAATGCTGTTGAAAGATTTAAAAACTATCCTGTTAAAATAGGTATTCTTAATAGATTTACTCCCAAAAAACGTGAAGAACAAATATTAAAAGATTTAGAAAATGGCAATATCGATTTTGTTATTGGAACTCATAGATTACTAAGTAATGATATAAAACCTAAGGATTTAGGACTTTTAATCGTAGATGAAGAACAAAGATTTGGTGTTGCCCATAAAGAAAAATTAAAAGAATTTAAATCAAATATAGATATTTTAACTCTAACAGCAACACCAATACCTAGAACTATGCAAATGGCTATGGTGGGTCTTAGAAATCTTTCTTTAATAGAAACTCCACCCAAGAATAGACATGCTGTTTTAACTTATGTTTTAGAAGAAAATAATAAAATAGTGAAAGATATAATATATAAAGAAATGTCAAGAGATGGGCAAGTATTTATTTTATACAACAAAGTAGAAACAATTGAAAATAAGATAAAAGAATTACAAAAATTAGTACCAGATGCCAGAATTGTTTATGCTCATGGAAGACTTCCTAAAAATGAACTTGAAGATATAATGAATAGATTTGTAAATAAAGAGTATGACTGTTTGGTTTGTACAACTATTATAGAAACAGGAATTGATATACCTAATGCCAATAGTTTAATTATTTATGATGCTTCAAATTTTGGACTTAGTCAGCTTTACCAAATAAGAGGACGTGTAGGAAGAAGTGAAAGAACAGCTTATGCTTATCTTATGTATAATAAAAATAAAACATTAACAGAAAATGCTATTAAAAGATTAAAAGTTATAAAAGAATTTACAGAACTAGGAAGTGGATTTAATATTGCTGCAAGGGATCTTTCTATCCGTGGAGCAGGAGATATTTTAGGAGCAGAACAAGCAGGATTTATCGATGCCGTTGGTATTGAACTTTATATGAAAATGCTTAATAATGAAATTAAAATATTAAAAGGAGAAAAAGTGGAAGAAGTCCAGGAAAAAACTATTCCTTTAATTGAAGTAAATAATCATATTGATAATAGTTATGTAACTGAAGAAGAATTAAAATTAACTATTCATAAAATGATTAATAATATAACTAACATTACCTCATATAATGATGTTAAAAAAGAATTAGAGGATAGATTTGGTAAATTAGATAATAACATGATTATTTATATGAATGAAGAATTATTTGAAAGTTATTTAAGAAAATTAGAAGGCAAAATATTTATAAATAATGACTTGTTTATTGAAATAATATTTAGTAAGGAAATAAGTGAAAAATTAAATTATGAAGATTTAATAGTAACTTCACTAAATATAAGTAAAGATATAATTTTTAGTTATAAAGATAATAAACTACATATAAAACTAAAAAAACATAATAAAGATAAGTCATATATACTTACTTTAAATAAATTATTAGAAAAAATGTGTTAATTTAAAAGACACATTTTTTCATTTTAAACGCGCTTTAAACGCAATTGGAAAATATTACCAATGAAAATTACCCTTTATTAATATTATAATGTATATAGAGAAAAAATTTATGATTTTTAAGTATAAAAATGTATTAAAAGGAAATTATAAATGTAGTAAGATGAAAGGGTGATTTTTTTTGAAATCAACAGGAGTTGTAAGAAGAATAGATGATTTAGGTAGAATAGTAATTCCAAAAGAAATAAGAAAGAATATGAAAATAAAAGATGGGGAGTCTGTAGAAATATATTTAGATAGTGATAATATTATTTTAAAAAAATATTCGCCACTTGGAAACATTATGGAATTTTATAAAAGTTATGTTAATTCAATATACGAAGCTATACTAGAAAATATTATGATTGTTGATAGAGATAAAGTTGTAGCAGTAGCAGGAGATTTAAAGAAAAAATATTTAGATAAAAGCATATCTTCTAAACTTGATAATATAATTGAACAAAGAGAAGTAGTATTAGAACCTAAATTAAGAGATTTTAATTTTATTGAAGATAAAAAAGAAACAGCTAGTTATGCAATTAGTCCTATTATTGTAAGTGGTGATGCTATCGGAGCAGTAATAATTTTTTCTTTAAATAATAATTTAGGAGAATTTGAAGAAAAAACTGTTTCAATTGCAGCTAAATTTTTAGGAAAATATATTGAAGAATAAAAAAATATGTGTTATAATTTTTACATTAATTAAATGTTGTGAGGAAAAGAGTAGATTATTATTTAATTTAAAGAGAGCTTATGTTTGGTGAAAATAAGTAATAAATATAATTGAATATGGTTTCCAAAACTGATTTATTGATATGTAAATAAATTCGTTACTCGCGTTAAGAGAAAAAGGTAATTAATATTACAAAGTAGAATGGTACCACGAAAAATTCGTTTCTATGTTTGTAATATTTTTTTTTGAAAGGAGAAAAGATTATGAAAGAAAAATATTATATAACAACACCAATATATTATCCAAGTGCTAATTTTCATATTGGACATTGTTATACAACAATTATTGCAGATTCAATTGCAAGATATCAAAGATTAAAGGAAAAAGATGTATTCTTTTTAACTGGAACAGATGAACACGGTCAAAAAATAGAAAATAAAGCTAAGGAAAAAGGTGTAACTCCTAAAGAATATGTGGATGAAATTGTAGAAAATGCTAAAGATTTATGGAAAAGTTTAGGAATAAGTTATGACAAGTTTATTAGAACAACTGATGAATATCATGAAAAAGCAGTTCAAAAAATATTTGATAAATTATATGAACAAAATGATATATATTTAGATAAATATAAAGGACTTTACTGTACGCCATGTGAATCATTTTGGACTGAAACTCAACTTGTAGATGGTAAATGTCCTGATTGCGGAAGAGAAGTTAATTTAGTTGAAGAAGAAAGTTATTTTTTTAGATTATCTAAATATCAAAAAAGAATTGAAGAACTTTATAAAAATAATCCTGATTTTATAAAACCAGAATCAAGAAAAAATGAAATGATTAATAACTTTTTAAAACCAGGTCTTGATGATTTATGTGTATCAAGAACAACTTTTAGTTGGGGAATACCAGTTGATTTCGACCCTAAACATGTTATTTATGTTTGGATAGATGCTTTAACTAACTATATAACTGCTCTTGGTTATTTAAGTGATGATGATAGTTTATTTAAAAAATATTGGCCAGCAGATTTACATTTAGTAGGAAAAGAAATAGTAAGATTTCATGCAATTATTTGGCCTGCTTTATTGATGGCACTTGATTTACCACTTCCAAAACAAGTATTCGGACATGGTTGGTTAAAAATAGATGGTGGAAAAATAAGTAAATCTTTAGGAAATTATAAAGATCCAAGAGAATATATTGATAAATATGGAGTAGATGCAGTTAGATATTATGCTTTAAGAGAAGTTTCATTTGGAAGTGATGGTAACTTTAGTGAGGAAGCATTAATTGCTCGAACAAATGCTGATTTAGCTAATACATTAGGTAATTTACTTAATCGAACAATAGCTATGACTAATAAATATTTTGATGGTGTTATTTCTAATTCTAAAGTAAATGAAGAAATAGATACAGAACTTATAAATAAAGCTTCTAATTTAAAATCAGTTGTAGATAAAAATATGGAAAAATTATATATAAGTGATGCTTTAGAAGAAATATTTAATTTTTTAAGAGAATGTAATAAATATATAGACGATACAACTCCTTGGGTACTTGCTAAAGAAGAAAAACTAGAAAGATTACAAACCGTTTTATATAATTTACTTGAATCAATAAGAATTTCATCAGTACTTTTAACACCATTTATGCCTACGACAACTGAAAAAATATTTAAACAATTAAATACTAATTTAAATACATATGATACATTAAATGAATTTGGTGCTTTAGAAAACAATCATAAGTTAGGTCAAATTGAAGTACTATTTAAAAGAATAGAAATAGAAAAATAATGTAAAAACAAGTGTAAATTAAATATTTACAGTTGTTTTTTTCTTGAAATTAAAATTTATTTAAGATATATTAAATTTGCAGTACTAAAAAACACTTATAAAAGGAGAATAATTATGAGAAAAATGGCAGTGTTAGTTTTAGTATTATTTATAATTGGTTTAATAACATCAATTATTCAAACAAGAAATATTTTAGATTTAGGATATTTACTTATTTTATTAGGATTTGGTATTAAATTAAAAAAAGTTGTTTAAGGGTTAATAAGGGCCTTTTTTATTTGGTAAAATTGTTGAATTTTATTATATAATTGGAAATATTTTTCTAAAACTTGGAATAGAAGAAAATATAGTATATAATTAGTTCATGAGATTATTAAATAATAAGAATTGAAAGAAGGAATAAAAATGATTTTAATAGATACACATTTTCATATAGAAAAAGATAGTGATTTAGAAAAAATAGTTAATGATGCTAAAAAGGAAGATGTTTTATATTTAATTTTAGGTGGTAATTCTAAAGAAGATAATTTATTAAATATAAAAGCATGTAAAAATTATAATAATATTTATTTAACTTTGGGATATCATCCTGATTGTACTGATAGCTATACTCTTGAAGACTTAATTCTTTTAGAAAAACAAATAATAGAAAATAAAGATAAATTAGTAGCTATTGGAGAAATAGGATTAGATTATCATTATACTAAAAAGAATAAGGAAAAACAAAAAGAATTATTTATAAAACAAATACAACTAGCTAATAAATATAACTTACCAATTGTTATTCATTCAAGGGATGCTGTTAAAGATACAATTGATATACTTAAAAATTATAAATCTTTTGGTGTAATACATTGTTTTAGTGAAAGTAAAGAAGTAGCAAATGAATATATAAAATTAGGATATAAGTTAGGAATTGGAGGAGTATTAACATTTAAAAATAGTAATTTAAAGGACGTTATTAAAGATATACCATTAGAAAATATAGTTCTTGAAACAGATAGTCCTTTTTTATCTCCAATAAGAGGCAGTGTAAACGAACCTAAAAATATAAAATTAATTGCAGAATGTCTAAGTAATATAAAAAATATAACTATTAGTGAAGTTGCAAAAAAAACAACCGATAATGTTTGTAAAGTATTTAATATTATGTAAAAAAATATATAAAAATTTAAAAAATCTATTGCGTTTAATTTCAAAATAAGATAATATTATTATTGTAAAGGAGGTTAAACAAAATGATGGAAGAAAATAATTCTAAAAAAGTATTGTTATCTGTATTAGGAGTTGCTATTTTAGTAGTAGCAGTAGTAGGTGTTTCATTTGCTGCATTTAGTTTTGCAAATACACCATCTGCTAATAATTCAATTACAACAGGTACTATTACTATGAGTTTTAGTGAAGAAACTGCTGGAATTAGTATTACTAATGCAGACCCAGTAGCAGATGAAACTGCTAAAGTTGATAAAACTGCTAATCATTATTTTGATTTTACTGTATCAAGAAAAACTGATGCAGCACTAAAAGTTCCTTATGAAATTAGTATTTCTGAAGGATCTATGGGTGAAGGTGAAACAAAATTACCTACAGAATATGTTACAGTTTATTTAACTAAAGTTAACGGTGAAACTGAAACTGCAGTAGTTGAACCTACAAAACTTAATACACTTATTGTTGATAGTAACAAATCAAACTTAAATAAAACTACAGCATATAAGTTATATGAAGTAAATGATGCCGCTACTACACATACTGGAACAGCTGAAAACTACAGATTAAGAATGTGGGTTAATACTGATGCTCAATTTACAACAGATGGAGCACCTGGTACATTAAACTCAAATACAAAATATGCTTATAGATTAACTGTAAATGTAAATTCTCAAGTTAATGCTTTAGGTAAATAATAAGAAAGGAGAAATAAAAAAATGGCTGAAAATAAAAAGACATTACTTTTTAGTGTTTTAGGTGTTATCCTTTTATTAGTTGTTGTAATTGGTGTAAGTTATGCAATGTATACATTCAGTGCCCAAGGTTCTAAAGTTAACCAAATCACTACTGGTACAATTTCAGTAAGTTATGAAGAAACTAGTAAAATAACTTTAACTAATGCTTATCCTTCAACAGATGCTACTGGATCTGCTGTTACAGGACACGATTTAGTATTTACAGTTACTGGTTCAATTACTGGTTCTACAAGCGTTAAATATGATTTAGCATTAGCTAATATTACTCCAGGTGCAACTTTAACTGCTGAACATATTAAATTTAACCTTAAAAAAGGAGATACTTATATTATTGGTAAAGCTAATGAAGGTGTAACAGTTGCTAGTCTTGCTACTAATAAAGGAACTCTTATAACTACTGGTTATTTATTAGACACAGATACATTAACATCAACAAAAACAGGAGCTACTTATACTTTAAGAGCATGGGTTGCTGATACTTATAAATTACCACAAGGTGCTAACACAACTTCTGAAGATGGTAAAACTCATACTAATACTTCAACTGCTGAAACATTTAGTTTTGGTGTAGAAATTAAAGCAGCAGCTTAATAATACTAAAAACAATACAAAAAAATGTTTAATCTAAAAACAGTAAATAATTACTGTTTTTTTCATTTTTTTTCACTTTTAGGTTTTAATTTTTTATAATTTATGGTATTCTATTTATAGTAAGATAGTAAGTCTTTTGAAAGGATGTTGTTATATGGAACATTTAGACGATGAAGAGAATATTACAATTATTAAAGATAGTTTAAATAACGAAGAATTGAAAGTAGCAGATAAAGTAGCAGATGAAATATTACAAAAAGAAGAACAGGAACAAAAAAGGCTATTATTATTTGTACTTATTTTTGTTTTATTAACATTATTTGTATCTTTTGCAGGCTTTTCTTTGTTTAAAATAAAACAAGGTAGTAATAATAATATTATAAATGCTGGAGCAGTAGCGTTTTCATATAGTGAAAGAACTAATGCGATAAGTATGATAAATACATATCCGATGACTGATGAAGTTGGAAAGAAATTATCTGGTATTGGAGAATATTTTGAATTTACAATATCAACAAGAATTGAATCTGCTAAAATTAGTAATATTACTTATGAAATAACGCTAACACCAATTGAAAATGAAAATACTTTAGATGAAAAATATGTAAGAGTTTATCTTGAAGAAAATGGAAAAGCAGTATTAGTAAATAAAAATGAAGTTAATTCATTTAATAAACTTCCAAATAGTAACTTAACAACAAGAAATAAAAGTTCAAAACAATTATACAAGAAAACAGTTTCAGGGAAAACTTTATCAACATATAAATTTAGAATGTGGGTTGATGAAGATTATAAAGTTGATAATGTATCAAGAACTTTTAAATGTTATTTATATGTAGATGCATATTAAAATATAAAAGAATAGAAAAGGGTAAATATTATGAAAAACTTTTTAAAAAAATTATCTAAAATAATTTCGAATATTTTATTTTGGATATTAATGGGCGTAATTATATTATTGGTTTTTTATATTGTAACAATTAAAATATATGCAAAACAAAATAGACTGGATGAAATTAAGTTTAATATGTATACAATACTAACTACAAGTATGGAAAAAACAATAATGGCAGGAGATGTCGTTGTTGATTATAAAAATAAAGATAATATATATGAACTTGGCGATATAATTACTTTTTATTCTAATCGTGGAAACGGGCAAATAACTATCACGCATAGAATAATTGATATAAAAATAGAAAATGGTAAATATTTTTATTCAACAAAAGGTGATAACAATAATACTGCTGATACGCATTATGTAAGTCAAGATGATGTTATTGGTAAAGTTATATTTGTTATTCCTAAGGTTGGTTTTGTTCAAGAATTTATATTAAGTAAAGTAGGATGGATAGTAGTTATAGTAATACCATGTGTTGGTATAGTAGTATATGATTTATTGAAAGTATTAAAAATAGCATTTAATAAAAAGAAACAACCTAAACTTAGTAAGAAAAAATTAAAAGCAAAAGAAGAATTAGATAAATATTTAAATAATGTAGATGATTCTATTGAAGTATTAGAAAGTGGTGATTCAAGTGACACAGAAATCCTTTAATGATAATTATTTATATACAGAAGAAATTAGTCCAAATGAATTAAATGAATATAAAGAAAAAGATAAAAACAAGAAATATATTTTATTTATTTTAATTATATTATTAACAGTATTATTGGGTATGTTTATTGGGTATTTGTTATCAAAACATTATAATAAAATAAATGATAACACAATACATCAAGGGGATTTACTTGGAATATATCAAAATGAAAACTTTACTAACTATATTGAAAATATAAAAGTATATAATAGTTATGATAATTCAAATAAATATAAATTTTATGTTAGAAATGATAATGAATATGAAATAACTTATAAACTTACGATAAATGATATAAAGCTTGATAATAATGAAAAAATGGTTAATAGGAAAAATTTAAATTATTCTGTTTTTAAGAATGATGTTAAAATAAAAGAAGGAAAATTAAGTAACTTAAAAAACAATGTATTAGTAACTACTTCAATTGGATTAAAAGCTGTAGATAATTATGAAATATTGATTTGGGGCGATTCTAATGCAAGTGGATATTATAATTATGAAGTTGTAATAAAAAAATAAATAAAAAGGGATGATAAAAATGAAAGATTATTTTAAAGAAATATTTGAATTATTTGCCAATTGTCTTATGATTTTAACTTTAGCTTTAAGTGCACATCTACTTTTAAGTAATGTTTATCACTATATTGAAGTAAATAAATCATATAATTATAACCTTAATGAAAGTAAAACTTATATATCTTTTAAAGAAAATGTAAAAGAAATAGAAAATAATATTAATAAGGTTGATGTAGATAATATTAAAGATATAAATAGAAGGATGACAGCATTAACTTATAAATCTAAAACAGAACAATGTTTAAATGAAATTAAAACAAGTGATTTTTATAATTTAGAAAAAAATTCATTTAAACCAGCAGATATTTATGATTATAATAAAACTTTTAGTTCTAAAATTAATTCTTATTGTACGCTTTTATTAGAAGCAGAAGTAACAGATGCAATTAATAAATACAATATAAAAGTTAATGGTTATGATGCTGTTAAAAATAATTTAATAAGAGCAAGGGATGATCTTAGTACTGATGCATTAAGGTTAGAAAATAGACTTTTATTTAATAGTTCTTATTTTTGGACTACAGATACTGTTAGAAATACAATATATAATTATACTTCTGATGTATTCTTTACAAATTTATCCAATTATAGTAGATTAACTAGTGTTATTGAAGAATCTTCCGTTTGGTATGTAAATGAGTTTGGGGGTAATAGATAATGAATAAAGTTTTATCAAAAATGTTTGAATTTTTAAAAATAATACTTTTTATTTTAGCAATAATGGCTATTTTATTTGGTATTTTATCTACTTACAGTAGATTAGAAAAAAGTTTACTTGATGCTATTAGTGTTTTTATACCATTTATTTTATTATTAGTTATATATATAGTTAATCTTATTAGAAGAGATAGTAAAATTAATGACAATTTACTTTTAAATTTTGTAAGTTGTATTGTATTTGCTGCAATAATTGTATTTGGAGTAAGAGCTAAATTAGATACAAATATGGTTTTATATCATAAATATGGTATAAATTACAATCCATCTTTCTTTTCAGATAATTTAACTTTTGTTGTATCTATGTTATATTGTTTAATAGTAAGTAACTTTTTCTTAATTGTAGCATCAGTTTTAGGTAAAGAAAAAAAGAAAAATAAATATCAAATATATGATATGAAAAAAAGTTTACCTGAAGAAATATTTGATGAAAAAGAAGTAGTTAAACAAAATTTAGAATTGTCTAAAGAAGAAACGGAAGAAGAATTATAAAATAGAAGTTTTAAATTTCTATTTTTTTTGTTATAATCTTATTGTGATGTGTTATGGAAATAAAAAATTTTAAATTTAAGAAAAAATATGGTCAAAACTTTTTAATTGATACTAATATTACTAATAAAATAGCTAATGTAATAAAAGATAAAGCAAATTCTTTAGTTATTGAAATAGGATGTGGTGATGGAAGATTAACAAAACAATTATGTACATATTATGATAAAGTTTTATGTTATGAAATAGATGAAGAAGTTATCCCTTATTTAAAAGATAATTTAAAAGAATATAATAATTACAATGTTATTTTAGGAGATTTCTTAAAAAGGGACGTAAATTTGGATATAAAGCTTTTTAAATATGATAAGTTGTATGTTGTTGCTAATCTACCATATTATATAACAACCCCCATTATAGAAAAGATAATCAATAGTAAAATAGATGCTGATACTTTAGTATTTATGGTTCAAAAAGAAGTTGGAGATAGATTTAGTGCCAAGGTAGGAACAAAAGAATATAGTTCATTGTCTGTTTATTTAAATTATTATTATGATATTAAAAAGGAATTTATTGTTAAAAGAAATAGTTTTTTACCTAGACCTAACGTTGATAGTATCGTTGTATCTTTTAAAAAGAAAGATAAAATGTTGGAAGTTTATGATGAAGATTTATTTTTTAAACTTGTTAGAGATAGCTTTAAATTTAAAAGAAAAAATATTAGAAACAATTTAAAAGAATATAATTTAGAAGTTATAGAAAAAGTTTTAAATAAATATAACTATGATTTAAATGTAAGAGCAGAAGCTTTAAGTATTAATATATTTGTTGATATTGCTAACAATCTAGTATTATTTGAAAAGGAAAAATAATATTTATAAAAATAAAGCATATAATTTAGGGGAGATGATTATATGCTTTTTAATGTTGGTGATTATGTTACTAGAGCTTCTTATAACAATGATACAGTTTTTAAAATAATAGATATAAAAGATGATATAGCTATACTTCAAGGTGTAAATATAAGATTAATTGCAGATTCTAATGTAAGCGATTTAGTTTTTTGTGAAAAATGTAAGGAAGATTTAGAAACAGATGATAGTAAACTTCTTGAAAGGATGGATTCTTTTAGCCATTTAAATAGAGATGAATATTTCTATTTACCTGGTAAAGTTTTACATATTGATGCTGATAAAGAATACCTGGATAGGTGTATGAAATTTTATAAAAATATGAATGTTTTATCGTATGGAATTGTTATGAAAGAAAAAGATGTTTCTTCAAATATTGAAAAATATTTGAATGAAATAAAACCTGATATATTAGTAATAACAGGGCATGATGCTTATAATAGTAAAGATTATGATGATTATAAAGATAATAACAATTATAAAAATAGTATGAATTTTATTAGTGCTGTTAGAAATGCGAGGAAATATGAAAAAGACCAAGAAAAACTCATTATAATAGCTGGGGCTTGTCAATCAAATTATGAAGAGTTAATAAAGGCTGGATCAAATTTTGCTTCAAGTCCTAAAAGAATTAATATTCATGCTTTAGATCCTGCTATTGTAGCGTCAAGTATAAGTTTATCTGATAAAGGAAAGCCAATTGATTTAATTGGTATTTTAGATAAAACAAAATATGGTGCTTCAGGTATTGGGGGTATTATAACAAACGGTACGATGTATGTGGGGTATCCTAGATGAATATAACAAAGATAAAAAACATGTTAGAAGAAAATGCATCTAAAAATGTTAGATTTAAATTTAATGGAAACAGAAATCAAATTGAAGAATTTGATGGCAAGATAGTTAATACTTATAAATATTTATTTGTTGTTAAACCAAATGATACAGGAATAAAAAGGTCATTTACATATACCGATATATTAATAGGAAATTTAGAAATACATTTTGAAGATTAGAAAAAATATTGTATAATGTAAGAAGAAGGGATTTGATAGTATGTCTTTTTCTACAGAAATAAAAAATGAAGTTTGTTCTTTAAAATTATCAAGGGTAGAAAATATATCTTTTTTATCAGGATTTGTTAGAAATAATAAATTAGAAAATGTTAATAAAATATCGCTTTTAACAGAAAACCCTAAAATAGTTAGATATTTATATAATTTATTTAAAGAAATATATGGCGTTTCTCCTTTAATAGAGAAAGGAAAAAGCAATAATTTTAATAAAAATGTATATTATAATTTAGTTATAAATGATAATGCTAATTTTATTTTAAAAGATATCATGGTAATTGATGAAAATAATAAGATACTTGATAAACCAAAGTCGTATATAACAGATACAGAAGATTTAAAAAGAGCTTATTTAAGGGGAGTATTTTTAGCATGTGGAAGTATTAATGATCCTAAAAAGTTAGGATATCATATGGAGTTTTTTATAGATAATAAAAGTGAAGCTTCTTTTGTTTCTAATATTTTAAATGATTTTTATATTAATAATAAGATATTGGCTAGAGATAATAATTATATGGTTTATGTTAAAGAATCTGAAAAAATAGGGGATTTTTTAAGGCTAATTTCAGCAAATGTTGCTCTTTTATACTTTGAAGATATAAGAATATATAGAGATCACAAAAATATGACTAATAGGCTTAATAATTGTGAACAAGCAAATGTTGATAAAATAGTATCTTCTGCTCAAAAACAATTAAATGATATAAAAAAATTAGAAGATGTAATTGGATTTGATTTATTAGATGAAAAATTACAAGAAGTTATTGTATATAGAAAAAAATATCCTGATGTATCGTTAAATGATTTAAGTATAATAATGACAGAGGAAACAGGAAAAACAATAACAAAATCAGGATTAAATCATAGATTTAGAAAAATTCAAGAAATGGCTAAGAAATTAGATAACAAATAAAGACTTATTAACAAAAAAGTTAATAAGTCTTTTACTTTGTAAATAATTTATCTAAGTTTTTCTTTGGAAGTAAAAATTCCATATTTTTTTCTATTTTAATTTCGTAGGTCTTAGATATATTTTTATATTTTTCTCCATCGATAGTCCAGTTATTTTTTGGTTTATCATAGAATTTTATTTTTATATTTTTACCTGTATAACTATATATTCCAGGAATTTTAGTTATATCATTTTTAACTAACATAATTAAAGATCTAACTAAATCTTTTCTTCTTGATATATTACAAAATATTATTTCAAATTTATCATCATCTAATTTAACATTTTTATAAATATTATTAAATCCTGCGATATGATTAGCATTTGATATAAGAATTAAAGAGAAAAGTCCTCTTTCTTTCACGCCATCAATTTCATATTCAATATCATAAAGTTTTGTTATTTGAAAAAACTCTTTAAATCCATTTATTAAATAAGCGAGATGTCCTAAACTCTTCTTTAATTTTCTTTCTGTTTCATAAGGAACATTTATAAATTTCCCAAAACCTGCAACATATATAAATGGTTGATCATTAATTAAACCAATATCCATTTGTTTTACGGTACCATTTAAAATATCTTTTACGGATTTTACAATATTTTTATTCATTCCAAGCATTGTTCCTATATCGTTTGTTGTACCAACAGGTATATGTGATAAAAGAAGTTTATCTTTTCTTTGATAATTTCCTGTTACAATTTCGTTAAAAGTTCCATCGCCGCCGATAGATAAAACTAAATCACATGTTTTAATTTTTTTTACAATACTTGTGGCATCTCCTGATTTTTCAGTTATATGTAATGTAACATCATAATCATAAGATTTTATTAAATTAATTATGGTATCAATATCTTTCTTTTTAATACCTTTTCCACTTTCTAAATTGCAAATCAAATGACATTTTTTCATAATAATCCCATTCCTTTTTTAAATTCAACATTAATATAACATAAATAAAGTAAAAATACAATTAATAAAAGTTAAAACACATACATATACTTAACTGGAGGAAAATATATGGATAAAATGTTAGAAATGTCTAGTGTTAGTCAAAATCATGGAATTAGTATTAATGAAAGAAAAAGTATTTATATAACAGGAGTGTTAAAGATTGATAACTTTGACGAAGAAGAATTTCTTCTTGAAACCAATATGGGGTATCTTGTTATAAAAGGAACAAATCTTGAGATAATAAAACTTGATACAAAAGATGGGATTGTATCTATAAAGGGATCATTTATCAGTATGACATATATTGATGAACTAAAAAAAGCAAATAAGGAATCAAGTGTATTTAGTAAGTTATTTAAATGAGTTTAAATCTTCAAATCTATACATCACTTTTTTCATTTTCATATGGTCTTATTTATGCAATGTTTTTTAATATATTTTATAGATTTTTAGTCTATAAAAAATTATTTTATAAAATAATATATAATAGTATTTTTACAATATTTTTTACCATTTTATATATTATTTTACTTACAAAAATAAATAAAGGAATAATTCATATTTATTTGCTTTTAATATTTTTATTAAGTTTTTTTCTAGGAAATAAACTTTTTAACAAATTAAGATGTAAACTTTAATAAATTTTTGTCTAATTTATTGAAGTTTTTTTTCTTGTTTGTTACAATATAGTATGAATAAATGTATAGAAAGGAAAAAATTTATGGCTAAGAAAAGTATTAGTAAGAGTAATAAAGTTAGAAAAAAAAGACTTATTTTCTTTGGATTAATCTGCCTTGTTGTAAATTTTTATGTATTTTATTCGGTGTTTAATGTGTTAAAACAAGTTTATGATAAGAAAAAAGAAAAAGTTGAACTTAGTACTAAACTTGTTAATCTTCAAGAAGAAGAAGAGGCATTAAAAGTACAAGTTAATAAATTAAAAGACCCTGATTATATTGCAAAATATGCAAGAGAAAAGTTTTTTTACTCTAAAAAAGGAGAATATATTATTAGAATAGAATAATAACATAATAATATTTGTTATTATTTTTTATAATTAGAGAGGTAATTTATGGATGATGTTAAAAATTATTTAAAAAAGTTAATAAAAAGGGATGATGTTGTTGTAATTGGGTGTTCTGGGGGACCTGATTCTATTTGTTTATTTGATATTCTTAAGAATTTGCAAAAAGAAATTGATTTTTCACTTATATGTGCGCATGTTAATCATAACGTAAGAAAAGAAAGTAAAAATGAACAATTATTTATGGAAAAGTATTGCTTAAAAAATAAGATTCCATTTGAAACTATGACTATTACAAAATATAGTGATGACAATTTTGAAAATGAAGCAAGAACAATTAGATATAAATATTTTGATGATTTAATGAAAAAATATAATGGGACATATCTTATGACTGCTCATCATGGTGATGATTTAATTGAAACAATACTTATGAAGATTGTAAGGGGTTCTTCAATTTCGGGATATAGTGGTTTTAGTAAAGAAGTAGATAAGACTTCTTACAAAATAATAAGACCTTTAATTAGTGTCACTAAAGAAGACATTATTAATTATAATAAAAAGCATAAATTAAATTATTTTATTGATAAAACTAATTTTGATAATTTCCATACAAGAAATAGGTATCGTAAAGTGGTTCTTCCCTTTTTAAAAAAAGAAGATAAAAATGTTCATGAAAAGTTTTTAAAGTATAGTAAAACTTTGCAAATGTATAATGAATATATTAATAAAGAAACAACTAAAATAATAAAGAAGGTAGTAAAAGATAATAAACTAGATATTGAAAAATATAAAAAACTAGATGATGTAATTAAAAATAGAATTATATATTTTATGTTGGAAGAAAAGTATAGTGATGATTTAATCCTTCTTAATGACAAACATGTTAGTATTATAAATAATCTTATCTATTCATCTAGGCCAAATAGTTATGTTTATTTACCTAATAATATTAAGGTTGTTAGAAGTTATAATGATTTGATAATTAGTGAAGTAACAGAAGAAATAGATAGTTATGAAATAGAAATAGGAGAAAAAAATAGTAAATCAATTTTACCTAATGGCAAGGTAATTGAAGTAATTGAAGAAAGTGAAATTAATGATAATAATTATGCAAGATTAAATAAAGAAGATTTAGTTTTTCCTTTACATATAAGAACAAGAAAAGCGGGAGATAAAATGTATGTTAAGGGAATGAATAAAGAAAAAAAAGTTAAAGATATATTTATAAATAGTAAAATACCTTTATCTAAAAGAGATATATGGCCAATTGTTGTTGATTCTAAGGATAAAGTAGTATGGATACCTGGAATAAAAAAATCTAAATTTGATATTCCAAAAAATAAAAAATGTGATATAATATTAAGGTATTATTAACAAGGAGGTTTTTATGAATAAAAAAGATGTTAAAAGAAGTATATTTTCGTATGTTTTTATTGTAGCGGTTTTAATATGTTTATATTATGCTTTTGTATCATTTAAAACTATTAACAATCAGTTATCATATGATGAATTTATTAGTAATTTAAATAAAGGAACAATTGAAAAATTAGAAATGACACCTAGTTCAAGTGGTCAAGTTTATATTTTACAAGGTAAATTAAAGGGGTATAAAGATAAAGAAATATTTACTTTAAAAGCACCTTTATCTGAAAAGGTTGTAAGTGATATTTTAAGTGCTAGTGAAAATGATAGTTTCAAACTTAAGGTAAATAAAGATCCTGAAGGGAACTCAATTTTACTTATGTTAGTTCAATTTTTACCTTATGCTTTAATTATTGGCGTTACATTATTTTTCTTAAATAAACAAGTTGGTGGTGCTAATAAATCATTTGATTTTGGAAAGAGTAAAGCAAAACTTCAAACTGATAAAAATAAAGTTACATTTGAAAATGTTGCTGGTTTAGTTGAAGAAAAACAAGAAGTAAAAGAACTTATCGACTTCTTAAAAAATCCAAGAAAATTTCAAAAATTAGGAGCAAGAATACCAAAAGGAGTACTTCTTGTAGGTCCTCCAGGAACTGGTAAAACTTTACTTGCTAAAGCTGTAGCAGGAGAAGCAAATGTTCCATTCTACTATATAAGTGGATCTGATTTCGTTGAATTATTTGTTGGTGTTGGAGCAAGTCGTGTTCGTGATATGTTTAAACAAGCTAAACAAACTGCACCATGTTTAATATTTATTGATGAAATAGATGCAGTAGGTCGTCAAAGAGGGACTGGTTTAGGTGGAGGACATGATGAAAGAGAACAAACTTTAAACCAATTATTAACCGAAATGGATGGATTTGGTGCTAATGAAGGAATCATTATTATCGCAGCAACAAATAGGCCAGATGTTTTAGATCCAGCCCTTCTTCGTCCAGGAAGATTTGATAGACAAGTAACTGTTTCTTTACCAGATGTTAGAGAAAGAGAAGCAATACTAAAAGTACATGCTAAAAATAAAATATTAGGAAAAGATGTTAATTTAAAATTCCTTGCTAAAAGAACTTCAGGTTTTTCTGGAGCAGATCTAGAAAACTTACTTAACGAAGCAGCCCTTCTTGCTGTTAGAAAAAATAAAAGCGAGATTAACATGAGTGATGTAGATGAAGCACATGATCGTGTTTTAATGGGACCAGCAAAAACAACAAGACAACCTAGTGAAAATGATAAAAAGATTACAGCTTATCATGAAGCAGGTCATGTTGTTGCAGGACTAAAACAAGAAAATTCTAATATAGTTCAAAAAGTTACAATTATACCTCGTGGTATGGCTGGAGGTTATACAAATATTCAAAATGAAGAAGAAAAATTCCATGTAACTAAAAAAGAATTATTAGAAACAATAACAACACTTCTAGCAGGTCGTGGAAGTGAAGAATTAATGTTTAAAGATATTACAACTGGGGCATCAAATGATATTGAAAGAGCTACTAAAATAGCAAGAGCAATGGTTACTGAATATGGTATGAGCGATCTTGGCCCTATCCAATTAGAACAAAATGAATCAAGTGTATTCTTGGGAAGAGATTATAATAAATCAAGAAATTCGTCTGATCAAGTTGCTTATGAAATTGACCAAGAAATAAGAAAAATTATTGATTCATGTTATGAGAAAACAAAAAAGATTCTTGTAGAAAACAAAGAACTTTTAGATTTAGTGGCAGAAAACTTAATGAAATATGAAACATTAACACAAGAACAAATAGAATATTTAGTAGAACATAAGAAAATGCCACAAGATGAATTTGATTTAGAGGAATTAAGAAAAGAAGCTAAAGAAAAAGGCATTAAAGGTTATACTAAAATGACAAAAGAAGAATTAACTTCAAAATTAAATAAATAAAAGTATGAAACTCATACTTTTTTTGATAAAATAAATTTATAGGAACTTGGTGATTATATGGTAAAAATAGGAAATGTCGAAGTAAATAAAAAAGTTGTACTTGCTCCAATGGCAGGAATTTCTAATAGTGCTTTTAGAAGAATATGTAAAAGTATGGGAGCAGATCTTGTATATGCTGAAATGGTTAGCGATAAAGCAATATATTATAATAATAAAAAAACAATTGATATGCTTTATATGACAGATGAGGAAAGGCCAATTGCTCAACAAATATTTGGAAGTGACGTTGATAGTTTTGTTGTGGCTGCTAAATATATTGAAGAAACTATGCACCCTGATATTATTGATATAAATATGGGATGTCCTGTTCCTAAAGTTGCCTTAAAGGCTCAAGCGGGAAGTGCTTTGTTAAAAAATCCTGCAAAAATAAAAGAGATAGTAAAAGCCGTTGTAAAAGCCGTAAATTGTCCTGTTACTGTTAAAATAAGGAGTGGTTGGGATGAAAATAGTATTAATGCTGTTATTGTTGCAAAAACTATTGAAGAAGCTGGTGCTAGTGCCATAACAATCCATGCAAGAACAAGGAGTCAAGGTTATTCAGGAAAAGCTGATTATAATATAATAAAACAAGTAAAAGAAGCAGTAAATATTCCTGTAATAGGAAATGGTGATATAAAAACTTGTTTTGATGCCAAAAGAATGTTAGATGAAACAAATTGTGACCTTGTAATGGTAGGACGTGGTCTTCTTGGCAATCCGTGGTTAATTAAAGAAATAAATGAGTATTTGGAAAATGGTGTTGTAATAGATAAACCAACAGATATTGAAAAAATTGATATGTGTTTGAAACATTTAAGTTTACTTGAAGAATTCGAATGTGAAAAACAAGCTGTTCTTGAAATAAGAAGTCATGTTGGTTGGTATTTAAAAGGCATAAAAAATGCTAATGAAGTTAAGCAAAATATTTTTAAAACAAAAAACATAAATGAAATAAAAAGAATGTTAAATGAATTAAAGGATAGTTTAAAATAACGTTAAAATTTATTGTTTAGTAATAAATTAAAAAAAATATAGATTTAACAAGAAAGTTGTGTTAAAATATGTGTATCAAAAGAGGTGTGATTATATGAGAGAATTTACAGAACAAGAATTAGTTAGAAGAGAAAAAGCAGAAAAAATAAAATCTATGGGTCTTGATCCATTTGGTCAAAGATTTGATAGAACAGGTTATGCTAAAGAAATAAATGAAAAATATAAGGATGTTCCACATGATGATTTTGAAAATATCAATGATATTTATACTGTGGCAGGAAGAATAATGTTTATAAGAAAAATGGGAAAAGCATCTTTCTTTACTATTCAAGATAAAACAGGAAAACTTCAAGTATATATTTCAATAAATGACATTGGAGAAGAAAAATATGATTTATTTAAATCAGCTGATATTGGAGATATCGTTGGAGTAACTGGACGTGTTATGAAAACAAGAACAGGAGAAGTAACTTTAAAATGTTTAGAATATACCCATCTTGTAAAAGCTTTAAAACCACTTCCAGAAAAATTCCATGGACTTACTGATATAGAGGAAAGATATAGAAGAAGATATGTTGATTTAATAATGAATGAAGAAAGTAAAAATATTGCTTTCATGCGTCCAAGAATAATAAGATGTATTCAAAACTTTATGGATAATCGTGGTTTTGTTGAGGTTGAAACACCTGTTTTAAGTAATTTGCTTACTGGTGCAAGTGCAAGACCATTTATTACTCATCATAATGCTCAAGATATAGATATGTATTTAAGAATAGCCCTTGAACTTCCTTTAAAAAGACTTTTAGTTGGAGGAATGGAAGCAGTTTATGAAATAGGTAGAGTATTTAGAAATGAAGGAATGGATCCAAAACATGATCCTCAATTTACTTTGATGGAAGCATACCTTGCTTATTCTAATCTTGAAGGAATGATGGATTTAACTGAAAATATGTTTAAAACAATTGCCAAAGATGTATGTCATAAAGATATATTTAATTGGTGTGGTAATGAAATAAATATTGCTGGTACTTGGCAAAGGGTTAGTATGATTGATGCGATTAAAGATATTACAGGAATAGACTTTAAAAAAGAAATGACAGTTGAAGAAGCATTAGCGTTAGCTAAAGAACATAATATTGAAGTTCAAAGTCACGAGATGACTGTGGGACATATCATTAATTTATTCTTTGAAAAATACGTTGAAGAAACATTAATTCAACCAACATTCTTATATGGACATCCAGTTGAAATTTCACCACTTACAAAAAGAAATCCTGAAGATCCAAGATTTGTTGATAGATTTGAATTGTTTATTGGTGGTAAAGAGTTTGCTAATGCTTATACTGAGCTTAATGATCCAATTGATCAACTAGAAAGATTTGAAGAACAATTAAAAGAAAAAGATTTAGGAAATGAAGAAGCAAATGATATCGATATGGATTTCGTTGAAGCTTTAGAATATGGTATGCCACCAGCAGGAGGTATTGGATACGGAATTGATAGATTATGTATGTTATTTACTGAGCAAGAATCTATCCGTGATGTTATGTTATTTCCTACAATGAAAAATAGGTAATATTTGAAGAATTGTTAAAATTACAATTCTTTTTCTTTTTTTCTATTTACTCTTTAAAATAATGTGATACACTAGACCTGTACTTAAGTATTAATTAATAAATATGGAGGAATTTATGAAACAAATAGTATTAGCAAGTAATAATAAAGGTAAGATTAATGAAATAAAAAAAGTATTTAAAAATTATGATGTATTATCAATAAGTGATATGGAAAAAATACTTAATAAAAAACTTATAGTAACAGAAAATGGTGATACTTTTAGAAAAAATGCTTTAGAAAAAGCAACAACATTATATAATCAAATTGGAGATGAATATTTATGTGTTGGGGATGATTCTGGTATTTCAATAGATATTTTAAATGGATTTCCAGGTGTTTATACTGCCAGATGGTTAGATAAGGATGATCATACTAAGAATTTAGAATTATTAAAAAAACTTAAAGGTGTTTTAAAAGAAGAAAGAACTTGTCATTATACAACTGTAATAGCATTAAAGGGAAAAGATATTACTAAAACGTTTGAGTATACTTTAGATGGTATAATTAGCAATATGCCAAGAGGAAAAAATGGTTTTGGGTTTGATGAAATATTCGAACTTCCAAATGGATTAACTTTAGGAGAGTTAACATTAGAAGAAAAGTTAAAAGTAAGTCCAAGAAAAAGAACTCTTGATATGGTGGAAAAATATATAAAAGATAAACAATAGGTTAATTAAATGAAAAAAATTAGTGTTTTTTTCATTTTTTTTATAAAAAATTTAGGTGAAATGAAAAAATGCCCGTATAACATATATAGAGGGTAAAAAACTATCCTCAAATTTAAGAAAGGAGGATTACATATGGGATATTTAAAAGCTATTAAAAAGTGTCTTGATAATTATATTGTAGAAGAAAAGCAAATGTATTACAATAAAATGCTTAATGATATTAAAGTTAAATATAATATTGGTAAAGTTATTGTAGAAGCTCAGGGATGGAAATACAATAGTAATTATGGAAACAAACTTATTAAAGAGTGGAGTAAAGAATTAATTGAAAAATACGGGCCTTATTTTTCAATAGAAAATTTAAAAAATATGCGAACTATTTATTTAAAGTTAGATGAAGATTATAAAAATTCTGATTTTTTAAATTTTGATTTTTTTATTCTTGAAACTATAATTGTTCCAGATATGCAGGAAAATATGCAATAAAATAAGGGCTTTGTGTGAAAAATATGTAAAAATACTTTCTTTTTTTTCATCTTAGTGTCATAATTAATATAAGGAGGAAAAATATGAAAAAACACACATTATTTAAAATACTTGGAATAATAATTCTAGCATATTGTATTTTAACTTGGGTACTACCTGCTAAATATTATTATGGTGGTAGTTTACAAGATCTAGGAAGATATCAAATTGGTTTATTTAGTATATTTAATGTACCAGTAACAACAGTTGGATATTTTGCTAGCATATTCGTTTTCATTTTAATAGTCGGAGGATTCTATGCTCTTTTAGAAGAAACAGGATTTTATAAAAAAGCATTAGATACTTTATCTAAGAAAATGAAAAATAAAAAATTATGGTTAGTTATTATAACTGTAATTATAGCTATTGTATCTTCAGTAGCAGGATTAGAAGTAGCAACATTTGCTTTCTTCCCATTCTTAATATCTTTATTATTAGTAATGGGATTTAGTAAAATGACTGCACTTACATCTGTTTTAGGTGCTACTATTGTAGGTATGTTTGGTTCAACTTATTCTTATACAATGTATGGAGTAATAAATAGTATTCTAGGAACAACATTAAAAGATGGAATAATTGTTAAATTAATTCTATTTGTTCTAGGTTTAACATTATTATTACTATTAATTTTACTTCCATTACAAATGAAGGAAAATAAAACTAAGGATAAGAAAAAGAATATAAAATCTAAAAAAGAACAGATTAAAGAAAAAGTAAAAGATGAAGTAAAAGAAGTTGATACTTTAATTTCTAGTATTACTAGTGAAGTAAAATATAAAGGTTGTAAAAAAGTATGGCCTATTTACTTAATCTTAGGTTTAGTTTTATTAGTATTTATACTTGGAACATTAAACTTTAAAGAAGCATTTGGTATTACTGTTTTTGATAATATTAATACTTGGATAAATAATTTTACAATTTTTAATTTTCCAATATTAAAGAAATTATTTGGAGGATTTACTGTATTTGGTTCATGGTTTGGTCCAGAAAAGTATATTCATTATTCAACAACATTAATTATTTTCTCATTAATACTTTGCTTAATCTACAAAATAGATTTAAATGCTATTATTGAAAAATTCTTAGTTGGAGTAAAAAAATATTTACCAATTGGAGCTCTAGTAATTATGAGTTATGCTTTACTTGTAATTGTAAGTTCATATCCAATTTACTTAACAGTAGGAGAAAAAATTGTTGGGGCAACTTCTTCATTTAACACTCTTACTTATGGAACATTTACAATTTTAGGAAGTCCACTTTATGTAGATATTTACTATTATCCACAATATGTATTACAATTCTTACAAGGATTATCTGGACAAGCTAGTTTAAAACAAGCTTTAAGTATCCTATTTGTAAGTTTATACAGTGCAGTTATGCTAGTTGCACCTACAAGTGTTTTATTACTTTCTACATTACAATTAACTGAAACAAGTTATAAAGAATGGTTAAAAACTATTTGGAAATTGTTTGTAGGATTAGTAATTATTTCATTAGTTGTAATTACAATATTTACAATAATTTAAAGATAAAAGTTCACTTAAATTAGTGAATTTTTATTTTATTTAAAATAAATATGAAAAGAAAGAAAATTATGGTAAAATAGTATTATCTTAATTAATTGTTTGATTGGAGGAAATATGGAAAAGTTTAATATAAGTTGGCATTACACAAATAAGTTGGTTAATGATTTAATGAAAATAAACAGTGCTAAAGAAATTGTTGAATTATTAAAATTACCTGTTTCTATTGAGGATGAAATAAAAAATGAAATAACTTTAAAAAGAGTACATTACTCAACAAAAATAGAGGGAAACACCTTGAATTTAAAGGAGGTAAAAGAAGCTTTATCAAATAATAAAAAATCTCATGAAAGAAATGTTTTAGAAGTACGAAATTATTATAACGCTTTAATGTATTTAAATGAATATTCAAAAAATAATGATGAAATTACTGAAGATTTAATATTAAAAGTTCATAATTTGGTTTGTGGAAAAAGTATAACTTACAAAAATAAATTTAGAGATGGGCAAAATGTTGTTAAAAATTCTGAAACTGGTTCTATTGTTTATTTGCCACCTGAAGCTAAAGATGTAAAGGATCTCATTGGTCAAATGATAGATGATTTTAATAATGATTGTGACATACCTATACCTATTAAGGCAGGTATTGTGGCATATCAATTTGTAACAATTCATCCTTTTTGGGATGGAAATGGTCGTGTTTCACGTTTACTTGCGACATATATTTTAAAATCATATGGATACGATCTAAATGGGTTTTATGTTATGGAAGAATTTTATGATAAAAATATAGATGACTATTATAATTCTTTACAAATGAATTTAAATCATAATTTTTATTATGGAAGAAAAGATGCTGATATTACACAATGGCTAGAGTATTTTGTTGGAGTTATGGCAAGTACATTTGAAACTGTCCAAAAAAAAGTAGAAGAATTGTATGAAAATAATGAAGTAAAATTAGACATAGTTGACACTTTGGATAAGAGGGAAAGATGGGTTGCAAATTATGTAATAACTAATAATAAAATTAAGGCAAAAGCTATTGCTCTTCATTTTAAAATTAGTATTGATACTGCTAATAATTGGATTAAGAAATGGGTAGAAAAAGGTTTTTTGGAAAGATACGATAATGAACAAATAAGAAATGTAGATTATGTTTTATGTGAGAAGTATTATGAAAAATTAAAATAAGCCGAAAATAAGCCGAAAATAAGCCGAAAATAAGCCGAATACAAAAAAGTTCACTACTTAAGTGAACTTTTATTTTGCCTCAATAATTTTATCGATTAGTCCATATTCTAAAGCATCATCACTAGTTAAAAAATAGTCTCTTTCAGTATCGTTTTGGATTTTTTCTAATGGTTTATTAGTATTTTTAGCCAATATGGTATTAAGCTTATCTTTAAGTTTTAAAATATGTTCTGCTGCTATTTTAATTTCGGTTGCTTGACCTTGAGCACCACCTAAAGGTTGATGAATCATAACCTCAGCATTAGGAAGAGCATACCTTTTACCTTTTTTACCACTTGATAAAATAAATGCTGCCATAGAAGCTGCAAGTCCTATACAAATTGTTGAAACGTCGCTTTTAATAAAATTCATTGTATCATATATAGCCATACCACTTGTTATAACACCACCTGGAGAATTAATATAAAGGCTAATATCTTCATGGTTTTCACTATCTAAAAATAATAATTGGGCTACAATACTATTTGCTAAAGAATCATTTATTTCTCCATTTAGAATAATAATTCTATCTTTTAAAAGTCTTGAGTATATATCATAACATCTTTCACTTTGTCCTTCTTTTTCTATTACTGTTGGTATTAAATTAATAAAAATCGCCTCCCTTAATAAAATAAGCAAAAAAGTTTAAAAATATTCGTACTAAATTCCTACATTATGTGATAAAATAAAATAGAAAGGATAAAAGGTGATAACATGGATTTTTTAAATATTAAAATTAAAGACAAAAATTATTTGTATAAAAAAGGAACAACTATTGAAGAAATTAGTAAACAATTTAATATTAATTATAAATATCCTATACTCATTTCTTATGTTGATAATAGACTGGTTGAGTTAAATAAAACTCTTGAAAAAGATTGTGTTTTATCCTTTGTAGATTGTACTTCAAGAATTGGGTCAAGAATATATCTTAAAGGATTAATATTTTTACTTATGTGTGCAATAAAAGAACTTTATGGATATAATTATTCTTTTAAGGTGTGTCATTCAATTGATAAAGGAACAAGAATTAGATGTTTATTTGATTTAACAGAAGAAAAGTTAGAAGAAATAAAAAGTAAAATGAGAGAACTTGTTAATTCTAATTTACCAATTGAAAAATGTATTGTAAAAAGGAAAGAGGCAATTAATTATTTTAAACAAACAACTAATACTTCTGTAGCAGCAAACTATTACTATACTACTTCTAATTATGTAACTTTATATAAATTAAGTAAAATGTATGGCTATTTTTATTCACAAATGCCTGTTAATACAAGTGTTTTTACATCTTTTGATTTAAAGTATTTAGGAAATAATGAATTTGTATTACAATATCCAACATCAGATGGTGAAATTCCTTCTTATGTAGGACATAAAAAGATAACTGAAGCATTTAATAAGAATTATAAAAGTGCTAAAAAGTTAAATATATTTACATCTAGTGATATTAATAAAATAATTGCAGAAGGTAAAATTAATGACATAATTACTTTAAATGAAGTTATTGCAAATAATGAACTTCTTGATTTAGCAAGCCAAATTGCAGAAAAGAAAGATAAAGTTAAGGTTGTTTTAATTGCAGGTCCATCTTCATCAGGAAAAACAACAACTTCAAGGAAATTATCAATGTTTTTAAATACTTTTGGCCTAAATCCAAAGCCTTTGTCATTAGATGATTATTTTTTACCAAGAGAAAAAACACCTAAATTACCAAATGGAGATTATGATTTTGAATCTCTTAGAGCAATAGATATAGATTTATTTAATAATCAGTTAAGAAAATTATTAAATAATGAGGAAGTAATTATACCAACATTTAATTTTAAAACTGGTATACCAGAATTTAATAAGAGTTTAAAATTGAATGAAAATGATATAATAATAATTGAGGGACTACATTGTTTAAATGAGGAACTTACAAAATCTATTCCAAGAGAAAACAAATATAAGGTTTATGTTTCACCTTTGACAGATTTAAATATAGATGATTATAATATGGTTTCTACAAGTGATAATAGATTGCTTAGAAGAATAGTAAGAGATAATAGGACAAGAGGTTACACTGCTTGTCATACAATAAAAACTTGGGATAGAGTAAGAGATGGTGAGGAAAAATATATTTTTCCATACCAAGAGGAAGCAGATTTTGTTTTTAACAGTGCTTTAATATATGAAATTGGAGCATTAAGGCAATATGCTGAACCACTACTTTATAATATAGATATTAATTCACCATATTATGAAGAAGCAAGAAGATTACTTAGATTTTTAAATATGTTTTTAGTAGTTCCTACAGAAAATATACCAAAAGAATCAATATTAAGAGAATTTATCGGGGGAAGTTATTTTGAATAAAGAAAGGAAATATAATTATGAAAGTAGCAATTAATGGATTTGGAAGAATAGGGAGAATAGTATTTAGTTTACTTGAAGAAGTAGATAATGTTGAAGTAGTAGCAATAAATGATTTAACTAGTGCTAAAGAATTAGCTTATTTATTAAAGTATGATTCAGTACATAGAAAAAATAGTTATGTTGTAAGTTATGATGAAGATTATTTATTAATAAATAATAAAAAAATAAAAGTTTTTAATGAAGCTAATATAGATGCTTTACCATGGAAAGAACTAGAAGTTGATTATGTTTTAGAATGTACTGGTAAATTTACAAAAGAAGATTTAGCATTAAAACACATTGAAGCAGGGGCAAGAAAAGTAATAGTAAGTGCTCCATGTAAAGGTGATGTTAAAACAATTGTGTATAATGTTAATGAAAATATTTTAGATGGAACTGAGAAGGTAATTAGTGCTGCTAGTTGTACAACTAATTGTTTGGCTCCAGTATTAAAAGTTTTAGATGATAATTTTAAAGTATTAAGAGGTTTTATGACTACTGTTCATGCTTATACAAATGACCAAGTTATACTTGATGTTTCACATAAAAAGGGTATTGAATCAAGAAGAGGAAGAGCAGCAGCTTTAAATATTATTCCAACCGAAACAGGAGCTGCAAGTGCTATTGGAAAAGTACTTCCAAGCTTAGATGGTAAGTTAAGCGGTTCTGCAATGAGAGTACCTGTAAGTGATGGTTCTGTTATTGATTTAACATTAGAACTAGATAAAAAAGTAACAAAAGAAGAAATTAATAATGTTTTTAAAGAAAGTATAAATGAAACACTTAACTATACTGAAGATCCTATTGTATCAAGTGATGTAATTGGGTGTTCTTGTGGGGCTCTAGTAGATGGATTATTAACAAATGTACTAGAAACAGATGATAAAAGACTTGTTAAAGTAGTAGCTTGGTACGACAATGAATTTGGTTATTCAAGTCAAATGGTAAGATTAATTTCTTATATGAGTGATAATAATATGTAATATAAAAATAAAACTACTTTTGAGGTAGTTTTATTTTGGATAAATTATTTCTATTTTTCCTTTTTTGTTTTCTTTATTTAGTAAGTTATTAGAGATTAATAACTTTTTAACTTGTTTGGCAACACCTTTACTCCCATCAATGATTTCGCAATTTGTTATTCTTTTTTTTATATCCTTTTTAATATATGGATAATGTGTACATCCTAAAACAATACAATCTATATTTTTATTTTTATAATTAAAAAGTAATTTATCAAGTAAAATATTCATGCCATTTTTATCATTAGTTTCAATTTTATTAGCAAGCCCTTCACAAGCAAGTAACATTATATTTTGATTATCTTTTTTATATAAATTTATAAGTTCATTTGTTCTTTTAGAAGTCATTGTGCTGGGAGTTGCCATGACAAGAATATTTTTGTAATTATTAGAACATGCAAGTTTAATTGCAGGTTCAGTGCCTACAAATAAAATATTAGGATACATTTTTCTAAGAGTTTTAATACATCTTGTTGTAGCAGTATTACATGCAACAACAATTATTTTAACATCTTTTTTTATAAAAAAATTAACAATATTATTAGTTATTTCTAAAAGTTCTATATCGCTTTTTTCTCCATATGGATTATTTTTAGAATCACAATAATATAAATAATCTTCATTTGGTAAAATTTTAATTATTTCCTTTAAAACAGTAATACCTCCAATACCTGAATCAAAAACGCCTATTTTTCTATTCATAGTTTCCTCCTAATAATATTTTAATAAAAAATATAGGTTTGTTTCCTATATTTTATTTTGTTTTTCTTTTTATTAGATTTCTAAATAATTTGGATTTACAATACAATTTGTAAGCATTTTCTTTTATAACAAGATCAAATTCTCCAATATATTCAGTTACTTCTGCACCATAACCTAATTTCATTTCATTTAAACCTTTATATTTACTATCATCTGCAAAATATCCTGTTATAGCATTTAAATCAAAATAAACAGCGCCTTTTTTAGCGTATTTTTCAATAATGTACCATTTTGTTAAATAATTAGGATAATATAAAGCATATTCTGGATTTTGACCTTCAATTAATAGTTCAACACCATTTTTATCAAGTATAATAGCAGTGGCTCCAATTATTACTCCACTTGGATTTTTGGCAAATAAATCAGATGCAAAAATAAGTTCTTTTTTGTATGTATCAAGAAGTTTGTCTGAAGTTATTTTAGTATTCATTAATTTATTAGTAATCTTGTTTTCCATACTTTTTTCTTGAATTTCTAAATTGATTTTTTCATTATTAGTAACTTCAAGTTCATATAATTTTTTAATATTTTGTAAATATTTTTCAGAGTTTAATTTGGCAAAATATATTTCAAAATCATCTCCAAATTCTTTAGCAAATGTTTGGTAATATTCTAAAGTTCTTGAATGTTTTTTGGCAACAAATGTATAAAATAGTTTTATATCATTGTGATTTCCCTTTATTATTTCAACACCACGACTTTCAGCTTTTCTTATTTTATTTCTTATTTGATCATCGAAATTTTTAAATAATGTATTACTTGATCCAGTAACTTTTAGAATCGCATTCCAACGAGGTTTTAAAGTTCCAAAAAATTTATTTTCACCATAATAGTTATAACCAATACTTTTTAAATATTGGGTAACATCATTATTAAAAGGGCTTGGAATAATATTTCCATCTTTATCTCTTTTATTATTAATAACAAGAGGATCTATTTTTAAAAATATATATTTTTTCTTTGATAAATATTTTTTAAGTAAGCTTGTTACTTCTTTTATGAGTTCTTTATTATCATAATTAATTAAAAATCCTCTTGGAGCATAAGCATATTTATAACTTCCTATAATTGTTTGACTAAGCATCATTGTAGCGCCAACTAAGTTGTTTTCATTATCTGTAAAACCAAAGTAGTATACTTCATAGTTACATGATTTCATAATATTAGCATACATACTAGTTTGATAATATGAATGTAAAGGATGGCTGTATGAAAATTTATCAAATTGATCTTTGGTTAACATTACTAAATTCATCTTTATCATCCTTTCTTTTTACTATATATATAATATATAATCTTTTTAAATAAAAATCAATAAAAATGTCTAATAATTCAAATAAAAAAGTGACAAAAATTATAAAATTAATGTATAATAAAAATATAGTAAGGAGATAAATTTTATGAAAATAATAGATATTAAATCAAGACAAATCTTAGATTCAAGGGGATTTCCTACCATTGAAACAGATGTTTATGTAGAAAATGGTTTTGGAAGAGCAAGTATTCCAAGTGGAGCATCAACAGGAAGTAGGGAGGCTTTAGAACTTAGAGATAATGATACTTCATACATGGGTAAAAGTGTTAATAAAGCTATTAGTAATGTTTTAGATGTAATAAAACCAAAATTAATTGGTAAAGATTTTTCCCAAGAAGAATTAGATGATTTTTTAATTAATTTAGATAATACGCCAAATAAAAGCAATCTTGGCGCTAACGCAATTCTTTCTGTTTCTTTAGCATATTTAAAAGCATGCAGTGATAGTAAAAATTTACCACTTTATAAATATTTAGGAAAAACTTATTCTCTTCCAAGATGTATGATGAATATATTAAATGGTGGATGTCATGCGGATAACAATGTTGATTTTCAAGAATTTATGATTATGCCTAATAGAAATTCTATAAAGGAACAATTACAAATAGGTAGTGAGGTTTTTCATACATTAAAAAAGATATTAAAAGAAAAACATCTTATTACAAGTGTGGGTGATGAAGGTGGTTTTGCTCCTAATTTAAAAAGCAATGAAGAAGCACTTGATGTTATTTGTATGGCAATAGAAAAAGCAGGTTATACTTTAGGAAAAGATGTTTCTATTGCTTTAGATATTGCTGCTTCAAGTTTTTATGATAATAAAACAAAAAAATATAAAGTTAACAAAAAAAAGTTAACAAGTGAAAAATTGATGGAATTATACATAAAACTTATAAAAAAGTATCCTATTATATCAATTGAAGATCCATTTGATGAAAATGATTTTACAACTTTTAAAAAGTTTACATCACTAGTAGATATTCAAATTGTAGGAGATGATTTGTTTACAACATCAAGTGCTCTTTTACAAAAAGGAATCGATGAAAAAATGTGTAATGCAATTCTTTTAAAGGCTAATCAAATTGGTACAATAACAGAGATGCTTAACACCATAAAACTTGCTAAAGATAATAATTATAAAACAATTATTTCGCATAGAAGTGGTGAAACTGAGGATACATTTATTGCAGATTTTGCTGTAGGACTTAATCTTGGTCAAATAAAAACAGGTTCAATGTCAAGGGGAGAAAGAATTTGTAAATATAATAGACTTTTAAGAATAGAAGAAGAATTAAATAATTAATAATAAATAATATTAGTAAATCATATAATTTAAATGGAATTATTAAGGAGATTATATGGAACTAGTATTATTTTTATTTTTAGCAGGATTAACAGTATTTTTAAGTTTTAGATTATCATATTATGCTGATCTTTTAAATAAAACAACCAATATAAGTGGTGTTTTTATCGGAGGCATTTTACTTGCAGGGATAACTTCTTTGCCTGAACTTGTAACGTGTTTAAGTTCAATATTTTTAAACAATCCTTATCTTGCTATTGGTGATATTTTAGGAAGTAATTTCTTTAATATAGCTATGATGTGTTTTTTTGATATATTATTTATTAAAACAATGTTTTATAATTATACTAAAAATAGATATTATTTAATTTATGTTCTTTTAATATTGAATTATTTAATTATGTATTTATTTATGGGAGGAACATTTAATTTAGAAATATTTAATATAGGTTTACCTTCATTTATTATAATAATTACATATATATTTTATTTAAAAAATGCTAAGGAAGAAGAAACAAAAAAAGAAGTAATAACAATAAAAGAACACGTTTTATTAAAGTTTTTTCTTGTAGGATTATTTATGGTTATAGTAAGTATTCTTCTTACTTTGGTTGTTAATTTAATCGCAGGAAAAAATCCTAATGTTGCATCAAGTTTTATCGGGGCAATACTTCTTGGAATAACAACAAGTATGCCTGAAGTTATAACATTTATTGCTCTTGTAAAAATGAAGAGTTTTGATCTTGCACTTTCAGATATTATTGGTAGTAATTTATTTAATTTATTAATTTTAGCAGTTGGAGATATTTTTTTAAAAAATAAAGAAATATATTATTTTGTTGATAAAGAAAGTATGTTTTTACTTATTTTTGGTTTTATTTTAACAATATTAAGTTTTTATCAAAATAATAGAAAAGTAGTTAAAAATAAATTGATATATATTGTTCCTTCTTTAATGGGTATACTTTTATATGCTTATTATATTGCAATTAATGTATAGTGATTTTTATAAATAAAAAATAGGCGGTAACCTATTTTTTAAATAATTCACTGTGACTACCAGTTGTGAAAAGTATTAAAACTAAATTATCATTTTGATATTTGTACACCAATAACCAGTCTGGTGTTATATGACATTCATAGCAGTCTTTAAATTCATTATCATCGGTTAATTTATGGTTTTTATATTTTTCATTTAAAATATTACCGTTTGCTATAACCTTTAATACTTCTAAAAATTTATTTTCATCTTTGCCTTGTTTTAAGGCTTTTTTAAATGCTTTTTTAAAACGGCTAGTGTATTTTTTCTATCATATTTTGTGTGGTTTAAATCATACATTAAGATTTTAAATCCTTTAGTAATTCATACATATCTGTATAACTTTTTGCATCTTTTTTACCATCTAATATGTCTTGTCCTTCTTTTAAAGCTTTTAGTAGTTCTTTATTTGGTTTTTTATTTACTACTTCAAAAGGAACACCGTCTTTATTTATTAACTGTTTTATAGCCATATTTATGTATGTACTCATATTTAATCCTAAACTATTTAATATATTTGTCGCAAGTTCTTTGTCTTTTTTATCAATTTGTACGCTAATAGCAGTTGTAAAACTTCCCATATATTTTCATCTCCTTTTCTTATAAGATAATAACATTATTTTATATGTAATGTCAAGTGAATTTATATATAATATATTATATTTAATATAAATTAAATATAAAACTAATATATTTCATAGTTATAGTATTAACAAATATATATATATAGTATAATATATTCGTCAATTTATACTATGATTTTAAATATTATTTCCCTCCTTTCAAAAATAATTTTTAATAATATATTAACATGTTAAAAAATATGTAATCAAGAAAAACAGTACAACAAATTCCGACATTTTTTTTAAAATTTAAATTAAAAAATAGTATTTGATTTATTTTATAATATGTGGTATTATTTTCTTATGAATTAAGGAGGCATCTTATGGATACAGTATTAATCATTTTATGTATAGTAATTATCGCACTAGTTTTACTTCAAAGTGGTAAAGCAGAAGGTGCATCTCAAATTATAACAGGTGGAGCTGGAGATTTATTTAAAAACAGAAAAGAAAGAGGAAGTGAACTAATAATTAGTAACACTACTTTTATCTTAGGTATAGTATTCTTTATAATTTGTTTAGTAATATCATTTACATAAAATTGACTCATTAATAATGAGTTTTTTTAATTTTTATGATAAAATAAAAATAGGTGATAAAAATGAAAGATAAAATATTAGAAGTTTTAAAATTAACAAGAAATAATGCTTTAAATATGGAAGAAATATATAATAAAATATATCATAATGAAATAGATATGAATATTTTAAATTCTTTAAAAGAAGAAATAAATAAATTACAAGAAGAACATTTAGTTTATTGTGTTAATTCTAAAAAAGGATTATATACTTTAAATCCATTTAGGGAAGGAATATTTCATATAAGAAGAAATAAGGATGTTATTGTAACGTGTGATTTAGGAGATATTAAAATAGAAAAATCTAAAACATATGGTGCTTTAGAGGGAGATAAAGTATTAATTAGAATAACTGATTTTAATTATAGCTTAGGAAGTATAAAAGAAATAATTGAAAGAAAAGGTTTAATTGGAGAAGTTAAAACAATAAAGGGTAAAAGGTTTGTTATGGCTAATGATACCTTATATATGATAAAATTACCTAATTCTATTGTAGATGGCATGCTTGTAGGAATTAAAGTAGATAAGAAAAAAATAGGTAGATATTATAAAGCAACATTAGATAGAGTTATATGTCATAAAAATGCTCCAAGAGTAGATGAATTTAAAATATTATATGACCATGGGTTTAATAATAATTATGAAGAGGAAATAAAAGAAGAGTTAAAAAGTATTCCAAGTGAAGTTAGAAAAATAGATTTTATTAATCGAAAAGATTTAACAGATAAAACTATTTTTACAATAGATGGAGATGATACTAAAGATATAGATGATGCGATTAGTATTGAAAAAAAAGGTAATAATTATCTTCTAGGGGTGCATATCGCAGATGTAAGTTATTATGTAAAAGAAAATTCATATATAGATAAAAGTGCAAGAGAAAAAGGAACAAGTGTATATATGCCTGGAGTTGTTTTTCCTATGTATCCAGTTTTTTTATCAAATGGTATTTGTTCTTTAAATCCAGATGTTGATAGATGTAGTATTTCTTGTGTTATGGAAATAGATAAAAATGGTAAGTTAGTAGATTTTGATATATTTAAAAGTATTATTCATTCAAGAATACAAATGACTTATAAAAAAGTAAATAAAATATTAGATGAAAATATAGTGGATGAAAAATATAAGTTATATGTTGATGATTTAAAATTAATGAAAGAGCTTGCAGATATATTACATAATATGCGTATAAAAAGAGGTTCTCTTGATTTTGATAGAGAAGAAATTAAAATAGAAACTGATATTAATGGTAAAGTAACAAGTATTTCTAAAAGAACATCAGGAACTGGAGAAAATTTAATTGAAGATTTTATGCTTATGGCTAATGAATGTGTTGCAACTTATATTTATAATATGGGATTAAATAGTATTTATCGTGTACATGATTTACCTAGTGAAGAAAGATTAATAAAAACAATTAATGTTATTAAAAATTATGGAGAAAAACTTGATATAAAATTAAATGTTAAAGATCCTAAAATAATTCAAAAGTTATTAAATGAACTTAAAAATAGTCCTAAGTTTAATATATATTCATATATGTTACTTAGATGTATGGCAAAAGCAGAATATAGTAATATAAATGATGGACATTTTGGAATAGGAATAGATGCTTATAAGAATGAAGCATATACTCATTTTACTTCTCCAATAAGAAGATATCCTGATACAACAATACATAGAATACTTACTAATATACTTGAAGGTAATATTGAAAAAATAGAAAGTAATTTATATAAAGATAATGTTATTGATATTGCAGTTCATTCTTCAATTATGGAACAAGAAGCAACGGCATGTGAAAAAGAAGCTGATAAAATGAAAATGGCAGAATATATGGAACAATTTGTTGGTAAAACTTTTGAAGGATTTATAAGTGGATTTACAATGCATGGTATGTTTGTATGTTTAGATAATTTAATCGAAGGTAGAGTAGGTTTTAATACAATGGATGACTATTATAATTATAATGAAGATTTAGAAATAATTGTTGGAGAAAAAAATAAAAAAGTGTATAAACTTGGAGATAAAGTAAAAGTAAAATTAGTAAAATCTTGTAAAGAAACAAGGGAAATAGACTTTGAAATAGTTAAAAATGATAATAAAAGTAATAATAAACCAAATATAAATACTAAAAATGTAGATAAACATACAAAAAATAGAACTAATAATAAGAAAAATACTAATAAAAAGGTGAAAAAACATGGAAATATTAAATAGAAAAGCTAGATTTAATTATTTTATAATTGAAGAAATAGAATGTGGAATAGAACTTTTTGGTAGTGAAGTAAAATCTATTAGAAATGGAAATTGTAATATAAAAGATAGTTATGGTGTTATTAGAAATAATGAAGTTTATCTTATAAATATGTTTATTAAAAATTATAAAGAAGCTAGTATTTTTAATAAAGAAGAAACAAGAAAAAGAAAGTTATTGTTACATAAAAAAGAAATAATTAAATTAAAAGAAAAAATAGAAAAAGAAGGATATACTTTAATTCCATTAAAAGTATATTTTAATAAAAATAAAGTTAAAGTATTATTAGGTTTATGTAAGGGTAAAAAAACTTATGATAAAAGAGAAGTATTAAAAGAAAAAGAAATAAAAAGAAAAATAGAAAGAGAAATTAAAAGTTATTAACAAATTCGTTAATAACTTTTTAATTTATAATTGATTTTATTAAAAAAAACTTGTAAAATAGTATTAGATAATAAACGGAGAGTGTGTATATGAAAAATATAGATAAAAAAAGAAAAATACAATTATTTATAATATTTATGATAGCAATAGCGTTATTAGCAGGTAGTGTAACATATGCTTTAATTGAATTAAATATTATTTATCGTGGAAATCAAGAAAATACTATTTCTTCTTGTAGTTTTAATATTGATATAAAAGAAAATAATCCAATTAATTTAGTAAGTACTTATCCAATGGATGATAATGAAGCTACAAAATTAGAACCATATAAATTTAGTATAACTCCTAATAGTCAAACATGTAGTAAATTACAATATAATATAACTATTGTAAGTAATTGTGATACTTGTACTAAAACTAATGGTATTTGTAATGATAATAACTTATGTAATTGTAATGAAGGTTATCAAATAGATCCTAACTTAATAAAATATGAAATAACTAATAAAACAACAGGAGAAAAAACAGTAGGAGTTAATCCATATAAAATGGGTGTAGCAGGTAGTATGACTGTAGGTACTACGATAAACTTTGAACTTAGAATGTGGATTATAAATAGTGCTACTAATGATGATTTATATATAAAAGAAAATGGTAGTTATAAAGAAGATTCTAATGGTCTTATATTAACAAAAAACTTCTGTTCTAAAGTTAAAATAACAGGTACAGATACACCTTATTTAACACCACCAACTGCAGTTGATACTTTAATAAAATTAACAAATAATCAAAATGATAGTGGACTATATACTATAACACATCCTGCTGATAGTACATTACAAATAGGAGCAACAGAAAGTGTAACAGAATATAGATATCGTGGAGCAAGTCCAAAAAACTATGTAACATTTAATAATGAAGTATGGAGAATAATAGGAATATTCCCAACAGATGATGGAACAGGAAATATTGAAAATAGAATAAAATTAATAAGAAATGAAAGTATAGGAAATAAATATTGGGATACAAGTAATTCAAATAATTGGGCTAGACCAGCAACAATAAATACAGAACTTAATACAACATATTTAAATAGTTTAGATAGTACATCAAAAAGTATGATAGGAAATACAAAATATTATTTAGGAGGGAAATACCTAACCTACAATAATGGATATGCAGATACACCATTACAATTTTATTCATATGAAAGAAAAATACAAAATACAACAAGTAATGAGTTCTACAATGGAACAAATCCAAATAGTTGGGTTGGAAGAGTAGGATTAATGTACGTAAGTGATTATGGTTATGCAAGTAGTAATTGTGAAAATAAAAGAATACATGACACAAATTCATCATCAAATGATATAAGAGCATGTAATACAACAAACTGGTTATTTAAAAGTATTAATGAGTGGATATTGCCTCAGAATGCCAGCTATAGTAGCAATGCGTTTCGTGTCGCTTCGAGCGGGCTTGTGGGAGGCAGCTTTGTCTACAACGCCCAGTATGCTGTTCGGCCAGTCCTATATCTAACATCTTTCACACAAATCACCGGAGGAGAAGGAACTTCAAGTTCACCATATACGCTTGGGTTATGATTTTGTTAACTTAACTGTGTCTTGACTAAATTTACTATATAATATTTATAAGTAATCAATTACAATTAAATGATGTTATTTATACTATACTAAAAGAAGTACAAAGTTAAGTAAAAAAAATAGTTCAATAAAATCTAGTGTGAAATAGAGATGATAATTTGTCATCTCTATTTTTGTTATAAATGCTAAAATAAAAACTGATAAAAATGTCAAAGTTAAAAGTTGATAATTTTTATCAGTTTTTTTATATAAATTAATAATTTTTGATAAAAAATGAAACTTTTTTTAAAAAAATTTAGGTGAAATTAAAAAATGTCCGTATAACATATATAGAGGGTAAAAATATCTTCTAAAAATATTTTAAGAAAAGAGGAAGTTTATATGGAAAAAGATTATAAAAAAGAATTAATAAAATTAGTAGAAAAAACAGAAATAAATAAAGGATATCATGATTATTTTAAAAATAAAGATTTAGTAAATAATTATTTTGAAATAGGAAAGTTACTTATCGAAGCACAAGGAGGAGAAGAAAGAGCAAAGTATGGAAATGGATTAATTAAAGAATGGAGCATTGAGTTAGTTAGACTTTTTGGAAAGGGTTATGATTATACAAATTTATGTAGATTTAGGCAATTTTATCTATACTTTAAGAAAATTGGCACACTGTGCCAATATTTAACATGGAGCAATATAAGGCTTCTTTTGCCAATAAAAAATGAAAATAAAAGAAATTATTATATTAACATGTGTATAAAAAAGAATCTAAGTGCAAGGGAGTTAAAGAAAGAAATAAAAAATAATGCATTTGAAAGATTAAGCTTGGCAGATAGGGAAAATATAAAGTTAATTAGTGATAAAAATGAAGTATTAACAATAAAAGATACATTAAAAGATCCAGTGTTAATACCAATAAATGAAGATTTAGATAATATAAGTGAAGAGAAATTAGCTAAGATAATAAGAAAAGAATTAGAGATATTTTTACTTGAGTTAGGTTGTGGATATACATATGCTGGAAAAGAAGTGAGGATGGGAGAGTCTTATTGTGATTTATTATTCTTTAATACAGAATTTTTGTGTTATGTTGTAATAGAATTAAAAACAAGAAAAATAAAGAAAGAAGATATAGGTCAATTAGAATATTATGTAAATTATGTTGATGAAAATATGAAGAAAGAAAGTTTTAATCCTACAATTGGAGTATTAGTAGCAAAAGAGGGAAACTATTTAGTAATGAAATATTGTACAAATAAGAATATATATAAAACAACATATAAAATAATTAATGAAAAAAAGTTATTAGTTTAAGAAGATTTATGAAAAAGATTATAAAAAGTTGAAGTGTAGAATTAACAAAAAAAGTATTGACATTTATTAACGATAATGTTAATATTTAATTAATGAAACACGAAAGTGTTTTTTATTTGAAAAAAATGAGGTGTGTTATGAAAAAGATTAAGGATTTCTTTAAGAATGTTATTAATGAATTAAAAAAAGTACGTTGGCCTGATAAAAAGTATATAATTAAGTATACAATTGTAACATTAGTATTTGTATTTGTTGTTGCTATGTACTTTTTTGGATGGAGTGCTTTAATGGCATTTTTAAAATCATTATTAAGAGGATAAGAGGTGTGTTATGGATAAAAAATGGTATGTTGTTAATACTTATTCAGGGCATGAAAATAAGGTTAAAGAAAAGCTAGAAATGAGAACTGTTTCTATGGGAATGGAAGATTATATTTTTAGAGTAATTGTTCCTGAAGAAAAAGTAATTGAAGAAAAAAATGGTGTAAAGAAAGAAAAAATAAAAAAATTATTTCCAGGATATATTTTAGTAGAAATGATTATGACTGATGAAGCTTGGTTTGTTGTTAGAAATACACCAGGTGTTACGGGATTTATTGGATCTTCTGGTAAGGGTGCTAAACCATTTCCACTTCAACCATATGAAGTTGATAAGATATTAAATGATATGGGAATGTCAAGATTAGAAGTTAATACAGATTTAAAAGAAGGTACTTTAGTTAAAGTAATTTCTGGTCCATTTAGTGGAATGGAAGGAAAAGTTGATTCAGTTGATAAAGACAATAATAAGTTAATTGTATTACTTGATTTATTCGGTCAAGAAACATCAGTTGAAGTAGAATTTAGTCAAATTGAGAAAATAAATGCTTAATTTAGATAAAATTTTAAGATAACACTTGAAAAATTTATTTTTTAGTGTTATTATTTAAACGCTTAGTTTATTAAGTTATATTAATGTTTAGACATTTAATATATATTTAAGTGGGAGGCAAAAAGTTAAGTAAATAAAAATGCGGACTTAGCTGTTATTACCACTCATGAAAAGCAAATTATAAAATATAATTAAAAAGGAGAGTGTTTTTCGTGGCAAAAGAAGTTGTTAAGAAAATTAAATTACAAATTGCTGCAGGTAAAGCTACACCAGCTCCTCCAGTAGGAACTGTACTTGGACCAGCAGGAATTAATTTAGGAGAATTTTGTACAAAATATAATGAAGCAACACGTGATAAGATGGGTGATGTTTTACCTGTTGAAATTTCTATTTACGATGATAGATCATTTGATTTTGTTATTAAGACTCCACCAGCTGCATTCTTAGTTAAGAAATATGCTAAAATTGATAAAGGGTCAAGTAAAGGAGCAAATAATGTTGTTGCAACACTTACTAAAGATCAATTAAAAGAAATCGCAGAAATTAAATTACCAGATTTAAATGCATATGATGTTGAAGCTGCAATGAATATTGTTGAAGGTACTGCTCGTAATATGGGCGTAGCTATTAAAGGTTTAAATGATAAAGAATTAGCTGAACAAGGAAAAGAAGCTCTTGAAGCAGAAAAAGAACAAAAAGCAAGAGAAGCTTTACTTGAAGAAATGGAAAAAGAAGTAGAAGAAGCTAAAGAAAATAATAATACTGAAGTAGAAACAGTTGAAGAAACAACAACTACTGAAGAATAAAACCTAAAGTGGGAGAAACCGCATATGCTCTCAGGTTAGATCGTTAATACCACATAAGGAGGAAAAAGTATGAAATATAGAGGAAAAAACTATAGATCTGAAAAAGAAAAAGTAGAAAAAAACAAACTATATTCAAAAGAAGAAGCAATTAAGCTTGTAAAAGAATTATCTAATGTTAAGTTTGATGCTACTGTAGAAGTTGCTATGAATTTAAATTTAGATGTTAAAAAAGCAGATCAACAATTACGTGGTGCAATAGTTTTACCTAAAGGAACTGGTAAAAATGTTAAAGTAGCAGTAATTGCTAAAGGAGATTTTGCTAAACAAGCTACTGCTGCTGGTGCTGATTATGTTGGAGATGTTGATTTACTTACAAAAATTGAAAAAGAAAATTTCTTTGATTTCGATGTAATGATTGCGACACCTGATATGATGCCAGCTCTTGGTAAACTTGGTAAAATTTTAGGACCAAAAGGTTTAATGCCAAACCCTAAAACTGGAACAGTTACAACTCAAGTTGAAAAAGCTGTTACAGATGCTAAAGCAGGACGTGTTGAATATAGAACTGACAGTTATGGTAATGTTCATGGCGTAATTGGTAAGGTTTCTTTCAAAGATGAAGATCTATTAGAAAACTTAGATGCTTTTGTTAAAACAATTTTAAAAGCAAAACCAACAACAGTTAAAGGAACATATGTAAAAAATATTGCATTATGTGCAACAATGACTCCATCTGTTAAAATTGATACAAATAGTTTTGACAAATAGTGAAAAATAGTTTATAATAAATTTGAATTTATTGGTGCCAAAGACAGTAGGTTGTTAGTAAATCCTACCGAGGACTTAAAATATGAGTATTAAAGTCTTTGGGTTTCAAAGACTTTTAATATTTTAGGCACTTTTATAAATAATAAAACTTAAGGAGGTGTCTTATGCCAAGTACAAAAATTTTAGAAATGAAAAAAGAAGTTGTAAACGAAATCAAAGATAGACTTAATAAATCAAAATCAGTTGTTTTATTTGATTATCGTGGACTTACTGATGCTGATGTAAAGGATTTAAGAATTAAACTTAAAGAAAGTGGATCAGATTACAAAGTATACAAAAATACACTTCTTAAATTAGCATTTAATGATTTAAATGTTTCTATGGATGATTATCTTGAAGGACCAACTGCAATAGTATTTTCTAGTGATGATATAGCAGCAGTAAAAATATTAAGTGATGTTGCTAAGAAAAATGAAGCATTAGAATTAAAAGCAGGAATTATCGAAGGAAATGTTCAAGATAAAGCAAAATTAGAAGAATTCGCTCGTATCCCATCAAGAGAAGGTTTATATACAATGCTTGCTGGTGGTATGATTGGAATAGTAAAAGATTTAAGTATTGCACTTAACCTTTTAGCAGAACAAAAAGAAAATTAATTTAAAATTAAAGGAGGAAATATAGTTATGGCAAAAATAACAAAAGATGAATTTATTAGTTCATTAAAAGAAATGACATTATTAGAAGTAAAGGAATTAGTTGATGCAATGAAAGAAGAATTTGGAGTAGATCCAAGTGCTGTTGCAGTTGCTGCAGCTCCTGCTGCTGCTGTTGAAGAAGGACCTTCAAAAGCTACAGTTGTATTAGTTAATGCTGGAGCTGCTAAAATTAATGTTATTAAAATTATCCGTGAAATCACTGGTTTAGGTTTAAAAGAAGCTAAAGATATCGCTGATGCTGGTGGAAATATTAAAGAAAATGTTTCTATGGATGAAGCTAATGAATTAAAAGCAAAATTAGAAGAAGCTGGCGCTACAGTTGAATTAAAATAATTAAGATAATAAGCCAATTGCAATTAAGCACTATGGCTTTTTGTCGTTTAAAAGGGGATATAAAATGAGTCATTATTTTACAAACGAAAATTTAAAAAGTAATATTAAAAAAGTGTTGGTAAAAGTATCTGATAATACCTTTACTTTTAATACTGACAATGGAGTATTTTCTAAGAAAGGAATGGACTTTGGAACAAGAACTTTAATTGAAGTTTTATTAAAAGAAAATTTATATGGGGATATTCTTGATGTTGGTTGTGGGTATGGTGTTATTGGAATCATTTTATCTTCTTTTTTTAATAATAAGATTAATAGTGTTTCTATGGTAGATGTAAATTTAAGAGCAATACATCTAACTAAAATGAATATAAAAGAAAATAAAGTTAATAATTGTAATGCTTTTGTTAGTAATGTATATGAAAATATAGATAAAAAATATGATTTTATTATAACAAATCCACCGATAAGAGCAGGTAAGGATATTGTATATAAAATACTTAAAGAAGCTAAAGATTATTTAAAAGAAAATGGATGTTTATATTATGTTATAAATAAAAATCAAGGTGCTCTTAGTTCTATAAAAGAAATGAAAAAAATATCAAAAGTTGAAGTGCTAGAAAAAAACAAAGGTTTTTATATAATAAAATGTATTTTTTAAACTTTTGGTATTGACAATTTGATTAACGTATGGTAATAATATAAGTTGGCAATGTGTCTTTTTGTGACACATAAAATATTTTAAAATTCGAAAGTAGGGGTGAATTGTGTGGCTTACAAATTAATAGATTGTGGAGACCATCGAAAAAGAAGAAGTTTTTCTCGTATAAGAAATACTTATGCATTAGGAGATTTACTTGAAATTCAAAAAAAATCATATAATTGGTTTATGGAAGAAGGAATTGAAGAGGTATTTAAAGATTTATTCCCCGTTGAAAACTTTGCTGGAACTTTATCTTTAGAGTTTGGAGATTATCATTTTGATGAACCTAGATATTCAATTAAAGAGTGTAAAGAAAGATATGCAACATATGCAGCACCTTTAAAAGTTGATGTTAGATTATTCAATAATGAAACTGGTGAAGTTAAAGAACAAGAAATTTTCTTAGGTGATATGCCACTTATGACAGATAGTGGAGCTTTTGTCATAAATGGAGCAGAACGTGTTATTGTATCTCAACTTGTTAGAAGTCCATCTGTTTATTTCAGTAGAGAAATAGATAAAAATGGTAGAGTTTTAATAACATCACAAATAATACCAACTCGTGGGACTTGGTTAGAATTTGAAACAGATGCTAGAGATATTGTTTATTGTAGAATTGATAGAACAAGAAAAGTTCCTTTAACTACAGTACTTCGTGCATTTGGACTTTCAAGTGATGAAGATATTATTAAATTATTTGGTGATAATGATTTTGTTAAAAACACAATAGCAAAAGATTCAACTAGAAATACAGATGAAGCATTAATTGAAATTTATGAAAAATTAAGACCAGGAGAACCTGCGACTCTTGATAGTAGTAAAAATCAAATAATAACTAGATTCTTTGATGAATTTAGATATGATCTTGCTAAAGTTGGTAGATATAAATTTAATATTAAATTAAATGTATTAGATAGAGTACTTAATCAAACATTAGCAGAAGATATCGTAGTAGACGGTGAAAAGAAAGTAGAAAAAGGCACTGTTGTTACAAAAGAAGTTCTTGAAGTATTAAAACCTATATTTGAAAATGGGTATAATGTTAAAGAAGTTAAAATTAATGAAGAATTAGATAATTATAATAAAATTCAAACTATTACTATTTATAAACCAGGTAGTAAAAAGGAAAAAATGGTTTTAATTGGTAATGATCAAACAATTGATTCTAAACGTTTGACTATTAGTGATTTCTATGCATCATGTTCATATTATTTCAATTTACTTGAAGGAGTAGGAAATTTTGATGAAATAGATCATTTAGGAAATAGACGTATTAGACAAGTTGGGGAATTATTACAAAATCAATTTAGAGTAGGAGTTACTCGTATGGAAAGAGTTATTCGTGAAAGAATGACTACTCAAGAAATTGAAGAAGTAACGCCAAAAACATTAATTAATATAAGACCTGTTACTGCAATATTAAAAGAATTTTTTGGAAGTTCTCAACTTTCACAATTTATGGATCAAGAAAATCCAATTGCAGAATTAACACATAAAAGGAGATTATCAGCTTTAGGTCCAGGAGGTCTTTCTCGTGATAGAGCAGGTATGGAAGTACGTGATGTTAACGAATCACATTATGGTAGAATTTGTCCTATTGAATCTCCAGAAGGTCCAAATATCGGGCTTATTACAGCATTAGCTAGTTATGCTAAAGTTGATGATTATGGATTTATTCTTACTCCATATCGTAAAGTTGTTGATAGTGTTATAACAGATGAAATAGTATATTTAAGAGCAGATGAAGAAACAGATTTAGTTATTTCTCAATCTACTGTTAAAACAGATGAAAACAATAAAATAATTGAAGAAGGATTAAATGCAAGATATCGTGGGGAAAATATTATTACTTCACCTGATAGGGTTGATTTAATAGATGTTTCACCACAACAAGTTGTATCTATTACAACAAGTTGTATTCCTTTCCTAGAACATGATGATGCAACACGTGCTTTAATGGGATCTAACATGCAACGTCAAGCTGTACCACTTTTAAGACCAGAAGCTCCTTATGTTGGAACTGGTGTTGAATGGATTGCAGCAAGAGATGCTGGAAGTAGTGTTGTAGCTAAAGCAGATGGTGTTGTTAGTTATGTAGATGCAAGAAAAATTGTTGTTGATAATAAAACAGGACAAGATACTTATTATTTAGCAGATTTTAGTGCATCTAACCAAAATACATGTTTCCATCAAAAACCAATTGTTAAAGTTGGGGATAAAGTAAAAAGAAATCATGTAATTGCAGATGGACCATCAACAGATAAAGGAGAACTTGCTTTAGGTCGTAATGTAGTTGTAGCATTTACAATGTTTAATGGATATAACTATGAAGATGCTGTTATCTTAAATGAAAAATTAGTAAAAGAAGATGCATATACAACAGTTCATATTGAAGATTATGAAATGCCTTGTCGTGAAACTAAACTTGGACCAGAAGAAATTACAAGAGATATTCCAAATGTTAGTGAAGAAGCAAGAAAAAATCTTGATGCTAATGGAATTGTAAGAATTGGTACTGAAGTAAAAGAAGGAGATATCCTTGTAGGTAAAGTTACACCAAAAGGTATGGCAGAACTTACAAGTGAAGAAAAATTATTACATGCTATCTTTGGTGAAAAAACTCGTGAAGTAAGAGATACATCTTTACGTGTTCCACATGGTGGAGAAGGTATTGTTCATGATGTTAAAATATTTACTCGTAAAGATAGTGATGAATTATCTGCAGGGGTTTCTAAATTAGTTCGTGTATATATCGTTCAAAAAAGAAAAATTCAAGTTGGAGATAAAATGGCTGGACGTCATGGTAATAAAGGTGTTATTTCACTTATTCTTCCAGAAGAAGATATGCCATTCTTACCAGATGGTACACCAGTTGATATTATGCTTAACCCACTTGGGGTTCCATCACGTATGAACTTAGGACAAGTATTAGAATTACACTTAGGTATGGCTGCTAAAAAACTTGGAGTTCACGTTGCAACACCAGTATTTGATGGAGCAACTGAAGAAGATATTCTTGATATGATGAAAGAAGCAGGAATGGATCTTGATGGAAAAACTGATTTATATGATGGTAGAACTGGTAGAAAGTTTGATAATCGTGTGTCAGTTGGAGTTATGTATATGATTAAATTATGTCACATGGTTGAAGATAAAATGCATGCTCGTGCAACAGGACCATATTCACTTGTTACACAACAACCACTTGGAGGAAAAGCTCAATTTGGTGGTCAAAGATTTGGTGAAATGGAAGTTTGGGCTCTATATGCTTATGGTGCTGCACATACATTACAAGAAATATTAACTGTAAAATCAGATGATGTAATTGGCCGTGTTAAAGTTTATGAAGAACTTGTTAAAGGTCAAAAAGTCGATCAAGCTGGAGTTCCAGAAAGCTTTAGAGTGTTAATAAAAGAATTCCAAGCACTTGGACTTGATATTCAAATAATTAATGATAAAAATGAAACGTTAGATTTAAAAGATATTGAAAAAGAAGAGGCAAAGCAAAATCTTCCTACTTCAATTGATGATATCGAAATAAAGAAATTATCGGAAAGTGAAGATGATGAAGAAGATGACGATGAAGAACTTGAAGATGATTTAGATAATGAATTTGAGGATGAATTAGATGATTACGATGATTCCTTTGAAGACGATTTTGATGAAAGTGAGGTTGATTTCTAATGATAGATGTTAATAAAATAGATGCAATTAAAATTGGGATTGCTTCACCTGATAAAATTCGTGAATGGAGTTATGGCGAAGTTAAAAAGCCAGAAACTATAAATTACAGAACACTTAAACCTGAAAGAGATGGTTTATTCTGTGAAAAAATCTTTGGACCAACAAGAGATTTTGAATGTTCTTGTGGTAAATACAAAAGAATAAAATATAAAAATATTATTTGTGATAGATGTGGTGTTGAAGTTACACGTTCTGCTGTTCGTAGAGAAAGAATGGGACATATTGAACTTGCAAGCCCAGTTTCACATATTTGGTTTTTTAAGGGCGTTCCATCTCGTATGGGAACTGTCCTTGACATGAGCCAAAGAGATCTTGAAGAAGTATTATACTTTGTTAGTTATGTTGTAATTGATAAAGGTATAACACCACTTGAAAATAAACAAACTCTTTCTGAAAAAGATTATCGTGCATATTATGAAAAATATGGTGATGGTTTTAAAGTAGGAATGGGTGCTGAAGCTATTAAAGAACTTTTAAAACAAGTTGATCTTGATGCTGAAGTTAAAGTTATTAGAAAAAAACTTGAAACTGCACAAGGACAAAAACGTCAAAACTTATTAAAAAGACTTGATATTCTTGATGCGTTTAATAAATCTGGAAATAAACCTGAATGGATGATTATGGATGTTATCCCAGTTATCCCACCAGAACTTCGTCCAATGATTCAACTAGATGGTGGTAGATTTGCTACATCAGATTTAAATGATTTATATAGAAGAGTTATTAACCGTAATAATCGTTTAAAAAAATTAATTATGCTTGGTGCTCCATCAATCATTATTCAAAATGAAAAACGTATGCTTCAAGAAGCAGTAGATGCTTTATTTGATAATGGACGTCGTGGAAAAAGTGTTACAGGAGCAGGAAATCGTGCTTTAAAATCACTTTCAAGTATGTTAAAAGGAAAACAAGGAAGATTTAGACAAAACTTACTTGGTAAACGTGTTGACTATTCTGGTCGTAGCGTTATCGTTGTAGGACCAAGTTTAAAAATGTATCAATGTGGTATACCAAAAGGTATGGCAATTGAATTATTTAAACCACATGTTATTAATGGTTTAGTAGAAAAAGATATTGCACACAATATTAAAGCTGCTAAAAAGTTAATCGATAATAGAGATCCACGTATTTGGGATGTTGTTGAAGAAGTAATTAAAGAACATCCAGTTATGTTAAACCGTGCACCAACTCTTCATAGACTTGGAATTCAAGCATTTGAACCAAAATTAATTGGAGGAAAAGCTATTAGACTTCACCCACTTGTTTGTCCAGCTTTCAATGCTGACTTCGATGGTGACCAAATGGCTGTTCACGTTCCATTATCTGAAGAAGCACAAGCTGAAGCAAGAATTTTAATGCTTGGTGCTAATAACATTCTTCACCCAAAAAGTGGTGAACCAGTAGTTACACCAGCTCAAGATATGGTACTTGGTAACTATTATTTAACAACTGAAAAAGTTGATGAAACAAATGAAGGTAGAGTATTTAAAGATTCTAATGAAGCTTTAATGGAATATGAAAGAGGAGATTTACCTTTACATACAAGAATTGCTCTTCCAGTAAGTTCATTTAAACATAAACTATTTGCTGAAGATCATGCTAATGATTATTTAGTAACAACTGTTGGTAAGATTATCTTTAATGAGATATTACCAGATACATTCCCTTATGTTAATGAACCAACAAAAGAAAACATTACAAAGATTACTCCAAGTAAATATTTCTTAAAACGTGGAAGTAATATTAAAGAAGAAATAAGTAAACTTCCTTTAGTAGCACCTTTCCAAGTTAAAACATTAAAAGAAATAATTGCTCAAATCTTTAAATTATATAAAACAACAGAAACATCTATCATGCTAGATAGATTAAAAGATTTAGGATTTAAGTATTCAACAATTTCTGGTACTACAATGTCTAACTTTGATATCATTACAGCAAAAAGTAAACCTGAAATAATAAAAGAAAGTAAGAAAACTGTTGCTAATATTAATAAACAATATGCCAGAGGTTTAATTACTGAAGAAGAAAGATTCCAAAGTGTTGTTAAAGTTTGGGATAAAGCAAAAGCTCAAGTTCAAAAAGAACTTGAAGAAGCTGCAGATAAAAATGTTGATAATCCAATATTTGCTATGATGAAATCTGGTGCTCGTGGTAAGATTTCACAATTCGTACAATTATCAGGTATGCGTGGACTTATGACTAAACCAGGTGGAAAAGTTATTGAAATTCCAGTTATTTCTTCATTCAAAGAAGGACTTAGCGTTTCAGAATTCTTCTTATCAACACATAGTGCACGTAAAGGATCAGCCGATACTGCGCTTAACACTGCATCATCTGGTTACTTAACAAGAAGACTTGTTGATGTATCACAAGATGTAATTGTTAAAGAAGAAGATTGTGGAACTGACTTTGGTGTTACAGTATCAGCATTTATTAATGATAAAGATAATACTGTAATTGAAGGATTATATGATCGTATTGTTGGTAGATTCGCTAGTAAGAAAGTTATTGATCCTGAAACTAAGGAAGTTATCGTAGATAAAGATGAAATGATTACTGAAAAAATAGCAGATAAGATTGTTAAAGCTGGTATTGAAAAAGTTGAAATTAGAAATATTTTAACTTGTGAAACAGTTAATGGTGTTTGTCAAAAATGTTATGGTCGTAACCTTGCAACAGGTAATGTTGTAGAAATTGGTGAAGCAGTAGGTATTATGGCTGCTCAATCAATTGGAGAACCAGGAACACAACTTACAATGCGTACTTTCCATACCGGAGGAGTTGCAGGTGGAGAAGATATCACACAAGGGTTACCTCGTGTTGAAGAATTATTCGAAGCAAGAAATCCAAAAGGACAATCAACAATTGCTACAGTTGCTGGTAAAGTTTCAAATATTGTTGAAGATCATGGTAAGTATAAAGTATATATTAAAAACAAACTTGAAGAAGTTGAACATGTTACTAACTATGGTACAAAACTTCGTGTTGAAAAAGGTGATGAAGTTAACCCAGGAGATAAACTTACTGAAGGTAATATTTCTCCAAAAGAATTACTTGCAGTAACAGATCCAATAACAGCACAAGAATACATTTTAAAAGAAATTCAAAAAGCTTATCGTTCTCAAGGTGTTGATATCAATGATAAGCATATCGAAGTAGTAGTAAGTAGGATGATTTCTAAAATTAGAATTACTGATGGTGGAGATACTGAATTCTTAATCGGTGCTTTAACAAGCATGAGAGAATTTACTGATGTAAATAAAAATATTATTTTACAAGGTAAACGTCCTGCTGTTGGTAAGCCAATCTTACTTGGTATTACAAAAGCTTCTCTTGAAACTGAATCATTCTTATCAGCTGCATCATTCCAAGAAACTACAAGAGTTCTTACTGATGCTGCAATAAAAGGTAAGATAGATACATTACAAGGTTTAAAAGAAAATGTTATAATTGGTAAATTAATTCCAGCAGGAACTGGAGCTAAACAATATAGGGATGTTTCTTATGAATTAAATAAACAATTCTTAACAGATGAACCAATGGAAGTTATGGAAGATGAATTTATAGAATAGGTTTTTAAAATCTATTCTTTTTTTGTTTTATAAAAATATAATTTAGAAGAAAGGGATTTTTTATGAAACAAATAAATGATTTTTTATGGATTATAGCTATTATTTTTATTATTTTTAATGCTTTATATTTTAGTATTAAATTAAAATTTCCGCAGTTTAATATAAAACTATTAATAAAGTCATTAAAAAGTAAAGAAAAAAGTACTGGAATTAGTGTTAAAGAAACTCTTTTTATGTCTTTAGCTTCAAAAATAGGGACTGGTTCTTTAGCGGGAATAGCATTTTGTATTTATTATGGAGGAGTAGGGTGTATCTTTTGGATTTGGATAATTTCATTTTTTCTAGCAATAAATGCTTTTTTAGAAAATTATTTGGCATTAAAATATAAAGAAAAAGATGGAATATATTATAAGGGTGGTCCATCATTTTATATAAAAAATGGTCTTAATAAGAAGAAATTAGCAATGTTTTATTCAGTTGTAGTAATATTTTCTTATATATGTGGTTTTTTAACAATTCAAAATAATACAATATGTACTTTGTTTTATGATACATATAAAATAGATCCATTTATTATATCCACTGTAATAGCAGTTTTATCTTTTATTATAATATGTAAGGGGTTAAAATCTATTTCAAAACTATGTGAAAAAATAGTTCCTTTTATGTGTGTTATTTATTTAATAATAGGGTTAATCATTTTAATAATTAACTTTGATAAATTAGGTTATGCTTTTTCTTATATAATTAAAAGTGCATTTAACATTAAAAGTTTTACAAGTGGTATTTTAGGAACATTATTTATAATTATGCAAAAAAGTATTTTTGCAAGTGAAGCAGGACTTGGAACAGGTGCTATTGCAAGTGGTGCAACAAGTAGTAATAATTATGTAAAACAAGGTTATATTGGGGTTATTTCAACTTATTTTATTAATATTGTTATTACCACAATAACAGGGTTAATAATTATATTATCTAATTATAAAAGTGTTTCTTTTGGTAATATAAATGGAATTGAAATAACTAATTATGCTTTTAACTATCATTTGGGACATTTTGGTGAAGTTATGCTTTTAATTCTTATTTTATTATTTGCTTTTTCCACAATTATAACAGGTTATTATTATGGAGAAAGTAACTTAAAATTATTTACTTCAAATTTCAAAATAATATTTATATTAAAAATATTTACTTGTGTTATATTATTTATCGGTGGTGTTAGTTCATCTACTTTCGTATGGAGTTTAGTGGATATTTTTATAGCAATTTTAGCTCTTGTTAACATATATGCTATTTTTAAATTGAAAGATAAAGTTAATTTGTGATATACTTAATTTATTAAGAAAGAGGTAGTATAATGATAACAAAAAGATGGGATGAATTATTAAAAGATGAATATAATAAACCTTATTTTAAAAAATTAGAAGATGACATTAGATATGAATATAAAATTCATACAGTTTATCCAAAAGCAAGTGATGTATTTAATGCTTTTAGGTATACATCTTATGATGATATAAAAGTAGTAATAATAGGGCAAGACCCTTACCATGGTGAAAATGAAGCAATGGGACTTTCTTTTTCAGTAAATGATGGAATAAGAAAACCACCTTCACTTCAAAATATATATAAAGAACTTAATGATGATTTAGGATGTCCTATTGTAGAAAGTGGTAATTTAAAAAAATGGGCAATGCAAGGAGTATTTTTACTTAACGCTATATTAACGGTTGAAAAAGATAAACCATTATCCCATAAAAAATATGATTGGGAAAAGTTTACTGATGCAGTTATTTCTAAGATAAATGAAAAAGAAACACCTGTTGTGTTTATTTTATGGGGTAATTATGCAAGAAGTAAAAAAGTGCTTATAACTAATCCCAAACACTTAGTAATTGAATCAACCCACCCAAGTCCTTTTTCTGCTAGATATGGTTTTTTTGGAAGCAAGCCATTTTCTAAAACAAATAATTTTCTAGAATCAAAAAAAATTAGTCCAATAGATTTTAATCTAGACTAATTTTTTAATATTTCAAGTTCTTCAGATACTTGGATTTTAAAAGTGTTTTTAGCATCTAATTTAAATAATTTATAAATATAATTAAAAGGTTTTTTATATAACAGTTCATTATATTTAATACTATTGCTATTATAATAATCTTTTAATCCTTCAAGTCTTTCTTCTAAATCAATGTCATCAAGTAGTTTTTCAAGTTCTTCACTAGGGGTATATTCATTATTATTAATAATTTTTTTTATTTCAAATTTTACATCATATAAATTCTGCTCGAACTTAAATATATTATCGTTGTCTTCTTTTAATTTATTTATTAATTTTTTGTCATCCATATCACGAGATATCTTATCAAGATTATCTTTTTTTGTTTTTAGTATTTCACTTATTTTTTCTTCTGTTATATTAAGTTTTTTTTCTATTTCCTTTAATTCTTTAAGTTTTATTATTATTAAAGTAACAAGACCTAAAAGTAATATGCCAAGTCCAATAAAAAAATATATCATAAATTCCACCTCGATTTTTTACTTACATTAATAGTATAACAAAAAATTAAAATATCTTCAAGATTATATAACCTTATAATTTATTTCTTCATCAAAAACAATATAATTTAAATAAATTGATAAAAGTAAATACCATTTACCATTTTTAGGATCAAATACCACCACATGGTCTCTTGCGGCTTGTTCAACTCTTCCTGTAAATATTTTATCTCTCCATTCGTTTGAGTCAGGATAAGACATATAAAAACTAGCTATTTTTCCTTTGTTTAATCTTAAAATATTTTCAACATAAGATTGTTCCATTGGTAATTCATTATTTCCACTTGGGATGTTTGGTACTTGTTCAAAGCCCATATTATTAGGGTTGTAATAACCATTATTCATATTAATCACTCTCTTTCTTTTTTCAATTAATTATATTTTTATCTTTTAAAAATATAACTTTTTACCTAAAAATACTAGTCAAAAATAATAATTAATTGTATACTTATAGTAGGATGTGATAATATGTTAGTTAAGGTAGGGGTGTCAAATAGACATGTTCATTTAAATGAAGAAGATTATAACTTATTATTTTCATCTAGTAAATTTGATAAAAGAAATGATTTAACCCAAGAAGGAGAATTTGCATCTTTAAAAACAGTTACAATAAAAGGACCAAAAGGAAGTATAGATAATGTAAGAGTGGTTGGACCTTTAAGAAATTATACACAAGTAGAAGTTCTTAAAAGTGATACTTACATTTTAGGAGTTAATCCTCCGGTTAGAACATCAGGTGATTTATTTGATGCAAGTGTTATTACTCTTAAAACAGACCTTAATGAAATAACTAGAAAATGTTGTATCATCGCAGATAGACATATACATATTTCAAAAGAAGAAAGAAAAAAATATAATTTAACTAAAGATAAATATAAAGTTAAGATAAATACAGATAAAGGTGGCATAATAGATAATGTTTATATAAAAGAAAGTGATAAGTTTAATCTTGAATTACATTTAGATAGAGATGATGCAAATGCTTTTCTATTAAAAGATAATGATTTGGTAGAAATAATAGAATAAAGGAGTTTTACATATGAATATTAGTGTTGATGAAATTAATATAGTTAATGATGGAATGTATGAAATATATACTAAATTTGGTATGAAAATAGCTATAGATGTTTTAAAGAAAAGATTTAGTAATATAACAAAAGAAGATACTAAAACAATTAAATTACTTAGTTGTTTTGTAAATTATATGAAGAAAAAAGGTGTTACTGTAACAAATATAAAAGATTTAAATGATGATACTTTTAAAACATATATGGATTTTGTAATTGAAGAAAGAAGTAAAAAGAAAGAAGAACAAGACTTAAATACTTATATAGAAAAAGATAATATAATAAATCCTAAACCTGTTAATAATTATATTAATAAAGATTATAATAAAAATAATAATTTAATAGAAAAACAAGATATTAATTTAGATAAAACACAAGTTTTTTCTTCTAAAGATATAAAAGAAGAGACAAAACCTAAAAAAGAGTCTAAAATAGATGCTTTATTTAAAAGAAAAGAAAAATTAGAAAATACAGGACCTATTCCTGTTGTTAAAGAAGATAATAAAACAGGAATTATCATGGGATTAGAGGATAAAGAAAAACTTCTTATTGATGCTAGTTTAGAAACATTTGTAAAATATAATGAAATATATTCTACTAAATGTAATGCTTTAGGAAGAAAACAATTAAGAACAGCAATACTTGATAAAGATAATAATTTTAAATACTTTACTAATGGTGGAGAAAAAATGTTAAGAGAAAAACTAAAAGAAAGTATTAAAGTTGATGATATAAAAGTATTAGTAAGAAATATATTATTAAAAAATGGATTTAATGCTAAAAATTCTAATGAAGAAATGTGTTGTGAAATGTTTTTAACATATATAGATAATTTAAGTTTGGAAATAGAAAATAAAAATAAAAAACCTTTAGGAAGATAATTCTTAAAGTTTTTTTAATTGTTAAAAAGCATTAAAAATATTGACATACTGGGGGGGGTATTTTATATAATTAATTTATAAAGTTGATAAAATAAGGTTGTGATATAGTGAAAAAAATAATAAGTTTTTTAAATACAGATATTAAAATAATAAATAGTTATTTTTTATTTACAATAGTTTTAATTATATTAGTATGTGTAGGATATTCAAGTTATGCATTATTTAGTTTTACAAAAACAAGTAATAATGTTATTGAAGGAGTAGTAGGAAAAATAGAAAAACAACCAAATGCACCAGTTCTAGCATCAAATATGATTCCCGTTTACTATGATGAAATAAATGATGTATGGAAAAAAGCAGACAAAAATAATAAAAAAATTTCTGCTACTTATAAATTAGGAGATGTAAATGAAGATGGCGTGATTGATACTATGGATGCTTTTACCATAGGCCGATATTTATCGGGAAATGTTATTTTTACTCAAACACAAAAATTAGCGGCAGATGTAGATGGAGATGGAAAAATTACAGAAAATGATAGTGAATTAATTCAGCAATATTTAGTAGGAAGAATTAATACCTTTCCCGCAGGGACACCATTTGAAGAAAAAACTGAAACTGTAATTAATAGATGGTATAGTTATGAATCAAGTGGAGAATACAAAGGAATGTGGGCTAATGCCGTTACTGTAACAAGTTCAAGTAGAAGTAAATATTTAAATGCAAAACAAGGAACAGCAATAAGTATGGATGATATAACAACAATGTGGGTATGGATACCAAGATTTAAAGCTGTAACACCAAGTAATTATAATGGAGGAACACAAGAAAAACCAAATGCAATAGACGTAACATTTGTAAAACAAAACGAAACAGCAATAGATGCATTTACCTTTGGAAATAAACAATTAAGTGGCTTTTGGTATGGTAAGTTTTCTATAAGTCATACAACACTTGCATCAAGTGAAACTGAAAATAATTTAGGATGCACAAATGAAACATGTAGTAACGCCAATGGAATAATAATAAAACCAAATGTAACAATTTTAAGATATAATAATATAAGTAATTTTTTCTTTGCAAGTAGAAGTATGGAACAAACAGGAAATAGTTTTGGATTTATTTCAAGTGAAGTAGATACCCATATGAGTAAAAATAGTGAATGGGGAGCAGTAGCGTACTTAACTCATAGTATCTATGGAAGGTGTAGTAATAGTGCAACATGTACTGAAATAGGAAAAAATAATAATAAAAATTATATAACAGGATATGGAGCGTCTGCAGGAAGTAGTAGTTCTGTAACAAATGGAACATATAATACAACACTAGGAAAAGATGCTTCAACAACAAAGAATATATATGGAATATATGATATGTCGGGTGGAGCATGGGAATATGTTATGGGAGTATTAGTAGACCCAAATGGCAAACCAAGATCAGGATATAAAGTTGGCTCTAATTCAGGATTTACAGGAATGCTAAATGATGGAACAACATATACAGGAATAGCATTTCCAGATAGTAAATATTATAATTTATATACAGGATCATCATATACAGGACATGCATTAACAGAAACAGCTGGCTGGTATAGTGCTTACGCTGACTTCGTTAAAGCGAGTTACCCGTGGTTCATGCGTGGTGGCTATTTCAATAGTACGTACGCAGGAGTGTTTAACTTCGGCTACGGCGATGGTGATTCGCGCTCAAGCGGCTCTTCGCGCCTTGTAATTTCCAATGAATAGCTCCACATGGGGTATTTATTGGAAAAGAACTAAAGAACCCAAAATTAAAGAGGTAGAAATTAAATAAACTTATGAAATAGTGATAGAAAGTGATACTTCAAAAATAGATGTGATTAATGCACGAAAGTTTTGAAGTTTTTTTATGCTTTTTTATAATTTTTAATAAAAAATGAAACTTTTTTTAAAAAAATTTAGGTGAAATTAAAAAACACCCATATAACATATATAGAGGGTAAAAAATATCTTCTAAAAATATTTTAAGAAAAGAGGAATTTTATATGGACAAAGATTATAAAAAAGAATTAATAAAATTAGTAGAAAAAGCAGAAGTGAATAAAGGGTATCATGATTATTTTAAAAATAAAGATTTAGTAAATAATTATTTTGAAATAGGGAAGTTACTTATCGAAGCACAAGGAGGGGAAGAACATGATACTTATGGTAATAAGCTTATAAAAACTTGGAGTGTAGAATTAACAGAAAAGTTTGGTAAAGGTTATGATGCCAGCAATTTAAGAAGATTTAGGCAGTTTTATAGTGAATTTAAGATGTGTGGCACAGTGTGCCACACATTGACATGGAGTAATATACGAATACTTTTGCCAATAAAAAATGAAAATAAAAGAAATTATTATATTAACATGTGTATAAAAAAGAATCTAAGTGCAAGGGAGTTAAAGAAAGAAATAAAAAATAATGCATTTGAAAGATTAAGCTTGGCAGATAGGGAAAATATAAAGTTAATTAGTGATAAAAATGAAGTATTAACAATAAAAGATACATTAAAAGATCCAGTGTTAATACCAATAAATGAAGATTTAGATAATATAAGTGAAGAGAAATTAGCTAAGATAATAAGAAAAGAATTAGAGATATTTTTACTTGAGTTAGGTTGTGGATATACATATGCTGGAAAAGAAGTGAGGATGGGAGAGTCTTATTGTGATTTATTATTCTTTAATACAGAATTTTTGTGTTATGTTGTAATAGAATTAAAAACAAGAAAAATAAAGAAAGAAGATATAGGTCAATTAGAATATTATGTAAATTATGTTGATGAAAATATGAAAAAAGAAAGTTTTAATCCTACAATTGGAGTACTCGTAGCAAAAGAAGGAAACTATTTAGTAATGAAGTATTGTACTAATAAGAATATATATAAAACAACATATAAAATAATTAATGAAAAACAAAAGTTGTTAGTTTAAGAAGGCTTAGTAGTTTTATATGTGTTTTAAAAAAGGTGGCACAGTGTGCCACCAATTGACATTGTCTAACATAAGATTGCTTTTACCAATAAAAAAATGAAACTTTTTTCTTAAAAATTTAGGTGAAATGAAAAAATAATATATTTATATAGTGAAAGCCTTGAAAGAAATTATGATATAGAAGAAAAATTAGAAAAATAATTTTTCTTTTTTAAGTGTTATTTAATAGGTTCAGTACCTTTTAAATAATACATTATTTTTTTATTTTTATCTTTATTCGTGGCAATATTTCCTGTTGTAGGATCTATTAATACTGCAACAACATTATCAGGGATATTGTACCATTTACTTTCTTTATCTTTTAAGTAATCTTCCATTGCATTTATCCATGATTTTTTATTTCCTCCAACAACATTAGAGTTAATTTTTGTATTATCATCATATCCAGACCAACTTGCTAAGACAATACCATTTGTATAACCAATAACCCAAGCATCTGTATCAGTGCTTCCACTTTTTAAGGCATATTTATGAGTCATACTTGATAACATATTTATACATGTAGGATAAGCATAATCAATAAGGTTGGTGTCATAAGTGCTTGTTAGCATTTCACTTACAATAAAAGTTAGGCTTGGATCAAAGATTTGTTCTTTTTTTTCATTATATTTATATAAAACATTACCATAAGTATCTTCGACTTTTCTTATTAAATGGGGTTTTACTTTAATTCCACCATTTGCTAAGGCAGCATAACTTGTTGCAAGTTCTGTTATATTTACTTCATTTGTTCCTAAAGGGAGTGAGTAATTTGCTTCAAGATTTGTTGTTATTCCAGCTTTTCTTAAGGTATTAACAAGATTTTCTTGTCCTAAAAAAAGATGAGTTTTAACAGCATAAATGTTATCTGAGTATGCAATTGCTTGAACCATTGTTATATTTTTATTGGCATAGACATTGTCAGAGTTTTTAGGAGAGTAAGTTTTATTTTCATCAAAATAAAAAGTTGTTCTTTCACTTAAAAAGGTTGTGCTGGGAGTAAAATTGTTTTCTAAAGCATTATAGTATAAAAAGGGTTTAACAGTAGAACCGGGTTGTCTTATGGAAGATGTTGCTCTATTGTAAGTTGTTTTGTTATAAGATGTTCCACCGATTAAAGCAATTACTTCACCATTATCTGAGTTTACCATTACTTTTGATGTTTGTATATCATTGTCTATTAGATTGTATTTTATACTGTTTTCAAGAGATGTTTGAGCATCAATATCAAGTGAAGTCCATATTTTAAGACCCCCTGTTTCAATGTAGTTATCTGGTATTTCTTTTAAGCTATTTAATTCTTCCATAACAGCGTCTTTATAATAAGCAAGGGTTGTAAGGTTAAGATCTGTTTTTTCTCCATAAAGTTTTAATTCTTCTTCTAAAGCATTATTCATTTCTTCTTTTGTTATAAATTTATTTTCATACATTCTTTGTAAAACTATCTTTTGTCTTTTTTTGGCTGTTTCATAATTATTAATTGGTTCATAATAATAAGGAGAATTTGGTATACCAGAAAGAATGGATGCTTCAGCAAGGGTTAAATCTTTAACATCTTTATTAAAGTAAAATTTACTGGCATTAGCTATTCCATAACAGTTATTACCATAATTTATGGTATTTAAATATCCTTCAAGTATTTCATCTTTTGAATAATGTGTTTCAAGTTCAAAAGTAATCCACATTTCTTGCCATTTCCTTTTCCATGTTTTATCAAAGCTTAAAAATAAATTTTTAGCGTATTGTTGAGTTATCGTGGAAGCTCCTTGGACAATTTCGCCACTTTTTAAATTTTCAAACATAGCTTTAGCTATTCTAAAAAAGTTAAAACCATTATGTTTATAAAAGTTTTTATCTTCAACTGCTAAAGTGGAATTAATAACATTATTATTCATATCTTCTAAATCTATCCATTTGTCTTCTCCTTTACCATAGAAAACAAGTTCAAATTTGTTATCATACATATAAAAACTATTAGCGCTTTTAATATCAAATTTAGGGGTACATAAAGCATATATTTCTCCTGCTAGATTAATACTCATAAATAAAATAAGACAAATAACAAATATTTGTAAAAGAAGTTTTATTTTTTTCATTATATCACCATTTTAATCCTAAAATTAGTATGAAATAAATATAAAAAAATATGTGTTAAAAAAATAATTTTACATATTTGAAGTCTTGTGTTATAATTTATGTCGAAATTGATTTTATGTAATTTTTGAAAGGATGATTATTATTAAAGAAGTTATTATATTTTTAGAAGCAAATGATTTTAAAATAAATGTTAATGGGTTTATAAATAATGATGAAATTATATTTAATAATGATAATATAGATTATAAATTTGATATAAATAGTCTTTTATTCGTTCGAAAAAGTGATGAATTTACTTCATTATTAGACTTTAATAATAAAGAAAGTATATATTACTTAAATGAATTAGAAGAAAATAGTAAAATATTTAGTAAAATAATAATAAAACAATTGATAAAAGAAGATACATCGTATATAATTAATTATCGAGTAAATGAGGAAGACTTTTGTTTTAAGTTATCTTATAAGGAGGTTAACTTATGAATATTGAATTAGAATTAAAAAAATTAATAAAAAATGTATTAAATGATTTAGATTTAGAAGAAGATATAATTATTGAAATACCTAAAGATAGAAGTAATGGTGATTACTCAAGTAATGTAGCTATGAAATGTTGTAAAAAACTTGGAAAATCTCCGATTGAAATAGCTAATTTAGTAAAGGATAATATTTCATCTGATTTAATAGAAAGTATTGAAATAAAAAATCCAGGATTTATTAACTTTTTTGTTAATAAAACATATTTATTTGAAGAATTAAAAGAAATAATAAAACTTGAAAATAATTATGGAAAGAATAATCTTGGAGAACATAAAAAAGTTAATATAGAATTTGTTAGTGTTAATCCAACTGGTACAATTCATTTAGGACATGCTCGTGGAGCTTGTATTGGAGATAGTCTTGCGAATATTTTATCATTTAATGGGTATGATGTTACAAAAGAATATTATATAAATGATGCAGGAAATCAAATGAATAATATGGCTTTAAGTATTTATGAAAGATATAAAGAAATATGTGGTTTAGATTCTAAAATGGAAGAAAACTATTACTATGGTAAAGAAATCATTGAAGTAGCACAAAAAATGTATGATGAAAAAAAAGATGGTTATTTAACTAGTGATATAAAAGTATTTTGGAAAAAAGGTTTAGAATATTTTCTCGGAGGAATAAAAAAAGATTTAGCTAACATTGGTGTTAATTTTGATGTATGGACTAGCGAACAAGGATTAAGAGATAGAAATCTTGTTGAGGAAGCTCTTTCTAAATTAACTTCATTAGGATATACTTATGAACAAGATGGTGCGATATTTTTAAAAACAACTTTATTTGGTGATGAAAAGGATCGTGTTTTAGTTAAACAAGATAAATCATATACATATTTTATGCCAGATATTGCATATCATTTAGATAAATTAAATCGTGGTTATGATAAATTAATTGATGTTTTCGGAGCAGATCATCATGGTTATGTTTCAAGATTAAAAGCATCAGTTACAATGTTAGGACAAGATGCTGATAAACTTTCTGTTCTTCTTATTCAAATGGTTAGAGCAATTAAAAATGGTGAAGAATATAAAATATCAAAAAGAACAGGTAATACAATTACCTTAAATGACTTAGTTGAAGAAAGTGGTAAAGATGCGATAAGATACTTTTTTACATCAAGAAGTATGGATACACAAATGGATTTTGATATAGATCTAGCAAAGAAAAATTCTAATGATAATCCAGTATTTTATGTAAATTATGCTCATGCAAGAATTTGTTCTATTTTAAGAAATAAAGATTATTCTTTAAAAGAAGATTATAAATTTGAAACAATAGATAGTGAAGCTGCATATAATGTTTTAGAAAAATTAAATGAGTTTAAAAAAGTAGTAAAAAAAAGTGCTTTAAAAAAAGAACCTCATTTAATCACGAACTATGTATATGAACTAGCAACAGTATTCCATTCTTATTATTCAGAAGAAAAAATAGTAACAGATAATGAAAAATATACATATGAAAGAATAATGCTTATAAAAGCAGTTAAAATAATTATAGCTAACTCTTTAAATTTAATTGGAGTAGCACCAGCAGAAAGGATGTAATCAATATGAAAGTTGATAAAATGAAAAAAGAAGATTTAGAATTAATGTCATATAATGATATAGCTAATTTAATACTAGAAGAAAGCACAAAAAAAACAACTGCAGAATTATTTAAAAAAATATGTGATTTACTTGATTTAGGAGAAAAAACATATGAAAATAAAATCGGAGCTTTTTATACTTCTTTAACTAAAGATAAAAGATTTTTACTATTAGATGACGGACTTTGGGATTTAAAGAAAAATCATTCAGTTAAAGTATTAAAAATAGAAGAAGCTTTAGAAGATATGGAAGAACTTGAAGAAATAGAAAAAGAAGAACAAGATGAATATGAAGAAGAGGAAGAAGATAAAGATATAATATATGATGAAAATCCGGATGATGATTTAGGGGATGACCTTGATGATTATAAGAATTTAGTAATCGTGGATGAGGAAGACTTAGATAATATTGAACCTTAATAAGGAGGTAAAACATGATTGATAGATTAGAAGAAACTTTAAAAAAGTATAATGAAATAACAGAAGAATTAACAAAAGAAGAAACTTTAAAAAATATTTCGTTATTAACTAAACTTTCTAAAGAACAAAGTGATTTAAGTGAAATAGTAGAAGTTTATAAAAATTATAAAAATATTTTAAATAATATTGAAGAAGATAAAGAACTTTTAAAAGATAATGAACTTAAAGATATAGCAAAAGAAGAGTTAGAAACTTTAGAAAATGAAAAAAAAGAAATAGAAAAGAAATTAGAAGTTTTACTTTTACCTAAAGATCCTAATGATGGTAAAAATGCTATCATGGAAATACGTGGGGCAGCAGGTGGAGATGAAGGAAATATTTTTGCAGGAGATTTATTTAGAATGTATCAAAAATATTTTGAAAAACAAGGATTTAAAACAGAAATAATTAATGCTGAACCTAGTGATGTTGGAGGATACTCTCAAATTGAATTTTTAGTTAAAGGGGATAATGTTTATTCTAAATTAAAATATGAAAGTGGAGCACATCGCGTTCAAAGAATACCAGAAACAGAATCAGGAGGAAGAATTCATACATCAACTGCAACGGTAGCAATACTTCCAGAAGTTAGTGATGTTGAAATAGATATTAACCCAGCGGATTTAAAAATAGATGTTTACCGTTCAGGTGGAGCAGGAGGACAAAGTGTTAATACAGCTGATTCTGCGGTTAGAATAACACATATTCCAACAGGGGTTGTTGTTACTTGTCAAAATGAAAGAAGTCAACAACAAAATAGAGCTAAAGCTTTAGAAATATTAAAATCAAAACTTTATGAAGAACAAGTAAGACGCCAAGAAGAAGAATATGGTGCTGAAAGAAGAAGTAAAGTAGGTACAGGGGATAGAAGTGAAAAAATAAGAACATATAATTATCCTCAAAATAGAGTTACTGACCATAGAATAGGATTTACTGTTAATAAGCTTGATAGAGTTATGGAAGGTGAACTTGATGAAATAATCGAAGCTTTAATAAATGAAGATCAAAAAAGAAAATTAGCAGGTAATTATGAAAATTAATGATTTATTAAATATAAAATCAAATTATTCAAATGATGAGAAAAAGATAATTTTATCTTTTCTTTTAGATTTATCTAAATTAGATTTATTTAAATTAGAAGAAATAACTGATAAAAAAGTAATAAATAAATATAAAAAAATGTTAAATAATAATTTACCTTTAGCATATTTACTTAATGAAGCATATTTTTTTGGAAATAAATTTTATGTTAATAAAAATGTATTAATTCCAAGACCAGAAACAGAAGTTTTAGTGGAAGAAGTTTATAACTTAATAAATAAATACTTTAATGATAAAGTAAAAATATGTGATTTAGGTACTGGAAGTGGAGTAATTGGAATAACTTTAAAAAAGTTAAATAATAGTTTTGATGTAACATGTATTGATATATCTAAAAAAGCTTTAAAAGTGGCTAAGAAAAACAGTGTTTATTTAAATACCGATATTAATTTTATTAACAGTGATATGTTAAAAAGAGTTAATGATAATTTTGATGTTATTATAAGTAATCCACCATATATAAAAAATAATACTAAAGAAATTGATAATATTGTTAAAAAATATGAACCATCTTTAGCACTTTATGGGGGAGATGATGGTCTTAAATATTATAAAGAAATATTAAAAACATGTAAGAAAAATTTAAATGATAAAAGTATAATTGCTTTTGAAATAGGATATGATTTAAAAGAAGATATTATAAATATAATAAAAGAATATTTTAAAGATAGTAAAATAATTTGTAAAAAAGATTATAATGATTTAGATAGATATATATTTATTTTAAATAATCTTGAATAAAAAATATTAAAATCATCCATTACATATGTGAGGGATGATTTTTTATGAAAAAGATTTTAATATTTGTAAGTATTATAATGATTATATTATTAATGTTGTCAAGTAAAAAAGATTACTATGTTATACCAGATGAATCAATAAGATTTAGAATTATAGCTAATAGTAATAGTACAAACGATCAATATATAAAAATAAAAGTAAAAAATGTTTTAGAAAAAGAAGTAACTAATGATTTAAAAACAAGTAATACAATTGAAACATCAAGAATTATAATAGAAAAAAATATGGATAAATATAAAAATAAAGTTAAAGAAACTTTAGAAGATTTAAATTATAATACAACTTTTACAATTAATTTTGGTGATAATTATTTTCCAAAAAAAGAATATAAAGATGTAATATACGAAGAAGGAAACTATGAATCACTTGTTGTAACTTTAGGAAATGGGGAAGGAGATAATTGGTGGTGTGTTTTATTTCCTCCGATATGTACTTTAGAAGTTGAAGAAAATAAAGATATTGAATATAAATTTTTTGTTAAAGAAATATTTGAAAAATATTTAAAAAGATAACAATAGTTATGATAAAAACTATTGTTTTTATTATGGTTTTATTGTTAAAAGATTATGAAAAAAATAATTTTGAATATTCACAAATAAGAATTATCAATTGTGTAATTATTGTATAATTCAATATGAAATGTTGAATTTATATGTTGATGGAATTGTTTCATTAGGAAATTAAAAAAACGCCGTCCTTAAATAATAATGATATTATTATGCACATAAAACATATAAAAAATGATATAATGGATATGGAAAGTGTGATGGATAATAATGAAAGAGGAAATAAAGAAAAAGTATTGTCTAGAAATAGATAAAATTATTAAAAATGAGGATTCAACTGATGGAAATGTATATATACTTAAAAGTATTTTTAATAAGTATATAATGAAAATATATGATGATGAAAAACATGCTATTTCTATGGTTAATATTCATAAAGATTTAAAAAATGGTGGAATGAATGTTCCAGATATAATATTGAATAAAGAAAATCAAGGATACTCTCTATTGAAAAATGGTAAATATTGTGTAATATATTCATTTTTAGATGGTGAGGAAATCGGTAATTTATTTAAAAATATAAGTAAGGATATTTCTATTAAAATAGCCAAAGAAATAAAAAATATTCATCAAATAACAAATGGTAATAACAAATATAATTTACCTATATTACCATTCAGACTTGATGGAACTTTTAATAGATATTCAATGTTACATTTTGATTTGACTAGATGTAATATTTTCTATAATGAAAATTGGAAACCTCAAATTGGTTTTATTGATTTTGATGATGCTAAATATGGACCAACAGTGGTTGATGTCGCAATTGTAATATCATTATTATATTTTTCTAAATCAAGGGGAGTAGACACTGAAGGTCTTAAAGCATTTTTGAATGAATATTATGATAATGAGAAACTTAGAAAAAATGAACTTCCATATTTAAAAACTTGTGCATTAAAATGGATTGATTATATAATGGATAATAATCAATTTGATTCATCAACTACTGAAAGTTTTGAGATAAGAAAAAACTTAATAGAAACAGAAATGAATTTTTAAAAGCGATGACTTATTTGTTATTGCTTTTAATTTTATGGTTTTATTGTTAAAATTTATAAAAAATATTGACAACCTGGGGGGGGTGTTTTATATAATTAATTTATAAAGTTAATAAAATAAGGTGTTGATATTATGAAAAAAATAATAAGTTTTTTTAAAACAGATATTAAAATAATAAATAGTTATTTTTTATTTGCAATTATTTTAATTATACTAATAAGTGTAGGATATACAAGTTATGCATTATTTAGTTTTACAAAAACAAGTAATAATGTAATTGTAGCTACTGTAGGAGAATTAAAGAACAATATAGACACATCAGGGGCAAATGTCCCAGTACTAGCATCAAATATGATTCCAGTTTACTATGATGAAATAAGTAATGTATGGAAAAAAGCAGATATAAAAAATGGAAAAACTAATCCATGGTATAGTTATGAATCAAGTGGAGAGTACAAAGGAATGTGGGCTAATGCCGTAACTGTAACAAGTACAAATAGACAAACTTATTTAAATGCAACACCAGGAACAACAATAAGTATGGATGATATAACAACAATGTGGGTATGGATACCAAGATTTAATGCTGTAACGCCAAGTAATTATAATGGAGGAACACAAGCAAGTCCTGGGGCAATAGATGTAACATTTGTAAAACAAAGTGAAGCAGCACTTGATGCCTTTACCTTTGGAGATAAAGAGCTTAGTGGCTTTTGGTATGGTAAGTATGAAGTAGGGGGAACACTTGCAAGTTCTTGTACCAATGAAACATGTAATGTAAGTAATATAGTAGTAAAACCAAATGTAACATCATTAAGAAGTCAAACAGTAAGTAGTTTCTTCTTTGCAAGTAGAAGTATGGAACAAGCAGGAAATAGTTTTGGATTTGTTTCAAGTGAAGTAGATACACATATGAGTAAAAATAATGAATGGGGAGCAGTAGCTTACCTTACTCAAAGTATATATGGAAGATGTACAAGTAGTACATCATGCACTGAAGTAGGAATAAATAATAAAAGTAGTTATATAACAGGATATGGGGCACCAGCAGGAAGTAATGATTCTGCAACAAATGGAACATATAATACAACACTTGGAAAAAATGCATCAACAACAGGAACAATATATGGCATATATGATATGAGTGGCGGAGCATATGAATTTGTCATGGGAGTATATAGTAATAAAATAAGTTCTTCAGGATTTAGTAGTTTACCAGATACAAAATATTATAATAATTATACAGGATCATCTTATACAGGCCATGCATTAACAGAAACAGCTGAATGGTACAACGATAGTGCTTACTTTTTTAATTCAAGTAACCCTTGGTTCATACGTGGAGGGCGTTATACTAGTACAGGAGCAGGAATTTTCTCTTTCGGAAGACAAGTTGGGAAAGGGTATATTGATGTTTCTTCTCGTTTTGTAATTACCAATGAATAATAAAAAGTTTAAGATAGGTAAGTATTCTTAAACTTTTTTAGTATCCAAATTTTTCATCTAAACTTTCATCGTTATCAATATAAGTTTTTGTGTCTATTACTTCGTAATTATTTTTATCTTTTCTTATTATTACTTCTTTTATCCCGGAATTTAATATAAATCTTTTACATAAGATACAAGGGTTAGCATTTTTTACATATGAATTATCTAAAGCTTCTTTTCCTACAAGATAAAGGGTAGAATCAATTAAATCTTTTCTAGCAGCACTTATGATGGCGTTTTGTTCAGCATGAACACTTCTACACATCTCATATCTTTCTCCTCTTGGTATTTGCATTTTTTCTCTAGCGCAATATCCAAGTTCATTACAGTTTTTTCTACCTCTTGGAGCACCAGCATAACCTGTTGAAATAATTTCATCATTTTTAACAATAACGGCACCAAATTTTCTTCTTAAACAAGTACATCTTTCTAATACAGTTTCTGCGATATCAAGATAATAATTAACTTTATCTATCCTGAGTTTATTTTTTGTTATCATATAATATCTCCTTTTCTTTATTATAATAGAAAAAAATATTTTTTTCCATAAATTGTTATATATAATTTTAAAAAAATGGTGTATAATATGTCTAAAAGAGGTGTAGTGTATGGATAAGATAGTAATTAAGGGGGCTCGTGAAAACAATTTAAAAAATATAAATATCGAACTTCCTAAGAATAAATTTATTGTAATGACTGGTGTAAGTGGAAGTGGTAAAAGTAGTTTAGCTTTTGATACATTATGTGCCGAAGGAGAAAGAAGATATTTAGAAAGCTTAAATTCATATGCAAGACAATTTCTTGGTAATAGTCAAAAACCAGATGTTGACAGTATCGAAGGGCTATCTCCTACGATATCAATAGATCAAAAAACAACTAATAATAACCCACGAAGTACTGTAGGAACAGTAACTGAAATATATGATTATTTAAGACTTCTTTTTTCTAAAATAGGAGTGCCTATATGTCCTAAACATAATATTCCTATTAAAAATCAAAGTATTGAAGAAATGACTAATAAAGTGCTTCTTCTTGATTTAAATAGTAAAATAGTAGTTTTATCTCCAATTGTGGAAGGTAAAAAAGGTAGTTTTACTGATTTATTAGAAAATTTTAGAAAACAAGGTTATGTAAGAGCATATATAGATGATGTTATGTATGATTTAAGTGATGATGTTATTTTAGACAAAAATAAAAAACATAATATATCTATTGTTATTGATAGACTTGTTATAACTCCTGACATCAGAAGTCGTTTATATGAAAGTTTAGAACAAGCATGTAAATTAAGTGACGGTAAAGTAATTATTGATGTAATTGGTAAAGAAAAATTAATATTTAGTGAAAAGTTTGCTTGTCCTTATTGTGATTTTTCTTTAAGTGAATTAGAACCTCGTATTTTTAGTTTTAATGCTCCCTATGGGGCTTGTCCTGACTGCAAAGGACTTGGTTTTAAAAAAATAATAGATCCTGATTTGATTATGCCTGATAAAACAAAAAGTATCTATGATGGTGGAATTGTTACAATGGGTGATGATAGTGATGGTATATATTTTAAAAGATTAGAAAGCGCTTGTAAACATTTTAATATTGATTTATCTAAACCTATAAATAAACTTTCAAAGAAAGAATTAGATATTATTTTATATGGAAGTACTGAATTAATTAAGTTTAATTATTCTGCTAAAAGCGGAACTATATATAATAATACAGGATTATTCGAAGGTGTTATTAATAATTTAGAAAGAAGATATATTGAAACTAATAGTGATTGGATAAGGGAATGGATTGATAAATATATGATAGAGCTTCCTTGTCCAACATGTAAAGGTGCAAGATTAAAAGAAGAAGTTTTATCTGTTAAGATAAATGGTAAAAATATAGATGAATTAACAAGACTTAATATTACTGAAATATATAATTTTTTATCAGATTTAAAGTTAAGTGAAGAACAAGAACAAATTTCTAAACTTTTAATAAAAGAAATAAAAGATAGATTATCATTTTTAATAAATGTTGGACTTGATTATTTAACTCTTAATAGAGAAGCTTCAACATTATCCGGAGGAGAATCTCAAAGAATAAGACTTGCTACCCAAATAGGAACAAGATTAACAGGAGTTTTATATGTTTTAGATGAACCTAGTATTGGTCTTCATCAAAGAGATAATGATAAACTTATTGATGCAATGTTAAGTATGAGAGATTTAGGAAATACTTTAGTAGTGGTCGAACATGATTTAGATACAATGAGAAGAAGTGATTTTCTTGTTGATATTGGCCCTCTTGCAGGAGAACAAGGTGGTGAAGTTGTCGCATGTGGGACACCAGAAGAAGTAGCAAGTTGTGATAATAGTATTACTGGTAACTATTTAAGTGGCAAAAAGTGTATTGAAGTTCCTAAAACTAGAAGAAAAGGAAGTGGCAAGTATCTTGAAATACAAGGAGCTTGTGAGAATAACTTAAAAAATATTAATGTAAAATTTCCTCTTGGAACATTTACTTGTGTAACCGGAGTATCAGGAAGTGGTAAAAGTACACTTGTTAATGAAATTTTATATAAAAAATTAACTAGTGAAATATATGGTTCAAAAGTAAAACCTGGTAAATTTAAAAAAATTAAAGGTCTTGAATATGTTGATAAGGTAGTACATATTTCTCAAGATCCAATTGGAAGAACTCCAAGAAGTAATCCTGCGACATACACTGGTGTATTTGATGATATTAGAGATTTATTTGCAACTACTAAAGAAGCAAAAATGCTTGGTTATGATAAAAGCAGATTTAGTTTTAATGTAAAAGGTGGTAGATGTGAAGCTTGTCGTGGTGATGGTGTTAAAAAAATAGAAATGCATTTTTTACCAGATGTTTATGTTCCATGTGAAATATGTCATGGTAAAAAATATAATAGTGAAAGTTTAAGTATTAGATTTAAAGATAAAAACATTAGTGAAGTATTAGATATGCGTGTTGATGAAGCTTTAGAATTTTTTATAAACTTTCCTAAAATATCTCATAAATTAAAGACTTTACAAGAAGTAGGACTTGGTTATATAAAACTTGGTCAAAGTGCTACAACATTATCTGGGGGAGAAGCAAGTCGTGTAAAATTAGCTAAAGAACTACAAAAAAAACCAACAGGTAAAAGTGTTTTTATAATGGATGAACCTACAACAGGTCTTCATAATTATGATATTGAAAACTTACTTGCAATTATTAAAAAAATAGTAGATAATAAAGATACAGTAATCGTAATTGAACATAACCTTGATATGATAAAGGTTGCTGATTATATTATTGATTTAGGTCCTGAAGGTGGGGATAAAGGTGGAACAGTTATTGCAACAGGAACACCAGAAGAAATAACTAAAGTTAATGAAAGCTATACAGGACAGTATTTAAAAAAATATTTGTAAGGAGTAATTTATGATAAAAAAACTTATATTTGATTTAGATAATACACTTATTATATGGAAAGATGAATATTCTTTAGAATTAAAATATTTACTTGAAGAATACAAAGTAGATACCGATTATAAAAAAGTAGATAAAATAATAGATGACTTAGAATATAAGCATGATACGATTTCTGAAGAAATATTATTAAATGATATTAATAGTAGTTTAAATCTAAATTTAGATATAAGTTTTATTAAAAAGTTAGAAAAAAGACAAAGTAAATTATCTTTTATTGATGATGATTTAATAGATGTTTTAGATTATTTAAGTAAAAAGTATGAACTTGTTATATTAAGTAATTATTTTACAAATATTCAAAAAAATAGACTTAAAAATGCTAAAATAGATAAATATTTTAGTAAAGTTCTTGGAGGAGATGAAATAAAATTAAAACCAAGACCAGAAGCTTTTTTAAAAGCTGTATATCCTAATGAAATTTTTGAATGTCTTATGATTGGAGATAGTTTAAAAATGGATATTGAAGGTGCACTTAATGTTGGGTTAAAGGTAATTGCGGTTGATTATTTTAATAAACTTCCAAAAAGTGATAAATATATATTAATAGATGATATAAAAAAATTAAAAGAAATATTATAAAGGAGGAGTTTTATGAATCCCGTTATGGTTGATTTAGGTGTTATAAAAATATATTATTATTCAGTAATGATTTTAATTGGTATGTTAACAGGAGCATTTCTTATTTATAAAACACTTCTTAAAAAAGGTTTTAGCGAAGAATTTATAACAGATTTAATGTTTTATACCATTATTTTTGGTATTCTTGGAGCAAGAATATACTATGTTTTATTTAATCTTCCATATTATAGTAAAAATATTCTTGAAATATTTGAAATATGGAATGGTGGTCTTGCAATCCATGGGGGCATAATCGGAGGACTTTTATGGATAGTTTATTATTGTAAAAAGAAAAATGTTAATATTTTAAAAATAACAGATGTTTTATGCGTTTCTTTAATTCTTGCGCAAGCAATAGGAAGATGGGGTAATTTTTTTAATGGTGAAGCACATGGCACTGTTACAACGTTAGAACATTTACAAAGTTTAGGTATTCCTAAATTTATAATAAATGGAATGTATATTAATGGTAATTATTATCTTCCAACTTTTTACTTTGAATTTTTATTAGATATAGGTTTATTTATAATTCTTATTTTAGTAAGAAAATATGTTAAAAATCCTAAAAATGGTTTATTAACAGGCTTATATTTTAGTATTTATTCTATAGGAAGATTCTTTATCGAAGGTCTTAGAACTGATAGTTTAATGCTTGGTAATTTAAGAATTGCTAGGGTTATATCAATTATATTATTTTTAATAGGATTATTTCTTATCTTTTATAAACAAAAAGATACAAGAACAAATAGATTAAAGAAAGCATTAGATAATTAGGAGGAGTTTATGAAATTAGATTATGATGTAATTGTGGTTGGAAGTGGACCTGCTGGAATAACAAGTGCAATTTATTTAAAAAGAGCTAACATTAATGTTTGTATTATGGAAAAAAGTGCTCCAGGAGGGCAACTTAATAAATCTTCTACAATTGAAAATTATCCTGGATTTAATAAAATATCAGGTCCTGAACTTGCTTATAGTTTTTACGAACAAATATTAAATTTAAATATACCTTTTATTAATGAAGAAGTTATAGAAATAGAAGATAAGACTTCTTATAAAATTATAAAAACAAATAAAAAAACATATACTTGTAAGGGTATTATTTTAGCTTTAGGAAGAAAACCTAGATCATTTGATAATAAAAATGTATCTTTACTTGAAGGAAAAGGTGTAAGTTATTGTTCTTTATGTGATGGGCCTCTTTTTAAGAATCAAGATGTTTCAATAATTGGGGGAGGAAACAGTGCTTTAGAAGAATCTTTATATCTTTCAGATATATGTAAAAGTGTAACTATTATTAACAGAAGAGATGTACTTCGTGGCGATAAGATGTTGGTTGATAAGGTTTTAAAAAAGGATAATATAAATATTTTATATAATAGTGAAGTTGTTGAATTTAACAAAAAAGATGATTTTTTAGAATCTTTAACTATTAAAACTAATGATAAACTTAATAAATTAGAAGTAAAAGCATGCTTTATTTTTATTGGATATGTTCCTGCGACTGATTTTTTAAATAATCTTGACATTCTTGATGAAAAAGGGTATATTAAAACAGATAAAAATTTAAAAACAGATATACCTTTTATATATGCCTGTGGTGATACAATTAATAAAGAAGTTTATCAAATAGTTACAGCAACAGGAGAAGGTGCTGTTAGTGCAATTAGTTTTATTAATGATTATAATTCTTAGGAAGTGAAAAAATGAAAAAATTAAATAATAATGGTTGGGGATTAATGGCCTTTTTAATGATACTTTTAGTTTTGTTAATATTTGTTTTTATTGCACTTAGTGGACTAGAGGGTATAATATAAATAATACTTGTAATATTAACAAATTTATTGTATAATTCAGTTATAAATGTTTAGAAAAAGAGAAGTAAATTAATTATATTATTTAGAGAGTTGTTGGTTGGTGAAAAACAATTAGTAAATTAATCGAAGGTAGCTTTGGAACTGATTATTTGAAGTAGTAGTAAAATAATCCGTATAATATGCGTTAAATATATGAGATTTCAATATGAAATGTTAAAAGGTGGTACCGTGCTTTTAAGCACCCTTTGGGTATCATCTTTTTTATTTAGAAAGGAAAGATTTTTATGTTAGATAAAAAATATGATTCAAAATTAGTGGAAGAAGGAAAATATCAAACTTGGCTTAAGAATGATTATTTTAAAAGTGGTGATTTAACAAAAGAACCATTTTGTATAGTTATACCTCCCCCAAATGTAACAGGGAAATTACACTTAGGACATGCATGGGATACAACTTTACAAGATATCATTATTCGTTATAAAAAAATGCAAGGATTTGATGCTTTATGGGTGCCTGGAATGGATCATGCAGGTATTGCAACACAAGCAAAAATCGATAAAAGATTAAAAGAAATGGGTTATAAACCAAGACAAATGGATAAAGAAGAATGGTTAAAACATGCTTGGGCATGGAAAGATGAGTATGCAAATACAATTCATGAACAATGGGCAAAGCTTGGACTTGCTCTTGATTATTCAAAAGAAAGATTTACTTTAGATGAAGGACTAAATTATGCTGTTAGAAAGGTTTTTGTTGATTTATATAATGAGGGATTAATTTATCGTGGAGAAAAAATTATAAATTGGGATCCTGAAGCAATGACTGCATTATCTAATGAAGAAGTTATCTATAAAGATACTCCTGGGGCATTTTATCATATAAAATACATGATTGAAAATACAAATGATTATCTTGAAGTAGCAACAACTCGTCCTGAAACCTTATTTGGAGATACTGCTGTTGCAGTTAATCCTGAAGATGAAAGATATAAACATTTAATTGGTAAAAATGTTGTTTTACCTATTGTTAATAAATTAATTCCTATAATTGGGGATGAACATGCTGATATGGAATTTGGAACAGGAGTAGTTAAAATAACTCCAGCACATGATCCTAATGACTTTGAAGTAGGAGAAAGACATAATTTAGAAAGAATTGTAGTTATTAATAAAAATGGTACGATGAATGAAAATGCTTTATCTTATAAAGGAATGGATCGCTTTGCTTGCCGTGAAAAACTTGTTAATGATTTAAAAGAACAAGGTTTATTAATAAAAGAAGAAAAAATAATTCATTCTGTAGGACATTCTGAAAGAACAGATGTAATGGTTGAACCATATTTATCAAAACAATGGTTTGTTAAAATGGATGTTTTAGCAGCGCGTGTTTTAGAAAATCAAGAAGATAAAGAAAACAAAATTAATTTTGTACCAAAACGTTTTGAAAAAGTATTAAATCATTGGATGGAAATCGCTCATGATTGGTGCATTTCTCGTCAATTATGGTGGGGACACCAAATACCTGCGTGGTATAAAGATGATAAAATATATGTAGGACTTGATGCTCCAAAAGAAGATGGTTGGGTACAAGACAGTGATGTTTTAGATACATGGTTTAGTAGTGCATTATGGCCTTTTTCTACTCTTGGTTGGCCTAATGAAACAGAAATGTTTAAAAGATATTTTCCAACAAGTGTATTATCTACGGGTTATGATATAATTTTATTCTGGGTTTGTCGTATGGCTTTTCAAAGCTTACATTTTACTAACAAAAGACCATTTAAAGATTGTATAATTCATGGACTTATTCGTGATAAACAAGGAAGAAAAATGTCTAAGTCTTTAGGTAACGGTGTTGATCCAATGGATGTAATTGATAAATATGGAGCGGATGCTTTAAGATTTTTCTTAGCAACATCAACTAGTCCTGGAATGGATCTTCGTTATGATGAAGAAAAAGTTTCTGCTAACTGGAACTTTATTAATAAACTTTGGAATGCAACGCGTTTTGTTTTAACTAATATTGATGATATTAATGTTACATTAAATAAAGAAGATTTAGATTTAACTGATAAATGGCTTTTAACTAAATATAATAATACAATAAAAGAAGTAACTAGAAATATGGAAAAATATGAATTTAATAATGTTGGTTCAGCTTTATATAGTTTTATATGGGATGATTTCTGTGATAACTATATTGAATTTGCTAAATATAAATTAGATAAAACTTCAACAAAATATGTATTAATTCATGTATTAAAAGGAATTTTACAAATGTTACATCCATTTATGCCTTTTGTAACAGATGAGTTATATAGTAATTTATCTAACACTAATATAATTTTAAGTACTTATCCAAAATATAATAAAGAAGAAGTATATACTTTAGAAGAAAATTTAATTGATAAAGTAATTTTAGATATAACATCAATAAGAAATTTAAAAGCTGTTAATAATATTACGAAAAATGCTTTTGTTAAGATTAAAACAAGTGATGAGTTATATGATTTATTTAAAACTTCATTAAAAATTAATGAAGAAAATATTGTAACTGAAGATAAGTCTGGTTTTGAAAAATATAGTTATACTTCATCTAATATAGATATTATTTATTATGAAGAAGGAACTAAGTTGGATATAAATTTAGTAAAAGAAGAAATAAATAAACTTGAAACATCAATTATTAAAAGAACAAATCTTTTAAATAATGAAAATTATGTTAATAAAGCTCCACAAAATATTGTAGAACTTGATAGAGTTAAGTTAAAAGAAGAAACAGAAAAGTTAGAAAGTTTGAAAAAACTTATATAAAAAAGAAATATTTTAAGTATTTCTTTTTTCATAATTTATTAAATATCGCATATATTAATTAAGGATTAAACATTTTTTTGACAAATTTTTATAAAGATATTGACAACAAAACATATTTTTGTTATATTAGCAATGTTTGAATTTATTGGACTTATTTTATGTAAGTCTAATAAAAATTTAGAAATATGATACACCAGGATGTGTGTATAGAAAGGAGCAGTTATGCCAACAATTAATCAACTTGTAAGAAAGAAAAGAACTGATAAAACAAGAAAGAGTAAATCACCAGTATTAGGAGTAAGATTAAATACTATTGAAAAAACTACATCTAATGTACCAGCACCTCAAAAAAGAGGAGTATGTGTTCGTGTAGGAACTAAAACACCAAAAAAGCCAAACTCAGCTTTAAGAAAATATGCTCGTGTTAGACTTTCTAATGGTAAAGAAGTAGATTGTTATATTCCAGGTGAAGGACATAATTTACAAGAACATAGTGTTGTATTAATTCGTGGAGGTCGTGTTAAAGACTTAATCGGAGTTAGATATCATATTGTTCGTGGAACTATGGATACTCAAGGAGTTAAAGATCGTAAACAAGGTCGTAGTAAATACGGAACTAAAAAAGGAAAATAAAAATAATTTAACAAAATAATAAAGGAGGAAAAATACAATGCGTAAGAAACAAGCAGTAAAAAAAGATGTTCTACCAGATCCAATATATAATTCTAAAGTTGTTACTAAGTTAATAAACAGTATTATGTTAGATGGTAAAAAAGGAACAGCACAAAAAATATTATATGATGCATTTGAAATGGTTAAAGAAAAAACTGGTAAAGAACCAATGGAAGTATTTAATCAAGCATTAGAAAATATAAAACCTGCATTAGAAGTTAAGGCTCGTCGTGTAGGTGGCTCTAACGTTCAAGTACCAATTGAAGTTTCTGAAGAAAGAAGTCAAGTTCTTGGACTTAGATGGTTAACACAATATGCAAGGCTAAGAGGCGGTCGTGGAATGGCTGAAAAATTAGCAAATGAAATAATTGATGCTTCAAACGGAACAGGAGCTTCAGTTAAAAAACGTGAAGATACTCACAGAATGGCAGAAGCTAATAAGGCATTTGCTCATATGAAATGGTAGGAGGATAATATGGCAAGACAAACTGGATTAGAAAAAACTAGAAATTTTGGTATCATGGCTCACATTGATGCTGGAAAAACAACTACAACAGAACGTGTATTATTCTTAACTAATAAAATTCATAAAATTGGTGAAACACATGATGGTGCTTCACAAATGGACTGGATGGAACAAGAAAAAGAAAGAGGTATTACAATTACAAGTGCCGCTACTACTGCATTTTGGAAAGGATATCGTTATAACATTATAGATACTCCAGGACACGTTGACTTTACAGTAGAAGTTCAAAGAAGTTTAAGAGTACTAGATGGTGCAGTAACACTTTTAGACTCTCAAGCAGGAGTTGAACCACAAACTGAAACTGTTTGGCGTCAAGCAAGTGAATATAAAGTTCCAAGAATTATATTCGCTAATAAAATGGATAAAATGGGAGCAGATTTTGTTTATACATTAAAAACAATTGATGCAAGATTTGGTGTTAATGCAAAACCTATTGAATGGCCAATCGGAGCAGAAAGTGAATTTAATGGTGTAATTGATTTAGTTACTATGAAAGCTTATAAATTTGATGGTACTGAACAAGAAAATTCTGAAGAAATTGAAATACCAGAAGATTTAAAAGCTATTGCAGAAGAAAAACATGTAGAACTTATCGAAGCTATTGCAGAATTTGATGATGAACTTATGGAAAAATACCTTGAAGGTGAAGAAATAAGTGAACAAATGATTAAAAAAGCAATAAGAACAGGAGTTTTAAAAGCTGAATTCTTCCCAGTAATGTGTGGAACTGCTTTAGGTAATAAAGGAATTAAATTCTTACTAGATGCAGTTATTGATTATTTACCATCACCACTTGACATTGAAAGTGTTAAGGGAACTAAATTAAATGGAGAACCAGATGAAAGGAAAGTTTCAGATAGTGAACCATTCAGTGCTTTAGCATTTAAAGTTATGACAGATCCATTCGTTGGACGTTTAACATTCTTTAGAGTTTACTCAGGACATTTAACAAGTGGAAGTTATGTACTAAATAGTACAAAAGATGAAAAAGAAAGAATAGGTCGTATTTTACAAATGCATGCTAATAACAGAACTGAAATACCAGAAGTATTTACAGGTGATATAGCAGCAGCTGTAGGACTTAAAAATACAACAACTGGTGATACATTATGTGATGAGAAAAAACCAATTATTCTTGAATCAATTGAAGTGCCAGAACCAGTTATCGAACTTGCAATTGAACCAAAATCAAAAGCAGATCAAGATAAGATGGCAATTGCACTTGGTAAACTTGCAGAAGAAGATCCAACATTTAAAGTTAGAACTGATGTTGAAACAGGACAAACAATAATCGCAGGTATTGGAGAACTTCACTTAGATGTATTAGTTGATCGTATGAGAAGGGAATTCTCAGTTGATGCTAATGTTGGTAAACCACAAGTTGCTTACCGTGAAACAATTACTCAAGCAGGAGACTGTGAAGGTAAATATATTAAACAATCTGGTGGACGTGGTAACTATGGACATGTTTGGATTAATTTTGAACCAAACCCAGATAAAGGTTATGAATATGTTGATGCCGTTGTTGGTGGAGTAGTTCCAAGAGAATATATCCCAGTTGTAGACAAAGGACTTCAAGATGCAATGAAAACAGGTATTCTAGCAGGATATCCAATGATTGATGTTAAAGCTACACTTCATGATGGTAGTTATCATGATGTAGACTCTAATGAAATGTCATTTAAAATTGCTGCAAGTATGGCTTTAAAAGAAGCTAAAAACAAATGTAACCCAGTACTACTTGAACCAATAATGAAAGTAGATATTGATGTACCAGAAGAATTCTTTGGTAATGTTATGGGTGATATTACAGCTCGTCGTGGAAAACCACTTTCTCAAGAATCTCGTGGAAATGCAATTCATTTCTCTGCAATGGTTCCACTTTCTGAAATGTTTGGTTATGCAACAAGTATAAGAAGTAATACTCAAGGTAGAGGTTCTTTCCAAATGGTTGCAGATCATTATGAAGAAGTACCAAAATCAATCGCAGAAGAAATTATTAAAAAAAGTGGTAATTAATAATAATTAAAGTAAAATTATAACAAAATAAGCCAAAACAGTTGAAAAATATTCAATTGTTAGATAAAATAATATTGTATAAATTTAAGGAGGAAAAAAATTATGGCTAAAGAAAAATTTAATCGTAATAAACCACATGTTAATGTTGGTACAATTGGTCACGTTGACCACGGAAAAACAACTTTAACTGCTGCTATTACAAAAAGATTAAGTGAAAAAGGTGGAGCACAATTCGTTGATTATGCTAATATCGATAAAGCTCCAGAAGAAAGAGAACGTGGAATTACAATTAACACTTCTCACGTAGAATATGAAACAGATAAAAGACACTACGCTCACGTAGACTGTCCAGGACATGCTGACTATGTTAAAAACATGATCACAGGTGCTGCTCAAATGGACGGAGCTATCCTAGTTGTTGCTGCAACTGATGGACCAATGGCTCAAACAAGAGAACATATCTTACTTGCTCGTCAAGTTGGTGTTCCAAGAATGGTTGTATTTATGAATAAATGCGACATGGTTGATGATGAAGAATTATTAGACCTAGTAGAAATGGAAATTAGAGACCTATTAAATGAATATGGTTTCGATGGAGATAACACACCAATTATTCGTGGATCTGCATTAAAAGCTCTTGAAGGTGATAGTGCTTATGAAGAAAAAATCGACGAATTAATGAATGCAGTTGATGAATGGATCCCAACTCCAGAAAGAGATAACGCAAAACCTTTCTTAATGAGTATTGAAGATGTATTCACAATTACAGGACGTGGAACTGTTGTTACAGGACGTGTTGAACGTGGACAATTAAAACTTAACGATGAAGTTGAAATCGTAGGTATTAAACCAACACAAAAAACTGTTGCTACAGGAATTGAAATGTTCAAAAAACAATTAGACTATGCTGAAGCTGGAGATAACGCTGGAGTATTACTTCGTGGTATCACTCGTGATCAAGTTGAACGTGGACAAGTTCTTGCTAAACCAGGAAGTGTTACACCTCATACTAAATTCACTGCTCAAGTATATGTATTAACTAAAGAAGAAGGTGGAAGACATACTCCATTCTTCGCAAACTACAGACCTCAATTCTATTTCAGAACAACTGATGTTACTGGAGTTATTGAACTTCCAGCAGGTGTTGAAATGGTAATGCCAGGTGACAATATTGAAATGACTGTAGAATTAATCCACCCAATTGCCCTTGAACAAGGAACTAAATTCTCTATCCGTGAAGGTGGAAGAACAGTTGGTGCTGGTTCAGTTTCTTCAATTATTAAATAGTTGTTGTTAAAAGATGAAGTTTAACTTCATCTTTTTTTGACAAAATTTGTATGATATGTTAATATATCATATGTTTTAGGAGGCATATGATGGAAGAACAAACTAAGATAGATAATTACTTACATACTATTGAAGACCATATTATGACTAATCAAATAACACCTCAAGAGTTTATGGTTTATTATCAAAATATTAAAACTTTAATCATAAGTGATAAACTTAGTGACCCAGTATTTCATCTTCAAGTATTATATGGTGCTGATATAGTGTATTCATCATCATTTAATAGTGAAAGAATGATTTATGAGTTAAAAGAAGAAATTGAAGAATTAATATACGAATTTAAAGAAGAAAATAAAAAAGTTAGAGTTAAAAAATGAAATTATAAAAAAATTTCATTTTTTTATGTTTAACTTAGGTGAAATGAATTTTGGTAGGTATAATATATATAGACACTTAAATAATGGTGTTATAAAAAACAAACCTTTCTTTCAAAAATCTTTTTTTAAATTGTATAAAAATTTATTTAAGTGTCATTATATTAATGGACATTATTACCAAATAAGTATAAAATTTGACAAAATATGACTTATCTGGTAAAATATATAACTGTCACGCAAAAAAAGAGGTGTATATTTTATGTTTTATGATGAAACACAAGCAATTAATAAGTGTGAAGAGGAACCGTCGCTGATATTCAGTTTAATAGATGAAGAACACAAAGAACTTGTTGATAAACTATTAACTGAAAAAACAGTAGACATTAATACAAAAAATATTGAAGAATATGATGTATTATCATATATGTTAAAGAAAAATTGGTATGATTTAGTACTTAAACATATGAAGAATAAAAAATGGAATGTAAATCATCAAAATAAAGATGGTGATACTTTTGCTCATATATTAGTTATGAAAAAATATCTTGATGTAATGGAAATAATTAAACAATTACTAAAGAATATTAAGTTTATTCCTAATATAAGAAATAAAAAAGGTCAAACAATTCTTGATAAATCAATTAATAATAATTATATTTATACAACTGCTAAAATACTTAAAGATAAAAGATTTAATAATATCGATTTAATATCTTTTAAGAATTTATATGAAAGTTATATAAAAAATGATAATTATGGGGCTTATTCAAAAATGAATAATCTTGAAATAATAATTGATAATCTTGATGAAAAAGAACTATTACCTAAAGTAGAAAAAATAGTTGAAAAAATAAAAGAAGACTATGAACAAATTAAAAGTCAAGTTATTAATCACGAATTAGAATATCTTGATGATATTGTTTATGGAACGATAACAGAAAGTGTTTAGGATAAATTATTGATTAATTTATCCTTTTCTTATATAATAATTGTGTTAAGAAAGAAGTGATATTATGCAATTACCAGATTTAAAGGAAGCTAGAAAAAGAACAAAGGCTGAAGTTGATGTTGTAAGATTTAATAAAGAAGATAAATATAAAAATATTGTTAAAGATAAATATTATTTTGTTAAAACCTATGGATGTCAAATGAATGAACATGATAGTGAAAATATTAAAGCTATGCTTGAATATATGGGGTATAAAAATACAGATACATTAGAAAAAAGTGATATAGTTATTTTAAATACATGTTCAATAAGAGAAAATGCTAATAATAAAGTATTTGGTTTTTTAGGAAGAGTTAAACATTTAAAAAACTTTAAAAAAGATTTAATTGTTGGTATAACAGGATGTATGACACAAGAAGAAGTTATTGCAAATAAATTATTAGAAAAATATAAATGGGTTAACTTTGTTGTAGGAACACATATGTTAGATAAAATCAATGAAGAAGTATATAACGCTATTAATGGCTCTAAATTAGATATAATTGCACCAAGTATTGAAGGCAATATAATTGAAGATTTACCAGTAAGAAGAGAAAGTAAATATAAAGCTTATATTAATATTCAACTTGGATGTGATAAATTCTGTACTTATTGTATTGTTCCTTATACAAGAGGTAAACAAAGAAGTAGACATAAAGAAGATATTTTAAATGAAGTTATTAAATTAAAAGAAGAAGGTTATAAAGAAATAACTTTATTAGGACAAAATGTTAATGCTTATGGTAAAGATTTATATGATAACTATACAATGGCTAATTTACTTGAGGATGTAGCATTAACAGGTATGGAAAGAATTAGATTTATTACAAGTCATCCTTGGGATTTTACTGATGAAATGATTGAAGTTATTAAAAAATATCCTAATGTTTTAAATCATGTTCATTTACCGGTTCAATCAGGTAATAGTGATATATTAAAACTAATGGGAAGAAGATATACTAAAGAAGAGTATTTAACTCTTTATAATAAATTAAAAAATGAAATACCTAATATATCTATTACTACTGATATAATCGTAGGTTTTCCTGGAGAAACAAATGAACAATTTGAAGATACTTTAGATTTAGTAGAAAAATGTAAATTTGATTTAGCTTATACATTTATCTTTTCAAAAAGAGTAGGAACTCCTGCTTATAATATGAAAGATGAAGTAACAAAAGAAGAAAAAGAAGAAAGATTACAAAGACTTAATGAACTTATTAATAAATATGCTCTTATTAACAATAAAAAGTTAATAAATAAAGAAGAAAACGTTTTAGTAGAAGGTTTTAGTTCTAAAAATAGTGATTTATTAATGGGATATACAGAAACTAATAAGTTAGTTAATTTTAAGGGCGATCCTTCTTTAATTGGGAAAATTGTTAAAGTTAAAATACTTGATGCTAAAACTTGGAGTTTAGATGGAGAATATGTTAAATAACATATTTTTTTCATATTGACTAATAATAAATTATGAAGTAAGATTAAATTAAAGATAGGAGGGAATATATGTTAAAAAAGTTTAATAAGTATATAAACATTTCAATTATTCTTACATTATTATTTCTTGCATTAGGTATACTTGTAGTATGCTTTCCTACAACATCAATTAAAGTAATTGCTATTATAATTGCTATTTTATTAATTGTAGGTGGTGTACTTTTAATAAGTGACTATGGTATTAGCATATTTTGGGTAAATTTAACCGCAGTTGGCATTTTATCAATCCTTATGGGAATTATCCTTTTACTATATCCTGATATTTTAGTTATTTTAATACCTATTGTAGTTGGAATGTTTGTTATTGTTAATTCAATTGTAGATATTCAAATTTCATTAGTGTTAAAAGACTGTGGATATAATATGTGGTTCTTATCAATTATTTTATCAATATTAACAATTGTATGTGGTATTATAATTATGATTAATCCACAAAGTAGTAGTACAGCTTTAACAACATTATTTGGTATACTTGTTATGGTTTATTCTGTTGCAGGAATGACAAACCTTATAATATTTAAATCAAATGTTAACAATATTGTTAAAAAATTAAAATAATAAATTAGCTATCTTTGATAGCTTTTTTTGTTCATTTTTTTAAAGCAGTAGCATACATTAAATTGAGGGGGAATTTAAGTGGCTAGTTATAGAGAAATTGTAACCAAAACAGTAATTGGAAAAGGAAAGAAAACATTTTCTAATCACTACAATTTAACTCCAGAACAAGTGCCAACGACAATACTTGGTTGCTGGGTAATAAACCATAACTTTAAAGGGTATAAAAATGGGGATAAAATTGAAGTAGATGGAAGTTGTGATGTTAATATTTGGTATGCATATGATAATGATACCAAAACTATTGTAACTAAGAAAACAATTACTTATCGTGAACTTTTAAGTGTTGCGAGAAAAAGAGAAAGTGACATAAATGGTGAAGAAGAAATAATAGTAAGAAGTTTAAAACAACCAACATGTACAAAAGTTGATATAGTAAATGGTACGATTAGTTATGATATTGAAAAAGAATTAGGAATAGAAATAGTAGGAGATGCAAAAGTAAGGATAGCAGTTGATGAAGAAGAGGATGAATGGGATGAAATAATAGATGAAAAAGAGGAAGAAGATTTAATGGAAGAAATAGATAAAGGCGTAAATGAAAATTTTATTAATGAAACGGATAATAATGAATAAAAATAAAGGGAAACTTTTATTTTTATTTTTGTATAAATAAAAAGATGTATTAGTTATAAATAGAATAGATTAAAAAAATAATTATAAAATATGTCAACAAAAATAGTTGACATGCATAAAATTTTGTTGTATATTATTAATGCGCGATTAGAAAGGAGTGTATGTATGGCTGTAAAAATTAGATTAACAAGAATGGGAGCAACTAAAAGACCAAGTTATCGTATTGTTGCTACAGATTCAAGAAGTCCAAGAGATGGAAAATATTTAGAACAAATTGGATTTTATAATCCATTAACTAACCCTGCAGAAATTAAAGTAAATGAAGAAGTAGCTTTAAAATGGTTAAGAAATGGAGCACAAGTAACTGATACTGCAAAAGATTTATTATCAAAAGCAGGAGTTATGAAAAAGTTCCATGAAGAAAAAGGAAATAAATAAGTATGGAAGATTTAGTTAAATTAACAGAAGACTTAGTTTTAGCAATTGTTTCAAATAAAGAAGCAGTTAAAGTTAATGCAAGTGAAGTAGACGAACAAACAATACAAATTGATGTATTAGTTGATGAAAAAGATATGCCTATTCTTATTGGAAGAAAAGGAAAGGTTGTTAATTCAATTAGAACTTTACTTCATGCAAGTAGTTATTTACATAGTAAGAAAAATATTAAATTAAATGTTAATAGTTTATAAATTCTTTTATAACACGAACAATTTATAAAAAAAGTGTTGACATTTAGAAAAATTTATCTTACAATTTATATTGTCAGTTTGACAAGAAAAGGTTAAACCTTTTTGGGGGATTAGCTCAGTTGGCTAGAGCACCTGCCTTGCACGCAGGTGGTCAAGGGTTCGAGTCCCTTATCCTCCACCAAAAAGAATTATACTTGAACGTTTGGTTCAAGTTTTTTTTATACAATTTTATAAAATATAGATTTATTTTTTTAAAATTTTATATTATAATAATAATTACAGTAAAGGGGTTTAAATTAGACATAGATTTTTATTCGTGTTATAATTAATTAGTAATTTTATATCAATTTAGTTTGGAGGTATAAGTTTATATGAGTATAGAAACAATTATTGATGTAATAAAAAAAATATTAGATATTGCAATTGTATGGGGATTATTTTATGCAATATTAAAAAATATTAAGAATAATGTTAAGTTGTCATTATTATTTAAAGGTATAATATTTATTGTATTATTAAAGTTAATTAGTAATATTATAGGTCTTAATACTGTTGGACTTCTTCTTGAATATGTTATTGAATGGGGACCACTTGCTTTAATAATTATTTTTCAACCAGAAATAAGAAATATTTTAGAGCAAATTGGTAGAACACAACTTTTAGGTCGTCATAAAGTCTTAACTGTTGATGAAAGGGAAAAACTTGTTTATGAGTTAATCCAAGCAATTGAGTATTTAAGAAAGTCACATATCGGGGCATTAATTGTTCTTGAAAGGGATGTAAGTTTACAAGATTATATTTCAAAATCAATAAATCTTTATGCTGATTTATCAAGTGAGTTATTAATTAGTATCTTCTTTCCTAATAATCCACTTCATGATGGTGGTGTTATTATCCAAGGAGATAGAATTAGTTGTGCGGGAGCAGTTTTCCCAACATCTAATAGTAGTAAATTAAATAAAAGACTTGGAACACGTCATCGTGCTGCTTTAGGTATTGCAGAAGAAACTGATGCAATTGCAATTGTTGTAAGTGAAGAAACATCACGTATATCGATCGCAGTAAAAGGAGAACTTTACTATAATTTAACAATTGATGATGCAAGAATATTATTAATTGATGAATTGAAACCAAAACAAGATGACTTTGAAGAATTTAATGAGGAGGATGCATATAATGAGTAAGAGTAAAAAATCTTCTTCTAAAAAGAAAAATCATAAATTTCTTAAGAAAATAGGATTGTTTATAATAAATGTAATCGAAGGATTTACAAAAATAATAGATAAAATTATAATTACTCCGATTAGTAAGTTAATGTTGTTAATAATGGATTTATTTAAAAATAATAATAAACCATTTGATAGACTTTTAAACAATAAATCATTTTTAATTATTTTTTCTCTTGTACTTGCTTTTGGATCATTTGTCTATATTGAAAATACAAGAGATACAACAAGGAATAAATCAGCTGATATTTTATCTAATCAAAAAGTAAATGCTTTATATAACGAAGAAGCCTATGTTGTTGAAGGATTACCAGAAACAGTAGATGTTATGTTAATTGGTAGAAAATCAAATCTTTATTTAGCTAAACAACAATTAACATTAAATGATAGTGTTGTAGTGGATTTAAGAAATTTAAAACCTGGAACACATGAAGTAGAATTAAAGTATTCAAAAATGTTTACTTCAGTTGATTATAAATTAGACCCATCAAGAGTAACGGTAGTTATATATGAAAAAATGTCTGAATCTATTAATATTTCAGCTGAAATTATGAATGAAAAATCACTTGATTCTAAATATAATATTTCAAATATTACTTTTAGTAGGGATGAGGTATATATAAAAGGACCAAAATATAAACTTGAACAAGTAGCTGTTGTAAAAGCTTTAGTGGATGTTAGTAAAATAGTTAACCCAAGTGTAGGAACAACAACATTAAAAGATGTTCCACTTGCAGCATATGATGTTAATGGTCAAAAACTAGATATTGAAATAGTACCGGAAACAGTAGATGTAACAATGAATATAACATCTCCAAGTAAAGAAGTACCATTAAAAGTAGTTCCTGAAGGAGAAGTAGCATTTGGAAAATCACTTGATGCAATTACATTAAGTCAAACTAAAGTTACTATTTATGGTGATGAAGAAACACTTAAGAATATAACATCAATTCCAGTTAAGATAAATGTTGAAAAACTTGATAAAAATACAGAGTATAATGTTAATTTATCTAAACCAAGTGGTGTTAAAGAAATGAGTATTTCAACTGTTGTAGTTAAAGTAACATTAACATCAACAAATGAAAAAACAGTTGATGGCGTATTAATTGAAACAAGAAACCTTGATAGTGGATATTCTGCTCAAGCTGCTAGTGCTAGTGATAGTACAGTATCTGTAATAGTAAAGGGTACAACAACAAATATTAATGCAATTAAAAAAGAAGATATCCATGCATATGTTGACTTAAAAGGACTTGGTGTTGGAACCCATACTGTTACTGTTAATGTAACAGGTGATGATGTTAAACTTCAATATACACCAAAAACAACAACCGTAACAATAGTTATAACAAAAAAATAAACTCTTTTTAGAGTTTTTTTTTATTTTATATCTATATCTTTTATAAGAAGACCAATATTAATAAGTCCTGCTATTCCAACTAGAATATATACAATTTTTGTAAGAACTGAAGCATCACCAAAGATAAATGTAACTAAGTTAAAATCAAATAAGCCAATAAGTCCCCAGTTGATCGCACCAATTATAGTTAAGAATAAACATATTTTTTGTAAAGTAACCATATCTTTCCTCCTTTTATATTCAGTATTATCATAGACAAAAAAAATAAAATTATTCATGAATATATAAATAAATTAAAAATATAATTAATTGAAAGTAAAAAAAGAGGTGAAAAATGAAAAAAAGATTGTTTTTAATTTTTATGTTAACACTTGTTATATTTTTAACAGGATGTGGAAAGGAGAATAAGGAAAAACTTAGACAAAACTTCATAAATGATACAAGTAGTTTAAAAGGATATTATATGGAAGGTGTATTATCTATAACTAATAATGATGATACTTACAATTATGATGTAAAAGTAGGATTTAAAAAAGATGATAATTTTAAAGTAACATTACTTAATAAAGCAAATAATTATGAACAAATTATTTTAAGAAATACAGATGGTGTTTATATTGTTAATCCTTCATTAAATAGAAGTTTTAAATTCCAAAGTGAATGGCCATATAATAATTCTCAAAGTTATTTACTTCATTCTGTAGCTAATGACTTAAAAGAGGATAATTCTTATACTTTTGAACAAAAAGATAATAATTATATTTTTACAACTAAGGTTAATTATCCAAATAATCCAAATTTAGTTAAAGAAAAAATTACACTTGATAAAGATTTAAATTTAAAAGAAGTTAAGGTATTATCAAAAGATAATATACCATATATAATTTTTACTGTATCATCACTTGATAAAAAGGCTATATTTGCAGATAATTATTTCTTACTTGAAACAATTTCTAAAAATTTAAATGAAAAAACTACAACAGAGGAAGATGCTAAAACTACTTTAAAAATAGATGAAGCCCTATTTCCACTTTATTTACCATCAAATACATCTTTAAAAAATAGAGAAACAATAAAAACAGATGTAGGAGAAAGAGTAATAATGACATTTGCAGGTGATAATCCATTTATCTTAGTTCAAGAAACAGTAACAAGAGAAAAAGAATTTACAACAATACCAACATCTGGTTCTCCATATTTATTAGTTGATACAGTAGGAGCTCTTACAAATGGAAGTTATACATGGATAAGTAATGGCATAGAGTATTATATTGTGTCAGATGTAATGGAACAAAATGAACTTTTAGAGGTTGCAAAATCAATTAATGCAGTTCCTACGATAAATGAAAAATAAAAGATTTTAAGATAAAATAGCTAACTTTGTTATTTTATCTTTTCTTTTTAATTAATTTATTTTATAATTAAATTATAATTAAATAAATTAAGAGGTGTAAAAATGGCAAATAGAAAAAAAGCAATTCAAAAAAATATTAAAAAGAATAAAGAAATAAAAAAACATGAAGATAAGAATAAAGAAAAAGTAATCAAAGTATTACAAATAGTAGCATGTATTCTTTTTGTAATAGTTGTAGCGGTGTTAATAACAAAACTTGCTAATGGTGATTTTGGTAAAAAAGATGAACCTACTACTGTTGACACAACAATATTAGCAGGTCAAACATTTGATAAAAAATATGATGTTTATTATGTTGTTTTTTATAATTTTGATGAAGATACTACAATAACAAGTAGATTAAGTAATATTTCTACAAATAAAGTATTTAAAGTTAATACAAAAGATAAGATAAATTCTTCAGTTATTAGTACTTCAAGTAATAAAACTGCATCAAGTGCTGATGAACTTAAAATAAGTGATGTAACACTTATAAAAATTGAGGATGGTAAGAATGTTGAATACGTTGAAGGTTTATCAACTGTGGCAGCTTATTTATCTAATTTAAAATAGCTATACAAATTGTATAGTTTTTTTATTTTTAAGAAAAACTAGTTTTATAAATTAATTAAATGTGGTAATATATATTATAAGGTAAGAGTAGAAAGTGTGAAAGGTGATATAAATGGAAGAAAAAGAAACAAAGAAAAATAGTAAAACTTCTAAAGCTAATAAAGAAAAAGTTATTAACAAAAATGTTAATAAAGAAAAAGAAATAAAACAAAAGGAAAAAATAAATGAAAAAGTTAGTAATAAACCTAAAAAGAAACAAGATATACTTAAAGAAAAAGACTATAAAAAAAGTGAAGTGTCTTTAACAGAAGAAGAAAAGGTTAAAAAAATATTAGTTAAAGAAGAAGATAAGAAAAAGTTAGAAGATAAAAATAAGAAAATTAAAAGTAACAATTTTTTAACAAAAATGTTAAAAAAGTTAAATCCAGAACAAAATAAGTTTAATTTTCTTGAAATAATATTATTAATGTTTATGGCTTTTGTTGTGGGAGTATTTGCTAGTCAAGCAATATCATTGAAAATTCCTATTTTAAATAATACAACAGTAATTGAAGATACAAGTGAACTTACAAGAGTATACAATTTAATTGTTAATAGATATTATGGGGATATTGATAAAAAAGAACTTACATCAGCTGCAATAAAAGGAATGATGAATTATTTGTCTGATGATTATTCAGTATATTTTACAGAAGAAGAAAAGCAAAGTTTTAATGAGAGATTAAATGGTGTTTATACAGGTCTTGGTGTTGAAATAACAAATGATTCTTCTAATAATGCTATGGTTGTTACAGTGTTTGATGATTCAAGCGCTAAAGAAGCCGGAATAAAACCAGGCGATATTATTGCCAAAATAAATGGTGAAAGTGTTTTAGGACTTGGTAAAGATGAAGTTGTTAAAAATATTAAAGGAAAAAATAATTATTCATTTAATATGACTGTTTTAAGAGATGGTAATGAAATTGAAGTGAAAGTTATAACAAAATCTATTACTTTATCTAGTGTTTCATCAGAAATTATAGAAAGTGGTAATAAAAAAATTGGATATATCTATATATCTATCTTTGCTCTTAATACTTATGATCAATTTAAAGCACATTTAGAATCTTTAGAAAAAGAAGGTATTGATTCTCTTATAATAGATGTTAGGGATAATACAGGAGGACATTTAACTTCTGTAACAAGTATTCTTGATATGTTTTTAGATAAAAACCATGTTTTATATCAAATAAAATCAAAAGATAAGGTTAAAAAAGTATATGGAACAACTGCTTCAACTAGAAAATATGATATTGTTGTTTTAACAAATGAATTTTCGGCATCAGCATCAGAAATATTAGCATCAGCTTTAAAAGAAGCATATGGTGCTAAAACGGTAGGAGTTAAAACATTTGGTAAAGGTACAATGCAAAATATGCTTGATTTAGAAAATGGTGGAATGATTAAGGTGACAACAGAAGTGTGGTTAACATCAAAAGGTAACGAAATTAATAAAGTTGGTGTACCTGTAGATTATGAGGTTTTCTTGGGTGAAGATTTTACTTCTAATCCTAGCAAAGAAACAGATAGTCAATTACAAAAAGCAATTGAAGTTTTAAAAGGCGAATAAGTAATATTTGTCTTTTTTTCTTTTTCATATTATAATAATGTTAGGAAGTGAAAAATATGGAAAAATTAAAAGGAGGGGAAAGACTTAATATTCATAGTTATAAGCATAATGGCAAGATACATAGAAGTTGGGATGAAGCTTTATTTATTGAAGAAAGTAATGGTTATGCTATTTTTGGAAATTATAAAACTTTGGTAACTGAAGCCGATGGAAGAGTATGGAAAACAAAAGAACCGGCAATCATGTATTTTTCTAAAGATAATTGGTTTAACATAATAGGACAATTAAAAGAAAATGGTATATATTATTATTGTAATATAGCATCACCTTATATAATTGAAGGTAAAACAATTAAATATATTGATTATGATTTGGATTTAAGGGTATTTCCTGATGGATCATTTAAAGTTTTGGACAGGGGAGAATATAGTTATCACAAACGCATCATGAATTATTCAAAAGATATTGATGAAATATTAAGAGATGAACTTACGGTATTGATTAATAAAGTTAGAAACAAAGAATTTCCTTTCAATAATGATGTAATAAAAAAATATTATTTGGAATATAAAAAATTACAAAAGGTTTCAAATAAGTAGTAATATTTAAATTAAAATAGAATACAATAGTATAGAAAACAATTAGTTTTTGCTATTGTTTTTTAGTTTCAACAAAAAAATTTAAAAAATTTTAAATTTAGTGTTGACTTTAAAATTTATAGGTGTTATATTATAAATCGTCCAAACAAAAGACGTTAAAAATTATGTCGAAAAAAAGTAAAAAAAGTGTTGACATTAGATATGCAAAAGTGGTATATTAAATAACGTCGAACAAAAAAAGAAATCGTCTGAAAAAACTTTTAAAAAAAATTAAAAAAAGTGTTGACATTTCAAATTTAGTTTGGTATATTAATTAAGCAACTTGAGAAAAACAAGAAGAGAAATGATCTTTGAAAACTGAGCAAAACGTCAATTTATTGATTTATTTGATAGCTAGGAAAATTAATTTAAAATCAAACTTAAAAATATATTTTTTTGAGAGTTTGATCCTGGCTCAGGATGAACGCTGGCGGCATGCCTAAGACATGCAAGTCGAACGAGATGGCCCAGTGAAGGTTGCGTGCTTGCACAAGACTGAATCTGGATCACCATCTAGTGGCAGACGGGTGAGTAACACGTGGGTGACCTACCTTTTCGTTGGGGATAACAGTTGGAAACGATTGCTAATACCGAATAAAATATAAGAGCCAATTTTATATTGAAAGGAGCCTTTAAAGCTTCGCGATTAGATGGGCCTGCGGCGTATTAACTTGTTGGTGAGGTAACGGCTCACCAAGGTAACGATGCGTAGCCGAACTGAGAGGTTGATCGGCCACACTGGGACTGAGACACGGCCCAGACTCCTACGGGAGACAGCAGTTAGGAATATTCGTCAATGGAGGAAACTCTGAACGAGCAATGCCGCGTGAGTGATGAAGGTCTTATAGATTGTAAAACTCTGTTGTATGGAAAAAACGGCTAGGTTAGGAAATGAACTTAGTGTGATGGTACCATACCAGAAAGCCCCGGCTAACTACGTGCCAGCAGCCGCGGTAATACGTAGGGGGCAAGCGTTATCCGGATTTATTGGGCGTAAAGCGTGTGTAGGCGGTTTGTTAAGTTTAAGATTAAAGCCTGGGGCTCAACTCCAGTTCGTCTTAAAAACTGGCAGACTAGAGTACGGTAGAGGCAAACGGAATTTCTAGTGTAGCGGTGAAATGCGTAGATATTAGAAGGAACACCAGTGGCGAAAGCGGTTTGCTGGGCCGTTACTGACGCTGAGGCACGAAAGCGTGGGGAGCAAATAGGATTAGATACCCTAGTAGTCCACGCCGTAAACGATGAGTACTAAGTGTTGGGGTTTCCCAGTGCTGAAGCTAACGTATTAAGTACTCCGCCTGAGTAGTACGGTCGCAAGGCTGAAACTCAAAGGAATTGACGGGCACCCGCACAAGCGGTGGAGCATGCTGTTTAATTCGACGATACGCGAAGAACCTTACCTGGGCTTGACATCCCACTGACCGTCTTGGAAACAAGATTTTCCCTTCGGGGACAGTGGTGACAGGTGGTGCATGGTTGTCGTCAGCTCGTGTCGTGAGATGTTCGGTTAAGTCCGCTAACGAGCGCAACCCTTATCCTTAGTTGCTAACATTTAGTTGAGAACCCTAAGGAGACTGCCGGTGACAAACCGGAGGAAGGTGGGGATGACGTCAAATCATCATGCCCCTTACGTCCAGGGCTACAGGCGTGCTACAATGGCCGGTATAAAGAGAAGCAATACCGCGAGGTGGAGCAAATCTCCAAAGCCGGTCCCAGTTCGGATTGTAGTCTGCAACTCGACTACATGAAGTTGGAATCGCTAGTAATCGTGAATCAGAATGTCACGGTGAATACGTTCCCGGGTGTTGTACACACCGCCCGTCACGCCATGGGAGTTGGTAATACCCGAAGCTGCTAGCCTAACCCGCAAGGGAGGGGGGCAATTAAGGTAGGACCAGTGACTGGGGTGAAGTCGTAACAAGGTATCCCTACGGGAACGTGGGGATGGATCACCTCCTTTCTATGGAGAAAGATTATTATAGTAATATAGTTCTTAGCTATAAACGTTTTGCTTAGTTTTGAGAGACCATATCTCTCAAGAAAATAGTTCTTTGAAAACTAGATAATGTATAAGGGTAATCTTGAAATTCAAGATTATTAAGATTTAATTGAGTAAATTTTAAATTTGTTCTTAAATCTCATCAAAATAGGATACAAAATATCAAACAAATGGTGGTTAAATTATTAAGAGCGCATGGCGAATGCCTTGGCACTAGAAGCTGATGAAGGACGTGACGAACAACGATATGCTTCGGGGAGCTGTAAGTAGCTTTGATCCGGAGATTTCCGAATGGGGAAACCCACTGATAGTAATGTGTCAGTATCATACAGTGAATTCATAACTGTATGAGATGAACCCGGTGAACTGAAACATCTTAGTAGCCGGAGGAGTAGAAAGAAAAATCGATTCCCTTAGTAGTGGCGAGCGAAAGGGGAACAGCCCAAACCAATCTTCGGATTGGGGTTGTAGGACTTCTCATTAAGAGTAAAAAATTCATAATATAGTTGAAGTATCTGGAAAGATACACCGTAGTAGGTGATAGTCCTGTAAATGAAATATTATGAACTCTGAGGAGTATCCTGAGTAGGGCGGGGCACGTGAAACCCTGTCTGAATCTGCGGGGACCATCCCGTAAGGCTAAATACTCTCTAGTGACCGATAGTGAACAAGTACCGTGAGGGAAAGGTGAAAAGAACCCCGGGAGGGGAGTGAAATAGAATACTGAAACCATGTGCTTACAAGAAGTCAAAGCCCGTTAATGGGTGATGGCGTGCCTTTTGCAGAATGAACCGGCGAGTTATTGTTGCATGCAAGGTTAAGTTGAAGAGACGGAGCCGAAGCGAAAGCGAGTCTGAATAGGGCGCTTTAGTATGCAGTAATAGACCCGAAACCGAGTGATCTATCCTTGAGCAGGTTGAAGTGGTGGTAACACACCATGGAGGACCGAACCGACGTCTGTGAAAAAGGCGCGGATGACTTGAGGATAGCGGAGAAATTCCAATCGAACTCGGAGATAGCTGGTTCTCCCCGAAATAGGTTTAGGCCTAGCCTTCTAATTAGTTACCTGGAGGTAGAGCACTGAATGTAAGATGGCGGCGTATAGCTGTACTGATTGCAATCAAACTCCGAATGCCAGGCTAATATGTAGAGGAGTCAGTGTATGGGTGATAACGTCCATACGCGAGAGGAAAACAATCCAGACCGCCAGTTAAGGTCCCAAAATTTATGCTAAGTGGGAAAGGATGTGGAGTCGCTAGAACAGCTAGGAGGTTGGCTTAGAAGCAGCCATCCTTTAAAGAGTGCGTAATAGCTCACTAGTCGAGTGACACTGCGCCGAAGATGTACCGGGGCTAAACACAATACCGAAGCTGCGGACTTGTACTTATGTGCAAGTGGTAGGGGAGCGTTCTAAGGGCTGTGAAGGTAGACCGTAAGGACTGCTGGAGCGTTTAGAAGTGAGAATGCCGGTGTGAGTAACGAAAATTGGGTGAGAATCCCATTCACCGTTTGACTAAGGTTTCCTGGGTAAAGTTCGTCTTCCCAGGGTTAGTCAGGACCTAAGATGAGGCTGAAAAGCGTAGTCGATGGACAACAGGTTTATATTCCTGTACCACCTATGTAACTGATGGAGTGACGGAGAAAGCTAATGAGAGCCAGTTATTGGATTCTGGTCTAAGTGCGTAGGCTAGTATGTTGGGAAATCCGCAATACTATTACAGCTGAAACATGATGGGGAAGTGATCCTTCGGGTGAGCAAACTTTCATGATGCTACGCTTCCAAGAAAAGCTTCTAGGGCTAATTGCATAGGTGCCTGTACCGACAACCGACACAGGTGGTCAAGGAGAGTATCCTAAGGTGAGCGAGAGAACTATGGTTAAGGAACTCGGCAAAATAACCCCGTAACTTAGGGAGAAGGGGTGGTCTAGCGATAGACCCGCAGTAAAGACGTCCAGGCAACTGTTTACCAAAAACACAGGTCTCTGCAAAGCCGTAAGGCGAAGTATAGGGGCTGACACCTGCCCAGTGCTGGAAGGTTAATAGGAGAGGTTAGTATTTGACTTTGTCAACATGATACGAAGCTTTGAATTGAAGCCCCAGTGAACGGCGGCCGTAACTATAACGGTCCTAAGGTAGCGAAATTCCTTGTCAGGTAAGTTCTGACCCGCACGAAAGGTGTAATGATCTGGATACTGTCTCAACCATAGGCTCGGTGAAATTTTAATACCTGTGAAAATGCAGGTTACCCGCGACAGGACGGAAAGACCCCATGGAGCTTTACTGTAGCTTGATATTGAAATTTGATATTCTTTGTAGAGGATAGGTGGTAGACTTTGATACTAGGACGCCAGTTCTAGTGGAGTCGCCCTTGGAATACCACCCTTGGAATATTAGATTTCTAACCTAGGACCGTAATCCGGTTCGGGGACAGTGTCTGGTGGGCAGTTTGACTGGGGCGGTCGCCTCCCAAATAGTAACGGAGGCGCCCAAAGGTTACCTCAGAATGGTTGGAAATCATTCGCAGAGTGTAAAGGTATATAGGTAGCTTAACTGCGAGACTTACAAGTCAAGCAGATACGAAAGTAGGGCTTAGTGATCAGGCGATTCAGTATGGAATGGTCGTCGCTTAACGGATAAAAGTTACCCTGGGGATAACAGGCTGATAGCGCCCAATAGTTCACATAGACGGCGCTGTTTGGCACCTCGATGTCGGCTCGTCACATCCTGGAGGTGGATTCGCTTCCAAGGGTTGGGCTGTTCGCCCATTAAAGTGGCACGCGAGCTGGGTTCAGAACGTCGTGAGACAGTTCGGTCCCTATCCGTCGTGGGCGTAGGAAAATTGAGAGGAGTTGTTCTTAGTACGAGAGGACCAGAATGAACATACCTCTGGTGTATCTGTTGTCACGCCAGTGGCAGTGCAGAGTAGCTATGTATGGAAAGGATAAACGCTGAAAGCATCTAAGCGTGAAGCCTCCCTCAAGATGAGTTTTCCCATTGTTTACAAGTAAGATCCCAGAAAGACTATCTGGTTGATAGGTCAGAGGTGGAAGCATAGTGATATGTTGAGCTGACTGATACTAATAGATCGAGGATTTAACCCTAATTGATATTAATGGTTATATATTTTGATTTTATACATTATCTTAGTTTTCAGAGAATTATTTCTCTAAATTTTATTTCATTAGTGACGATAGCAAAGAGGGTACACCTAGTCCCATCCCGAACCTAGAAGTTAAGCTCTTTAACGCCGAAGATAGTATAATGCTAAAATAGGTAGTCGCTAATGATTTTTTTTATGCAAAAATGTCAATAACATTTGACTTTATATATATTATTGTGTTATATTTAATTCATAAATTTAGTGTTGATGGAAACATAATAGTTTTGTAAATGGTAATTTAGAAAATTCATGGTTGATGAAAATGAATCAAGTTTATAAAATGAAATACAATTCTTGAACTAAATCGTTACTCGCGTTAAGAGAAAAAGGTAATATTAATATTATAAAGTAGAATGGTACCACGAATAGTTCGTTTCTATATTTATAATATTTTTTTTGAAAGGAAGGTATTTTTATGAATTTATATGAAGATTTAATGTATCGTGGACTTATTAAGGATTTTAGCGATCCAGAGTTAAAGGATAAATTAAATAATGAGAAACTAACATTTTATATTGGAACAGATCCTACAGCAGATTCAATGCATATAGGACATTTTAGTTCGTTTTTAATCGCATCAAGACTTGCTAAATATGGTCATCATCCTATTCTTTTAATTGGTGGTGCTACTGGTTTAATTGGAGATCCAAAGCCAAGTAAAGAACGTCCAATGATATCTAAAGAACAAGTTTTAAAAAATGTTGATGGCTTAACAAAACAAGCTAAAGAAATATTTGGTTTTGATGTTGTCAATAATTATGATTGGTCTAAAGATATTAACTTTTTAGATTTCTTTAGAGAATATGGAAAGTACATAAATGTTAATTATATGTTAGATAAAGATATAATAAAAAGAAGATTAGATGAGGGAATTACATATTGTGAATTTTCTTATATGTTGATGCAAGCAATGGATTTTGTCCATTTATATCAAGATAAAGGAGTAACTCTTCAAGTAGCAGGATCAGATCAATGGGGTAATATCACTACAGGTATTGAACTTGCTCGTAAAAAATTAGATGTAAAACTATATGGCTTTACAATGCCTTTAATTTTAGATTCAAATGGTGTTAAATTTGGAAAAACTGAAGGCAATGCTTTATGGCTTGATGAAACTAAGACTTCTTCTTATGAATTATATCAATATTTAATTAACACTGATGATAAAATGGTTATTGATTATTTAAAAAAATTAACATTTTTAACTAAAGAAGAAATTGAACAAATAGAAATAGACCATCTTAAAGCCCCAGAAAAGCGTCTAGCACAAGAAAAACTTGCTGAAGAGGTTATTACATTCCTTCATGGTAAAACTTCGTTTGACAAGGCAAAACATATCTCTAAAGTCCTATTCTCAGGTAATGTTAATGAACTTAGTGATGAAGAGATAGAAGATGCCTTTAAACAATTTGATAAATTAAAATTAGAAAATATACCATTAATTGATTTATTAGTTTCTAATTCTGTAGCATCATCTAAAAGAGAAGCAAGAGAATTTATTAAAAACAACGCAATTACATTAAATGGTGAAGTTATTAATGATGAAAATTATATTATTGATAATGATAGAAAATATAACATAATAAGAAGGGGAAAGAAAAAATATTATATATTTGAAAAATAAATAAAAAATAGATTTCAAATTTAATTTTGAAGTCTATTTTTTTAATTATTACTTAATCTGTTTATAATAAGTGCAATTACAATAAGAATATAACCAACTAAAGATATATAAATATTAAAATTAAATATTGGTGTAATTCTTAAGATTAAAATTGATACGGATGTTCCTATAATTGATGCTACAACAATTGATATAATATTAACTAAATTATCTTTTCTATTAAACAGTATTTCACTTCCATATTTTATTATATAAATAATGGCACATGATATAAATAAGTTTGTAAGAAGTGAAAATATAAAATTAGGATTCTTTCCAAAAATTGGAAGTTCAAATAGTCCCCATATTATAATGGGTATGTTTAACGTACTAATATCATTAAATAAATGGTTATTATTTGTTGAATAAATAAAATTAGTTATTTTGTTTATTGGAAAAAATTCATATATATAATTAATAAATATACCTGCTGCTAAAATAAATATAATTCCAAATATAAGAAAAAACAAATACATATATTTACCCCTTTCATATATTATTCTTATAATAATTATAACTTAAATTAGTTAAAAGTTCAAATAAATTATTGTATAAATGTCAAATTTCAATTATACTAATAATATAAGATATAAGTGAAAGGACATGATTTTTTATGCAAGAAAATGAATATAGTATTATAAATCGTTATGGAGATAATTTTACTTCAAAAACATATATAACTAATCCAGCGATAGGAAGAGAAGAAGAGTTAAAAAAATTAATATTAGTTTTATTAACACCAGATAAATCTGCAATATTAACCGGTAAACCTGGTATTGGTAAAACTGCTATAGTAGAAGGACTTGCATATAAAATACAAAAAGATGAAGTCCCTGATGCTTTAAAAGGTTATGAAATTGTAAAAATAGATACACAGGCTTTAGTAGGTACAGTTAAAGATACTGGTGATACAAGAGTTCAAGCTTTAATTGATGAAATTAAAACAAAAGAAAAATTTATTTTGTTTGTTGATGAAATCCATACTTTAATTAATTCTAATAGTGATAATGCACTTGATTTTGCAAATATGTTTAAAACAGGTTTAGGACGTGGTGATATAAAAGTAATCGGTGCAACAACATCAAATGAATATGAAAAATATATCTTAAAAGATAAAGCATTCGTAAGAAGATTTACTAAAATAGAAGTTGAAGAACCAGATAGAGAAATGACTATAAAAATCCTTATGGGTACTCTGCCTAAAATAGAAAAAAATATGAATGCTAAATTAGCATATACAAGTTTTATTCAAGAAAAAATAATGGCTTTTATTGTTGATATTACAAAAGAATTTAATAGAGTTTATGAAACAGAAGGTAGATATCCTGATATAGCATTAACTCTTCTTACACAAGCATTTTCTGAGGCTGTTTTTGATAATAAACAAATAGTAACAATTGAACATATAGAAAAAGCTATAAAAAATAGTACTGCTATATATCCTGATGTTATAAATAAAGGTATTGTAAGTTTAAGAGAAGAATTTAAAGATTTATTTAAACAAGAAGAAGACTTAAGAAAGGATTTTTTAAGAAATGAATAAATTAAATAGTATTATATATCGTTTAAGAAACGTTTTATTTCTTCTTTTTATGGTAGGACTTATAAGATTAATACCCAATATTAAAGAATTAGAATTTATTGGAACAATATTTATCATATTTGTATTTATTTATTTTTTACTTGATTTATATTTTTATGGTTGTAAAAGTAAAGAGTTAAATAATAATAAATTTCAAAATATATTAGTTATCTTTTTATATGTTTATGTTTTTATTGTTTCTCAAAGATATATTAACTCAATTAATGATTTTACGTATGAAGTAGATAATATGTATTATTTAATAAATTATATAATAATATCTTTAGCTTTAATATGTATAAGTATTAATAATTTTATATTACTTTCAATAAAAAAATAGTTTTTTAACTATTTTTTTTATACATATTTATATATTCATCATATAATTCTTTAAATCTAGTAAAGTGAACAATTTCTCTTTGTCTTAAAAATAAAAGTGGAGCAATAACATCAGGATCGTTTGTTAAGTTAATTAAGTTTTCATATATAGCACGAGCTTTTTGTTCTGCTGCCATATCTTCAGACAAATCTGCAATAGGATCTCCTGTAGTAGCGAAATAGCTTACGGTAAAAGGTACTCCGTTAGTGTCTGTTGGGTATAATGCTCTTTTATGTTCAGCATAATAAGTATCAAGACCAGCTTGTTTTAATTCTTCAATAGTAGCATCTTTCATTAGTTGATAAAGCATTGTAGAAATCATTTCAACATGACCTAGTTCTTCAGTTCCAATATCTGTTAAAAGGGCTTTTCCTTTATCAGTAGGCATTGTATATCTTTGATTTAAATACCTAAGAGCTGCTGCAAGTTCTCCATTAGCACCACCATATTGAGTAATAATGGTTTTGGCCATTTTTAAATCTTTTCTTTTTATATTAACAGGATATTGTAGTTTTTTTTCGTATTTCCACATTACTTATTCACCTCCCAAGGAAAAGATGAGTCCCAATTCCATGGCGCTTTGTTTAGTGTTTCACTATATGTTGTAATAGCACCATATTTTGTTTCATAATTTTTTTTAGCAGTTTCATATTCTTTTAAATATTTATCTCTTAAATTAAGCATATTAACATCATTTGGGTAAATATCTAAGTATAAATTTAAATCAACTAAGTTAAAATCATATATTTGAAGTAATAACATCATATAATCTTTTTCATTGTTTGGATTTATTTCATATGGTTTATAATTTTTATAAGGATCATATAAGTTATCAAATATATTACCACGTATAAATCCTTTATATGGATCTATATTATTATTTACATTATTATTAGAGTAATTATAATTGTTAAAATCATAATCATAATAGTTATTCATAATATTTTTCCTCCCCATATTAGGTTATGTTTATAAATATTTATTGAATGGGTTAATAACTATAAATGGTAAAAATGCTTATGATTTAGATTTTTCAATAGCAAAATTAAATGATGGGAACTATGTTGCTTATGCAAAGAGAAATTTGACCCTTAATAAAGAATTATTAAATAAGATAAAGAAAGAGATGCCTAGAAGTAAATCTTCATTGACATCTCTTTCTTATGTCAATAAGATACCACAATCAAATAATAATGTCAATAATGATATATCATCATGTTAATCTTTTTTTAATGATACCTTATCATTTTAAAAAAGGATTAACATAGATAGTTTACTCCAATTGACATTGTGATTTAATTATGGTATATTATTTGCAGTTAAAGACCCAATGGCGCCGTTATTAACGGAAGAGCCACTAATTACGGGTCTTTTTCTTTGCCTCATTTTCTTACATTATAAGTTGTATTTATATTACTATTTTGTTTTAGGCTCCTGTATAATTTGAGAGATATACAACAGTCAATAAGTGAGGGTATAAACATCTTACATTTTAGGTAATGAAATGCGCGGACTAACATTAAAAGAATGGAAATCACTTATTAATAAAGCTGATAAAAAGTTAGTAGAACAAACAAATTTTCATAACTATAGGTTATATAGAAGAGTATTTGAAGTAAAAAAATGGTTAAAATTTAAAGCCTTTTGGTTATTTGCAATAGAAAAAAAGTAAAATTTAAAATGATAAAAACAAAAATTACCAATTATAGGGTATAATTAAAGAGGGAGATGATATATATTTATGAAAAAAATAACTTATGTGACTGGAAACTGGTCTAAAATAATGAGTGCTAAAAACATATTAGAACCACTAGGAATTGAAGTTGATAATGTAAAAATGGAAACAATAGAAATTCAGGCTGATACTGTGGAAGAAGTTGCAATGCATTCTGCTAAAGAAGCAAGTGACAAATTAAAATGTGCGGTATTAAAAAACGATACAGGATTATATGTAGAAGCATTAGATGGTTTTCCAGGACCATATACACATTATGTAGATGAAAGGCTTGGCGAAGATGGACTATTAAAACTTCTTGAGGGAGTTAATAATAGAAATGCTTGCTTTATAGAAGCGTTTGCATATTGTGAATACGGAAAAGATCCCATTGTATTTAAGTCTATTACTAAAGGAAAAATAGCAAAAGAAAAATCTGGTATGTATGGTTGGAGTTGGGATTTCATTTTCATACCAGATGGTTATGAAAAAACAATGGGAAATTACCCAGATGAAGAAAGATGCCATGTTTGGAATACCGATGCTTATATAGAATTAGCTAATTATTTAAAAAATAAGGAAGATTAATAAAATGGAAGAAATATAACACCATTATTTCTTCCATATTGATTTTGTGTCATTAAATAGTTTACTACAATTGACATTGTTATTTAATCATGGTATATTATTTGCATAAAGAAGTGTTGAAGTTCCCAGATTGCATGGGAAGTTTAGCACTTCTTTTTTATTATAACAGGATAAATAAGTAATTTATTATGTTTTCACTAAATTTTTATAAAGTTTATATGTTAAGTCTTGCAAAAGTGTTAATTTAATGTTATCATATAAAAGTAATAATTTTTATGGCGATATTGGTGAAGTGGTTAACACGCTTGTCTGTGGAACAAGTATGCATGAGTTCGATCCTCATATATCGCCCCATTGTGAAATATGCTCGAACTTTTCGAGTTTGATAAAAACTAATCCAAATTGGATTAGTTTTTTTGTTAATAAAACTTATTTTACTTTAAAAAAGGATGAAAACGATAGTAAATATTATTAAAGAAGAACAAGAAGATTATTTAAAAATAAATATTATGTTTTTCTAATTAAGGAATTGACAAATCAAAACAAAGTGATATTATAAATAACCAATGAAAGAGGTATTCTCTATAAACAGAAGTACATCTATAATAAAATATACATAAACAAAATTTTATAATATTGAATATTGTGAGGAGCCAGTAGTATTTAGACTTTGTTAAATACTATTTGTTTCTCTTTTTTAGTAAAAGGAGTTGAATTTTTATGAATAACGAAAAGAAAGTTGGTAACAATATGCTTACAATAAATTGGAAACAAATATATGAATTTAATTTAAATGATAATAAACAATGGATTTTAATACTTTATGATATATCACAAAATCATTATGTTGGAGTACCTGTTTATAATGAAGAAAAAGGAAATAGTATTTATTTAAAATCTATTAACAAATATGTTGTGTTAGATGAAATAACGGATTATAATCGTTCTAATATTAAAAGGTGTGTTTACATTAAAGGTAAACCAATTAAAATAACTAATAAAGAATTTGATGATATTTTATTAAAATCCAAAATAAGTTTTTTAAGCTATGTCAAAGATAATACAAATAATGATCCAAATGGCATATCATATAATAAGTGGTGTAAAGATAAATTAGAACTTATAAATAAAAATACTAATGATACTGCTAATTTAAAAGTTGGAGCAATATATTGGGTAGATTTAGGATATAATATTGGTAGCGAATTAAGAAAGTTAAGACCTGCAATATTGTGGCGAAGTGCATCAAATAAAAAAATGTGGACTGCTATACCACTTACTTCAAAACATAAAGATGATAATTATTATTTTCATTATGATTTAATAGATAAAAAATTAGGAACTGCTAGATTAGAAAATTTAATCAATATTAGTTCAAATAGAATTAGAGAACCATATTATATTAACAATAAGATAGCAACAATTACTAAAAAAGATAATGACGCTATATTAAAAATAATAAAGAAATATTATGCTTTTGAAGAAACAAAAGAAGCAAATATAACTATTAGAAAACAAAAAACTATTTATAATAAGTCTAAAGAAAATCGTGAAAAAGTGTTGACTTAACCGTTTAAAATGGTATAATTAAAGTACTTTAGATTGTTGCAGGTGTATTTATACACTTGGTAGAAGTATTTCAAAAGGAAGATTTTATCTCTTCCTTTTGCTTTATATATATTTATTCAATATAAAACTGACTATAAATTAGTCAGTTTTTTTTACTTCTATTGAACTACGAATTCGATAGCATTACCATCAGTCCAAAAATCTGCATTATACTCAACAGTTATCTTTTGAGCATTTTTAGGAACTTCATATAATACATAACCTACAGCTTTCTTTCCTTTTCCAAGTGTTGCTGATAAGTCTTTATATTTATCACTTCCATACATATATGAATCAACAGCTTCACCATCAGCATAGGCATTAAAACTCATACTACTAACATATAATTCATCATTATCTTCATTAATGTTTTCAACTTCGAATTTTAATGCAATGATTTTATTGCCATCTTTAGGTCCTAAATATTCGCTATAATCAGTGACATTAGTATTTACTTCAGTCATAGTTATTTTTTCATATTTGTTTTGGAATGTTTCATTTACTTTAAATGAAGTTTTTCCATTTATATCTTTATAAGAGTTTTTAGTATCTTCAACAGCATCATTTACTGCATTTGAACAACCATTAACACATCCAATGATACAACCAAATATAATTACAACTATAATTAAAGCTTTAGTCCAACCTGGCATTCCTAATTTTCCGCCACATTTAGGACATCTCTTTGCACTTTTTGCAATTTCTTCTTGGCAATGTTTACATTTTTTAGTCTTCATATAAATTATCTCCTTTCAATTTTAATTATATCATAAAAACTTCACGCAGACGACATATTTTTTGAACTTTTTATGAAATAATTTTACAAGAAAGGAAGTGAGGTACTTTGACTAGTAGATATTCTAAAGAGCAATTATCACTACTTGTAAGAAAAAATATAAAGAAATATCGCTTAATGAGAAAGTACACACTTCAAGAACTTGCAGATTTAACTGGACTTACTCATGGCTATGTTAGAGATTTAGAGTGCTTATCAATAGATAAAACACCATTATTAGAAACAATAGGAAAATTTGCTGATGCTTTAGAAATAGATATAAGACAATTATTTGATGATTCGAATTAAATTGTCTAATCTATTTTTTTATTTTCAATTAGGATAATATATACAAAAAAGAATTATTAATGTATAATGTTATTAGTTCTAAAGGTGCTCACGGATCTAATCAATCCAACGCCCCAACAATGGTCAAGAAATTGACGAGAAGATTTAATCTTCGCTTTCTTTTAAAGCGGCACGAGATAATTGATTATACAACTATTATTCTTATTATAATAATAATAGTAAAATAAGATTAATTATAATAGCAGTAGTAAAAGAAATATCGCCCTGTATAATAAAATAATATGGGGCAGGAAATTGTTAATTATTATATTAAGTGTCTAGCACAATATCTCCGATAATTATAAGATATGGGGCACACTGAAACTTTAGTCGCGAATAAGGTTGATGTGCTAATAATTATGAAAGGAGGTATACTTATGGTATCCAAAGTGATTAAATTCGTTGAAGAACATAAAAACGAATTATTGGTTATCCTAACTTTAGGACTGACATTTAATTTTAGTGTAAGTTTTAGTTGTAATGGTGAATTTATTATTAACATTAAGACTTTAGTATTTGTTTATGCCGGGTACCAAGTAATTAAACAAATTACTAAAGTTATTGCAAAGAAACACACTAAATAGTTAACAATTATTTTTGTAAATTTATTTTGAAGAGTAGATTTACAAAAATAATTGTTTTTTTGTGAGGTGATGTAATTTGGATTTTAGTAAAAGTCCTTTATATGGCATATTAAGAAAAAGAGATTTGAATCAGTTAATTAAAGCAAGGGTACATAATATTAATAAATATAATGTTGAATATAAACCTTATATTGACCGAAAGCCAAAGAAACGATTAATAGAAGCACCTAAATATAATTTAAAATTAATACAAAAAAGAATAAAGAAATACTTAGACTGTTTTGATTATCCAGATAATGTTTTTTCTGGAATAAAAGGTAGGTCATATATTGATAATGCTTATTATCATATTGAGTCTAACTATTTTCTAAAAATGGATTTAAGTAAATTTTTTCCAAACACAAGTAGAGAAAAAATTTTTAAATTTTATTCTAATAAAATGAAAATGAAAAACGATATAGCTGCAATAATGAGTGACTTATCAACAGTAGATTTAACTGATATTATGACCAAAGAAATTGAAGATTTTATTCTTGAAAAAGGAATAAGACATATTAATCATTTGCCATCTGGTTCACCAATTAGTAGTATATTATCATATTTGGCAAATATTGATATGTTTAATGAATTAGATTTACTAGCTAAAAAATATAATTGCATAGTTTCATTTTATGTAGATGATATTATTTTTTCTAGTAAAAATAAAATATCAAAATCCATTGTTAAAGAAGCAGAAAGAATCATAACAAAATATGATCAAGTTGTGAATATTGCCAAAACTAAATCTTATATTACTAGTGATTATAAAAAAATAACAGGCTGTGTCATATATAATCATGAATTACTTATACCAAACAAGACAAAATATAAAATCGCTAAACTATTAAAGCAAGATAATTATACAACAAAAGAAATTAATAGTATTTTAGGGTTAATCAATAATGCACATTTATTTGATAAAGAAAAATATAATGATTTACAGTATAAAATTAAAAATAAGTATATCAATTCATAAAAATATGCTATAATGTTTGTAATGATTAGTTGTTTAGCAACTTTTACTTTAGGGTTTCAGATAACCTTTGTTATCGCCCCATTGTGAAATGTGCTCGAACTTTTCGAGTTTGATAAATGCTAATCCAAATTGGATTAGTTTTTTTGTTAATAAAACTTATTTTACTTTAAAAAAGGATGAAAACGATAGTAAATATTATTAAAGAAGAACAAGAAGATTATTTAAAAATAAATATTATGTTTTTCTAATTAAGGAATTGACAAATCAAAACAAAGTGATATTATAAATAACCAATGAAAGAGGTATTCTCTATAAACAGAAGTACATCTATAATAAAATATACATAAACAAAATTTTATAATATTGAATATTGTGAGGAGCCAGTAGTATTTAGACTTTGTTAAATACTATTTGTTTCTCTTTTTTAGTAAAAGGAGTTGAATTTTTATGAATAACGAAAAGAAAGTTGGTAACAATATGCTTACAATAAATTGGAAACAAATATATGAATTTAATTTAAATGATAATAAACAATGGATTTTAATACTTTATGATATATCACAAAATCATTATGTTGGAGTACCTGTTTATAATAAACCTAAAGAAAATCGTGAAATAGTGTTGACTTAACCATTTAAAATGGTATAATTAGAGTACTTTAGATTGTTGCAGGTGTATTTATACACTTGGTAGAAGTATTTCAAAAGGAAGATTTTATCTCTTCCTTTTGCTTTATATCAATTTTATCGAAACAAAAAGATGATTTAGAAAAAGGGATAAATCATTTTATTATAAAATAATTATCGAACAAATGTACTTTTATTGCTTGATTTAATAAAATAAATATGATATATTTAATATGTAGTTAAAAAGTATACTTGATAAGGAGGTATTTATGAATTTTTTGAATAAAGATGATAATAATATAATTATTTGTAAGCCAAGTGTTAAAGATTATTTATTGAAAAAATCAGAACAAGAAAATGAATTTTTTAACATAAAGTTTATGGATTTTAATGAAATAAAAGAGCATTTATATTTTAGTTATGATTACAACGCGATTAAATATTTAACTAACAAATATAATTATAAATATGATATAGCTAAGATGTATATTGATAATATTTATTATGTTAGTGATAAAGCTTATAAAAGTAAAAAATTAAATAAGTTAGTGTCGTTAAAATGTGAACTAGATGAAAATAAATTATTAATTTATGATGGTGTTTTTAAAACATATATAAAAGATAAAAAAATATACATTTATGGTTATGATTATCTTAATGATTTAGAAGAAAAAATAGTAAGTGAATTAAAGTTATTAACAAGTGTAGTTAATATTAGTAAAGAATATAAAGATTTTACACCTGATGTATATGAATTTAGTAAAATACAAGATGAAGTAGAATTAGTGGCGTTTAAGATAAGTGAATTATTAGAAAATGGTGTAAATATAAATAATATAAAATTATGTAATGTAAGTAGTGATTATAATATTTATATAGAAAGAATATTTAATCTTTATAAAATACCAGTTGTTTTAAATAATAAGACTAATCTTTATGCCACTAGAATAGGTAAATTTTTCTTAGAAAATTTAAATAAAGATATAAATGTTACAATTTCTTTACTTGATAGTTTTAAAGAAAAAGATATTGTAGATAAAATAATTAATATATGTAATAAATATATTATGGAAGATGATTATACTTTAATTAAAGATTTACTTGAATATGATTTAAAACATACATATATTGATAATAATTTATATAAGAATTATGTTGAATTAATAAATATAGATGACATTATTAGTGATTTGGATTATGTGTTTTTAATGAATTTTAACGAGGGTGAAATACCTAAAACAAAAAAAGATGAAGATTATATAACAGATAATATAAAAACAGAAGTTAATTTAAGAAAAACTGTAGAAATTAATACCCTTGAAAAAATATATACTTTAGAGAATATTAAATCAATTAAGAATTTAATAATAACATATAAGCTTAACTTTCAAAATAAGGTGTGTTTTAAATCTAATTTACTTGAAGAGTTAAATTATAATTTAAAAGAGTTTAGTAATGAAAATACAACTTATTCTTTGTTATCTAGTAAGATAAAATTAAATGAAAAAATAGATGATTTAATTAAATATAATAAAAAATCAAATGAACTTGATTTACTTTATAATAGTTTTAATGATAATATGTATAATAGCTATGATAACAAATTTACAGGAATAGATAAAAATGACTTTTATTCTTATATCAATAATAAAAAGACTTTATCATATTCTTCATTATCTAACTATAATGAATGTTCTTTTAGATTTTTAATGGCTAATGTTTTAAATTTAAATCCATATGAAGAAACATTTTTAACTATTGTGGGAAATATGTATCATCATATCTTAGAAATAGGATTATTAAATGAAATTGATGTTGATAAAGAAATTGAACTTTTTTTATCAGGAAAAGAATTTACCAATAAAGAAAAGTTTTTCTTAAAAAAATTAACAGAAGATTTAAAATTCACTTTAGAAGAAATAAGAAAGCAAGCAAAAAATATATCATTAGATAATTATTTATTTGAAAAGGAAATTAAAATAGAAAAAGGAAATAATTTAAGTATAACTTTTAAAGGATTTGTTGATAAGATTATTTATAAAGAAGAACAAGGTAAAAAAATAGCAGTTTTAATTGATTATAAAACAGGAAATACTGATATAGATTTAGGATATATAAAATATGGAATTAAACTTCAATTACCGGTTTATTTATATTTAGTAAATGAAGAGTTAAAAGATGTTTCTTTTGCAGGATTTTATTTACAAAAATTAATAAATAAAGATAACAAAGATTTAAAACTTGAAGGTTATTCAAATAGCAATGTTCATATTTTAAGTATGTTTGATAAATCATATGAAAATAGTAATTTAGTAAAAGGGTTGAAAGTTAAACAAGATGGAAGTTTTTATAAATCATCAAAAGTATTAAATGATAATGAAATAAATAAAATAATAGAACTTACAAATGAAAGTATCAATAATTCAATTAAGAATATTGAAGATGCTAAATTTAGCATAAGTCCTAAAAAAAGTGATGATTTTAATTCATGTGTTTATTGCCCTTTTAATGATTTATGTTTTAAAACAAATAATGATTATATAGAAATAGAAAAAGATTTATCTTTTTTAGAGGGAGAAAGTTATGAGTAAGTGGACAAATGAGCAACTTTTAGCAATTAATAGTGAAGGTAAAAATATAATAGTGTCTGCTGGAGCAGGAAGTGGTAAAACAGCGGTATTGTCAGAAAGAGTTTTAAGAAAAATTAATGATAACGTACCTATTAACAAACTTTTAATATTAACTTTTACAAATGAAGCAGCAAAAGAAATGAAAGATCGAATTAGAAAAAAATTAATAAATGAGAAAAAAAGTGATCAATTAAACTTACTTGAAGAATCATATATAACTACTTTTGATAGTTATAGTTTATCCATTGTAAAAAAATATCATTATTTACTTAATGTAAGTAAAGATATAAAAATAATTGATGATACAATTATTTCTAATTTAAAAGATAAATTTATCGATGAAATATTTGAAGAACTTTATAAAAATGAAGATGAGAATTTTTTAAAGTTAATTAATGATTTTTGTTTAAAAGATGATAGAAATATAAAAGAAATGATTTTAAATATTTCTAAAAAAATAGATTTAAAAATAGATAAAGAATTATATTTAAGAAATTATATAAATGAATTTTATAATGATGAAAATGTTGAAAAGTTATATTTAGAATATAAAAAACTAATAGATAAAAAATTATCTAATATAAGCTATTTACTTGATTTATTTAGTAATTATTCTGATAGTGATTATTATGAAAAAGTATATAATTTAGTATATCCACTAATTAATTCTAAGACTTATGAAGAATATAATTTGTATAAAAATATAACTCTTCCAAGGACAACAAAATTAGATGAAGATGCTAAAAAGGTTAAAGAAGAGTTAAATAAAGAAATAAAATCTTTAGTTAGTATTATTATTTATGATGATGAAAAAAGTGCTAAAGAAAGTATATATTTAACAAAACCATATGTTGATATAATTATAAAAATCATAAGTTTACTTGATGAAAAACTAAATAATTATAAATTTTCTAAAGATGTTTATGAGTTTACAGATATTAGTAAGATGGCTATAAAAGTAGTTAAGGATAATGATGATGTAAGACAAGAATTAAAAGAATTTTATAATGAAATAATGATTGATGAATACCAAGATACAAACGATTTACAAGAAGAGTTTATTAGTTTAATAGAAAATAATAATGTTTATATGGTTGGGGATATAAAACAATCAATATACCGTTTTAGGAATGCTAATCCTTTAATATTCAAAAATAAATATGATTTGTATAGTAATAATATTTCTGGTATGAAAATAGATTTACTTAAGAATTTTAGATCAAGAAGTGAAGTCTTAAATAATATAAATTTACTTTTTGATTATGTTATGGATGACTTTTTAGGAGGAGCAGATTATATAAGATCTCATCGTATGGTTTTTGGTAATACTTCTTATAATGAAGAGGGTAAAACTGCTAATGACTATAACCTTGAATTATATAACTATAATGAATTAAAGGATTATTCTAAAGAAGAAATTGAAGCTTTTATTATAGCAAACGATATAAAAAATAAAATAGAAAATAATTATCAAGTATTTGATAAAGATAGTAAGGTATTAAAAAATATTTCTTATAGTGATATATGTATTATTATGGATCGTGGTACGGCATTTGAAACTTACAAGAAAATATTTGAAAGCATGGGTATTCCTTTATCAATTTATGCTGATTTTAAACTTAATAATGAATATGATATTATTACTTTAGAAAATATATTAAGGATTATTATAAAAATAAAAAATAAAGAATACGACAAAGAATTTATTTATCTTTATACAAGTATCGAAAGAAGTTTTGTATGTGATAGTTTAGATGAAGAAATATTTAAGAATATCAAAGATAATAATATATATAAAACTACTACATATGAAAAAGCTAAAACTATCGCCGAAACTTTAGATTTAAGTTCTCCAAGCAAAGTTTTAAATGAAATAATTAATACTTTTAATATATATGAAAAAATCCTTACTTTAACAGATATTGATAAAATTTTAATAAGAATAGATAATCTAATAAATATGGCTTGTACTTTAGAAAGTATTGGGTATAATGTTTATGATTTTAGTGAATATTTAAAAGAAGTTAGAAATAAAAAAGCAGAAATAAAATATAGTGAAGCTAAAAACACTTCTAACAGTGTTAAAATAATGAATATTCATAAAAGCAAAGGACTTGAATTTAATATATGTTATTTTTCTGGATTATATAAAGAGTTTAATATAAGTGATATTAAAGATAAGTTTTTATTTTCAAGTTATGGAATAACAACTCCATATTATAAAGATGAAGAAAAAGAAACATTTATAAAGTTTTTAATAAAAGAAAAGTATATGGAAGAGGAAATAAGTGAAAAAATAAGATTGTTTTATGTCGCCTTAACAAGGTGTAAGGAAAAAATGATTATGGTATGTCCACTAGAGGATAAAGAAAATACACTTATTGATAAAGTACTTGATAATAATATTAGATTAAAATATAAATCTTTTAAAGATATTTTAGAAAGTATAAGATATAATTTAAATTCATATATAAAATATATTAATTTAGATGATATTTATATAAGTAAAGAATATAAATTAAATAAACAAAAGACATATGAAAATTATATAAACAAAAATAATGAAAAAATAATTGTTAAAGAAAATAATATTGAAAATGTTATTACAGAAAAAAAACATGCTTCAAAAACAATTAATAAAATAATAACAAAAGAAGAATTTAATAATATGAAATATGGTACAAAAATGCATTATATTTTAGAAACAACATCATTTAATGAAACAAGTGAAAAAATAGTTAATAATTTATTAAAAAGTTTAAATGTTGATGGTGCTAAAATTTATAAAGAACATGAATTTGTATATGAAAAAGAAGATGTTATATATCATGGTATAATAGATTTAATGTTAGAGTATAAAGATCATATCAAAATAATTGATTATAAACTTAAAAATATTAATGATAAAGAATATTTAAAGCAACTTAATGTTTATAAAGATTATATTTTAAGTAAAAAAAATATACCTGTAAAAACTTACTTATACTCAATAATAGATGAAAAACTATATGAAATAAATATATAGTTTTTTTCTTTTTGTTAATAATAAATATGAGGTGTTTATTTATGAATATAAGTCATATTTATTATGAGAAAGATGTTGATAAATATTATTTAGGAAAATATTTACTTGAAAAATATAAAGATATTCCAAAAACAGTTATAGAAAATCATAATAATATAAAAGAGTTAAGAGAAAAAGAAAACAAAGATTTTCCTATTTTAAAAACATATTTAATAATAGGAGTTAGAAAAACACAAAATTTTGTACCTAATTATAAAGTTTCTAATTATCTTGTTCCATATACTTCAAGTGGATGTGGTGCAATGTGTTTATATTGTTATTTGGTATGTAATTTTAATAAATGTTCTTATCTAAGGGTTTTTGTTAATAAAGAACAACTTTTAGAAAAGATAATAAAACATAGTTTAAAAAGCGAGGAAGAAAAAGTTTATGAAATAGGTAGTAATAGTGATTTAGTTTATGAAAATATGATTACTAATAATTTAAAATGGACTATTGAAGAATTTGGAAAAATAAATAAAGGATATCTTACTTTTCCTACAAAATTTCATCAAGTAGACGATATTATAGGAATAAAACATAATGGAAGAACAATAATTAGAGTAAGTGTTAATCCTAAAGAAATAATAAATAATATTGAATTAAAAACATCACCTTTGGAAAAAAGAATTGATGCAATTAATAAATTATGTGCTGATAATTATAAGGTTGGTATCTTAATTGCTCCTGTTATTATGGTAGATAACTATAAAAAATTGTATGAAGAACTTTTTATTACTTTAAAAGAAAAACTAAGTAACAAAGTAAAAAAAGAAGTTTTTTTTGAAGTTATATTTATGACATATAGTTATGTTAGTGATATGATTAATAAAGAAGCTTTCCCTAAGTTAGATAGTTTATATAATAAAGATATTCAAACTGGTAGAGGAAGAGGTAAATATGTTTATAAAAAAGAATTAAAAGAAGACGGTGAAAAATATATAGCAAGTCTTTTAAAAAAATATTTTCCTAACAATGAAATAAAATATATATGCTAAATTAATTAAAAATGGTATAATTAAATTTATACGGGTGATATATGTGAAAAATAAAAAGACAAAAACTTTTATATTTAATTTTTTAATATTTTTAGGTTTAATACTTATAATGTATTTTATTATTTTTAGAAAAGTAAATATAAAAGATATACTTAATTCACTAAAAAGTGTTAATTTAATATATATATTCTTAGCTTTTATTGCAACATTTATATACATTTCTTTAGAAACTGTAAATGTTGGAAGAATACTAAATAATTTTGGTTATAACAAAAAACCTTTAACATATTTAAAATATACAATGATAGGATATTTCTTTAGTGCAATTACACCTAGTTCAAGTGGTGGTCAACCTATGCAAATTTATTATATGAAGAAAGATGATATAGATATATCCCATTCAACATTTGCTCTTTTAGTACAGCTTTCTGGTTATCAGTTTAGTGTTGTTCTAATTGCTCTTATTTCATTAATTTTTAGCTTTAACTATGTAAGAAGTTTAGATGCTATTATTGTATTTTTATTTATTGTTGGATTTATAATTAATTTTACATTATTTGTTCTTTATACTTTATTAATATTCAAAAATAGTTTTGTAAAAAAAATATCTAACTTTTGTATAAAATTATTAAGAAAAATTAATTTAAAAAACATTAATAAGATAGAAGATAAAATAAATGAAAAAATAAATATTTTTCATGAAAGTAGTAATTATATAAAAGAAAATAAAATGGTGGTAATAAAGTCATTTGTAACTTGTATTATTCAAGTGCTTATAAATTATATTGGACCATATTTAATATATAAATCATTTGGTTTTAGTGAAAATAGTTTGTGGCTATTTATATCAATGCAAGCAATATTATTTATATGTGTATCATTTGTACCAATACCAGGGTCAGTTGGGGCAAGTGAAGCTGGATTTTTAGGGGTTTACCAATTTTTATTTCCAGCAAGTTATTTAAGTTCTGCAATGTTACTTAGTAGAGGAATAAGCTTTTATCTATTTGTTTTAATTACAGGAATAGTAGTTATTGTAAGTCATTATAAAATAATAAAAAATAAAAAATAGAAGTGTTGTAACTTCTATTTTTCATATTGTTCCATAATTACAGGAACTATTTGTAATTTTCTTGAAACAACTTTCTTTAAGAATGTTCCTTGTTCAAGTTTTTTAATATTAAAAGCATTTGCTAAGATTTCCTTTGAATCATCATTGAAGAAAATATAGCTTCCATCATTTAGAATATCATTTACAAAGAATGTAAGACTTTTATATTCATTGTTTTTAGCAATAGATGTTAATAAAGCTTCATACTCATCTTTTTCATTTAAGAATATTGAAGGATCAGTTGTAGAAATTTGACCAATACCAATTTTTTTATCTCCAACTGGATATATTTTAAAGTCTTGATATAATAATTCTTCTTTAGTTTTACCTTTAACACTTGCTCCTGCTTTCAATAGGTCAAGTCCATATTTATTGTAGTTTATTTTAGCTAATTTAGATAATTCAGTTAGGGCTTTTTTATCAAGTTCAGTAGTTGTTGGACTTTTTAAAATAAGTGTATCTGATAAAATACCTGATGCCATGATACCTGCGATTTGTTTAGGAATTTTTATACCATTTTCTTTATACATTTGATAAATTATAGTATTTGAACTTCCAACAGGCATATTTCTAAAGTTAATTGGAGAATTTGTACCAATTGAACCAATATTATGATGATCTATTATTTCTAAAATATCAGCTTCTTCGATACCTTCGATACTTTGTGTGTATGAATTATGATCAACTAAAATAACTTTTTTCTTTTTCTTTTCAAAAGTATCTGCTAGAGTAACAGTACCTAAGCACTTATTATTTTTATTAACAACAGGATAATAACTGAATTTAGTTCTATTAGCCATATCGATAAAATCAGTAACATTATCAAGTTCATTAACACATAAAATATTTTTATTAATTTCAGTACTGTTAATTTTATTAGCAAGTTCAATCATCCTGGCAGTTTGAATAGCAGAAAGTTTTGTTCTCATAATATTTATTTTATTTTGTTTAGCTATTTTTAAATGTTCTTTTTTAATATCAACGCCACCACTTATAATTAGAAGTTTAATATTACTATTAACAGCATACTCAATAATACTATGGCGGTCCCCAACAATTAAAATACTACTGTTGTCAAGTGTAACATTATCAATGAAAGTTGTACTTTTATAAGAGGCAACGATTACATTTCCTTCGATGTCTTCATTATATAATGTTACTTTTTCTCCCTCTATTGTATTTAAAATGTTATTATAAGTTGTATTAAGTGAAGTATTAGTATAATTAATTAAATATTTTGCTATATTTTTCATTCCTAATACACCAATAAAATTATTATTTTCTCCTACAACAGGTATTTTGCTTGATTTTTTACTAACCATAAGGTTATATGCTTCAAGTAATGATTTATTTTCATTAATAAAGAAGTTTTTACTATAATTTAAATCTTTAATTTTTAATTTAACATCATTTAAAAACATTGGTTCTTCTAAATTAAAATAATCAAGCGCATATTTCGTTTCACTGTTAATATTACTTAATATGACAGGTATAGCATTTATTCCAAGTTGTTTTTTCAAATAAGCTAAAGCTATTGCACCACTAACACTATCAGTATCAGGCTTTCTATGTCCAAAAACATAAATTTTTTCCATTTATATCACATCCTTAATTCTTTAAAATTATACCATATATATTTACAAATAAAAAGTATTTTAATTAAAAAAGGTTAACATTTAATTATATAAAATGTTAACATCTACATATCCATCAATACCATTTACAATACCTGAACTTGTAAGTTGCCACATATTGTATTTATCTGGATAATCAGTTTTTGTTGTGTAATGGGCAAGCCATATTTTATAATTTGTTGTATCCCAAATTCGATAAAGATATGTTGCACTTCCATAAAGCATTGTTTCATATCCTTTTTCATTTAAAGTATCAAAGAATACTTTAGCCATTTTATTCAAATCAATAAAACTAAGATTATAATTATTAAATTCTCCCCAGTCTTCCCAGTCAAAGGCAATAGGAAGGTCAAGTTTTTCATTGTTTAAAGTTTTAATAATCCAGTTTGCTTGTTCTTTAACTTGTGCTTCGTTTTCAGCATAACTATAAAAATAAATACCAACTTTAAGACCTGCATTTTTAGCATTTTTTATATTTTGAAGAAATTTGTTATCTAAAATATTTTTACCCTTATTATCATAACCAAAGCCAATTCGTATCATTACAAAACTAACCCCATCTTCTTTTACTTTATTAAAATCGATATTTCCTTGCCAAGTTGAAACATCTATTCCTATTTCATTTTTATCAGTTTTATAATTTTTTATAATATCTTTTAAATACTTTGGACTTGGATTATAACTTGATGAATTAATTTTATTTTTAACAACCAAGGTAAAATTTTTTTCGGTTTTATTTTCACTTGTATCTACTGCTCTAAACTTTAATTGATAACTACCAATTTTATTAGTGTCGTAATTTCCTATTATTTCACATTTAATGTTTCTATCATAATTATCTCCACATAAAGGTCTAGAATTAATATTAAATTTTTTTCCTTTTTCTATTTCATAAGTTGTATCACTTAAAATAACGGGAGGTGTTGTATCTATAATATTAACTTTAAAAGAATACTTTTCCTTTTTATTGTTACTTGCTTTATAAGTAAAAGTTATATCTTTGGTACCTATTTTATTTGTATCTATTAAATAATTTTTTGTAATAAAACTTCCATTTTCAATATTTACTAAATCATATAAGTAAATGTTTTCTCCAACTTCGATATTTAAATTCTTATTTAAATTAATTATTGTTGTGTTTTTATTATTACATCCACATAATAGGATAACTAAAATAAGTATAATTATTTTTTTCATATGCTCTCCTTATTTATTACATATATATTTTACCACATAAGTTGTAAATATAGACATTTTTTAATTAAAATGTTATAATATGGTCTGTTAAGGAAGTGAGTTATATGAATAAGGTTGTCTTAATAACGGGAGGATCTTCTGGAATAGGTAGAGAAACCGTTTATAAATTTGCTAAAAATGGATATGATGTTATATTTACATATAATAAAAGTAAAGAAATGTCAAAAACAATAGAAAAAGATATTATATCTTCTTATAATGTTAATATTTATTCCATAAAGTGTGATATAAGTTTGGAAAATGATGTAAAATCTTTATCAAATTTTGTCAAAGAAAAGACTAAAAAAATAGATGTTCTTGTAAATAACGCAGGAATAGCAATTGATAATCTATTTGAAGAAAAAACAGTAGAAGAATTTAAAAAAGTAATTGATACTAATTTAGTGGGTACTTTTAGTGTTATTAAATATCTTGGAGATCTTATAAATGATGGAGGTAGTATTATAAATATATCTTCAACAAATGCAATTGACTCTTATTATATAGAAAGTATAGATTATGATGCATCAAAAATAGGAATTATCTCTCTTACACATAATTTAGCTAAATATTATGCTCCTAAAATAAGAGTTAACTGTATTTGTCCTGGTTGGGTAGATACATTGATGAATAAAGATTTAAGTAAAGAACAAAAAGATAGTGAAAATAAAAAAATATTACTTAATAGATTTGCTAAACCTAGTGAAATAGCAAATGTTATATATTTTATTGCAAGTGATGAAGGAAGTTATATAAATGATGCAATAATTAAAGTAGATGGAGGAAGAAATAATGATTAATATAGATGAAAATTTATTAGAAATTAGTAAAAAATGTGAAGAAGAAATAAAAACAGAATTAAAAAAAATAGATGATATATGTATGTTTAACAGTATGAAAGTATTAAATGCTTTTCATGAAGAAAATATTAGTGAAATACATTTTAATACTTCAACTGGATATGGATATAATGATATAGGTAGAGATAAAATTGAAGATGTTTATAAAAGAATTTTTAAATGTGAAGATGCTTTAGTAAGAACACAGTTTATCTCAGGAAGTCATGCTTTAACTGTATGTTTATTTGGCCTTTTAAGGCCAAATGATACCCTTTTAAGTATAACAGGAAAACCATATGATACACTTGATGAAGTAATTGGTATAACTCCTAATGATAGTTCATTAAAATCATTTGGAGTAAATTATGAACAAATAGATTTAGTTGATAATAATTTTGACTTTAAAAAAATAGAAGAAAGATTGAATAAAGATTTTGTTAAAGTTATTGAAATACAAAGATCAAAAGGTTATTCTACAAGAAAAAGTATTTCAATAGAAAGCGTAGAAGAAGTAATTAAATTAATAAAAAAAGTTAGTCCTAAAACAATTGTTATGATAGATAATTGTTATTGTGAATTTGTTAGTTATAAAGAACCAACTGAAGTAGGAGCAGATATAGTTGTAGGTTCTTTAATTAAAAATTTAGGTGGAGGAATAACACCAAATGGAGCTTATATTGTAGGAAAAGAAGATTTAATAAATCTTGTAGCAGAACGTCTTACTGTTCCAGGTCAAGGTAAAGAAGTAGGACCATCTTTAGGATTTAATAAACAAATACTTCAAGGACTTTTTTTAGCACCTCTTGTCGTAGCTAATAGTTTAAAAACAGCAATATTTACAAGTAAAATAATGGAAACTTTAGGATATGATGTTGAACCAAAATATAATGAAGAAAGAGTAGATATCGTTCAAAATATAATATTTAATAATAAAGATGATTTAATTAATTATTGTAAAGGAATTCAAAAAAGTTCTGCGATAGATTCTAATTCAATTCCTGTTCCAACACCAACACCAGGGTATGATGATGAAGTAATCATGGCAAGTGGAAGTTTTACGCAAGGCTCATCAATTGAATTTTCATGTGATGGTCCAATTAGACCACCTTATATTGCATATCAACAAGGTAGTTTAACTTATGAATATGGTAAACTAGGGGTACTAACAGCAATAAAAGAATTAAATAAATAATAAAAAAATATTTAGATATAATATATTTAGATATTTTTTTTAAAATTTTTAATAAATTTTGGCACTTACTATTTACAAGTGCTAATTATTGTAGTATAATATAATTCGAAAGGAAAGTGATATATATGAATATTTTTAATAATGAAGAAGAAAACGAAAATGTTTTAGAAAAATATGGAAGAAACATTACTGAACTTGCTAAGGCAAGAAAAATAGATCCTGTTATAGGAAGAGATGAAGAAGTTAGAAGTATTACGCGTATATTATCAAGAAAAACAAAAAATAACCCTGTTTTAATTGGAGAACCAGGTGTTGGTAAGACTGCTATTGTTGAAGGTTTAGCTAATAGAATAGTTAAAAATGATGTTCCAGAAAGTTTAAAAAATAAAACAATTTGGGAGCTTGATATGGCTAGTTTAGTAGCAGGTGCTAAATATCGTGGTGAATTTGAAGATAGATTAAAAAAAGTATTAAATGAAGTTAAAAAAAGTGAAGGTAATATAATTATGTTTATTGATGAAATTCATATGATTGTAGGTACTGGAGCAGTTGAAGGAGCAATGGATACAGGTAACATTTTAAAACCAATGTTAGCACGTGGTGAAATTCATGTAATCGGAGCAACCACTTTAAATGAATATAGAAACTATATTGAAAAAGATGGAGCTCTTGAAAGAAGATTTCAAAAAATAATTGTCCATGAACCAACTGTTGAAGATACAATTACAATTCTTCGTGGATTAAAACAAACTTTTGAAGTTCATCATGGAGTTACAATTGAAGATAAAGCGTTAGTAAGCGCCGCAACTTTATCAAATAGATATATAACAGATAGATATTTACCAGATAAAGCAATAGATCTTGTTGATGAAGCGTGTGCTACCATTAGAGTACAAATGGACTCTGTACCAACTTCTTTAGATGAAGTAAGAAGAAATATAATGCGTCTTGAAATAGAAAATGAAGCTATAAAAAAGGAAAAAGATGAACTTTCACTTGCTAGAAAAGATGAAATATTAAAAGAATTAAATATTTTAAAAGAACAAGAAAAAGAATTAACTTTATCTTGGGAAAAAGAAAAAGAATTAAATGATAAAATAAAAACAAAAAATGAAGAATTACAAAAAGCAATATACGAACTTGAAAAATCTGAGAATAATTATGATTTAGAAACAGCAGCAAGATTAAGACATGGTGTAATTCCAAGTTTAGAAAAAGAACTAAAAGAACTTAATAATGCTAATGAAACTAGATTATTAAGTAATGTTGTTAATAGTGAAAGTATAGCAAGTGTTATTTCTCGTTGGACTTCTATTCCAATAGCAAAACTTGTAAGTAGTGAAAAAGATAAATTATTAAGTCTTGAAGATAATTTAAGAAAACAAGTTATGGGACAAGATAATGCTCTTCATTTAGTAAGTAATGCTATTATAAGAAGTAGAAGTGGAATTAAAGATCCAAATAGACCAATTGGTTCATTTATCTTTCTTGGTCCAACTGGAGTTGGTAAAACTGAAGTTGCTAAGGCATTAGCAGAAGAACTTTTTGATGATGAAAAACATATGATAAGAATTGATATGAGTGAATATATGGAAAAATTTAGCGTATCAAGATTAATTGGTTCTCCTCCAGGATATGTTGGATATGAAGAAGGTGGAGAATTAACAGAAAAAGTAAGAAGAAATCCTTACAGTATAATTCTTTTTGATGAAATAGAAAAAGCACATCCCGAAGTACTTAACTTACTTCTTCAAATCTTAGATGATGGAAGATGTACTGATTCACAAGGTAGAACAGTAGATTTTAAAAATACAATTATCATAATGACATCAAATGTTGGAAGTGAATATATTTTAGAAGGTAAAGAAGATAAAGTATTAGATGAACTTCATAACTATTTTAAACCTGAATTTATTAACAGAATTGATGAAGTAATTGTATTTAATAAATTAACTAAAGATGTTTTAAAAGATATTTTAAATAAAATAATTAAAGAAGAAGAATTAAGATTAAAAGATTTAAATATTAAAATTAATCTTGATGATAAAGCTATTAACTATTTTGTTGATAATGGTTATGATGAATTTTATGGTGCAAGACCTTTAAAAAGACTTGTAGCTAAAACACTTGAAACATTCTTAGCTAAAAAAATTATTAATAATGAAATTAAATATGGTGATGTTATTAACATTACATATGATAATGAAATAAAAATTAAGTAGACAAATTTTGTCTACTTTTTGTATAATTTAATAAGGGAGGTATTAATATGATAGAAAACAAACATTTAGGAGCTTATGGAATAGTCATTAAAGATGAAAAAATATTACTTATAAAAAAATGTCGAGGGCCTTATCTTGGTAAACTTGATTTACCAGGTGGAACAGTAGAATTTTGTGAAAGAGTAGAAGATGCTTTAAAAAGAGAATTTAAAGAAGAAACAGGCTTAGAAATAACAAACTATAAACTATTTGATGTTGATTCTGTTACTGTGGATTGGCAAGATGATGATAAATTAATAAGAACACATCATATTGGAGTATTTTACAAAGTGTTAGATTATAATAACGAAATTAAAAAAGAAATAAAAGCAGATGAAATAAATGATGATTCCCTCGGAGCAGAGTTTTTTGATATAAATAGTTTATCTAAAAATAATTTATCTTTAATAGCAATATTAGAATTAGAAAAATTAGGATATAAATTAAAATGAATATCCAAGAAGAATTATTTAAATTACAAGATTTAAATTATAAAAACTTTACATCAAAACTAATACCTAATATTAATAAAGATGTCATAATCGGAGTAAAAATACCATTAATAAGAACTTTAACTAAAAAAATAAACTTTGAAGATACAATTAAATTTATAAATGATTTACCACATAAATATCATGAAGAAAATATCCTCCATACTTGTTTAATGAATATTTATATAAAAGATTTAGATACATATTTAGAATATTTAGATAAGTTTTTACCATATATAGATAATTGGGAAGTATGTGACACTTTAAATCCTAAAATATTTAAAAAAGATTATAATAAAGTTCATAAATATTTACTTAATATATTAAAAGATAAAAGAACTTATTATAAAAGATTTGCTATTGTTAGCTTATTACAATTTTATTTAGGAAATAACTTATATAAAAAAGATTTAATAACTTTAAGTAAGATAAAAAGTAATGATTATTATGTTAATATGGCTATTAGTTGGTATTATAGTGTTGCTTTAATAAAAAACTATGAAGAAGTTATACCTTTATTTGAAAATAAAATATTAGATAAATGGATACATAATAAATCAATTCAAAAAGCTATTGAAAGTTATAGAATTAGTGATGAAATAAAATCTTATTTAAGAAGTCTTAAAATTAAATAAAAGTTACATTTTTAATTAAATTGAATAGGTAGAAAGACCTGTTCTTTTTTGTATTGTCTACTTAACCCCTCTCAGTTGTCTACTTTAAGCTTACCACTGCATAATGCAGGAGTGTTTAGTTTCGATAACTACTATGGCAGTTCTTTTTCTAGCCACTCTTCGCGCCTTGTAATTTCCAATGAATAACCTACAGGGGTATTCATTGGAAAAGAATAAAATAGAAGAAGGATTATGAAAATAAGATTTAATTATTTACATAATCTTCTTTTTTTTATATAATAGTCTTATAAAGAATAGGGGAATGATTTATGAAAACATTAACAAAAGATGAACTTATAAAAATAAATAAATATTTTAATGCATGTAATTATTTAAGTGTGGCACAACTTTATTTACTTGATAATGTTTTACTTAAAAGACCACTTAGTATTAATGATATAAAACCTAAAGTAGTAGGTCATTTTGGAACAGTACCAGGACAAAATTTTATATATGTTCATTTAAATAGGATAATAAAAAAATATAATTTAAATATGATATATATTTCAGGACCAGGGCATGGGGGTAATGCTTTAACTTCAAATACTTATCTTGAAGGTAGTTATTCTAAAATATACCCTGAAATAACTGAAGATTATGAAGGATTAAAGAAATTTTGTAAACAATTTTCTTTTCCTGGGGGAGTGTCAAGTCATGTATCTCCTGAAACACCTGGGTCAATTCATGAAGGTGGAGAACTTGGTTATAGTTTAAGTCATGCTTTTGGAGCAGTACTTGATAATCCAACTTTAATTGCAGCTTGTGTCGTGGGTGATGGGGAAGCTGAAACAGGACCACTTGCTTGTTCTTGGAATGCAATTAAGCTTATAAATCCTAAAAAAGATGGTATTGTTTTACCAATAGTTCATTTAAATTCTTATAAAATAGCTAATCCTACGATTATGGGAAGAATGACTAATGATGAGATTACTTCATATTTTAAAGGACTTGGTTATAAAACATATTTTGTATGTGGAAAAGAACCATTACTTATGCATGAAGAAATGGCTAAAACTTTAGAGTTGGTTTTAAAAGATATAAGAAAAATAAAAAATGGTAACAGTAGCTTATATCCTGTTGTTATTTTAAAAACACCAAAAGGATGGACTGGTCCTAAAAAGGTTAATGATTTACCTGTAGAAAATAGTTTTAGATCACATCAAGTACCATTAATTGTGGATAAAGATCATTTAGAAAATATAAAAGAACTTGAAAAATGGTTAAAAAGTTATCATCCTGAAGAATTATTTAATGAAGATGGAAGTATAAAAGAAGATTTAAAAAGTTTAAGACCAGATGAAAAACATTTAATGGGACTTAATCCTAATACTAATGGGGGATTATTATTAAAAGAATTAAAAGTTCCAAGTTATAAAAAGTATGCTTTAAAGATTAAAACTCCAGGAGAAGTATATGCAAGTGATATGCTTGAACTTGGTAAGTTTATAAAAGATATCGTAAAGTTAAATCCTGATAACTTTAGAATATTTGGTCCTGATGAAGCATTATCTAATAGATTAAATCATGTGTTTGAAGTAACTAACAGAAGTTTTGATGGAAGAATACTTAAAACAGATGAATATTTAAGTCCAGATGGAAGAATAATTGATTCAATTTTATCAGAACATTTATGTGAAGGACTTCTTGAAGGATATATTTTAACAGGAAGACATGGGTTTATTCATAGCTACGAAGCTTTCATAAGAATAATTGATTCAATGGCTAGTCAACATGCTAAATGGTTAAAAGTAAGTAATAGTCTTTCTTGGAGAAAAGAAATATCTAGTTTAAATTATATTTTAACAAGTCATGTATGGCAACAAGATCATAATGGTTATACTCATCAAGATCCAGGATTTTTAAATCATTTAGCTACAAAGAAAGCTGATACAGTTAGAATGTATTTACCAATTGATACAAATACTTTGTTATCTTGTTTTAATCACTGTATAAAATCAAAAAATTATATAAATGTAATTATTGCATCAAAACATTTAAGACCACAATATTTAAGTTATGAAGAAGCAAATCTTTTATGTGAAAAAGGAATAAAAGAATTAGATTTTATTTCATGTAAAACAAAAGATCCTGATATAGTTATGGCTTGTTGTGGTGATACCCCAACACTAGAAGTAATATGTGCCACTAAAATAATGAGAAAATATTTAAAAAATATAAAAATAAGGGTAGTAAATGTTATTGATTTAATGAAATTACAAACTAATAAAATGCATCCTCATGGTTTAACTAATAAAGAATATGATTCAATATTTACAAAAGATAAACCAATTATTTTTGCTTTCCATGGTTATCCTAATTTAATACATGAATTAACTTATAAAAGAACAAATAAAAATCTTCATGTAAAAGGTTATATTGAAGAAGGTACAATAACAACTCCATTTGATATGAGAGTTCAAAATAAGATAGATAGATATAATCTTATCTTAGATGCTTTAAAATATCTTGATGAAACAAGTGATACTAAAAAACTTAAATTATATTGTAAAAATATTTTGAAAAAACATGAAAAATATATAAAAGAATATGGTAAAGATATTGAAGAAGTAGAAAACTTTAAAATATAAAAACACAGAATTAATCAATCTGTGTTTTTTCATGTTTAATTTCTTCCCATGCGACATTTTTGGTAACTAAAGCTTTTATAAAACAATAAATATATGTTGATAAAAATATTGGATTATATAAACAAGATAATATTTTATATTTTAAGCTCATGTTAAGTTTACTATTTTCTTTTAATATTACATAAAAAGTTAATCCTGCAAGAAGTAAATATGCTATTAATAAAATATTAATACAATTTTTAAATGTTGTAAAAAATAAGTTATTACTTTTTATTAAGTAATGAATTGATAAACTAAAATTAGAAATAAGTAAAATAGCAATACCTATTATTATAAATAGATAGGGTATTATTCCCATAAGTTTTGAATAATCATCTTTTATATCTTTTAATCTTCTTTTTCTTGCTTCTAAAAAACCTTTAACCCATCTAGTTCTTTGTTTAATAGAGTCTTTCATTTTTGTAGGTTGCTCGTCATAAAATATAGCATTTTTATTATAATAACTTGATATATTGTTAGCTTCAGCATATAAGGTTAATTCATAATCTTCAGTTAAAGAATGAAAAGGATAACCATTTAATTTTTCTACTAATTCTCCACTTATATAAAAACCAGTTCCTGAGATTATCATTGATTTATGCATATGATTATTATATTCATTAAATAAAGTATTCATAAAAGAAAAAGTAAGACCAGAACAAGAACTTATTATATTAGAAGAATTTTTTATATTTCTATAACTTGTTGCTATATCATATCCTTTTTTATAAGTTTTAAGCATTTCATTTATAAAATTTTTACCTAATATATTATCAGCATCCATAATAAAATATAAATCATAATGCTTTTTCTTTAATATATCTTTTAAACATTCATCTAAAGCATAACCTTTTCTTCTTCTATTTTCTATATTTTTTCTTACATATATATTTCCACCATATTCTTTTACGATTTTAACAGTTTCATCTTTTTTATCTTCTACGATTACATATACATTATCCATATTAGGATTTTGTAATTTAATACTATCTAATAAGTTTTTTATTACTTTTGATTCATTTCTAGCAGGTATAATTATAGCATATTCATCTATTGTTCTTTTTTTTAGATTTTGTTTTCTTGTATATTCAAATATAAAAGATAATAAAAATAATGTAATTCCAATTGAAATAAGAATAATACTTATTATATATATTGCATGCATACTTAATTTTCACTTCCTTATTTAAAAATCATATTGTTGTATGTTTTCTTTAATCTTTCATCATCATAATATTTATCTAAAAACTTTCCATAGTGAGTAAATGGTTTAACATCATTTCTTCTAAAGTTTTGTCTAATAACGGCAGAAAATGATATAAACATATTTAAACACATTAATATAACTATAAATGGCATAACTTTATTTCCGATATCTTTTGGTATTTTTTCAATTGAATTTGATAAAAATGGATAAATAATATAAACAAATATAACCCCAAGAAGCCCCCAAAACATCATAAAGATAATTGTTGTTCTTCCATTTATGTTTAATAATTTTTGTGAGTAGTCCCATGATACGGAATTAGTAAATGTTTCTTGTAAAAAACTTATTAAATATTCTACTATTCCTCCTGCTAAAGATGTATATAAAAAAGTTTTAAAAACAGGTTTTTCTGTTTTAGCAAATAAAGCCATAATAACAGCACCAAAACCATATACAGGACTAAATGGTCCATACAAAAGACCTCTTCTTGGTTCGATATGAAAACTACCATTTATTAAGAATCTAAAGAAATTTAAAATAAGTTCTTCATAAATAACACCAAAAATACATCCGATTATAAAGATTAAAAATAATTTATAAAAACAAAAACCCTCGGCGAATTTTTCTTCTTTTTTAATTTCATTAGACATACAACTACTCCTTAAGTATGTATTTAGTATAACACAAGTCAAATAAAAAAAGAAATAATTTTACTTATTTCTTTGAAAAAAATATTACATATAATTATCTTTTCTTACTTCCATAAAACTTTGTGGATGCTTACATACAGGACAAATATCTAGTGCTTCATTACCAAAATAAACATGACCACAATTTCTACAAATCCACATTTTTTCACCATCTTTTTTAAATACACGATCATCTTCAATGTTTTTAAGTAATCTTAAATATCTTTCTTCATGTTCTTTTTCAATTTTACCAACGGCATCAAAAAGATAGGCAAGTTCATCAAATCCTTCTTCTTTAGCAGTTTTAGCAAACTCTTCATACATTGTTGTCCATTCATAGTTTTCACCACTTGCGGCATCTTTTAAATTAGTTTTTGTTTCAGGAATAATTCCTTCATGTAAATATTTAAACCATAATTTAGCATGTTCTTTTTCATTTTTAGCAGTTTCTTCAAAGATTTCAGCGATTTGTTCATATCCATCTTTTCTAGCTCTTGAAGCATAATAATCATATTTATTTCTAGCTTGGCTTTCTCCTTTAAAAGCTTCCATTAAGTTTTTTTCTGTTTTTGTTCCTTTTAATTCCATAATTTACCTCCTAGTAATATTATAAAAAGTTATTAACTTTTTTGTCAATAACTTATTTTCTATATTTTAATTCACCCATACGAGAAGTAGGAACAAATCCATCTTCTGCATCGATTACATCAAGAATTCTATTAACGACAGTGGCACAAGTAAGTTTTACTGTATCAGGTTTTGTTATAACCATATTTGTTGTAGGTTCTCCATACACAGTCCAAATATTTTGGTCAACATCAGTTTTAGAATATACTTTTCCAATACATTCAATTTCAAGAGTTATTCCTTCTTTAGTAATAGTAGATACAACGGCACTCATACCAGTTGCATATCCTTTTTTAATAGTCATATTAAGTGTTTTTGAAACTAAATTCTTTTTGTATGTAATTGGAACACATTTTTGATTTTGACTAACAACAGTTAATCCTAATTTATCACATAACCATCCAGTTGTATTCCACATATAAGATGGTAAGAATTCTCCTTTTTTAATTAATTTTTTTCTAGCTTCTTCATCAATATTATCACTGCTTGCAACATCTTTTTCAAACTCTTTTAAAGTAAGACCTGCACCATGTGCTTTAGCAAGAGCAATACCATAGTCTTCAACATTATAAGAAGAACTACCCTTAATCTTAGTTATTTTATCAGTTGCCCCAGCAATAGTATAAATAAGATTTCCCCAGAAAGCATCTTGATAACCACTTCCTGTTATTGTACAGTGATTCTTTTTTGCAAGTTCATCAATTTTTTTAGTAATTGTAGGGCTTGAGTTGAATGGATAAAAAGCCTCTTCACATGTTGTAATAGCATTAATTCCAAGTTTAGCACATAACTCTAAACTTTCTTCAATATCTTTCATTAAACTCATTGTTGTAATAATACAAATATCAGGTTTTGTTTTTTTCATCATTTGTTCTGCTTCAAGAGGACTAACAATAGTAACATTTAAATTTTCTCCTCTTAAAACAGTAGAAACATCTTTACCAATTAAATCTGGATTAACATCAACTGCTCCCACTAAGGTATAACCTTTTTCCATAGCATATTTCATTGTGTATATAGACATTTTTCCACATCCATATTGGACAAATTTAATATTTTTCTTTTTCATAAATTAATTCCTTTCTTATTCCATATATATATTATAAAGGATTTTCTAATAAATTTGTATAATTTAGACAAAAATTTACAATTTTTAACAAAAAAAGAAGTCGTACCCCCTGAAAGGACGACTTCAATAAAAAGAATAAAAAGGGGTTGGCTAGTGTGATACTAGCAGCCAATTTAACTTATAACATTTATGCCAATAAGTTCAATTGGTGCCTACTATAATAATCGAAAAGCCTTTGAAAGTCAACTTATTTTTAAAAAATTTTTAAAAAAATAAAAAATATTGAACTTTTTAAATCAAAATGATATTATATATATATAAAATAGATAGAAAAAATGAGGTTTTTTATGAAATTAAAAAGAATTACAATTATTGTGGGGTTAATTTTACTTTTACCATTAAATATTAAAGCACTAACAGCAAAACTAGTTTGTGAAGATAAAAAAATATATATTAATAGTGATGTTACATGTAAATTATTTATAAATCCGGAAGGAAGTTTAATATCTAGTTTTAAAGCTGATATTACATATCCAAATGATATAAAACTATCAGGAATTCAAACATCATGGATTGATTCATCAACAAGTAATAAAATTGATATGAAAATGCAAACATCTACAGGGAATGAAGGTATTACAAGCGAAACAGAAATTGCTACTTTAAAGTTCAAAACAACTACTTCATATGGAGATAAACAAATAAAATTAAGTGGTGGTGATTTACCAAGTGTTGATATTTCTTCTATTCATGTTATATCTAATGAAAATAGATTAAATAGTCTAAATGTAATTGGTGAAAATATTAAATTTGATAAAAATACAAATATATATGAACTTACAACAAAAAAAGAAAAAATAAATATTCAAGCAGAATTAGTTGATACTAATGCAAGATATGAGCAAAACTTTGGTCCAAGGGAAGTATCACTAAATTATGGTGAACAATTAATAAACATTATTGTTATAGCAGAAAGTAATGAAAAAAATACATATACTTTAAAAGTTACAAGACAAGACAACAGAAGTACAAATGATAATTTATCAAATATTGTTTTATCACTTGGCGAACTTTCACCTAAATTTTCTAAAGATGTTTTAAATTACACAGTGGAGGTTCCAAACAATGCTTCTTCATTAACTATAACAGCAAGTTTAGAAGATAAAAAAGCTGAATTTGTGTCAGGTTATGGTTCTAGAACAGTAGATTTAAAACTTGGTGAAAATATTATTTTAATTCAAACACAAGCTGAAAAAGGAAATACAAAAACATATACAATTAAAGTTAATAGAAACTATAAAGGTGATAATAATTATTTAAAAAGTATCACTTTAAGTAGTGGAACATTAAATTTTGATAAAGATATTTTTGAATATAAAATAAATGTTGATTATAATACTAAGGAACTATTAATATCTGCTATTGCAGAAGAAAAAACATCAACTGTTGAAGTGGTTGGTAATAAAGAATTAGTTGTCGGTGAAAATATATATAAAATAAAAGTTTTAGCAGAAAACAAATCAGAAAGAATATATACTATAATAGTTAATAGATTAGAAGAAGGAAAAACTTTATCAAATAATAATTATTTAGCTAATCTTTCAATAAAAAATCATTCAATAGCGTTTGTTAAAGATAAACTTACTTATGATATAACGCTAACTAATGAAACAAGTTTAGATTTAAAATATGATACAGAAGATGAAAAAGCATTTGTTAAGGTAGAAGGAAATAGTGATTTAAAAAATAACAGTGTTGTTAAAATTATTGTAACAGCAGAAGATGGTACAACAAGAACTTATATTTTAAATATAATAAAAGAAGAAGCTTTCAATTATACTATATTAATTATTCCGTTAGCAATTTTACTTCTTGGATTGGTTGTAATTATTGTAATAAAAAAAGTAAAACCAAAGAAAAAGGAAGTTAACCCTATTAATGAAGAAATTGTTAAAGAAAAAAAATTAGTACTTGGTGAAAATAAAACTTCTCCTAAGAAATTTAAAGTAAAATATAAATCACTTGATGATACTTTAATTGTAAAGGATAAATAAAAAATCATAGATACTTAAGTTTAAGTGTCTATATTTTTTTCTTGTCTTTTATATTATATTATTGTATAATTTAGTTAAGAATTGATAAGAGGTATTAATATGAGGAAGATATTTAATAGTATTGATATAGGAACTGATGAAGTTAAGTTAGTTACAGCTGAATTTTATAATGGTCAGTATAATATTTTATGTGCTACTTCAGTAAAGACAAGCGGGGTAAGACAAGGACTAATTGTAAATTTAGTAGGGATAACTAATTCAATAAAAAAATGTGTGAAATTAGCAGAAAATAAATTAGGAACAAAAATAGATAAAGTAATTGCGGTTATTCCATCTCAAAATATATCTTTTGATATTGTAACAGGAAAAGCAAAAGTAACAAGTGATGATGGTTTAGTTGATGGTGTTGCTATTTTTAATTCAATAGGTAATGCGATAAAATCTAAAATAACTAATGAAACAGAAATAGTTACTACTAATCCAATTGAATATAAATTAGATAATAAAACAAAAGTTAAAAATGCTTTAGGACTTAAGGCAAAAGAAATTAGTTCAAGAGTAGTTATTAGTAGTGTTCCTAAGAAAAATGTTTATTCGGTTGTAAATATTTTAGAAAATTTAGGAATTGAAGTAATAGATATATGCTTTTCATCTATTGGTAATTATTATGCTGTAAAAACACCTGAACTTGACAGTAAAGTAGTGGCAATGGTTGACATTGGAGAAGAAAAAACTAATGTTGCTATTTTAAATAAGGGTGTTATGATAAAAGAAAGTATTTTACCTTTTGGAGGAAATATTTTAGATGAAGAAATAGCATTTAATTATAAAACAAAAGATGAAGATAGTAGAAAAATAAAAGAAGAATTTGCTGTTGTTAATAGGAAATATGCTGATGTAGATGAAAACTATAAATGTATTAATAGAATTAATCAAGAAGTTATTATTAATCAATATAGATTAGCAGAAAATTTAGAAAAAAAAGCTGTTGAAATGTTAAAAAGTATTAAAAATGAAATAAATAACTTAACAAAAAGAGAAATTGGTTATATAATAATTACAGGTGGTATTACTACGATGCAAGGTTTTAATACAATTGTAGAAGAACTTTTTGTAAGAAATGCTGCTGTTATGAATTTAGGAATAATAGGAATAAGAAATAATAAATACGCATGTAGCTATGGCGTAATTAAATATTTTGTAGAAAAATTAGATTTAAGAGAGAAAAAATACACTATGTATAGTGATGAAAAAATAGAAGAAATTATGTCTACAAGAAAGAAAATAGGGGCAACTGGTGTGCTTGGCAAAGTATTTGATAAGATTTTTGATTAGGAGATGATGATATGTTTGATTTAGCTATGATGGATCAATTAGCCAAAATAAAAGTAGTTGGCGTTGGTGGAGGCGGAGGTAATGCCATAAACCGTATGATAGATGCAGGAGTTCGTGGAGTTGAGTTTATTGCAATAAATACAGATGGACAAGCTCTTGCAGTTTCAAAAGCAGAAAAGAAAATTCAGTTAGGACCTGGGCTTGGAGCTGGTGCTAAACCTGAATATGCAAGAGAATTTGCAGTAAAAGAAAAAAAGGAAATAGAAGAAATGTTAAAAGGTGCCGATATGGTATTTATAACATGTGGTATGGGTGGAGGAACTGGTACTGGAGCTGCTCCAGTTGTTGCAGAAATTGCCCAAAATTTAGGAGCTTTAACTGTTGCAATAGTTACTCGTCCATTCTCATTTGAAGGAAAAAGAAGAATGGATAATGCTATCGGTGGTATTGAAGAGCTTAAAAAACATGTTGATACAATTATCGTTATACCAAATGATAGATTAAGAGAAATCATTGATAAATCAACATCAATGTTAGATGCCTTTAAAGAAGTAGATAATGTTTTACTTCGTGGTGTACAATCAATTTCTGATTTAATTGCAGTAGTAGGACTTGTAAACCTTGACTTTGCCGATGTTCGTGCAGTTATGGAAAAATCAGGTAGTGCAATAATTGGAATTGGAATTGGTATGGGAGAAGATAGAGCTATGGAAGCTGCTAAACAAGCAGTATCATCTCCACTTCTTGAAACATCAATTCATGGCGCAACTGATGCAATTGTAAATATTACTGGTGGTTCTAATCTTACTTTATTTGAAGCAGAGCAAGCAGCAGAAGTTGTTAGGGCAGCTTCAAATACTGATATAAATATTATTTTTGGTTCAGTTATTAATGAAAACTTAAATGATGAAGTTATAGTAACTATAATTGCTACAGGTTTTGATAAAAAAGCAAACCAAAAAGTAATGTACGATCAAATGAGTACTACTCGTAGAACTCCAGAAGTAAGTTATGAAGATGATGATGATGATAATGGTTCATCTAGTTTTGAACCAACTGAAATAGATATACCAAGATTTTTACAAAACAAAAACTTTTAAGCAACGCAAGTTGCTTTTTTTATGTTTTTAATATATAATTTGTTTGTATGTGTGTCCTCGTAGCTCAGCTGGATAGAGCAATTGCCTCCTAAGCAATAGGTCGGAAGTTCAAATCTTCTCGGGGACGCCATTTTTATATTAAAAAAAATTAGAAAGAAAAAATTGTAAAGATTAAGAAAATCTATTGAACAAGATTATTTTAATATGCTACAATTATTTTGGTGATAGAAATGGAATATAAAATAACAATTCACGATGAAAGTGAAACAATTGAATTAGCAGAAAACTTTGAATCAGAGAAGTTTCCAAACATGGTTATTTGTTTAAATGGTGATTTAGGTAGTGGTAAAACAGTATTTGCAAAAGGTTTTGCCAATGCTTTAGGTATAGATGAACAGGTCACATCCCCAACTTTTAATATTGTAAAAGAATATTATTCAGGGGAACTTCCTTTTTTTCATATGGATGTTTACCGTATTGATGAGGGAGGCTTTGACATTAATTTTAGTGAATACTTTGTTAAAAAAGGTGTTTCAATAATTGAATGGGCATCTTTAATAAAAGATGAACTTCCTGATGAAAGATTAGAAATAAATATTAAAATAATAGATGAAGAAAAAAGATTATTTATAATTAAGCCAATTGGAAAAATATATGAAGATTTATGTGAGGCAGTATTATGATAAGTCTTTTTTTAGATACTTCATCTAGCAATTTAAATGTTGGTGTTTTAAAGGATAAAAAACTATTAAAAGAAAAATATATTCATTTTGAAAAGGATTTATCTAAGTATGCTTTAAATGAAATAAAAGAATTACTTGATAGTTTAAGTTTAAAACCTAATGATATAGATAATATTTATTGTGTTAATGGTCCAGGTTCTTTTACAGGTCTTAGAATTGGAGTAACAATAGCCAAAACATTTGCTTGGGGGTTAAATAAAGATTTATATAAAGTATCTAGTTTATTTGCTATGGCCAGTAGTATAACTAATAGTGATTATATAATTCCTTTAATAGATGCCAGAAGAAATTATGTTTTTACTGCAATATATGATAAGTCTTATAATGTTATTATGGAAGAAAAATATATTTCTAAAGATAAATTACTTAATGAAGTAAATAAATTAAATGGCACAATAACATATGTTGCAACAACTAATATTGATGGATTTGATGTAAAAATTTATGAGCCTGATTTAAATAATTTATTTAAGTATTTAAAAGATGATAAAGTTAATATTCATACTTTTGTACCTAATTATTTAAAACAAACTGAAGCAGAGGAAAATTTAAATAAATGATAAAAGAAATAGCTAAAGAAAAAGTAATTAATATATTTAATATAGATGAAATAGATAGTCCTTTTAGAAAATATTTTTGTTATGAGGAAGAAGATATTTTAGGTTATTTTTGTATTGATATAATATATGAAAAAATAGAACTTGTTAATATTTTTGTTAAAAATGAATATAGAAATAGAAAAATAGGGTCTTTTATGTTAAAATATTTAATTGATTTTGCAAATAATAATAATATTTATAATATAACTTTAGAGGTTGATGAAAAAAATATTAATGCAATTAAGTTATATGAAAAATATGGATTTATTAAAAAAGCAATAAGAAAAAACTATTATAATAATAGTGATGGAATACTTATGGAGTTGATTATATGAAAGATGTTTATATTTTAGGGATAGAATCTAGTTGTGATGAAACTAGTTGTTCTATAGTAAAAAATGGTTGTGAAGAAATAGCTACAGTTATTTTAAGTCAAATAGATATTCATACATTGTATGGGGGAGTAGTGCCTGAAATAGCTAGTAGAAATCATGTTAAAGATATTACTTTTGTAATTGAGAAATGCTTAAAGGATGCAAATATGACAATGGATGAAATTACTGCTATAGCAGTAACTTATGGGCCTGGTTTAATAGGATCTTTACTTGTAGGGTTAGAAGCTGCAAAAACACTTTCTTATATATATAATAAACCTCTTATTCCAGTACATCATATTGCAGGTCATATTTATGCTAATAATATTGAAAAAGAAATGACTTTTCCTTTAATGTGTTTAGTAATAAGTGGAGGACATACAAAACTTATTTATATGAAAGAACATTATAGTTTTGAAGAAGTTGGGACAACATTAGATGATGCTGTTGGGGAATGTTTTGATAAGGTTGCAAGGGTTATGAATATTGGTTATCCTGGTGGGCCAGTTGTTGATAAGCTTGCACATTTAGGACATCATACATATAATTTACCAATTCCTAAAAATGATGATAGTTTTGATTTTAGTTTTAGTGGTTTAAAAAGTGCTGTTATAAATCTTGTACATAATGAAGAACAAAGAGGAAATGAAATAAATAAAGAAGATTTAGCTTGTTCTTTTCAAGATTCTGTTGTTGAAGAATTATCATCTAAAACTGTTAGAGCAGTAAAAAAATATAAAGCTAATAATTTAATTTTAGCAGGTGGTGTTGCTGCTAATAAAGGAATAAGAGAAAAGTTAACGACTCTTTCTTTAGAAAATGGTTTTACTTTTTCTTATCCAAGTATGAAATATTGTACAGATAATGCTACAATGATTGCGGCAGCAGGATATTTCTGTTATAAACTTAAAGATAATAGTTGGAATAATTTAATTTTAAATGGTGTATCTAGTGAAAAGTTGTCTTAAGAAATAATAAAAATTATATAAAAAAGGTAATAAATATCTTTTTTGGTAATAAAATATACTAAAAAATTAAAAAAAATGAAAAAATTTTAAAAAAGTTCTTGTCAAAGTTTAATTTTTATAGTATCATTGATATTGCTTGGTGGTTATAGATGGGCTCGTAGCTCAGTTGGTTAGAGCACTACTCTGATAAGGTAGGGGTCGATGGTTCAAGTCCATCCGGGCCCACCATTTATAATTTTTATTATTAAATGCCTCAATAGCTCAGTTGGTTAGAGCACTTGACTGTTAATCAAGGGGTCCTAGGTTCAAGTCCTAGTTGGGGCGCCATATTTTTTGGCCCGTTGGTGAAGTGGCTTAACACAGCGCCCTTTCACGGCGTCATTCATGGGTTCAAATCCCGTACGGGTCACCAAAGTAAGAAATATCCCTTTATTTAAGGGTTTTTTTGTGCGTTTTTAAGCATTGACTAATTATGTAAAATAAGATTAAAATAAAGTTGAGGTATATATGTCTATGAATAAAGAATTATTAAGAAAAAAATATAAATTAATAAGAAAAAGTGTAACTGAAAAAAATATTAAAGATAATATTATTTATAATAAAGTGATAAATGATGATGTCGTAAAAAGATGTTCTACTATTTTGATATATGTTTCTTTTAAAGATGAAGTTGACACTTTAAAACTTATAAAGTTTTTTCTTCAAAATAAAAGGGTTGCTGTTCCTAAAATAGAAAATAATAATATGAATTTTTATTATATAAAATCTTTAGAGGAATTAAAATCTGGATATTTTGGGATACTTGAACCAGTTTCAAATAATCTTGTAACTGATTTTTCTAATTGTGTTTGTATTACCCCAGGAATATGTTTTGATTTAAATGGTAATAGAATAGGTTATGGTAAGGGATTTTATGACAAATTTTTTAATGAAATTGACATTTATAAGATAGGATTATGTTATAAAAAGTGCCTTGTTAGGAAGATAGACGTAAATAATTTTGATAAAAGAGTAGAAAAAGTGATAACAGATTAAGTAAATTGTGTTATAATACTTTTATCAATATTTATTGCCTAGTGGCCAAGCGGTAAGGCGAAAGACTCTGACTCTTTTATTTCGTGGGTTCGAAACCCATACGGATCACCAATAATATAAATTAAATCCTTATTTTATAAGGATTTTTTTGTTTATGTAAATGTCGTGGTAATTTATTATGATTGAATAAATATATGTGACTTAAATTTTATATGTTTTTAAAAGAATGATAATTTTAACAGTAAAATAATAAAAAAACAATCTATTAGATTGCCATAGCTTTATTATCCTTTAAAGTCCATTTTGTTGAATATTTCTGTGTCATAAAACTCTTTCATTGTTATTCCGAAAACTTTACAAAATTTATAAATGTTTTTAGAACTTGGGTTTTCTACTTTATCATAAAGTAATGCATAAAGTGTTGTTGCTGGAACAGCAGAAAGCTCAGACAACTTATTTGTACTTAAATGGTTTAATTCACAAAGCTCATTGATTCTTTCTATTACGGCTTCTGTAAAAGTCATTTTTTACTCATCTCCCATTACATATTATATTATATCAAAATATAAATAAAATTGTTTACCGAAATCAGTTATTTTATTAATATTAATTATAAATATTTAAAATAATCAAAAAATAGACTTGTTATAATAGAAATTGTATTATGTTTTGTAATGTAGAATAATTGTTAAAAATATTTGACAAATTTCCAAAGATATTTGGTAGAATTAAATTTTAAATTTATATATAATTATTTGTGAAAGGAGAAAAAATGAAATTAGGAGAAAATATTTTTAAATTAAGAAAGGAATATAATCTATCACAAGAACAATTAGCAGAAAAGATTAATGTTACTAGACAAACAATATCAAATTGGGAATTAGGGGAAACAGCTCCTAATCCTGAACAATTAAAATTATTATCTAAAGAACTAAATATTAGTATTGATGAATTATTAAATAATGATATAAAACAAGTGTTAGTAGAAAAAGTAAGCAATACTGAAAAACTTGCTAAGATAATAATTAAAATATTAAAAATTTTAGGAATAATTTTTGTTTTAGGTATTGTTGTTGGAATTTTTTCATATGTTATTTTTAATTTTAATAAAACACCAATGACAGTAGTAGAAAAGCAAACAGTACTTCTTAATTGTCAACTTAATGGTGAAAAATATGATTATTTAATAGAATATGATAAAGATGATAGTATCATTGAAGCAGGTGGTAGTGATTATATTACTAATATTGTAAAAGATAAAAAAATTTATAAAGCTAAGATTTTAGTGAAATATATTGAATCGCATTTTTTTGACAATGGCGGTAAGTGTTAATTAATGAAGGCTAAAAAGAGCAATTTATGTTCTTTTTAATTTGTTTTACATTTATCGTATTTTTTTTATAAAAATATATTTCCGAAATCGGTAAACTTATGATATAATAGAATAAGAAAGAGAAATTATGGGGATAATTTGTTTAATATGAGTTAAGATATTAAAAATATTTATTTATGATTAAGAGTTTATGGATGAATATTTTTGATATAAATATTAAATTTTGAAAGGAGGTAATAAATGAAAACATCATTGGTTATAAAATTAATTATAATTATAGCAGTTATAGCAGGATTAGGATATATATTATATAAAGACTATTATAAAACAAAAGATTTTGTTTTTGAAGCAAAAATTAAAGAAGTAGTAGTAAATGATAATGTATATACTATTTTAGTTGAAGAATATGATAAAAAGGACAAAGAATATGTTACTGAGTATGAATTTGAATTAAATAAAGATACTAAAATAATTTATGATAATAAAGAAACAACAAAAGATCAATTAAAGGTTAATCAAAAAGTAACTATTACAGCATCAAATGAAGTAATGCCAAGTGAACCTGCAAAATTATCTAATGTTAAAAAAATAGTAATTTCAAAAGATTAATTTTGCTAAAAAGTTTTGCTAAAAAGCAAAATTTTTTTAATTAACTTAATTAAATCATATTGACAATTATAATCCTGAATTTATCAGTTTTTGAAAGCAAAAATCTTCGCAAACCATTTTATAATGGTTTGCGAAGATTTGGTGGCTTAAAACTGATAAATTTCCGGATTATGTTATAAAAAGTGCCTTGTTAGGAAGATAGACGTAAATAATTTTGATAAAAGAGTAGAAAAAGTGATAACAGATTAAGTAAATTGTGTTATAATACTTTTATCAATATTTATTGCCTAGTGGCCAAGCGGTAAGGCGAAAGACTCTGACTCTTTTATTTCGTGGGTTCGAATCCTACCTAGGCAACCAGTAGTAAATAAAATTAAATTAAATAGATGAAAGGAAGTTTATTATGACAAGAAAAGAATATGCTGATTTTTTATTAAAAACTGATCATGACTATAATTATTACTTAAATAAATATCCTAAAAGAGAATTAAAAGAAGGACAAATGGTTACAAGATTTGCTCCAAGTCCAACTGGATTTGTTCATATGGGAAGTTTATATACATCTTTTTCTGATTTACAATTTGCTAAACAAACAAATGGAATATGTTATTTAAGAATTGAAGATACTGATGGAAAAAGGACTGTTGAAAATGGTGTTCAAGGAATAATTGATGATTTTAATTCTCTTGGAATAAGCTTTGATGAAGACCCAATTAAGAAAGGAAAATATGCTCCTTATATTCAAAGTGAAAGAGAAGATATTTATAAAGCGTTTGCTAAAAAATTAATTGAAGAAGATAAAGCTTATCCTTGTTTTTGTACGGAAGATGATTTAAATAGAATAAGAGAATTACAAGAAAAAACAAAAGATAGACTTGGTTACTATGGCCATTATGCAAAATGTCGTAATTTAACTATGGAAGAAGTAATAGAAAAAATAAATAATGGTCAAAAGTATATTATTCGTTTAAAATCAAATGGAAGCTTCTTAAATAAAATTATTTTAGATGATTTAATAAAAGGTAAAATAGAAATGCCTGAAAATGATATGGATGTTGTTATAATAAAAGGTGACGGTCTTCCAACATATCACTTCGCACATGCAGTAGATGATCATTTAATGGGAACAACACATGTTTTAAGAGGAGATGAATGGGTAGCAAGTTATCCAATTCATGATCAATTATTTAAAATGTTAGACTTTCCACTTCCTAAATTTTGCCATATTGCTCCGATTACTGTTCGTGAGGGCGACACAATAAGAAAATTAAGTAAAAGAAAAGATAAAGGTGCTGCGATTAGTTATTATGCTAAAGAAGGAATACCAACTGATGTTATTAGATTATATTTAGCAACAGTTAATAATTCTAATTTTGAAGAATGGTATAATGAAAATCCTGATAAAACAGTTGATGACTTTACATTTACTTTTGATAAGATGCCTGTTGGAGGTTCATTATTTGATATTGAAAAGCTAACAAATATTTCTAAAATTTATTTTAGTCGTAAAAAAAGTGAAGATATTTTAACTGAACTACTTGAATATTTAAAAACCTATGATAAAGAATTCTATGAAATTGTAAATAATAATAAAGATAAAATGCTAAAGAGTTTAGATATTGAAAAATATACATCTCGTCCAAGAAAAGATATCTCATCTTATAGTGATGTTAGAAAATATTTTTGGTATATGTTTAGTGAATTGTTTACAAAAGATAGTTATAAAGATGTTATAAAAAAATCATTTTATAATAAAAATATGTTAACAGATTACATAACTAATGTTTATAATGAAGAGGATGATAGTAGTACTTGGTTTAATAAAATAAAAGAATTTGTGCCAAAGTATAATTTTGCAAGCGAAGTAAAAGAATATAAGAAAAATCCAGATAGTTATGTTGGACATGTTGGAGATTTTTGTGAAATGTTAAGAGTTGCTGTTACAACACTTTCTAACACACCTAATTTATATGATATATTAACTATTTTAGGTAAAGAAGAAATAGAAAAAAGAGTAAAGATGTTTGAAAGTTTAATTTAAAAAATAAAATAATAATACTTTTTGTATTATTATTTATGGTCCGTTGGTGAAGGGGTTTAACACACAAGGTTCTCATCCTTGGATTTCATGGGTTCGAAACCCATACGGATCACCAAAAGTACAAGTAAAAGACTAGTTTATAAGCTAGTCTTTTAACATTTTATAATATTATATAATATAGATTAAAAAATAAGTATACATTAACAATTAGTTAACATGCTTTATTTTTTTTTAAATATATTTATAATAGTATATTGAATTGATAAAATAGCATTAAAATTGCTGTTTTTTATTTTTTTTAATGCATTAATATAAGAATTTTTTAATATTTTTTTCAAATCCATAAGCTTACCTCATAAATATATTAGAAATTTCTAATATATCATATATTTTATTCATATATTACAATAATGTCAAGGAGTGAAGTTTATGCCATTTACAATTAAAAACACAAAGTGTAAAGAAAGTGCGGTTTATAAATCATTATATATTAAAGAAGATTTAGTTAAAGAAATAGAAAAAATTGCAAAAGATAATAATACTTCTTTTAATAATGTTATTATTAGTATGATTGAATATTGTTTAAAGAAAAATAAATAAATTAAGTATACTCACTTAATTTATTTTTTATTATATCAATATCTTTTATTAATTCATCAATAATATCCGTATTTTGTTCATTAGAAGCCGTATTCTGCTTTTTTGGTGTTTCTATACCTTGCTGAATTGCAGAATTAGTTTCTAGTATTTGTGCAATTAAATATAAAAAGTTACCTAAAGAATTTTGCCTTACATAATCTAAATCTCCGATAAGGGCAAATCCTATAACAGTAGCTAAGAATGTATATGTCATAGCTTCATTTTTACTATTTTTCATAACTTATCCTCTTTATAAAAAATATGCTAAAAATTGTAATATTTTGTTATAAATTGTAGAAATAGAAAATCTTTTTTGCTATAATAATTTTTAGATACTTGGAGGTGTTAGAATTTTATGGATTTAGCAGTTTTACTTATTCTAATAATTATAGTTGTCCTAGTTTTAAAAGATGTAAAATGGGTAACTTATCTTATTGGAATTGTTGAAATATTTTTAAGACTTATTCATTATATTGGTGATAACTTAAAAATAGCTAGTTTAAATAATTTTATTAATGAATATTTCCCAACTTCTATTTTTGCAATAATAGGGAAATACTCAAGTGGAGTAGTCTATGATATATTATCATGGGTACTTGTATTATTCTTAATTTGGTTTTTAATTTATTTAGTAAAATATTTATTTGGATGCAGATAAAATGATTTATTTAGATTATTCAGCAACAACACCAGTTAATGAAGAAGTATTAGATAGTTTTGTAAAAGCTACAAGAACTTATGTTGGTAATCCTAATTCTCTTCATAAACTAGGGGTTTCTGCTAATAAGCTTATAAATGATGCTACTAAACAAATTAGTGATATTTTAAATGTAAAACCAAATGAAATAATATATACAAGTGGAGCAAGTGAAGCAAATAATCTTGCTATAAAAGGAATATGTTTAAGAAATAATAAAAGAAAACACATTATAACAACAGAATTAGAACATTCTTCTGTTATTGGACCTTGTTCGTATTTACAAAGATTAGGATATGAAGTTGATTTTGTTAAACTTGATGAAAATGGAATTGTCGATTTAAATGATTTAAAAAATTTAATAAAAGAAGATACAATTTTGGTAAGTATAGCGAGTGTTAATAGTGAAGTTGGTGTTTTAGAACCTATTAATGAAATAGGTAAACTAATAAAAGAAGTTAATAAAAACACTTATTTTCATAGTGATATAACACAAAGTGTAGGAAAAATTAAAGTGAATTTAGATTATGTTGATTTAGCAAGTTTCTCTGCTCAAAAGTTTTATGGACTAAAAGGAGTAGGGTGCTTAATTAAAAAAGAAAACATAATACTAGAACCACTTATTCATGGTGGAAAATCTACAACTGTTTACAGAAGTGGAACACCTGCTTTAGGGTTAATTGTATCAACGGCTAAAGCACTTAGACTTGCATATTTAGATTTTGATAAAAAATATGATTATGTATGTTTTTTAAATAAATATTTAAAAGAAGAATTATCAAAAATAAATAAGGTTCACATTAATAGTAATTCTTATTGTGTACCACATATTGTAAATATAAGTATCGAAAATATAAAACCGGAAACGATGCAACATGCTTTAGAACAAGAAGAAATATATGTTTCAACACAAACAGCTTGTTCAAGCAATAATCCAGTTTCAAAGGCAGTATTAGCAGTAACTAAAAATAAAAATTATGCTTCTTCTAGTATTAGAATAAGTTTATCTTATCTTACTACAAAAGAAGAAATAGATATGTTTGTAAAAGTATTAAATAATAAAATAAAGGAGTTAAGTTAATATGTTAAAAATCGTAAGAGTTCAAGCAATTTGGTGTAGTAGTTGTCTTTATATGAGTAAAGTATGGGATAAAGTAATGAAAAATAAAAAAGACATTGAAGTAATTAATCTTGATTATGACCTTGATAGAGATATAATTAAAGAGTTTAAAGTTAGTGATAATTTACCAGCATTTATGTTCTTTAAAGATGGTAAAGAAGTTAAAAGAACATATGGTGAAGTAAGCGAAAAAGAATTAAATAAAATAATTGAGGAGTTAAGATAGTGAAAAAAATAATCAAATATTTTTTCCTTTTTCTTCTTATTTTCTTTGTTAATGATGTTTGTGCTAAGGAAGTTAATATTAAATTCTTCTATGGAGATGGATGTCCTGTTTGTGCAAGAGAAGAAAAGTTTTTAGAAGAAATAGAAAGTAAATATGATGTAAAAATAATAAAATATGAAACATGGTACAATGAAGAAAATGCTAAACTTTTAGATGAAACAAAAGAAAAATATAATACAACAGGAAGAGGAGTTCCTTATACTGTTGTTGAAGATAGTGCATTTTTGGGCTTTAATACCACAATATCTTCACAGATAGAAGATAAAATAAAAAGTATAAGTAATGATAATAATGTAAATAATGATGATAAAAATGATCAAAAAGAAGATAAAACAATATATGACATACCATTAATAGGTAAAGTTGATATAAAAAAAGTAAGTGTTTTACTTGTTTCAATAGTAATTGGAATTGTTGATGGTTTTAATCCATGTGCAATGTGGGTCTTATTATTTTTAATAAGCACTTTACTTGGAATGAAAGATAGAAAAAGAATGTGGATAATAGGACTTACATTCTTATTAACATCAGCATTAGTTTATATGGTAATAATGCTTGGCTGGCTTGAGATAGTTGTAAATATAACAACAAGTATTTTAATTCGAAATATAATTGCTGTTATTGCAGTAATTGGAGGTCTTATTAATTTAAGAACATTTATTAAATCGAAAAAAACAAGTGGTTGTACAATTATAGATGATAATAAAAGAACGAAAGTATTTGAAAAGATTAAAAGTTTCACCAAAGAAAAAAGTTTATTCTTAGCATTACTTGGTGTAATAACTCTTGCAATTGGAGTAAATGTTGTTGAACTTGCTTGTAGTGCGGGATTACCTCTTGTATTTACACAAGTTTTAGCAGTAAATAATATTACAGGTGTAAATGCTTTAATGTATGTACTTGTTTATATTTTCTTCTTCTTGATAGATGACTTATTAATCTTTATTATAGCTATGACAACACTTAAATTAACAGGTATATCTAATAAATATGCTAAGTATTCACATTTAGTGGGTGGAATACTTATGGTATTAATTGGGCTTTTACTTCTTATAAAACCTGAACTAATAATGTTTAATTTTTAGTTTCATTTTTAAAAAAGTGTGGTAAAATAGTGTTAAGTTTATGAAAGGAAGTATTATATGAAAAAAAACGAAAAGATAACATCAAGAGATGTAGATTTTGCTAAATGGTATACAGATGTTGTAAGTGCTGCACATTTGGCTTGTTATTCTAAAGTAAAAGGATGTATAGTAATTGAGCCAAATGGTTATGCAATTTGGGAAAGAATGCAAGAAGAATTAGATAAGATGTTTAAAGAAACAGGACATAGAAATATTTATATGCCTATGTTAATCCCAGAAAACTTAATGAATAAGGAACAAGATTTAATTAATGGATTTGCCCCAGAAGTTGCTTGGGTAACACAAGGTGGAAGTAAAAAGTTAGATGAAAGAATGTGTATAAGACCTACTAGTGAAACATTATTTAGTGATTACTACAGTAGTGTTTTAAAATCATATAAAGATTTACCTATGAAATATAATCAGTGGTGTAGTGTTCTTCGTTGGGAAAAAGAAACAAGACCATTTTTAAGAAGTAGAGAATTTTTATGGCAAGAAGGACATACAATTCATGAAACAAAAAAAGAAGCAGAAAAAGAAACAAAAGACATGTTAAATATATATAAAACTTTCTTTGAAGAATATTTAGCAATACCTGTTGTAACAGGTAGAAAAACAGAAAGTGAAAAGTTTGCTGGAGCAGAATATACTTTAACAGTTGAAGCTTTAATGTATAATGGTATATCTCTTCAATCTGCGACAAGTCACTTTTTCGGTCAAAAATTTTCTAAAGCATATGATATAAAATTTGCTGATAGAAATAATAATTTAAGTTATGTATACCAAACATCATGGGGAAGTTCTACAAGAATGATTGGAGCGCTAATTATGGTTCATGGTGATGATAATGGTTTAGTTCTTCCTCCAAAAATAGCGCCTACTAAAGTAGTTATTATTCCAATTGGAGATGTAAAAGAAGAAGTTGAAAAAATCTATGAAAATTTAAAAGCAAATAATATAAGTGTAATGGTAGATAATAGTGATAAAACACCAGGATTTAAATTTGCTGAAGCTGAAGTTCTTGGAATACCAGTAAGAATTGAAGTAGGAGAAAGAGATTTAAAAGAAAATAAAATAACTTTTGTAAGAAGAGATACAAATGAAAAATATACTGTGGATAAAGATATTGATATTTTAAATTATACTTCTAATTTATTAGAGAAAATTCAAACTAATTTATTTAATAAAGCTAAAGAAAGACTTGAAAGCCTAACTTATGAAGCTCATACTTTAAAAGAGGTTGAAGATATTATGAATACTAAACCAGGATTTGTTAAGGCAATGTGGTGTGGCGATGAAGCTTGTGAGTTAAAAATGAAAGAAATTAAAGGTACAAAATCAAGATGTATTTTAGAACATGAAAAAATAGATGATAAATGTATTGTATGTGGAAAACCTGCAAAAGATTTAGTTGTATGGGGTATTCAATATTAAGTATTTAGTTATGTAAAACTAAATATTTTTTATTTACTTTTTTTATTAATTAGTGTTATATTTAAATTGGTGATGATTATGGAAAGTAAAAAAACGAAAAAAGAAATAGTGCAAATGCTTTTAAAAAAACAACTTGAAGAAAATGATGAAGAAGAATTAATAAATATGCTTATTGATGAACCTATTGCGGTAGATGTTGATAAGCAAAGTGATAGTACAAGAACTTTTGGTGATAAATTAGCAGACAAATTAACTGAAGTTGCAGGAAGTTGGACTTTTATAATAAGCATGATTATCTTTTTAATTGTTTGGATTATTTTAAATTTATATTTGCTTGATAAAGTAGATCCATACCCATTTGTTCTTCTTAATTTAGTTTTATCGTGTATTGCGGCTTTACAAGCTCCAATTATTATGATGAGTCAAAACAGGGAAGCTAAAAAAGATAGATTAAGAAGTTCTAATGATTATAAAACAGATTTAAAAAGTGAACTTATCTTAGAAGAACTTCATAGTGAGATGAAAAAAATATTGGCAAATCAAAATAAAATATTAAAATATTTAAGTGAAGATGAAGAAAAATAAAAGTTAAATAGAAAGTATTAAAAACAATACTTTTTTCTTTTTATTTATAAAAAAATAGGGTATAATTATATGTATAAGATTAATACTTTGGAGGGTATATGGAAGATAGAAAAAGAATAGATTATCTTGTTGATTTATTAAATAAATATAGTCATGAATATTATATTTTAGATAAACCTACAGTAGAGGATAGTGAATATGATAGATTACTTGAAGAATTAATAAATCTTGAAGAAAAAACAGGTTATATAAAAGAAGATTCACCAACTCATAGGGTTGGGTCTACAGTAATATCAAGTTTTAAAAAAGTAGAACATACAATACCTATGTTATCTTTAGGTGATATATTTAATGAAGATGAAATAATAAAGTTTGATGAAAGAATAAAGAAGGAAGGATTTAATCCTAAGTATGTTGTTGAACAAAAAATAGATGGTCTTGCTATTAGTTTATTATATAAAGATGGTATTTTAGTTCGTGGAGCAACACGTGGTGATGGGAAAATTGGAGAAGATATAACACATAATGTAAAAACAATAAAAGACATTCCTTTAAAACTTAATAAAAATATTGATATTGAAGTTCGTGGTGAAATATATATAAGCAAAAAAGAATTTAATCGTGTTAATAAAGAAAGAGAAAAACAAAATCTTGATTTATTCCAAAATGCTAGAAATTTGGCAAGTGGAAGTGTTAGACAACTTGATTCTAAAGTAGCGGCATCAAGAAAACTAAGTAATTTTATATACCACCTACCAAACCCTAAAGACTATGGTATTTATTCACATGAAGAAGCATTAAACTTTATGGCTAGTTTAGGATTTGTTGTTAACAAAGATAGAAAAGTTTGTGATAATATAAATGAAGTTATAAGTTTTATTGATGATGTTAGTACAAGAAGAAAAAGCCTTTTATATGATATAGATGGTATGGTAATAAAAGTTGATGATATAAATATGCAAGATGCTTTAGGTTTTACGGCTAAAAACCCTAAATGGGCTATCGCATATAAATTTCCACCAGAAGAAGTAACAACAAGATTAACTGATATTATTTTTACAGTAGGAAGAACTGGTAAAATAACTCCTAATGCTATTTTAGAACCTGTCCGTGTTGCAGGAAGTACTATATCAAGAGCAACTTTACATAATGAAGACTTTATAAAAGAAAAAGATATACGTGTAGGAGATATTGTAGTATTAAGAAAAGCAGGAGATGTTATACCTGAAGTAGTAAGTGTAAAATTAGATAGAAGAACAACTATCTTACCTGAATTTAAAATGATAGAATTTTGTCCTGTTTGTAAATCAAAACTAATAAAAAAAGAAAGTGAAGCACACCATTATTGTCCAAATGAAAAATGTCCTGCAAGAAATATGGAAAAATTGATTCACTTTGTAAGTAGAAAAGCAATGAATATCGAAGGATTAGGGGAAAAAATAATTGAAGATTTTTATAATTTCGGTTATTTAAAAACAATTGATGATATTTATAACCTTTATAAAAAACATGATGAATTAAAAGAACTTGAAGGTTTTGGTGAAAAGTCAGTTAATACAATTTTAGATAATATTGAAAAATCTAAATCTAATTCTTTAGAAAAATTATTATTTGGTCTTGGTATAAGACACTTTGGCGAAAAAAGCGCTTTAGTTATAGCAAAAAATTTTCCATCAATTGAAGAAATAAAAAATGCAACAGAAGAAGAATTAACTTCACTTAATGATGTAGGAAGTGTTATGGCTAAAAGTATTTATGATTATTTTAAAGATGAAGAAAATATAAAACTTTTAGATAAATTAAAAGATTTAGGTTTAAATATGAATTATTTAGGTAAACAAATAGAAAAACAAGATAATTTTAATGATAAAAAGTTTGTAATAACAGGGACAATTAGTTTTATAGGAAGAGATAAATTAAAAGAACAAATAAATCTTTATGGTGGCAAAACAATAGATTCTGTTAGTAAAAATACAGATGTAGTAATTGTGGGAGATAATCCAGGTAGCAAATACGAAAAAGCTAAAGAACTTGGAATAACTATTTGGAATGAGGAAAAATTAAAAGAAGAATTAAATAAGATTAATATGTAAGGATGTGATAAGTAGTGCTAGCAAATATAATTACAATAACAAGACTTCTTCTTATTATACCATTTGGTATATTATTATATAATAAAGGAATCCAAAATTTAGTTCCAGCTTGTTTATTTACTTTTATAATAATAACAGATTTTTTAGATGGATATGTAGCAAGAAAATATAAACAAGTAACAAAATTTGGAAAATTACTTGATCCTTTTGTTGATAAATTATTGATTGTTGTAACGACTATTATTTTAATAATAAAAAATATAATTCCTATTTATAGTTTATATATATTTATAAGAGATATAATTATTTGGATTTTAGCTTTAACAATGATGAAAAAAAAGAAAATAGTTTTAGCAGCAGATATATATGGAAAAACCAAAACAGTTCTTCACTTTTTAGCTATTCTTTTTGTATTAATTATAGGAAAATGGAATATAATATCTTTTGATCTTCTTGTTTTAAGTTTTGTAACATTATTCCCTGAATTAATATATGGTTATAAAACATATTTACAAAAAGATAAATATGAAAAAATAGTAGATAAAAAAAATAAAAACCAAGAATTATCATATAAAGAACTTGATATGTATTTTAATGCTTATTTAAATGATAAAATAAATGATGAAGTAATGACAAAATTATTAAAAGCTATTTGTAAAAATGGTCTTAGTGATAAAGAAATAATTAATTTAACAGATATATTTATAAAAAGTGGTGATACTCTTAATTTAGATTATTTAGGTATTACAGTTGATAAACATTCAACTGGAGGTGTAGGTGATAAAACAACTTTAATTTTAGCGCCCTTACTAGCGTCATGTAATATATTAATGCCTAAGATGAGTGGAAGAGGATTAGGTTATACTGGCGGGACAATAGATAAATTAGAAAGCATAAATGTAAATGTTAATTTAAGTGAAAAAACTTTTATAAAAACAGTGAAAGATATAGGATTTTGTATTATTAGCCAAACAAAAAATATTTGTTTAATGGATAAAAAAATATATGCCTTAAGAGATGTTACTAATACAACAGAAAGTATTGGATTGATTGCAAGTTCTATTATGAGTAAAAAAATAGCATGTGGAGCAAGTAAAATAGTTATTGATATCAAAATAGGAAATGGTGCTTTAATAAAAAATTATGATGATGCGATAAAACTTGCTAAAATTATGAAAAAAATAGGAAAACATTATAATAAAGAAGTTATATGTATTTTAACTGATATGACTAATCCTTTAGGAAGCAATGTAGGAAATAAAATTGAAGTAATGGAAGTATTAGATATTTTACAAAATAAAAAAGATAATTTATTAAAATCTTTAGTAATAGATATGGCAACTGAAATTGTTATGGTTGTTAAAAATGTATCAAAAAAAGATGCTAAAAAAGAAGTTATTACTAATTTAGAAAATGGTAAAGCTTATGAAAAATTTATTACTTATGTAAATAGACAGAATGGGAATATAGATAATTTAAAATTAAAAAAAGGTATTAATGTATTAAGTGAAAAAGAAGGTTATTTAAAAGAAATAAATGCGTTAGAAATAGGAAAACTTTCTTGCAAGTTAGGATCTGGTAGGGTAAAAAAAGAAGATAATATTGATTATGATGCAGGAGTAATATTAAAAAAAGAAGTTGGCAGTTATGTTAAAAAAGGTGATATTTTATGTACGATTTATGGAAAAAAACAAGAAAGTATAGATATTGATAAAATATTTAAAATATCAAAAAATAAACCTAAGAAAAAAGAAAGTTTAATTATTGAAATAATTTAAGAAGCGATATAGCTTCTTTTTTGTTAACTATAAATTAAAATTAATTAAAATATTGTTGAATTATGCTTGATTAAAATAATTGCCGGAGGTATAATATCATTATAATGGTAGAGTAATATAAAATAAAGGAGTGTTTAAATGAAAAAAGGAAAGAAAACAGTTTTATTATTAGTTATTATCTTAACTGTGGTAGGACTTAATGTATTTTATAATGATGAAAAAAATTATGAATACAAAAACAATAGTTTCTTAGAAGGAGAAACTTTATCAACAGAGTGTAGTAATGTAAAACCAACAGATAATGATTGTAAAAAGAAAGGTAAAATAACAAGTAATGAATGGGTACAAGTTGGTGAACCAGAAGAAGTAAGTGAATGTAAAGCAAGTGAAACAGATACGGAAAAAATTGAATGTAAGGAACAAAAAAAATATATAAAAACGACATCTAATGGTGAATGGGTTTCTTCTGAACCAACATATACGACATGGTCATGTTCTGATTCTTATCCGGGTAGTTGTACTTCTTCCTCAAATGATACAGAAACAGTATCATGTACTAAATATATGACACAAAAGTCTTGTACTAGAACTGCATCATCAACTTGGTCAAAACAATCTTGTTCTGAAGTTTCTACTTGTGTTCCTAAAACTGGACCAACAGAAAGGGTTACTTGTAATCAAGAAGATAGGGATTCTTATACAAGTCCAACATGTTCTGCGGGGTATATAGGATCTGGTCCGAATTTAAGTCCGAACTATTGTTATAATTCTAATGGAAAGATTATTGGTGATGCGAAGTGCCCTGCTGGAACTACAATGACAAGTAAAGGATGTAAAACGGTAAAAACAGTTACAGTTGAATGTGTGCAAACTAAAACAGGTACAACTTATGGTGAATGGAATTGTACTACTTCATATCCATCAAGTTGTACGTCATCAGAGAATCAAACACGTAAAATAGAATGTTCAGGTCCGAATTATAAGAAATCAACATGTACAAGAAGCCTTATATCATCAGGAGATTATGTTAAATGGACTATAATTAATACAGAAACTGTTGATAGTTGTACGGAAAAAAAAGATACATTACATAAAGTAGAATGTTCTGAAAAAAAATCATTTATAAAAACAACATCTAAAAAAGGAACAATTGAAGTATGCGAACAATGTGTAGTAAGAACACCTGATACAGAAAAACCAGTAGTAGAAATATCTTCTAAAAAATGTGAAAATGGAAGTTGTATAATAAGTGCAAAACTAACAGATAATGTAGGTGTTGTAGAATTTGCTTATTCTAAAAATAGTGATGAAAAAAAAGTTAGTGACTGGATTAGTTTAGGAGATTCATATACTGAAAAAATAGTTGAAATAAAAAATGTAAATGAAACAAAAACAGCAGGAACATATTATGTATTTGCTAAAGATGCTGCAGGTAATATAGGAAAAAAAGAATATATAATTACTGCAAAAGACCTTGAAAAAGAAACAGCGCTTGATTTAGGTGTTAACTTAAAACAAGAAGATACAATTATTAAAAATGTTGTAAGGGTTACAAATAATTCAAAATTATCATATAATGTATGTAATATAGTTATAGAAGTTCCTATTGATAATAATGTTACACTAGTTAAAGACTCAATTAACATTTCAGGAATTGATAAAACCTTAGTAAAAACAAACATTGAAACAAATAAAATAACTTTTATAATAGATAAAATGTTACAGGTAAATGAAAAAATAGAAATAACATTTGATACAAAATTAAAAAATAACAATGTTAAAAAAGTAACTTTAGAACCTACTGTAAAATTTTATGAAACAAAAGAACAAACATGTAGTAAAGATAAAGAAAGTGATATAGTAATTTCTAAAAAACAAGATTTAAAAGTAGTAATAATTAGTAATGTTCCAGATACAGGAAGATCAACAACAACATTTGTAATTCTTGGAACAATATCATTGGCTATTGGTACAGGTTTAGTTTATAGCATTTTAAAAAAATCAAAATATTTAATAAAATAATTTAATAAAGTATAAATTTCAACATAATTTTATACTTTGTTTTTTTATACTAAATTTGGTGATATTTATGAAAGTAAAAATATATGATGAAGAAAGTGAAAAAGATTTAGAAGAAAAACTAAATGATTTTTTAAGTGATTTTGATGGTGAAATAGTGGATATAAAATTTCAAGTTAGTGTATCTATATTTAGTGAAGAACAAATATATTGTTTTTCAGGAATGATAATTTATAAATAAAAAAATTATCATTTTTCTTTTGATAATTTTTTAAAATATGATTTTATAACATTTAAATCACTATATTTTATATATTTGTCATCTATTGCCATATAATTATCTAAACCTTTTCCAAGAATTAATAAAGTATCATTTTCTTTTGCTAAAGATAAGGCTTTAAAAATAGCTTTTGTTCTATCTTCAATTATTTCATAATTATTATTTTTAACTTTAGATGTCATATCACTTATGATACTTTCTACGTTTTCATTTCTTGGATCATCCATAGTAAATATAACTTTATTGGAATAATTTGTTACTATTTTTCCAATTTCACTTCTTTTATCTTTATATCTTTTACCGGCACATCCTACTACTGTTATGATATTTCCTTTTTTAACCTTATTAAAAAAATTTAATACTTCATATGTTGCGTTTGTTGTATGGGCATAATCTAAAATAATATCATAATTTTGTTTAAAATCTATTTTTTGAAGTCTTCCAGGAACTTGTTTAAGTTTTTTAATATTATCTATGATAGATGGCATGTCTATATTAAAACAGTTTAATGTTATAATTGCAGCAACTAAATTATAAACGTTAAATTTTCCAAGTAAAGGACTTGTAATATTGTAAATTTTGTTATTTACTTTAAGGTTAAAAGTAGTTTTATCACTATATTCATTTATATTATAAAAATAATAATTACATTTTTTACTAGTTCCATATGTTATTATATTTTTATTGCATCTTTTTTTTATATAATTAAAGTGTTTGTCATCTTTATTCAAAATACATAATTTTGTTTGTTTAAATAGTTTTGTTTTGGAATCTAAATAGTTTTTAAATGTTTTATGAATATTTAAATGATCTTTATTTATATTGGTTAAAATAGCTATATCAAAATTAATGTTATGACATCTATTATGAAGCATAGCTTCACTTGATACTTCCATGATCAGACTATTATAATTATTTTTATTTAATATATTAAAGTATTTAAATAAAGTATCAAGACTAGGTGTTGTATTTTTTGTTTTAATAACTTTTTCTTTTAAGACAAAACCATTTGTACCTAGATAAGAAGAATTAATATAGTTATTTAATAAATCGTTTATAATCATTGCTGTTGTTGTTTTTCCATCAGTTCCTGTTATTCCAACAAGTTTTAAATTATCAAGTGGATAATTATAATAATTATTTAATATTTGGTAGTATGTATCATTAGTGTTTTGTACTTTTATAAACATTTTATTATTAGGTTTTATATCTTTATCTATAATAATGGCCTTACATCCATTTTTAATTGCATCACTTATATATTTGTGTCTATCATCATATATATCATGGGTACATATAAAAATGTCACCTTTTTTTATGTGCTTTGAATTGTTTTTAAATTTTAACATATTACATCATGTGCATACTAGAAGTATAGTTGTAATTATAATCTAAATTATTTGGTGTAGAGTTAGTCCCATTTAATTTTTTTTCAATATTAGCAACCTTTCTTTCAAGTGTTTGTAATCTTTGTTCAATTAAATTATAGTCATATCCTGATTGAAAATTGTTTGGCATCATTGGCATTTGATTATTGGGCATCATGTTTGGATTAAAACCAAATGGCATATTTGTATTCATATAATTCCTCCTTTTTTCTAAAGTATTATATGTAATTTTTGTTTTTATGTTAAATTATTTATAAAAAGCAAAAAAACGTTGACATCAAAACAAATGTTTGATATTATATATGTGGTAAGAAGAATTAATGACAAAAAATATTTAAATGCATAAAAGTTATAAATATATTGAAGGAGGTATATATGGAAGAAAGTAAAATGCATTTAATAAACAGACTGTTTAATAATGAAACGATAAGGACAATATGGGATAAAGAACAGGAAAAATATTATGTTAGTGTAGTGGATGTTGTTGGTGTATTGTCCGGAAGTGAAAATCCAAGAAAATATTGGAATAAATTAAAACAAAGATTAAAAGAAGAAGGAAACCAAACGGTGACAAATTGTCACCAGTTGAAATTAAAAGCTAAGGATGGAAAATATCGTATAACTGATGTATGTGATATTGAGGGGATGTTTAGAATAATTGAATCAATCCCATCAAAAAATGCTGAACCAGTTAAACAGTGGTTAGCTAAACTTGGAAGTGAAAGAATTAATGAAGTATTTGATCCTTCACTTACTGTACAAAGAGCTATTGATACTTATAGAAAAAAAGGTTATCCAGAAGAATGGATAATAAAAAGAATTAAAAGTATTCAAGATAGAAAAAAACTTACCGATGTTTGGAATGAACATGGTGTAACTGAAGAAAGTGAATATGCTATTCTTACAAATGAAATATATAAAAAGTGGTCTGGTATGACTGCTAGTGAATATAAAGCTTTTAAAGGCCTTAGGAAAGAATCATTAAGGGATAATATGAGTGATATAGAAGTCATCCTTTCAGATTTAGGAGAAATTGCAACTAGAGAGATAGCCAAAAGGAAAAATCCTATTGGTTTAAAACAAAATCTTGAGGTGGCAAGAAGTGGTGGAAATATTGCATTAAATACAAGAAAAGATTTAGAAGATGAATTACAAGAAAGCATTGTTACAAATTCTAATTCTTTAATTTATCAATATATGGATGAAGAATTACAAATAGATAGTAAATGAATTTATTACTAAAATATAGAATTTAATTTAAAATTATTTTCTGTATTTTTTTATTTAATTACTTTATTTATTTGGTTTAGAATTAAGAATTGTGATATAATAAAATAGCTAGTTAAAGGAATGGTGTTATGAGACTTAGAAATGTAAAAAATAAAGAAGAAATATTAAGTAGTTGTTCTTTTGTTATAGATAATCCTTCAAATTATAAAGGAAAATGGAATACTCTTTTTAACAATAATAATGAAATAAATATAGAAATAGGAACAGGAAAATGTAAATTTATTTATGAAATGGCTTTGAAAAATCCTAATATTAATTATATAGGAATAGAAAAAAGCGCAAGTATACTTGCAATTGCAACAAAAAGACTTGAAAAGTTAGATAATTTATATTTAATAAATTATGATGCATTAAAACTTGATGAAGTTTTTTCTCATGAAATAGATAAAATATATTTAAACTTTTCTGATCCATGGCCTAAGAATAGACATGAAAACAGAAGACTTACAAGTCCTAATTTTTTAAAAACTTATGATAAATTATTTAAAAAAGAAAAAAGAATAGAGTTTAAAACAGATAACATGGGGCTTTTTGAATATTCAATTTGTTCTCTTAGTAATTATGGTTATATTTTTGAAAGTATAAATTTAGATTTGCAAAACAGTGAAAATAATGATAATATAATGACAGAGTATGAATATAAATTTAGTCAAAAAGGTTTTAAAATTTACAAACTTGTAGCTTTTAAAAAATAACTATTTATATTCTTAAATAAATTTGATATAATAGAGGTGTATAAATAAAATATGAAGAAAATAATTTTACCTTTAGTAATAATTGTACTTTTACTTACAGGTTGTAGTATTGTAAAGTTAAATAGTTTATCACTTGATGAAATAGTGGATTATGGTCTTAGTAATACTTATAAAGCTAATAATTCATTTAAAGGATATAAAATATATTTACCAAATGATATGACTATTATTAACGATGAAAAAGAAAATAATGTATTTTATTCTAAAGGACATAAGTATTATTTATATGTAGATATAATTAGTTATTATAAAAAAATAGTTAATGATTATAAAATAAATGAGGATGAAAAAGCTTTCTATTCTAAAATAATTAATCATAATGGTAATAAAGGCTATGTTCTAATAACAAAACAAGATAATAATTATTTTCTTGAAGTTATGTATAATTATTCTAAAATAGAAGTAATAACAGATAATTATAAAGAATCTTTGTTTAAATCAATTACTATCTTAAATAACATTAAATATAATGATAAAATAATTGAATCATTAATTGGGGAAAATACGATTAATTATAATGAAGAAGAATATAGTTATTTAAATCCTTCAAAAAATACATCATCATTCTTGGAATGGAAAGAAATGTATGGAGATTATAAACCTGAACCTAATGAAATACCAGATGAAGATACGATTGATATAAAAAAAGATGAATAACTTAATATGAAAGGAAGAACAAAATGAAACTATTAGAAAAGCTAAAAACTATGATTTATGAAGAAGATGAAGAGGAAGAACAAGAAGAGATAGCTAAAAAAATTGATGTTGAAAAAACAATTAAAGAAGAATATAAAGATTATAAAGAATATGAAGAACCTGAGGTTAAAAAAGCAGAAGAAAAGCCACCAATTATATTTGATGTAGAAGACTTTATCGAAGAAGAAAAACCAAAAGTAGAACCTGTTTATGAAGTTCCTAAAAAAGAAGAAAAGGTTTTATATGGTGGTTATGAAAAAAATTATTCATTTAGTAATTATAAAGAACCTGAGGTTAAAAAGGAAAAGTTTAAACCTTCATTAAATATATCTCCAGTATATGGGGTAATTAGTAGTGAACATGAAAATACCAGTGTTGTTACAAAAGTACCATATGAAAGAAAAAGTATTGATAGTTTATTTGTAGAAGAAAAGCCTAAAAAAATGGATTTTGATGCAATTAGACAAAAAGCTTATGGTGAAACAAAAGAAGAGGAAAACTCTTTACTTTATGAAATGACTGATAAAGAAGAAGCACCTGGTATTGCTAAGATTACTTTAGGAGATGCTGAGGAATATTTTGAAGATTTAGGGTTAGAATATAATGTAGATTATACAGATGTTGAAAAAGAACAAGAAAAAACAAGAGCAGCTAAGAATAAAAAATTACAAAAAGAAATAGATGATGAACAAGTAGTTAAAGAAGTAAAAAAAGAAGACAAAGAAGAAAAACCTGAAGAAAAAAGTTTATATGATTTAATTGATATGATGTATGATGAAAAATAGTTTTTAGGAGGGAATAAAATGGGATATAATACCGTAATAACAACAATATTATTAGTTTTAGCTTGTATACTTCTTATCTTTTTAATATTAATCGCTATAAGAATATTAATAATTAGTGATAAAGTACATATAATATTATTGGATGTAGAAAAGAAGTTAAAAGCAGTTAATGGAGTATTTGAAACAATTGATCATGTTAATAGTGCAGTTAGTACCGTAAGTGATGTAATTGTAGCAAAAATCATTGAAGTTATAAAAAGTTTTTTTGGAAAAAAGAATATAGAAAGGGAAAGTGATAAAGATGAGTAAGAAAAATGGATTAGGAAAACTTTTATTAGGATTAGGAGCAGGAGTAGGAATTGGTATGCTTTTTGCACCAGATAAGGGTAGTGAAACAAGAAAGAAATTAAAATTAAAATTTGAAGAATTACTAAATAGTGTTAAAGAATTAGACAAAGATGAAGTAAAAATGGCTATTGAAGAAAAAATTAATGAAATCAAAAAAGATTTAGAAGATCTAGATAAAGAAAAAGTATTAAAAATAGCTAAGAAAAAAAGTGAAGAAATTAAAGACAAGTTAGATGATTTATGTAAACTTGCAAAGAAAAAAGCTACTCCAGTTGTAGAAAGTGCTGTTGAAGACTTAAGAAACAGTGCTATTAAAGTTACTAAAGAAGTTTTAACTAAATTAGAAAAAACTGAAAAATAAATAAAATAAAGGTTATTAACAATTTTGTTAATAACCTTTTTATTATTCACTTATATATTAAATATTTGCCAAAAATGTTTTTTTATGGTATAATATGCGTATTTAAAAAGCAATGTGCTTAAAATAAGAATGGTATAGGGGTGTATTATTTTGGAAGAATTAAATAATAATGAAATGAAACAAATAATTGCAGATATAATTAATCAAGAGAAAGAAGAAAATGATATAAGAGCTAATGTATTTCCTGTAACTTATAGTGAATATTATAAGAAACATATTTTTGATAAGAATTTTAAATTAGTAAATGCAATTGAGTTAGTATGTCTTCCTTTATATGCTGGTGGTTATACCAATTATGAAGGTGATAAAATTATTATTTTTTTAGATAAAATAACAAAAAGGGTAAATATAGAAAGAAAAATGGCACGACTTATAGAAGTATGTTGTCATGAATTAAGACATACTTTTCAAAATGAATATAATGAGTATAGTTATGCTGCGGTATTAACTATGATGGAAAAGTATTTAAAAACTATCCCTTATAATAATGATTATCTCTTTGAACATGATAAATATTTTTTTGAAATAGATGCTAATTTATATGGAATAACTAAATCAAAAAAGTATTTGGAAAAAGATTATCCCGAATTATATGTAAAAATTAAAGAAGAATTAGACAAAAAAGAACGAATATATAAATATGATTATATGATGTATGATGCTTCTAATACTGTAGATATGTTTTTAAAATGTTCAAAGATTATAAGCAAAATAAAACAAGCAACTAGTATTTCAAAACTTGGATTTGAGAAAATAGAAAAGTCGCCGGCTTTAGATATATTTTTAAATGAAGATAGTTCGTTTAAAAATATAAAAGAAATAATGAATAACGAGAAATTTTACGAAATTGATAAAAGAATTATATATGCATTTTTTTCATCACAGACATTTTTAGAAAGTATAGATTTTGATAATGTTGAAGTTGAAGAATTATCAATTGTAAAAAAAGCTTTAGAATATACAAATAATATTTATAAAAATCAAGAACATATTGCTAATGTGATGAAAGATGATAAAGAAATTTCAGTTTTAGCGTATTTAAAATCAATAAAATCTATAGTTTTAAGAGAACTTCTTCTTACATATTATTATGCGCGTATGTCAGTAAAATCATTAAACTTAATAAGAAAAGAAAATAGAAGAATAAACCATGTATTTGATGTTGAAAAGCATTTGAAACATGTTGAAGAAGAAATAAATATTAGAACAAAAAGAATGTTTTAAGTAATATAAAAAAACTACCATTTTGGCAGTTTCATCTTATTTATATGTAATAATTATTCACTTATATAACCTCTTGCAGTTAATCTATTAATTAAAGTTTTTTCACTTTTATTTCCAACTAATCTTGAAAAACTACCAAGTTCTTCACCATTCTCATAGAATAAAACAGTTGGTGTCCAAGTGAATGTTCCCTCTTCTTTAAATTTATTATATTCAGCTTCAGTTAGTTTTGTAAGATTAATATAATAAATAGTTACTTTATATTCTTTAGCGACTTTTGTAATTGTGGGAGTAAAGTTTTTACAATGTTTACAATTATCTTGTTTTATATATAAAATAAATTTTTCATTATTCTTTTTTGAATCTTCTTTTAAGTTTAAATATTCATTATAACTAACTTCTTTCATATAACTATTTGTATCACATCCTGTAAGTATTATACAAATAAATAATAATATAAATGTTAAAAAATAATATTTTTTCATATACTTCACCTCAACAAGTATTATAATACCATAAAATTGGTTAATTTTACAAAAAAATTGTTAAATAAATTGACAAATAATTAAATATTTAGTAATATTTATATATAGGAAGAGAGGTTATAAATATGTTTACATTATTAAGTTTTTGTGAAAGTTCAGCAGAAATATGGCAATTAGTAGGTAAAATTATTAATATTATTAAAATCGTTATACCAATTATCATAGTAGTTTTAGCTATGTTAGATTTAGGTAAAGCAGTAATGGCAGGAGAAGAAAAAGAAATAAAAGAAGCACAAAAGATGTTAATTAAAAGATTAATATATGGTGTTGTTATATTCTTTGTTGTTACAATAGTACAGGTTGTATTTAATTTAATTGGAAGAAGTGTAGTTGAAGATGATGCAGCTTGTTGGGCATGTGCTACTTCCCCAAGCGGACAAGTTTGTAAAGATGCAGTAAATAAAGCACAAAATCAATAATTATATAAAACAAAATAAACAAATAGATTGTTATTTGTTTATTTTTTTGTTAGAATAATTATAGTAATTACTTGTTAGGCGGTGATATAATGGAAGACCAAGAATCTTATTTAAATGAGGAAGAGGTAAGTCAGGGATTAAATAAAGCAGGCAATGCTGCAACGCAATTCGGACAAGGTATGTATGGTGGGATTAAATCAGGAATAAAAGATTTTAAAGATATTAAAAATCATGGTTTGCAAAGTTCTAATAAAGATTTAAATGACAATAAAAAAGAACCAGAAATACCTGAACCTAAAAATCAGAATCCTAATTCAACAGGTGCACCTAACCAGTTACCTGGAAGTGATAATTCGAATAATCCTTTAGATAAAAATAAAGATGAAGAAGGTACTAAAAAGGATGATGATAAAAAAGAAAAAAGCAAAAAAGACGATGGTAAAAAGGATAAAAAACAAAGTTTAAAAGAAAAAATAAACGAAAAAAATCCATTAAATAAATTAAAGGAAAAAATAGATGAAAAAAATCCTTTAAAAAAATTAAATAAAAAATTAGAAGAAAAATTAAATCCAGCGAAATTATTACTTAAAAAAGTCAAATTATATGGTGGTTTAATTTTATTAGGATGTTCTTTAATACTTATTTTAATAATTGCTTTAGTAGGAGGAACTGCGATTCATACAACTTTACACAATATAACAGAAGATTTTGTATATAGTACAGGAGAAATAACAACAGAAGAAAATGCGCAAGTAGTAAGAACATTTGGATGGTATTTAAAAGAAACAGGAGAATATGAGGTAACTAAAGTGAAAAAAACTGTTTATTCTAATTACGATACACCAGAAGGGACAGTTAGCATACCACACGAAACAGAAGTTGAAGAAAAAGCTCCAATATATGAAGCAATTTTCAATAATGGAATAGACGTAAAAATAACTGAAGGAACGAAAATACGCTCAAGTCAACCTGGAACAATCACTACTGTAAATAATGATTATATTGAAATAAATCATAATTTAAATGAGGAAAATAGATATAATAATAAGGAATATATTACAAAATATTATAATTATGGTACTCTGTTTAAAGATACTAAAGAAAATTATCTTGTTGTAAAAGAAACAACCTTATCATTAGCAGGGAAAGATGTTATGCATTTTGAAATAACTGAAGATGGAAAGTATATTGATCCTAATTTAATGTTTGGATATGAAGCTGCAGGGGAAATTTGCGAAGACGAAGATGCAATAAAAACAACAAGAGGAACGGCATCAAATGAAGATATTAAAAAGTTATTGGATAATAAATGTGTTTCTAAAACAAAATATATAGGAAGAAAGGCAGCAAAACAATTAGCCTACAATAATAGTTATTTTGGAACTCCTGAAGGAGAATATACAAGTTTAGTATGTGGAAGTTCTAATATATCAGCAAAAGGACCAGGAACTGCCCAATGTGCTGCAGGTGTTTATAGATATTTTAATAGCTTTTTACCAAAATTAGATAAAGCTGCTTGGATGAAGTTTGATAGAATTCGTGGTAATGCTGTTGATTACTGGATTAGAAATAATAGCTTAGGAAAAGATGGATTTAAAGCGGATCAAACACCAACACCTGGTTCTGTTTGGGTTTCGAGTTATAGTAGCGCAACATGTGGAACATCAGCATGTGGGCATGTAATGGCTGTTATAAGTGTTGCAGGTGATAATGTTAATGTATTTGAATGTAACCATTATGGAAATGAGATGTGTTGGTATCATACCTATACAAAATCATACCTTTCAAATTATCGAGGATTTTTAGGATATATTCATATTTTAGGAGAGTGTTAATGAAAAAGAAAATTTTAGTTTTAATTGGATTAGTACTGTTAACAACAGGGTGTAATGCTACAATTAATGTTAATATAGATAAAGACAGCGTTAATCAAAAATATATTATTAATATGGATAGTAGTGAACTATCCAATGGAACAGTTTATAAAACAATTGAACAAAACTTACTAGATAAAGAATTTGATAGTGAAGTTTTAAGTTATTTTACTATTAATAATAATATAAATAGTAATCCATTAAAAGCATCAAAATCATATGAATTAGCTAGTTATACTTGGGATACTTTAATTGCAAGATGTTATGATAATCAAAGTATAATTTATGAAAATAATGTGTTGAAAATAAACGCAAGTGGTTTTAATTGCTATGATAAATATAATATTTTAAATAATGTTAATATAAATGTAACTACTAATTATAAAGTAGTAAATAATAATGCTACTAAAGTAGAGAAAAATACTTATATATGGAATATAAATAAAAATAATTTATCAAACATTAATATGGAAGTAGATTTTAATAACAAAGAAGTAGATAATAAAACTATATTAATAATATTAGGCGTTGCTTGTTTATTAATCGTAGTTGGTTATTTCTTATATCATATATATAAATATAAATTAGTAAAAAATGATTCTATTTAATAAATAAAAAGAAATATAAATAATTATTAAAAAGTAAGCAAAAAACAATTGTTATTTGTTTACTTTTTTGTTATAATTTTATTAGTAAAGAGATATGAGGTGAACTTATATATGAAAAAAAGTTTATTTATTAATATATGTATTATGTTAGTTTGTGGTTTATTTATATTTTTTAGTATAAATGAATGTGTTAATGCATTTTCAGGAGTACAAGTTTTAGATGGATGTAGTGTATTAAGTCCTAATCAACAAAAAGTTTTACAGTCTGTGTGGACTGCATTAAGAGTAGTTACTCCGGTACTTCTTGTTGTACTTATTACTAAAGATATGGTACAAGCAGTAATGGCAGGAGAAGAAAAACAAATAAAAGAAGCACAATCTAATGCAGTTAAAAGGATAATAGTGGGAATAATAATTATGTTTGTTCCTACAATAGTAAATTTAATATTAGATTTAATGGGTAAGGGTTTAGATACCTGTGGCATTAAATAGTTAGGAAGTGAAATATATGCAAACTTTATCATTTTTAGGAGCAGGAAGAATTTTAACAAAATGGGCTGCAGGATTATATAGATCTATTGCTGCAATATATACTGATATGCTGAATCTTGTTGATACATTTAATGATAGTCCTCTTGCAGAGACATTAAATAATATATCAGCTAATGTTTACGTCTTAGTTGGCGTTTTTATGCTTTTTAGAATAGGCGTATCTTTATTAAATTATTTAGTTGACCCAAGTAAACTTGATGATAAGAAAGTTGGTGGAGGACAGCTTGTTACGCACATTTTAATATCAATTGTTTTATTTCTTTCTTTAAATTTTGTATTTAAGTGGACAAATGATTTACAAACTATTTTGCTTGAGCGAGATGGTATTTTATATAAAATTATATCTACAGGTAATGCTGAAATGTCTAAACTAAACGATTTACAATTAATTAATACTCAGGAAGTTAGTGTTGTTAGCAAAAAATATAAGGATAATGAAAATATTTGTAATAATACTGCAACTATTAAAGCAGCATTAAAAGAGCATATAATTAATAACATAAGAGGAGGATGCTTTACAAAAAAATATACTAGAGCTGAAGCAGAAAAATTAGTTAATAGTGTTCCTATTACTTACAATTCAAGTGGAAGAGAGTTAACCGGAATATCAGGTTCAATAGATGAAACATCTTTAAAAGGATTAAATACTAAAGTGTCTGTAAAGTATAAAAATCAAGTCGGTCAGTCAGTTTCTGGAGTAAAACCAAATTTTCATTTAACAAATGCAACATGTTATTTTAATTTTCCACTTTCACGTGATTATAGTGATAATAGTTTAGATAGTATATCTGGATTTCATGTGGAATATTATTGCGATTCTTCAAAATCTGATGAAGTAGAAAAAAGTATTGAAGGAATAGAAAATAAAAAAGAACAACAGATAAGAAAAGATCAGGGTAAGTACGATAATAGCAGTATTGAGGAAAGTGGTTTTGAATTTGCTACAATTACATTATCAACATTTATGTCACCAAGCGATGAGGTTGATGATACAATTTTAAAACAATATTCTGGTGAAAAATCAAGTGATTGGTGGGCTGATCAAATAGAAGATGAGCAAAAAAGTTCTTCAGGCATAACTTATTCAATGGATTGGTTGCTAGCATTCATTTGTGGATTGGCAATAATTGCTGTTTTATTAGCTATTATGATAGAGGTTGTTGTTCGTAATTTAAAATTAGTGTTCTTACAAGCTATAGCACCAATACCTGTTGTTTCTTACATGAATCCAAATGATAAGCTGCTAGGTACTTGGGTAAAACAATATATAGGTGTATATTTTAGTTTATTTATACAATTGTTTGTTATATTAATTATTCCGGATTTAATGATGAAACTATTAGATTCTGTTACAGGAGGATTTATATTAAAAATAGTTATAATTGCAGGATGTTTATTATTTACAAAAGAAGCTCCTAAATTTATAGGAAAATTATTAGGATTAGATAATATGGAAGGTTCATTTGGTGATGCATTTAAAATGGTTAAAACAGGTCTTGGAATCGGTGCAGGTGCTGCAGCTGCAGCAGTTGGTTCAACAATCGGTGGAGTTCAAGCGTTTCATGCAACAAAGGGACAATCCGGTTGGAATAGATTTGCAGCGGGTGCTAATGCTTTTGGTACAGGAGTATCAAGCATATTTAAAGGTGCTAGTGGAGGAGCAAAAGGCAAAATTCTAGAAGGCTCTAAATATGCTAAAGATATTAGTAATAAAAGAAGAGACATGTATGAAGGTGGAGCAGCTGGAGGTAGCGTATTTTTATCCGGTTTATTAGGAAATAACTATGATCCAAATAGGAAAGATAAGAGAGTCGAGAGTGCATATGATGATGTACTTAATGCTCGAAAAGCAGTCGATTCAAGACTAGAAGAAGAAATATTAAAGAAAAATGTTGCAGGTCTTAAGCAAGACCGAGATAACTTGGCATTGATGCGTTCAACAGGTAAGGATATAAACGGAAATGCTGTTTCAACACAGGATATAGCAAATTTCGAAAAAAATTATGTTGATAAAATGAATTCTACTAAAGCGACATGTGTTAGTGAAGTACTTTCAGGTAAGAAAGGAATTTACGAAGCTGCTGAAACTGATGTTCAAACAAAGGCTTTAATTGAGGCTTATGATAGAAAAGTTGATTATTATGGAAAAACTCTTGGTAAAGAGGTTTCTACTAGTGATCCTGATTATTCATATAATTTTGAAGAGTTACAAAAATTCTCAAATGTTGAAGCAGGGAATGCAGATTCTTATAAAGCTACTAAGAGCACAGCTGAAGATGCTAAGGTTAGATTTTCTAATTCTTCAACACGTAGCAGCCATTATGAACATGCTAATGCAAAATAATAAAATAAAAAGGGTGTGATATATAATGATGAATCAAACATTTTTAGTGCCTGCTAATAGTAAAAGGAGTGCGCTGATATTTGGATTTTTTAAACCAGTTGATTTAATAATATTTGGGGTAGGTACGGCATTATCATTAATTTTATTAATGATATTTCCCGTAACAAAACTATGGGCCGTTATTGTTACATTAATACCCATTGTAACTGCAGGATTCTTAGTTTTCCCAATACCCAATTATCATAATGTAAGAACTTTAATTGGTGAAGTTTACAACTATTACTTTGTAAACAGAAGAAAATATATATGGAGAGGTTGGTGTTATACTTATGAACAATCAGATGAATAATGGAGTAGGTCAGGTTAATCAATTGCAAAATCAAAATTTGAATAATAATTCAAGTCAAAATGTTAAAAAGATGGCTAAGTCTGTTAAAGTTGATTCAAAATGGACAGAAAATTGGATTAATGTAAAAAAAATTAGTAATGGAATTATCTATAATAATTTAGGAGAAATGGTAACGGGAATAAAAATACAGCCTAAAAACATTTTTATCTTAGATGGTAGTAGTATGGATAATACATTAATTGGTCTTATGAATTTCTACAATACAATAGACTATGAATTTTGGTTAATGGTAGCAGATAGGCCAGTTGATATAACAGTATATGAAACAGAGCTACAACTTTTGTATAATAAGACACAAGATCAAAGGATAAGAAAACTTATTTCTCAAGATATGGATAAGGGTGATTATTTTAAAAATAATAATGTTGTTGATACGGAGTATTATCTATTATTTAAAGAAAAGAATATGGATAATTTACAAAAGAAAGTACGTAATTTGATAAATGGAATGGCTAGTTGTGGTTTGGTTGCTAGTCAAACATCAAATGATGATTTAAAAATGATAATAGACAATTTCTTAAATGGGGGAAGAGATTTTGAAAGTGGAACGGTGATGCCTTTATGAGTACATTTAAGAGTAAAGTAGCCCCAAAGGGATTAGATTTTAGTAATTCAGGACATATTGTAGTAAGTGATAAATATATGTGTATTTTAACCGCTGTATCATATCCAAGAAGTATTGGGGTAGGATATTTATCTAATATAACTAATATGCCAGGAGTAAAGCTTGTTATAAAACATATTCCTGTACCTTTTTCAATGTTATCTAAAATGCTTAATAAAGAATTAGCAAATTTAAGGGTTAGATATCAAGAAGAAAAAGATAGAACTTCACAGGAAAGAATAAGACAAGATTATGACACATTAGAAGTATTTATTCAACAGCTTGCAAGCGCCCAATCAAAGATATTTGATTTTCAAATGCATATTGTAGTATGTGCCGATACATTAGAAGAGTTGGAAACTCGTAAAATGACTATTAAAAATTACTTAGATGCGATGGGACTTCGCGCAATACCTCTTCGTTTCGAACAAGAAAAAGTATTAAAATCAATTTTACCATTCTTTCCAAAACAAGATATTGAAGAAAGAGTAGGAACAATTATGCCAAGTCCTACGATGGCAGCCATGTATCCATTTATATTTGATAGTATAAAAGATCCAGGGCCATCAACACTTCTTGGAACAGATTTTTCTGGAGGAGTAGTTTTATTTAATCAATTCTTGTATCAAACAAGAAAAGAACATAATAGAAATAATGCTAATATGGTAATTCTAGGTACATCTGGAAGTGGTAAATCAACAGCAGCAAAATTAATGCTTAGAAGTGCCATTAGAAATGGTTATAAAATTGTAGCAATAGATCCTGAAAACGAACTTAAAGATATGGCAGAAGCATTTGGGGGAGATGTAATTGACTTAGGGAAAGGAGGTCAATTTGGCCTTATTAACCCACTTGAAGTTATAATTGATGCTGATGAAGATGAAATAAAACAGGGCTTAGGATATACAGTTTTAACAAAAACCCTTCAATTCTTAAAAGGTTTTATGAAATATTATGATCCTTCAATTGAAGAAGATGTTTTAAATTTATTTATTGAACTTGTCCAAGAAACATACCGTCGTTTTGGAATAGATTTTAATTCAGATTTTTCTGCATATACTCATGAGCAATACCCAACTTTTGATGATGTTTATGCTACAATTAAAGGAAAATTAATTTCAATGAGTGATATGACACATGAAAGAGATATAATGGAAAGACTAGAACTTAAAATAAGACCATTAACAAACGAATTAAGATTCTATTTTAATGGTAAAACAACTATATCACCAAGAAGTAATTTTATTGTATTTAATATAAAAGAATTAATGAATAGTGATACAAATATAAGAAACGCTTTATTCTTTAATGTATTAAAATATGCTTGGAGTTTATGCCTAGATTCAAGTATTAATACTGTAATGATGGTAGATGAAGCCCATGTATTATTATCCGGTGGAAATGTTCTTGGAGCTGATTTCCTTGCTCAAATTCAAAGAAGGGCTAGAAAATATAATACAGGTAATATAATTATTACTCAACAACCAAGTGACTTTACACCACAAGCAGTAATTACACAAGGAAAAGCAATATTTGATAACGCTAGTTACTATTTAGTAATGGGGCTTAGAAAACAAGCAGTTGAAGATTTATCTTTATTGATAGATTTAAATGATAATGAAAAAGAAAGTATTAAAAGATATTCACAAGGTAATGCATTATTTGTATGTGGATCAAGAAGAATGCAAATAAATGTTGTATTAACACCTGAAGAACTTGAATCATTTGGATCAGGAGGAGGACTATAAAAGGTCCTCCTTTTTATTTTTTAAATTTATTGATTTTTAGATATTTTTTAAAAATTGCTATAAAAAAGCATTTGAAAAATGAAATTTAAGTCTTAAGATGAATTTTAAAATTTCATCTTTTTTTGTACTTAAAAAGTCAAATTCATGTCATTTGCAAAGCATTTTTATATATGTTAATCTATCTAACTGGAGGGTTTTATGGAAAAAGATTATAAGAAAGAAATAATAAGTTTAATAGAAAAAGATATTATTAATCAAAGAAAGTATAATTATTATAAAAATGAAAGTTTAGTTAATACTAACTTTGAAATAGGAAAGTTACTTATCGAAGCACAAGGTGGGGAAGAAAGAGCACAGTACGGAAATAAGTTAATTGCAACTTGGAGCATTGAATTAACAAAAAAATATGGTAAAGGTTATAGTGAGAAGAATTTAAAAAGAATGAGAAAATTTTATATAGAATATAAAGATAAGCAAAAAGGGTCACCAGTGGTGACCGAATTGACATGGACAAATATTTGTCTACTTTTATCTATAAAAGATATTAACAAAAGAAATTATTATATTAATATGTGCATTAAGAAAAACTTATCAAAAAGAGAATTACAACAAGAAATAAAAAGCAATGCTTTTGAAAGATTAAGTTTAGCAGATAAAAATAATATAAAACTAGTAACAAAAGAAGAAGATATTGATTTCACAGACACATTTAAAAATCCATTTATAATATATGCTAATGTAGATGAGGAAAATATGGATGAAAAGACTTTAAAACAAATACTTTTAGAAAAAATAGAAAAAATAGTTTTGGAGCTAGGTGTTGGATTTAGTTTTATAGGAAGTGAAGTAAGACTAGGAAATCATAGATGTGATTTATTGTTTTTTAATATAGAACATAATTGCTATGTAGTAATAGAATTAAAAACAAGAAAATTAGAACATGTTGATATAGGACAAATAAAGTATTATGTAGAATATATAAATAAAAATATAAAAAAAGAAAGACATAATAACACTATAGGAATAATAATGACAAAATATAATGATTATTATGTAATGGAATATTGTACTGATAAAAATATATATGAAACAACATATAAAATAATTAATAAAGATCAAAAATTATTAAATTAAAATTGTAAACAAATTAAATATCAATAATAGACAAATTACTAATTTTATAGTATCATTATAAGTAGGATATGGAGATGGTTTTATGGACAAACAAAGTATTTATTTAATCTCTGCAGGAGTTGTTTTTATACTTTTTGTTATTTTCCTTATTATTCTATTAAAGAAAAAAAGGGTTATTAATTTACAAAAACAAGTTCAAGAATTGGAACGTCAAAGGAATTTAATTGTATCAACACCAATTGCTAGTGAGCTTGCTAAAATAGAAGTAATTGTAAAAAATGAGAAATTAGAAAGTAAATATGAAGAATGGAAAGAAAGATACCGTGTTATAAAGGAAAATCGTTTTCAAGTAATAACAGATATGCTCCTTGAAATTGATGGATTAATTGATGCTAATGATATAAAAAGTGCTAAACAAAAAATTATGGAACTTGAAATGGAAATATATAAGCTTCGTGTATCTACTGATAATTTACTTGATGAAATAAGAGAAGTAACTATGAGTGAAGAAAGAAACAGAGCTATAGTTACAAAACTTAAAAGTAAATTTCGTGATTTAGAAAGAACATTTACTACAAATCAAGCTTCTTATGGTGATATAGATAAATATATTGAACTTCAATTTGAAAACATTGAAAAAAGATTTCAAGAATTTGAAACAATCATGGAAAACAACAATTACAGTGAAATAGTGTCAAGTGTAAAAGTATTAGATGAAATGATCGCTCATATATCTACAGTAATTGAAGAAGTACCAGATTTACTTTTATTAACTAACAAAATTATTCCTTCAAGGATTGAAGAAATAAAAGAAACATATAAAACTTTATTAAGTAAAAATTATCCTTTATCTTATTTAAATGTTGATTATAATATTGAACAAATTGAAAAGAAAGTAAAAGAAATACTTGATAAAGTAAAAATACTTAATTTAGAAGATAGTATGTTAGAACTTAAAACATTTTTAGATTATTTAGATAATTTAATAAATGATTTTGAGATAGAAAAAAGAAGTAAAAAAATATTTGATGAAGAGGCTAAAACGTTTAAAAATAAAATTAGTAAAATAAATAAAATAGTTACTGATATTTATGAACAATTAAATGATATTAAAAATATGTATAATTTAAGTGAAGATGATTTACAAGAATTAGAAAATGTAAATAAAAATCTTTATGAAATAAATAAATCTTATAATATAATAGTTAAAGATTTAAAAACAAAAAAAGAACCATATTCTTCATTAAAAGAAAAAATTGAAAGTTTATCAAATAAACTTGCTACTACAGAAAATGATTTAGATATTTGCTTAAAATCTCTTGGAAGCATGCAAGAAGATGAACAAAGAGCAAGAGAACAATTAAAAGAAATAACTGCACTTTTATCTAAATGTAAAACTAGCATAAGAAATTATCCGCTTCCTATTATTACAAGTAATTATTTTGTAGAATTATCTGAAGCAAATGATGCAATTTTAGAAATAGTAAAAGAGCTAGATAAAACCCCAATTACAATTAAAACTTTAAATATAAGAGTTGATACAGCAAGGGACTTATCATTAAAACTTTTTAATACAACAACAGAAATGATAAAAACAGCAAAACTAGCTGAGATGATTATTGTATATGGCAATAGATATAAGCCTTTAGACAAAGACATTGAAAGAGGCCTTGATATTGCAAGTAAACTATTTTTTAAAGGAAGTTATAAATTAAGTTTAGAAACTTCTATCGCGGCTATTAAAATAGTGGAGCCTGATATATATAATAAAATGTTAAATTTGTATAAAAACTAATATTTATTTAGGATACTTTATATATAATAAAGTATCTTTTTTGGATAAATTAAAGTAATAATTTTGCTTTTTACAAAAATTTATGATATAATTTTGCTGTTTAAAGAAGGTGATATTTTTGATATATGTTATAACGGGACCAACAGGTGTAGGTAAAACTAACTTGTCCATTAAACTTGCAAAAAAACTTAATGCATCTATAATTAACTGTGACAGCATGCAAATATATAAAGAATTAAATATAGGAACAGCTAAAATAAAAGAAGAAGAAATGCAAGGAATAAAACACTATTTAATAAATACAAAAAGTGTTTTTGATGATTATAATGTTTGTGCTTATCAAAAAGATGCTAGAAAAATTTTAAATGAATTATTAAAAGAAAATAAAAATGTTTTAATTGTTGGAGGAACAGGTTTATATTTAAAAGCTTTACTATATGATTATAAATTTACTGAAGAAAACATTATTAATGATTATTCTAAATATACTCTTGAAGAATTAGTAAGTAAAATCAAATCTATTAATAACTCCATAGAAATAGATTTTAATAACAGAAGAAGAGTGGAAAGAGCTTTACAAAAAATAGAAAATAATGTAGAAAGTACTAGTAATAAAAATGTTAAATTATATGATTTTAAATTAATTTGTTTAACAAGAAAAAAAGATAATTTATATAATAATATAAATTTACGTGTAGATAGAATGATTAAAGAAGGTTTAACCCAAGAAGCATATAATTTGTATCAAAAAAACATTCATACAAGAGCTATTAATACTGCAATTGGATATAAAGAATTATATTTATATTTTGATAAAAAATTAACTTTAGATGAAGCAATTGATAAAATTAAATTGAATTCAAGAAGATATGCTAAAAGACAACTTACATTTTTTAAAAATCAATTTTCTGATATAAAATGGTATAATTTAGATGAAATGGATGAAGAAGATATAATAAAAGATATATTATCTTAAATAACATTTAGTTATAAAACTAAGTGTTATTTTTTTTAAAATTTTTTTTTCTTCTTTTTTTAAAATATGCTTGATTAAATAAAAAATATAAGTATAATAGTAAGTAATATTTTAACAGGAGGAAGTGATTATTTTGAACATAACTACATTACCCGTTCTTATATTAAGAAATAATATTCTTTTTCCTCACGATGAAATTAGACTTGAACTTGATAATGAACAAAATAAAGAATTAATTAAAATCGCGTGTTCTTATTATGATAAATATATTTTAATCGTTAATTATAGTGATGTATTAGATAAAGATAATAATATAAATAAGTTACCACAAATTGGAGTTCTTGGTAATATTACAATGAATTTAGAACTTCCTAATAACAAAACAAGAATAGTCATAAAAGGTATGAATCGTGTTTATATAAATAGTTATGATAAAGAAGATTTAAATATTCTTGCAAGTGTAAGTCCAATTAGTTACGAAAAAATTGAAAAAGTAGAAGAAAACGCTTTTGCAAGAAGTTTAATTAAACAAGTTGAATACTATATAGATAAAGATTCAAGTATTAGTAATAGTATTTTATCAACATTAAATCCTAATTTAGGTATTGATACTTTAACAGATTTAGTTAGTCCTATTTTAAAAGAAAGTTATGAAAGAAAACTAGAATATTTATATGAGATAAACCCAGTTGTTAGAGTATGTATGATACTTGAAGATATAAATGAAGAATTAAAAATTGTTGAGTTTGAATCAATGATTGAAGAACACTTATCAAAAAATTTAGACGACTACCAAAAAAATTTCCTTTTACAAGAAAAATTAAAGGTGGTAAAAGAAGAACTTGGTATAAGTTATGATAAAGATGAAGAATATATTAACTTAAAAGAAAAAATCGAAAAATTAAAATGTCCAGCAAGTGTTAAAACAAAATTAAATGAAGAGTTAAAAAAATATGAATCAACTTCTGTTAATAGTCCAGAGTGTAGTATTATAAGAAGTTATATTGATTTATTATTAAACTTACCTTGGAATAAAAGTACAACGGATAATAAAGATTTAATTTTAGCTAAAAAGATTCTTGATGAAACACATTATGGTTTAAATGATGTCAAAGATAGGATAATTGAGTATTTGGCTTTAAGAACTAGAACAAAAAATACAAATAGTTCTGTTATATGTTTGGTTGGTCCTCCAGGAGTTGGGAAAACAACTCTTTGCAAAAGTATTGCTAAAGCAATGAATAGAAAATATGTTAAAATATCTGTTGGAGGGCTTAATGATTCATCTGAAATTATGGGTAACCGAAGAACATACATCGGAGCTTTTCCTGGTAAAATAATTCAAGGAATAAAAAAATGTGGGAGTAATAATCCGGTATTTGTAATTGATGAAATAGATAAACTTTGTAAAGATATAAAAGGAGATCCTGCAAGTAGTTTACTTGAAGTATTAGATAAAGAGCAGAATAAATATTTTGTTGATAATTATGTCGAAGAATGTTTTGATTTGTCGAAAGTAATGTTTATAACTACTGCTAATGATGTAGGAAACATTCCTGAGGCTTTAAAAGATAGATTAGAAATAATTGAGATTGAAGGATATAGTGAATATGAAAAACTAAATATTTGTAAATCATATTTAATAAAAAAAGAACTTGAAGAAAATGCTTTAACATTTGATGATGTAACATTTACAGATAAAGCATATGAAAAAATAATAAAAAATTATACAAAAGAATCAGGTATAAGATCTTTAGAAAGAATGATAGATAAAATTTTAAGAAAAATAGTGACAGAACTTGCTATAAATAATAAGAATAAAAAATATGTAATTGATGAAAAACAAGTTTTACAATATTTAGGAAAAGAAAAATATTCTTTAAACAATAATACATATTCTAATACAATAGGAATAGTCAATGCCCTTAGTTATACTACTTTAGGGGGAGAAGTACTAAAAATAGAAATTAATACATATAAAGGAAATGGTAACATAATAACAACAGGACTTCTTGGAGATGTTTTTAAAGAAAGTGTTAAAATAGCTCTTAGTTATATCAAAAGTAATTGTGATAAATTAAAAATAGATTTTGATATGTTAAATAATATAGATATTCATCTTCATGTTCCAGAAGGTGCTGTTAAAAAAGAAGGTCCAAGTGCAGGAATAGCTATTACTACGGCTTTAATAAGCGCTTTAAAAAATAAACAAATTTCTAGTTATTTAGCTTTAACAGGAGAAATAACATTAAGAGGTAATATTTTACCTGTAGGAAAAATAAAAGAAAAAATAATTGGAGCTAGTAATAATAATATTAAAAAAGTAATACTTCCTAAAGAAAATGAAAAAGATGTAGAAGTTTTAGATGAAGTTATAAAAAAGAATATAAAGTTTGTTTATGTTTCTAACTATGAAGAAGTATTAAAGGAGATTAAATTATGAAAGAAACAATATATGATTTATTAAATAAATATCAAATTACTTTCAATATAAGTGAAGAATTAACAGATACTGAATTAGGTTATTTATATTTAAAGATGAAAAGTGATATTGTAAATAATTGTTTTGATGTATTAAAAGAACAATATAAAAGAAAAGATTTATTTAATGCTAATTTAAAAATACTTTTTGAACTTGCTATAGATTATCCATATAGTGCATCTTTTTCTAACAATTTAAAAGAAGCTATATCAATGTTTGTTGTAAGTGGAAGAGAAATATTAAAAGAAGATAAAGATGATGAAGATTTTTTAACTAAGTGGAATTTATTAAATGAACTTGTTGGAGAAAGAAATAATATTGTTGAAACAAATGATGGAAAAGAAAGATTAATAAAAGAAGAAATAATAGAAAGAAACTTTAAAAACAATCAAAAATATAAAAATTTTATTAATCACTATTATAGAGATTTAATAAAGTATGATTATGTAATATATCTTATTTATTATATATATCTTGCTAATAATAAAGATAGTGAAATATATAAAGAATTTAATAAACCTAGTATTATAAGTTCTGCCTGTAATCATTTATATTATTTAAATGATTTTGTAAAAGAATATAGTTGTGAAGAAATGTATATAAAAGTAGATGCCTTAAAAGAAGTTGTAAGAAAAAAACTAGAAGAATTAGAAAATTAATTCTTTTTTTTATTTTTATACATATATTTAACTGAATATATAAGGAGGAAAAATATATGAAACAAATAATTCCTTTTACGAAGGATATAACATTTAAAAATACAATTGGAGATTTAGTTAGTATATCTCTTGATAATGATTTACAACTTAAAGGAGAAGATTTAATCACAGGTAACTTTTATGTTAAAGGAAAATACAAACTTACTAAAGCAAGTATACAAGAGGAAGAATATAGCTATAAAATACCTTGTGAAATAGCTATAAGTGATGATTATGATACATTTGATGCTACGATAGATATAGATGATTTTTACTATGATATTATAGATAATGAAGTTCTTAGAATTAATATTGATTTAGTTATAGATAATTTAGTAAAAAAAGAAGTCAAAGAAAAAGAAGAAGTAAGTGTTAGAAAAGAAGAACAAGAAGTTAAAGAAATAAAAGAAGAAAATGAAAAAACAGATGATTTAAATATTGTTTTTAATTATGATGAAGAAAGAGATAATACACCACTTAATATAATTACAGATACTAAAAAAGAAGTATTTAATGATGTTGGTAATGATACTTATACAACATACATTGTATATTTAGTTAATGAAACAGATACAATTGACTCTATTTGTAATAAGTATAAAATAAATAAAGAAAAAGTATATGATTATAATGATATAAAAGATATTAAATGTGGAATGAAATTAGTATTACCTGATGTAAAAAATGAACAATGAACGAAGTTTCTTAAAAAAATATAATATTATACCAACGGGTTATGAATATAAAGATAATGTAAAAATAATAGAAACAAAAAACAATAAATATGTTTTAAAAAGAAATAAAAATAATGTATTAGATATATTTAATTATTTACATTTAAAAAACTTTAATTATTTTCCTAATGTTTATAATAAAGATAGAAATGATCTATATGAAATATATGAATATATAGATTCAAGTGATATGTCTAATTATGAAAAAAGTGAAGAAATAATATATTTATTAAGTTTATTACATAATAAAACAACATCTTATAAAGATATTGATATTGATGAGTATAAAAAAATATACGAAGATATATTTAATAAATTAAATGAATTAGAAGAGTATTATATAAGTTTAAATAATGAAATAGATAAAGAAATATATATGTCTCCAAGTAATTATTTACTTGTAAGAAATATAACGAAAATATATTCTGCAATATATTATTGTAAAACTGAATTAGAAGAATTTTATAATATCGTAAAAGATAACCCTAAAAAAAGGGTATCATTAATACATAATAATATAGATTTATCCCATTTATTAAGAAATGAAAATAGTTATTTAATAAGTTGGGATAATGCTAAATTTGATATACCTGTTTATGATTTAATAAAGTTTTATAAAAAAAACTATAATGATGTAGATTTTACTAATTTGTTCAAACTATATGAAAGTAAATATCCACTTCATAATGAAGAAAGAAAGTTATTATTTATTAGTTTAAGTATACCTGATAAATTAGATTTAAGAAGTGATGATGAGTTTTTAAAAACAAAAAAAGTAAATGATTTACTTTTATATTTACAAAAAACAGATGATATTATTTTACAGTATAATTCTAATTAATAATACAAAAAATAGTATTATTTCAATAAATAATAAAATTGCATAAGAGGTAACTGTAAAAAAAATAAGTAAAAATGATTGATATACAATTATAAGTAACCAAAAACCTAAGAAGGCTAGATAGCAACCGCTATTCCTTCTTTTACATTTGCATGTATTACAATTACAGAAAAAACCATGTTTTGACTTGTTCAAATATATCAATCCTTCTTTCTATTTTATTGTATGAAATAATTGTTAAAAAGTGCAAAGAAAAATATTGACATGGGGGGGGTATATTATATAATAACCTTATAAAGTTAAAAATAGGAAGGAAGTAAAAAAACATATGAAAAAACAAAATATAATCATGGGGATAAGTTTTGTATTACTATTTGTAATGGTAATGGGAGTAAGTTATGCAGCATATAGGTTTAGTGCATCAGGAACAAAAGAAAATGTAATATCAACAGGAACAAGTAGTGATCCATACACACTTGGATTATAAATGTAAAATAAAAGAATTAGTTGCTAATTCTTTTTAAATGTCTTGTAAGAGTTTCAGGTACTTGTTTACTTTCTAATTCTTTAAGTTTAGGAATTGTTGATAAATCTGTACCTAAATTAGTCATATAAATTGTTTTATTTGATGTATCGTTTATGTAATCATTTTTAATATCAATAATATAGTTTGGATTAAATAGTTCATATCTAAATGAAACATTATCTTGATTTAATTTTAAACTATCTTCAACAATATAATTTACATCTATATCACTATATTGTTTATTTAAGTTAACAATGGAATTACCATGTTTTATTAATTTAAATGTAAATATTAATCTTTTATCAGGAAATTTTATATTATCTATATTTAAGCTATGTAGTAGTTTCATATTATTAATATATGTATCTATATTTTCTATTGAATGTTCAACATTTTCTTTAAAATATTTATTTTCTATAGGTAATCTTGTTTTTAAATTTCTTAGAAATTCAATTACTTTCTTATTATCTTTTAATAATTTTTTTAATAAATCATTATTTTCAAATAGAAATAAATTTAATAAATCTTTTTCTTCTAAATGTTTATAATCTTCAAGAAAAATTAATAAACTTTCATTACCATGTTCTTTTATAAATTCAAATAGTTTTAAATAACTTAATGGTTCTTTTTCCATATTAGACTCCTTATTTATATGTTTCTTCTTTTAAGTTGGAAATATTATAATTCATTATTGAAATATAGTCTTCATTTTTATTTATATCTTCATCTGTAATTGTAGCTAAACTTTTAAATAATAATGTTTTTGAAGATGTTTCTTTAGTTAATTTTGTTACTAATTCATTATCTTTAGTCCATTCATTTACGAAGATATAAGATAAGGATTTATTATTTAATAAAGAAGTAGCAAGTTTTATATTACTATCTATTTCTTTACCATTATTAGTTAAGTTTATAACTTCAAAACCATATTTTTCTAAGAATTTTAATGATTCATCATATGAAATAACTTTTTTATTATTAGAGTTTTTAGCAGTTCTGTTAAGTTCTGTATCAAGTTCTGATATATCAAGTTTTAGTAGTTTATAGTTATTATTTATTTCTTGTTTTAAATAAGGATTTTCAATATAATCTGATAATTCTTGTTTAATGTTTTGTGCTAGCATTAATATATTTGAAGGATTTAACCATATATCACTTTTAGCATATGTTTCTTCTAATCCATAACTAGCATCAATTATTTTAATGTTTTTATTTTTTTGTAAAATAACTGTTGCGTATTCTCTGTCAGTACTATTTCCATTGTAAATAAGTAAATCGTTATTACTAAAGTCTTTTAATTGTTTATTAGTTAGTTTATATTCATTAATATCTACACCATTTGGATAAATACTTTTAATGTTAGCACTTTCGCCATATAATCTTTTTGTTACATATTCAATTGGATAAATCGTAGTAATAATATTTATTCCTTCCATATCATATCTTTTAATACATCCGGTAAGTAATGTTATTGTTATAATTAACAATATTGTTAATATCTTTTTTTTCATAATTTTTTCTCCTTTTTTGGTACAGGATCATAACCTGGTTTAGACCATGGACCACATTTTAATAATCTTTTTATTGTCAAATAAGTTCCTTTAAAAAAACCATAAGTTTGGTATGATTCGATTGCATAGTTCGAACAAGTAGGTATGAATTTACACATATTATGCCAAGGACCTGGTATTTTTTGATAAATTTTTATAAAAAAAATTGCAAGGTGTTTCATATCTTTCACCAATATTATTTTACTATTAAATTTAAAATTTATCAATTATAAGTTCTAATTTTTATAAAAATATGGTAAGATTAAGTAAGAAAGGAGAATTTAAATTGGAAGAGTTATTAAATAAAATAGGAGTAGAACCACATAATAAAAAACTTTATCATCAAGCTTTTACACATTCATCATATTCTTTTGAACATTTACATAATGAGTCTTATGAAACATTAGAATTTCTAGGAGATGCAATCGTAGATTTAGTTGTTTCTGATTACTTATATAATAGCAAATTATATAAAGAAGGAGAAATGACTAAAATAAGGGCTAGCTATGTTTGCGAAAATGCGTTATATGAATATGGTATGGATTTAGGATTTAGTAATTACATAAAAGTAGGACATGGGGAAATAGTAACTGGAGGAAAATATAAAAAAGCCATAGTTGCTGATGTATTTGAAGCTCTTATGGGAGCGATATATTTAGACTTGGGTTATGAGAAAGTTAAAGAAGTTGCACTTAATATAATTGTTCCTTATATTGAAGATAAAAGTAAAGTATTTTTTAGTGATTATAAAAGTGCTCTTCAAGAAGCAGTACAAACTGATAAAAAATCTATGGAATATGTTTTACTTGAAGAAAGTGGACCTTCACATCATAAATATTTTAAAGTTGAGGTAAAAGTAGATGATATTGTATATGGTGTTGGTGAAGGTGGAAGTAAAAAAGAAGCAGAACAAAATGCTGCAAAAAAAGCATTAGAATTATTAGCAAATAAATAAGAAAAGAGGTAGTATATGAATTTTTTAACTGTAGCAGAAAGTATTAATAAGATATTTTATAATTATGATTATAACATTTTAAGTTTTTTACATAAACTTGCTGAGAGTTTAGGAAACTTTTTAACGCCATTATTTAATTTTTTAAGTTTAATAACAGAAAAAGGGATATTATTACTTTTAATAGCAATAATATTAATGTTATTTAAAAAAACAAGAAAAGTTGGAATATGTATGTTTGGGGCAGTTTGCTGTGGTGCAATTATAACTAATTTTATTTTAAAAGATTTAATTGCTAGACCAAGACCTTTCATAGATGAAACTAGTATTTTTAATACATGGTGGAAGTTTGTTGGAAGTGTTAATGAAAGTGAATTTAGCTTTCCATCAGGACATGCTACAAGTGTTGCCGCAGGAATGATAAGTATTATGTTATTATGTAAAAGTAAGAAAAAATATTTATGTATTATACCTATTATTTTAATAGGAATGGCTAGAAATTATTTGATGGTTCACTATCCAAGTGATGTTTTATTTGGAATAATCGTAGGATTAATCTCGGCCTTTATCGCATATTTAATAACAAATCTTATCTATAAATTGTTAGAAAAATATAGTGATAAGACTTTTTGTAAATTTATTCTTAAATTTGATTTGAAAAAATTACTTTTTGATGAATAAAATAATTATTTTTGCATAATATAATAATGTCATGAGGAATTTATGACATAACTCAAGGAAAAAATCCTTGAGTTTTCTTTATTTTTTATTATTTTTTTGATAAAATATAATATGTAATTGAAAGGATGATAATTATGTTTGAAACACTTAGTGATAGATTACAAAACGTTATAAAAAATATAAAAGGTTATGGAAAAATAACTGAAGAAAATATAGATTCAATGGTAAGAGAAGTTAGACTTGCTCTTCTTGAAGCTGATGTTAATTATAAGGTAGTAAAAGAATTTACTAGTGCTGTTCGTGAAAAAGCTTTAGGAGAAGAAGTTAAAAAAAGTTTAACACCTGGAGAGATGTTTGTAGGAATAATAAGAGATTCTTTAGTAGAACTTCTTGGAGGTGTTAATACACCTTTAAATTTAAATGGTAATCCTGCTTGTTTAATGCTTGTGGGTCTTCAAGGAAGTGGAAAAACAACAACAATTGGGAAACTTGCTAATTTATTAAGAAAAAAACATAATAAAAAACCACTTTTAGTGGCTTGTGATATATATAGACCTGCCGCAATAGAACAATTAAAACAAATAGGTAAAGAACTTAATATACCTGTGTATTATGAAGATAGTAAAGATGCTGTTAGTATTGCTAAAAATGGTGTTTGTTATGCTAAAGAAAATGGATATGATTATGTTTTAATAGATACAGCAGGTAGACTTCATATAGATGATAATTTAATGGAAGAGTTACAAAACATAAAACAGGAAGTAAAACCAGAAGAAACATTACTTGTAATTGATTCGATGATGGGACAAGATGCAATTAATGTAATAACAGGTTTTAATTCAAAAATAGATTTAACAGGTGTAATTTTAACAAAACTTGATGGTGATACAAGGGGAGGAGTTGCTTTATCAGTTAGACATTTAACTAATGTTCCGATTAAGTTTATCGGAGATTCTGAAAAGATGGATGGAATTAGTTATTTTTATCCTGATCGTATGGCCTCTCGTATTTTGGGAATGGGTGATATTTTATCAATTGTAGATAAAGCAAATGAAGCAATTGATGAAAAAGAAGCAGAAAAATCTCTTAAAAAAATGCAAAAAGGAAAGTTTGATTTAGAAGATTTTTTATCACAAATGAAACAAATAAAAAAATTAGGACCACTTGAAAATCTTTTAAAATTAATACCTGGTGCTAGTAAAATGGGACTTAATAATGTAAATATTAATCCTAAAGATTTAGCACATATCGAAGCTATTATTTTATCAATGACACCTTATGAAAGAAAACATCCTGAAATATTAAAAGCATCAAGAAAAGAAAGAATTGCTAAAGGTAGTGGAAGAAATGTTATGGAAGTAAATAGATTACTTACACAGTTTGAACAATCTAAAAAAATGATGAAAATGATTTCAAATGGCAATATGAAATTACCATTTTAAAAAATGTAGCTAACCTAAAGCTACATCTAAAATCATCATAAGAGAAAATCCAATTAAAGTAAATAGGGCCATAAGCTCTTTTTTCTTGTTCGTTTGACTTTCTGGTATTAATTCTTGAACTACAACATATATCATGGCACCTGCAGCAAAGGCAAGTAAATAAGGAAGCAGATATCTAACTTTAATTACTAAAATTGCTCCAAGTACTCCCGCTATGGGTTCAACTATGCCACTTAATTGTCCTAAAAAGAATGCTTTCTTTCTTGAAAATCCTTCTCTTAAAAGAGGAAGTGAAACAGCAGTACCTTCAGGAAAATTTTGAATTCCTATTCCAAGTGCAAGAATACAAGCAGTTGTAGTTGTCGCTCCATCAAGACCATATATAACAGATCCAAACGCTACCCCAATTGCCATACCTTCTGGAATATTGTGAAGTGTTATAGATACAACTAACATTATTGCTCTTTTTAAACTGGTTTTATCTTTTTTATCTTTCCTTTCTTTTTTAGTGGATATTTTATCATATAATTTATCCCCAATAAAAAGAAGAATTCCTCCACCCATAAATCCAATAAAAGCAGTTAACCATGCATTTAAATTTAAACTAGTAGCCATTTCAATTGATGGACTAATAAGTGAAAAAAAGGATGCTGCAATCATAACTCCAGCAGAAAACCCTAACATTGCATCAAGTAAATTCTTATTTATTTTTTTAAAACAAAATACAAGCGCAGCTCCAAGTGCTGTTATACTCCATGTAAATAAAGTAGCTATTAATGTTTGCTCAATACTATTTAAATTATTAAAAAAATCTAACATAATTCCTCCAAAAACTATAATAATATATGATATTTATTAATAAATTGCTACATAGATTAAAACCTATAAATAAAAACTAGGTAATTTACTTATACATAAAATTAAATTTTTCATATCATAAAATTAGATAGGGGGATTTAAAATGTTTAATAATAGATGTGGTAGACAAAACTTTATGGCAATGCCAAGTCAAAATGGTTTAATTGATATTGATAACAATACAGGAAATATAGATATAGATTTCGCTCAAACTCAAGCAACTAATCAAAATGATACTATGACTGCAGTAACTTCTAATGCTCCAATTATGGAACCTATGCGTGAAAGAGTAGTAAACAGAACTATAGTTCATAATGTTCCACATGTTTGTCCAATAAGAACAAGAATAGTTAATCATCATGTTTATCAACATACTTATCAACCAAGTTATACTTGCTGTGAAGAAAATGTATGTGAACATGTACAATGTGGTTCTTGTTGTAACTATTAAAAGACCTTTCGGTCTTTTTCTTTTTATGTTAATAAAAACACTTTTAAAGGTGTTTTTTTATTGGTATAATATAGATATAGATAGGAAGTGATTTTTTTGTGAAAGCATTAGTATTAGGTGGCGGAGGAGCTAAAGGTAGTTATGAAGTTGGAGTTTGGAAAGCATTAAATAAGCTTAATATGAAGTTTGATATCGTAACAGGTGTATCAATTGGTTCAATAAATGGAGCTTTTTATGTAGCAAATGAATATAAAAAATGTCTAAAAATGTGGCGTACAATAACTACGAATGATTTATTTGATGTTGCTATTGGAAGCAAATTATCCAAAGAAGATTTACAAAGTCTTGTAAAGCAAATGTCAACTGGAGGAATCAGTTTTGCCAATGCTGAAAAATTTCTTAAAAAGAATATTAATGAAGAAAAGGTTAGAAAATCTAAAATTAATTATGGTCTTGTTACTGTATCACTTACAAATAAAAAGCCAAGATTTTTAACTAAAGAACAAATACCATATGGAAAACTTGTTGACTACATTTGTGCAAGTTCTATTTGTTATCCTTTTGTTCATACACAAGATATAAATGATGAAAGTTTTATAGATGGAGGGTTTTATGATGGTATCCCAATTAATCTTGCAATTGATATGGGAGCAACTGAAATAGTAGCGGTTGATTTATCTGTTCTTGCTATTAATAAAAAACCAAAAGATAAAAATGTAAAAGTAGATGTTATAAAAATGAAAGATAAAACACCACTTACATTAACGTTTACTAAAGAATATGCTGATAAAAATATTAAATATGGTTATAACGATACAATGAAACATTTTAATAAGTTAGATGGAAATATATATACATTTAAGAAAAATGATTTAGATAAATCATATAATGAATTAAATAAATATTTTATTGAAATTTTAAAATCTACTATTCTAAATGAACCAAAAAATAAAATAGTAAATGAACTATTTAGTATTGCTAAGATAAATAAGTTATTTGTAAAAATAAAATATAATCATGATTTCAAAGAAGAAGTAGAAGAAGCTTTAGAACATCTTGGAATATTATTTGATATTCCTACAGAAAATATTTATTCAATAAAAAAATATAATAGAATGTTAGTAAAAAAAGTTAAAGAACTTGATTATATTAAAATAAATAAAAACTTAAAAGATAAATTTTTAATAGGATATATGTATAATAAATATATGAAAAATGAAAATAAAGAAGAAATAATAAAGGAAATGTATAATTTATCTTTAATATTTCCAAGGGAATATCTTTGTACAGTATATTTAATAGCTATATCTAAAAAGCATAGTGTACTTTTAAAAGCAGATAGTATTTATGATGATATTTTAAAAGAGTTAAATTTAAAGTAAAATACATCAGTAAAATAATTTGTCTAATTTTGTCAAATTTATTGTAAAATATTTTTAAGTGTTTTATTATAATATTGGGGAGTGTGATACATATGATATATCCTTCAATTGATAAATTATTAAATGTCGTAGATAGTAAATATCGTTTAGTCCATCTTGCAGCTTTAAGAAGTGATGATATAAGAGAAAATAATAATTTACAAAAAAATGAAGAAGATTATGTTTCTAAAAAGAATATAGGAAGGGCACTTGAAGAAGTAGCAGACAATTTAATTATAATAAAACAACCAGATGAAAAAAAATAATCCAATTACGGATTATTTTTTTTGTGCTATTTCTTTTGTATTTTTCCAAATCATAATCATAATTAGGAAGCCTTCATAAACTAATCTAATTACGATTGGTCCAAGGATTAATATAACTAAGAATAGTAAGAAACTTACACTAATGAATGAGAATGATACTAAAATAACATAAATTGTACCAATTAAATATAAAACTTTTAAAATTGGTTCAATAATCATTATTCTAAAATCAAGTAATTCTTTTAAAGTAACAAGTTTTTTACTTAATCCTTTATTATCTTTCTTAATAAATAAGAAATAAACTAGAATTCCTCCAATAACTGCTAATACTGAAGCGATAATTCCCCAAATAGCGCTTCCTGCTAAAGCAGCAGTATTACTAGGTGAATTGATATAGTCATAATTATACATAAAAAACAAACACTCCTTTCTACTTATATGGTATCATTAAATATTACAAAATACAAGAAAAATTTGTTTGACTAAACACTTTTATTGTACTATATTAAATTTATATGAAAAAGATTTAAATTTATGAAAAGAGGTATGTATGAAGATAATAAAATATAAGAAATTACCAGGTAATAAATATAAAATAACTTTAGATAATAATGATGTAATCCTTTATGAGGATATTATTATAAAAAATATGATTTTATTAAAAAAAAATATAAAAGAAGATGAGTTAAAACAATATTTAAATGAAAATATTTTTTATGAAGGGTATTATAAAGCATTAAATTATATAAAGTTTAGAATGCGTAGTACAAATGAAATAGAAAAATATTTAGCAAAAGAATTTAACAAGGATTTAATAGAAAAAATAATTCTTAATTTAACTAAAGAAGGCTATTTAAATGATGACTATTTTACAAAATGTTATATAAATGATTCGATAAACTTAAAAAATATTGGACCTAATAAAATAATTCATGAACTTGAAAAATTAGGAATAGATAAAAGCATTATAGATAAAAATATTAAAGTATTTACTAAAGAAAAAGAAGAAGAAAAAATAAAAAAAATAATAGATAAAAAAGTTAAAACTAATAAGAATAAATCAGTATATAATTTAAAAAATAATATAAAACTTAATCTTATTAATCAAGGATTTAACGTTGAAATAATAGATAAAAATATTAATAATATTAACTTTGATGAAACAAGTATTTATGAAAAAGAATATAATAAGTTATATAATAAGTTATCTAAAAAATATACTTCTTATGAATTAGAACAAAAAATAAAACAAAAACTTTATCAAAAAGGTTTGTTTAAATAAAAATATGTGAGATAAATCCCACATATTTTTATTTATTATTAGAATTATTAGAACTAGTTTTTAATTTAGACATATAAGTATTAAAATCGCCATTTAATTTATCATCATGAATTTCAACACCATATTCTTTTCTTAATTCTTCAAGTTTTTTATAGAATAAAGCACTATCTTCACTTAATTTTTTTGTAACAAGTGTTTCTTTAATAGTAGTTTTAACATCTTTAAGTTCAGGTTTTTTCTTTTCATCAGTTTTATAGATTATATGATATCCATATTTAGTTTTAACTGGAGTAGTTGTATATGTTCCTTTTTTAAGATTATATGCTGCTTTTTCAAATTCTTCAAGCATATCACCAGTATTAAACCATCCTGTATCGCCACCTTTGTCTTTAGTAGCTTTATCAGTTGAATATTCTTTAGCAAGTTTATCAAAATCTTCACCATTATTTAACTTTTTAATAATATCTTTTGCTTTATTTAAAGCTTCTTTTTCTTTATTATTTTTTTCTTCAGTAGTCATTCCATCAAGGGTATCAATAGAAATTAAAATATGTTTAGTTCTAATATCTCCAAAAATATTTTCATCGTAATATTTTTGAATTTCTTTATCAGTTAAACCTTTTTTAACCAATTCTTTAACTGCTTCATTTCTTCTATAAGAAAGTGAAACAAATTTTTCAAATTCAGTTTTTGATTCTAATCCATAATAATAAGCAATTAAATATTCAAAAGTTGTATTATATTGTTTAGCAGAATCTTCAACTTCTTTAACTTTTTCCTTTATATATTCTTTTTCTTCTTTAGTAGTTTCTTTGTATTTGTCACTTAAAATCATTTCATCAATCATGTCTACTAAAACGTTTACTCCATATTTTTCTTTAATTTTTTCATAAAATTCAGTAACAGAAATATTTTTGGCATCACTTGTTACAACAGCTTCTTCACCATTTTTTAAAACTGGTACTTTTCCACATCCTACAAGTGAAAAAATTAATAAACCTGAGATAAGAATTTTACCACTATTTTTAATTATTTTGTTCATAATTATATCCTCCTTTAAATAGTTACAAATTTATATTATCAAAAATTTAAAAAAAATACAATAATTTAGTCTTTTATATACACAAATTTCACAAAAACCCATAAAATAATTTAGAACAATAAAAAAGGAGGAGTTATTTATGAATTATGTATCATCATCAGCAATCGTATTAGTTTTATTTATCTTACTAATTATAATACTAGGTGCTTGGATTTAAGGGGGTGTATGTATGAAAAATAATGAATGCTGTAATGAAAAACCAGGAAAACATACAGGAAGTGGATTATTAATCGTTGTTGTATTATATATCTTACTTGCTATAATTTTTAGTTCATTTGGAACTAATAATAATGTATGTTGCTATTAATAAAAATATTTAAAAAACTTAAAAAGAGGCTTTTAAACCTCTTTTTAATGTGTCAGTATTTCATAAACTTCTTCAACTGATTTACTAAAGTTATCTTGATAAAAAGGAATTAAATGTAAATGATAATGTTTAACTTCTTCTAAAACACCATTGTTTTGGATTATTCTTAAACCATCATAATTTAAGTTTTCTTTTAAAAGGGTAGTTGTTTTTTTACTGATTAATAAAATATGATTTAAAGTTTCTATAGGAATATCATTAATATCAATATAATGATTTTTTGGTATTATTAAAGTATGTCCTGGTCTTTCAGGATTAATATCTAAAAATACCTTTACTATTTCATCTTCATATAAAGTATAACTTGGTATTTCATTATTTATTATTTTACAAAAAATACAATTATTCATATTTCCCTCACTTTCTTAAATTTATTATAAAATAAAAATAGTTTTTTTAAAAGTTTAAATTGTTTTAATTGACTATAAAATGTACATAATATATAATAATATTAGAATAAGGAAGGGATAATTATGAGTAAAAAGTTTCCTATTAACTTTAAAAAAAGTAATAATAATTTAAGTATTAAAAAAGAAGAAAAAAATAATGTTGATGAATTAGGATTGAGTACTGTAGAAAGTAAAGAAAAAGAAGGATATAGTCCTTTAAATGATGATATGAAAATGCATTACTCCAATATTAATGATTTAATAAATAACAAAAAGCTTGATGATGTTGAAAAACAAGAAAAAGAAGAAAATAATAATGATAATAACAATACTAATACTAATTTTTTTAATAATAATATAGAAAAAACAACTGTTGTATCTTTAGATGAAATTGATAATGAATTAGATAAAACAAGTAAAAAAGAACAACCTTTCTTCTTTAATAACAATTTTATAAATAAAGAAAAGAAAGAAGATAAAAAAGAAAATAGTAATATAAATAGTGTTATACCTAATAATATAAATAATATACCATTAAATAGTGTAAATAATAATTACCAAAAAGAAGTTGATTATGAAGAAGGTAATTTAGGTTTTATTAAAAATCGTAAGGTAAATAAAAAAATGTTGTTAATAATAGGAATAATGTTTTTTGTGTTAATTCTAGGATTAATACTTTATTCTATGTTAAAGCCTGGAACACTTAATAATATATCACTTTCATTAAATGATATAATTTACTATGGAGAAAATAATAGCTTTAAAGTTACATCAGTAGGTAAAAATAATTTAAGTAAAACAAAATATACATTTTTTGTTGATAGTGATATTGTATCTACAAAAAATGAAAATATGGTAGGTAAAAAAGTTAATAATAGTTTATTTGCATACAAATTAGGAAGTTTTAATATTGAAGTAACGGGAACTTATAATGATGTATCTAAAAAGGCAAATAAAATGGTAACAGTATGTAAAAGATTAAGTGAAGAAAACATACCACAAAGTCAAATTGTTGCATATTTTAATGAAGAAAGTAATTTGAATATTAATCTTGGAGATGATATTTGTTATAAAAATATTACTTTTGAAATTGAAGATACATCAATTGCAGAAATAAATGAAAATAGGGTAATTAGAGGAAAAACAAAAGGTTATACTTCTTTAATAATTAAACAAAATAGTAATACTTTTAAAATAGATCTTAGAGTAGTTGATAAAAGTACTGTTAATTTAGTGGAAAGAGTATATTTAGAAGATATTGAAGACAGCATAATTATGAATGTAAATGATGTTCAAATACTAAAACCTACTATTATACCTGTAAATGCTACGGACAAAAATATTAATTATATATCAAGTAATGAGAAAATTGTATCTGTAAATAACAAGGGTGAAGTAAAAGCATTAAATAAAGGTAACGCTAAAATTATTATAAAATCAAATGATGGTGCTTACACAAATACTTTAAATGTTACAGTAAAAGGTACTAATGATACAGAGATAGAAACATTTAGTCCTGTAAGTGTTACAATAAAAAGCAATAATGGTAATACAAGTATTGCAAATGTAAATAATTTAATAATATTAAATGTTAAATTTGATAGAAAACTAAGTTCTATTCCTAAAGTAAATATTTTTAATAAAGATATAGAAATGGTATGTTCTTCAACTGATGAACCTACATGTATTGCTACAATTAAAGTGGATAATAATAGTACTAAAGGTAAAGTTAATTTTGTAATAAAAGATTATAAAGATATAAATGATACAATAGGAAATGAAGTAAATACTACTACTGATAGTAGTGAAGTAATTATTAAATAAAGTATGTATATGCATACTTTTTTAAATTTCTAAAATTTTAGATGTTTTTTTAAAAATTGGTATAAAAAATATTTAAAAAGTGAAAATTAAGTCTTAAGATGAATTTTAAAAATTTATCTTTTTTTATGCTTGAAAAATGAGATTCGTGTCATTTGCAAAGCATTTTTATATATGTTAACCTATCTAACTGGAGGGTTTATATGGACAAAGATTATAAAAAAGAATTAATAAAATTAGTTGAAAAAACAGAAATAAATAAAGGATATCATGATTATTTTAAAAATAAAGATTTAGTAAATAATTATTTTGAAATAGGAAAGTTACTTATCGAAGCACAAGGAGGGAAGAAAGAGCGAAGTATGGAAATGGATTAATTAAAGAATGGAGTATTGAGTTAACAGAAAAATATGGTAAGGGTTATAATTCTAGTAATTTAAAGAGATTTAGGCAATTTTATATGTATTTTAAAAAAGGTGCGCCAGTGGCGCACCAATTGACATGGTCTAATATTTGTCTGCTTTTGCCAATAAAAAATGAAAATAAAAGAAATTATTATATTAATATGTGTATAAAGAAGAATTTATCTAAAAGAGAGCTACAAAAAGAAATAAAAAATAATGCATTTGAAAGATTAAGTTTAGCAGATAAAGAAAATATAAAATTAATTAGTGATAAAAATGAAGTATTAACAATAAAAGATACATTAAAAGATCCTGTGTTAATAACAATAAATGAAGATTTAGATAATGTAAGTGAAGAAAAATTAGCTAAGATAATAAGAAAAGAATTAGAGATATTTTTGCTTGAATTAGGTTGTGGGTATACATATGCTGGAAAAGAAGTAAGAATGGGAGAATCATATTGTGATTTATTGTTCTTTAATTATGAATTTAATTGTTTTGTTGTAATTGAATTAAAAACAAGAAAGATAAAGAAAGAAGATATAGGACAATTAGAATATTATATAAATTATGTAGATGAAAATATGAAGAAAGAAAGTTTTAATCCTACAATTGGAGTATTAGTAGCAAAAGAAGGAAACTATTTAGTAATGAAATATTGTACAAATAAAAATATATATAAAACAACATATAAAATAATTAACGAAAAACAAAAGTTATTAGTTTAAAAATAGTTAAAATTACCATTTATAAATACTTTGTTTTACTTGCTTAATTTGTAAAAAAATGTTAAAATATATTCATAAATATTTCTATATAGAAAGGAAGATATTTTTATGGATGAAACGATGATTTTTAAATGTGATGATTTAGAAAACTATATGATAACAGAAACACTTATGAAAGTTAATAAGTATCTTGAAGAAAAAGGCTATAATGGAATAAATCAAATTGTAGGTTATTTATCAACTGGTGATTCTTCATATATTTCTAGTTATAAAGATGCAAGAAAATTAATTCAAAAAATAGATCGTGAAAAAATACTTGAAGCTTTACTTAAAAATTATCTTAAAGATATAAAATGAGATATTTAGGATTAGATTTAGGTACAAAATCTTTAGGGCTTGCATTGTCTGATAGAACTGGTTTAATTGCATCTTTTTATAAAAATATTTCTTATACAGATGAAGATAAACTCCTTGAAGAAATAAAAGATATCGTAGAAAAAGAGCATGTTGAAAAATTGGTTTTAGGGCTTCCTAAAAATATGGACAATTCTTTAGGATGGAGAAGCACTGAGACAATAGAGTTTAAGGAAAAATTAGAAAAAATGTTAGATAAAGAAGTAATTCTTGAAGACGAAAGATTAACAACAAAAATAGCAGAGAATATGCTTATAGATTTTGATTTATCAAGAAAAAAAAGAAAAAAAGTAATTGATGGCGTTAGTGCTGTTATTATACTTCAATCATATTTGGATAGAAAGGAAAGATAGTTATGGAAAATATTGAAGAAATAAAAGATGATATGTTTATTGGGTTTAATGAAAAAGGAGAAAAAACTACATTTTATAAGTTATTAGAATTTGATTCTACAGAAACAGGAAAACATTATTTAGCATATACAGATAATTCTGTAGATGAAAAAGGTAATGTACGTGCTTATGGTTCAATCGTTACACAAGAAGGAGATTTAATGAAATTAGAACCAATAACAACAGAAAAGGAATGGAAAGTTATTGAAATGGCTTTAAATGTTATTCAAGAACAAACAAAAAACGAAGAGGATAAATAATTGATGGAAAAACAAGGCCGTAAATTAAAGAAAAAATTTAAGATTATACTTGTGCTAGTTGCAATACTACTAATTGGTATTGCAACTTTATTAGGAACTTATTGTTATTTTAAATCTCCAGTTTCTAATGATAAAAAAGAAGTAAGTATAGTTATAGAAAATGGTTCTACAATTAGTGATATTGCAACACTATTAAAAAAAGAAGGATTAATAAAAGATGAAAATTTCTTTAAATTATATGTAAAACTAAAAAAAGTGTCTAATGTATATGCTGCTAAGTATTATTTTAGTCCTTCGATGAATTTAGATGAGATAATTAATACTTTAAATGAAGGTGGATATAATGAAAATGAAATATCAATCACATTTAAAGAAGGAATTAATATGAGAGGTATTGCTAAATTAATAAAGGAAAATACTTCTAATAGTGAAGATGATGTTTATAAAAAGTTAAAAGATGAAAAATATTTAAATTCTGCTATAGAAAAGTATTGGTTTTTAACAGATGATATTAAAAATAGTAAAATATATTATTCACTTGAAGGATATTTATTTCCAGATACATATAGATTTAATAGTAAAGATGTAACAGTAGAAGAAATATTTAATAAAATGTTAGATCAAATGGAAAAAGAGTTAAATAAATATAAAAAACAAATAGAAAAAAGTAAATATTCTATTCATGAATTAATGACTTTAGCATCAATTACTCAAAGTGAAGGATATAATGAAGATGATTTTAAAAATATTGCCAGTGTATTTTATAATAGATTAAAAACAGGAATGACTTTAGGAAGTTGTGTTACATCATATTATGGAGTAAAAAAAGACATGACGGATGAATTGTTACAAAAAGATATTGATGCATCAAATCCTTATAATACAAGAGGGAATAATCCAGTTAGTTTCCCAGTTGGCCCTATTAGTATGCCTGGAGCTAAAGCTCTTGATGCCACTTTGGATCCAATTGAAACGAGTTACTATTTCTTCGTATCTGATAAAAACAATAAATTATATTTTACAAAGACACTTAATGAACATGAAAGAATGATAACAAAATTACAAAATGAAGGGTTATGGTTGGAATGGTAGAAGATAAAATAAATGAAATAAAAAGTTATGCTAAAGAAAATAATGTTCCTATTATGATGGATGATGGAATTGATTTTTTAACTAATTTAATAAGACAAAGAAAAGTAAAAAATATTTTAGAGATAGGTACCGCAATAGGATATTCTGCTATAATGATGGCACTTGTAGATGAAAATATTAAAATAACTTCAATAGAAAAAGATGATAAACGTTATTTTGAAGCAATAAAAAATGTTAAAAAGTTTAATTTGGAAGATAGAATAACATTAATATATAATGATGCTTTAGAAATTAAACTTAAAGATAAGTATGATCTTATTTTTATTGATGCTGCCAAAAGTAAAAATCAAGATATATTTGAACATTTTGCTAGAAATTTAAGTGACAAAGGTGTTGTAGTTACTGATAATTTAAGTTTTCATGGATTTGTTAATAAAGAAACAAATGAAATTAAAAATAGAAACATAAGAGGTTTGGTTCGTAAAATAAAAAATTATATTTCCTTTCTAAATCAAAATGATGATTATAAAACAGTGTTTTATGAAATTGGAGATGGAATTTCTGTTACAACTAAAAAATAAGAGGTACATATGGATTTAATAGTAAAAGTAAAATCTTATAGGAACTTAGATAATTATATAAAAATGGGGGCTAATGCTTTCCTTTTTGGTATAAAAGATTTTTCTATAAATAGTTTAACTAAGTTAAAGATAAAAGATTTAAAGAAAATAAAAACTAAATATAAAAATATTAAAATATATATTTCAGTTGATAAAAACATGTTTAATAAAGATTTAGAAAAATTAACTAAGTTTTTAATAAATGTTGATAATCTTAATTTAGATGGTATTTTCTTTTATGATTTAGGAATTTATTATATAAAAGAAAAATACAACTTAAAAACACCTTTAGTATGGAATCAAAATTATTTTGTTAATAATTATGAAACATGTAACTATTATTATGCTAAAGGTATAAAATATGGTGTTATATCCAATGAAATAACAAAAGAAGAAATAGAAAAAATTGTTAAAAATACTAAAATGAATATGTTTATAAATACTTTTGGTTACCAAATGATGAGTTATTCTAAAAGAAAATTAATTAGTAATTATTTTAAATTTTTAAAAAAAATCAATTTCAAAAAGCAACATAAATTAATTGAAAATAAAAGAACATTTAATATTATTGAAGAAAAATATGGAACATGTTTTTTAAGTGATTATGTTTTATGTTATATTGATTATTTAAATTATTTTAAATCTATTGGAGTAAAAGGTATTATTTTAAATGAAGAATTAATTGATAAAAATAAATTTTTAAATATAATTAAAATGTATAAAGAAAACATTATTAAAAACAAATATACTTTTAATGATGTAAAAGAACTTGTACCTAATGTAGATTTAGGATTTTTAAATACAAAAACAATATATAAAGTTAAAGATAGGTGATATTTTTGGAAAAAATAGAATTAATGGCACCAGCAGGTGATATAGAAAAATTGAAAATAGCATTATTATATGGAGCAGATATAGTTTACATTGGTGGGAAAAAATATAGTTTAAGAGCTAATGCAAGTAATTTTACAATTGAAGATATAAAAACTTCTTGTATTTTTGCTCATAAATTAGGTAAAAAAGTTTATGTAACAGTAAATATTTTATTTCATGATGAAGATTTAGAAGGTGTAAAAACATATCTAAAAGAACTAGAAGATTCATGTGTTGATGCTGTTATTATATGTGATGCATTTTTAATACCTATTATAAAAAAAGAAACTCCAAAGTTAAAAATTGTTATGTCAACTCAAATGTCTACTTCAAATACTTTGAGTGTAAAACATTTTCTTGAAGAAGGTGTTGATTCAATTGTTCTTGCAAGGGAAGTTACTAAAAAAGAAATAAAAGAAATATATGATGAAACCCATGCTGATTTAGAAGTCTTTTTACATGGTGCAATGTGTACTTGCTACAGTGGTAGATGTGTTTTATCAAACTATGTTACAAATAGAGATTCTAATCGTGGTGGTTGTGCGCAAGTATGTCGTTTTTGTTTTGATTTAGATAAAAAAAGAAAGAAAAATTTTTCTATAGCGACAAAAGATTTGAATCTTGCAGATCATATAAAAGATTTAATAGAAATTGGAGTAAAGCATTTAAAAGTTGAAGGTAGAATGAGAGGTACTTATTATATAGCTACAGTAATTAGCTGTTATCGAAATTTAATTGATGCATATTATAATAATAACTGGACGAAATCTAATTTAGAAAGAAATTTAAAACTTTTATCTAGGGTAGCTAACAGGGAGTCAACTAGTCAATATTTTATGAAGGAAGCAACATATAAAGATCAATATTATTTAGATAGAATGGAAGTATCTAATCAAGATTTTTTAGGATTAATCTTAGATTATGATGAAAAAACTTCTTTAGCTACAATTGAACAAAGAAATTATTTTAAAGTAGGGGATAAGGTTAATATTTTTGGACCAGAAAAATGTGATTTTGATTTTGAAATTACTGAAATTTTAAATGAAAATGATGAAAAAATTGAAATAGCAAGACATCCTAAGGAAATACTTAAAATTAAAGTTCCAAAGCATGTTACTAAAGATTCAATGATGAGGGTACAAATATAATAAATTAGGCTAACATACTTGACAAAATAGAAAAAAAAGAGTATCCTTTTAAAGTATAAAGTTTAAGTTACTAATATTAATTTACGAAAGGATTTTAAGGTGAAAACTTATGACAGATAAAAAAGCAGTATATCTTACAAGAGAAGGATATGAAGACGCTAAAAAGGAATTAGATTATTTAATTAATGTAAAAAGACCAGAAAATATAATTGCTATCAAAGAAGCAAGAGCACTTGGAGATTTAAGTGAAAATGCAGATTATGATGCTGCAAGAAATGAACAAGCTGAACTTGAAGATAAAATTAAGAAATTACAAGCAATTATTGATAATGGTACAATAATAGATGAAATTTCAACTGATAAAGTTGGGGTAGGAAATACAGTAAAAATTTCTTACTTAGATGATCCGGATGATACTGATGAATATAAAATAGTAGGTAGTCAAGAAGCTGATCCATTTGAAAGTAAGATATCTAATGAATCACCAATAGCAATGGCTTTATTAGGACATAAAGTGGGAGATACAGTTAGTGTTGAAAGTCCAAATGGAAGTTATGAAATTAAAATAATAGAAATTGGTTAAGAAAGTTTTAGACTTTCTTTTTTTTATTTAATAAGATATAATATAGTTAAGAACAAATGTGTGGGAGGTTTTTATGGAAAGAATAATAATGCATGTAGATGTAAATAATGCTTTTTTATCTTGGAGTGCTGTATATTATTTACAAAATGGTTTAAATGTAGACATAAGAACTATACCATCCGCTATTGCTGGAGAAAAAACTAAAAGAACAGGTATTATTTTAGCTAAAAGTATTCCTGCTAAAAAAATGGGAGTTAAAACAGGAGATATTATTTATCTTGCTAAAAATAAATGTCCTTCATTAAAATTATATCCACCTAATTATAAATTTTATAGTGAAATGTCTAAAAAAATGTTTGATTATTTATATTCACTTACTCCTGATATTGAAATTGCATCAATTGATGAATGCTATATTGATTATAGTAAAATAAAAAAATTATATGGTGATGAAATTAATTTTGCAAAAAAAATAAATAAAGAAATAAAAGAAAAATTTGGTTTTACAGTAAATGTTGGAATAGCAAATAATAAGTTATGTGCTAAAATGGCTAGTGATTTTGAAAAACCAGATAAAATCCACACCCTATATGATTATGAAATTGATACTAAAATGAAAATATTACCAATTGATGAACTTTTTGGAATAGGTAAAAAAACAAGTGAAAAATTAAAAGAAATGGGTATAAAAACAATAAATGATTTAGCAAATTATAATGTTTTATCTTTAAAAAAAGTATTTAAAAATCAAGCAATCGATATGATTAATGCTGCTAATGGAATAAATTATGATGAGGTAGAAACAAAAACTTATATAAATAAAGGAATAAGTAATGAAATAACTTTAGTTAGTGACTGTTATGATGATAATGAAATATATGATAATTTACTTTATCTTTCAGATCTTGTAAGTTATAGAGTTAGAAAACTTAATAAATATGCTACAACTATTGCAGTAATTATAAAAAATAATAAATTTGTTAGAAAAACGCATCAAAAAAAATTAAACATTCCTGTAAATACGGGTGAAGACATATATAATATTGCCAAAGAAATATATAAAAAAAATAAACAGGATGAGGGCGTAAGATTAATTGGTATAAGACTTGATAACTTAAAGGATGAAAAATTATCACAAGTATCTTTATTTGATGAACAGATAAATGATAATAGTAATGAAAAACTTGATAAAACAATAGATAAATTAAAAGAAAAATATGGTTCTAAAATAATAAAAAGGGCAAGTATGATAACAAAAGAAGATTATAAGGGACTAAAAAAATAAAATATAAATTGATATATATAATAATTTCGTTTATAATTTTATTAGAGGTGATGAGTATGATTTTACCAGCAGATAGTTATATCGTAGTTAATAAGGGAAATATTTTAGAAATAGATAAAAAAATTCTTATTGATTTATACCAACCAATAATTGGATCAAAGGCTATTTCTTTATATTTAACTCTTCTTAATGATTTAGAAAAAAAATATATAACAGAAACATTTACTCATCATCATTTACTTTCTGTTTTACAGATGAGTTTAAATGATATAAAAATATCTCGTGAAAAACTTGAAGGAGTAGGTCTTTTAAAGACATATTTAAAAAAAGATAATATTAATAATTATGTTTATGTTTTATATAATCCAATAAGTGCTAATGAATTTTTAAATCATCCAATATTAAATATCGTTTTATATAATAATGTCGGAAAAAAAGAATATGAAAGAATTGTAGAGAATTATAAAATACCAAGAATAAGCTTAAAAGATTATGAAGATATTACTTTGTCTTTTAATGAAGTATTTACAAGTGTAAGTTCTAATAGCTTTATTACAAATGAAGATTTAACTATGAAAAATAAAAATAAATTATCTTTTTCAAACTTTTTTGATATGGACTTATTAATCTCAGGAATAAATGAAAAATTAAATGTAGAAAAAGTATTTAATGAAGAAGTTAAGGATTTAATATTAAATTTAAGTTTTATATATAAACTAGATGTAGCAACAATGCAAAATTTAATAAGAGCAAGTTTAAATGAAAAGGGTATGATAGATAAAGAAAGTTTAAGAAAAAGTGCAAGAAATTATTATAGATTTGAACACAGTGGTAATTTACCATCAATTATTTATTCAAAACAACCTGATTATTTGAAAACACCACAAGGTGATAACTCTAAAAAGGCAATGATGATTTATACATTTGAAAATGCCCACCCTTATCAATTATTAAAAAGCAAATATAAAGATGGTAAGGTTGTAGAAAAGGATTTAAAACTTATTGAAAGTTTACTTCTTGATTTAAAACTAACTCCAGGTGTTGTAAATGTCTTAATAGACTATGTTTTAAAAGTAAATAATCAAAAACTAAACAAAAACTATGTTGAAGCTATTGCTTCACAATGGAAAAGGCTTGGTATCGAAACAGTAGAAGAAGCAATGAACGCTTGTAAAAAAGAACATAAAAAATTGGTAAAAGAAACATCTACTCCTACGAAAAAATTAGATAAAGTACCTGAATGGTTTGATAAACAAATAGAAAAACAAGAAATAACAAAAGAAGAAAAAAAACAACTAGAAGATATATTAAAAGAGTATAATTAAAAGACCTAAAAAAGGTCTTTTATTTACAATTGCTTATTTTTTGGGTAATAGAATTAATGTCGTCATTTAAAGAAAATGGTAAATAGAAGTTTACATTTTTATTATTATCATTAACTTCAATTTCTAAATTGATAACAATATTATCATAATTTTGTTTAATTTTATATTTAACACCATTAATGTTATCATAATTATGATATCTACTTTCAAGTTCCATATAAGCCATATCAATATAGGCATCTTCTTTATCGTATGTATAAATATAATTTACACTAACTTTATCGATTTTAAAAGTATCTTTATTATATTTGAATGTATAAGTGGTTTTTACGTTTCCATTTTGTGTTTCACATGTTTTATTATTGTTATTACATCCACATAAAATTATTGTTATAAAAAATATAATAAGAATTAAATATTTCTTTTTCATAAACTTTCCCTTTCATATTCTATAATATTATTTTATAATAAATAATTAATAAAAGCAAATAATTAATTGAATAAAATTAATAATTATTATAAAATAAAGATAAGAGGTATAAAATATGGATGTAAAAATGTTTAAAAGAAATGATGATAGTTTTATTTGTGATGTATGCAATGCTAATGTTCCTAAGCTTTTATATTCATCAAGGGACCATTGTAATAATTGCTTATGTTCTAAACATGTTGACATAAACCCAGGTGATAGATTATCTACTTGTCTTGGAACTTTACGCCCAATTGGTGTAGAAAAAACAAAAAAAGATATGTTTAAAATAATATATAAGTGTGATAAATGTGGAGAAATAAAGAAAAATATTCAGGCAATGGATGATAATATGGACGAAATAATAAGAGTAAGTACAAATGGAGGTAATTTATGATTACATTAAAAGAAAGTTTAGAAAAACAAAATTTAAAGATAAATAATTCTTTAAAAGTAGATTTTCATAAAGAATTAAATGATCCTTATTTTGTTAATATTTTAAAACAAATAAATCTAGATGAAACAAAATTATATAAATATACATCAAGAATAAAAGATTGTGCTAAAGAAGAAAAAGCTTGTAGTAATTGTAAAGGACTTTGCTTTTGTCAAAATGAAATGAAAGGTTATAAACTTACTCCAAGTGTTTTTGAAAACAAAATAAACTTTGAATATGAAGCATGTTCTTATATGCAAAAAAATCTTGAAGAAACATCTTTTTTAAGTAATATAAAACTATTTAATGAACCAAGTGAATTAAAAAAAGCTAGGATAAAAGATATTTATGTTGATGATAAATCAAGAGTTGAAGTTATAAAATATATAAATAACTACATAAAAGCTTATAATAAAGATAGATTAAAAGGATTATATTTAACTGGTAGTTTTGGAAGTGGTAAAACATATTTAATAAGTGCATTATTTAATGAACTTGCTAAACAAAATATTAACAGTGTTATTGTTTATTTTCCTGAATTTTTAAGAACTTTAAAATCATCCTTTAATGATATTGAAAATAGTTATAATGAAAGATTTAATTATGTAAAAAATGTAGAATTATTATTAATTGATGATATCGGAGCAGAAAATTTAACAACATGGGGTAGGGATGAAATTCTTGGAACAATTCTTCAATATAGAATGCAAGAAAACTTACCAACATTTTTTACATCAAATTTAAATATGAAAGAATTAGAAGAACATTTAAGTATAACAACATCTTCAAGTGATAAAGTTAAAGCAAGAAGAATAATTGAAAGAATTAAATATTTAACAGATGAAATGACACTAATAGGAATAAACAGAAGAAAATAAAAGCCCCCTTAAGGAGCTTTTTTTCAGATAGACTTATATATCCCTCGAAAATTTCTTCATAATGCTATCTATTTAATAATATGTTTCTTTTCTTTATTTTTATACAAAATTATTTTTAAATATTTTGTTATTTTTGATTTAATTAAACTTTGCTCTTTATTTTCTAATACAATTATTTTTCCATCTTCATTTTTATAATAATTTAATATTCTTTTTTTATCAATTATTTTTAATTGTTCCAGTAATGCAATAGAGTCAGTTTGTTTTATATATTGCCATCCAAAATGTTTAGTGTTTAAATAGTAAAATCTTCTTTTGTTTTAAAATGTTTTAATTTTGGACTTGTTAATGGTACACATAGTGTCAAATTGTTTGAAGTTGGAATATTATATAATAGACCTAAATGTATATTGTTTATTTCACTACCAATATTACCATTAAAATTAATATTACATAATGTTCCATCTGCAAAATTATATTTTTTCATATTACCTCCTGTAAAAAAGAAAGAGGACTACAAAATGTACTCCTCTTAAACCAAAGATAGACTAATATGTCCATAGTATAAACGTCACAATGCTATCTATAGATGAATAAATATTGACTGACTAATATGTCCATAGCAAAGCATCACAAAGCAGTCAATTACATAATTTCTTATGTGAATAATATTCTACAATAAGTAATAAAATATGTCAATATGTTTTTTGAAACTGTTAAACAATATATTTTTCAAACTTTAATTGACTAAATTTAAAAAAAGTGTTATGTTATATATGTAAATCAATGATGAGGACAAGATTATTAAATAAGTTATTTAAGAAAGTTAGTGGTTGATGTGAACTAATATAACTTTTAATAATTACTACCTACTGAGTGAAATTAATAATTTTCGGTCAAACGCGTTATAGTTAATTAAGTTAAATCATGGATGGTACCGTGTTATATGCACTCCTGTTGTAAGCAGGAGTTTTTATTTTTATGGGGGAAATTATGTGTAATAAAGAAAATATAATAAAAAAATATAATTTAAATGTTATTCCTATGGCAAGTTTTTTATATAATTTTTGTGCCATATGTGATCATAATGTTTTTAAAGTCACGCATTATGATATAAAAAGGTTATTTCCATATTTAAAAACATGTTCAATTGAATATGTATGTAAGAATTATGATTTAGTATGTGATGGATCAGTAATACTTGTTAAAGATGCTAAAAATAATATTCTTCCATATTATAATCCATTAAGAAGTGATAAATCTTATGATTTTGGTCTTTTTGATGATATTGAAGAACTAGATTATTATGAGGATGAAGAAGAAAAAGAAGTTGATTTACCAAATTTTGATGATTTAGATAATATGTCGTTTTATGAACTTATCGAAGCATACCGCTTATATAGAGATTCAAAAACACATGGCAAACATAAAGTATGTAGAATGTTACATGAAGAATTTTCAGCAAGGAAAATATCAAGAGTTAGAAGAAAAGAAAGAATAATTGAAGAAAGAAGGAAAGAAAATGAAAAATATTAAAGAAGATGAAAAATTAAGTGTTTTAAATCATTCTTGTGCACATTTACTTGCTCAAGCTGTAAAACATTTATATAATGATGCTAAATTTTGGGTAGGACCAGTCATTGAAGAAGGATTTTATTATGATATTGATTTAAATGGGAAAACATTAACTGAAGAAGATTTACCTGTTATTGAAAAAGAAATGAAAAAAATAGCTAAAGATGGAAAAAGAATAGTAAGACATGAATTAACAAAAGCTGAAGCTTTAGAGATGTTTAAAGATGATCCATATAAGATTGATTTAATTTCAAGAATGGATGAAGATAGCAATGTTATTTCTTGTTATACACAAGGAGATTTTACTGATCTTTGTCGTGGACCACATGTTGATAGTGTTAAAGAATTAAAATATTTTAAACTTTTAAAAGTAAGTGGAGCTTATTGGAAAAATGATGCTAAAAATCATATGCTTCAAAGAATATATGGTGTATGTTTTGAAACAGCAGAAAGCTTAGAACAATATTTAAATGAACTTGAAGAAGCCAAACAAAGAGATCATAGAAAAATAGGCAAAGATTTAGATATTTTTATGACTAGTGATTTAGTGGGAAAAGGAATGCCAATGTGGCTTCCAAATGGTGCTTTAATTCGTAAACAATTAGAAAATTATATTTATGAAAAGGAACAAAAATTAGGATATCAACATGTTTATACACCATGTGTTGGAACAGTTGATTTATATAAAACAAGTGGCCATTGGGATCATTATAAAGAAAATATGTTTCCTATGATGAAGGTTGATGAAGAAGAATTTGTTTTAAGACCAATGAATTGTCCACATCATATGCTTGTTTACGCTAACCACTTACATTCATACCGTGAACTTCCAATTAGAATAGGAGAGTTTGCTACAGATTTTAGATATGAAGCAAGCGGAGCTGTTAAGGGATTAGAAAGAGTTAGATGTATGTGTCAAAATGATGCTCACCTTTTTGTAAGACCTGATCAAATAGGAGAAGAGTTTAAAAAAGTTGTATCATTAATTCTTGATGTATACCGTGATTTTGGAATTGAAAACTATAAATTTAGATTATCATTAAGAGATAAAGAAGACAAAGAAAAATATTTTGATGATGATAAAATGTGGGATGAAGCTGAAAACAAACTTCGTGAAGTGTTAAATGATTATGGTTGCAGTTATACTGAAGCAATTGGGGAAGCTGCCTTTTATGGTCCAAAATTAGATGTTGAAGTAAAACCTGCTGTTGGACCAGAAGTAACTTTATCAACTTGTCAATTAGATTTCTTACTTCCAAGAAGATTTGATTTAAGTTATATAGACAATGAAGGAAATAAACAAATACCAGTTGTTATCCATAGAGCTATTTTAGGAACATTTGATAGGTTTACAGCATTTATTCTTGAAGAAACAAAAGGAGCACTTCCTTTATGGCTTTCTCCAACACAAATATGTGTAATACCTGTAAATAATAATTATCATTTAGAATATGCTAAAGAAATAAATGATTTATTATTAGCTAACAATATAAGAGTAAAATTAGATGATAGAGATGAAAAACTTGGTTACAAAATGCGTGAAGCACAAATGCAAAAAATTCCATTTACTTTAGTAATTGGAGATAAAGAAAAAGAAAATAACACAGTTACTTATCGTAAATATGGTGATGATAAGCAAATTGAAATAAATAAAGAAGATTTCATAGAAATGTTAAATTACATGATAAAAAATAAGGAAAGATAGTGAAAAGGCAGTATGAATAATAAAAAAATAAAATTAATTTCTTTTATCTTAATCTTTGCTTTAATATTATTAACTGTATATATTGTATTTGTTTTAAATAATAAAGATAATAAACCTGATAAAGAAGATCCTTATAGTAATTTAAATATACAATCTAATACTAAAGCTTTTGATATAAAGCTTGATTCTGCAATGTTAATAATAGAAGAAGGAAATAAATTTACCATATCAACAAATAATAAATATATTTCATTAACTGAAGAAGATAATAAAATAAAAATAAATGAAAAAGATCATTTTTCATTTAAAAATAGTTCAGCTTTAAGAATAACAGTTCCGAAAAATTATAATTTTACTGATTTAAATATTGTAAGTGATGGTGGTTTTATAAATATCGAAAACTTAAAAGCTGATAGGCTTTCATTACAATTAAAAGCTGGTTCTTTAGTATTAAATGATGTTATTGTTAATGATAAATTAACAATAATTGGGGGAGCTGGTACAATTGATGTTACAAATGGTAATGTAAATAATTTAAATTTAAATGTTGGTGTTGGTAATTGTAATATAAGTGCTATTTTAAAAGGTAATAGTGTTATTGAAGCAGGAGTAGGACAATTAAATATAGATTTATTAGATAGTATCGATAATTATAAGATAAAATTAATAAAAGGTATTGGAGATATTACTATAAATGATACAAAAATAACTGATAATAATACTGCTTTTAATGGAAATAAAAATATTTCTTTAGTAGGTGGTATTGGTCCAATTAGTATTACATCAAAATAAAAAAAGTTTTTTTCATAAACTTTTTTTATTTTATACCAATTTTATTTTCAATAACACAAGATATATCTTCTAAAAGATTATTTATTAAAGTTAAATCATTACCTTCTATCATAACCCTAATAAGAGGTTCTGTTCCACTTGGTCTTACAATAATTCTACCTGTATCCTTTAAAATATCTTTAGATTTATTAATAACATTATTAATTTCATCATTAGTAAATATTTCTTTTTTATCTTCATTTTTAACTTTAATATTTCTTGATACTTGAGGATATTTTTTCATTATCTTAGAACATTCTTTTAAAGATTTGTTTTCTTCACTAATTATACTTAAAATTTGTAAAGCAGTAAGTTCGCCATCGCCAGTTGTGGCAAGTTCTTTAAAAATAATGTGACCAGATTGTTCACCACCAATTACATAATCTTTTAAAATCATTTCTTCTAAAACATATCTATCTCCGACTTTTGTAGCACTGAAGTTAATATCATTTTCATTACAAAACTTAATTAATCCCAGATTTGATAATATCGTTCCTACTAAAGTATTGTTTTTAAGTTTATTCTTCTTTTTAAGATTTAATGATACAATTGCTAGGATAAAATCTCCATCAATTATATTGCCATCTTCATCTACAAATAAACATCTATCAGCATCACCATCAAAAGCAATTCCTAAATCAAATTTATTTTCTTTTACATAGTTTATTAGGTTATCAAGATGAGTTGACCCACAATTATCATTTATATTTATACCATTTGGTTTAGAACTTAAGAAAACAGGATTTTTTAAAACTTTATTAAAAATTTCAGGAGCTGTAACAGAACTAGAACCATTTGCAAGATCAAAAACAACTTTTAAATCATTTATTTTAGATACAGTACTAATTAAATATGATATATACTTTTCTTTTAAAGTAAAGTCATCTTTAATTATACCTATATCTTCATACTTAATTAAAGGCGTTTCATCTTTATAAGTTTCTTTTTCAATTTCTTCTTCGATTAAATCAGGTAATTTTAAACCATTTTTATCAAATATTTTTATTCCATTAAATTCAAATGAATTATGAGAAGCTGATACCATAATACCGGCATCAAATATACTATTTTTTACTAAGTATGATACACATGGAGTAGGTACAACTCCAACATTTGTAACATCACATCCATTTGCTGCTAAACCTGCAGAAATAGAAGATACTATCATGCTTGATGATATCCTTGTATCACTTCCTATTAATATATGTAATTTTTTATCTTCATCTTTAAGAACTTTAGCACATGCTTTTCCAACTTTTAAAGCAAGATTTGTTGTTAATTCAACATTAGCGATTCCTCTTATACCATCTGTTCCAAATAATTTACTCATAATATTCCTTCTTTACTATATTATTTTTATCTTTATAAATTGAATTATCACTAATTATTCCTCTTACAGAACAAACAGGATATATTTGTGTATTTTTTCCTATTATTGTCCCAGGATTTAAAACACAATTACATCCAATTTCAGCATAATCTCCAAGAAATGCGCCAATTTTTTTAAGGTTAGTTTCATAACCATTTATTTTTACTAAACCTTTATTACCTTTAACATTTGAAGTTATACTTCCTGCACCCATATGAGCTTTGTAACCTAAGATCGAATCTCCTACATAATTGTAATGTGGAGTTTGAACATTATTAAATAAAATAACATTTTTAAGTTCAACAGAATTACCTACAACACAGTTATCTCCCACTAAGGCATTACCTCTTATAAAAGCACAATGTCTTACTTCGGTATTATGACCTATGATACATGGACCTTTTATTAAAGCACTTTTTTCTACTTTAGCATCTTTTGCTATCCAAATATTTTCATCTGTTTTTGTATAAGAACTATCAAGATTATTTCCTATTTCTATTATAATATCTTTAATATTAGAAAGCACTTCCCAAGGATATTTGTACTTTTCTAAATATGTTTTTGCTATTGTTTCATCTAAATTATATAAATCTTTTATTTCCATAAACTTCTTTCCTTTCAATACTATTATAGCAATAAATAGTAATTTTGACAAAAGACTTTATTTTTTTTAATTTTTTTGGTATAATTTAGAAAGTTAAAAAAGAGGTGAGGTTTATGAAAACGCCAACAGTTTGTATTGTAGGACGTCCAAATGTAGGAAAAAGTACTTTATTTAATAAACTTGTAGGTAAAAAAATATCTATAATTGAAGATACACCTGGTGTAACAAGAGATAGAATTTATGGTGAGGCAACATATAAAAACTGTAAATTTAACCTTATTGATACAGGTGGTATTGATGTTAGTAAAGAATTGTTTAATGATGAAATTAAAGTTCAAGTAGAAATTGGAATTCTTGAAGCAGATAAAATTATTTTTGTTGTTGATGGTAAAGAAGGTTTAACTGCAAATGATTATGCCGTTCGTGATATGCTTAAAAAATCACAAAAAGAAGTAATCGTAGCAATTAATAAAACTGACAGTAGTTCATCTAAAAATCATATATATGACTTTTATGAACTAGGATTTGATAATTATATTGAAATAAGTGCTGAACAAAATTTAGGTATTGCAGATTTACTTGATGAAATAGTCGAAGGTTTTAGAAAAAATGAAAAAGAAGATGTTACAAAAACTAAAATATGTGTTATAGGACGTCCAAATGTAGGGAAAAGTAGTTTAGTTAATGCTTTATTAAATGAAGATAGAGTAATAGTAAGTAATGTTGCAGGTACAACTCGTGATAGTGTTGATGTTAATTTTACTTATAATAAAAAAGATTATATTTTAATAGATACGGCAGGAATGCGAAAAAAAGGTAAAGTATATGAAAATATTGAAAAATATAGTTTACTTAGAAGTATGAGAGCAATTGATCGTAGTGATATTTGTTTACTTGTTATAAATAGAGAAGAAGGCATTATTGAACATGATAAACATATCGCAGGTTATGCAAAAGATAGTGGAAAAGGTTTAATAATTGTTGTTAATAAATGGGATACAGTAGAAGATAAAAATAATGATATTAAAGATTTTACAAAAAAAATAAGAAATGAATTTCAATTTGTTCCTTATGCTCCAGTTGTATTTTTAAGTGCTTTAACAAAAGCAAGAATTCATACACTTATGCCTCAAGTTGAAAAAGTAGAAGAAAATATTATTAAAGAAATAAAAACAAGTTTACTTAACAATTGTATTATGGAAGCATATGATTTAAATCCTGCACCATCATATAAAGGAAAAAGACTTAGAATTACTTATGTATGTCAAACAGGTATTAAACCTCCAAAATTTACTTTTCATGTTAATGATAAAACTTTAGTTCATTTTTCTTATCAAAGATATTTAGAAAATAAATTAAGAGAAAACTTTGATTTAGAAGGTACACCAATAATAATAGAATTTAAAAATAAAAATGATTTATAACAAAAACACCTTTGTTTCATATAATGAAATAGAGGTGTTTTATGAAATTAAGTGATAATTTATTTAAAAAAATAGAAAATAAAACAGGAGTTGAAAAATCTACAATACTTGATTTAGCATCAAAACTTCAAGATGGAAATATGAAAAATGAAGAAGCTTTAAGAGATGTTATAAAACAAATTAGTTCAATAACAGGTAAAAATGTTTCTAAAGAAAAAGAAGATAAAATAGTTAATACAATACTAAATGATAAAGTACCAAATGATTTAGATAAAATGATTTAATTTAACAAGATGATTATTATTTGATAAATAAGTTTATTTATGTTATAATGTATTTATCAAGGAAATCTTGAATATAATAAAAAAAGGGAAATACTTAATTTTGCAATGTTGAGTACTTACCTTAAAATTTTGGGTTAGCACTTAATCACATATGATTGAGTGCTTTTTTAATTATCATTTTAATAATAAAATCACAAGTAAAATAATGATTATGATTAATGAGGATATTAAAAAATCTTTTTTAGTCATAACATCACCTCCTTTATGGAGGTAGGCACTCAGCAATTAAATATTTCCTAATAGTTAATATATCAGATATTTCTAATATAAACAAGCGAACATTTATAAATATTAAGGTTTTATTTTCTTACATTTTTAAATAAATTATTTTTACTTGACATAAGTTAAATAAAATTTTACAATTAAAGTAGATTAACTTATGTTAATTAAGTGACAGTTAAATGGAGGAATTATAAATGGAAAATAATATACTACTTTCTATTTTACTTGTCATTGTTGGATTAATTATCGGGGCAGGAATTGTTTTTATTATAAATTTAATAAAGAAAAATAATGCAAAAGATAAAGCAAAAAATTTAATTGAAGAAGCACAAAAAGAATCTGAAAGAATAAAGAAAGATTTAATTTTTGAAGCTAGAGAAGAATCAAATAAGTTAAAAGAAACACTTGAAAAGGAAATAAAAGAAAAAAAAGATGAAGTAAAAGAAATGGAAAATAGACTTGTACTTCGTGAACAAAATATGGATAAACGTGATGAAACTTTTCAAAAAAGAGAACAATTATTAGATGAACGTGAAGATAAGTTAAATGAAAAGCTTAATAAAATCCAAGATGATAAAGAAGAAATAGAAAAAATTAAACAAGAACAAATTGATATGCTTTCTAAAATAAGCGGACTTAATAAAGAAAAAGCCAAAGAATTAGTTATGAAAAAAGTTGAAGAAGAAATGAGTACAGAAATTACATCTTATATTAAAGAACAAGAAGAAGAAGCTAAACTTATAGTAGATAAAAAAGCAAAGGAATTACTTGTATCTTCAATGCAAAAATATTCACAAGATATGGCTAATGAACATACTGTTTCTACTATTGAACTTCCAAATAATGAAATGAAGGGAAGAATAATAGGTAGGGAAGGAAGAAATATTAGGACAATTGAATCAATAACAGGAGTTGATTTAATAATAGATGATACTCCTGAAGTTATTGTAATATCTAGTTTTGATCCTTTAAGAAGAGAAATAGCTAAAATTACTATTGAAACTTTAATAAAAGATGGAAGAATTCATCCAACTAGAATTGAAGAAATATATGATAAAACAGTAAAAGAAATGAAACAAAAAATTATTGAATATGGAAATGATGCATTATTTAAACTTGGAATAACAAGAGTACCTACTGAATTAATTGAAATAATTGGTAAATTACATTTTAGAACTAGTTACGGACAAAATGCATTACAACATTCAATGGAAGTAGCGTCTTTAGCAGGTGTTATGGCAGCAGAACTTGGAGAAAATGTTTCGCTTGCTAAAAGAGCAGGTCTTTTGCATGATATAGGTAAAGCAATAGATCATGAAATTGAAGGTAGTCATGTTGATATTGGTGTAGAAATAGCTAAAAAATATAAAGAAAATGATGTTGTTGTTAATGCTATTGCATCACATCATGGGGATACAGAATCAACTAGTGTAATATCTACTTTAGTTCAAATCGCAGATGCACTATCAGCATCAAGACCTGGGGCTAGAAATGATTCATTAGAAAATTATATTAAACGTTTAGAACAACTTGAAAATATGACTTTAGATATTAAAGGTATAGAAAAAAGTTATGCTCTTCAAGCAGGTCGTGAACTTAGAATACTTGTTAAACCTGAAGAAGTTGATGATTTAACAAGTCATAAGATAGCTAGAGAAATAAAAGAAAAAATAGAAAAAGAAATGCAATATCCAGGTACAATTAAAGTAACTGTAATAAGGGAAACAAGAGTAACTGAAGAAGCAAAATAGTAAAATATTTAAAAAATAACCATTTAGGGTTATTTTTTTTACATAAAATTTAGGTCATTTTAATTTTGATAGGTATAATTATATATGGAGGGTAAATAATATATGACAAAAATAACGACATCTTCACTCGTATATAGTTTAAGTGATTATCAAAAAGAAGATAAAAAACCAATTATTTCAGATGTTATGTTTCATACCATGCTTAATAATGAAAAAAGAAAAAAATATGTTTGTTATATATTATCTAAATTATTTAATAATTCTTACGAAGAAATATATAATAAGATTATCTTTGTAAATACAAGCTTAGACAAACTGAAATATTATGAAAGCAAAAAAATTGTGGATTTATTAGTAAAAGTAGATGATACATATATAAATATAGAAATGAATTCAAGTTATTCTAAAAACAGAATATATAGAAACTTTCATTATTTAACAAAAATATTTTCAAAAGATATGAGAATAGGTAGTAATTATAAATATAATAAAGTAATTCAAATAAATATAAATAATTACAATACTAAAATATCAAAAGAAGATTATATGATGAGAAATAAGGATGGTATAGAGTTTATTAAAGAATTTAAAATAATAAATATAAATCTTCCAAATATTAGAAAAAAGATGTATAATAATGGTAAGCTTAATGGCTTAGAAAGATTTTTATTAATAGCAAATGAAAAAGATGAAAACTTATGTAAAACTTTAGTAGGAGATGATGAAATTATGAAAGAATATTTAAAAGAGGCAAAAGAAGTGTCAGTTGAAGGAAATATTTTAAACGAATATACAAAAGAACAAGAAGATGAAATGATAAGGAATCTTGATATGAAAGATTTACGTGAAGAAACAGAATTAAGAACTGCTAAACTTTTGAAAAAAAATAATGTAAGTATTGATACAATACTTAAGTGTACAGGCTTAACAAAAAGTCAAATAATGAATCTATAGTAAAAAAATAGATTCTTTTTTATTTAAAATAGTAAGATTTCTTGTTAAAAATAACTTTTAGTGTTATTATAATGGTGGTGATTTTTATGTTGCAAATAAAAGATTTAGAAGTTAAAATCAAAGATAAAATAGTTTTAGAAAACTTTAATTTAGATATATTAGATAATAAAATACATGTAATTATGGGTCCAAATGGTGTTGGTAAATCAACTTTATCTAAAGTAATCATGGGAAATACTAATTATAAAGTAACAAAAGGAGATATTTTATTTAATAATAAAAGTATCCTTCCTTTAGAAACAGATGAAAGAGCAAGATTAGGTATCTTTTTAGCATTTCAAAACCCTTTAGAAATTGAAGGGGTTACTAATAGTGAATTTTTAAGAAGTGCTATTAACAGTATTAATGAAGAACAAGTTAGTTTATATGATTTTATTAAAGAAATGGAAAAAGACTTTAATGATTTAAAATTAAATAAAGAAATGATGCATAGATCATTAAATACTAACTTTTCTGGAGGAGAAAAAAAGAAAAATGAAATTCTTCAAATGAAAATGTTAAAGCCAAAACTTATTATTCTCGATGAACTTGATTCAGGACTTGATGTTGATAGTTTAAAAATAGTATGTGATAATATAAATAATTATTTAAAAGAAAATAAAGATACAAGTATTCTTATGATTACACATTATCCAAGGATATTAGAATATATAAAACCAGATTATATACATGTTTTAAAAGATGGTAAAATAGTAGAAACAGGGGATATAACATTAGCAGAAAAAATAGATAAATTTGGTTATGGAATATTTAATAATTAAAGGCTTCTATTATAGATAAGGAATAATATTATGAATAAAATAATAGTGAATAACAATATTATAAATAGTAATTTTGATTTAAAAATAAATAATAATAAAATATATATAGATAAAGATACTACAATTATTTATTTAAATAGTAATTGTTCTTATGAAATATATTTATCTAATAATATAAATATATTTGAATATTATAAAAATAGTTATTCTAATAATATATATAATATTTTAGAAAATAGTAATATTGTATTTAATAGATTTAGTTTTAATTGTAGTTTAATAACTAATATTAATTTAGACTATCCTTATACATCTTTAGAATATAAATATTCTTGTATAAATATAGATGATAATACTTATATAATAAATATAAATCATAATAGTAAGAATACAAATAGTAAAGTAATTAATCATGGATTAAATGTTACATCTTCTAAATTAGATTTTTTAATAAATGGAATTATTAATAAAGAAAGCAGTGATGTTATATGTAATCAAGATAGTAAAATAATATTAAAAAAAGATAATAATTCTAGTATAAAACCTAATTTACTTGTTAATAATTATGATACTATTTCTAATCATTCTTGTTATATAGGACATTTTAAAGAAGAAGAGATGTTTTATTTAAAATCAAGAGGATTAAATAAAAAAGAAAGTGAAAGACTTTTAGCTAAAGCTTTTTTACTTAGTAATATGGATATAAATTTCTTAAATAGAAATATGATTTTAGAAGATTTAAAACTTATTGGAGGTGAATAATATTGAATAGAGAAGATTTTGATATATTAAAAACAAATGTAATATATTTTGATAATGGGGCAACTACTTTAAAACCTAAAGTAGTGTTAGATAGTATTGTTTCTTATTATACAAAATATACTGCTAATGCTCATAGGGGAGATTATAATAATAGTTTAATTGTAGATAGATTATATGAAGAAACAAGAAGTAAAGTTGCAAAGTTTATAAATGCTTTTAGAAGTGATGAAATAGTGTTTACTAAGGGAACAACAGAAAGTTTAAATATAATTGTATTTGGTTTTATGAAACATGTTTTAACTAAAAAAGATGAAGTTATTTTATCTAAAGCAGAACATGCTAGTAATGTTTTACCATGGTTAGAATTACAAAAAGAAATAGGTTTTAAAATAAAATATGTTCCTTTAGATAAAGATTTAAAATTAACTTTAGATAATTTAAAAAGTGTTGTTACTAAAAATACTAAAGTAATTTCTATTGCACATATTACAAATACTGTAGGAGATATAAGACCTATTAAAGAAATAGGAAAGTTTGCTAAAGAAAATAATATTTATTTTGTCGTAGATGGAGCACAAAGTGTACCACATTTAAAAACAGATGTAAATGATTTAAATATTGATTTTTTAGCATTTTCAGGACATAAAATGTTAGGACCAACAGGTATTGGCGTATTATATGGAAAATATAGTTTATTAGATAAAACAAGTCCAATTAACTTTGGCGGAGGAATGAATACATCTTTTGAAGCAAATGGAGAATTTGAATATAAAAGTTTACCTACAAGATTAGAAGCAGGTACACAAAATATTGAAGGAGTATTAGGGTTAGGTACTGCTATTGATTATTTAAATAGTATTGGTATGGAAAATATCCATAAATATGAACTAGAATTAAGGAAATATTTAATAAATGAATTAGAAAAAATAGATAATATTGTTGTTTATAATAAAAATAGTGATTCTGGTATTGTTATGTTTAATATTAAAGATGTATTTGCTCAAGATACAGCAGTTTATTTAAATAATTATAATATATGTGTAAGAGCAGGTAATCATTGTGCTAAAATATTAAAAGATGAATTAGGTATAAAAAATACTTGTAGAATTAGTTTATATTTTTATAATACAAAAGAAGAAATAGATATTTTAATAGATAAATTAAAAGCAAGTAAAAATATATTTGAGGTAGTATTATGATAGATAGAAATATAAAAAGAGAAATCATGTTAGATAATTATCAAAATCCTTTTAATAAATATGTACCTAATGATAAATCTTATATAAAAGTAAATACTAATAATGAAAGTTGTATTGATAATTTAGATATATATTTTAAAATAGAAGATAATATAATAAAAGATATAACATTTTTTGGAGAAGCTTGTGCTATATCAACAAGTGCTACTTCTATTATGAATAGACTTTTAATAGGTAAAACAAAAGAAGAAGTATTAAATATATTAGATAATTATGAAAATATGATTAATGAAAAAGAATATAATAAAGATGTTTTAAAAGATTTAAATGTATATGAAGAAATATATTTACAACCTAATAGAAAAACTTGTGCTTTGTTACCTACTAAAGCTATTAGAAAAGTATTAGAAAATATGTAAAAAAAATAATAATTTTACATATTTTTATTATATTTTATAAAAAAGGTGTAATAAGTTACTAAAAAAACATCAAAAAAGGTGTAATGTTTGTAAAAATAAAGTCTAAAAATGGTACATAACTTTTTTATTTGAAATTTAATAAATATTTTATTTTAATACCTTGAATATTAAAAAAATCTATTGTATAATTTATGTGTATATGATAAGGAGTGTTGCCTCATGAATTTCTTTAAAAAATTTGAAAAATTAAAAGTAAAATATAAAACTAATAAAAAAAGAATACTATCTATAACTGTAACAACAGTAGGAATAGCATGTCTTTTAATTGGATCAAGTATGGCTTATTTGTTATTTGAAGCAAGTGGTACAACACAAACTATTTCAGCAGGTACATTACAACTTAGTTATACCAATGAAAGTGAAGCAATAATATTAAATAATGCAGTACCACAAAGTGATGAACAAGGATTAAATAATAATGTTTATAGTATTACATTAACTAATACAAGTACAATAAAAAGTTATTATGAATTAAGTTTAAATAATAATTGTACTGTAGGAAATAGTTATACAGTAAATGGATCTAGTGTAACAGCTAATGTATGTATACCAAATAATTATATAAAAGTAGCTGTTAAAACAAGTAATGATGAAGATTATACAATTAAAAATGGTGGTAATGTAATACTAAAAGGATACCTTGAAGCAAAAGAAAATATATCATTTGAAATGATTATATGGTTAACAGAAGAAACACCAAATGATTACCAAGGACAAACAGAAACAGGTACACCAAGAAATGTAATATATAATGGTAATTTTAAAATATATACAAGACAATTATTAGATAGTGAAAAACCAATTGATGAAAGTGGAGCAAATAAACCAGTTCTTGCATCAAATATGATACCAGTATATTATGATGAAACAAATAGTGTATGGAAAAAAGCAAATACAAATAATATAGATAAAAATAATCCATGGTATAGTTATAATTCAACAGGAGAATACAAAGGAATGTGGGCTAATGCTGTAACTGTAACAAGTTCAAGTAGAAGCAAATATTTAAATGCAAGTATAGGTACAGCAATAAGTATGAATGATATAACAACAATGTGGGTATGGATACCAAGATTTAATGCTGTAACTCCAAGTAATTATAATGGAGGAACAAAAAATAATCCCGGAGCAATAGATGTAACCTTTGTAAAACAAAATGAAACAGCAATAGATGCCTTTACTTTTGGAGATAAACAGTTAAGTGGTTTTTGGTATGGCAAGTTTGAAATGGGTCATGCAACTTTAGCATCAAGTAAAACTGCTAATAATTTAGGATGTACCAATGAAACATGCAGTAATGCAAATGGAATAATAATAAAACCAAATGTAAAAAGTTTACAATATAATAATATAAGTAATTTCTTCTTTGCAAGTAGAAGTATGGAACAAGCAGGAAATAGTTTTGGCTTTGTAAGTACTGAAGTAGATACACATATGAGTAAAAATAATGAATGGGGAGCAGTAGCATATCTAACCCAAAGTATCTATGGAAGATGTACTAGTAGTACAACATGTACAGAAATAGGAATAAATAATAATAGTAATTATATAACAGGATATGGAGCACCAGCAGGAAGTAGTGATTCTGTAACAAATGGAGCATATAATACAACACTAGGGAAAGGTGCTACAACAACAGAAACAATATATGGAATATATGATATGAGCGGTGGAGCATGGGAATATGTCATGGGTGTATTAGCTGATACAAATGGAAATCCAAGATCAGGAGATACTATTAGTTCTAATTCAGGATTTACAGGAATGTTAAATGACGGGACAACATATACAGGAGTATCATTTCCAGATAGTAAATATTATAATTTATATACAGGATCATCTTATACAGGCCATGCATTAACAGAAACACAAAATTGGTATAGTGATTTCGCTAACTTCGTTGTTACGAGTAGCCCATTGTTCAGTCGTGGCGGTGGCTATAGCGGTAGTACGTACGTGGGAGTGTTTTACTTCAGCAACAGCAATGGCTTTTCGTACTCTAGCATCTCTTCGCGCCTTGTAATTTCCAATAAATAACCCCATATGAGTATTTATTGGAAAAGAACTAAAAAACCCAAAATGAAAGAAGTAAAAATTAAATAAATTTATGAAATAGTGATAGAAAGTGAGACTTCAAAAACAGATGTGATTAATGCACAAAAGTTTTTGAAGAAAAAATTTTTTGAAAATTAAGTGTAAGTATAACTAAATTAAATATTTAGAATTATGATTAGTCATAGTTCTTTTATTTTTGATAAAAAATGAAACTTTTTTTAAAAAAATTTAGGTGAAATGAAAAAATGCCCGTATAACATATATAGAGGGTAAAAAATATCTTCTAAAAATATTTTAAGAAAAGAGGAAATTTATATGGACAAAGATTATAAGAAAGAACTAATAAAATTAGTTGAAAAAACAGAAATAAATAAAGGATATCATGATTATTTTAAAAATAAAGATTTAGTAAATAATTATTTTGAAATAGGAAGATTACTTGTGGAGGCACAAGGAGGAGAAGAAAGAGCAAAGTATGGAAATGAATTAATTAAAGAATGGAGTATTGAGTTAGTTAGACTTTTTGGAAAAGGTTATGATTATACAAATTTATGTAGATTTAGACAATTTTATGTTAGTTTTAAAAATATTGGCGCACTGCGCCAATATTTAACATGGACTAATATAAGACTACTTTTACCAATAAAGGATATTAATAAAAGAAATTATTATATTAATATGTGTATAAAGAAAAATTTAAGTTCAAGAGCACTTGAAAAAGAAATAAAAAATAATGCATTTGAAAGATTAAGTTTAGCAGATAAAGAAAATATAAAGTTAATTAATGATAGAAATGAAATATTAACAATAAAAGATACATTAAAAGATCCAATGTTAATACCAATAAATGAAGATTTAGATAATGTAAGTGAAGAAAAACTAGTTAAGATAATAAGAAAAGAATTAGAGATATTTTTACTTGAATTAGGACATGGTTATGCTTATATAGGAAAAGAAGTAAGGATGGGAGAATCTTATTGTGATTTATTATTCTTTAATTATGAATTTAATTGTTTTGTTGTAATAGAATTAAAAACAAGAAAGATAAAGAAAGAAGATATAGGTCAATTAGAATATTATATAAATTATGTTGATGAAAATATGAAAAAAGAAAGTTTTAATCCCACAATTGGAGTACTCGTAGCAAAAGAGGGAAACTATTTAGTAATGAGGTATTGTACTAATAAGAATATATATAAAACAACATATAAAATAATTAATGAAAAACAAAGTTTATTAGTTTAGAAAATTTTGCAATTTTATTAAATCCTGAAGAAAAATAATAGAAAATAAAGAAAGAAGTGTAGTTAGCACTTCTTTCCTTGGTATGTATTTCTTTTTACTAATTCTTTATCTATTTCATTTAAAACACAAAATTTTTTTTGTAACCAAAAAGGTTCGATTAAATCTTCTTCGTGAGGGTCACCAGTTATTCTATTTATAACGATATCTTCGTTTAAATATTCAAGTTGATCACATACAATATCAACATATTCTTTTCTTGTTAAGACATGGAATTTTTCTTTTTTATATAGTTTTTCTAAGGGGGTATCTTTTAAAATATGTAACATATGAATTTTAATACCATCTATTTTTAAATTATTTAAATATTTTACAGTATTAAGCATATCTTCTTTTGTTTCATAAGGTAAACCATTTATTATATGAACAACAACTTTAATATTATTATCTTTTAATTTTTTATACATATCTTCAAATTCTTTTAAAGTATGAGCTCTATTAATAAGTTTACTTGTTTCATCTTTTATTGTTTGAAGGCCAAGTTCAATTACTAAATCAGTTTTTTTATTTAATTCTTTTAAATATTCTAACATATCATCTTTTATACAGTCACATCTTGTAGCTATATTAATTCCACATACATTATCATAACTTAAAACTTCATCTACTTTTTCTTTTAAGAAATTAACAGAACAATATGTATTAGAATTAGCTTGAAAATAAGCAATATATTTAGCATCAGGCCATTTTTTATGAAGAAGTGTTTTAACTTTAATAAATTGTTCTTTTAAACTTAAATTTTTATCTTCACCACTGCCATTTTTACAATAAATACATCCTCCATAACTTTTTGTACCATCAATATTAGGACATGTAAGATTTAAGTTTAAACTAACTTTAAATACTTTTTTACCATATCTTTGTTTATAATAATAATCTAAGGTATAATATCTTTTATTTGTGTTTGAATTTTTAAACATAATATCACCAATAAATATTATAAAATAAACAATTTATTACTTCAAGTAAAATTATTTTTTAACATCCCTTGAATAATTTTACTTTTTTTATTATAATAAACCTTATAAAGAAGGTGTATTTATGGAATATGTGATTCAATTTATTTTATTTTTTATTATAATTTTTTTGTATTATTATTTTATTGCTACGAAAAGATTTAAAGCAAAATATAGTGATAAAGAAAAAGTTAATTTACCAGAAGTAAAACTTTTAGTAAGAATGGCTAATTTAGATATGAAAAAAGTTAATTATAAAAAGTTATTAAAGCAGATTACTTTTATGTTTTCTATAGTACTTCCTATAACAGTTTTAACAACATTTTTTGTTAAAAGTATCTTTTTAAAAATATTGGTAGGATTTGTCCTTCTTATTGGATTAACATATTTTGGTTTTTATATTATTAGAGTTTATTATAAGAAAAGAGGAATGGTTAAAGATGTATAATTTTAAAAAAATAGAAAAGAAATGGCAAGATATTTGGGAAAATGAAAAAGCTTTTGTTTGTGAAAATAATAGTGATAAACCTAAATATTATTATTTAATAGAATTTCCATATCCAAGTGGGGCTGGACTTCATGTAGGACATGTAAGAAGTCAAACTGCGCTTGATTCAATGGCAAGAAAAAAAAGAATGCAAGGGTTTAATGTTTTATATCCAATTGGTTGGGATTCTTTTGGACTTCCAACAGAACAATATGCAATAAAAAATCATATTCATCCTAAAATTGCAACAAAACAAAATATTGAAACATTTAAACGTCAAATAAAATCACTTGGAATATCTTTTGATTGGAGTAGGGAGTTTTCAACAACAGATGAAGATTATTATAAATGGACACAATGGCAGTTTTTAAAATTCTTTGAAAAAGGAATGGCTTATAAAGCAGAAAAAGAAATTAATTGGTGCCCTAATTGTAAGATAGGTTTATCTAATGAAGAAAGTGAAGGAAATGTTTGTGAAAGATGTGGGGGAAAAGTAGAAAAGAAACTTAAATCTCAATGGATGTTAAAGATGAGTTTATATGCTGATAAATTACTTGATGGTCTTTCTATGACTGACTTTGTTGATAGAGTTAAAACAGCTCAGATAAACTGGATAGGAAAAAGTGAAGGAGCAGAAGTTTTATTTAAACTTAAGGAAGTTGATGATATTTTAAAGGTATTTACAACACGCCCTGATACTTTATTTGGCGTAACATTTATGGTTATATCACCAGAACATGAAATGTTAAATAAATATAAAGATTTAATTAAAAATATTGAAGAAGTTAAAGCTTATCAAGAAGAAGCAAAGAAGAAAACTGAAATTGAAAGAACAGATTTAACTAAAGAAAAAACAGGAGTTAAATTAGATGGTTTAACTGCGATTAATCCTGTTAATAATGAGGAAATTGAAATCTGGATTAGTGATTATGTTTTAACTAACTATGGAACTGGTGCGATTATGGCTGTTCCAGCTCATGATGAAAGAGATTATGCTTTTGCTAAAAAGTTTAATATAAAAATTGTAGAAGTAATAAAAGGTGGAGATATAACAAAAGAAGCTTATACTTTAGATGGTGAAATGGTTAATTCGGGTTTCTTAAATGGTCTTACTGATAAAAAAACTTCAATTTCAAAGATGATAGATTATCTTGAAGAAACAGGTATTGGAAAAAGAAAAGTTAATTATCGTTTACAAGACTGGGTGTTTTCTCGTCAAAGATTCTGGGGAGAACCTATCCCAATGATTAATTGTCCAAAATGTGGATGGGTAGGTGTTAAGGAAGAAGACTTACCAGTAACACTTCCTGATGTTACTTCTTATGAACCAACAGATGATGGGGAAAGTCCACTTTCTAGGATAGATAGTTTTGTTAATACAACTTGTCCTAAATGTGGTGGTGCTGCTAAAAGAGAAACAGATACAATGCCAAACTGGGCTGGATCTTCTTGGTATTGGTTAAGATATATGGATCCTAAAAATGACAAAGCTTTTGCTTCTTATTATGTAATGAAATATTGGGGTATGGTTGATTATTATAATGGTGGTATGGAACATGCAACAAGGCACCTTTTATATGCGAGATTCTGGAATAGATTTTTATATGATGAAGGACTTGTTCCTTCGATGGAACCATTCAAAAAAAGAGTGGCTCATGGAATGATTTTAGGTAATAATGGCGAAAAAATGAGTAAAAGTAGAGGTAATGTTGTTAATCCTGATGTTATGGTAGATTCATATGGTGCTGATAGTTTAAGATGTTATGAATTATTTATCGGAGATTATGAAAAAGAAGCAGTATGGAATGAATCAGGTTTAAAAGGATGTAAAAGATTTTTAGATAGAGTGTATCGTATGAAGGATAATTTAATAGATAGTTTTTCATATACTGAAAGTCTTGAAATTTTAATTAATAAAACAATAAAAAAAGTGACTGATGATATAGATAATATTAAATATAATACAGCAGTTAGTTCACTTATGATTTTATTAAATGAATTTGAAAAGGTAGGAAAAATAACTAAAAAAGATTATCGTACATTCTTAACATTATTAAATCCAATATGTCCTCATATAACTGAAGAATTAAATGAGATTTGTAATCTTGGAGAAAAAATATATAAATCAAGTTGGCCTACTTACGATGAAAGTAAATTAGATGAAGATGAAATAACTATTGCAGTACAAGTAAATGGTAAATTAAGAAGTACAATAAATGTATTAAAAGATATAGATGAAGAATCTTTAAAAGAAAAAGCTTTAAACGAAGAAAATGTAAAAAAACATATACTTGATAAGGAAATTGTAAAAGTTATTGTAATAAAAGGAAAAGTAGTAAATATTGTTGTTAAATAGTATTTACTATTTTTTTTTATAATGTTATAATTTAATTATGATATAGGATGGTGAAACTTATGAAGAAAATATTTTCATATATATTTATATTTATTTTTGTGTTTTTAACATGTTATTTTAATGTATCTGCAATATCATTAAGAAATTATGGTGGTATTAAAGGGTATGAATATAATGGAACAAATAGTTATAATTGTCATGGTTACGCTACAGGTGTAATACAAATAGGTGATGAATATGGAAATGATTATTTTTGCAGTCAATGTGGAAAGCAATTTCCAAATCATACATGGGCTGGAAGCAGTACATTTTATGATTATCAAACTACTGGAACATGTTACTATAGTTGTAATAATCCAAACACAGGAAGTTATGCAACTACCCAACATAATATTTGGGATATAATGGAAAATAATCCAAAAAAAATTTCATGTAGTCCCTCTAATAGTGAAATATTAAATGCATGTTCTAATGGAACTTTATATTTACTTACTGAATATGGTTATCAAAATTATCAAAAAGTAGTAACATTATCTACTGAAACTTATTATCAACCTGTATCTCAAACAATATATGTATCTAAGGTATGTAATAATGGTTTAACTGGTACATTTGTAGTTGAATTAGTAAAAGATAATACAGTTTATAAAACAGGTAGTATATCTTGTGGAGATAGTGAAAAAGCAATTTTTGGAAGTAGTTTACCAACTGGAACATATTTAATAAGAGAAAAAGAAGATAGAGAAGATGTTTTATATGATACTGAAGGTGAAATAACTTTAACTTCTGGTAAAAGTGCAATAGCAACATTTACTAATTCATTAAAAAAAGGTAATGTTAAAGTTAATAAAGTATGTAAAACAGGTGTATCTGGAACATTTAAAATAGGAATTTATAAAAATAATGTTTTATTTGAGTCTGAGTCTAAAGATGTTTCATGTGGTGGAAATGTTACTTTTGATTTACCTGTAGGAAATTATACAATTAAAGAAATAAATCCAGATAGTAAATATAATGTAAAATATTCAAGTTCTTCAGTTACAGTAAAAGCAAATGAAACAAGCGAAGTAACAGTAACAAATTCATTAAAACCTGGTAAAGTAACTGTTACAAAAGAATGTACAGGTTATATAACAAATAATCAAAAATTTAAAATAACATTAAATAATGTAACAAAAGAATTTTCATGTAATACATCATATACTTGGGATAATTTAACTCCTGGTGATTATACATTAACAGAAGATGTAACTAATTTAAAAAATAATTTAGTTCAAATAAAAATAGGAAATAATGCTTTTATAACAGGTGATTCTACAAATGTTAAAGTTCTTCCTAATGAAGAAGTTAAAGCTATTGTCAAAAATACTCTTGAAGCAGGAGGAATAGTATTAACAAAAGTAGATGCTGATACTAAAAAACCTATCGAAGGCGTTAAGTTTAACTTATATTTTATTAATGGCAATAATGAAGAAGAAGCAAAAGATATTTATGGTAATTTAGTAGGAATTCAAACAACAACAAAAGAAGGAAAGGCTGCTTTTCAAAATCTTCCATATGGAAAATATAAAATAGTAGAAGTTGAAAATCCTGAAGAAGGTTATGTAATTGCGGAATCTCAAACAGTTATTATTGATAAAGATAATGCGTATTATAAAAGTAATTTTGAAAATAAAAGAATAAAACTTATTATAAATAAAACTAATATTGATGGTTCAAAAGAACTAGAAAATGCTAAGTTTAATATTTTAGATAAAAAAACAAAAGAAACATATAAAGAAATTGAAATCACTAAAGATAATAAAACTTTAATTTTAAAACCAGGTGAATATATAATAACAGAAGTAGTTGCTCCAACTGGTTATCAAAAATTATTTGATACAATTGAAATTAAAGTAGATAATAAAGGTAAAATAACTTTAAATAGTAAAAATGATTATGTAACTTTAGATGATAATGTTTTGACAATTAAAAATGATACAAGAAAAGTATCTATATCAAAAGCTGATATAACAACAAATAAAGAACTTGAAGGAGCAGAATTAGTACTTATTAAAAAAACTGGTGAAACAGAAGTTGAAGTTGTTAAATGGACTTCAACAAAGACTCCTTATAGAATAGAACTTGAAGCTGGGACTTATGTTTTAAAAGAACTTAAAGTTCCAACAGGATATAAAAATGATCCAATTGTATTAGAGTTTAGTGTTGATGAAAATGGTGTTGTAACAATAATAAGTGAAATATCTAAGTATTATAAAAGTGTAGATAATGAAATTACAATATATAATGAAAAACCAATTGATGTACCTGATACTGGAAAAACAATGAAAGTAATTTTAATTGTAGTAGGAACTTTATTAATAGGTGGAGGAAGTTATTTAACTTTTAAATATGGAAAAAGAAAAGAATGCTAGAAAAAAGGTAATAGTTTTATCAGTAGTATTAATTATTTTGGGTATAATAATAATCGGTTGGGAATATTTCTTATCTAAAAAAGATTATGTTTATCAAGAAATGAGAATAAAACTAACATATAATTCAGTTATTGTAAATCCTGATAAAGATGTTAGTGATGATATTTTAAACGATAGCGATGAAGATTTAAACATAAATAATAATGATACTCCTAACGAAACCCCAGTAACACCACCAAAACCAAAACCAACTAGGCCTTCATATAACTATATAGGATACATAGAAATACCTAGTATAAATATTAAAAAAGGACTTGTTGATAAAAATTCTGTTTATAATAATGTAAATTATAATGTTCAAATAATGAAAGAATCAAGTTATCCTGATGTAGACAAAGGTTTATTCATTTTAGCAGCACATAATGGTACATGTTATAATTGTTACTTTAAACATCTTGATAATATAAAAAATAATGATTTAATTTATGTCAATTATAAAAATAAAAAGTATACGTATAAAGTAACAAAAAAATATACAGTTAATAAAACTGGTTATGTTTCAATTTATAGAAATAATGATGTAACAAGTCTTGCTCTTGTTACATGTACTTGGGGAACAAAAAATAAACAAACTGTTGTAATTGCAGAATTAATAAATAAAGAATAAAAGAAGGGAAGATGAAAATTATGGAAGATATAACATTTTTTGAAAGAATAAAATTACTTTTTTCTCTAATTTCATCTTCACCTTTTTTTGTTATAATTTTATTTCTTTTAATCGCAGCTACATTAACTCTTGTTTTATCTAAAAAATCAAATAATAGAAATTTAAAAATAATTGTAACAGTTTTATATTTTATATCATTTATATTAATTATATTTAACTATGGTAGTTCATTTACTAAATTTTTTGATAATTTAGTTACAAAATTATTTACTTATTTATACTTTCCAAGTATTATTGCATATTTATGCTTAATGATTATTGGAATACTTATTTTAGTAAAAATGATTTTAAGAAAAGAAAAATCTAAATTTATAGTAATTAGTAATGTAATGTTATTTACTATATCAGTTTTATTATTTGTTTTATCTATTGATATTATAGTAAAAGGAAATATTGATATATTTGAAAAAACATCAATATATAATAATGAAACATTAATGGTATTAATTCAAGCTAATACAACAGTATATTTATTATGGTTTATAACATTACTTATAAAATATTTAGCAAATAAATTAATAAAAAAATTAGATTATGAAGAAATACCTAAAGAAGATAAAGAAGAGATAAAAGAAGTTAGATATTTAACAGATGAAGAATTTAATACTTCTTTTGAAAATTATAAAAAGAAACATGAAACATTTGAAGAAATAAAGAAATTAATAAATTAATGAATTGATTTTAAAGAAAGTTTGCTTGACTTTCTTTTTTAATACTTATATAATTATAATGCTTATTAAGTGGAGATGATTTTATGTTAGATATTATAAAAGATACTTTAATAGATGGAATAAAACTATTACCATTTTTATTTATTGCCTTTTTAATTATTGAATTAGTAGAGCATAAATTAAGTAATAAAACTCAAAAAATAATTACAAAGTCAAATAAATATGGACCTGTTTTAGGAAGTTTATTTGGAGCTTTTCCTCAATGTGGTTTTAGTGTTTTAGCTACTAATTTATATGTAACAAGAATAATTAGTTTAGGAACTCTTATAGCTATTTATTTATCAACAAGTGATGAAATGTTACCTGTTTTATTATCACATAATGTTGATATTAATTTAATATTTAAAATACTTATCATTAAAATATTTATAGGTATGCTTTGTGGAATAATAATAGATTTTATTATAAGGAAAAATAAAAAAATAAATAATTTAGATTATCATATATGTAATGAAGAACATTGTCATTGTGAAAAAGGTATATTTACTTCTACAATTATTCATACTTTAAAAACATTTTTATTTATTTTAGTTATAACTTTTATTATGAATATTATATTTGAATATTTAGGTCATAATTATTTATCAAAATTATTACTTAAAAATAGTATTTTTAGTCCTTTTATTACAAGTTTAATAGGACTTATTCCTAATTGTGGATCTAGTATTCTTCTTACAGAATTATATTTAAAAAATGCAATTGATTTTGCATCATTAATTTCTGGACTTTTAGTTAATAGTGGTATAGCCATAATTATACTATTTAAATCAAATAAAAATATGAAAGAAAATATAAATATTTTAATCTTAACTTATTTAATATCAGTAGTAAGTGGAATTATTTTATATTTATTGTAGGTGCTTTATGAAAAATCTTCAAAGGATAATAAAACAAATAGCGTTGGAAAATGATTTATCATATGAAGTATTATCATGTGATTTAGTAATTAAATTAACAAAAGGTAATAAAATTAGATATATTAATGGTTATAAATTTGGTTTAAATAGTCATTCTTTAGGATTAATTTTAGATGATAAATATGCTACATATGAACTATTAAATTCTTTAGGTATTAGTGTTTGTAAACATCATATCTTATTTAGACCAACTAATCATAATTCTTATGCTAAAAATTATAATAGTTTTGATTATTGTTATGATTTATTTTTAAAATATAATAAAAATGTTATTTTAAAAGTTAACAATGGTACATGTGGTGATGGAGTATATCATATTACTACTAAAAAAGAGTTGAAAAAAATATATAATCATTTATTAAAATATAATTTTTCAATTAGTTTATGTCCATATTATGATATAAAAAATGAATATAGAGTTATTTTATTAAATAATGAAATTAAGATAATGTATGGTAAAATTAATCCTGTAGTAATAGGTAATGGTAAAGATAAGTTAATAGATTTATTAAAAGATTTTAATATAAATTATTTTGGATATAAGACTAATTTAAAAAAGAATATAAACTATAATAAAGCTTTAAAAAAGGATGAAAAGTTTATATATGATTTTAAATATAATTTATCTAAAGGCTCTATAATAACTGAAGATATTGATAAAGAAACAAAATCTATTATTAGTAAGATGGCTAAAGATGTTAGTAAAAAGATAAATTTAGGTTTTGGTAGTATTGATATTATTAAAACAAATGATGATAAATATTATGTTTTAGAAATTAATTCAGGTGTTATGATTGAAAATTATATAAAGTTAACTTCTGATGGCTTTAAAAAGGCTAAAAAAGTTTATGAAGAAGCTGTTTTAGAAATGTTTAAGTAAAAATGTAAGATATTTAGAAAATCTTTCATTTTTATTATAAATATATGGTATAATTAAATAGATAAATATATTATAAAGGTGTTGATGTTATGAAAGTAATTATAACAGCAGGAGGAACAGGTGGTCATATATATCCTGCAATATCAATTATAGAAAAAATAAAAGAAATGGATAAGTCTTGTGAAATATTATATATAGGAACAACTAATCGTATGGAAAAAGACATTATTCCTAATATGAATATAAATTATGAAGGAATAAAAATTAATGGGTTAAGTAAAAATCCTGTTACTTGTTTTAAATGTTTAACTAACACTTTAAAAGGAATAGATAAATGTTCTAAAATAATGAAAAGTTTTAAACCAGATGTTGTCGTAGGAGTAGGAGGATATGTTACTGTTCCTGTTGTTTTAGCAGCACATAAACTAAATATTCCTGTTGTTTTACATGAACAAAATAGTGTTCCTGGTAAGGCAAATAAATTCTTAAGTAAATATGCAAATGTTGTATGTGTTTCAATAAAAGATACTTTAAAATATTTTAAAAATGGTGTATTTACAGGCAATCCAAGAAGTGAAGTTGTTTTAAAATCTAAAACAGGTGATAAAAGTAAATATAATTTAACAAAGGATAAAAAACTTGTTCTTATAACAACAGGTTCTTTAGGGGCTAGTTCAATAAATGAAAAAATAGTAGAAAATAAAGATTTATTAACAAATAAAGATTATGAAATACTTTTTGTAACAGGTAATTCTTCTTATGATGAAATAAATTCTAATATAGGTAAAAGTTCTAATATAAAAGTTGTCCCATACATTAAAGATATGCCTGAAGTATTAAAGTTTACTGATATTATTGTATCAAGAGCAGGGGCAACAACAATTTCTGAAATTTTATCTTTAGGACTTGTTAGTATTCTTATTCCAAGCCCATATGTTGCTAATAATCATCAATATTTAAATGCTTTATCCTTAAAAAATAACGATGCTTGTATTTTAATGGAAGAAAAAGATTTTGATATGGAAAAATTAATAAAGGAAATAGATACTTTATTAAATAATAAAGAAGAATATAACAAAATAAGTAATAATGCTAAAAAATTAGGGGTAAAAAATAGTGCAACTTTGATATACAATGAAATAAAAAAATTAACTAATGATAAGTAGAAGGTGAAAAAATGTTAAAACTTGAAGAAATTATAAATTTACTTGAGAATGATGGAGATATAAAAGAAAATGTTAGTTTAAAAACACTTACAACTTTAAAAGTTGGAGGAATAAGTAAATATGTTTTTTATCCTAATGATGTTTCTTCTTTAAAAAAAGCATTAACTTTATTTAAAGAAAATAATATAAATTATAAAATATTTGGTAATGGTTCTAATATTATACCAAGTGATAAAATTTATGATGGTGTAATAATAAAATTAAGTTCATTAAATAATTTAAAAATAGAAGATGAAATAGTAGAAGTTGAAGCAGGTTATAGTTTAATGAAATTAGCTAAAGATGTTATTAAACTTGGACTTAGTGGTTTAGAATGGGCAAATGGTATACCTGGTACAATCGGGGGAGCAGTATATATGAATGCTGGAGCTTATAAACAAGATATGAGTCTTATATTAAAAGATGTTACTTTACTTGATAGTAATATGAATATAATAACATTAAACAAAAATGATTTGGATTTTAGTTATAGACATTCTAGATTAATGGAAGAAGAACTTATATGCTTAAAAGCCACTTTAAAACTTGAAAAGAAAGATATTTCTTTAATTGAAGAAGTTGTTAATAAAAGAAAAGAAAAAAGAATAGAAACACAACCACTTGAATATCCATCTGCAGGTTCTGTTTTTAGAAATCCCAAGGATGATTTTGCGGGAAGATTAATTGAAGAATGTAATTTAAAAGGTAAGCGAATTGGGGGGGCAATGATAAGTTCTAAACATGCTAATTTTATTATAAATAAAAATAATGCAACAGGAGAAGATGTTTTAAATTTAATTAACCTAGCTAAAAAAGAAGTAAAAGAAAAATTTGATATAGAGTTAAAACAAGAACAAGAATTATTTAATTTTGATTAAAAAGAGGTTTATATGAAGAAAAAAAAGAAAAAGATGAAGAAGGGTTTTATTAAATTTTGTTTAATTATTTTAATTCTTTTTGGTATTAGTACTTTAGTTTATTATGGTATTGGTCCTAACATTAAAAATATTTATGTTTTGGATAATAATTATTTAAGTGATCAAGAAATAATAGATCTTGCAGGATTAAATACTTATCCTAATTTTTACACAACATCATCTAGTTCAATAAAAAAGAAATTAAAGAGTAATACTTTAATAAAAGATGTTAAAATTAAAAAAAGATTATTTAATAAAATATATATTTATGTAGATGAATATGAAGTATTATTTTATAATCAAAATACTTCTAAATATGTTTTAGAAAATAAAAAAGAAGTTTTATTAGATGGTATTGTTGTGCCAACTTTAATAAATTATGTTCCAGATACAAAATATAATACGTTTATAAATAAATATATTTTATTAGATGATAAAGTAAAACAAAAAATATCAGAAATTAAATATGATCCTAATACAATTGATGAAGATAGATTTTTTCTTTATATGAATGATGGTAATTATGTTTATATAACTTTAACAAAGATGGAACTTTTAAATAAATATAATGAAGCTATAACAAAAGTTGAAGGTAAAAAAGGTACATTATATTTAGATTCAGGAAATTATTTTGAAATTAGATAAAATGTCTTGAAAAAAATTAATATTTGGGGTATAATTAACTAGTAATTGTTAGTTATGCGCCCATAGCTCAATTGGATAGAGCGTTTGGCTACGGACCAAAAGGTTAGGGGTTCGACTCCCTTTGGGCGCACCATTTATGAAAGTGTGAAGGACTTTTTTAAGTTCTTTTTATTTTTTTAACATAAAAAATAAAAATAGTTAGCATTATTTACTAACTATTTTTTGTTGATATTATTTTTACTTTGCTTTTTCCTTTTAGTACATTGTTACTCCATTTGAAGGGTTTAACACCACTTAAGGCTTCTTTCATTAAAAAGAGAACTTATTATAAATCATAAAGTTATTTTTGTCAGTGTAATACTGTTTTTACATTAACAGGCTTAACTTTTTTATCGATGCTAATTACTTCTTGATATAATTATATAATAATAAAAATGATAAAACAAGCGAACAAGTTATCTTTTTGTTAAATTTAAAAAAACTAATTTTTATATAGCAAAACAAAATAATATATGTTAAGATTTATATGGAGGAAGTTTTATGAATGAATTAAAAATAAAAGGAATTTATAAACATTTTAAAGGTGATTATTATATTGTTGAAGATATAGCTATTCATAGTGAAACAAAAGAAGAATATATTATTTATCGTGCTTTATATGGCAATAATGATCTTTACATAAGACCTAAAGATATGTTTTTAAGTGAAGTTGATTATAAAAAATATCCAAATATTAAACAAAAGTATAGATTTGAATTACAAAATATTGAAAGTGTAAATAAGTAAGGAGGAAGTTATATGAAAGAAAAAAATAATAATTTATTAGGAATACTTGGTGCTATTTTGGGAGCGTTTATTGGGGCGATACCATGGATTTTAGTTTATGTATATGGAAATTTAATGTTTTCATTTTTAGCATTTGTAATAGCACTAACTGCTTTTAAAGGTTATACATTATTAAAAGGAAAAGTAACAAAAAACACTCCAGTAATAATTGGAATAATATCTGTTTTAACTGTAATTATATCTACATTAATAATTATTCCGGGTTTGATTTTAGCTAAAAAAGGATTTGCTGTTAATATAAAAAGTATAATTTCATTATATAATAGTTCAACATTTGTATTTGCTATTATAAGAGATTTAGTAATAGCAATTGTTTTTACAATTTTAGGTATAAGTAGTGTGATAAATCAAATAAAAGCAAAAGGGTTAGATGAAGAAAAAGTAAAAGAAAATTCAAAAAAACAAAATATATTATATACAATATTAATTGTCATAGCTATTGTTATATCTACTGTTGTTGGATCTATTAACACTAGTGATAATAAACCTAATACTAAAACAAAACTTTATGAAACATCAGGTATAAAAATAACGCTACCAAATGATATGTTAGGTTATAATACAGAAGATTATGATATTTCATATGCTAATAATAGTTTAATGTTTTTAGGAATAAAAGAACCATTTACTATTCTTAGTGATATAGGTTTAGATAGTAGTTCAACAATTGAAGAATATGCCGTAAAAGTACAAGAGGCTAATAGAACTCCAACATTTATTCCAAAAGATGATTATATGTATTATACAAAAACAGAAAAAATTGATAATACAAGTTATGATTATGTAATAATGGTAGCTAAAGGTAAGGATTCTTTCTATATTTTAAATTTTATATCTTTAACAAAAGATAAAATGCAAGATAAAGTATTTTCTTATATAGATACAATTGAATTTGAATAAAAATATTTAAGATGAATTTTAAAATTCATCTTTTTTTGTTTAATTTATCATACTTTAACATTTAAAAATATATAATTAAATGATTATGAGGTGTGTTATGAAAAAAATATTTTTGTTTGTAATAAGTTTTATTTTATTTAGTAGTAATGTATTAGCATCATCAATTATTATGGATATTGATAGTGGAAGAATATTTAATGAAAAATCTAGTAATGAGGTTCGTTTAATCGCATCTACTACTAAAATAATGACAGCAATTCTTGCTATTGAATCTAATAGATTAGAAGATATAGTAACAGCAAAAGAAGAAGTACTTTCAATGTATGGAAGTAATATATATTTAGAACTTAATGAAAATATGACTTTATTAGATTTAGTATATGGTCTTATGCTTCGAAGTGGAAATGATGCCTCTGTTGTTATAGCAAGTTATGTTGGTGGTAACATTGAAAACTTTGTTAAAATAATGAATAAAAAAGCAAAAGAATTGGGTCTTACTAATACAACTTTTTCTAATCCTAATGGTTTAGATGACGATACTAAAAATTATTCTACAGCAAAAGACTTAGCTATACTTTATGCTTATGCTTATAAAAATAAAACATTTAGAGATATCGTAGGTACAAAATACTATAAAACAACAAGTGATTTAAAATCATATACTTGGAAAAATAGAAATAATTTACTTTTTACATATAGTAAAGCAAATGGGGGAAAAACAGGATATACTCCTCTTGCAGGTAGACTTCTTGTTTCAAGTGCCTCAAATAATGATTTAAACTTGTGTATGGTTACAATAGATAAATCATCATATCTTTATGAAGTACATGAAGCATCTTATGAAAAAATATTTTCTAAATATAAAAATTATTTAATTTTAGATAAATCAAACTTTGGAGTTAACATATCTTTAGAAGGTAAGCCTTATATAAAAGAATCATTTACATATCCATTAACCGAAGAAGAATTTAAATCTATAAAAATTAAAACTAAAATAGAAGAAAATAAAAAATATAAAAATAATGATAAAATAGGTAAAATATATATATATTTAAATGATGATATTATATATTCTAATGATATTTATATCGAAAAAGAAAATAAAAGTATTTTTACAAAAATAAAAAATATTTTTACTACGATAGTTGATAAAATCTTTTAAATCCTTTATAATTTAGTTATTAAAAAGGTGATGTTTATGGAAAGATTACAAAAAGTTATTGCCAGTACTGGTTATTGTTCAAGAAGAAAAGCAGAAGAACTAATTAAAGAAGGTAAAGTAATGGTAGATAATGAAATAATTACAACTTTAGGATATAAAGTTTTAAGTAATGCTGAAATTATTATTGAGGGTGTTTTATTAGAAAAAGAAAACAAAGTATATTTTTTACTTAATAAGCCACGTGGTGTTATATCAAGTGTAAAAGATGATAAAAAAAGAACAACTGTTGTAGATTTAATTGATACAAATATAAGAGTATATCCTGTAGGAAGACTTGATTATGATACAACAGGAATTATTCTTCTTACTAATGATGGGGAGTTTTCTAATATGTTAACTAGTCCTAAAAATGAAATAGAAAAAACATATATTGCTAAAGTAAAAGGATTATTGTTACCTGTAGAAATTAAAAAATTAAAATCAGGTGTTAAAATAGATAATTATATTACAAGTCCTTGTAAAGTTAAAGTTAGAAGTTATAATAAAAAAACTGATACTTCAATGGTTGAAATAACAATTCATGAAGGTAAAAATCATCAAGTTAAAAAAATGTTTGAAAGTATAAACCATGAAGTATTAAAATTAAAAAGAGAAAAAATAGCATTTTTAAATTTAAATGGTGTACCATCAGGTCATTATAGAAATTTAACTCCTAAAGAAGTAAAACAATTATATTGTTTAAGTAAAAAAAGTTCTAAATAAGAACTTTTTTAATTGGCAAAAATTACCAACAATATTTTTGTATTATTATGATAAAATAAAATTATAATAAAATACCCTTAAAAGTTTATGTAAAAGTTTGTTAAAATTTATAAAAAATATTGACAACCTGGGGGGGGTATTTTATATAATTAATTTATAAAGTTAATAGTTAATAAAATAAGGTTGTGATATAGTGAAAAAAATAATAAGTTTTTTAAATACAGATATTAAAATAATAAATAGTTATTTTTTATTTACAATAGTTTTAATTATATTAGTATGTGTAGGATACTCAAGTTATGCATTATTTAGTTTTACAAAAACAAGTAATAATGTAATTGAAGCTACTGTAGGAGAAATAAGTACAACAGGAGCAGATACCCTTATAAAATTAACAGATAATAAAGATAACAGTGGACTATATACAATAACACATCCAAAAGATACAACCCTTCAAATAGGAAATGATAAAGATATAACAGAATATAGATATCGTGGAGCAAGTCCAAAAAACTATGTAACATTTAATAATGAAGTATGGAGAATAATAGGAGTATTCCCAACAGAAGATGGAACAGGAAATATTGAAAATAGAATAAAATTAATAAAGGATCAAAGTATTGGAAATAAATACTGGAACACAACACAGGTAGCATCAACATCAAGTTATAATAACTGGACTGGAGCAACACTTAAAACTTATCTTAATACAACATATTATAATGCGCTATCAAATATTGTTGAACAAAGCATGATAGGCAATGCCAAATACTATTTAGGAGGATATACTCAATCAACTGGTATATCTAAAGAAATGATGTATCAATATGAGAGGAAAATAAGTGGTAGTAATACATATTATTATGGAACAAATCCAAACAGTTGGGTTGGAAAACTAGGACTTATGTACATAAGCGATTATGGTTATGCCGCAAGTGACACTTGTACATCTGATTTATCAAATTACAATTATGAAACATGCACAAGCAATAATTGGTTATATAATATTAAAAAAAATGAATGGTTACTTCCTCAACGTAGCAATTATAGTAGTGATGTTTTCAATATTGATGCTGATGGACTTGTTGGGTTTAATAGTGTCAGTAATAATTATGCTGTTCGCCCAGCATTATATTTAAAGTCTAATGTTCAAATACTGGATGGCGATGGTACAAGGTCTAATCCATATACATTTACACTTAATAAAAATGAAGACAATAGTAATGCAAATAAACCTGTTTTAGCATCAAATATGATACCAGTATATTATGATGAAACAAATAGTGTATGGAAAAAAGCAGATACAAGTAATAAAACTATGGAAAATAGATGGTATAATTATGATAATCATATTTGGGCAAATGCCGTTACTGTAACAAAGATTAATAGAGCAACTTATTTAAATGCATTACCAGGTACAACAATTAGTATGGATGATATAACAACAATGTGGGTATGGATACCAAGATTTAATGCTGTAACTCCAAGTAATTATAATGGAGGAACAAAAGATAATCCTGGAGCGATAGATGTAACCTTTGTAAAACAAAATGAAGTAGCAGTAGATGCATTTATCTTTGGAGATAAAGAACTAAGTGGATTTTGGTATGGTAAGTTTGAAACAAGTCACTCAACGTTGACAACAAGTACAACTAATAATAATTTAGGATGTACTAATGAAACATGTAACAATGCCAACGGAATAGTAATAAAACCAAATGTAGCAAGTTTGAGATCTAATAATGTGAGCAATTTCTTCTTTGCTAGTAGAAGCATGGAACAACCTAATAATAGTTTTGGATTTGTAAGTAGTGAAGTAGATACACATATGAGTAAAAATAATGAATGGGAAGCAGTAACATATTTAACTCAAAGTATATATGGAAGATGTAGTAATAGTACAACATGTACAGAAGTAGGAATAAATAATAATAGTAGTTTTATAACGGGATATGGAGCACCGGCAGGAAGTGATAAAACTGTAACAAATGGAACATATAATACAACATTAGGAAAAGATGCATCAACAACAGGAACAATATATGGAATATATGATATGAGTGGGGGAACTCGCGAGAGCGTTATGGGAGTATTAGCTGATCCAAATGGTGATCCAATGTCAGGTTATGGTTCGGCAAATAATTCAGGATTTAATGGGTTATTGTCTAATTACTCAAATTACACAAGTGGAGTGGATTTTCCAGATAGTAAGTATTATAATTTATATACAGATTCATCCTATATAGGAACAAGAAATTGGTATAGTGACTACTGTTATTTTGCTGATAGCGAATATCCATGGCTTGAGCGTGGTGGTTACTATTACAATAGTATAAGCGCAGGCTTATTTTATTATTATAGATACAATGGCGAATCTTTAAATAATCTTTCTTCTCGCTTTGTAATAACCAACGAATAAAAAAGAAAGTTAATTGGTTTTTAACTTTCTTTTTACTCATTTACTTCAATTGCATTAACAGGGCAACTTTCACTTGCATCTTTTACTTCTTCTTCTAAATTTTCAGGAACAACTTCAACAATAACTTCAGCAACTCCTTCATCATTTATTTCAAAGACATCTGGAACTAAAGCTTGACATGCTCCACATCCAATACACATATTTTTAACTTTTGCTTTCATAAAACATCCTCCTAATAAAATTATATACTAAAATAAATAAAAAACAATATATTTTATTTTTTTCTTTTATATGGTACAATTATATATAGTAAAGTAGGTGTGAAGTTATGGTAACAAGAATGGAAAGATATAATAATTCTTTAGAAGATGTAAAAATAACTAAAAGAAGTGATAAAAATAAAGATTTATATGAAAAAGTAAAGGTTACAGAAATGAATCCTGAATATATTGATATAAATACTACTAATGTTTATGAAATAGGATCTATAAATGATGTTACAAAAAGAAGATCATCATATCAAAAATTAAGATCACTTGATGATGTATTAGAAAAAGAAAGAACAATTACACCCTTAGAAGAAAAGCCATTACCTAAAGAAGAAAGACTATATAATATAGATGATATATTAAAAAAAGCTAAAGAAACTTATAAAGATGAAGAGAAAAAAAGACTTCTTAATACAGAATATAATATATTAACTAAACTTGATTTAGACAAAGTAACAAGTAATGATGGTTTTAGTAAAGATCATTATAAAAAAATGGTTGATGATTTATATAGTGAAAAAGAAATAAAACAAGATGATGGAAAAGAATTATTTGCAGATTTAATGGAAGATGAAAATAAAGAAATAAAACCTGAAGAAATAAAAGAAGAAAAAATAAAAGAACCTGATAAAGAACTTGTAAAGGAAAACATAGAATCTGAAAAAGAAGAAGATAAAGAAGAAGTAAAAGAAACAACAGGAGATTTTGTAACAAAAATAGAAGTTACAAAAGAAATGAAAGCAAATGAAGATGAAGATGAAGATGATGAAGAAGAATTTATTGAAAAAAGAAGTCCTTTATTAACAATTATAATAATTTTAGTAGTTCTTCTTTTACTAGCAGCGGGATATTTATTATTAAAACACTTTGGCATAATCTAAGTGTTTTTTTCATATAATCTAACATGAATAACCGAATGATTTTAAAAAATAATAGTAAAAATTATTATAATATAAAAAGGAATAATAAAGTAATTAAATTAGTAATTATTTTTTTAGTTTTGATATTCTTCTTTTATATACTTAAATTATTAATAAATAATATTAGTAATTATTTTTTAAAAAACTCTATTGCAGAAGTAGAACAAATAACATCTGCTTTAATTAATTATTCTGTTACTGATGATATGTTAACAGATTTAGAATTAGATAATTTATATAGAATCACTAAAAATAGTGATAATGAAGTAGAAATGATTGATTATAACCCTGTAGCAGTAAATAAATTTCTTAATAAAGTAACAAATTCTATTCAAGATGGATTATTTAAAATGGAAAAAGGCGATTTAACAATAATAGGTAAGGGCTTTAATGATGATGGAACAATATTTTATATTCCTTTTGGTTCTATTACATCAAATCCTATATTTAATAATTTAGGACCTAAAATACCTGTTAGAATTAAAACAATAGGATCTATTTTATCTAATGTTGATGTTAAAATAAAAGAATATGGTATAAATAATTGTTTAATAGAAATGAATTTAGTAATAGAAATAAAACAACAAATAATGTTACCTCTTATTAGTAAGAAAATAAAAATAGTAAATGATATTCCTATTTCATATAAAGTAATAAATGGTAAAATACCTGAATATTATAGTGGTTCATTATCTAAAGGTTCTAATATTTATAGTATTCCTATTGAATAAAATATTAATTTTTGATATATTAAAAACAAGGAAGGTAATGTATTATGAAGATAAAAATAAATGGTATAGAATATATAGTAGAAAAAGATAATGATAAAATAATAGATATAGATTTATTAGAAGAAATGGTTACTGATTATTTTAATAATTATGATTATATTTTTGGAGATATTGCTTATGATAAATTAAGATTAAAAGGATTTTATGATAGTAATAATAAATTAAAAAATAAAATAAATGATATTAAATTATTAGATAATTATATAAAAGATTATTGTGCTTATGGGTGTAAATGGTTTTTAATAAAAAAAGTTAAATAAAAAAAGCAAAACTTTGCTTTTTTTATTTTATATAAATTAATTTATCATATTCAACTTTTTTATCTAAAAAACCTGCTTCAATTACAATATTTTGTAAATGATCAAAACTTTCTTTAGTAAAGGTTGTTGTTGTAGGCCAAGTATCGTTTTTCTTATATCTATCTATTGCACTAGTTAAATCATTAAGTGATGTATCGGGAAAGAATTTTAATACATTTTCTGCAATTGTTTTTGAATCATTTTCGTGGACATAATTAAGTCCTTTTAAAATGGCATTAGTAAAGCCTTTTATAATTTCTTTATTATTTTCAATATAACTTGTACGAGCATTAAATGCTGTATAAGGTACAACTCCACCAACAGTTCCTAAACTTTCTACAATGTAGCCATAACCTTCGTTAACTATTTTGGTAGCTTGTGGTTCAAATAGTGCAACAAAATCTCCGTTTCCTCCAATAAAAGAACTTGCCATTGAATTAAATGCTATTGAAGTATCAATTGTTAAATCTTTTTTAGGATCAATATTATTTTGTTTTAAAGCATATTCTAAAGTCATTTCAGGCATACCACCAAGACGACCTCCAATTATTTTTTTACCTTTTAAATCATTCAAAGTAAAATTATCCATTTTTTCTCTTGCTACAATAAAAGAACCATCTTTTTGTGTAACCTGTGCGAATGTTTTAATATAATCTTTTTCGCCACTGTTATATATGTATATTGTAGCTTCACTTCCTGATAAACCTATTTGGGCATCATTTGATAATACAGCAGCCATAACATTATCAGCTCCAGGTGTTAATAAAAGTTCTATTTCAATATTTTCTTCTTCAAAATATCCATTTGCTATTGCACTATAAAATGGAGAATAGAACAAACTATGAGTAACTTCTGCCACTGTTAATTTTGTCATAGAAGATGATTTTTGTTTATTACTTTCAATAAAATATAAACAAGCAAAAAATAATATAATACAAATACTAACTATTAAAGTTAAATGTTTTTTCATGAAATTTTCCTCCTAAGTCATTATATGAAATTTAAGAAATATTGTTCTTTTTAAATTTAGACTATTGCTATATTTGGACTTTAATAAAATTTCATAAAATATTATGAAAGGAGATAACATGAGCAATTGTATAAATAATAATGATTCGAAAAAGCCAATTGTTATATGTGGAACAAGAGGTCCTCGTGGAGCAAGAGGGCCTATTGGACCACCAGGCCCTGCAGGAGTTAATATAATTCGTGCAGCTTATATGGTAACATATAATGATGATACAAGTGCAGATGGTATTGCGGTAGAATCCCTTGGAAGATTACCAATTGATAGAATGGAACTTGATCCAACAAACTTAATAACATTAGATACAAATGAAGAAACAATTAAATTTAATACAGCAGGGCATTATAAAATAGAATTTAAAATATCAGCTTATCCATCTGTTAATGGAGTGGATTTTGATCCTACAACAGATATTGTTTCAGTAGGATTTAGACAATTAGATACTGATAATGTTTATGTAGGAACAGGAGAATGGGTATTTAATGGGGAAGCAGTTGAATTATCTGCAACAGGAATAATAGTAGTTACTGATACTAATGCTTTATATGAACTTGTTAATTTAGGTCCATCTACGATATATTTAAATACACCTAGTATCAAAGATATTAAATCAAAGTCTTATTTTAGTAATTCACTTGTTACACTAGTAGTAACCTACTTAGGAATTTAAGAAATAAATAAAAATATTAGTAAAAAATTTTACTAATATTTTTTTTATTATAATAATATGTTATACTTATATTATAATAAAAAATATCAAAATTCTAGAAGATGGATCAGTTATAAAAATAAATTAGGAGAGTAATTATGAATGAAAATATTATAAATAATGTTACAAGATTAAAGGCTGCCCTTCATTATGAAATAAAAAAATATAATGAAATGGAAAATGAAATAGATTTAATTTCAAATAATATTTCTTGTATAATGGATATAATAAAAAACTTAAAAACTTCTTCATATCAAGAATTATATGATTATACTTCAATTATTTATTTAGTTCTTAATATTATATATGAAGAAAACACATCAAAGATTATCTATAATAGAGTATATAAAATAGCATATAATCTTATAAATGCTAAAAAGAATAATCTTGATGAATTAGAAATAAAATATAAATTAGAGTTAGAAAAAATGATAAATTATTTTGAAAATGAATTAGTAGAGTTATCATCAAAACAAAGTGATTTAATTAATACTTTAAAAACTAGTAGAAAAAATGAATATATAAATTTATTAAGAAAGATAAAATATAGAGAGTATATAACAAAACAAGATTTTATATCAATCGAACAATTTTTAGAAAATAAAAGTGTTCCTGAAAAAGATCAAATATTAATATTTAATCAAATAGAATTTAATAATTTTATACTAAAAAAAGATAATGGAAATATTTCAAAAAATAGTTTCTTTGATTATAATACAATACCTTTTATGTTAAATTTAGGGTTTGAAAAATTTGATATAACATATATAAGTGATAAAGGTACAAGAAATAGGGTAGAACAAGAAAGTAAGAATATTATAAATATTTTAGAAAGTGATATAGATATTAATTCATTTTTGGAATATTTACCTACAATTGAAAGTGATGAATATTCATATGAAGAAGTATTATGTATATTACAAATAGTTATAAATCATTTTCAAGTTGAATTGTTAGAAACAGTTAATTTGATTAGTGATAAAGATAATTTTAAAAATTATCGAAATTTAATTAAACAAGAATTTAATAATTATTTAAATATTGTAACAGTTTTACAACAATATTATAATGATGAAGAGAAAAAATATAATGATAAGTTTGATAAAATAGATGAAAAAGAAGAAAAAAATCATATATTTTATGCTTTTAGAAATGAAGATAAATCTTATTTAGAATATGATTTAGAAAGCCTTAATCCTCATTATTTAGAAAAAGTAAATCGTTTAATTAATAGATTAAAATTAGGAGAACTTTCAAGAGGAGAAGTAAAAGGTTTAAAATCAAATAATATATTAAAAAAACAACTTGAATTAAGAGATGATCAAGTAAGAGTAATATTTTATCCTTTAACTGATAATAACTATATAATCGTAGGAGTTTTAACAAAGAAAAAAGATAATGATAATGACGGTTATTCTAAAATGGCTTTTAGAAATAAAAAAATAGATATATCAACAGAAGAAAAGTATATTAAAGAACAAGAAAGAAGTAAAGAAGTAGAAGAAAGATATACAAAATTTATTGAAGATAAAAAAAGAAAAGGTACTTCAAGGTAAAATAAAGACAAGTTTTAATATTTGTCTTTTTTTCGACAAAAAACTTATATTTTCTATGGTTTAATTTTAATGAAAGAGGTTAAATATGTTAGATATAGATATGAGATTTAAACAAGGTATTCTTTTTATAAGATTAAATGGTATCTTAAATGGAGATACATGTATGAAATTAGAAGAAAGTATTTCTACTTTAATCGAAGATAATGGAATAAAATATGTTTTATTTAATTTAAACAATTTAGATTATATTGATAAATATGGAATTAATTTAATATTAAAAAATTATATTAATATAACAAATAACAATGGTAATTTAATAATATGTGGTATTGAAAAGTTATTTACTTATACCAATAGTATAACAAATAATTTATATCAAGTTCATGATGAAGATAAAGTATTTGAACTTATAAATATATGAAAGGAAATTTTATGGAAGATATAATATTAAAATATGAAAAACTTATTTGGTCTATTGTTAATAAATATAAATCTTATTTTGATAAAGATGATTTATTTCAAGTAGGGGTAATTGGTCTTATTAATGCTTATAAAAATTATGATAAGAAACAAAATACTAAATTTTCTAGTTATGCTTATTTTTATATATTTGGAGAAATAAAAAAATATATTAGTGAAAGTTATCTTTTTAAAGTTAGTAAAGAACTTGTTAAAATAAATACTTTAGTAGAAAAAGCAAAAGTATTATTATCTCAAAAGTTACAAAGAGAACCTAGTTATTTTGAAATAGCTTTATATTTAGAAATTGATGAAGAAAAAATACTTGAGGCTAAAGAAGCAACATCTTTAGTGGAAAGTTTAGATTATAAAGAAGAAGATGAATTTTCATTATATGAAAATATTAATACTTCATATAATGAAAAGATGATAAGTCCTGAAATACTTGATTTAAAAAAAGGAATTGAATCTTTAGATGAGTTTTCGAAAGAACTTATTAATAATAGATATAATTTAGATAAAACGCAAAGTGAAACAGCAAAAAGTATGAATGTTACACAGGTAATGGTATCAAGAAAAGAAAAAGAAATATTACAAAGGTTAAGAACTAGACTTTCTTAATCTTTTACTTTATAATAAATAATGTTAAATATTTAGTAATGGAGCGATATTATGTTAAAAACAGTTAATTTAGGTCTTAGATTTAATACAAGAACGCTTTTTAGTGATGTTAATCTTGAATTCAAAGATGATAATTGTTATGGAATAATTGGTGCTAATGGGGCAGGAAAAAGTACTTTTTTAAAACTATTAAGTGGTGAAATAGATTCTACTAGTGGGGAAGTAATTTTAGGTAAAAATGAAAGAATTTCTGTTTTAAAACAAAATCATAATGAATTTAATGACTTAACTGTTTTAGAAACAGTAATTATGGGTAATTCTAAATTATATAAAATAATGAAAGAAAAAGATGCTTTATATAGTAAAGAAGATTTTACAATGGAAGATGGAATGAAAGTAGCAGAACTAGAAGAAGAATTTGGAAGATTAAATGGATATCAAGCTGAAAGTGATGCTGCGGTACTTCTTTTAGGTTTGGGAATAAAAGAAGATTTACTTTATAAAAAAATGGAAGAGTTAAAAGAAAGTATTAAAGTAAAAGTTTTACTTGCAAGTGCTTTATTTGGTGAACCAGATATTTTACTTCTTGATGAACCTACAAATGGTCTTGATGCTAAAAGTATTATGTGGTTAGAAGAATTTTTAATAAACTTTAAAAATACTGTTTTAGTAGTATCACATGATAGACATTTTTTAAATAAAGTTTGTACGCATATGCTAGATATAGATTATGAAAAAATAACTCTTTTTGTAGGTAATTATGATTTTTGGTATCAATCTAGTAATTTAATAAAAGAACAATTAAAACAGGAAAATAAGAAAAAAGAAGAAAAAATAAAAGAACTTGAAGATTTTATTAGAAGATTTAGTGCTAATGCTTCTAAATCTAAACAAGCTACTTCAAGAAAAAAATCATTAGAAAAAATAAAACTAGAAGATATAAAACCTTCAAGTAGAAAGTATCCTTATATTAATTTTGAAATAGAAAAAGAGCTTGGTAAAGAAGTTGTTTATTTAGACAATATAAGTTATTTTGAAGATGATAAACCTATTATAAAAGATTTAACTTTAACAATAAGACCATTTGATAAAATAGCATTAATTGGTAATAATTCTAAAGCTAATAGTATTTTACTTGATATAATAAGTGGTAAAAAACTTCCTACAAAAGGGAAAGTATCTTATGGTTCAACAGTTAAATTATCTTATTTTGAAAAAAATAATGATTATTATTTTAATGAAGATATAAGTTTATATGAATGGTTAAGAAACTTTTCTTCAAATAAAGAAGAAACCTTTGTAAGAGGATTTTTAGGAAGAATGTTATTTTCTGGTGATGAAAGTTTAAAAAGTGTTAAAGTTTTATCAGGAGGAGAAAAAGTAAGAAGTATGTTATCTAAAATAATGATGGAAAAACCTAATGTTTTACTTCTTGATGAACCAACAAATCATTTAGATATTGAAAGTATAACTTCTCTTGATGAAGGTATGAAGAAGTTTAAAGGAGCAATTGTATTTACAACATATGATCAAGAATTAATTGAAAGTGTAAGTAATAGACTTATTGAAATAAAAAAAGATGGAAGTCATATGGATAGACAAATTACTTATCAAGAATATACATTAAAATATGGAATAGAAGAAGAATAATTTTTTCTTTTCTTTTATATTATAATATTGTATAATGATATTATTACAATGATAAAGGAGTTTTCTTATGGGTATAAAAATAATATTTTTATTATTTATCTTTTATTCTTTTTTAGGATGGTTAATGGAAGTAACATGTAAATTAATTCAATATAAAAGATTTATTAACAGAGGTTTTTTAATGGGACCAATATGTCCTATATACGGACATGGTGCAATAATAATGCTTATTTTATTAAAAGATTTTGCAAGTAATCCATTTATTCTTTTTGTAATGTCAATGCTTGTATGTACTACCCTTGAATATTTAACAAGTTATTTTATGGAAAAATTGTTTTCTGCTAGATGGTGGGATTATAGTAATAAAAAGTTTAATATAAATGGTAGAGTATGTTTAAGAAATACACTTTGTTTTGGAATATTAGCTATTGTTCTTGTATATTTTTTAAATCCATTTATTCTTACTTATATAGAAAAGATAACAGAACCATTTTTAAGTATATTATTTTATACTTTACTCGTGGTATATATAATAGATAATATAATATCTTATAGTATTATTAATAACTTTAGTTCTACTATTAAAAAATCTAATTATGATAATACAGAAGAAGTTACTAAATATGTAAAAGATGTATTTTTAAAAAAGAATTATTTATCTAAAAGACTTATATATGCTTATCCTAATTTTCAAACTAGAGTAAGAAGAAAACTAGCTAAGATAAAAGAAGCACTTGGTGAATAAATGTCAAATATAAGTGTTAAGTATTTGACATTTTAATTTGGAATAAATAAATATTTATGATAAAATAATTATGATGAGGGTGATTTAAATGACTAAGAAATATGATGAAAGTAGTATTAAAATACTTGAAGGACTTGAAGCAGTAAGAAAAAGACCTGGTATGTATATAGGATCTACTGATAAAAGAGGACTTCATCATTTAGTATGGGAAATAGTAGATAACTCAATAGATGAAGTAATAAATGGTTATGGAAATTATATAAAAATAGTTTTACATGAAGATAAAAGTATTTCTGTAGAAGATCATGGACGTGGTGTACCAACTGGAATGCATGCAAGTGGAAAACCAACACCAGAAGTTATTTATACAGTGTTACATGCTGGTGGTAAGTTTGAAACAGATGGTTATAAAGTATCTGGGGGACTTCATGGCGTAGGTGGCTCTGTTGTTAATGCTTTATCAAAATGGATGGAAGTAACTATTAAAAGAGATGGTTATGAATATTATATAAGATTTGAAGATGGTGGAAAAGTTAAAGTTCCCTTAAAAAAACTTGGTACAACTTCAAAAACAGGAACAACAGTTAGATTTTTACCAGATGATACTATTTTTTCAAGTATTAACTTTTCATATACAACTATTGCCGAAAGAATGCAAGAAAGTGCCTTTTTAATAAAAGGGTTAACAATTGATGTAGTAGATTTAGTAGATAAAAAAGAATGTTCTTTTCATTATGATGATGGGTTAGTATCATTTGTTGAAATGATTAATGAAAATAAAACACCATTAAATAAAGTGTTTAGTTTTACAGGAACAAAACAAAATATTGAAGTTGACATTGCACTTCAATATACAGATAGTTATAATGAAAACATTGTATCTTTTGTAAATAATGTTAAAACAATTGATGGAGGAAGTCATGAAGTAGGATTTAGAACTGCTATTACAAAAGTATTTAATGATTATGCTAAAAAAAATGGTTATTTAAAAGGAAAAGATACTTCTTTTGATGGAAGTGATGTTAGGGAAGGATTAACTGCTATTATATCTTTAAAAATTCCAGAAAATCTTTTACAATTTGAAGGACAAACTAAATCAAAATTAGGTACTCCTCAAGCAAGAACAGTTGTTGAAAGTATTGTTACAGAAAAAATGACTTTCTTTCTTGAAGAAAATAAAAAAGTAGCAGAAGATATAATTGATAAATCTTTAAAAAGTAAATTAGCAAGAGAAGCAGCAAGAAAAGCAAGAGAAGAAGTAAGAAAAGGAAAAACAAAGAAAAAAGAACAATTATTAAGTGATAAATTAACTCCTGCAAGTGGAAAAGATAAAACAAAAAATGAATTATTTTTAGTCGAAGGAGATTCAGCAGGTGGTAGTGCTAAAGGTGGAAGAGATAGAAAGTTTCAAGCAATATTACCACTTCGTGGAAAGGTTCTTAATACAGAAAAAGCTAAATTAGATGATATCTTTAAAAATGAAGAAATAAACACAATGATTTACACAATTGGGGCAGGTTATGGAAGTAACTTTATCGAAGAAGATATGCAATATGATAAAATAATAATAATGACCGATGCTGATGATGATGGAGCACATATTCAATGCTTACTTTTAACATTCTTTTATAAATACATGAGACCTTTAATAGAAAAAGGTCATTTATATATAGCAATGCCTCCTTTATTTAAAATAACTTCAGGAAAAGAAACAAAATATGCATATACAACAGATGAATTAAAAGATATGACTAAATCTTTAAATAAATATGAAATTCAAAGATATAAAGGATTAGGTGAAATGAATGCAGTTCAGCTTTGGGAAACAACAATGGATCCTAAAACAAGAACGCTTATAAGAGTAACAATTGAAGATGCTGCCTTAGCAGAAAAACGTGTTAATGTTCTAATGGGAGATAAAGTAGATCCAAGAAAAGAATGGATTGAAGAAAATGTAGAGTTTTCTATGGAAGATGATTATAAGATAAATTAAAAAATATTTACTTTAAGTAAGTATTTTTTTTTATTAATAAAAGTAAAAGTTTATGGTTTTATTGTTAAAATTTATAAAAAATATTGACAACCTGGGGGGGGTGTTTTATATAATTAATTTATAAAGTTAATAAAATAAGGTGTTGATGTTATGAAAAATTTTATAAAGTTTTTAAAAACGGATATTAAAATAATAAATAGTTATTTTTTATTTGCAATTATTTTAATTATACTAATAAGTGTAGGATATTCAAGTTATGCATTATTTAGTTTTACAAAAACAAGTAGTAATGTAATCGAAGCTACTGTAGGGAAAATAGAAAAAAAACCAAATGCACCAGTTCTAGCATCAAATATGATACCAGTTTATTATGATGAAACAGCAGAAACATGGAAAAAAGCAGATTTAGTTAATCCTAATAATACTTATAAATGGTATGATTATAATAATGGTATGTGGGCTAATGCTGTAACTGTAACAAGTTCAAGTAGAAGTAAATATTTAAATGCAAGTATAGGTACAGCAATAAGTATGAATGATATAACAACAATGTGGGTATGGATTCCAAGATTTAATGCTGTAACACCAAGTAATTATAATGGAGGAACAAAAACAAGTCCTGGGGCAATAGATGTAACATTTGTAAAATCAAATGAAACAGCAATAGATGCTTTTACCTTTGGAAATAAAGAACTAAGTGGATTTTGGTATGGCAAGTTTGAAACAAGCCATAGTACTTTAACATCAAGTACAACTAACAATAATTTAGGATGTAGTAATGAAAGATGTAGTAATGCCAATGGAATAATAATAAAACCAAATGTAAAAAGTTTACGACGTAATAATATAAGTAATTTCTTTTTTGCAAGTAGAAGTATGGAACAAACAGGAAATAGTTTTGGCTTTGTAAGTACTGAAGTAGATACACATATGAGTAAAAATAATGAATGGGGAGCAGTAGCATACTTAACACAAAGTATCTATGGCAGATGTACAGATAGCACAACATGTAGTGAAGTAGGAATAAATAATTCACACGACAGTAATAACAATTTAACAACAGGATATGGAGCACCAGCAGGAAGTGATGAAAATGTAACAAATGGAGCATATAATACAACTCTTGGAAAAAATGCTTCAACAACAGGAACAATATATGGAATATATGACATGAGTGGAGGAGCGAGTGAATATGTCATGGGAGTATTTGCAGATACAAATGGAAAACCAAGATCAGGTTATAATTCATCAGATAATTCAGGATTTACAGGAATGTTAAAAGATGGAACAACCTATACAGGAATAACATTTCCAGATAGTAAGTATTATAATTTATATACAGGATCATCATATACAGGTCATGCCTTAACCGAAACAAAAAACTGGTATAGTGATAGCGCTAGCTTCGTTAGTACGTTTTACCCATGGTTCATACGTGGCGGCTACTCTCTCAATAGTAAGTACGCGGGAGTGTTCAACTTCAACTACTACAGTGGTGCTTCTAACAGCTACTACTACTCTTCTCGCCTTGTAATTTCCAATAAATAACCCAACAGGGGTATTTGTTGGAAATTAACTAAAAAACCCAAAATGAAAGAAGTAAGAATTGATGATTAATAAAACTTTAGAATTATGATTAGTCATAGTTCTTTTATTTTAATAAAAATATGGAAAAAGTGTATATTTTTTGGTATAATATTTAAGAGTTTAATTATTTAGTAATTAGAAAGAAGGAAATTATGGATAAGTTAAGTAAGGAAGAAGTTTTACATGTTGCTAAACTTGCAAGATTAGAACTTAGTGATGAAGAGATAGAAAAGTATAGAAAAGATTTAAAGGATTTATTTGATGAAATAGAAAAAATACTTTTAGTTAATGAAAGTACAGATGAATTATTAATTAGTCCTTGTGATAATCCTTGTAGTTTAAGGGATAAATCTTATGTATATGAAATAGATAAAAAACCTGTTTTAGCTAATGCACCAGATGTATATGAAGATTATATCGAAGTAAGGGGTGTTTTTGATGAATAATTATTTAGATTTAAGTATAAAAGAAATAAATAAATTATTAAAAGAAAAGAAAATATTACCTATTGATTTAGTTAATGAAGCAATTGATCGTATTGAAAAAAATAGTGATTTAAATTGTTTTATTACATTAAATAAAGAAGAAGCTTTAAAATGCGCTAAAGAACTTGAAAATAAAGAAGTTGATAATCTTTTATTTGGTCTTCCTATAGCTATTAAAGATAATATTTGTACTAAGAATATAAGAACAACTTGTGCTTCTAAAATGTTAGAAAATTTTGTTCCAATATATGATGCTTTTGTAATATCTAAGCTTAAAGAAAAAGGTATGATTATTATTGGAAAGCTTAATATGGATGAGTTTGCATGTGGTTCTACTAACAGGACAAGTTATTTTGGAAATGTTTTAAATCCATGGGATAAAACATGTATTCCAGGTGGTTCAAGTGGTGGTGCTGCAGCTTGTGTTAGTGCAAGACTTACACCATTTGCTTTAGGAACTGATACAGGAGGAAGTATAAGACAACCTTCTTCAATGTGTGGAATAGTAGGTTTAAAACCAACATATGGTAGGGTATCAAGATATGGTTTAATTGCTTTTTCATCTTCACTCGATCAAATTGGACCAATGACAAGAAATGTATATGAAAATGCTCTTTTATTAAACGCTATTAGTGGAAAAGATAATCGTGATTTAACAAGTTTTGATACTTATGAAGATTTTACATCTTTAATTGGAGAAGATATAAAAGATTTAAAAATAGCTATTCCTAAATTTTATCTATCAGATATAATTAATGAAGAAATATTAAATAAATTTAATGAAGTGTGTTCTATGTTAAAAAAAAGTGGTGTAACTATTGATATTGTAGATCTTCCTTATTTAGAAAATTCAGTTAGTTTATATCAAATAATAGCACTTGGAGAATTAAGTAGTAATTTAGCTAGGTTTGATGGTATAAAATATGGTTATTCAAGTTTAAATGCTAGTTGTATGGAAGAAGTTTATACAAAAACAAGAAGTGAGGGTTTTGGAGAAGAAGTTAAAAGAAGAATAATGGTAGGATCTTATTTATTAAGTGGTGTTAATGCTAGAAAGTATTATGAAAAAGCTTTAAAAATAAGAAAAAGTATTGATAATTCTTTTAAAAATATATTTTCTTCATATGATCTTATGATAGGACCTACAACAACATCATATGCTTATGATTTAAATAGTAATAATAATGATGCTTTAAAGAGTTTCTATGATGATATTTTAACTAATCCTGTTAATATGACAGGTAATCCTGCACTTAGTATGCCAATTGGTTTTTCTGTTAATAATTTACCAATTGGACTTCAAATAATTGGTAATAAATATGATGAAAAAACAATATATAAACTAGCAAGTTATATAGAAAAAGAACTAGATTTAAATTTAATTCCAGGAGGTTTTTATGAAAAATAGTTATGTACCTACGATAGGAATTGAAGTTCATGTTGAACTTAAGACAAATACTAAGATATTTAGTCCTAGTAAAAATAGTTACGATGAATGTGTTAATGTTAATATAAATGAAATAGATTTAGCATATCCTGGTGTTTTACCTACAGTTAATAGTGAAGTGGTTGAAAAAGCATTAAAGGCATCTTTAGCATTAAATTGTTTAATTAATAAAAAAATGCATTTTGATCGTAAAAATTATTATTATCCTGATTTACCAAAAGGTTATCAAATAACACAAAATAAAACACCAATTGGTTATGATGGTTATGTTTTAATAAATACAAATGATGGTGTTAAAAAAATAGAAATAGAAAGAATACATATGGAAGAAGATACTTGTAAAAGTATTCATATAAATAATAAAACGCTTTTAAATTATAATAGAGCAGGTGTTCCATTAATTGAAATAGTAACAAAACCATGTATCTCAAATGGCGATGAAGCTGTTAAGTATCTTGAAGAATTAAAAGAAACTTTATTTTATTTAGGAGTAAGTGACTGTAAAATAGAAGAAGGTTCAATGAGAGCTGATGTTAATGTATCAGTTAGCAAAGATAATAAACTTGGAACAAAGTGTGAAGTTAAAAATATTGGTTCAATTTCAAGTGTTAAAACAGCGATTGATTATGAAATAAACCGTCAAATAGATCTTCTTGAAAAAGGTGTAAAAATTGAGGAAGAAACAAGAAGATTTGATGCTAAAACATCTTCAACTATTCTTATGCGTAAGAAAGAAGTTGGAAACGATTATAGATATTTTCCTGAACCTGATATTCCATATTTATATTTAGAAGATTCTTATATAAATGAAGTTAAAGAAAGTATAAAACTTTTACCTAATGAAAGAAGAAATATTTATAAAAGTAAAAATATAAGTGATATTAATATAGAAAAACTAATTGCTAATAAATCTTTATCTGATTATTTAAATAAATATATAGATTTTGATATTGATTTTAAAATAGCTAGTAATATATTACTTGGTGATATAACAAGTTATTTAAATAAAAATAATATGTCTATTTATGATACTAATTTGGATAAAAACTTTGTAAATATTGTAAATATGTTAAGTAAAAATGTTATATCTTCTAAAATATTTAAAGATATACTAGAAGAAGTATTAACAAGTAATTTAAGTGTTGAAGAAATATTAAAAGAAAAAAATATATCATTAATGTCTGATACAAGTAAACTAGAAGAAATTATAAAAAAAGTATTAAAAGAAAATGAAACATCCGTAAATGATTATAAATCAGGAAAACAAAATGCTTTAAAATTTCTTATGGGAATGATTATGAAAGAAACAAAAGGTAGTGCTAATCCTAAAATAGTTAATGATATGTTAATTGATTTACTGTCAAAGGATGTAAATTGATTATTATAAAATAATAATGTATAATAATTACATAAAATAAGGAGTGATTGATTATGGATATAAAAAAAATGTTAAAAAATAATAAATATTCTTGTATAGCAATTGGAATATTTATTGTCTTAATTATCGTGGGATTTCTTTTATACAAACTATTATTTCCAAATACAGGTACACCAATTTATGGAAATAGGTTAGATGGTATTGAAGAAGTAAATTACACAAAAGATAGTTTAAATGTAATTGTAGAAAAGATTAAAGAAGAAAAGGTTGTTAATGCTGAAATTAATGAAAATGGTAAAATAATTAATGTTATTGTTACTGTTAGTGAGAAACCTAAAAAAGAAGATGCAAGTAAGTTTGCCAAAATAATTTTAGATAATTCTACTAAAGAACAAATAAATTATTTTGATTATCAATTATTTGTAAAAAGTGAAAAAGAAGATTATAAAGAAAACTCTATAATAGGATATAAAAATAAAACTGCTAGTGATTTTACATATTCTATTGGAAAAGAAAGTACTAATAAGGAGTAATACATGAAAAAAACTAAGAAAAAAAGTCCTAAAAAAATAGTAAGATTACTAGTTGTCCTTTTTGTCTTACTTATCGTTGGACTTGGAATATACTATTTTCTAACAAGTGAAGATGAAGAGAATAGTTTAACAATTTTAGAAAAACAATGGATAGAAAATAATAAAGAAACATTAATTGATATCGAAGTTCCTAATAATTTGGGGATAATATCTAATAATGGTAAGGGTGTTATCTTTAATTTACTTGATTATTTAGAAAGAACAACATCTTTAAAGTTTAATAAAATATCATATGATTATCCTAATTATGAAGAAAAAAATGAAAATATTTTGTCAATTGCAACATTAAAGAATAATGCTACAATTAAAGAAAACGATATGTTAATTTTAGAAGATTCTTATGTTGTAATAGGTAAAACTTCTTCATCTTATAATGATGAAAAGTTCTTAAATAATACAATTGTTGGGGTTTTATCTAATGATAATGATGTTGTTAGTTCATATTTTAAAGAATCAAGAGTAACTATCAAAACAGGAGCTAATTATGATGCACTTATTTCAATGTTAAAACAAGGAAGTATTAATTATATAATTGTTCCTAGATATGCTAACTTTGATTCAATTGTTAAAACAAGTGATACTTACATTAATTATTATTTAAATAATTTATCTAATAAAATAGTTTTAAGAATGGGTAATGATGAAAAATTAAATACTATTGTTAGTAAATTATTAGAAATATGGTTAAATGATAGATATAGAAAAGATTTGGAATCATCTTTAATGACTTATTATGAAGAAAGTGGAAATATAACATCACTTGAAAAATCAACTTTAACTAGTAAAGTGTATAAATATGGTTATGTTAAAGATTTAGCATATAACTTTGTTAGAAATAAAGACTTATATGGTATAAGTGGTGAATATATTAATACTTTAATAAATATGACAAATATGGATATTGAGTTTGTTGAATATAAAGATAAACAAGCTTTAAAAGATGCGATAAGTAACAATAAAGTTGATATTGCTTTTGTTAATTTTAATTATGAAAATGATGCTTATAAGAAAACATCAAGTCCTTTTATTGAAAGATTTGTTGCTATTAGTAAGAATTATAAAAATATTGATAATAAAAATGGTTTGATAAATAATAAATTATATTTAAAAAGTGATGATTTATTATATGAGTATATTAAAAATAATATAAATGCTAGTATTAAAGAAATAAAATCATATACATCTAATATAGATCCAGATGGAATAATGGTTTTAGATGAAAATGATTATTTATATTTAAAAGAAAATGAGCTTAAAAACTATAAATATTTATTTAGTGATTCTTTTGAAGGAAATTATCACTTTGTTATAAAAAATAATGATGAAGTATTATATAATTTATTTAACTTTATTTTAAATAATACAGATAATAAAGAATATAAAAATATTGGTTTAAGTAATGTTATTGTAACAACAACAGATGATAGTAATTTAAGAGGATTATATATAATAATACTTGCTATTATACTTGTTCCAATTATAATAAGTTTATTTAGTATAGTGGTTTTAAAAGGAACAAGAAAGTTAAAGATAACAAGAAAAGAAGAATTTTTAAAATATAATGATATGTTAACTAATTTAAAAAATAGAAATTATTTAAATGCTAATATTGAAAAATGGGATGATACTAAAGTATATCCAAGAACTATTATAATGATAGATTTAAATAATTTAAAATATGTTAATGATAATTATGGACATGAAGAAGGAAATAATTTAATTAAAAAGGCTGGTGCTATATTAATTAATACTCAACTAGAAAAAAGTGAAATTATAAGAACTGATGGAAATGAATTCTTAATATATTTAATTGGTTATAGTAAGAGTCAAATATCTACTTATATTTCTAAGTTATCTAAAGAATTTGAAAAGTTACCTTATAATTTTGGAGCTGCGATAGGTTATAGTATGATTGAAGATGAAATAAAAACAATTGATGATGCAATAAATGAAGCAACTATTGAAATGCGAAAAGATAAGGAAAACTATAAATAAAAGGAGAAACATAAAAAATGAAGAAAATATTAAAAAGATTTATGGAAGTATTAAAAACACCAGAACTTCGTATTTTACCAGGTCAACTTGCTTTTTACTTTCTTATGTCAATAATACCTATTATTATGTTAGTATTTCTTCTTGTTTCTCGTTTGACTATTGATTTCAATTTAATAGAAACAATATCTAAAACTTTACCTGAGGCTTTATCAAAACTGATATTGCCTCTTGTAAATATAAATATTTCTAATGTACCATTTACGTTTTTACTTGTTTGTTACTTAGTTTTAGCGTCAAATGGACCAAGATCAATTTGTATTGCGTCAAATGAATTATATAAATTAGAACAACCTAGTACGATTGATTTATATATAAAATCATTTGTAATGACAATATTTATGATTATATTATTTATCTTTATGATAATAATACCAATATTTGGAGAAACAATAATAAAATTTATACTTGATTTATTTAATTCATCATTTATGTTTTCTAAGTATAAATTTGTGTATGATATAATTAAATTCTTAATATCATTTATATTTATATATATAAGTGTAAAAGCATTATATACAATTGCTCCTAATTCTAAGATAGAAACAAAAAAAGCAACAAAGGGTGCCTTATTTTGTAGTATTACTTGGATTATTGCAACTTCGATTTTTAGCTTTTACATAACAAAAATAGCAAATTATACTTTATTATATGGTAATTTTGCTAACATTCTTATATTACTTCTTTGGATATATTTACTTGCATATCTTTTTGTAATGGGAATGGCTATAAATATTAATGCTTATTATAAAAAATAGTTGGAAGTGAAAAAATGAAAACAAAAATAAAAAAGTTTAAGGAAAGTATAATTAAATTTTTAAAACAAACTAAGAAAATAATTAAAGATAATCCTTTATTATTCATTTTTATTGTTGGTACCTTATTAAATGATATACTTTTAAGAGCATTTACTGTAGGGAAATTTTATAGAATTGCACCTTTTGCAGTAGACTTATTTGTTACTTTACTTTTTGCTAGCGTATATTTTTTAATAAAAGAAAAAAATAGATTTAAATATTTATTTATTCTTTCTATTATATCTACGATTATTTGTATAGCAAATTCGATATATTATAGTTATTATAGTAGTTTTATTTCTGTTACATTTCTATCATTTGCTTTTACAAACACAGAAACAGGAGATGCTGATGTTGTAGGTAATTTATTAAGATTAGAATATTTTATCTTTATTTGGTTACCAATATGTTTATATATTGTAAATAAGAAAAAAAATGGTAATGTTAAAGAAAAATATGGTAAGGAAAGTTTTAAATTTACTTTAAAATGGGCTTTAATAGCACTTATTGTTTCTGTTTGTAGTTTAGAATATGTTTCGTATGCAAGACTTGTAATGCAATGGAATAGGGAGTATATTGTTAATAGTTTTGGTATTTATACATATCAAATTAGTGATGTTTTAAAATGTATTGAACCTTCAATGGCTAGTTTATTTGGAAGCGATAAAGCTAGAAAAGAAATAAATGATTATTATGATAATAAAAAGGATAATAATTATTATAATGAATATACAAAGTTTTTTGAAGGTAAAAATGTTATAGCTATTCATGCTGAAAGTATGCAACAAGTTAATATGGATATTAGTTTTAATGGAATAGATGTAACCCCTAATTTAAATAAGCTTGCCAAAGATGGAGTATATTTTAGTAATTTTTATTCGCAAGTAAGTGGGGGAACAAGTAGTGATACTGAATTCAGCGTAGCAACGGGACTTCTTCCAAGTAAGGTTGGAACGGTATTTATAAATTATGCTGATAGAGAGTATGTAAGTATGTATAATCTTTTAAAAGAAGAAGGTTATACAACTGTAAGTATGCATGCTAATGTAGGAAACTTTTGGAATAGAAATAAAATGTATACTAAGCTTGGTTATGATTATTTTTATGATAGAGATTCCTATGAAATAGATGAAACAATAGGGTTTGGACTTTCTGATAGGTCATTTGTTCTTCAGTCAGTTCAAAAATTAAAACAGTTAAAAGAAGAAAAAGGAAAGTTTTATGCAACTTTAATTACCTTAAGTAATCATACACCATTTGAAGATACTGATAAATATGGTTATTATGATGTTAGTATGACTGTTGATGGTGTGAAATATGACTATATGGAAAATACTAAACTTGGTAATTATTTTAAATCAGTTCATTATGCTGATGAACAGATTGGTCTTTTAATTGAAGAGTTAGAAAAAGAAAATATGCTTGATGATACAGTTATTGTAATATATGGCGATCATGATGCTAGAATATCTAAAAGTGAGTGGGATAGATTTTATAATTATGATTATAAAACTAATGATGTTAAAAGTTCTTCAGATGAAACCTACATTAATATAGATTATTATTTTTATGAATTAAATAAAAAAGTACCATTTATTATATGGTCAAATGATGAAAAATTTAAAACAACTTTAAGTAAAGAAATAAAAGAAGTAGGAGGTATGGTTGATGTAGGACCTACAATTATGAATTTACTTGGTATTCATAATAAATATTCTTTAGGAAATGATTTGCTTAATAAAGAAAATAATATTGTAGTATTTCCAAACGGAAACTTTGTTACAGATAAAGTTTACTATAGTGAACTTAAAAATGGATATAAATTATTAAAAGATGTTCCAATTGAAGAAAACTATATTGAAAATTGTAAAGAATATGCAAAAGAAATTTTAGATGTATCAAATGACATAATAGTGTATAATTATTTTAGAAAGGAATTGTCGGAAGAGAGGTTTGAAAAAGAATGAAAGTAAAAAAAGGTGCTAAAAGATTATTTAGAATTGTATTTATCGTAGCAGTAGTAATTATATTAGTAGGAGTAGGTATATTAGGTTATAAAAGATTCTTTGATAAAGGAAAAGAAGTAGTTAAACCTGAAATAGTTGATAAACTTGATGATTATGGATATTCATTAGAAAAAGATGCTACTAAATTAGATAAGGAAATGTTTGCAGAATTAAAGAAAACATTAAATAAAGAAGAAGTAGATGAAGAAAAATATGCTTCACTTGTTGCTAAAATGTTGGTGGCAGACTTTTATAATTTAGATAATAAAGTTTCTAAAAATGATATCGGTGGAGTTCAATTTATAAAAGAAGATTATAGAAATAATTTTATTTTTGAAGCTAGTGAAACAGTTTATAAATATATTGAACTTAATGTATATAATGACCGTACACAAGAATTACCAGTTGTATCAAGTGTTGATATAAAAAGCATAAATACAACAACTTATAAGTATAAAGATATTACTGATTCTAAAGCATATAAAGCTGTTGTTACTGTTTCTTATGAAAAAGATTTAGGTTATCCCAAAGAAGTTACAGTTGTTATGATTCATAATAAAGATAATGAAAAGAAATTAGAAGTAATAAAAATGTATTAGATAATAAAAAAACCACAATTTGAAATTGTGATTTTTTTATTTTTATTATCTGTTATAGAATTCAACGATTAATGCTTCGTTAATTTCTGGGTTAAGTTCACTTCTATCAGGAGTTCTAACATAAACACCAGAAAGATCTTTATCGTTAAATGTTACATATTCAACTCTTTTTAAAACTTTTTCTAATGAATCTTTAACAACTTTTAAATCTTTATCACTTTCTTTAATAGCAATAGTAGATCCAACTTTAACTCTGTAAGAAGGAATATCTACTTTATTACCATTAACAGTAATATGACCATGATTAACAAGTTGTCTTGCAGCACGTCTTGTTGGAGCAAATCCTAAACGATAAACTAAATTATCAAGTCTTGATTCAAGTAAAACTAAGAAGTTTGTACCATGAACACCAGATAATTTACCAGCTTCAACGAAAGTTTTATGGAATTGTCTTTCGTTAAGACCATACATAAAACGAACTTTATTTTTTTCTTTTAATTGTTCACCATATGTAGATTGTCTTTTTTTACGATCATTTCCATGTTGACCTGGTCCATAAGGACGACGTGCAAGTTCTTTACCATTTTCAAGTAATGAAAAATTAGTACGACGAGCTTGTTTGTAACTAGAACCTGTATATCTTGACATAAATTTTTCTCCTTTCGATTTATTACATAACAATCGAAATGTTATTCATATAACTTATAGGGAGTTTTTCTTTAATATTTTCGCTTAACAGCAAAGTTACTAATAATTTAAAAAACACATTACAAGTCTATAAATAAATGCTGTTTCTTTTGTCTATGCAGTAATAATTATAACAAATTATATGAATTTGTCAAATAAAATGTGTATTTTTCTTATTAAATCTGATAAAATTTTAAATTAGTCAGAATAATTATCAAAATAGTGTTGAATAAGAACAACTGGTGTACCTTTATCTCCTGAACCTGATGTTAAATCTGCTAAAGACCCAAGAAGGTCAGTATATCTTCTTGGAGTAGTACCTAAAGATACATTTTCTCCTACTAAATTTTTATTTTTATTTTTAATTTCTTCAGTTAAAGCATTGTTTAGTTCTTCACCATTTAATGAACTATACTTATTATCAGCTAAATATTTAAGTTTTAATTCATTTGGTGTTCCTTCTAAACCTTTTGTATAAAAAGGAGAAACAACAGGGTCAGCAAGTTCCCATATCTTACCAACAGGATCTTTAAAAGCACCATCACCATAAACCATAACTTCAATATTTTTATTTGTCTTTTCTTTTAACATTTCTTGTATTTCATAAACAAGTTTTTCTCCATCTTTAGGGAATAATTTTAAAGTATCATCTGTAGCCATATTAGAACCTAATAAACCATATTTAGGATTAAAACCACTGCCATTTACACTTTCTGTTAAAATATCATCTGTACCATAGATTGTTAATGCTCCATGTTCTTTTAATATTTCCTTTGTTCTTTTTCTATTATGAATATTACAAACTAAAACATCTTTTGTATAATTTAGTATTTCAAGAGGATTAGTTGTAAATACATATTCAATTTCACAATTTTCACTTTCACATACATCTCTAAAATATTTTATATAATCAACACCTGTAAATATATGGGTTGCATCTTTAAAGTAAAATCTGTATTCTTTTTCATTTAAAACATCACTAAAAGGGTTTAATTTATTTTCATAAATTAAATTTGGATCAAATAAACAATTTCCGACTTCATCATCAGGATAACTTAATAACATTGTTATCTTATCCATAGCTCTTGCAATTCCTTTAAGAATTAAAGAAAATCTATTTCTACTAACAGGGGTAGGTAAGACAAGTCCTATATGATTTGTATGAAATTTTCTTTTAATATCATAACAAATATCATCCATATTAACATAATTATGTTCACATCTTGCTACAACTGATTCAGTTATAGCGACAACATCCTTATCATTAAATGTAAAATTGCCTTCATTACTTGCATCAATTAAAGAATTTACAACAACTTCTTTTAAATTCATATCCTTACTTATAATAGGAGTTTTAATACCCCTTACTACTGTTCCTATATGTTTCATATTACACCTCACATTATAATTATATAATATATATTTCTTTTATGGAAGAAAAATTTTGAATATATCAATTTTATGTTATACTAATACATAAGAAAGAAGGATTTTTTATGGGTAAGTTTTCTAATATGTTATTTATGATTGATTTGTTAAATACAGGTAATAAATATTCAATAAAAGAATTATCACAAAAACTAGGTGTAACTGAAAGAATGATTAGATATTATAAAGAAGAATTAGAGAATAATGGTATTTTTATTGAATCATTTAAGGGTCCTAATGGAGGATATTTTATGATTGATAAAGTTAAAAATTATATTTCATTTAACAAATATGATGTACAATTATTAGAAAATGTATCTAAAGTATTAGAAAATAGTAATTTTTCTTTTATGAAATCTTATAAAGATTTATTAGAAAAAGTAAAAAACATGTATTCTATCGCAGAAGAAAAAAGTAAGTTTATCGTAGATATAAAATCTCTTGATAACAATGAAATTTTTAATATAGTAAAATCCTCTATAAAAAAACAAGAATCAATTAATATAGAATATAGAAATATTGATGGTACGATAAGTAAAAGAACTATTCATCCACTTCAACTTTTTAATTATAAAGATATAAATTATGTAACAGCTTATTGTGAATTAAGAAAGGATATAAGACATTTCGAAATAGAAAGAATAGAAAACATTAAATAGTAAAGACAAAATATTTCCACAAAGTGTGATATAATTATTTCGAGGAGGGTTAATATGAATGAAAAATACACTTTTATAGATTTAGACGGGGTTATATTAGATTCTGAAGAAAGAATGCTTGAAAGTAAGGAAAGAGCTGGCTTTTTGGATCATGGCGATCCTACCGAATTTGATAATTATTTTAAAATTGTTGATGATTTGGTTGATGGATGGGATTATATACTTGGTGAGGCCAAACCAATTAATAATTCAATAGAAATAATAAAAGAATTAGAATCAATGAAAAAAAGAATAGCTATTTTAACTAAAATTCATACATTAAAAGAAATGGAAAAGAAAGTAGAAATTTTAAGAAATAAACAAAATATATATGTTCCAATAATTTTTGTTCCGCCAGGTATAGAAAAATATGAAATAGTTATGCCAAATGGTCAAATTTTGATAGATGATTTTATAGGAAATATTTGTGGGTGGAATGAAAATAATGGCTATGGAATATTGTTTGATAAGACTATTGAAACATCTACAAACAATACTGTAAATAGTTTAGAATTTTTATTGAAGAGGTAAATATGAAAAAAGCAGATAAATATGTGAATTATATTGAATCGTTGAAACAAAAGTATAATGCTGTTTGTTTTGATATTGATGGAACGTTAACAAAAGAAAAGTCAAATGAACTTGATGAGAGAGCAATTGCTTCTATTGTATCTTTGGTTAAGAAAAAGATACCAGTTGTCTTTATTACGGGAAGAGGGGAGACAGGATTAAAAGACTTTATAGATGATATTTACGATAACTTGATAAATAAATATAATATAAGTGAAAAAGAATTAAGAAGAATATATTTTTTGACTAATGATGGGACACGTTTATTTTTTACTAAAGATGGTTCTAATTCTAAGTTTTTAAATGAAAGTATATATTTGGCTTCTGACAAAAGTTTGGAGCAATTGAATGATTTTAATAATAGCGTAATCGAATTAATGAATATAAGAACACTTTGTGATATTACGTATTCTGTAGATTCTAAAATGAACAAAATTTTAAATGTAAGACTTGTATTTAAGAATAATAATGAAAGTCAAGTTAAACCAATAATTGATGAAATAAATAATCTGTTAGAAAAAACAAATTATGATAATCTTGTTACTACAAGGGGAGTATTTAAGGGAAAAATTGTTATTCAGGTAGGAGTTACAAAAAAAGATGAAGCTCTTACAGTGATAGAAAAGTTAATTGGTGTTCCAAGAAATTCGATGATAAGAATAGGTGACTGTGGGGATGAGTATGGAAATGACTATTCTATGTTAAATTGTGAACAAGGATATACTGTTGATAAATATAGCGAAAGTCCTAATACTTGTTTTCCTATATATGATAAAAGTGGGAATATTTTGAAAGGAATTGATGCTACATTATACATAATTAAAAATTCAAAGATTATTCCAACTGTATGTTTAGAAAATGCCGATAAACAGATTTATTCAAATGAATATGCTAAAATTGAAAGAAATATTACTCGTGGGAGAAATCGTTGTTTGTTATATTATAATGACATTATTAATAATAAGTTTGATTTAATTTATGGAATAAATGAATTATTTGATGAATCAAGTGGAAGTATAAAAATTCCTATGTATGAATGGCAAATAATTTCAAATCAAAATCCGTTGAAAAAGTTATTTAACGAAAAGAATGGTGACGTTTTAATGTATTCAATAAGGGATAATAACAATTATTTATTAAGAGGATCGAAAACTTATTATTATTTTCTTGCTAATAGATTAAGCGGTAAGGATGGAGATATTACAAGTTTTGAAAATGTTTATGAATGGTATGATAATAATATTTGCTTTTTAAAAAAAGCATTATTAGTATTAGATACTGATTATGATTACAATGATGTTTCTAGTAAAAAATTGTTTTTGGGATTGTTGGATAATGTTAGAAATATAACACTAGTATTATTAAATCATATATTGGTTTCAAAATATAATAGTTCTAACTTGTTAATCAATATAAGCGATAATGCGGATGAAATGATACATAAACTTTATAATGTTTTATATTTGAATGATTATATTATGTCTAGTATTTGTTTTGAGTTAAATGATCTATTCGATATAAACAAGATAAAAATATTGTTAAATAATATTATTGAACTCTTAGAACAAGAACAAAAGAATTTTGTTTTATTTAGTTCTAATAATGTAAATTACTCTAAAGAATATAGGGCATATAGAGAAATAGATAATTTTGCAGAAAATTATATTGCTATAAAATTGGATAATGATAAGAACAAAAATGAAAAAGAATATGGTGTTTGTGGTACATGTTATGGTGGAATTGAGTTACCTGTGATATACAAAATAATAAAACCAACATTAAATGATATTGTTTTACTGAAATTAAATAGTAATGTGTCAGGATATAAGAATAAACAATTAGTTGATCTAAGAAAATTTAATGTTGAGGAATATGGTGGTATATTAAAAATTGGTAATATAAGTAATAATATGGTTTTACTTGATGATAATATACTTACTGGAAAAACGATGCAATTAGCTATTAATGCTTTATATGATGTGGGAATAAATGTTAAAAATATAAATATAGTTAGATATCCGAGTTTAAATAGGGTGGACCAAATGTTTATGAAGAATCATGGTGCTGTTGATTATAGGTTGTTTTTTGACTATATAACTGGTTTAGGATTTCCAAGTCCATATAGTTGGAAAGATAGTAATAGTTTAGATCCTTATTTGGATTCATTAGGAACATTTGATTTAAATAGAAAAAAGATAATAGAGTGTTTAGTAAAAAATCATGATTATAAAAATGAAACAGAAGTGGCAGAATACGTAAGGAAATTTAATTATGAAAGAACGAAGTAAAATTGATTTAAAACTATGGAAACGAAATAAAATCTATAATATATTCTCACAATATGATGACCCGTATACTGGGCTTATATCGAAAATTGATGTAACAAATATAATAACTTTTTTGAATGATAATGATTATTCATTTTATGGGACAATGGTTTATTTATGTTTATGTGTTTTTAATGAAATAGAAGAATTTAAAATTGGATATGGAAAAAATGAAATGATGGAAATAGAAATTTATAAATATGATAGTATAGCAGCAACTATGACAGTCCTTGATAAAAATAAAAATTTGATATTTACTAGATATGTCGAATTTTGTGATAATTATTACAATTTTATTGAAAAATTTGAAATAGCAAAACAATCTGCTTTAAATGGTGAAGATTATTACAAAATACCCGGTTTAAACAATATGAATAAAGTAAATGTAACATGTATTCCATGGGTTGACTTTATAAATTTCAAAGATGCTGTAGATTTAAAAGAAAAAACAAGCAGACCTAAATTATGTTGGGGAAAATACAATTATGAAAATGGTAAATATTATGTTAATGTTTCATTGCTTGTAAATCATGCTTTTCAGGATGGATACCATATGGGATTGTTTTTTTTGAAATTACAAGATAAAATAAACAATTTGTTTATGATAGTTGGAAAGGAAAATAAAATATGCAAAAAGAAAGTAAAGTAATAAAGATTGATAAAAATAATTATTTAAATTACTATCTTTATAAACCAGATAAATTTAAAGAAAATTTACCGGTAATACTTTTTCTACATGGAATAGGTGAAAGAGGTACCAATATAAGTGATATTGAAAAGTATTCACTTCCTAAATATTTGAAAAATATTGATATACCTTTTATTGTAATTGCTCCTCAATGTTTAGAAAATAATTTTTGGGAATATCACTTAAGAGATGTAGAAAAAATTATTAATATAGAATATAAGAAAAACAAGTATGATAAGGAAAATATTTTTCTTGCAGGTTCTAGTATGGGAGCCTATGGTGCATGGAATTATCTTATTCAAAGACCTGATTTATTTAAAGGGATTATTTCAGTAGCAGGTGGAATTATGCTTCCGATAAAACAAAATATAGAAAAAGTAAAGAGTAAAAAAATATTAATGTATCATGGTGATAAAGATGATGTTGTTGATGTTAATGTGAGTATAAAAACATACGAAAAATTAAAAGATGGTAATGCAAAGGATGTTGAATTAAAAATAATAAATAACGATAATCATTTTTTAACATCCCATGCTTTTAAAGACCAATATATATACGAATGGTTGGAAAAGAAAGTAAAGGAGAAATAGTATGAGAGTAGTAAGTATCGGAGATTTAGTATTAGATTACTATTATAAAAATAATAAATTGGTTGGAGTATCTGGAGGAATGACAAGTCATAATATTATAGCAAATTTAGCTAAATATAATATAAATACTGCAGTATTTGGAGTTTGTGGTAATGATGATATGGGATATGTTTGTAAAAAGAGTTTAGAGGATTTAAAGGTTAATATTGATAATGTTGTAACGTTAGATAATGTAAATACGAGATGTTTTCATGTTTCTTACAATGATGAAGATAATAAAAAAGTATTTACTTCTAAAAAAAGATGTCCTTTTTGTAATAATAAAAGATGGTATGATAACTCTTTAATAGATACTAAAAATATATTAGATAATATAAAAGAAGATGATTTACTTGTCTTTGATAATTTAAATGATAAAAATATGATAATTATTAAGAATACAAACAATATAAAATTTCTTGATTTGGGACAATATTTTGAATTTGAAAATATTAGTAATGAGAAAATTATAGAAAAAATGAAAAATGAGTTTACTATAATTAATTTTAATGAAAGAGTAATTAATTATTTTAAAGAAAGATTTAATTTAACAAGTGATATTGAATTATGTAATTTATTTGATTCTAAATTAATAACAATAACAAGAGGTAAAAAAGGAGTAAGCTTTATATATAATAATAAAGAATATAATTATGCTTTAAAAAATATTGGTAATGAAGTTGATGCAACTGGATCAGGAGATGCTTTTTTCGCTAGTATTATAAGAAGTTATATAAAAAACAAACTAGAATTTAATGATAACTTATTTGAAAAATGGTATGATGATTCTTCTAAGATAACATCTAAGGTTGTTACTAAATTTGGAGCAAGGGCACATCTTAATAGTTTATATAAAATTAAAAAGAAGAATGACTGTTCATGTATTTCATTTGAGCTTGTTGTAAGGAAAAAAGTGAAAAGATGTAATATAAATATTAATAATTTGGAAAAAAGAGTAATTAATGCTTTAAAAAGCAATGCTTTTGATGAGTTAAATAAAATTAATTTTAATAGTGATGAAAATTATATTTTTACAGGGACAGGTGGTTCTTTTTCTCCAAGTGTTTTTTCTTCTATTGTTATAAATAAATTATATGGAAGTAATACATACTTTTTATTACCAAGAGAGATATGTTTTAGAAATAATAAAAACATAGATAAAGTATTTTTATTTTCTTATTCGGGAACAACAAATGATTTAATATATGGAACTGAAGAATTTTTAAATGTAAATAAATATATTATAACTAAAGGAGAAAAGAAAAATATTGTTTTAAAAACAAAAGTTCCTAAGAATAATATAATATCTTATAAAACACCATCTAACAAAGGAAGAGAAAGAGGCTTTTTATCTTTTGAAGGTGCTATAGCACCTGCTAGTATATTTTTGAAATATTATTTAGAAAAAGTAAATAATAATATTGATATTGAAGAATTTTTAAAAAAATCATTATTTAAGTGGAATACTTACTTTGAGAAAGAATTTAAAAAAGAAGAAATAAAAAATATGTTTAAAAAAGGAAATATCATAAACATATTTACAGGAGATTATACTAAAAGCTCAAGTTATGATATGGAAAGTAAGTTTATCGAATCAGGTATAGTTAATGTTTTAATTCATGAAAAGAAAAATTTTTCACATGGAAGATTTGTTAATTATGAAAACTTAAATAATAAAAATAGTATATATTTAAAAAGTAGTAAAACTTCTACATATGAAAAGGAAATAATTAATTATTTAAAAGATGGTAATAATTTATTAATTGAAAGTGATTATAATGATATTTTATGTGAATACGATTTATTAATTGCTTCACAACTTTTAATATATTATGTTGGAAAAACATTAGATATAGATGTTTCTAAACCAAGTTATTCTTCTAATGCAATGAAATTATATTTTTATAAAGGTAATTTATAAAATATAATTTTTTCTTTTTTAAATCTATGATATACTTATATATGAAAGGATGAATTTATATGGGAATATTTGACAAAATAAAAAATACATTTAGAAAGAATGAAAAAGAAGAAATAAATGATGTTTCTTCAAATGAAATAAAAATATATAATCAAGGATTAACTAAGTCAAGAGAAAATTTTGTGTCTAAATTAGTTAATTTAACAAATAAATATAGTAAAGTAACTGAAGAATATTTAGATGAACTAGAAGAAATACTTATCATGGCTGATATTGGGGTTAATACAGTTATGGAATTTATGGATAGATTAAGACAAAGAATTAAACATGAAAACATTACATCTACTTCTTATTTAAAAGAGATAATTGTTGATGAATTATTTATTATTTATGTTAATGGTGAAGTTATATCAAGTAAAATAAATTATGCTAGTAAAAAACCTACAGTTATTCTTTTTGTAGGGGTAAATGGTGTAGGTAAAACTACGACGATTGCTAAACTCGCTTCTAAATTAAATAAGGAAGGTAAAAAAACACTTTTAATCGCAGGTGATACATTTAGAGCAGGTGCTTACGAGCAATTAAAGTTATGGGCAGATAAAATAGGTAGTAAATTTTATGGTAAAGAAAATAGTGATCCTGCAAGTGTTGTTTATGATGGGTTAAAAATGGCTATTGATGAAGATGTTGATGTTGTTTTTATAGATACTGCAGGTCGACTTCAAAATAAAGTTAATTTAATGAATGAATTAGAAAAAATTAACAGAGTCATTTCTTCATTTATTAGTGATGCTCCACATGAAACACTTTTAGTAATTGATGCTACAACAGGACAAAATGGTATTAGTCAAGCTAAAGAATTTAGTAAACTTATTAAAATAACAGGAATAGTGTTAACCAAATTAGATGGAACTGCTAAAGGAGGGATAGTTCTTGCAATAAAACAAGAAGTAGGATTACCTGTTAAATATGTAGGACTTGGAGAAAAAGAAGAAGATTTAATAACATTTGATATAGAAAAATATATATATGGATTATTTAAGGATATGATGTAATATGGAAAAAGAAGTTTATTTAACAATTTTATTTGATTATTATGGTAAATTATTAACAGAAAAACAACAAAAATATTTTTCTTCTTATTATTTTGATAACTTATCACTTGGAGAAATAAAAGAAAACTTACATGTTTCAAGAAATGGTATTCATAAACAATTAAAAGTTATTGAAGAAAAATTATTACATTATGAAGATATTTTACATATGTATGAGAAAGATAAAAAAATAGAAAAAATATTAGAAAAAATAGATTCTAAAAAAGAAGTTGAAGAAATAAGAAATATTATAGGGTAGGTGGTTTTATGGTCGTGGTAATCCCAGCATACGAACCAGATTATAGATTAGAAAATTTAGTAAGTTCTTTAAAAAAAGAAAAAAATTTAAAATTAATTGTAGTTAATGATGGAAGTAGTAGTGATGATGTTTTTAATAAAATTAAAGATGATGTTATAATTCTTAAACATGATATTAATTTAGGAAAAGGAATTGCTATGAAAACAGGACTTAATTATGTTTTAAATAATTTTAAAGATGAAAGTGTTATTTTTGCTGATGCTGATGGACAACATAGTAGTGATGATATAATAAAACTTTCTTTATTAGATGATAACTTTTCATTAATAATAGGAACAAGAGATTTTAATTTAAAACATGTTCCCTTTAGTTCTAAATTTGGTAATAGAATAACATCTTTAATTGTATATAATAAGACTAAAAAATATATAAAAGATACACAGTCAGGATTAAGATTAATTCCATATAAATATATAAAAGATATTATTAATCTTGAAGGAAGTAGATATGAATATGAGATAAATATTTTATTATATTTTTTAAAGAACGATATTAGTATAAAAGAAATACCTATTACTACGATATATGAAACAAAGAAAAATGAAACATCACATTATAGATGTATAAAAGATTCTTTAAAAATATATAAAATAATAAAAAATGTAAAGATATGACTATTGTTAAAAAATGGTAATAAAATTATTGACATGGTGTGGTTATATTATATAATAAACTTATAAAATTAATATTATTTAATTAGGAGGAATTTTTATGAAAAAAACTGTTGTGGGGATTTTGATTGGAATTATTTTATGTTGTTTAGTATTTTTAGGATATGAATTATTAAACAAAAAAGAGGATAATAAACCTAATAAAGATAATAATACAAAAGAGGAAGTAAAATTATCTTATTATCCAAATGATGGTGTTGTTGGTGTTTTACTTGATAGTAAAGAAGAAAAGGATTCAAATGGAAATGTTATTAATGTAAAAACAAATTATAGTAATGCTATTTCTATTTCAAATGAAACAAATAAATTATACATAAAGGATAAAAAAGTATATTTAGGATACGACAATAATGAAATACCAGTTATAGGTATTGAAGGTACACCTGTTGAAGTTTCTGTAAAAGTAGGTGCAGCTTATTATACATTTGCAGTATTAGATGATAAGGGTAATCTTTATTATTCTTCATCAAATAAACAATTTGCTTATGGTGAAATAGTTGATGGTGAAATGAAACTTGTAACAAATATTAATATGACAAAAGTAGCATCAAATGTAAAAACTCTTATGTATCAAGTAGGAGGTTATACAAGTATTTCTACAGAAATAATGTTTAAAGATGAAAATAATAATGTTAAACATTTAGGTAGAAATACAACTGGTTTTGTTATTTCAAATGAAAATATAACTGATCCATTTGCTAAATAAAAGTTGAAAAGATTGTTATTAAAAATAGTAACAATTTTTTAATAATTCAATTGACAAACATTTGTTTTGTGTGATAGTATTGAGTTGTAAGGAAAACTTAGCTATAGATTAAAAATAATAAATGTTATATAATTAAGTTAGGAGTTGAAATGTATGTATTTTTATATAAAAGGAACAGTAGTAGAACAATATGGAAGTTATATTGTATTAGATAAGGATAATATAGGATATTTGATAAATGTTGCTAATCCTTATTCATTTGAATTAAATAAAGAATATAAGGTTTTTATTTATCAACAAATAAGAGAAGATGAAAATAGTTTATATGGATTTAAGACTCTTGAAGAAAAGGATTTGTTTTTAAAACTTATTAGTGTAAAAGGAATAGGGCCTAAAATGGCGCTTCCTATTTTAGCAACTGGTAGTATAAATGGAATAGTTGATGCAATTGAAAGGGAAAATATATTATACTTGAAAAAATTTCCTAAAATAGGAGAAAAAGCTGCTAGACAAATAATTCTTGATTTAAAAGGTAAGATTAAGATTGATGGAATAGAAGTTCAAGATAGTAATTATGAAGAATTACAAGAAGTATTAAAAGGTCTTGGTTATAAGGATAAAGATTATAAAAACATTATAAATAAGGTTGATAGTACATTACCAATTGAACTTCAAGTAAAAGAAGCGTTAAAATTATTACTTAAATAGGGGGATTTCTTATGAATGAGATGATTGAAGAAAAAGAAGTTGATATAAAAAATATAAGACCATCTAAAATAGATGAATATATTGGACAAACAGAAGTAAAAGAAAATATGAAAATATTTATTGAGGCTGCTAAGATGCGTGGCGAAAGTTTGGATCATGTTTTATTATATGGTCCTCCTGGACTTGGAAAAACAACAATGGCTTATATAATTGCTAATGAACTTGGTGTTAATATAAAAACAGCAAGTGGGCCATCAATCGAAAAAAGTGGAGATTTAGCTGCTATTTTATCAAGCTTAGAACCAGGTGATGTTTTATTTATTGATGAAATACATCGTATGCCAAGATTTATTGAGGAAATTCTTTATCCTGCAATGGAAGATTTTACTTTAGATATTGTAATAGGAAGTGAAGGACAAACAAGAAATATTAAAATAGATTTACCACCATTTACTTTAGTTGGAGCAACAACAAGAGCAGGTGATATAACTAATCCTTTAAGGGATAGATTTGGAATTGTAAATAAACTTCAATATTATACGGAAGAAGAATTAACATTAATTGTCAAAAGAACAAGTAATGTGCTTAATTTTGAAATAGATGATGATGCAGCAGTTGAAATAGCAAGAAGAAGTCGTGGTACTCCAAGAATTGCTAATAAATTATTTAGAAGAGTAAGAGATTTTGCTTTAGTGGAAAATAAAGATCATATAGATATTGATATAACAAATAAAGCATTAGATCGTTTAAAAATAGATAAAATTGGCCTTGATGAAACAGATAAAGAACTTATTTTAACTATTATAGATAAGTTTAATGGCGGACCAGTTGGTATTGAAACACTTGCTACATCTTTAGGAGAAGAAACAAGTACAATTGAAGATATGAATGAACCATATTTGATTCAAATAGGTCTTTTAAAAAGAACTAATAGAGGTAGAATTGCTACTGAAAAGGCATATAATTATTTTGGTAGAAATTAGTTATTGTTAAATAATAAGTAATAACAAAAAAGCAGGTGAAGCCAGCCTATATATAAATGGCAGTTAAAAAAGTTGATTAGAGGGTTTGCTCTAATCTTTTATTTGGAATGTTTTAAATTTTCTTGAAGATATAAATAAAATATGATATAATTTGTCACAGAAAGTTGTCAAGGAAAGGAGACTACTTTTAGTAGTTTTTTTAAGTAATATGGATATAGAAGAATTTAATTATGATTTACCAGAAGAGTTAATTGCACAGACTCCTTTAAAAAATAGATCATCATCTCGTTTAATGATTGTTGATAAAAATACAGGAAAAATAAAACATGAAACTTTTAAAAATATTGTTTCATATTTTAATGCTGGAGATACACTTGTTTTAAATGATACAAAGGTATTACCCGCAAGATTAATTGGAGAAAAAGAAACTACCAAAGCTGTTATTGAAGTGCTACTTTTAAAAGATTTAGGAAATGATACATGGGAATGTTTAACAAAACCTGCGAAAAGAATAAAAGAAGGTACGATTGTATCATTTGGAAATGGTTTATTAAAAGCTAAGTGTGTTGGTGTATTTGATGAGGGAATAAGGCATTTTAAACTTATTTATGAAGGAATACTTGTTGAATTATTAGACAAACTTGGAACAATGCCCCTTCCACCTTATATTCATGAAGAATTAAAAGATCAAAACAGATATCAAACTGTTTATGCCAAAAACCTAGGTAGTGCTGCTGCGCCAACGGCAGGACTTCATTTTACAAAAGAATTACTTGACGAAATAAGAAAAAAACATGTTAATGTTGTTTTTATAACACTTCATGTTGGACTTGGAACATTTAGACCTGTTAGTGTTACAAATATAAAAGAACATCATATGCATAGTGAATATTATGAAATGAGCGAAGAAGTAGCTAATATTTTAAATGAAACAAAGAAAAATGGTAAAAGAATAATAAGTGTAGGTACAACATCAACAAGAACTCTTGAAACGGTTATGACTAAATATAACACATTTAAAAAATGTTTTGGTAATACAGATATATTTATATACCCAGGATACAAATTTAAAGCAGTTGATGTTCAAATTACTAATTTTCATTTACCAAAGTCAACTTTAGTAATGCTTGTAAGTGCTTTTGCAAGTCGTGAAATAATACTTAATGCTTATAAAGAAGCAGTAAATAGGAAATATAGATTTTTCTCTTTTGGAGATTCAATGATGATAGGAGATTTTAATAATGAGCAAAATGGAATTTAATTTATTACATAAAAATAATGATGCAAGATACGGAATAATAAAAAGTAAATATGGAGAGTTTGAAACACCAATGTTTATGCCTGTTGGAACAAGAGCAACAGTGAAAACATTATCCCCTGAAGAGTTATATGATTGTAATACGGGAATTGTTCTTGCTAATACATATCATTTATGGTTAAAACCAGGTGAAGATATTGTACATAAAGCAGGTGGTCTTCATAAATTTATGAATTACAATAGACCAATGCTTACAGATTCAGGTGGATTTCAAGTATTTAGTTTAGCTAAACCAAAAGATATAAAAGAAGAAGGGGTAACTTTTAAAAGTCATATTGATGGAAGCAAATTATTTTTAACTCCTGAAAAAAGTATTGAAATACAAAATAAACTTGGAGCAGATATAATTATGTCGTTTGACGAATGTCCATATTATCCTTGTACATATGATTATATGAAACAAAGTGTTGAAAGAACTATTAGATGGGCAAAAAGAGGAAAAGAAAAACATAGTAATCCTGATCAAATGCTATTTGGAATTGTTCAAGGTGGAGAATTTAAAGATTTAAGAAAATACAGTGCTGAAAAAACTGTAGAAATGGATTTTGATGGTTATTCAATTGGTGGTACAAGTGTTGGCGAAGATAAAAAAACAATGTATGAAATGATAGATAATTGTATAAATTATTTACCTGAAAATAAACTTAGATATTTAATGGGAGTAGGAGAACCAGTTGATTTACTCGAAGGAGTTATGCGTGGTGTTGACTTATTTGATTGTGTTTTACCTACCAGAATAGCAAGACACGCCAATGCTTTTACAAGAACTGGTAAAATTAATTTAAAAAATGCTAAATTTAAAGAAGATTTTACCCCAATTGAAATATCATGTGATTGTTATGCTTGCAAAAACTATACTAAAGCTTATATAAGACATTTAATTACTGTTGATGAAACTTTTGGTCAAAGACTTTTATCTATCCACAACATAAGGTTTTTAACAAAAATGATGGAAGAAATAAGGTTGGCAATTAAAGAAGATAGATTTTTAGAATATAAAAACGAATTTTTAGAAAAATATAATGAAAAAAAATAAATTTATAGTATAATAATTAAAAAGGTGGTGAAAGTATGACAATGGAAATTAATGTTAAAGATGAAATGGTAATGAAATTACTTCATTATTTTATAACAGAAAAAAATTATAATCCTGTTGTTCTTCATGGTGCGCAAGAAGAAATTTGGCTTGAAAATATGGACAATGATTATAAAATAGTTCGTATTGTGTCAAATTACATTCATAATAACGAACAATTAGATTTTGATTTATTTAAAACACAAAAAATAGTTAGTAATATTAAAAAGAAAACTTTAAATTTAAATATGAATGTTTTAAGTATTTATGTTGATTTAGGAGATAATGTTAATTTAGATACTAATAAAAATAATACAATTACATGTGTTAATCTAACTAATGAAAAAGATATTAGTAAATATGAAGTATTTAAGAATTATTTTACAGATATAAAAAACAAATTGGTTTTTAATGAAGATGGGATGGAATTATTTATGAAAATAACATCTGACATAGCTAAAAAAAATCAAGAAGAAAGTGAAAAAGCTGAAAGTATTTTTAAACAAAAAACACCTTATGTAACATATATTTTAATAGCTATAAATGTTTTAGTATTTTTATATGGTGTATTATTTGATAAAACAGCTTTACTTATAAATTTATTTTCTACACATGGACCAAGTATTGTTCATGGCGATATATACCGTATTTTTTCTGGTGCTTTTGTTCATGTAGAGATATTCCATATTTTATTTAATATGTATGCCTTATATATAATAGGTAGTCAAGTTGAAAGTTTTTATGGTAAAGCAAAATACTTATTTATTTATTTTTTCAGTATTGTAATATCTAGTTTATTATCAATTATGTTTAATGGTAATATTCCTAGTATTGGGGCAAGTGGTGCTATTTTTGGATTATTTGGAGCAATGTTATATTTTGGATATAATTATAGAGTATATTTAGGTAATACTGTAATTAGACAAATGTTACCAATTATTATAATAAATCTTGTAATTGGGTTTGCATCAACTGGAATTGATAATTTTGCTCATATTGGAGGATTAGTTGGAGGAATACTTTCATCTATGGTTGTAGGATTAAAATATAGAGAAAATAAAAGACTAAAAATAAATGGCATAGTAATAAGTATTATGGTATTAGGGTTTTTAATATATGTAAATTTCTTTTTGGCATAAAAATATAAAATTGTTATTTTTAAATATATAAACTTCGTGATATAATTAACTATATAAGAAGGGAATGAATGTTTATATGAAAAGAGTTTTAATTGGGGTGATTCTTGGTTTAGCATTATCTATTTTAGGATTTTGTTTATGGAAAGCATATGATAATAAGGATAATGGGATTGTTGATGATAATAAGAATATTGAATTTGTTTACGATAAAGAAGTTGTAACAAATGGTAATGTAGTTATTAATATTCCTAAATTAGTTAACGGCACTAGTGTAACAGATGAGTTAAATGAAACTATAAAAAAAGATGTTATACAAGAAATAGGTAAAACAAATGATTTAATTAATGTAAGAATAGCATCAGTTACAGAAAAAGATATAGTCATAATAGATATTGAAACAGAAGCATGGGAAACTAATAAAAATAGTGTTATTGCATACGAAACTAATTATTTAAAACATTATAATTATTTTTATGATATTAAAAATAATAAAATAATTACAGCTAAAGATGCTTTAAAAACGATTTTTAATTCTGATAGTGAATTAAGACAACATGGTTTATTGACTTTCGAAGAAATAAATAAGGCTGATGAAGTTTGTGTTCAAGTAAAAGGTGATAGAATTAATGAAATATTTGACACTTGTATAATTCAAGGTAGTAAAGCAAGATAGGTTTATATTAAATTGATAAAAAAGTTCAAAATTTGAACTTTTTTTCATATATATTGTTTTTTCTCATAAATTTAAATGAAAGAAAAAGGAAAGTGAGTGAAATAATATGGATAAACAAGAAATAATAAAAAATATTGCTTTAAGAACGGGTGGAGATATTTATTTAGGTGTTGTTGGAGCAGTAAGAACAGGTAAATCAACTTTTATTAAGAAAGTATTAGAAAATTTAATAATTCCTAATATTAGTGATGAATTTGAAAAGAAAAGAGCCCTTGATGAAACACCACAATCATCTGGTGGTAAAACTATTATGACAATTGAACCTAAATTTGTTCCAAATAATGTTGCTAAGGTAAAAATAGATGATCTTGAATGTAATATGAGGCTTGTTGACTGTGTAGGTTATGTTATCGATAGTGCTAAAGGATATGAAGATGAAAATGGACCAAGAATGGTTAAAACGCCATGGTATACTGATGAAATACCTTTTGTGGAAGCAGCTGAAATAGGAACAGAAAAGGTTATAAAAGATCATTCTACAATAGGAATTATTGTTACAACAGATGGCTCAATTGGAGAATTTGATAGAAATGATTATGTAAAAGCAGAAGAAAAAGTTGTTCAAGAATTAAAAAGTATAAATAAACCATTTATAATAGTTCTTAATTCAACTACTCCTAATAGTAATGAAGCAAGAAGTCTTGCTAATTCTTTAAGAGAAAGTTACAACGTTCCAGTACTACCAATGGATGTATTAAATATGAATGAAAAAGATACATTTGATATTTTAAGGGAAGCTTTATATGAATTTCCTATATGTGAAGTTAAAGTTGAACTTCCAAGTTGGATTGGGGTACTTAAAAAAGATCATTATGTTAAAAAAGCTTATATTGAATCAATAAAAGAAAGCGTTATTGAAGTTGATAAATTACGTGATGTTGAAAATATAACAGGACACTTTAAAAATAACGAATACATTACAAATGCTTATATGTCAAAAGTTGATCCTTCAACAGGAACAGTTATTGTAAAACTTGAAGCTCCAGACGAATTATTTACAAATGTTTTAAATGAAATGATGGGGCAAGACATAACAACAAAAGCTGATTTACTTGCAATGTTTCAAGATTATAAAGAATCTAAAGAAGAGTATGAACAAATAAAAGTTGCTCTTAAAATGGTTAAAACAACTGGTTATGGTGTTGCTAATCCAACATTAAATGATATGAAATTAGATACACCTGAAATAACGAAACAAGGAAGCAGATATGGAATTAAGCTTAAAGCAACTGCACCTTCAATTCATATGATTAGGGTAGATGTTGAAAGTACATTCGAACCAATTATAGGTAGCGAAATGCAAAGTAAAGAATTAATAGACTATCTAATGAAAGGTAGCGAAACTGACCCTAAGAATATTTGGAATAGTGAAATATTTGGAAGAAGCCTTGATGTAATTGTTCAAGAGGGTATCCAATCTAAAATAGCTATGATGCCTGAAAATATTAGATATAAAATTCAACAAACAATGTCTAAAGTTGTAAATAAAGGTTCAAATAATTTAATAGCAATAGTAATATAAAAAAGAATGAAAAAATCATTCTTTTTTTGATGTATCAACTTCATCAATAGTAACTTTACTAACATGTGGAATTGGTTTCCAAGTTACTTTAACAAATAAAGCTAAATAAATTGTATATCTTCCTATAATATCAAAAGTAGGCCATGTTAATGTATATAAAACTTTCTTTTTAAATGGGATCTTTTTAATTCTTTTTCTTTCTATAATAAAGACATAAACAGCTACCCACATATTAATAAAATATCTACCAATTCGGTATAATAACCTTAACCAAATTGCCATTAACATTGATATAAAGAATGCTTTTACACCAGGCTCAACATTTATATAAGGCTTATTAAATAACATTGATAATAGTTTTGCAACAAATGTACTTCCTCCAAAGATATATAGGTTATTAATTCCATTTAAATATGAGTAACATGCATAAATAAATACACTGACAATTAACCATCTAATTAAGTTAATAACAACTAGGGGAGTAAGTTGCATTAAAGTATCATAAGACGCAAATCTATGTCTAATTGATTCAACTATTTTTCCAAAAAAGTTTCTTTCTTTTTCAACTTTTCCCCAGTTATCTTTTATAAATAATTTACCAAAGAAAATATTAACAAATAGTTGAGGGCCAGATTCACAAAACGCCATTAAGTGACCTTTACTCCAACGTAGTCTTTGTCTTAAAGCAACTTTTAAACTAATTGGTTGTTCATCAAAAAATTCTGCTTCATCTTGATAAGTTATTTCATAACCACGACTAACAGCATCAGCAGTTAATGCTCTGTCTTCTGTTAATCCTGTATATTTCCAACCATTTCTAACTACTTCATTAGCAAATAAAAAACCTGTTCCTTGAATATTTGTAGCAAGATGTAAAACACTACGTGCTCTATGATTAGCACGAATACTTCTTAACCAGTGTATTGCATATGTTGACGCTATCCAGTTTTCATCGAAGTTTTTTGTGTTTCTATATGAAGTAATTATTTTCTCACCACTATCAAAAGCATCATTCATTTTAGTAATATAATTTTTATTTAATAAGTTATCGGCATCAAATATAAAGTAACCTTCATAACTTTCTATACCATAATCTTTTTTTATATTTTCAAATAAAAATTGTAGGGCAAATCCTTTTGTTTTATGTTCGTTATCAAATCTTTCATAACATTTTGCACCATAACTTCTTGCAATTTTTGCTGTATTATCATCACAGTTATCTGCTACAACAAAAACATCAATTAATTCTTTAGGGTAATCTTGCTTATTAATACTATCTAATAAATTACCTATAACAGCTTCTTCATTTCTTGCTGCTATTAATATTCCATATTTATGTTTATTTTTAGCAGGTTTAAACTTTCTTGTAAAAAAAAGACCTATTAAGAAATAAACTGTTTTATATATTGTCATTATTCCTAATACACTACCAAATATATTATAGATAGTTCTACTAGTTTCATAACTTTGTCCAATTGCACTAATTATATTTTCTAACATACTTCCACTCCATTAATCAAATTATATTATGTTAATATTAATAAGTCAATAATCATTAAAAGAAAAAAGCCATATTTCTATGACTTTGTAATCATTTTTAATTCACTTTGACTACTATAGATATTAACTTTTAATTTTAAGTTTCCACCTGAAATTACTGCTTGATGGTTTCCATCTTCTGTTTCAGTTATATTAACATTACTTGTACCTTTTGGTGAATACCACATTCTAAATCTATAATATCTTTTTTTAGCAGTAGAGCTATTTGCAAATTCAAAATTATCTAAATAAAGTAAATAATCATTTGAAGTTTTATCATATTTGAATGTTTCTAAATTAAATGGTGTTAAATCACTTATATAAGTTGGATTAACGATTTGACTTTCACTTGCAATAGTAGAAGTATCATTTTCTGCTTGGGTTAAATTTACTTTTACATTATCTTTATTTAATGTACTTGTAGGATCTACAGTAAAATAAATATAATAATACAATTTTATTGTTCCTGTTGCTGTAACATTTAAATTAAATCCAAAATAGTTTTCATTTACTTTACCAACTTCATCAGTCATACTTGAAACATTTTCTAAATTAATAACATTCTCGTTTTCCGTGTATGAAAAATTAATAACACCAGTAGTTATTTTATTTTCACTATTACTATGAATTACTGCAGTAAAAAACGCATATGATATTCCTAATATAAGTACTGATAATAATATTACTATAATTATTGTAATAATAGTTTTTTGTTTTTTTAAATGATTTTCTTTTTCCATATTCGTACCTTCCTATTCAATAAAATAATATCATATTATTTTATTTTTATCAAACATATAAAACAAATTTTGTAAAAAATGTGAAAAATTTATAAAAAATAGTCAAATTTCTTGATTTTACAAGCTAACTATGTTACTTTATATATGTAAGCATCGTATGAGAATAAATTGCTTATAAATTTATAGGGAGGTAAATTTAAATGAAAAAAGTAGAATTAGTTGAAGCAGTAGCTACAAAAGCTGGACTTACAAAAGCAGATGCTGCACGTGCAGTTGATGCAACATTTGAAGTAATAACTGGAGCACTTGCAAAAGGAGATAAAGTACCACTAGTTGGATTTGGAACATTTGCAGTTTCAAAAAGAGCAGCTAGAACAGGACGTAATCCTCAAACTGGAGCTGTAGTTAATATCGCTGCTAGAAACGCTGTTACATTTAAAGCTGGTGCAGCATTAAAAGAATCAGTAAACTAATAAGAAGCCTTAGGGCTTTTTTCTTTTTCTTCTTTTTTTATTTTATATTTTTTGTTATAATTAGTATGAAGGGAAGTACACTTATGAATGATAAAATAAAAGAAATATTAGAAATGATAACTAATAAAGGTTTTAAAGCTTATGTAGTAGGTGGTTATGTTAGAGATTATTTAAGAAAAATAAAATCAATTGATGTTGATATATGTACTAATGCTAGAGTAAAAGATTTAATGGAAATATTTAAAGATTATAAAATAACATCTTTAGAATATGGAAATATTTTATTAGAAACAAAAGATTATTTATTTGAAATAACAACCTTTAGAAAAGACATAGATTATATAAATAATAGAAAACCCATAATAGAGTATGTCGATACTTTAGAAGAAGATATAACAAGAAGGGACTTTACAGTTAATTCTATATGCATGGATAAAGATGGAAAAATAATTGATTTATTAAATGGTAAAAAAGATTTAAATAAAAAAATAATAAGAACAATCGGGGATGCTTCCTTTAAAATAAAACAAGATTCATTAAGAATACTTAGAGCTATAAGATTTGCTAGTTGTTTAAACTTTAAAATAGAAGATTCTTTAAAAAAAGCTATTAAAGAAAATAAAGATTTACTTAAAGATTTATCTTATGAAAGAAAAAAAGAAGAATTAACTAAAATATTTACAAGTGATAATAAAGCTTATGGTGTAAAACTTTTAAAAGAACTTGATTTACTTGATGTTTTAGAATTAACTAATATAGATAATGTTTTAAGAACAAAAGATTTAATAGGTATGTGGAGTACAATTACAATAAATGATAATTACCCATTTACTAAAAAAGAAAAAGAACTTATTAACAATATAAACAAACTTTTAAAAGAGGATTTAAATGATATATTTGTTTTATATAAAACAGGTTTATATGAAATTAATATTGTATGTGATTTAAAAAAATTATCTAAGAAAAAATATAGTAATAAATATGAAAAATTAGTTATTAAAGATAAAAATGAAATAAATATAACAACAGAAGATATATGTAATTTATTAAATAAAAAACCAGGTTGTTTCTTAAAAGATATATATAATGATTTAGAAAAAAATATATTACTTAAAAATGTTAAAAATAATAAAGAAGAAATAGAAAAATATATATTAAATAACTATAAATAGTGTTATAATAAAAAACAATTGTTAGGAAGTGATGTTTTTTGAAAACAAAAAATATATTAGATATAATGAAAACAAATAATATAGTAATACCTTCTTATTTGTTAAAAACTTATAAAAAACTTAATATAAGTGAAAAAGAATTAATATTTTTATCTTATCTAATTACATTTAATGACAAAGTATTATTTGATATAAATAAGTTTTCTATTAGTACAGCACTTAGTATACCAGAAATAATGGAACTTATAGATAGTTTAACTTCTAAAAATATTATAACTATGGTAACAGATAAAAAAGAAACAGGGATGATAAGGGAATATTTAGATATAAGTAGTTTATATGATAAAATAATTGTTATGACATTAAATGATAGTGAAAATGAAATTGTTAATAAAGATAATTCTAATATATATGATGTTATAGAAAAAGAATTTGGTAGATGTTTAAGTCCTATTGAATATGAAACTATAAAAGGATGGTTAGATTCTAATATAAGTGAAGATTTAATTAAAGAAGCATTAAAAGAAGCTATTTTAAATGGGGTTAATAATTTAAAATATATTGATAGGATTTTATATGAATGGAATAAAAAAGGATATAAAAAACCAAGTGATGTTGTTAAAAAAAGACAAGTAAAAGAAGAAAAAATTGATTTATTTGATTATGATTGGTTAGATGAAGAATGAATAAAGAAAAAGAAATTTTAAATTATTTAAATGAAATAATACCTAATCCTGTTTGCGAATTAAATTATAATAAAGATTATGAATTATTATTAGCAGTAATGTTAAGTGCACAAACTAAAGATGCTAGAGTAAATAAAGTAACAAAAGTATTATTTAATAAATATGATAGTTTAAAAAAATTAAAAGAAGCAAATATAAAAGATATAGAAAATATTATAAAAGAACTTGGAAGTTATCATAAAAAAAGTGAAGCTGTTATAAACATTGCTAAAATATTAGATGAAAAGTATAATGGTAAAGTAGTTAATAATAGAAAGGTTTTAGAAAACTTACCAATGGTAGGAAGAAAAACAACAAATGTTGTTTTAAGTGAATTGTTTAATGAACCTACTATCGCAGTAGATACTCATGTAGAAAGAGTAAGTAAAAGATTAGGGTTAGTTAAAAAAGATGATGATGTAATAAAAATAGAAGAAAAATTAAAAAGAAAATTTGATAAGAATATATGGAGTAAATTACATAAACAATTTGTATTATTTGGAAGATATTATTGTACTTCTAAAAAACCAAGTTGTAATAAATGTAAATTACAAATATATTGTAAGAAAGAATTTTAAAAAAGTTCTTTTTTTTATAATAAATATATGTTAAAATTAATATGAAAGATAAAGGAGCGTATATATTATGAAAAATGTTAATAAAAAAGAATTGTTTATAAAATTAATACCTTTATTTATAACTTTATTAAGTTGTATTATATTAGTAAGTTATGCTTATTATAAAATAAAATTAGAAGGACAAAAAACACATTTTGTATCAACAGATGTAATATCATTTACATATAAAGAAAGTGAAGATAAAATATCTATAACTAATATGGAACCAAAAAGTGATGCAGAAGGAATTAAAGAAAAATATTTTGAATTTAATGTAGCAAGTAATTTAGTTAAAGATATGAGTATTAATTATGAAATATCTATACTTAAAACAAGTACTACTAATAGTTTTGAAGAAAATGATGTTAAAGCATATTTAACTGATGGTAATGATAATGCATTAGTAAATCCTATATTAATAAGTAATTTAGGAAATAGTAAAAAAATAGCTAATGCTAAAGTAATATATAATAATAGTTTTATGTATAATAATTCAAATGAAATACAAACACATACATATAGATTAAGAGTATGGTTAAAAAGTGATATTAATATGAGTAAATATACAGTAAAACAAGAAATAGATGATAGTAAAACTAATATTTCTTTAACAGGTTGTACTTTTAAGTTTAAAGTTAATGTAAGTACAGTAGAACAAGAAACAGGAGCGGATACTCTTATAAAATTAACAGATAATAAAGATAACAGTGGACTATATACAATAACACATCCAAAAGATACAACCCTTCAAATAGGAAATGATAAAGATATAACAGAATATAGATATCGTGGAGCAAGTCCAAAAAACTATGTAACATTTAATAATGAAGTATGGAGAATAATAGGGGTATTTCCAACAGATGATGGAACAGGTAAGATAGAAAACAGAATAAAACTAATAAGAAATGAAAGCATTGGAGAATATGGTTGGGATGGCGATTCAATTGCTTATAATTATAGTAAACAAGATAATTTAATGTTATTGCAAGATAATAATAAATCAAGGGTTGAATATTTAGAAAAAGGAAATAAATATGATGTGATGTTAACTGTTCCTACTCCATCAGGATGTGCTAATTGTAAAAATAATTGGACTATTGCAACATTAAAAACAAGATTAAATGAAGTATATTTAAATAGTTTGACAAAAGAAACACAAAATATGATAGGAGATACTAAATATTATTTAGGTGGGTATAATACTACTAATATTAAAAAGGATATAATGTACCAATATGAAAGAAAAATAAGTGGTAGCAATTATTATTATGGAACAAATCCAAATAGTTGGGTTGGAAAGCTAGGAATTATGTATGCAAGTGATTGGGGTTATGCAACAACAGATACATGTACTCAAACATTACAACAAGGATGTAAAGATAATAATTGGATACATAGTGGTTCTTTTGAATGGACTTTGACTCAGGATACTAGTTGTATAGGTGTATTTGAAATCCAATATTCATCTGTTGCTTCTCGCAATCTTGCTAATTCTTATGCTGCAATTGGTGTTAGGCCAGTTTTATATCTAACATCATCAGTTAAAATAACAGGAGGAAATGGAACTTCAAGTTCACCATATACACTTGGGTTATAGATTAAGCTTATGATTTATCATAAGTTTTTTCTTATTATATTAATTATTTTAATTGTTATATAAATATATTGGATACCGTATGATATTATTAAAGGCCACATGTTTATATTAAGGTATGTTAAGGTAAATAATAAACTTGTTTTTATAATAACAGCAATTATATTAATTTTCATTAATTCTTTTGATTTATCCATTGCTTGCATGCATATTGATAAAGGGTTTAAGATATAAGATATTAAAAAGATAATTGATGTTATTTTTAAATAATTTGATCCTAAGGTAGTATTAAATAATAGTTTTAAGCATTCTTTAGGGAATATAAATAATATTATAGTGAAAATAAAACCTATAATTAATGATAAATTACATGCAAGAAGTAGTTTTCTTTTTGTTTCTTTATATTTTTTATTTGCATAGCTTTTTGTAACAGCAGGAAGTAAAGCATTTGATATTGCACCACTTAAAAAATTTGGCATCATAACCATTGGTAAAACATAACCTGATATTATTCCATATTCTTTAGTTATATAAGTTGTTTGATATCCTAGTTTTAGAAAAACAAATGTAATAATAATGGGTTCTAAAAATAAACCAATTGATGAGATTAATCTTGATGTTGTCGTGGGAATAGATATAGAAAATATATCTTTAATATTATTTAAATCAGGTTTTATGTCATTTTTATTTATTTTTGTTTTATTAGGCATAAATAAAAGAAGTGTTACAATACCTAAACTTTCACTTAAACAATTTATAAATACAAGTCCTGATACAGCATAACTAATATTTATTTTTAATAAGTAGGGTATTATAAATATAATGGATATTATTCTTGTTATTTGTTCTATCATGTTGGATACTACATTTGGAAACATTTTTTCTTTACCAAAGAAGTATCCTTTTATAATACTTGATGTTGTTATAAAAGGAAGTGTTATACCAATAGATATGATTGGATAATAAAGTATTTCATTATGGAGTAAATTATTAGCTATAAAGGGTGCTAAAATAATTATAATAATTATTAAAAATATATTAAAAATAATAGCTATGGGAAGAAAACCTAAAACTAATTTTTTATTATTTCTTGTTCCTTCTGCGACAAGTTTACTAATAGCAGTAGGTAAACTTAACGTAGCAATTGTAATAAATAAATTAAATGTTGGTAAAACTAACATATAAAGACCTAAACCATCTACACCAATTACACGTGTTGTAATAATTCTTATAACCATACTAAGAATTTTAGTAATAAATCCTCCTAATGCTAAAATTAATGCTTTTTTTATAAATTTTTCTTTCATTTATTTCACCTAAATAATTATATGAATAAATAGTAATAAAAAACATTAAAAATTGTTATAGTGTTTCTTATTAAATTTATAATTATTCTTATAATTATTTATTAATTGTGTATAAAAATCTTTAAAATCTAATAATTTTACTCGAAAAAGAATAGTTTTTTTGATATAATATTAAATGAAGTTTGGAAGTGAAATACATGAAAAGAAATGAAGTAGATAAAAGTAAGTTATCGCCAATGATGGTTCAATATATGGATATAAAAGATAAGTATGAAGATTCAATTATCTTTTTTAGACTTGGAGATTTTTATGAAATGTTTTTTGAAGATGCAATTTTAGCATCTCATGAACTTGAGTTAACTTTAACAGGTAAAAATTGTGGCTTAGAAGAAAGAGTTCCTATGTGTGGTGTTCCTTTTCATTCATATTTACCTTATCTTGAAAAACTTGTTAACAACGGACATAAAGTGGCTATTTGCGAACAATTAACAGATCCAAAACTAAAAGGTATGGTTGAACGTGGTGTTATACAAGTTGTTACTAAAGGGACTTTAATGGAAGCAAGCAGTATTGATGAAAAAACTAATAATTATGTTGGCAGTATTTATGATTATAATCATTGTTATGCGATAAGTTATACTGATGTAACAACAGGAAATTTTTATACAGAATTATTTAGTTATGATATAGATAAACTTATTAATGAAATAATAAGACTTGATATAAAAGAATTAATTGTAAATGATATAATTGATAGAAAAATAATAAATACTTTAAGAGAAAATTATAATATTTTAATTACAATAAGTAATAATTTATTAGAAAATGATACTTATAAATATATATATGAAGATATAAAGGATATAAGAATTGTTAATTCCGTAAAACATTTACTTAATTATTTAAATGAAACTAAAATGGGTAATCTTAGTCATTTACAAAAAGTAAAAGTAATAGATAAAAATAAATATCTTGAATTAGATATTTATTCTAAAAGAAATCTTGAACTTGTAGAAACTTTAAGATTAAAAGAAAGAACTTATTCTTTACTTTGGTTACTTGATAAAACTAAAACTGCGATGGGTTCTAGAACACTAAAAACATATATTGAAAATCCTTTAGTAGATAAACATGAAATAGAAAGAAGATATGATTATATATCTACTTTACTTACAGAATTTATTTTAAAAGAAGAATTAAGAGAACTTTTAAATAATGTATATGATTTAGAAAGATTATGTGGAAGAATTAGTTATGGTAATTTAAATGCAAGAGATTTAATTCAATTAAAAAATTCAATTAAAATGCTTCCTTATATTAAAAATATTTTAGATGAAATTAAGTTTGATAAAAACATCGAAACTTTAGAAGATTTATATAATTTACTTGATATTAGTATTAATGAAGATAGTCCTATTAGTATTAAAGAAGGAAATATAATAAAAAAAGGTTATAATAAGGATCTTGATGAATTAAAAAGTATGTCTTCTGGAGGAAAAGATTTTATTCTTGCTCTTGAACAAAAAGAAAAGGAAAAAACAGGAATTAAGAATTTAAAAGTAGGTTTTAATAAAGTATTTGGTTATTTTATTGAAGTTCCAAACGGTCAAAAATCTTTAATAAAAGATGAATATAATTATACAAGAAAACAAACTCTTTCTAATTGTGAAAGATATATAACTCCTGAGTTAAAAGAAAAAGAAGATTTAATTTTAAATGCTGAAGAAAAAAGTATGGCTATGGAATATGATTTATTTATTGAAATAAGAGATAAAGTTAGAACTTATATTCCTAAACTTCAAAATATATCTAATATAATTAGTGAAATAGATGTTTTATGTTCTTTAGCAGTTGTAGCAGAAGAGAATAATTATGTAAGACCTAAATTAGTAGATGAAAGAAATATTTATATTAAAGATGCAAGACATCCAGTTGTTGAAAAAGTATCACAAAAAGATTATGTACCAAATGATATTTTAATGGATGAAAAAACAAATATCTTATTAATAACAGGTCCTAATATGAGTGGTAAATCTACTTATATGAGAACACTTGCAATAATTATAATAATGGCTCAACTTGGTAGTTTTGTTCCTTGTAAAGAGGCTAGTATTCCTATATTTGATAAAATATTTACACGTATTGGAGCAAGTGATGATTTAGTAAGTGGTGAATCTACTTTTATGGTTGAAATGAAAGAAGCTAATAATGCAGTTAGTAATGCTACGAAAAATAGTTTAATTTTATTTGATGAATTAGGTCGTGGAACAGCAACTTATGATGGAATGAGTTTAGCTCAAAGTATATTAGAGTATATCCATGATAAAGTAAAAGCTAAAACACTTTTTTCTACTCATTATCATGAATTAACAAGTTTAGAAAAAAATTTGAGATATTTGAAAAACGTTCATGTTTCTGCTAAAGAAGAAAATGGTACAATTACATTTTTGCATAAGATAAAACCAGGTGCAGTAGATAAAAGTTATGGTATTCATGTTGCTAGTTTAGTTAATCTTCCTAAAGAAATAATAACAAGAGCAAGTGAAATACTTGATTTATATGAAAATAAAAAAAGTAAAAAAGAAATATACGAACAAACTTCACTATCTTTTGATTTTAATGAAGAAAAAGAAAGCGAAGTAGAAAAAAAACTACTTGAAATTAATCCTTTAGAAATAACACCACTTGAGGCTTTAAATATTTTAGATGAATTAAAAAAAGAAGTATTAAATAAAAAATAAGGAGGTTATTATGGGAAAATTATTTATCGTAGGAACACCAATAGGAAATTTAAATGATGTAACAAAGCGTCAACTTGAAACTTTAGAAAATGTAGATATTATCCTTTGTGAAGATACAAGACATAGTTTAAAATTACTTAATTTTTATAAAATAAAAAATAAACTTATTTCATATCATAAATTTAATGAAAAAGAAAAATCTCCATATTTAATAGATGAAATAATAAAAAATAATAAAAATATTGCTTTAATAACAGATGCTGGAATGCCATGTATATCAGATCCTGGTTATATTTTAGTAAAACAAGCAAGAGAAAATAATATTGAAGTAATAGGAGTAGGAGGAATAAGTGCTGTTACAACAGCTTTATCTATAAGTGGTCTTGATACTAAAAATTTTAGTTTTTATGGCTTTTTTCCTAGAGAAAATAAAACTAAGAAAAGAATTATTAAAGAAATAAAACAAAGTTTAATTAAAGTATTTGTTTTTTATGAATCTCCTAAAAGGTTAATTGATACTTTAGAATTTTTAAAAGAAGAACTTGTTAATTTTAATATTTGTGTATGTTCTGATTTAACTAAGTTACATGAAAAAGTATATTATGGAAATATAAATAAAGTTTTAGAAGAATTAAAAGATAATTCAAAAAGTGAATTAGGAGAGTATACTTTTATTATAGAAAAAGAAGAAATAGAAGAAGAACAAGAAATTAATTATTCTATCGAAGCATTACTTATTGATATAATTATTAAAAATAATCTTTCAATGAAAGAAGCAGTTGATAAATTAAATAAAGAAACATCTTTTAGTAAAAAAGATATTTATAATGCTAGTTTAAATATAAAAAAAATAATAGGTTAGTCTATTATTTTTATTTTGTATTAAGTTCATTTAGTTTATCATTTAATTTAGTATTTTCTTCTTTCCTTTTATTATCTTGTGCTTTTTCTAAAGTGTACCATCCATTTTTAAACATAAGATTAAAGGCATCTCTTGCAGCACATTTAACATCATCAAAAATATCATAAAATTTATCAAATAATAAATCATTACTTGCTTCATCAATAGCAATACTTAAATTATTAGACATATTTTTTTCATTTTCTAAGATAACTTCTAAATAATTTTTTTCATTCATATTTATAGTTTTACTAACATTTACTTCAGGATTATTAACTTTATTATTCATAATTTTCCTCCAAATAAATCATACTTATTAAATCTTCACATATATCTTTATGCATTTTATAAATATCACAAATAAAATCTTTTATTTCAGGATCATTAACTTTTAAACTAATGTCATAAGCAAGTTTACATGTTGTATAGTTCCAGTTAAAAATGTCACAAATATAAGATAAATCTTTTGTAGATATTATTACTGGTGGTTTTTCCATATTATCAATTCCTTTCTATTGTTAGTTTTAGTAAAAATAAAAAAAATATACTAATATTTTAAGTATATTTTTATAATATTAAGTTGTTATTTTATATAATTTTTTTCTTTTAACCAAATTAAAGTATCTTTAATTGTTTCTTTAATATCTTTGTTTTTAAAACCTAATTCTTTTTTGGCTTTAGCATTACTAAAATTAGCATTAGAAGATAGAGTATATAAAGAATATTTTGTAAATAATGGTGTTTCTTTTTTTATGTTGTAATATAATTCAAAAAAAGGTGCAACTAATTTTGCTAAAAAAATAGGTAATACTAGTTTTATTCTTTTTTTATTTTGTAAATCACAAATTAAGTCAGTTAAATCTTTAATTGTAATATATTTATTAGATAATATATAACATTCATTTTTATTATCTTTTTCACAAGCACTTATGATACCATCTGCAACATCTCTAACATCTACGAAGTCATAACCACCTTTAACAGTAGCAAAAAGTTTATTATTTGCAACTTGTTTTATTAATTGTGTTAAGTGACTATTTCCAAAATCATATGGTCCGATAATTCCTGAAGGCATAATAATACAGGCATTTAAATTTTCATTTTTAACTTTATCCATAATATATTTCGTAGTTTCTGCTTTAGTTTTTGCATATAATCCTTTTACTTTGTTTTTATCAAAATCAGTTTCTTCTGTCATTAATTCATTATTAGGTTTTTCATAAATAGCATGTACACTACTAATATAAATAAGTTTAGCATTTTTTTCTAAAACTTTATCTATAATATTTTTAGTACCATTAACATTAATATTATAGATAGTAGGATTAAATTTAGATTTAATATATACAACTGCAGCACAATGAATTACAAAAACTTGTTTATCATTAATATTTTCAAAAACATCAGATAAACTATCTTTTTTTGTTACATCTCCATAATAAATTTTACAATTTAAGTTTTCTAATGACTCAATTGAAGAATTTTTTAAAACAAGTGCTCTTATTTCATTATCTTTGTTTTGTTGTAACTTTCTTATAATATTATTTCCTAAAAAACCATTTGCTCCGGTTATTATATAAACTTTTTTCATAAATTACCTCCATTTTTAAATAATAAAATATTAATTCTTTCTATATATAATTATAGCATAAATTGTAATAAATAAATATTTTTATTTATTATTTATATTATGATATAATTGTATATAGATATTCAAAACAAATAATAAATTTTCAGGAGTTAATGTTATGAAAAAAATATTAATATTTTTATTAATTATAGTAATTGGTGTAGGGCTTACCGGATGTGTATTTTCAACAAAAAATAATATTTTAAAAAAAATAGAATTAGAAGGTTTAAATTGTGAATTACAAAAAGAGATTAATACACATAGAGGTTTTCTTGGCGATAAATCTTATTTTGTAATGATGAAGTGCTTTGATTTAAATAGTGAAAAACTTTCAAAAAACTGGAAAAAATTGCCATTAAATGATGAGCTAAATACTGCTATGGAAATGATTCAATGTACTGATGATGAGTGTAAAAATGTTTATGAAAGATATGAAATACCAAATATAAAAAATGGATATTATTATTTTTTAGATAGGCATAGTGAATCTAAAGATAGGTATGATAGTTCTGATTTAAATAATAGGTTTTCTTGGAATTTTACTTTAGCACTTTTGGATGTAGATAAAAATATTATTTACTATTATGAATTAGATACATAAGTATAATAAAGAAGAAATAAGAAAATAGTAATTTGTAGAAAAAATTAAAAATATTAAAGATAAGAAACAAAAAAGAACAGTTATTTTTGGTATAATATGTGCAGTAATAATAGGAGTTTGTTTAGTAATACAATTTGTTATAAAAAAAGAAGATAAAAAGTTACAAAAAGAATGGCAAAGTGTTGGCGATTTTATTATAGATTCATTGTTTTTTAAAAAAGTAACGACAACTTATAATTTATAATTGAAAATATTTATAAATTAATAATCTTATTTCTATTAAATTGTATAGAAAATTTAACATATAACTAAAAATTTCAAATGAATAAAAAAGTTCTTCTTTCTGTGATAGGAGAACTTTTAAAGTTTTATATAAAATAAAAACTTACGAACTTTTAAGTTTGTAAGTTGATTTTATTATGGAGCAAATGACGGGAATCGAACCCGCATCCTAGCCTTGGCAAGGCCATGTTCTAACCATTGAACCACATCTGCAATAACAATTATTATCTTATCAAAAGATTAATAAAAAATCAATTGTTTTATAAATTTTTTTAAAATATTTGTGATTTATATTAACAAAAAAGAGAAATTTAATCTCTTTTTTGTTTTGTTCTTGTAATATCTTTTTCTTCACGTACTTTATTATTTATATCAAGCTCAATTATTGAATCACATATTTTATATCTATAAAAATTTTTAATATCGGTATAATCGTTTTCATTATTTGCTTTATTCATAGCTTTATGATATTCAGTTCTTTCATTTACCTTAATATATATTGGAGGTAAATTAACATCTTCGATTAATTTATTAATAAAACCTCTTATTACACGACCATTACCATCACTAAAGGGATGAATTTTTATAAGTTTACACTTGATTTCAATACACTTGTCTAAGTAATCAAGTAAAATATTAGGATTTTTACTTTCTCTAACATTTTTAGAACTATTTATTAATACTAAAATTTCTTTATTTATTTCTTCTAGTTTTGGCCTAATCATACTCCATTCAGCAAGATCTGTTCCTGTACCTGGCAAATAAACATCAAAATTTCTAAATGTACCAGCGCATTCTGGATGAGGACTAGTTTTAAATAACATTCTGTGTAAATCTAGTAAAGTATAAACATCAAACATATAATTAATATCACTTGAATGGATATATTCATACATGTATTTAAGTCCTTCAATTTCAACTTTTCCATGAATATCGTTTTTGTTTACTTCTTCAATTTCACTTTCATTTTTTATATATTTATTAACAAAAGCAGTTTTGATTTTATCAAACTCAATTGTATCCCAATTTATTAAATAATAAGCTTTTATAAGAGTTGTAGGTATTTCTGCATCGTTTGAATATAATTTATTTTTACTTTTTCTGTATTTATATCCAAGAAAAGATTCTTTTATAAAAAACATTGGATCAAGTCCCGAATTAATAAATTTGGTCATTAGTTTCATTGCTTCTTCCATATATACCTCCATTTGATGCTAAATTATACCATTTTTTTTAATAAAAGTCAATTTGTTTATTGTTTTTTTAATAATAGATAACGAAAAAACTTTAGAATTACATAAAAATTAATACAAGTAACCCCACGATAAAACAATAAATGGAAAAATAAATTAATTTTTTCTTTTTTATTATATTAATAAACCATTTGGTAGCAAAATAAGTTGTAATAAAAGAAAAAATGAAACCTAAAATATAAGAAATATATAAATTATTAAAATTATTACTAGTAGTAAAATCTTTTATTCCTAAGATAAAACTAGCTATACTTATTGGAAGATAAAGCATAAAAGAAAATTTAACTGCATCTTCTTTTTTTATATTTCTTAGTAATCCTCCGGTAAGTGTAGAACCACTTCTTGAAATACCAGGAAGAAGTGCAACTCCTTGAAATAAACCAATTATAATACTATCCTTATAAGTAATGTCATTATCATGCTTTTTTCCATCTATTTTTCTAACTATAAAAAGTGCTAAAGATGTTATTAATAAAGCTATACCAATATATTTAACATTTGTTGAAATAAGATCAATTTTATCTTTAAATAAAAAACCTAATATTCCCGCAGGAATACATGCTAAAATAATTAGTAAAATGTATTTGAAACTATAATAATATTTATAATTTTTAGTTTTTAAATAATTAATACTATCTTTAATTAACTTTATTATATCTTTTCTATATATAAAACTTATTGCTAAAAAAGAAGCAAAGTTAACTATTATTTCAAAGTTTAAATCATTTAAAGAATCTAAATTAAATAAATTTTTAAAAATAACTAAATGCCCACTTGAACTAATTGGTAAAGGTTCAGTTAAACCTTGAATAATACCAAGAATTATATATTTTAATTTATCTAACATAAGTTTCACCTAATAAAATATATTAATATTTTAAATAAATATTAAAAAAAATATTGTATATAATAATTTATAGGGTGACTAATATGATTTATATATACGATGTTTTACTTAATTTTAATACTTCTTTAATTGAGTTTTTTGAATGGGAAGAAAATGATTTAATTAAATATGTAAAAAAACTTCCTATATATAAAGTAAGTGATGATTTTTTATATAATTTAGTTAATAATGAAATAAAAGTAAGTGATGATTTTTTAAATGAAATAAAGGATAAAACATTATTTGAAGAAAAAAGTGAAGAATTTAAATATTGCTCTTTATTAACAAATAATAAAATAGTACTGGGAGTTTTATTTAATGAATTTGGTAATGTTTTATATTTATCAAGACTTCTTATTGAAGAGGAAAAAGAAATACTTACGATAGCAAATAGATTAAGTTTATATCATATAAATTATGAGATATGTAATTTTAATAATGAGATAAGTGATAATTTAACAAGAAAAGAAAGAAATATAAAAAACAATTTATTAAATAAAATAAATGATTTATACAAAAACAATGATTATGAAAAATTAAGTTATTTGTATTATGAATATTTTAATAAAATAGGAAATAGTAAAGAAGAAATATATAATAATTTAATAAAAAGTATAAATAATTTTAATCCTAAACATAATATTTTATATAATATATTAAAACTATCTGAGCAAAAATAACTTTGCTTTTTATTACCCATATTTGCTAAAAATTATAAACTATGTTATACTACTCTCGTAGTAATTTATGGGGGAAAAAGTATTATGAAAGAAAAAACAAATTATCCATCAGTTGATAAAACACATTTACAAGGTATAAGTAATTTTAAATTACATCCATTTATACCTAATATGAGTGTATATAACAGTATTAAATTAATGAATATACCTTATATGAATAATATTGCTATTGATTGTTTAGATTTAAAATTAAACTATAAAGAAATGATTAAAAATTCTAATGTTATAGCAAAATCACTTATTGAACTTGGGGTAAAACCAGGAGAAATAATAACAGTATGTATGCCAAATTATGCTCAAGCTGTAGAAATCTTTTTAGCAGCAAATAAAATTGGAGTTACTGTATCATTTATTAATTCTTTTGCTAAAAAGGAAGAAACTATTAAATATTTAAATTATTTTGAATCTCCTATTTTTGTTAATTATAATAAAGATGAAGATTATAATAGAGAGATTAAAGGTAAAACAAAAGTAAGAAATATAATTACGTTAGATAAAAATGATTTAAATAGAAAAGACTTTAATAAAATAAATGGTAATTTAATTGGTTATAATGATCTTGTTACATTTAGTGATTTAGGTTTAATTAGTGATTTTCAAAGAGGATATTTTAAAACTAATTTTAATGGAAATCAAGATGCTTTAATTTTATTTACAAGTGGAACAACAGGAGAACCAAAATCTGTTTTAATAACTAATAAAAATATTTTAGCATCAGGTATTTATACTAAAAACACATGTGAAATAAAACCAACAGCAGATGAAAGTTGTTTAGTTTGTGTGCCATTTTGTTATCCATATGGTTTTGCAACATCTGTATTAATGAGTTTATTATGTGGAAGAACTGCGATTTTAGCACCAGATTTATCAAAAGATAATATCGAATATTTTATGAAGAAAAACCCTAACATTATTTTTGGTAGTCCTGCACTTCTTGAACTTATAAAAAGAAATGTTAGTGATGGTGTTGATTTATCATCATGTAAAGATTTTATTACTGGGGGAGATTTCTTATTTCCTAAAAACAGGGAAGAAGGTATTGAGTTTTTTAAAAACCATAATTCTAACATAGGAATTTATGAAGGTAGCGGTAATGCTGAGGGACTTGGAACTCTTACAAGTTCATATGTAAAAAATCCAAAACCAGGAACAGTAGGTAAACTTCTTGTAGGTAGCGATGCTATTATTATTGATGAAAACGGTAAAGAACTTAAATATAATGAAGAAGGGGAACTTTGTGTAACAGGAGATCATATATTTAAAGGCTACTTTAAAAATGAAGAGCAAACAAAAAAAGCTAAATTCATGTATAAAGGAAAAGAATATTTTAAAACAGGTACACTTGGACTTTTAGATGAAGATGGATTTTTTACTTTAACAGGTAGAGCATCAAGATATTATATAATTTCTACATTAAATAAAGTATACTGTGATAAAGTTCAAAGTATTATATCTTTAATTGATGTTGTTGAAAATGCATGTTTTGTAGGTAAGATTGATGATGATATGTTATTTACAGGTAAAGCATTTATTGTTTTAAAACCAAATGTTCCAAAAACAGAAGAAACAAAAAATTATATTATAGATAAATGTGAAAAAGAATTTGTTAATCAAAAAGGCGAAAGAGTACAACTTGAACCTTATGAAATACCAACAAGTATTACATTTTTAGATGATTTACCAAGGAAAGAATCATCTGATAAAATAGATTATAAACTTCTTAATGAATTAGCAGAAGAAGAATATAAATTAGAAAAATTAGAAAGAACTAGAAAGTAATTTCTAATTTTTTTATTTTAAATACTATTTATTTATGTTATAATTTAAGTATAATAAAATAAAGGTTGGTGTTATGTATGGGAACAGGTATGGGTACTGGAATATTCTTCTTACTTGAAGCAATATTTTATATGGTTTTATTAATGATTATATACTTTAATAAACCAAGATTAAAAACAAAAGATAATAATGTTTATTCATTTTTAATTGTGGTAGCAATTTTAGAACTTTTAACAGAGCTTTTCCTTGATATCATAGGTCCAAAATATCAGACACTTGGCTTTTTAAGTGTTTTTGTAGCAAAGTTATTTTGTGTTTTACTTCTTTTATGGATTACAACATTATGTTCATATGTTGTAATGGTATCTTTTGATATGAAGAATAAACAAGAAAAATTTGAAAAAATAAAAAGAATATTTTATATAGTGTTCTTTGTAAATATGATAGCAATATTTATCTTACCAATTGACTTTGTTTATGTAAAGCAAGCTGGTTTTACAACAGGTCCAGGTGTTAATCTAGTTTATATATTTTCCTTTGTCTTTTCCTTTGTAGGATTAGCATGTTTAATATGGAATATAAAAAATATAAGAAATAAAAAGTTTTTACCAATGTTAATATTCTTATTTCTTGGAGGTTTTGGATCATATATTCAGTTTAAAGAACCAGGACTTTTGCTTGCTGTTCCAATTCATGCTTACATAACTTTCATTATGTATTTTACAATAGAAAATCCTGACATGAAAATGGTTGAAGAACTAGAAAAAAATAGAAAACTAATCGATAGAAATATTGAAGAAAAATCAAATCTTTTATTTGAATTATCACATGAAGTAAGAGAACCATTAAAAAAGATTAATGAAATAAGTTATAATTATAAAAATACAAATAATGTAGAAGAATTACAAGAAAGCTTAAAAGAAATAAATGAAAAAGCAAATGATATGTCTTTATTAGTAAATGATATCTTAGATATATCAATAACAAGTAGAAAAAACATGCAAATATATGAAGAAACATATAATCCTGAATCATTATTTAAAAAACTAGTAATGAAATTTAAAGAAGAAAATAATAATAGAATAACATTTAGTTATACAATTCCTGAAAGTATGCCTAAAGAGTTATATGGTGATTCAGTTAAATTAAAACAAATAGTAAATACATTATTAACTAATGCTTTTAAATATACCAAAGAAGGATATGTCGACTTAAAAGTAACAAATATAAATAAATATGATATAGCAAGACTAATCATCACAGTAGAAGATACAGGATGCGGAATGAGTATAGATAAAGTAAATGATATATTAAATAATAATAAAGAGTTTAGTAAAGAAGAATTAGATAATTTAGAAAAAATAAATGTAGGAATAAAACTAGCAAATAAACTAGTAATAGAAATGGGCGGCATATTAGTAATAAAAAGTGAAGAAAATAAAGGAACAAAAGTAACAATAATAATAGATGAACAAATAAAAGAAGATAGTTATAATAAAATGCTTGAAGAAGATAACTATTTAAGAAATACTAAAATAGCAATTTTAGGAGATAAAACAAGAAAGATAAATAAAATAAGAGATTTAATGAAACAATATGAAGTAAAAACATATTTAGAAAAAGAAGAATTAATAGAACAAATAAAGAAAAAAGAGAAATATGATTTAATAATATTATTTGATGATATGAAACCAAGTGGAATAGAAGTATTAAAAAGTTTAAAAGAAATAAAAGGGTATAAAACCCCAACAGTAGTACTTTTAGAAGATAATAAAACAAGTATAAAAGAACATTATATAAAAGATGGATTTACTGATTATTTATTATTAAGTAATATAAATGAAGAAATAAAAAAATTAGATAAATACTTAAAAGGATAAAGAAAACTTTATCCTTTTAAATTGAAAAAGTATTAAAAGTGTGGTACAATACATTCATGTTCGTAGTTAAAGGGGGATTTTTGTATGGAAAATCTAGAAATATATGACAATGTAAAAGAAAAAAAATATGATTTAATAAAAGAAAGTCCAAAAATAACAGGTTATGCTTCAGTTGATAAACCATGGCTTAAATTTCATAGTGAAGAAGCTAAAAATGCTATTATGCCTGATATGAGTATGTATGACTACTTATATGAAAGAAATAAAGATAATTTAGATGAAATAGCAATTGATTATTTTGGAACAGAAATAACTTATAGAGAATTTTTCAAAAATATTGATAAAGCTTCTGTTGTATTAAAGTCTTTAGGAGTTAAAGAAAATGATAAAGTGACAATATCTTCACCAACAACTCCAGAAACAGCTTATATATTTTATGCTTTATCTAAACTTGGGGCTATTTCTAATATGGTTGATCCAAGAAAAAGTGCTAAGGAAATGGAAGAATATTGTTTAGAAGCAAATTCAAATTTATTTATTGTTATAGATAAAGTTGCTTCAAAGGCAAAAGATTTTGTTTCAAATAAAATTGTTAATAATGTTGTTGTTTTAAATGCTTCAGCATCATTTCCTAAAAAACTTAAATTAGCTTATAATATTATGAATTTATCTACAAGTTTAAAAAATAAAAAACTACAAAAATGGGATGATTTATTTAAAAAATCAAGTGGTAATACAACTCCTGCTATATATGATTCAAAAAGACCTGTTGCTATAGTTCATACTGGTGGCACAACAGGTGTACCAAAAGGAGTTATGCTTTCTAATTATAATTTAAATTCTTCAGCTAAACAATGTGAATTGTGTGGTCTAGATTTTAAATTTAAAGACTCATGGTTAAATATAATGCCTCCATTTATTGCTTATGGACTTGGAAATGGATTCCATTTACCACTTTCTATGGGAATGAAGGTAATAATTATTCCAAGCTTTAATCCTAAAAAATTTGGAGAGATATTATTAAAACATAAACCAAATCATGTAACAGGTGTTCCATCTCATTATGGACATTTACTAGATGATAAAAAATTACAAAATGCTTCTTTGACATTTTTAAAAACACCAATTGTTGGTGGAGATGGTATGAAAATAGAACTTGAACGTGAAGTAAATAGATTTTTACTAGCACATGGTTCAAGAACAGTAAAAAAAGGTTATGGTCTTAGTGAGTATTCTGCTGCAAGTAATGTTTGTACTGAAACTAATGGTACTAATAAAGAAGGTAGTGTAGGAATACCTTTTGCCCAAACAAATGAAAAAATTGTTGATGTTGAAACTGGCAAAGAACTTCCATATGGTAAGGGATTACTTGGAGAGGTTTATATAAAGGGTCCTAATACTATGCTTGGTTACGATAATAATTTAGAAGAAACAAAAGCAATGATAGATGAAGATAATTGGATTCATACAGGGGATGTTGGTCATATGGATGAAAATGGAAGACTATTTATTCTTGAAAGATTAAAAAGAGTTATAATAAGAGCGGATGGGTTTAAGGTATTTTCATCAAAAATTGAACAAGCTGTAAATCTATGCAATCAAATAGACAATTCTGTTGCTGTTGCAACTCCTGACTTAACTGAAGCTCAAGGAGAATTACCGGTTGTTTATTTCACATTAAAACATAATCATTCTAAAAATAAAGAAGAAATTATAAATGAGCTTAAAGAAATATGTCGTGTTAAATTAGCAGAATATGAACAACCAGTTGAATTTATTATAAAAGATGAATTACCATTAACATCAATTGGTAAAATAGATTCATTTAAATTAAAACAAGAACAATATGATAAAGCTGCTTTAGTTAGAAAAAGAAAATAAATGTTTAAAAAGCATTTATTTTTTTTATTATTATGATATACTTAAACTATATGATAGGTGGTGTATCTTATGCAAATGGGAATTGCTAGTATAGGAACATGTGTATTATTTGGAGTAATATTATTAATTATTTATTTTTCTAAAAAAAGAGTAAATGGAAAGGAAACTAGATTATATAATTATCTTTTAGTTCTTAGTTTTATTGGTTTAATAATTGAAATTTTATGCTGTATAACGGTAGCTAATCAAGAAAAATTTAGTTTTCTTACAATACTAGTTAATAGAATATGGCTTTTACATATTTCTAATTGGTTATTTTTGTTTACAGTTTATATAGTAAATATTTCCTTTAGAAAAAATATTGGTAAAATGTATAATCATATTAAAAAATTTTTATTAGTTTTATATTTTATAAGTGTAATTTTACTTTTAGTATTACCATTAAATTACTATTATGAAAATGATATTGTGTATTCATATGGAGCAAGTACTAATTATTTATCATTTTTAGCATTATGTTGTATTATCTTTTGGGTTATATCAATCGTATCCAATAGAAATAATATTGAATGGAAAAAATATATTCCTCTTTTTTCCTTAATTGGATGTGTTTTAATTGCTTTATTAATAAGAGTAAATAATCCTGGATTTTTAGTAATATCAGTTACACTTTTTTTAACAACTTTCATTATGTATTTTACAATAGAAAATCCTGACATCAAAATGGTTGAAGAACTAGAAAAAAATAGAAAACTAATTGATAGAAATATCGAAGAAAAATCAAATCTTTTATTTGAATTATCACATGAGGTAAGAGAACCATTAAAAAAGATTAATGAAATAAGTTATAATTATAAAAATACAAATAATGTAGAAGAATTACAAGAAAGCTTAAAAGAAATAAATGAAAAAGCAAATGATATGTCTTTATTAGTAAATGATATCTTAGATATATCAATAACAAGTAGAAAAAACATGCAAATATATGAAGAAACATATAATCCTGAATCATTATTTAAAAAACTAGTAATGAAATTTAAAGAAGAAAATAATAATAGAATAACATTTAGTTATACAATTCCTGAAAGTATGCCTAAAGAGTTATATGGTGATTCAGTTAAATTAAAACAAATAGTAAATACATTATTAACTAATGCTTTTAAATATACCAAAGAAGGATATGTCGACTTAAAAGTAACAAATATAAATAAATATGATATAGCAAGACTAATCATCACAGTAGAAGATACAGGATGCGGAATGAGTATAGATAAAGTAAATGATATATTAAATAATAATAAAGAGTTTAGTAAAGAAGAATTAGATAATTTAGAAAAAATAAATGTAGGAATAAAACTAGCAAATAAACTAGTAATAGAAATGGGCGGCATATTAGTAATAAAAAGTGAAGAAAATAAAGGAACAAAAGTAACAATAATAATAGATGAACAAATAAAAGAAGATAGTTATAATAAAATGCTTGAAGAAGATAACTATTTAAGAAATACTAAAATAGCAATTTTAGGAGATAAAACAAGAAAGATAAATAAAATAAGAGATTTAATGAAACAATATGAAGTAAAAACATATTTAGAAAAAGAAGAATTAATAGAACAAATAAAGAAAAAAGAGAAATATGATTTAATAATATTATTTGATGATATGAAACCAAGTGGAATAGAAGTATTAAAAAGTTTAAAAGAAATAAAAGGGTATAAAACCCCAACAGTAGTACTTTTAGAAGATAATAAAACAAGTATAAAAGAACATTATATAAAAGATGGATTTACTGATTATTTATTATTAAGT